>Ga0156409_147_pt1 | contig 114354 bp, 96 predicted proteins | sample RifOxyA2_FD_108052 | JGI IMG/M metagenome (GOLD analysis project Ga0156409, IMG submission 108052) | Elusimicrobia bacterium RIFOXYA2_FULL_53_38 | reverse complement strand
CAGGCTCCAATGAACCTGTAAGTTGAGCGGTGCGAAGGCGCAGGCAAAAAGCGGCAATTGCAGGCGAAATTGCTTATGTCGGACAGGCTCCTAGCTGATTACCTCTTTTATCAACTTCGTTTTTTTGCCAGGCCTGAGATCCGTACTAAGCGCCGATTCGAACGTTTTTCTGCCTTCCCTGAGTTTTTCGGCGTCCGAAGAATAGAGCCGTGCGATGATCTCTCCCGGAACCAGCCTGTCGCCGACTTTTCTATAAAGGATCAATCCCGCGCCAAGATCCACGGCATCCTCGGCCCTGGCGCGCCCCGCGCCCAACACCACGCTGGCATGTCCCACTGTGCGAGCGTCCATCTTTACAAGATAACCGGCTTTAGCAGCTTTAACGTCCGTGAGCAGTTTGGCCTTGGGCAGGAACTTTTCGGGGTTGTCGACTACGCGTACGTCACCGCCCTGCCAGCGCACCATCTGGCGCATTTTCTCAAGGGCGGAACCATCGGCTATGACGGCCCTGGCTTTAGCCATGCCTTCTTCAGGCGTTTTGGCCTTCGAACCAAGGTGGATCATCCAGCCGGACAAAACTTCCAGCACTTCCATAAAATCGGCCGGTCCCTTTTCACCCCGTAGTATATTTATGGATTGCTCCATCTCTATCCCGTTGCCCACCGCCAGGCCAAGCGGTTCTTCCATGGCTGTTAAAACGGCCACGCAGCGTATCCCCAGAAGTTTAGCCGTGTCTATAAGAGCGACGGCCAATTCACGGCTTTTTTTAAAATCCTTAAGGAACGCGCCCGAACCGTATTTTACGTCCATAACCAGGCCGGTGATATCCTCGGCGTATTTTTTGGAGAGGATGCTGGCCACGATCAGGGGAAGCGATTCCACCGTGCAACTGGCATCCCGAAGGGCGTAAAGCTTTTTGTCGCTGGGGGCAAGCTCGGCCGTCTGGCCGAACATGGATAATCCGGTGGCCTTTAATTGTTTATAGACCCGGCCGGCGCTAAGCCGCACCTTGAACCCCTTCACGGCCTCAAGTTTATCCAGCGTACCTCCGGTGTGGCCCAGGCCCCGGCCGCTCATCATGGGAACGATAACGCCCGCGGCCGCGGCCACCGGAGCCAGAGCCAGGGATACACCGTCGCCCACGCCGCCGGTGGAATGTTTGTCCACCCTGCCGCCTTTAAGCCCTTTAAGGTCCAGTTTTTTTCCGGACAACGCCATAGCTTTGGTAAAGTCCGCGGTTTCTTTCTTGGAAAGGGGGTTTAAGAACGCGGCCATGAGCCAGGCGGAAAGCTGATAATCGGGAATTGCGCCCGAAGCGGCGCCATCCGCGATAAACTTAAGCTCTTTAAAATCATGTTCCCCGCCGCAACGTTTCCTTAAGAGCAGATCAAGCATTCGCATTATGTGACCCCCGGTGTGAAAATTCCAGTGGATGCTTCAAGGAATCAAATTCCCCGGATATTCTTTGATCTTAAAACTGTTTCCAGAATTACTTTCATCTTGACCGAAACTTTCTCGCCAAGTTTGAGCACATCCGAGTGGTCCAACGCGACCTTGGAAATGCCGCTGGTAAAATTGGAGATCCAGCATATTCCCAGCACTTTCATTTTGAGTTGCCGGGCCGCTATAACCTCAGGCACAACCGACATGCCGGCCACGGAACCGCCCAGCATCCTGTAGCACTTAACCTCTGAGGGGGTCTCGTAGGATGGGCCGGTCACCGCCAGATACACGCCTTCGCTTGCGCGCACCTTAAGTTTGCGGGCGGCCGCCAGAACTTCGCGCCGCAGGGTAGCATCATAGGGTTCATTCATGTCGGGGAACATCTCTCCGAAAATCGGGTCGTAATTGCCTATAAGCGGATTTCCTCCCATGAAATTAATATGGTCCTTCAGGACCAGAAAATCTCCGGGGCGTATGGAGGGTTTTAGCGACCCTACGGCGGCGGTTACGATCAGTGTCTTGACTCCCAGGAACGCCAGGACGCGTACCGGAAACGCGATAAAATTGAGCGGCCGGCCCTCGTAATAATGAAACCGACCGCGCATGATGACCACATCCTTTCCGCCCATGCGGCCGAAAACAAGCTCGCCACTGTGGCCCTTGACCGTGGTCCCGGGGAAGTTGGGAATGTTGGAATAAGGAATGGCGAGCCTGTCCGTAAGTTCCGGCAGGGAATTGGCCAGGCCGCTGCCGGCAATGATGGCGGCCACAGGCTTAAATTGCCTGGTCCGGGCCTTAAGCCAGGACGCGGTCGCGCGAACCTTAGAAACCGGGTTATCTGAACGCATGATGTATAGCTCCTATTAAGAACATACCAACCACCTCGCCTAGAACGTATAACCGCCCGCTTCAAAAGCGTTAATGATATGCTCCGGTTCGCCTGCGCCGCCCGTGAAACCTATAACATCGAACCTGAGCTCTTCAGGTTTCAGATTCTTCGCCTTAAGATAGCTCAGCGCGGCCTTTATAACCTTCGCCTGCTTTTTTTTAGTCACCGTTTCCGAAGGAAAACCGTAAGAGGATGAGGAACGGGACCGCACTTCCACAAATACCATAGTTCCGCCTTCGGAAGCTACGATATCCAACTCACCCAGCGGACACCCCCAGCGAAGATCCAGTATCTTGTAACCGAGGGTCTTCAGATATTCGGCCGCTTTATCTTCGGCCAGTCTGCCGAGGTCGGAGGAACTCACTACGCGGACCTTATAACGGTCATAGATTTCCTAACCGGGGCAAAACTCAGGCGATGTTCCGGACACGGGCCCAAAGAATCAAGCGAAGACATATGATCTTTAGTACCGTATCCCTTATGGATCGCGAACCCGTAACCGGGCCAACGCCGGTCCAATTCCATCATCCAGCGGTCCCTGACAACCTTGGCGAAGATGCTGGCCGCCGCGATGGAGAGCGACTTACCGTCGCCCTTCACCACCGCTTCCTGCCGGAAAGAAAAATTCCGTATCCTGTGCGGACCGTCCACCAGCAACAAAATATCCGAAGGTCCGGCGCCTAGCGCCGACGCCAGCCGGACGGAGGCGCGGGACATAGCCCTGAAAGTCGCGTTGAGGATATTTACCTCATCTATCTCCCGGGGCGAGGCGAAACCAAAACCGAACCGGACACCGGAGGCCCGCATGCGGACAAGCAGAGTCTCGCGTTTTTTTTCGCTTAGCTTTTTACTATCGTTCACTTCTGTGAGAAACGGATAGGCCGCGGGGGGGATGAAAGCCGCGGCCGCGGTGACAGGACCGGCCATCGGCCCTCTGCCGGCTTCATCAACGCCTATGAGATAAGCCGTACCGCTCCGTTCTATGATCGAAAGGTCGAATTTTAAAAGTGGCACAGTTAGCCAATACCTGTGTAATTTGTCGTGTCAAGCCTATGGCAGTAAGGCTTCCCTTTTTGTGCGCGTACCAGGCGGTCGTGGAACCCTATGGGGCCAATCCGGACGGCCGCAAGAGGGCTTTAAGCAAGCGGCCTGTCCGTCGGCTTAGCGAATTTATTTACTCTCGGCAGCGGGGACCGGGGCCTGGACCGGGGCCTGGACCGGGGCCGCAGGCTGTGCCGCTGGCGCGGCGGGGACTTCGGTCTCACTGGCAACAACTTCTTCAAGCCTGGCTGACTTGCCGGAGAGTTCGCGCAGATAATAAATCTTGGCGCGGCGGACCTTGCCGGTCTTTACAAGCTCTATCTTATCTATGCGGGGGGAATGCACGGGGAAAACCCTTTCAACGCCCACCCCGTAGGAGATCTTGCGGACGGTGAAGGACTCAGAGATGCCTGAACCTTTCCTGCCCAGGAGCACGCCATCGAACACCTGAACGCGCTCACTGTCGCCTTCCACGACCTTGGTGAACACCTTTATGGTGTCACCGGTCCTGAAATTAAATTTCTCGTTCTTCATGCCGAGCTGCGCTTCTATTATCTTCATACTTCCTCCAGTTTTGCTTTCCTAATAAGATCCGGTCTTCGTTTTGCGGTAAGATCTTTGGCGGCGGAAAATCTCCACTCGGAGATGAGCTTATGGTTGCCGCTCAACAGAACTTCCGGAACCTTCATTCTGCGCCAGACTCCGGGCCTGGTATAATGGGGGGCCTCAAGCAGCCCCTCCGCAAAAGTCTCGTTTATCGTGGCGTCCTCTTTCTTAAGCACCCCGGGCAGAAGCCTGGTAACGGCGTCTATTATCACCACGGCCGCCGGCTCGCCGCCGGTCAGCACATAATCCCCGATGGACAACTCCAGGTCGGCGAACCTGTTTATGCGTTCATCTATGCCTTCATAATGCCCGCAAATCAACACCAGATGCTTATGCGTTGCAAGCTCAAGCGCCGTCTTCTGGTCTAATTTTCCGCCTTTGGGAGTAAGAACTATTACGTGCGAACCCTTTTTCTTTACCCGTTTAAGGGCTTTATAAACCGGCTCGGCCATCATGACCATGCCTGTCCCGCCGCCGTAAGGCTTGTCGTCCACCGTCCCGCGCCGGTCCTCTGAAAAATCCCTTGGATTCGCAAAACCGAGCTTCAGACGCCCCTCTTTTCTTGCCCTTCCCACGATACTGTCCGACAACGGAATATCCACCATCTCGGGGAACAGGGTGACGACATCGATGCGCATAAAAAAAGACTGAAGACTGAGGGCTTAAGGCTAAATTATGTCGAGGAACACTTTCTTGTTGCTCTTCGCCGCCTCCACCTGCAGGAGAGTCCTGATGGATTTAACCACCCGGCCTTCCTTGCCGATGATCTTGCCGCGGTCCGAAGGCGCCACGGAAAGCTTGAACCGCACGATATTACCGTCCTCCGAAGTGGACAACTTGGCGGCGGCGGGTTCATCCACCAAAGAATTCACCAGATAAACAAGGACTTCTTTCATATTTTTCCCCGCTGTTTACTTCTGGGCCTTTTCGGCCTTCTTGGCTCTTACAATGAGCGTCCCGAGAGTATCGGAAGCTTTCGCGCCGGCTTTCATCCAACGGTCAAGTTTGACCATGTCGAAGCTGACTTTCTCTTTGTCCTTTTCCGCTTTCGGGTTATAATGCCCTACAATTTCAAGCGGCGCTCCGTGCGGACCGCGTGTTTTTTCGATCGCGACGATCCTGTAATGCGGCTGTGTCCTCTTGCCGAATCTCTGAAGTCTTAAAACTACTGCCATACTCTTCCTCCTCTTGTTCGTAGCCAAAGGTAAAACTTAACCTGAAAAATTCAGTTGAATTTTTCCCTTCGCGGAGCTCAGGTGCGCTTCGCGCGGCATACACCCTCGAAAACCTGGCGCGCATTGCGCTTGGTTTTCGACCCGCTGCTGCGGGGAATCCTGCATTTTTTTGTTCACCTGATCTTCCAATGGAAACCAAGTTGAACTGCAGGATTCGGGTTAACAGCGGCTTGGCCCGCTCGCGGGCCATAAATGAAAAAGCGCGCCACAAACGCCCTTAAACCGCCGGAAATAACGACGGTCGGACGCTTTATACAAGATATTATACGATATTTCCGCCAAATTTAATATATCAGGCGGTTTCACCCAGAAGTTTCTTTATGTGGCCCAGGAGACGCGACCACTCATAAGGCTTGTTCACGTAAACCTCAGCTCCGGACTTGAAAGCGACTTCCATGTCCCCGACCAGCTTCTTACCGGTTAGCATGATTATTCTTGTGTTTTTGGTGTCCGGTTCGGCCTTTATAAGCCCGCAAAGAGTGTTCCCGTCTATCCTGGGCAACCCGATGTCCAAAATAGCCAGGTCCGGTTTTTCCCGCTTGGCCATATCAAGCCCTTCCTCGCCATCATTTGCCACCGCGACCTTGTAACCGAGGGCTTCCAGGCGTATGCAGAGCACTTTTGCTATAAGCTCTTCATCTTCCACTATCAATATTTTTTTGGACATAAAAAATAAACCTCCTAAAGAACACTACTGCCAAATGTTGCATAATTTCTTTTTCGCAACACTAGTATAAAGCCGCCGGGTCAGGCTCCTAACGAATCCTGCCGGATCTGAACTTGAAAAAACCGCGCTGCCCATAACAAGAGAGTCGGCCCCGGCCTTTGCCGCGGACAGAGCCGTCCGCGCATTTATGCCGCCGTCCACCTGCAGCCAGACGGGCCTGCCGCTTTGATCAATTGCGCGGCGGGCGGCCGCGATCTTGGGCAGAAGACCGCTCATAAAATCCTGGCCGCCAAAGCCGGGCTCCACCGTCATCAAGAGGAGCAGATCCAGCTTTTTTAAATATCTTAAAGCGCGGGAAAGCGGAGTTTTAGGCCGCAGAGCCAGACCGGATCTAAGGCCCAGCGATCTTATTTTCTGAAGACAGGCGCCGATATCCGCACGGGCTTCTTCATGCACGGTTATCAGGCTGACACCGGCGCAGGCGAAAGGTTGTATGAAGAGGTCGGGGCGCTCCACCATCAGGTGAGCGTCAAGCGCCAGCGGGGTGGCGGCCCTAAGACCTTCGGCGACATGGGGACCGAAACTGAGGTTCGGCACAAAATGGCCGTCCATGACATCCAATTGGACCCAGCCGGCCGAACGTTCAAGCCCTCGCATGCTTTTCTTGAGGCATGTAAAGTCGGCCGAGAGCACCGAAGGCACTATGCTCGGCCGCCCGCAGGGCGCCGGCAAACAGCGTTTGTCGTTCATTCGCAACACTGAAACCCCCTGTGCCGGACGGTTATTTAACCTCGCGCTCTTCGACCAGAATACCGTTGACGAAAATACGGACCTTATCGGCGCCGCCGTAAGGCACCGCCATATCTATCTTGGAACCGGGTTCCCTGAGACCGTTAAAGATCTCGCGGTCTCCCTGTTTGCTAACTGCGACTATCCTGATATGGCGCTGGGAACCGCTTTGTGACACCTCGTAGTTGATATGAAATTCTTTCTCCTCCTGGCCGGCCGTGGACTTGCGCGAACTGACCGTGAGGGTTATATGCGCTTCCGGAGAGACGACCGTGTCGGCCGGCGGCGACTGGTCTATAACCATTCCTCCTGGAAAAAGGGATCCGGCGTCTTCGATAATCTTCACTTCAAGTTTATTGTCGGACGCCCACTGGTACGTCTCGGCTATCTTTCTCTGCCTGAAATCCGGCATCAGCACTATGCCGGCCGGCGGAATACCAGCCGCAACCACAACCTGGACCATGGTGTTCTTTGAAACGCTCATCTCCGATTTAGGTTCCTGAGAGAGGACCGTTCCCTTTTCGGCTTTCAGCGAATAAGACACGCCGACTTCGCCCAGAAGGAGCTGGCGCTGTCGGAGAAGAAGCTCGGCGTTCCGGAGCGGCAGACCGATAAGGTTGGGGGTGAAGACCGACTCACCGCCCTGGCTGAAAACCACTTTTACGATCTTCCCTTCCCTGACGGCGGTGCCGGCGGCGGGAGCCTGCCTCAGCACGGTTCCGATCGGCACGGAATCATTAAACTCATAACCGTCTATTTTCATTGCCAGGGAGCCTTCGCTTATAAGCTGAAGGGCGTTGGAGGCGGACTTGCCCTGAATGTCCGGCACAATGACCTCCTTGCGATTGTGTATAACGGTGTCCATGGTCCATGAGAATAAAAAGTAGGTCAGGAAGAACAGGGCCAGAGCGACGCCCGCGATCTTCAGAATAAAACTCGGATTAACGAACGACTCTTCGGTGTTGGAAAAATGCCTGTCAAAAAATTCTTTTATGCTCACGTTCTCTCCTCTATGACCCGGATAAAATCTTCAAGATTCCACTTGTTGTTACAAAACAGCGTCTCCCGGTTTGAGACGGGCGCCGTTCATGAAATCCAGGGCACTCATCGGTTTCTTGCCCTCCGGCCGGACCTCTTCCAGGAGCAGCTCCCCGTCGTTACATTGTATACAAAAGCCTTTTTCCTTTTCAATCCCGATTATCACACCCGGCCGCGCGGCCGGCACGGAGCGGCGAATGGAACATCTGATAACCTGCACCTCCGACGGACGGCCGTTGACCGGTATTTTAAATCTGGCGCAGGGGCCGGCGGCCAGCCCACGGACCAGATTGCGCGCCGCCGCGGCCGGACCGTTAAAATTCAGCCGGGTATCCAAGGACGTGATCTTGGGCGCCCGCGTAGCCCCGCCGCCGGCCTGCGGGACCTTTAATATCCGCCCAGCCGCTATTGAAGAGAGACATTCGCTTAACAGTTCCACGCCGGCAGCCGAAGTTTTCTCAAACAGTTCCGGCGCATAGTCGTCCGGACCGACCGGAACCACGCGGGAAGCGAACATCGGGCCGGTATCCATGCCTTCGTCCAGCCAGAACACGGTGACGCCCGTAACGGTCTCTCCATTTATAAGCGCCCGCTGGACCGGGGCGGCGCCGCGGTATTTGGGCAGAAGGGAAAAATGCACGTTAACAAAACCCAGTCTGGGAATAGAGAGAGCCGCCGCATCTATCTTCCGGCCATAAGCCACAACCACGCCAAGATCCGGCTTAAGTTCGGACAACGCAAAGGACAGATCTTCATGGGTGCGGGGCTGAAAAATTTCCAGCGACAGCTCCCCGGCCCTGTTCTTGACGGGTGGGCAGCAGAGTTTCATCCCCCGGCCCTGGAGCCGGTCCGGCTGTGAAACAACTCCGCAAACCGAATGGCCGCCCTCGGAGATCCGGTTCAGGAACGGGCAGGCTATTTCCGGCGTACCGAGAAAAACTATCTTCAAATTAGACATAAGGCAGTAAACGGCATGGCCGGTGGTTGGTTGTTAGGAGCCTGTCCGACATAAGCAATTTCGCCTGCAATTGCCGCTTTTTGCCTGCGCCTTCGCACCGCTCAACTTACAGGTTCATTGGAGCCTGCTCGTTTCGCGTTGCTTCGGCTCGGCTTCAAAATCGACAATTTCGGCATGAAAGCCTTATGTCGGACAGGCTCCTAGCCTCTATATTTCCTTCATCTTGCTCTCATCCATCTTCCGCCACTGCCGTTTGAGCTTTATCAGCAGCGGCTTAAGCTTCATACGGGTAAGGAACGGCAGGCGGTCTATGAATACCACGCCTTCGAGATGGTCCAATTCATGCTGAAGAGCTTTAGAAAAAAGACCCTCTGCGTTTATTTCTATAGGCAGGCCCTTTTCATTAAGAGCGCGAACTTTAACCTTGGAAAAACGTTTGACGCGGGCGAACAAGCCGGGAAAGGAAAGACAGCCCTCTTCTTCCGTCATCGAACCGGACTTCTCCGCCAGTTCAGGATTCACCAGGACGATGCGGAGAGCTTCCTCGTCCTCTTTCTTTATTTTTATAACCGCCAGGCAAAGGTCCAGGCCTATCTGGTTGGCGGCCAAGCCGACGCCGCCGACAGCGTCCAGAGTTTCGAACATATCCTTAAGAAGGTCCGGCAGATCCTTCTTAAGTTCTTTCTGGTTCACCTTGCGGGTCTTTTTTTCCAGTATTTTTTCGCCGTATTTGCAGATCCGTCTTATAGCCATAAAATTCAACCTCCTATGATAACTTATAGGACAGCTGTCTGCCTTCCCATACGACTTTGGCCGTGACCGGGCGGACTGTTTCCATCTTTTTCAACATCCCCCAGGCCATAGCCAGACGCTCCAACTGAACTTCCGCTCCGACCGCGCCGGAAACGCCCATCACTATCTCCTCCGCGCCGGCGGCCTGGGCCACCTGGGCGATGGAATAGAACGGGTCGTTGGAGAAAACCAGCATGGGCTTCACCGTCTTGCCGTATTTTTCCGCCAGCAGAACCACCGAAGTAAAAAGATCCTTGTCTTCCGGCGCGATCTCTCCGGTCTCTCCCTCAAGCTGTATGCCCTTGGAAATTTTAGCCGCCAGCACTATAATATCCGTGGTCTCGTCGTCCGCGGTCTCAAGAACCTGTTTAAGATGCACCAGATTGTTAGGGTTGCGCACCGGGACCAGGATCTTGCGCTGCTTATCCAGCTCGGGCAAAATAGTGGCGATATCCGCTTCCTTGCGCATATTGAGCTTTTCCTCGGAATCGTCGTCCTGGGCGTAAAGCCGCGCTTTTTTCCTATTCATGTTCTCCGAGATCTGAAAGATGGCGAAGAAGACAATGGTGAAAGTTATGCCGGAAATGGTGGCCACCCGTTTCGTAAACAGATTAATCACGCTGGCCGTTATCAGAAAGATAAAGGTGACGCACATGCCTACTGGAAACTGAACCTTACCGATCTTCATATTTACCGGGAACATCCAATCCCGCGGAAAATCCGGTTTAAAGCGCAGTATTATCATGGATATCGTCTTAAAGACCAGGCTCCAGAGAACTCCGAAGGCGTAAGCCTCTCCCAACAGATAAATATTTCCGGCGGACAGTATAATGACAATGATCTGGATCATGGCCACTATGTTTATCATCCGGTACGTGGTGCCGTATTTTTTATGCAGATGGCGGAACCAGTCGTGCAGGATACCGTCCTCAGCCACCCGGTTAAGCACGCCGTTGGAACCAACCAGCGAAGTGTTGACCGCGCCCACAAGCATAAGGCTTCCGGAGACCACCACAAAAGACTGGAGTATAAGCCTGGCCCAGTAAGGGCCTTCCAGCTCCAGCGCGAGACCGCTTAAAAGGTTGTCCAGATATTTGCCGCCGATCAGATCGGGAGGAATTATGGAGGAAGAAAGGAACGTCAGGCCGCCGGTAAAAATGATGCTGAAAAGGAAAACCGCGAAGGCGGCTTTCTTAAGGTTCTTGATCTTGGGGTCCTCTATCTCGCGATATACCTGGGCCAGAGTCTCCAGACCGCTCAACGCCAGGATGGAATGGCCAAAGGCCATGAAAACTCCGACCAGGCCGATGGTTTGAAGGTAGGGAAAATTAACCATCCAACCTAGAGATTCTTTGCTGAATTTAAGTTCAAAAGGCGGCAGTTTAAAGCCCCGGATATAAACCGTCGCCAATGCCCAAACTATAAGCACCGCTCCCACTAACGTGACAAAACCCATGATCTTAAAATTCTTATCGCTGGATTCCTCCACGCCCTTGATATTTTCACGCCAAAAATAGATCGTCACGGTTACCGCAAACAGGACGGCGAAAAGCTTGTGCGGGACATGCCAGTTCACATGCATGAGCGGCAGAACATTATAGAGGAGGCTAGACACATAAAGGCCGGCGCTCACCGCGCTTATCGGGCCGGTAACCACGTAATCGAACATTAACGCCGAGACCGAGATCTTAGCCATGGAATGGCCCATAGCCTCGTTGACCACTTTATATACGCCGCCGCGCACGAACATGGCGCAGGACTCCACATAGACCATGAGCATGAGACCCGAAAAAACCATCACGGCCAGCACATACCATGGGAAGGCCGGACCAAAAGCGTTCATGGCTATGCCGCCGGCGTAATAAGCGCTGGATCCCATATCGCATAGCACCACGGACGCGGCTTTCCAGAAAGAAATAAAACTCAACATGGCGGTGCTGAGCACGAGGACCTGTTTAAAGCGGAGAGGCTGGGGATTCATAGGTACAGATATCAATTATATATATTTAGCGTAAGGATTTAACGCTTTATTCAGCTTTTCTGACGGCTTCACGGACCTGCGCGCCGTTTGTCATGGCGGCAAGGGATTCGATAAACGAGGCTTGGAACAGGCGGGAGAGCTTGGAGAGCATATTGAGATGCTGCTGAAAGAAAATGGGCCTATTGGGGGTAAGAAGCAGGAGCGCGGCCTTTACGGTTATCCCCGACTTGGGATCAAAGAAACCGTTCGGGATTATGGCCAGAGCGGTATAAAAACGGTCTATTTCAGCCAACTTGGCATGAGGGATGTAAAAGCCTGTTTCCAGGACGTTATTAAGCTTCTCCACTTCCGTGATCTTTGAATAAAGGACCTGGGAGGTTACAAAATCCTTAACCTGGGGATAAAGGCCGTCGGTCAGCAATTTGACCACTTCTTCTTTGGTGGCTTTACCTTTCAGAAAAAAGACATAATCGCTTTGGAGTATGGCGGCTAGGGGAACTTCTTCCTGTCTTATCATAAGGGGACTGCTTCAAAGCTTCTCTAAGCATATGCTATCATTATCCGATAGTTCCCGTCAACAACCGGGCGCAATAACGGCTATAATTATAGATATTTCTATAGACAACCTTATCACTCCATGAAAAGCGATTCCAGTCTGAATATTAGGGCTAAAAACCGTCTGGCGGTAGGGATTGACCGGGGCGGAACCCGCACCAGGATAGTGTTGATAAACGGCCGCGGCGCGGTGTTAAAGAGAGTGGTACACCCCACTTCCCACATAAAATATCTGCCGGACCTCATTATAAAGACAGCCGCAGCGTGGCGACTTGAGGCCCATGTCCCGGTAATTATCGCCACACGCGGCGCAATGACCAAAAAGTGGAAAAAACCGTTCCTTCTTAAAAAACTTAAGGACCGCATCAACCTGCTGGACGTTATTTCCGACGCACAGGCGGCCTACATCGCCGCACACGGATCCGGGGACGGCATCCTGCTCATAGCCGGGACCGGCTCGGTTATATTCCTGAAGTACCGGAACGGCCGATTCAAAAAGATAGGCGGAAATAACCCCGCCGGAGGCGACCTCGGTTCGGGCTTGTGGATAGGCACCCGGTTCCTTAAAAGGATAAAAGCGGATAAAAGACGGCTGACCCGCCGCGCCAGGGCGGCCTACGCCGCTGAAGCCATGCGGAAAGCAGAAGCCGGAGATAAAACAGCCGTTGGACTTATCCGAGAAGCCCATGAACATCTTTCAGACCTTCTGGCCGCGGCTGTAAATATTTGCCTGGATACCGTTTCAAAGCCGCGCGCAGCTAAGGCCCGCTTGGCCCCTGAGCCGCTCAGTGTGGCGCTTGCCGGGGGTCTTATGCAGAACGCATTTTTTAGGAAAAATTTTATAAGTCGGGCGCAGGAGCGGCTGGTTGCGGTCCGTCTAGTTTTCATCGCGCTTAAACGCCCGGCGGAAAATGCCGCCGCCGAACTGGCCCTGGGAAGTTTTTATGCGGGAAATAAAAATACTTAAAAAAGCGTTATTGTCCGGCGGCGCCGTGCTGCGCGGCTATTTCGGACGGGTCACCTATGAGCTCAAGGGCCGGGCGAACCTCATTACAAAGGCTGACCTTAGCTCTCAGCGAAAAGTCATAGCGATAATAAAAAAAGCTTTCCCTTGCCACGATTTCCTGGCGGAAGAAGCGGATGCGCAAAAACCTCTTGGCCGCGGACCTGAAGAGAGAAAAAAACCGCTCTGGATCATAGACCCGCTGGACGGCACCACCAATTACGCGCACACTTTCCCGGTCGCCGCCGTTTCCATAGGTTTCATGGCCGGGGGGCGGATAATGGCCGGGGGCGTCTTTGATCCTTTCAGGAAGGAACTTTTTCTGGCTGAGCGGGGCCGGGGCGCTTTCATGAACGGCCGGCGCATAAAAGTTTCCACGGCGCCGAAGCTAGCGCGGTCGCTTCTGGTAACCGGATTCCCGTACGACCGGGCTGAAAAAGCTGATTTTTATTGCTCCTTTCTCTCAAAATTCATAAGTATCTCCCACGACGTCAGGAGGATGGGATCGGCCGCGCTGGACCTAGCCTGGCTTGCCGCCGGACGGACCGACGGCTATTGGGAATTCGGCCTCAAACCGTGGGATGTGGCCGCGGGCTCCCTGATAGTAGAAGAAGCCGGGGGAAAAGTGACGGACTTTTCCGGCAGACCCTGGAAAGAAACCGGCGACTACGGACCACGGACCCTGGCAACCAACGGCCGGATCCACTCTGAAATGCTGACGATCATAAAAGGGCTTATACAGTCCGGCGCAAAATGGCAGTCCTGATAATTTATATCACATGTTTTTCTTTTTTCTGCGTCGGAATCCTGGTCTGGACGCTGGAAAGGCGGGAACGACGCTACCGCCTGAGCGGCGGATATCAGGGAGACTCTCTCTTGCCCGCCGCTATAACCTTCATTTCCACCTACCTCACTAATTTCCTTCTTTTTTTCACCCGTGGCGCGGGATATGTGTTCTGGTTAGACCTGGCCATACTGGGGCTGCTGGGCGCCTTCCTCTGGCTCAAGGAAAAATCTTACAAAGAAGAAGTTGAGGAACTGCGGCAGGGACGGATAAACGAGGCGGCCGCGCTGGAAGCCGCGCTCCTTAAAGATCCGGCGAACACGGCCTGCCGGGAAAGCTTGGCGGAACTTTATAAAACGCTTGGGGAATTTAAAAAAGCGCTTCTGCACGCGCAAGAAGCTTTTCGGATGGATCCCATAGAAAAGAACAGGTGGCAGATAAAGACGCTGCAATCGGAACTTGAAGAAAGGTCGGCCCGAAAAGATTAGCAGTCTGCTGAAAAACCCTACTCGGAGGTATTTTGAGCGGATTTTGAAGCCGAGCCGAAGCGATGCGAAACGAGCATTCTCGACTAGGGACTGTGAGTTGAGCAGCGCAAAGGCGCAGGCAAAAATCGGCCAAAAAACCCCGAAAGGGGGTTTTTCAGCAGACTGTTAGCGGGCGGACAACTTTAAGGCCAGGTCCCGCGCGGCCGGTTTGAAAAGATAGTATTCCTCTACAACTCTGCCGTCGGAGGCCAGTATCTTGCCGGTCTCTGAATCCACCATACTAAGAGTAATGAGATACCCCTGTTCGCCCTTCGAAACTCCACCGAACACCGCGGCGCGGGCCCCGACAAGGCGCGCCAGCCCGGCGGCCTCCTCTTTTTGCGAAAGACCGGAGTAGCCTATTTTTTTCTCAGCCAGTATAAAATTCATTTCCGTCCGCTCAACCAGCCTGAAAACCCCTGTCTTGACAAGTTCGGCTTCCAGCATATCTGAAACCTGCCGGGCCAGAGTTTCGGACACTCCGTCTCCGGGCTCGAAAGCGGCCACGGCCAAAGAAAGTTTTTCAACGCGCGCGTTGAACCTTCCCTGGGGGTCCACCGGGGCGGCCGCCGAAGTGCCGGTCCCAAAGCCCCAGCCAAGCGTGAGCCGGTGCGTAACGCCGAGATCCCCGTAGGGCACGAAAGCGTAGTCGAAACTTGTTTCCCAAAATTTGACCCCGAAACCGGCGGAGAACGCGCCCATCCACCCGAGGTCCTCCTTATTCTTAAAATTCATGCCGCCGCGCAGGAACAGGCCGGAACGGACCGCGCCGGAACCGTGAGTTACGGCGGAAACTTTGGGCGCGGCCGCGAACGGAATAGCGTATTCCCCGGCTGTTATAACGTATGGGGAATGATCGGAAGGCAGGTGGCCGTCTATAAAAAAGTTCAGCCGCGGAATAAGGCGCCAGTTCAAAGCGCCGCCGAATTCGAAAGGCAGCGGCGCGGATTCGGAACCAAGTTTCAGGGTCTGACCGAAATTACGCGCAAAGAATGCGAGATCCGTACCGCCGTTCTCAACACCTTTTATTATCACGCCAAGATCCAGCGCGGCGGAACCGGCGGAACGGTCATAAAGCTTTGAACGGATATATTTAACCGCCAGGCCCGCGTCAAGGCTTTCAAACCGCGCGCCGTAAGAACCGATAAAAGCCGCGTCATACGCTTCAAAACCGCCGGCGGAATCGCCATAAATATCATATTTTTCCAACCCGCTCTCGTAACGATAAAGAGCCCCCAGCCCCGCCGTGCCGTGTGACAGCCCCTTAAGGCCGGCGATAGCGGTGCGGCCCGCCCCTTCCAGCAGACTTTCATAGCCGAGCAGGACTGAGGACGCTCCGCGCGAAAGATAAGCGGTGCCGGCGGGGTTACAAAAAAAAGCGTCCGGCGCCATTAACGCGGCGCCACCGGAACCGAGGGCGGAAAACCTTGCGGAGGCGGGGGATTTAAGAAACGAGGCTGAAGTCGTACCGCGCGCATCATCGGAAAAAATACGCGCCGGAAACAGTCCTGCGCGGCAGACATCCGCGCCGGAAAGCGCGAGCAGCATGAGAAGAGTCAGTGTTTTTATATTCACTTATTCGGCTTATATCGCGATAGTCCTGTTTCAAACGAACACGCCCGCTATTCAAGATCGGGGGCCGGCAGGAGAACTGTTTCTTACCCGCCCGAAGATCAAAGACATCGCAGGCTTTTGTCGGCACAACCTAAAGGATATGGAGTTGTCTGATAAAAAAGGGCCGAACCGCGATTTCAGGGTTATTTTTTAAGGTCAGCCACCAGGTATTGTATGCGGGCTTTTATTTTTTCCTTATCGAGGGAGTCATAGTCTGAAATAATATCTTCCAGGAACGTGACCGTAAAATCCTTATTCACGCTTATCTTTGAAAAGGCCGCCTCTATATTTTTCAGCCTGCCGTCGAAACTGGACATATTCTCGTAAATTCCTTTTACGAATTCCTCGGCCCTGGAAGAAGCGCGCGGAAGCTCGGCATTATCTCCCGGGGCGGGAGCCGGTTCGGAATATTCCTCCGCGGCCGGCGTCTGATTTGCGGCATCAGACTCCTGCGCGGCTTCGTCAACCGCCGGGAGGGGAAGTTCACCCTGAACTTCTTCGGCTTCTCCGCCGGACTCTTCAAAATCGGAACCGTTCTTTAGCTCCAGGTATTTTCTTATGGAAAACACCAGCAGAAACAACGAGAGCGCGAATACGCCCGCCACGGTATAAAAAGCGGGGTTCGTCCAGATATTGAATTTCATATATTGTATGCACCTGTTTGAGTGAATTAAAAGCGGACTTCCTGCCCTTCTTTAACGGCGAAACACTTCAGCCTGGATCCAGCCTTACGGGCCCGGCGTGAACACTCCGCCACCGTCTTATCTATTTCCGAATCATAACGGTCCTGGTTATGATGGTAAAGGCCGAACGCGCGAACCTCCGACCTGAGGGCTAGATCGAGGGCCTGCTCCCAGGTAGAATGCCCCCAGGTTCTGCGCCTCGGATACTCCGCATCCGTGTAGTCGGCATCATGCACCAGCAGATCGGCGCCGCGCGCGAAGGCAAGGTAATCGTCAAAAGTCCGGCCGCCTGGATGAACAAATCCGAGCTCATTATCGGTCAGAAAAACGAATGTCCTGCCGGCTTCGCAAAATTTGTAGCCAAGCCCATGGTTGGGGTGGCTGAGCTCCATAGGCAGCACCTGTATCCCGCCGACCTCGCAACCGCTTGAACAAAAAGAATCAAAGTCAAAACGGGCGGAGATCTCCTCGAATTTAACAGGGAAACCGGGCGGCTGCATGGTTTTAGCTATTATCTCCCTGACCGGATCGGAAGAAAAAGAACACCCCATTATCTTGATACGGGTCTTATTGCTGTAGATAGGGGCGAAGAACGGGAAGCCCAGAACATGGTCCCAGTGCGCGTGAGTGAAAAGCATGGTGAAAGCGTTGTGGGAATTTTTTATGAGCTCTTTACCCAGAAGCCGGATGCCGGAACCGGCGTCGATTATGATCAGGTCGTCTTTTTTAGAGCGCACCTCAACGCAAGTGGTACTGCCGCCGTATTTTAAATACTGCCGGCCCGAAACAGGAATACTGCCCCTGGCGCCCCAAAATTTTACTTTCATCAATCCTCCGCCTCCGCGCGCAAAGGTATATATTAATATAAAATGGATAAAGCATTCAACCGGAGGAACACATCCCCAATCCTCCGCTAACAAGCCTATGTCATTGATGAGAAGATTTCACCAAATGGGTGAAAGTGGAAAAATAGCGGCGGGTTGCCCATTCTCTCCGACCTGGCACATTCCTGCGGCCTCATAAAACATCTGAACGCCATAAACGGATTATGGAAATGCCGGCGCGATTATTCCACCGCCGATCACATAATGAGCCTCGCACTTACCATAATCGCCGGCAGCCGCACTGGCGCTGGTCCTGATGGCGGCGGCAAGTTGGGCGGGGGTAAAGGACTATCTGCAGTGGAATCTGGCCAAATGGGAACTGGCGGCAAAACCCAGTCCGAACCTTTCGCCCGGAGAGATAAGGAACGGCTTTGATTATGAAGCCTGGTTCAACTATCCTGAAAAATGCAGTTGCATTTTTCCCCTTCGCAGTGCTCAGGGGCCGCTTCGCGACGGATACGCCCTCGTTAATTTCCGCGCATAGCGCTGAAAATTAACGACCCGCCGCTGCGGGGAATCCTGGCCGTCTGATGGCCATAGGCCCTTTTACGGCACCTACGCAGGTACTGCATTTTTTTGCGCCGCCGGTTTGTCAATGGAAACCGGCTTAAATTGCAGGATTCGGGCTATGAGAAGAACATGGCCTACCTGAAAACCATGAAGCCGCTTAAGCTTATACCTTCGGCAAGCGAAGGAAAAGCGTTGATCATGATTCGCCGACCGCCAAAGCGGGCATAGATCACCTCCGAATGGCTGACTATAAATTCCAAATTATCTATCTATATTATAAAGATTCATTTAATCGACCTGATATCGGGTTTCCGACCCTGTTCCAGCCTTTTATCCGGGTTGTATTCTCTCTCCATTTTTTAATATAATCAATCTATGTAACCACCTGTCCAATACTTGAGTAGTTGCCGTATCAGGCCCTATGGCCTTTAACCGGCCAAACTGGCCCAAAATCGGATTTTCCTTACTTTTTCATCCATACAACTGAGCGAGGTAACCAAAGATGAGCAATGAACAAATAGCGATAGTCGGACTGGGGATAATAGCTCCGGATGCCCCAAATAAAGACCAGTTTTGGCGCAATATTACCTCAGGCAGGAACTGCGTAAGCGAAGTCCCCAAAGACCGCTGGGACTGGCAGCTCTATTATTCAGAAGACAAAAAAGCCGTGGATAAGACCTATTCCAAGATAGGCGGCTTTATCAAGGATTTCACATTTGAACCCATAAAATACAAAATCCCGCCCCAGACGGCCTCACAGATCTCCCGCCTGCAGCAAATAACCATTGAAGCGGTCCGCATGGCTTTTGAGGACTCCGGTTATGATAAGAAAGCCTTTGACCCCAGAAAAGCCGGCGTTATCATCGGCAACGCCATGGGAGCGATGCGCAAGGAACTTACCGACCTGCGCGTATATAAGTTCTATAACGAGGACCTGATAAAGAAGACCAAAGCCTACGCGGGTCTGACGCCCGCCCAGCAGAAAGACCTTATGACGGACTATGAGGACCAGATAGACCGGAATATCCTGAAGATCACCGAGGACACCATGCCCGGCGAGCTTTCCAACGTAACCGCCGGCAGGATAGCCAACGTTTTTAATCTAAACGGCCCCAATATGACCATGGACGCCGCCTGCGCCTCTTCCCTGGCCGCACTCGATTATGCCGTGATGGGCCTCAGGACCGGCAAGATCGACATGGCCGTGGCCGGAGGCGCGGACGAGATGATGTCCGCCCCGGCTTTCGTCAAATTCTGCAAGATAGGCGCCCTCTCCGCCAACGGTTCATATTCTTTTGACGAGCGGGCGGACGGCTTTGTGATGGCGGAAGCCGTGGCCGTTTACATACTCAAGCGCCGCTCCGACGCGGAGCGCGACGGGGACAAGATATACGCGCTTATAAATTCGGTGGGCGCGTCGTCCGACGGCAAAGGCAAAGGCATCACCGCCCCGAACCCCAAGGGCCAAAAATACGCCATTGAGAACGCGTTCGCGCAGGTTACTTACGGTCCGGGAGAAGTGGATTTTGTGGAAGCCCACGGCACAGCCACCAAGGTCGGAGACGCCGCCGAAGTTGAAGCCCTTAAGGATATTTTCGGGCCCCACATAAAGGCCGGAAAGAAGCTCGGCCTCACTTCCATTAAATCACAGATAGGACACGCCAAAGCGGCCGCGGGCGCCGTCAGCCTGGTAAAGACCGCTTTAGCGCTTCACCATAAGACCTACCCTCTCTCCATCAATTACGCCAAGCCCAATCCCGGAATAGACCTGAACCTTTTCAGGGTGATAGATAAAACCGAGCCCTGGGAAACGACCGGTTTACGAAGGGCCAATGTCTCTTCATTCGGCTTCGGCGGCGCAAACTTTCACGTGACCATGGAAGAATACACCGGTAAAAACCAGCCCGGCGCCTTAAAAACGGCGGCCGCCTCCATGCCGGCGCCGGCAACCTCGGTTGAAGTGAAAGAGAACCCCAAGACGCCTTTCTCCGGTCTCCAGGGTGAAGCTTTTACTTTCACCGCGCCCACGCCCAAGGCCGTCATGGCCGAGGCAAAATCGCTCTCCGCCTCGACTTTCGTACATTGGCCCGATACCTACCCCATGGCGCTTTTCGCCCAGCCCATGAACGCCAGGCCGCAGGAAGAGTGGGGGGTATCCATAGTCGCCAAGAACCCGGCCGACCTCCGTGAGAAAATAGAATTCCTGAACGCGAACGCCAAACCGGAAACCTGGGATGCTCCGCCGCTCAACTTCAGGCTTAAAGGCGTATACACTTTCAGGCGCAAGAAACACGACGCAAAGATAGGTTTTCTGTTCCCCGGTCAGGGTTCGCAGTACGTGGACATGATGCGCGACCTTGCCGCCAAGTATGACGTGGTGCAGGAAACTTTCAACGAGGCCGACCGCATTCTTGAGAAAATGATAGGTGTGAACCTCACAGGCACGCTCTGGTCCAGGCCCGGAGAATCCAAAGAAGAACTTGAGAAGCGCGAAGCCGCCATCAAGCAGACCCAGATGACCCAGCCGGCCATGATGACGGCCGATATGGCTATGTTCCGCCTGCTGACTTCCTTCGGCATAAAACCGGACATGGTCATAGGCCACAGCCTTGGCGAATATGCCGCGGCGACCGCGGCCGGGGTGTTCACTCTGGAAAACGGTCTAAGAGCGGTGACCAGCAGGGCAAAAGAGATGTCCAGCGTGAAAGTCAAAGATCCAGGCAAAATGGCCTCCATCGGCTGGCCCTCCGAGAAAGTTGAAAAGGAACTCAAAAAAATAGACGGCTATGTAATAGCCGCCAACAAAAACTGTCCGCTCCAGACCGTGATCGCGGGTGAATGCTCCGCCGTGGAAAAAGCCGTGGCCCGCTTCGTATCCCTGGGCGTACAGGCCCAGGAGATAGCCGTCTCACACGCTTTCCACTCCTCTATAATAGAGCCGGCCATCGGGCCCTACAGGAAATTCCTGGAAAATATACCTACAGCCCCTTGGACCATACCGCTTCTGTCTAATGTTACCGCCGACTATTTTCCGGCCGACAAACAAGGAACCTACGACCTGCTTCTTAAACAGATGACGAGCCCGGTGGAATTCATAAAACAGCTTGAGCGCATGTACGCGGACGGCGTGCGCACCTTCATAGAATGCGGCCCAAAGCGCGTTCTGAGCGCCTTCGCCGCGTCCACCCTGAAAGGTAAAGAGGATATCACCGTGCTCTCCTCCAACCATCCCAAGCGCGGCGGCATCACCGAACTGAACGATCTGCTTGCCAACCTTATGGCGCTGGGCTTTAAGCTGGACTGGGACGGAAAACTGCCGGAGACCTCCGGCAAATTCTTCAACCCGTATTACCGGAACTGGGCCCTTCAGCAAAGCGTCGGCGGCGGCTCCGCCGGGGCTGCGGACCGGCAACAACGGGGCGCGGGCACGCTGCCGGCAGACAAGGCCTCTTTCGCCGAGAGATCTGGGTTCAACTTCAACCCGATCGCGGTCTCCGGCATAGCCGGCGGCGCCCCGGGCACCTGGGGAAAGCTGTTCCGCGAACACAACCTGGACGAGATTCTCGCCGGCACCAACATGATAGAACCGATCCCGGCGGACTGGCGCGCCAAGCAGATAAATAAGAATATCATACGCGTAATAAAATCACCCACGGGCAACCACAGCATAGCGAAGATAGATTCCGTGGATCAGGCCATAAAGCTTTCGGCCCGCGCGGGACAATTCGACATAGAGAAAGAATTCGGCGTGCCGAACAACATAGCCAAGGCGCTTGATTCCACGTTTAAGATGGCCATGGCCGCGGGCATACTGGCCCTTAAGGACGCGGGGCTGCCGCTGATCCATTACTACAAGAAGACCACCACCGGCAGCTACCTGCCGGAGAAATGGGCCCTGCCGGAACCGCTGGCTAGCGAAACAGGCGTGGTATTCGCCTCCGCCTTCCCGACCATGGAATCGCTGATCTCCGAAGTCGCCGGTTATTTCAATTACAAACACAAGGGGAAAGGCCCTTCCGAGATGTGGGAAGTATACGACGCGCTGATAAACAAGGTACATTCTCCGGAGGATAAACAGGCCCTTAGGATCTGGGTGGAAGCCAACTTCGGTAAAAACCACGCCGGTTCCGAGAAGGATATGTTCACTTTCAGCCAGAACTTCCTTATGAAAGTGATACCAATAGCGGACAGCCAGTTTGCCCAGTGGGTGGGAGCAAAAGGCCCCGCGATGCACATCAGCGCTGCCTGCGCCTCCACAACCCAGGCCGTGCATACCGCCGAATGCTGGCTGAGGGCCGGCAAAGCTAAACGGGTCGTAGTCATAGCCGCCGACGACATAACCAACGATATCGTTCAGGAATGGACCATGCCCGGATTCCTCGCCTCCGGCACAGCCTCGACCAAAGAGAACGTGGCCGAAGCAGCGCTGCCATTCGACAAGAGAAGAGACGGCCTGATAGTCGGAGCCGGCGCCGTGGCCATGGTTATAGAGGATGAAACTCTGGTCAGGAACAGGGGCATGAAACCGCTCGCACGGTTGCTGCTGACCGAATCGGCCAACAGCGCCTACCACGTAAGCAGGCTGGACACCGAGCATGTGGCGGAAGTTATGTCCAAATTTGTGAAAAAGATCGAAGACATTTACGGTCTGGACAAGAGTCAGTTCGCCAAAAAGACCTTCTTTATGTCGCACGAAACCTACACGCCCGCAAGGGGCGGCAGCGCTTCGGCGGAAGTAAAAGCCCTTAAAAAAGCTTTCGGCGCATACGCCCAGGACGTGATCATCAGTAATGTTAAAGGTTTCACCGGGCACACCATGGGAGCCTCTCTCGAAGAAGCGGTGGCTATACGCGCTCTGAACACGGGCATAATACCCCCTATAGCCAATTACAAGGAACCGGATCCGGAACTCTCCGGCATCACGCTCTCAAAGGGGGGGGAATACGATCTGCAATATGTTTTAAGATTCGCCGCCGGCTTCGGCTCGCACATGGCGATGTCCTTCACCGAACGGGTCTATAAAGAAGGCGAGGCCAGGATAGAAGACGCGGCCAAACATACAGCCTGGCTGAAAGCCTTGTCGGGAGAGGACTATCCCGAACTGGAAGTCACGTTTAACACTCTGCGGATCAAAGATAAGAAGACCGCCGGCAAACCGCCCCATACGCCGGCCAAGGAGCCGGCCATGGCCGCCGCTCCCATCTCCGCCCCGGTCCGTCAAGCTGCCGCACCGGCCCCGGCGCACCAGCATTATTCCGAGCCCAAATCCGCGACAGCCCCTTTACGGGCGCCTGCCGGCGGCTTAAATGAAGAAACGGTAAAAGCAGAAATACTTAACATGATCGCCGATAAGACCGGCTATCCTAAAGACATGCTGGAACTCGACCTCGACATGGAAGCCGATCTCGGCATCGACACCGTCAAACAGGCCGAACTGTTCGCCGCCATACGCGAACATTACAGCATCGCCAGGAAGGAAAACCTGTCGCTCAAGGATTATCCGACCATCCGCCACTGCATTAAATACGTGCTTGACGAAACAGGCGGGACAGCGGGACGGCTAGACAGCGTGGCAGCTAGGCAGCTTGACAGCTTGACAGCTGGACAGCTAGGCAGCTTGGCAGCTAGACAGCCAGACAGCCAGACAACTCAAGCCGCCACGCAGTTTTCCGCTCCGGCGGTTCAGCCGTCCAGCCGTCCAGCCGCCACGCAGTTTTCCGCTCCCGCCACCCAGCTTTCAGCCTTAAACGAGGATTCGGTTAAGGCTGAGATCCTCACCATGATCGCCGATAAGACCGGCTATCCTAAAGACATGCTGGAACTCGACCTCGACATGGAAGCCGATCTCGGCATCGACACCGTCAAACAGGCCGAACTGTTCGCCGCCATACGTGAACATTACAGCATCGCCAGGAAAGAAAACCTGTCGCTCAAGGATTATCCGACCATCCGCCACTGCATTAAATACGTGATGGACGAGACGGGCGGGACAGCGGGACGGCTAGGCAGCGGGGCAGCTAGGCAGTTAGACAGTCAGACAGCTCTGGCCGCACAGCCGTTTTCCGCTCCGGCGGTCCATCCGTCCAGCCGTCCAGCTGCCCAGCCTTCAGCCTTAAACGAGGATTCGGTTAAGGCTGAGATCCTCACCATGATCGCCGATAAGACCGGCTATCCCAAGGACATGCTGGAACTAGATCTCGACATGGAAGCAGACCTCGGCATTGACACCGTCAAGCAGGCCGAGCTGTTCGCCGCCATACGTGAACATTACAACATCGCCAGGAAAGAAAACTTATCCCTAAAGGATTACCCCACCATCCGCCATTGCATTAAATACGTGATGGACGAGACGGGCGGGACAGCGGGACAGCTAGGCAGCCAGACAGCTCTGGCCGCACAGCCGTTTTCCGCTCCGGCGGTCCAGCCGTCCAGCCATCCAGCTGCCCAGCCTTCAGCCTTAAACGAGGATTCGGTTAAGGCTGAAGTCCTCACCATGATCGCCGATAAGACCGGCTATCCCAAGGACATGCTGGAACTCGACCTCGACATGGAAGCCGATCTCGGCATTGACACCGTCAAGCAGGCCGAGCTGTTCGCCGCCATACGTGAACATTACAACATCGCCAGGAAAGAAAACCTATCCCTAAAGGATTACCCCACCATCCGCCATTGCATTAAATACGTGATGGATGAGACGGGCGGGACAGCGGGACGGCTGGACAGCGGGGCAGCTAGGCAGCTGGACAGCCAGACAGCTCTGGCCGCACAGCCGTTTTCCGCTCCGGCGGTCAAACCGTCAAGGCTCAACCAGGACTCAGTCCAGGCTGAACTTCCGTATCCTAAACGGCATATCCGCTATGTTCCGGCCATTATCGCGGCCCCGGTGGAAAATGAAATAATAACCAAATTATCTTCCAAGCGGCCGGTGGTTATTTTCGGTGAAGATCTGGATCTCATAAAAGCCTTCCGGTCGGAACTTAACAAGCACCGGATAGAGTCCTTCGCGTTCACCTCGGCCAAAACCAAGCTAAAAGACACGATCCACGTGGATTACAAAGACCTTGCCTCGGTGGAAAAAGCCGTTTCAGAATTCGCCGCCGCGCATGATAACGTGCAGGGCGTCTTCTATCTCATGGGCTGCGTAATAAAAGGGCTTGGGAAGGAGACTAACGCGTTCGAGGATCTTAAGCGCTACGTTATGCCTCTATTCCTGGCCGGAAAACACTTCAACGGCGGCCTCAACAAGCTGGAGGATGGGCATACCACTTTTCTGGCCGTGGTGACCACCCTGGACGGCGGTTTCGGCTACAAGACCCGTGAAGTCTATGACCCTATCTACGGCGCCATACACGGCATCACCTTGTGCCTGAGAAAAGAGCTGGATAAATGTGTAGTGAAGCTCCTGGATTTCGAGCCCCACGCCTCGCCTCAGACCCTGGTGCAGAAGACCTTCTATGAGATACTTTACTCCGACAAGCGCCTGGCGGCGGGTTACGCAGACAATAAGCGCTGGACGCTGATAGGCAAACCGGAACTGCTTGAAAAAGACAAAGAGCGCACCCCGCTCAAAGGCAAAAAAGTTCTAATCACCGGCGGAGGCAGAGGCCTCGGAGCGCTGTTCGCCAAAACGATAGCGGCGCAGCATAAACCGCATATCGTCATCCTGGACATCATAGAACTGAACGCCGACTCCGCGCGCTTCGCCGCTATGAGCGAGGAAGAACTTAAAACCTATAAGACCGGCACGCTCTGGGCGGAGCTTAAGCAGAAAATGGAAAAAGCCACGCCCGCCATCCTGGAGCGGGAGTTCACCAAGCTAAAGGACTCGGCCCAACTCTACCGCTCGGTAGAAGAACTGAAAGCGCTGGGAGTAAAAGTAAGCTATTACCGCTGCGACCTCACCAACAAGGAATCCTTTGACTCTGTCATGAACAACATCAAGGCCGACCTCGGCCAATTGGACGGAGTAGTGCATTTCGCCGGCCTGGAACGCTCCAAGCTGGTGGTGGACAAGACGCTGGATGAGTTCTTTCTCATCTTCAATGTTAAATGCGAGAGTGCCGTCAACATGATGAAGTCCGGAATAGTGAAGGAAAAAGGCTTCTGGGTAATGGCTTCCTCAATAGCCGGCAAGTTCGGCAACCTCGGCCAATCCGACTATGCCGCCGCTTCGGACTACATGGCAAAGCTGACCATCAGCCTTACCAATAAAGGCGTACGGGCTTTTAGCGTGGACATGACCGCCTACGCCAATATCGGCATGGGCATAAGACCCGGTGTTGAGGCCTTCCTGAAATCGCAGGAACTTGACTTCCTCTATCCGGAGGAAGGCATGAACGCGCTTGCCGACGAACTGGTTTACGGCAGGGTGCCGGAGATCATACTTTCGGGCAGCCTGGGCAAACTGGATTGGGACAAGCAGCTGCGTTTTGACCCCAACTTCCCCGACGCCGGCGGCTCGGAGTTCCACTTCCTGGAACGCGCCGTAAAGAACGTCAAGGGCCTGGAGTTTGAGGCCTCCAAAGAATTATCCATCGAGAAGGACCCATACCTGGCCGACCACGCCATCAACGGCACGCCTTATCTGCCGGGCGTCATGGGCATAGAAACTTTCGCCGAAGCGGCCGCGGCCATATCCGGAGAAAGGCCCAGGGCCATCAAGGATCTGCGGTTTACCGTACCGGTAAAACTTCTGCGCGGCAAACCGATGAACACCATAATAAGGGCCAACGCTTCACGCGGCGGCTATGATCTCAGGCTGGAATCCGACTTTGTGAACGCCAAGGGCGTAAAACTGGGCTCTACCAAGACGCATTTCTCCGCCCGTTTTGAACCGGGGACCCCGAAAAGCGCCTGGGGGGAACTGGAAAAACCCGAACTACCCAAGCACGCCAAGTATAAGATAACGGCTGAGGAGATTTATAAGATCTATTTCCATGGCCCCAGTTTCCGGGTGCTGGACGGGATACTCTCCATAGAAAAGGACGCCGTACTGGGCGTATTTAAAAAACCTTCGGCCGCCCTGTGGCGCGTTAAAGCCCCGGGCCTTCTGCTCCATCCTCTGGTGCTGGAAGCCATGTTCCAGACCTGCGGCTGGCGCGACATCCACTTTGACCGGAAGATGATGCTCCCGGACGCCGTAGGCCAGGCCATGGTTTATGATAACAACCCGGACCCCGACCGGCTCTACACCTATGCCGTTTACAAAGGCACCACCGAAGACGGCAAGACCCGCTACGACGCCTACGCCTTCGACAGCGAAATGAACCCCGTAGCCGAGTTGAAAGACTACCTGGGGATACCGACGCAGATCTAAGAGCTGTGGGTAGTGGCCAATCTTCTTCCCGACAATACGCTGTCGGGGTCATCTGCCATACTATTACAGGAGCCTGGGTCCTTCGACCCTTACGCGCCAACTCAAAATCCTGTAAAGTAGCGATAGAAATTATATGACCGGCAATAAATCCGAAAACCAACCAGCCACCAAGGGCGACGTAGCGCTTGTCAAAACGGAACTGAGGTCCGACATTAAGCGTTTGGAAGACATCGTAAAGACCAACACCATAGACATATTACACATCAAAGACGATATTCGCGATATGCGGGAAACCATGGCCACAAAAAGCGACATAAACCGCATAATGAACGCCGTCGACAGATTTGGCGCGGACGCCATAGCTTACCGCAACCAAGACACGCTGCGCGGCCAGGCCGTCATGGACCACACCGCAAAACTTTCCGACCACGAGACCCGCATCCAGAAGCTGGAAACTACGAAATAAGTATTAGCTTTAAGTTAGTGAGCCGCAGGATAGCGAAGTCGGATCGGCGGCGGGATTCCCGCGCGCTCCGGGTCCGGGTTTTATGGGGAAAAAGACCGGGGCCTTCCGCCGGCTGCGGAACGCGCCGGCCCGCATAGCGGTCCGGCTTGAACGGTCCTCGCCGTTCCTTAATGATAGGAATACGCTCCAGGCCCCGGTCTTAAAACCCTCCGAATGGAGCGCGCAGCAACCCCGCCGCCGCCTCCGATATAATTTACGCCCATATTACGCGGCCCGATGGACTTTATCGTGCAAGTTCGCCATGGATTTCATAGAATTAAGCAAGGGGATTGTAAGCAGATTTCAACGGGATAAGGGGGGCACGCAATGGGGTCAAAAACTGGTTGTGATATTTGCGGCGGCGGGGTTGTAGGCATCTTTTCAGATTTAAGCAATGTAAATGGCATGAGCCTGTGTCCAAAATGCTTATTGAACCCTCCCGGCTCAACTCCCAAATACTATTGCAATGTGTGCAAAAACCACTCATCCACTGCCTTAAGGAAGGGTAATGGTTGGATTGAATTTATCCTCTACCTTTTCTACATCATTCCGGGGATAATTTATTCAGTTTGGCGGAGGTCAGGTCAACCGAATGTTTGTCCGGTATGTAAAGTTACAGCTCTTATTCCCGCCGCCTCCAAGCCACGTCCAGCAGAGAGTGCACCTGAGACTCGCGAAGAGAAAGAGTGCCCACACTGTGCAGAGAAAATACTGGTCAAAGCTAAACTGTGTAAACATTGTGGTCAGGCTGTTTAAGTGACTGGGCGGGTTATTAGGATGTATCGTCAAGGGTTTCCTACGCGGCGTAAGGGCAAAACCCTCGGCAGGCCCCCGACTGGGCATCTCGCGGCTCAATACCCAAAGCCAACCAGCCCGGCATTACACTTTAAGTTTAATGAAAACAAACACTATTATAACCTTAGAAAACGAACTACGGCTTACGCTTATCCGTGCGGACGAAGTCCCGGAGCCTGGGACTTTTCTTTCGGCCGGCGAACTGGCAAAACTTGCTTCCTTAAAAATTGAAAAACGGAGACGCGACTGGCTGGGGGGGAGATATGCCGCCAAAACCCTCCTCAAAGAATCTCTAGCATTAACAACCCAGCTTTCAGCTATAGAGATATCCTATGACTCCTTCGGAAGACCCGTTTGGACCGACCGGCTCATCTCCATAACCCACAGCGGCCCCTTCTGCGCCGCCGCCTGCGGACCGGCCCGCACGAAATTCCTGGGCATCGACATCGAAAAAGCCGAACCCCGCGCGGCCGCTTGGTATAAGGATTACTTCCATAAAAGCGAACTACCCTCCCACGACATGGAAGCCGCCACCCGCCTCTGGACGCAGAAAGAAGCCCTGCTCAAAGCCTTGGGACTAGGCCTCAAAGCCGACCCCCTGGACATAAAGCTGAGCGGCGACAAACCGGAATTCTCGCGCACCGCGCTCTCGCGTTATAAAGAACTGGGCAGCCCGGCCTTTACCCTGAACACCCTGACCCCCGGACCGGGCTATTATTTATCCGCTGCCTGCGAAAACTCCGGGACCGGGGCCTCCGAACAGTAAAAAACCGACAAACCGTTCCAAACTTGCTAAAATATTTAAGTACCTTTTTTAAGGTATCGGACGCCGCCTCATAAAACCCGGCGGGTCCGCCCGCATTAAGCGGAGGCGACACCAGGAGGCCACATGGCGGATTTAATCAACGACCCGATAAGCGGCACCAGCATTCCCGAACCCGGCAAAAAAAGCCACCCGAAGAGGATCCGGGTAGTGCCTGATTCCCTCAAAAAATTTCGTGATATCACAGCCTTGGCGGCGGCCGGCGGACCGCCGGAAAAAATAGCGGCTCAGAAGAAAAAAGGCAAACTCACAGCCCGGGAGCGCATAAGCTACCTTGTGGACGAGGGCTCGTTCCAGGAGATAGGACTGCTGATGGAATCGCGTTGCACCGATTTCGGCATCAAAGACAAGCACATAAAAGGCGACGGCGTGGTAACCGGCTTCGCAAGAGTCAACGGCCGTCCCATAGCCCTCTTCTCTGAAGATTTTACGCAGTTGGGCGGGTCCCTGGGCCGCACGCACGCGGACAAGATAGCCAATATAATGGATATGGCCCTTGAAGCGCGTATGCCAGTTATAGGCATCCTGGACTCGGGCGGCGCCCGCATCCAGGAAGGCGTGGACAGCCTTGACGGCTACGGAGAGATCTTCTACCGCAACACCAAATCCTCCGGGATCATCCCGCAGATCTCCGTGATCGTAGGGCCATGCGCCGGCGGAGCGGTCTATTCTCCCGCGCTTACCGACTTCGTCTTCATGGTTAAGGGCATCAGCAATATGTTCGTCACCGGCCCGGAAGTGGTAAAAGCCGCTACCGGAGAGGAAGTGGATTTTGAAACCCTCGGCGGTTCCATGACCCACGCCTCCAAATCAGGCGTATGTCATTTCGTGGCCAATTCCGAACCGGATTGTTTCAGACAGCTCAAAGAGCTTATCAGTTTTCTGCCGCAGAGCCGCTACGAGGCCCCGCCGGCGCACGAGACAAAGGATCCGGTGGACCGCAAGATCCTGCTCCTGGAAAAACTCTGCGAAGTGGACCCGCGCAAACCATACCGCGTCCATCACATCATCTGGTGGCTGTCGGACGACCACAGGTTCCTGGAAGTACACCATGATTTCGCCAAAAATATAGTCGTCGGTTTCATGCGGCTTGGCGGACAGACGGTGGGAGTGGTGGCCAACAACCCGGCGCACATGGCCGGAGCGCTGGATATAAACGCCAGCGACAAGGCCGCCCGCTTCATCAGGTTCCTGAACAACTTCAACATCCCCATACTGACCCTGGTGGACGTGCCGGGCTACTGGCCCGGAGTGGCCCAGGAGCACGGCGGCATTATCCGCCACGGCGCAAAACTTCTTTACGCTTATTCCGAAGCCAGCGTCCCCAAAGTAACGCTGGTGCTCAGGAAGGCCTACGGCGGCGCATATATCGCCATGAGTTCCAAGTTTCTGCACGGCGACCTGAACTTCTCCCTGCCTTCGGCCGAAATAGCGGTCATGGGCCCGAGGGGCGCCATCGAGATCCTCTATTCCAGGCAGATCAAGGAAGCCAAGGATGAAGAAAGGGACGCCCTCAGGGTAAAACTGGCGAAAGAATATTCCGACAAGTTCGCTTCACCCTACCAGACTGCTTCTACCGGCTCCTTGGACGAAGTCATAGAACCGGCCACAGCCCGTCCGCGTCTTATAGAAGCGTTCCGGTTCCTGTCGAACAAACGCCGGCCCGGTACTCACGAGCGCACGGGGAACATACCGCTGTAACGCTATAAGTTCCGCTAATGGAATTTATTAGATATTTTTTATAAAGGAGATATTTTTATTTTTGTATAATAAAAAATATGGATCTTGTAACTATACTTAAAACCGCAGTAGCCGTACCGGTAATAGGCTCGCTTCTCATCCCCGTAGCCAATAAAATATCCGTCCAGGTCCGCAACGCTTACGCAGTCGCGCTGGGACTTGTGACATTCGCCGCCGCCGCGTCATTGCTCCCGCACATGATGAACGGCGCCACGGCGACCTACGCCTTAAGCTTCCCGCTGGGCTTCGACTTTGTGTTGAACGCCGACCTGCTTTCGGTCTTTATGGCGGCTATCTCCTCGTTCGTCAGCGCCATCATCCTGATCTACTCGCTGGACTATATCTCCCATTACGAGAACCAAACCGAATATTACACCATGGTGGTCCTGTTCCTCGGCTCCATGATGGGCCTGGTTTTTTCGGCCAATCTCCTGTGGATGTACATATTCTGGGAACTCACCGCCTTCGCCAGCTGGCGTTTGGTGGGCTTTTTCCGCTCCGACAGGGATGTGGCCAAAGCCAACAAGACCATCCTGGTCACGGTGTTCGGCGCGCTGTGCATGCTTATAGGCATCTTGATGGTCTACTTCGATCATGGCACTATGGACCTGCGCCTGTTGCGCGGCGAGACGATAACCACCGCGGCCGCGATGCTTATCTTAGTAGGCATCCTGGCTAAATCCGCCACTCTGCCGTTCTCCACCTGGCTGCCGGACGCCGGCGTAGCGCCCTCCACCGTAACCGCTCTGCTTCATGCCGCTGTGCTGGTCAAGATCGGAGTTTACGCTTACGCGCGCATTTTCGGGGTTACCTTTATGGTCTCCCCGGCTTTCTCGCATGGCGTGCTGATAATCGCGGGGTTAAGCGCCCTGGTCGCGGCCGGAGCGGCGCTTATAGATAAGGATATTAAGCGCATAATCGCCTACTCTACGGTGAGCCAGCTGGGGTTCATTTTCCTGGGACTAGCCTCGGGCAACAAAACCGCTTTCGTGGGCGGCCTTCTTTACATACTGATGCACAGCATCGCCAAGGGCGGTTTGTTCCTGTGCGCCGGCATAGTGGAACAGAACACCCACAATAAGGATATAACCAAAATGGGCGGGTTGATCAAGACCATGCCGATCACGGCGGTCGCCTTTGCCCTGTGTTCATTATCCGTCATGGGCATCCCGCCTTTCGGCGGTTTTTTCAGCAAGTTCCTGGTTTTTAAAGGCGCCGCGCAGCACGGCAGTATTCTAGTGCTTATTATTTTCCTGGCCGGCGCGATGATGACGCTATTATACCTTGTGCGCCTTTTCTACCTGGTGTTCCTGGGAGAAGACAAGGCGTCCAATCCCAGGGAGGGCTCCGCCACCATGGTGGGGAGCGTTCTGGCCCTGGCTCTCATCGGCCTGGCGCTGGGCGCGTTCATCTATTATCCGTCCCTTTACGTTGACATGCTCACCACGCAATTAGGAGTGGGCCTGGAAACTATTCAATAAAAGGCCGTTTTGGAATACAATACTTTCGTAAGTGCCGTATCAAGCGCGGTGTGCCGCAGACGGCCAATTCAATAAGAAGGTCAACCTCTAATGAACCCAATACTTATCCCCGTCATCCTGCCCATCGCGGCGGCTCTTCTGGTCCTTCTGATATCGGAAAAGACCAGGTATCTTAAAGAACTGCTGGCCATCGCCGTTTCCGGCGTCGCCCTGATCAGCGCCTTTCCCGTTATCAGCCAGGCGCTTTTCGGGACCTGCATGGAATTCAGCGCCCGATGGGCCGGCTACGGCATCGATTTCACGCTTAAAGCCGACAAGCTGAGTTCTTTCATCTTGCTGGGCGTGACGTTCTTCGCTTTTGTCGTCTCGATCTACTCTTTCAGCTTTGAGAAAAAAGGCAGCGCCAAGTGGTTCTATTTTAACCTGCTTCTAACGCAAGCCTTCTCCGCCGGAGCGGCGCTGGCGGACAATCTGGTGGCCATGCTTTTCTTCTGGGAAGGCCTTTTGATCTTCCTCTACGCCTTCATTGCCCTTTCCAAGCCGGACCAAAGCGCGAAGAGGACGGCGATGAAAGCTTTCCTGATCAACGCCGTTACGGACCTGGCCATGCTGGCCGGCATCTGCATCACCGGCTATATAGCCGGCACTTTCAGCATGACCGGCATCGCCGCCAACAAGCTCACGCTTAACGGGTGGGCGGCGTTAGGCTACGTGCTGATGCTTATCGGCGCGGTTTCAAAGGCCGGGGCACTCCCGTTCCATACCTGGATACCCGATGCGGCCGTTGACTCCAATGCGCCGTTCATGTCCTTTATTCCGGCGGCTCTGGACAAGCTTCTGGGCATCTATTTCCTGACCCGCATCAGCGTTTACCTGTTCTCGCTGAACGGCGTTGCGCAGCTAGGCCTGATGACGCTGGGCGCCCTGACCCTCCTGATCGCGGTCATGATGGCTTTCGTCCAGACGGACTATAAGCGCCTGCTGGCCTATCACTCCGTCAGCCAGGCTGGCTACATGATCCTCGGCATCGGCACGCTGAACCCCATCGGTATCGCCGGCGGCCTCTTCCACATGGTTAACAATGCCGTTTACAAATCCTGCCTGTTCATGACGGCCGGCTCCGTGGAGCGCCAGACCGGGTCCAACGACCTTTCGAAGCTGGGAGGCCTTTTCGGCGCCATGCCGCTGACCGCCATCTGCTATATCATAGCGGCCGCGGCCATCTCGGGTATCGCTCCGCTGAACGGCTTTTTCTCCAAAGAAATGATCTACACGGGCGCGCTCAACACCGGCTACAAATGGTTTTTCATAGCGGCGGAGGTCGGCTCCGTATTGACGCTCGCCTCTTTCCTGAAGCTGGGACATTCGGTCTTTTTCGGCAAGCGCCCTGAAGCGCTCAAGGACACCCGCGAAGCTCCGTTCTCAACGCTTCTGCCGATGATAATACTCGCGGGCGTATGCGTGGCGTTCGGTTTCGGCGCCAAGCTGCCCATAGATTACCTGATAGAGCCTTCGCTGCAGAACCTGGGCCTCTCGCATGAGGAAGTTCTGGCGGGCTTCCATTTCAACAAACTCTTCTGGGCCTCCATTGTCGTTATTCTGGTGGCGCTGATCAACCATATGTTCGGCCTCGCGGCGGGCAAAGGCGCGCCCAGCAAAGCCTCCGATCACATCCACTACGCGCCCGCCTTAAAAGAGATCTACTCTATGGCGGAGGCCCGCGTGTTCGACCCCTACGAACAGCTGATGAAACGCGTGCCATCGGCGGCCGGGCTTCTGTATAAAGTGGACAGGTTCTTGGACTACCTGACCGACGACCTCCCTTCTTTCGCCGTCAACGCCTTCTCCAAGACCTCGCAGCGCTTTCATACCGGCTCTTACCCGCTTTATATGGCTCTGACCATAGCCGGGTTCGTAGTTTTTATACTGCTCACCGCAACTTACGGAGGAATTAAATGACCACGAGCCTCCTGGCTTATCTGCTCATCCCTCTTTTCACGGCGATATTGATACCTTTCGCCGCGAAGACCCGGCGCAAACTGGCCGATGTCCTGGCAAACGTCACGCTGCTGGCCGGCCTCCTCAACATCAGTTTCATCCTGTTCAACCCGGCAAACATAGCCCTCTCCTTCTCCAATATCACCGAGGACGGTTTCGCGCTGCTGATGATCTTCATCATCTATCTAGTGGCGCTGTGCGTTACTTTCTTCTCGTCTTATTTTATCGGGGACGATTCGAAGGTCAACCGCGTACCCTACTATTCGCTGATCATGACTTCGGTTTCTGCGATGTGCGGCATCGTCACCACCGGCGACTTTTTTACGCTGTACATCTTCGTGGAAGTGCTGGCGGTCACCTCATTCGCCCTGATAGCCTCCGATGAGAGCGGCAAAGGGCTGGAAGGCGCCATAAAATATTTCCTGCTCACCTTCCCGGCATCGCTGTTCATTCTGTTCGGCATCGCCTTCCTGATGCTTACCGCCGGCACCTTCTCCTTTGAGAGCATTAAGATCATCATCGCCTCCGGAATACCGGCCGGCGCGGTGGTTTTCTCGCTCTCCTTGATTCTGCTGGGCTTCCTGATTAAATCCGGCGTGGCGCCTTTTCACGCCTGGACGCCCGACGCTTATGAAGGGGCTTATGCGCCGGTATCGGCTTATCTGGCCGGCATCGTTACCAAGATCTCCGGCGTATATGCGGTTATAAAAATTTCCATAATGTTGCGCCTCTTTGAGATCAAGGCCTATCACACCGCCGAAATCCTGATGTTCCTCGGCATGCTGTCCATAGCCATAGGCGCCCTGGCGGCCCTGCGGCAGAAAGAATTAAAGAGAATGCTGGCCTTCTCCAGTATAAGCCAGATCGGATACATCATTCTGGCGGCGGGCATGGGAACTCCGTTGGCGATCCTCGGCGCCATCTTCCACCTGGTAAACCATGCGACTTTCAAGACCGTCCTGTTCCTCAACAGTGCCAGCCTTGAGAAAGGCGCCGGCACCAGCGACATGCGCAAGTTGGGCGGCATGGAACACGCCATGCCCTGGACCTCCTGGACCTCCATCGTTGCGCTCCTGGCCACGGCCGGCGTACCGCCGCTTTCCGGCTTCTGGAGCAAACTTATCATCATAATAGCCCTGTGGGACGGGGGGGCGAAAACCTATGCGGTACTGGCGCTATTGTTCAGCGTAGTCACGCTGGCGTACTTCATGGTGATGCAGAAAAAGATCTTCTTCGGGAACCCCACGGAAGCTTCACGGAACGCGCGCGAGGTCAGGCCCGCCATGCTGGCTCCGGTCGTTGTCATGTGCCTGCTCATAGCGGCGCTGGGCGTCTTCTTCCCGTATATTTACTCCTACCTGGTTGAAACTATCGCGGCGAGGATCATATTATGACCTATCACACACTGCTGTTAATACTGGTCGCCGCGGCGGCGGTAGCCGCCGTGATGGCAAGAAATCTCCTGTTGAGCGCCATAATGCTGGCCCTGGTCAGCGTAGGAGCGTCCCTCGTTTTATTCGATTTCCAGGCTCCCTGGGCCGCGGTTTTCGAATTGTCGGTCTGCGCCGGCCTGATCACCGTGCTGTTCGTAAGCGCCGTCAGCCTTATCCGCCACGAGGAAAGCAAAGTCGCGGAAAACCGGGCACGCTTTTACGCCATGCCGCTGGTAATGGGCATAGTGGCTATCGCCGCCTGGTTCTACGCCGTGCCGTACTTTGAATCCCTGGAAGACTGGGCGCGTTTAGGCGGCCGCGCCAACACCCTGGGCACGGTCATATGGGATATAAGACGTTTCGACCTGTTGGGCCAGGTCTCCATTCTGGCCGCCGGGGTCTTCGTGGTCAATTCGATGTTCCCCAGGAGAAAAAAACAAAAATGATAAATTCCTTCTCGATGGACTGGTATTTCATCACCCTGATATTTTTTGCCGGCATGTATTGCATGCTCGTTTCCCGCAATCTGCTGAGACAATTCATAGGCCTTGAGATCATGTCTAAATCTTGTCTGCTGGGAGTGATCTCGGTCGGAGCGAAGACCGGGAACCTGGCGCTCGCCCAGGCCCTTATCATCACCATGATCGTGATCGAAGTCGTGGTGGTTGCCGCGGGTCTGTCGCTGCTGGTCAAGAACTACCGGATCACCAATTCGGTGGACATCTGGTCGCTTAACAATCTGAGAGGATAAAATCATGGACATTCTCCTTTTTCCGCCGGTAGTTTTCATCATCTCGCTCCTGTTCGCGATGTGCCTCTCCGGGTTCGTTTCGGGCTGGGCTCCGGCGCCCAAGGCCGAAGCCGGTTCCGGCAGGGACAAACCCTACGCCTGCGGCGAGGACATTCCGGCCGAAAAAATGATCCCCGACTATCAGGAATTTTTTCCGTTCGCCATCTTTTTCACCCTGCTGCACGTGGCGGGCCTGATGCTCGCCACCTGGAGCCTAAACCCGCTTTCCGCGGGCCTTGAGATGGTGGTGGGCTATGTGGCAGCGGTAGCGGTAATACTTGCAATCTTGTTCGTGGGATAAAGACATGAAAATCAAAGATAAGCTCATCCTCTGGTCCAGACTCAAATCGCCATGGCTGCTGCACTTCAACAGCGGGGCATGCAACGGCTGCGATATCGAGGTAGTGGACGCCCTGACTCCAAGGTACGACCTGGAACGTTTCGGCGTAGTCCTGAAGTCCACCCCCAGGCACGCGGACATTCTGGTGATCAGCGGCCCGGTTACGCGCCAGCAGGTCAAACGCCTTAAGAGGATCTACGACCAGATGCCGGCGCCCAAATTCGTTATGGCGGTCGGAGCCTGCGCCTGTTCCGGCGGCGTTTTCGACGGCTGTTACAGCGTGGTTTCCGGAGTGGACAAGGTCCTTCCCGTTTCCATTTATATACCGGGCTGCCCCGCCCGGCCCGAAGCAATCCTGGACGGCGCAGTGAAGCTTCTTGGAGCCCTCGAAGCGAGTTCGAAGTAGCGGCTAAAAAAGAGGAAATTATGAGCGAATTTGAAAAAGAAGAAAAATTAAAAGCGCAGTTGGAAGACAAGTTTGGCGGCGCCATCTCCGACATGATCATACAGCGCAAGGACCGCGTCTGGTTCGAGATCAAGGCGGAACAGCTGGTCGAACTCATGAACTTCATGAAAACCGGGATGGGCTTCAACCGCGTGTCCACCATCACCGGCGTGGACGAGGGGGAGAAGCTCGGCGCCTTCTACCACCTGACGGACGAGAACGGCATCGTAACCGTGCGGGCCAAAACTCCCAGGACGGATCCGCATCTGCCCACCATAACAGGGGTGTTCCCCGGGGCCGAGCCCTACGAACGCGAACTCGCGGACATGTTCGGCATAAAAATAGACGGTCTGAAGCCCGGGCGCCGCTATCCCCTGCCCGACGATTTTCCTACCGACCAGTACCCGTTGAGGAAAGACTGGAAGGTAGGCGACGCCTACCCCGAAGAGAAGACGTCGCCCGCTACGGAGGCCAAATAATATGACCAAGATGACGATCCCCCTCGGTCCCCAGCATCCCGCGCTTAAAGAGCCGGTCAACTTCTCGCTCGTCCTCGAAGGAGAACAGATAACCGGCTCAACGGTAAACCTTGGCTACAATCACCGCGGCATTGAGAAGGCGGCCGAGAGCAGGACCTACCTGCAGGACATCTACCTCCTGGAACGCGTATGCGGGATCTGTTCGCACTCCCACACCACCTGCTACCTCACCTGCGTGGAAGAAATAGCCAAGGCCGAAGTCCCCGAGAGGGCTAAAGCCATCAGGACCATCGTCGCGGAACTGGAAAGGATACACAGCCACCTGCTATGGCTGGGGATCGCCGGCTACGAGATGGGCTTTGAAACTCTTTTCATGTACAGCTGGCGCGACCGCGAGCAGGTCCTGGACTGCCTGGAGCTGGTCTCCGGCAACCGCGTACACTACGCCATGAACACTATAGGCGGCGTACGCCGCGACATCACGCCGGAACAGAAGACCGAGATCCTCAGAAGGGTCTCAATTCTGGAAGAACGCACCAAATATTACATCAAGCTGGGCACGGAAGAAGCCACCGTGCTGGCCCGCACCCAGAACGTGGGCCTGCTGCCGCACGACGTAGCGATGAACCTGGGCACGATCGGGCCGACGGGAAGGGCTTCCGGCATAAAGTGCGACGTCCGCAAGCACGAACCTTACCTACTCTACGGCAAGCTGGATTTCAAGGAAATAACGCACGACACCAACGACGTCTTCGGGCGCCTGGTGGTGCGCGTGCTGGAACTGGTAGAGTCCTACAAGATCATCCGACAGGTCCTGAACTACCTGCCCGACGGCCCGATAGCCGTGAAGGTGCCCGCCAAGATAGGTCCCGGCGAAGCCACCAACCGCTATGAGGCGCCCCGCGGCGAGGATATCCATTACGTGAAGGCCAACGGCACCGACAAGCCAGAGCGCGTGAAAGTGCGTGCCCCCACCATGGCCAACTACGTTGCCGTGCCCTATATGCTCAACAGCGGCTACCTAGCCGACGCGCCGATGACCATAGCGGCCATAGACCCCTGCATGTCCTGCACGGACAGGGCGATGGTATATGACACTAAAAAGAACAAGGTCCGGATATACGGTTGGGACGACCTGCGCAAATTAGGCATCGAGCACTATAAGAAAAGAGGCGTTGATTTTTCAAAGCTGTAGATTTCTATCTTAATCGAAAGGTTGGACATATGACCATTGACTCGACACTGCCCGCGCTGACGTACATCCTGGTCTTTCCGGGGTTCACGTTCCTGGCGGTATACGGATTCTTTCTCCAATGGTTCGACAGGAAGCTGTCGGCCGTCATGCAGAACCGCGTGGGCCCGCCCTGGTACCAGGCGCTGGCGGATTTCATCAAGCTGCTGGCTAAGGAAGTCATAGTCCCCGAGGTGTGCGACACCGTGATGTTCAAGGTCCTGCCGTATTTCGCCATGGCGGCCGTCATGACCTCGGTGTTCATGCTGCCCGTCTGGACCGACGCGCTATACGCCTTCCAGGGCGACCTGATAGTCGTCATCTACCTGCTGACCATACCCACGGTGACATTCTTCCTGGCCGGCTGGAGTTCCACCAGCCCCTACGCCACCATAGGCGCCATGCGCGTCCTGACGCAGCTCTTCGCCTACGAAGTACCGCTGATGCTCGCGCTCATCGGCCCCGCGATACTGGCCGGCACCTGGAATATCAGTGAGATAGCTGGCTTCTTCACCAACAACAAACTCTACATGCTGGCCCAGATCCCCGGGCTTATCATAGCGCTGCTCGCCCTGCAGGGCAAGCTCGAGCGGGTGCCGTTCGACATCCCGCACGCCAAGAACGAGATAGTAGGCGGACAGTTCACCGAATACTCCGGCCGGCTCCTGGCGTTCTTCTACCTGGCCATAGACATGGAAATGGTGGTAGGTGTCGCGTTGGTTAACGCCGTTTTCCTGGGCGGGACGCTCGGCACCGCCGGCCTGCTCGGCATGGCCGTGTTCCTCGCCAAGACCATGGCAATAGTGTTCCTGCTGACCCTGGTAAAGGTCGCCATGGGCCGCGTGCGCATAGACCAGATGGTCAGGGGCTGCTGGCAGATACTGGCGCCCCTGTGCCTGGCCCAGATATTGTTCGACATCTTTCTTAAGTTCAAATTAGGATAACGCTATGAAAAAACCCGGCAGAGTTTTAGGTGAAATGCTCGAGAACCTTTTTGCCAAAAAGGCCACCTCCAATTACCCGTTCACAAAGGCCGTGGTGGACGCCCGTTACCGCGGACGCATCGCCTTTGAGTCCGATAAGTGCATCGGCTGCAAAATGTGCGTACGAGCGTGCCCGTCCAAGGCCATAGAAATACCGCTTTCGGCCGAACAGCCGGCTGCGGCGCCGATACCGGAAGGGTCCGCCCCGGTTCCGGCAAAAAAGAAATTCGACTGCATCATGAGCCTGGACCGCTGCATTTACTGCTCGCAGTGCGTGGATGTATGCCCCAAAAAGGCTCTCATCTCCACAACGGACTTTGAGCTGGCGCACACGGACAGGAAGCTCCTCAGGCTTCATTACAAATAGCCCGCCAGACATATCCCGGCCCCGGCAAAGCCCCCTATCCCGCCAGTTATTGGCTTGAGGCGGAACCGGGGTTTATGCGTTTGTGCCAATGAAAATCAAAGATTCCGTAATCTGCCTGACAGATCTATGCAACTACAGGTGCATTTTTTGTTCGCGCTGGGGCACGCATTGCGCGAACACCCCCGCCACGGTTAAAAAAATAATAAAATTGTTTCCCGATGATGTGTGCTTCGAAGGCGGAGAACCCATGCTTGCCCCGGACCTTGAAAAATGGGTGGCTTTCGCAAAAGCCGAACATGTTAAAGACATCATTCTGGTAACCAACGGCTTCGGACTTGGCAAACCGGCCTTAGTCGAAAAAATGCTCAAGGCCGGGGTGACCATGTTTAATGTCAACTTTCCGGCGCATGAGCAAAAGCTTTTTGATCTGCTCACACAGAGAAAAGGTAATTTCAAAAAAACCGTAAGAACCATTAAAACCCTGATAAAAACCGCGGGGCCGGCAAAAGTCAGGCTGACTCTGGTGGCCAACGACGTAATCATCAGATATATTGAAGATTATGCAGGATTTTTGGTGAGGAATTTCCCGGGGCTATCCTATCTTGAGATCAACATGGTGAAGGTGCTTGGCGCTGTCAGGAAAAGAACCTGGCTGGTGCCCAGGCTTACGGAGCTGAAACCTTATCTGCTGAAAGCTTTTTATCTTTTAGAACAGAAAAAGGTTTGTTTCATAACCGACGGTTTCCCGTTGTGCATTATGGAAGGCTTCGAGGACCATGCGATAGACACCAGATTTCTGATAAGCTACGGCAGGCCGGCCACACAGGAAAAGCGCCATGCCGGACCATGCCGGCTCTGCACGTTTAATAAAATATGTCCCGGCCCAAGAAGAGATTATCTCCGGATTCATGGTTTCTCCGGACTCAAGCCCTCCGCAAAGGATCCCGCGGCCATAATAGAAACCACCCGTAAAAGATGGCTCTCCGCGCCATAGCGAGCTTCGCGTTAAGCGATGTAAATCAACCACGCTGTATGGGGCTGTTCAAAGCGGGTGTATTTTTTTATAATTATTCATATGGTTATAGATGCCCCTTCTATCTTAACAACTCAATTCCTGGATAATACCGTTTTAGGCTATCTCTGCTCCGCCGTTACGTTCGCCGCCGCGCTGGCCGCCCTTTATGTCCTCAAACACATAGTATTCGCAAGGCTCCGCGCCATAGCCTCCGGTACCGAAACGGACCTGGACGACCTGGCGATGGACCTCATCCAGAAGATCCGGCCGCTTGAATATAATCTGCTGGCGTTATACCTCGCCATACGGACCTTGAACCGCTCGCCGGGCTTCGGGCGCGCCGCCAACATACTCCTGCTCATAGTTTTCACCTACCGGGCCGTCACTATGGTCCAGCATCTTCTAAACTACTGGACGAACAAGATAGTCTCCCAACGGGGTCTGACGGAAGCCGCCAAAGCGTCGGTCGTACACAGTACGCAGGTGATCCTGCGCGCGATACTCTGGGTGGCGGCGGTTCTTTTCATACTCGGAAATCTCGGAGTGAACGTGTCGGCGGTCCTTACCGGCCTGGGAATAGGCGGCGTAGCGGTAGCCCTGGCGGCCCAGGCCATACTTGGAGACCTTTTCAATTTTTTTGTGATCCTGCTGGACAAGCCGTTTAACATAGGCGATTTCGTTGTCTCCGACTCCGTGTCCGGGACTATAGAACACATAGGTTTAAAATCCACCCGTATCCGCAGCATTTCAGGAGAGATGATAGTGGTGTCAAACTCCAATCTGCTGTCCTCCAGAATAAGAAATTATAAAGATCTCAATAAGCGCCGGGTGGTTTTCAAGACCGGCGTGGTTTACGGGACCGGCGCGGAAAAGCTCCGCAAAGTACCGGCACTGATAAAAGCGGTGGTTCTCGGCCAGGACGGCACCGAATTTGAGCGGTCCAACCTGTATAACACCGGGGATTTTTCCGTGGATTTTGAAACGGTATATTACATCACCAGCGGGGATTATACGCTCTACATGAACACGCAGGAACGTATTTTGCTGGGGATCATAGAGGGGTTTGCCGGGGAAGGAATAGAATTCGCTTATCCGACCCAGACGCTTTTCATCAATCGATGAAATATATTATCAGAGATCAGAAGAGGAGAATAAAATGAAAAAAATAATGCTATTCACGGCGCTGATGGCCCTGGCAAACGGGCTCGTCTGCGCCCAGGACCGCGTTATCGCCACGGTCAACGGCGACAAAATAACTTCCGGAGATATCACAAAAAAACTATGGTGGCAGTATTCCGCCCAGGGGCTCTCCGATATAATAGACGAAAAGCTTCTTCTGGGAGAAGCCGCCAGGCTCAAAATACCCTATGACGTCAAAGAGGCGGATAAACGCTTTGAAGCCCTGGCCGCGGGCTATAAAGATAAAAAAGAATTCGACGCCAATCTCAAGACGGTGGGATGGACCGCTTCCGATGTAAAGGAATTGATAAAGCGGCAACTGCTCATCAAAGACACCGTCATCACGGCCAAGGCAATCAACTTCACCGACGCGGACATAAAAACCTTTTTCGAACAGAATAAGGAAAAATTAGGCAAAGCGGCGAGCGTCAAGCTGCGTCAGATCTTCGTCGGGACCCAGACCGAAGCGGACGATGCCTACGTGGCGCTGTCCGCTGGCGCGGATTTCGCCAAGCTCTCCGGCCTTAAATCCACAGATGAGAATCTCCGGAAAAAGGAAGGAGACATCGGCTATATCTCAAAAGGCCTTCTTCTGCCTGAGATAGAAAAAGAGATCTTCGCCCTCAAACCCGGACAATACACCAAAGCCATCGCCACAGGCAACGGTTACAGCCTTTTCAAACATGAGACGTCCAAACCCGGAGAACCGGCTAAACTGGATGACGCGTTAAAGGCGGACTTAAAAATAGCCCTGACAAATCAGGCCGTGACCCAGAAACTGCCGGAACTGGTCGGCGAACTGCGCAAAAAGGCTAATATAGAAGTGAACAGATAAAAGCTGACCAAAAATATAGCTTAGAATAAATTAAAAGGCCGTCCGGTTAACGGACGGCCTTTTAAATTCGCTGTTTTCTGTCTGTCTAAATTATCCGGCAACCTGGTCGCTCTTACCGCGCGGCTTCAGGCTCTTTCCCGCCTCTGGTGAAAAAAGCATGTATCGCGAAATAAACCACCATGCCTATCACAATAAACTGCGTTGCGTAAAGATACTTAGAAGAAGAGAAGGTGTAGAGTTGATCAAAGCGTCCGTACAATAGCGAGAAGCGGGCCATGACCGTGTTGCCGAAAGCCGCTCCGAAGTAGATCATCAAAAAATAAATGCCGATATTGGAGACTTTCTGCATGTGGCCCTTGTGCTCCACGGAAAAGAAAAAGTAGAACAACACGCATATAACGCCAAAAGCCACCAGAAAAGCGTTAAAGATCATCCATGGAGTCATTGAAGCCATCATGGAAAGCGGTTGCACGGTCCCGGATATCTGGCTTATGAAATCCGTGGAAAGGCCGACGGGTATTGCCAACCCGGCGCCATACCCCATCAGAAAGGTAAAACCGTAGCGTGAGATCCAGGAGATCTTCGGTATGAACTGGGTAAGCAGGGAAAGGCCCAGTAACGAGGGAACAAGCACCAGCCACTCATGCTTCATAAGCGGCTCCCATACCTTAGGCACCAGAACGCTGTAAAAAGAAACCTGCAGCAGCCAGCCCATGCCGGCGCCCAGATACAGATGCTCCGCCGCCTTAAAGAAAGGATTGTCTTTATACAGAAAACTGAACAGGAATATGGTAAGACCCGCCGCCAGCCAGGCGCCAGCCGTCATCCATGCCGGAGTGATGACGAAAAAACCGCAAAGCCAAGTCCAAAAATGAGTAAGCAAGTCCATTTAAGTCACCTCTTGTAGAATAGCACCGGGAGCAACGCGATTACAGATATTTTATAATCAAAAGTATAATGTTGGAGATAGAGATCAGCGCCAGGACAAGCAGATGCCCGAGGTTCAGGGAATCGATGCCGGAGGTGCCTTTCCCTGGAACCTTCACCAGAGATTCGTACTCTGCGGCGCCTTTCATACCGCCCAAGAGACCTTTTAACTGGCCTCTTTGCAGATAGGGCCCGTAGCCGGGCTGGCTGATGCCGGTCACGCCGCCGATCACGGGAATATGGTATTTATCCCCGACATAGGCGACCCAGTAATCCAGCATAGCGGTGCCGGTAATCTCCACCACAAGAGCCATGTCTTTATAATTCTTTATGCCCTGCATGACAGGCAGAGAGCGCGCGTCCGCGCCCGCCTCGTCTTTATTATAGATCCCATACATATCCGAGGCCATCTGGGTCATCACCGCCACAGGATTGGCCATGTAGGGGAAAACGACATAATCTTTGCCGTAAACCTTACTATATTCCTTCGGAACCTTTTCAAATATTTCCGCTATAAGGCCGGTTGAGCCGGCGATATAGGTGACCACTCCCACGCGCAGATTTTTTTTGAAGGCATGGCGTATCATCGCTATGGCCTGCGGATGAAGTTCGGGCCGGGTGGAAGGGTCATAGTCAAGAGAGAATAGCACGAAAGAGCCGGCTGGCACTTTGTCCATAAAGTCAAAGGAATGCTGAACATCCCGGGAAATGGTCTTATTCGGCAGGCCGAGCGGTTTCATGATAGGGATGAAAAGCATCACGGCCAGCAACAAGAAAATCCATCTTCTGTCTATTTTAAAGAATTTTTGTAGTTTTTCCTTGAGCATATTAGTCCTTCCCCAAATACTGCTTTTCTATCCCGAATATGATCTTGAACGACGTCACAATAGCGCCTATGGAGATACCTATCATGATACCCCGTTTGCCGGCCACCGCCGGCACGCTCATGATCCATTCAATGACATCCGACACGCCGCATTTGGTCCAGCCAAGAACCGAATCCCATATTATCTGCCCCAGCGGCACTTTGCCGAGTATCAGGATAAAAGCCGCGACAAAAAGCACAAAGGCCTGTTTGGATTTTATCCTGAACGACCTGTAGGCGGTGGAAACGATATAGAAAGCCAGCACCGCGAACATCGTAGAACTTAAAGCGTTATAGATATAGCGGAACGACCACCCCAGCAGAGTGATCCCGGTTTCGGAGCCCTGCTTGCCGCCACTGATATAGGCGGGGATGACCATGGCCAGGAAACCCACGAACACGAATATGCTGTATCCCCAACCGTCGGCCTTCCTTGCTATTTTATTATAATGGCTGTAAAACAAGCTGATCAGCCCCAGTAGAAAGGCGAAGGCGTATACGATATTCTCCCACTGACTGACAAGTTCCGTGTAATCCACCGAAACTTTGTGAGGGACGTAGTAGGAGGCCAGGGTAAGCACGCCGAAAGTGAAGACGATCGCCAAAGGAATATATTTTTTTATCAGTTTCATAATCAGTAGGCCCCAAAGAGATTAAGGATGACCTGGACGAACGGGTCCCAGTGCAATCTGGCTCCGACAGCCACGAGTATGATGCCGAAAAACACGGACACCATAACCACAAGTTTGCCGAAATCCTGTACTTTCAGGGCGCTCATCAGCATCGGCTCTTTGGAAAGATACGCTCCCGCGGCGTACAACTCCTCTCCGATGAGGGTGTAATCGCAGGCCGTGAAGAAGAACGGAAGCTGTGATTCCTGATCGGTGCCGGCTATCTGTATGGCTCCGCTGGTGGCGCCGACCTCGGCCAGCAACAACGACTCGGCCATAAAATAACCCATAAAGAAGATAGCCGCCGGTTTTTCCCTTGAGATCATGCCGTCCACGGAGGCGGCGTAGGAGAACTGGTCCTGGCTGATGAACTGATTGATGTCATCCCGGTATGAATCGGGACGGCCGGCTTCCAGGAAAGATTGTTTTACCACTTCCTTGCAGACGGTCATGACTATAGGGTCGTAGTGAGGTACCTTTATCTGAGTGTCGTATTGGGCCACTTTTTTTGAAACTTCCCCGAGAATAAAAGTGGAAGCTATGGTGGAGATTCCGGACATGCCGCCGATACCGGGCACGTAGTAAACGGGTTTTCCCATCTCGGTAGCGCGGCCGAGGGCTTCGTCTATGGCGTCAAGACCGGCGATGCGGCGGATAAACAAACCTTTGCGCTTGGCGTGTGAAACCGCCCAAAAGAAAACGGTAATGATTGTAACGAGAAGGAGCAGATTGTTAAGCCGGTCCAGGCGGAACCAATTGCTGGCGGTTTTACCGGAAACTATCCCGCTGTCGAAACTTTTTTTGTCCTTTATCGTGACGACTTTAAAGTTAAAGACGGGCCCGGTGGTCCGCGCTTCACCGAAATAATTCGGCAATTCTACTTTCACGACATGTTCTTTAACGGAAGCATTCCAGGCCCAGAACGGCAGCTCTATATCCTTGCCGGTTCTTGTGTCCGCCGGAAACTCGTCGGCTTTTATCCAGCCGCCGGTCTCCAGGGAAGACACATAGATCTGATACATCACATCGGGATTGTCCGTAGGGCGCACATCCCATTTAAGCAAAGCCGTTCCTCCGACATCATACGGCATGTCCGCGAACGTAAGGTTTTCTATGGGGGGGATAGCGCCGGCAGGCGTCTGTTTTTTAACCGCCTGGGAGGGCTTTGCGGCGGATACGTTTATTGCCGCGAACAAAACTGAAAATAAAACGAAGCCGAATTGGTTTTTGATCATACTATCGTACAATATATATCATTTACCTCTTGCCACGCAAGATTTTTTTCAACGCCTTACAGCAAAGCCCTCCCGGGCTGATTTCGACGGAGACTGCCCCACAGTGAATCCGGAAAGATTTTCAATTCGTGGCCGTTTTCAAATCCGGCAAGAAGCGCGATAAGGACCGTTTTTCACCTATGCTCGCCCAATGCCGCTTCCGCTATTTTCGGCGCGGTATTGTTCCAGGTATATTTTTCCACGGTTAATGCGCCCCCGCGCGCCAGGGCAGCGGCCAAATTCCTGTCTTCCAGAAGCGTTACAATCTTGTCGGCCAGATCGTCCGCCGACCCGGACCGAAAGAATAGGATATCCCCGCCGTCCTCGGCTATCTCGGATATTCCTTCAAGCCTCGAAGCCACCACGGCCGTTCCGCCGGCCCAGTATTCATAGATCTTTAAGGTTGTAACTATGCGGTTGGGAAGATCGTCCTGCCTGGGGATCACGCCGATAGCGGCCCGGCTGAGATACCGCCGGGCTTCGTCGCAGGGGAGGTAATCAGTAAAAACGCAGTTATTACTCACGCCGAGCTTTTCCGCAAGTTTTATAATATTCCAAAGCTCGCGGCCCCCGCCGACTATCAGAAACCGGGCGTCCGCGTGCTTCTTCAGTACTTTTGGTATAGCTGAGATCAACAGTTCCACGCCATGCTGTCTGTCCACCGTCCCCAGGTGGATAACGGCGTTTTCATAGCCGGCCTCTTTTTCCCGCGGGATTCTCTCAATTTCCGCCGCGTCATAAACTATCGACACCTTTGCGGGGTCTATCCCCTTACCGATCACCAGGTCCCGCATGGCCTTTGTGACCACGATAAGGTGGTCGGCGCTCCCTATTATCCAGTACTCTATCGCCAGTATCAGCGGCGTCACCGCGCGCTCCAGCAGGGTTTTCCGGTTGGTCACAAGATACTCGGCGTGAATATCGGTTATATCCAGAACGAACCTGAATTTATAAAACCATTTAAGAAAAGGCAGCGTGGCCGCGGCTATTGAATTGTGCACGAAGAACATATCCGTACTGCCGGCGAACTGCAAAAACTTGCGCAGCAGCCTTATATTGAACTTGAGCGAGGAGAGAAGTTGCGAACGCTGTTTCTTGGGCGCGTGCAGCCAGTGCACTTTTATCCCGTCCAGTTCGCCAATACCGTCGGTGGGGGCGATTATAGTCACCTCGTGGCCCAGTTTTTTAAATTCCCCGGCCGCCTTTAGAGTCCGAAGAGCGCCGCCGCCTTTTATAGGGCACAGCGAGTCGTGCGTCGAAACTATTATTTTCATTCTTTCCGTTCTCCAGCCTGTCGGAGCTTTCTCACGTCATTTTTCGTATTTTCCAGCTTAATCGTATCATTTCGCCCCAGCCCATGGCCCGGCTCACCCGGTAGGTGCTGAAAAGATCGTAATCATTCAACAGTTTGAACACGAAGTTGTGGGGAAGGCATATAAGCATTCTTATCAGAGGGATAAGAGAGGGGAACTTCACTCCAAGAAAAGCTATCTTGTGCAGATTCACTATCTCCCGCTTATGGCTGAGCCTGACGGGCGTATCGTAGGAATAATGACTAAACGACTCCGTACGGCCTTTTTCAAACAGGTCATGCTCCACCATATAATCCCAGAGTTCCGTTTTGACTATCGGCTGATAAATTGTAGGGGCTATGCTGTCCGACCCGATTCGTCCGAGCAGTTCCACGGTGCTTACCGCCTCATCCAATGTTTCCCCGGGCAGCCCAAACATTACGTACGAGATGAACTTTATATTGTGCCGGCGCAGCAGCGCGGCTCCGCGTATTATCTGTTCGTCAGTCATGTTCCGCTTAAGAACGAGATTACGCAGCTTTTCGCTGCCGCTTTCAACGCCCAAAGCCATATAAAAACACCCGGCCTCGGCAAGCTTCCCCACATTTTCCTCCGTCAATTCGTTGAACCGGCCCTGGCAGAAGAACGGCAGAGCTATCTCTTTGCGATACAGCTCAAGGAATTCCAGGATCCTAGGGTAAAGAGTGAAAGTATCCGCGCAGAAGGACACGGTCTTCATCCCGTATTTTTCCCGCACATCTTTTATCTCGCTGATAATATCAGCCGGGCTTCTGAACCTGACGAAGCGGCCTTTCCCGGCGTAGGCCGCGCGCAATTCATGATTGTGGCAGTAAGTACAGTTATACGGACAACCCCGCCCCACAAGGAACCGCTTGCTGGAAAGCCCGGCCAGCATCGGAGAATCCTTGTAAAATATCTCCCTGTCCAGGTGCGGCAGCAGGTCCAGATCTTCCACCAGCGGCCTCAATTCATTACGGAATACCCGGCCGCCGGACTTCACGCAGAGATTTTTAATGCCGGTTATATCCTGCCCGGCCTCAAGACGCCGCGCCAGTTCGAGAAGAGCCTCCTCGCCTTCGCCCATGCAGATTATGTCAACGCCGTCCGTTTCGATGAACTCCGGGAAATAGGTCGGATGCGGTCCGCCGAAAATGACCGGGATGCCGGCAGCTTTTTTTATTTCCCCGGCCAGCTCCACCGCCCACTTATAATTCATCGAGGTCACGGAAAATCCGACCAGCAGCGGTGGAGACGCCGCGATAGCGGAAACAATGGAGTCCGATCCGCCCTTCTCATAAATACGCGCTTCGACTCCGTAACCGCTGCGTTTCATGAAAGCGGAAAGCGCCTGTATCCCCTGATGCTCAAAAACGGAGTCAAGCACGAACAGTATTTTAGCCATATTATAATATCAGCAGGCCCCGCCTATTTCTCTCCGGAAATAACCGACTCCTCCCGAAGCAGCGAACGAAGCTGCCTGAAGATGAACAGCGGGCCGAGCCCGCGCAGCACACGGAAAAAATAATAAGCCTGGCGCGCCACCCAGCCCGGAGAGGCAAGTCTTTTGAAGAGCCAGCGGCGCATCGCGGTGACGCGCATGGCCTCGACCCTGTCCAGGTCCAGATAGCGGTGACTTATCACCTCACCCGCCTTCCCGTCATACTTATCCCATTCCTTGGTCTTCAGCAGGCCTTCTTTCTCGGCCGCTTCGAAAAACTTCGTGCCGGGGAAAGGCGTGGCAATGCTCACCTGTATGGTATCCGTGCCCAAGTCCTCAAGGTAAAGCAGCGTTTCTTCGGCGCTGCGTTCGTCCTCACCCAGCAGACCCAGCGCGAAGGTGGCGTGCGTTTTTATCTTGCCGGCGGCGCACCAGCGCACCACTTCCTTGACCTTCTCCAGATTCACCGGCTTTCCCAGATCCTTTATCATGCGGGAGCTGCCGGTCTCAACGCCGAACTTTATCCCCACGCAACCGCTCTCGGCCATCAAAGCCACCAATTCCCCGGTGAGGTTTATCGCGTCGCCCATGCACGACCATTTCACGTCCAGCTTTTTCTCCATCAGGCCGCGGCACAGTTCCTCAACATGGGCCTTGTTTATCGTGAAATCATCATCGTCGAAATATATTTCTTTAACGCCATACCGTTTTACCAGCTCCTCCATCTCGGCCAGTACGCGGGCGGAACGAAAAGTTCTGTACTTGCCGTTACCGTACATCACCTGGTTCCACAGACAGAAATTGCAGCGGTAAGGGCAGCCTCGCGACGCATGCATCTGCACGGCCGGCCTGTGCTGGCAGAATCCGTCCCAGTAGAGCTCCGGCTCGACGCGCCAGGAAGCCGGAAACATGTCGTAAGCGGGGGGGGGCAGCTTGTCCAACGGGTCTATCAATGGGCGCGGCGAAGTTTCCAGTAACTCTCCCGCGTTCTTGTAGTTTATACCGGCCACCCGGGCCGGATCGCCGTTATCCCTAAGGCACTTAAGCAGCTCCACCAACCCCTCTTCGTACTCACCACGTACCACATAGTCCACGCCGCAGTTGCCCTTCAGCATCTCTGCGGGATAAACGGAAGAGTGCGGACCTCCCGCTATTACCGTAACGCCGGGATTTAAATCCTTGAGTTTTTTAACAAGAGCCATGTCCATGGCTATGGTGGGGGTGGTTGTTTCGAAGAAAACCGCGTCCGGGGCCTCTTTAGAGAAAATCTCCAGGAAGCCCTCCTCTCCAATGTCAAGCGCCACACAATCCGCAACGGCCACTTCAAAGCCCTCGCGCTTGAGCCAGGCGGTGGAATACGCAAGAAAAAAAGGGAAAGGAAGGTAATGCGGCAGTTCGCCCTTTTTCTTTATGCCGGAATGCGGCCAGCGGGAACCGGACCGCACGAAATATTTCTCATAACCGCCTTTAAGCGGAAACCTGTACAACGGGTTGAATAATAGAATTTTCATCCGCCCTTATCCAAACCATTGCCCGACCAGGCTTTCGTTATCTGACGCCCAGCGGCAGATCCTTTCCACCATTTCCGCGGCGGAAAGCGAAGGCTTCCAGTCCCAGGTCTTTTCAGCCAGCCTGTAATCGGTCACATAATACGGCACATCGTAGGGCCTGGTTTCCCTGACGATAGCCGGAGGAGGGCCGCCGGCTCCGAGGAATCCGGAGCAGAGCGCGTCCAGCTCCCGAAGGGAAAAAGAGCCGCGCAGCCCGCCGCCGGCGTTTATCACGCGCGGCACGTTCCTGGACGGAGATGTTATCTGCTTCATAACCAGGGCGGCCACATCGGAAGCATCCATGCAGTCCCGCACTTGCCGCCCGCTGTACCCGATGAACTTGAGCGGTCTTTTGAGCAGCTTTGAATAGGCCCAGAAGGAGAGTATGCCCTGGTCTATGCGTCCGAATTGCCCCGGTCCGCCTATAACGCCGCAACGGTTTATCCAGACCGGGAAGCCGAAGGCGGCGGAGTATTCAAGGGCCAGCAGTTCGGAGGCAGCCTTGCTGGTCCCGTACAGCGAAAGCGGCGGCCTGGTGGAAAAGTCCTCTGAAACCCCGGCCTTTGAAAAACCGAGCACGGTGGAAGGCGGCACAGGCTCCAGCCTTTCGCCTTTTATCCTGAGCTTTATTGAAAGCAGATCCGATATGGAATAAACGCGGCTGGTGCTGAGCAGCACTAAGCCGCAGGAATGCCTCTTGCAGTACTCCAGCAGATTTATAGTGCCGGAAAGATTGTTCTCCATCAGCTGCCGGGAGGAAGTATCGTTCAAGACGCCTGACCCGGCCAACACGGTTGGGTTAGCTGCACAGTCTATCAGCCAATCCGCCGGCGGCAGCGCGTCCACATCGGCCTGAACGCGGATATCCCCGTGATAAAACTTAGCGCCGACCTTTTTGAGGGCGGCCAGGTTGCTTTCCGAGCCGCGCCTGGAAATATTGTCCAGTCCGCATATCTCCGCTCCGGGGAGAGCGTCAGCCAGGAAGGAGGCCGTTCTGAAACCGAGATAACCGCAGATTCCGGTGATCAATATCCGCATTAAATGCTCCGAGCTTTCCAGGCTCCGGCTATCTCCGCGAATATTCTGTCCAGCGGCACCGTTATATCCCAGCCCGGGTAATGGGCGCGCATCTTGTCCAGGTTGGAGATGTAGCAGATATGGTCGCCTTCGCGATTTTTGTCCACGTATTCATAATTCATTTTACGGCCTGTCGCCTGTTCCGCCATATCGAAGGCTTCGAGTATGGAACACGAGTTCCCGCGCCCGCCGCCCAGATTATAAACCTCGGCAACGCGCGGCTTATCGATGAACCGATCTATGAATTTAGCCACATCTAGAGAATGTATATTGTCGCGCACCTGCTTGCCTTTGTAGCCGAACACCTTATACTTGCCGCCGGTAACGTTCACCTTCATGAGGTAGCTCAGGAAACCGTGCAGCTCTACGCCGGAGTGGTTCGGGCCGGTCAGGCATCCGCCGCGCAGACAGCAGGTCTTCATACCGAAGTAGCGCCCGTATTCCTGCACCATAATGTCGCCGGCCGCCTTGGAGGCGCCGAAGATGGAATGCTTGGACCTGTCTATCCGGAAATCTTCGGCTATGCCTCGCGCGTAGGCGGGATCATCGTACTCCCAGCGCGTGGACAATTCCTTCAGTTTTATCTCGTTGGGCGCGTCGCCATAGACCTTGTTGGTGGACATGTGGACAAAAGGCGCATCGGGGGCGCAGCGCCTGGCCGCTTCCAGCATGTTCAGCGTGCCCACCGCATTCACGTCGAAGTCGTCATAAGGTCTTGAAGCCGCGAGGTCATGGCTTGGCTGCGCGGCGGCATGCACTACCGCGTCCGGTTTAAGCTCTTCGAAACATTTCAGGACGGCCGCCCGGTCCCGTATATCAACGGGATAGTGCCTGTAATTCGGATATCTGGCGCCCAATTCTTTCTGTCTCCAGCCGGTATCGCCTCCGGGGCCGAAAAAATCCGCCCGCATATTATTGTCTATCCCGTGCAGGTCATACCCCTTTTCAGCGAAGTAGGAAACCACTTCGCTGCCTATCAAGCCTCCGGAACCCGTTATCAGTATCCTGTATTTACCTGAAGCCATATTCTCTTCCTCATCTCTTGTCTAAGAGCGATTTAAAATAATCTATCTGAGCTTTCACATTATAACCATATCGGGCGTATTCCTCGTATTGCTCCAGGCAACTGGCCCACATTTTATTATCTATAAGTACCTTCATGAACATCTCGTTCTTCCAGTCGTTCTTCGCAAGTTCCTCAAGTATATTGGGGGAATTGCCGTTTGCCTCTCCCGGCAGTACGCTGTAAACGTACACCCCTTCTTTGAAGTTAACCAGTTTGACATGATTCTTCCAGAAAACGTCGAATATGTCCCGTTCCCGCCGCGTCCAGTTAAATTCCCGGTAGGTGGCGTTGTTCCTCAGGGCTTCCCTGTAATTGACAAGCAGATGTGTGATTTTTTCCTTCGACAATATCCCGTAAAAATCATCCGCGTCCCTGGATCTTTTCAAAAATTCCATCAATGGCTGCAGATTTGTTTCCACGGAATATGAAATAAAATCCCGTTTTAAATAATAAGGTCTGCTTTCTCCCACAAAGAGGATTTTTGCGTCATCCGGCAGATTTTTATTTATCCACCGCAGCTCGGCGTACGGGGGATTCGGGTAGGAAGGCTGGGACACCGAGAGGAAATCGTCCTTAGACGCGCCTTTACCTAAATATCCATCAAGCCCTAAAGTCCTCGCCACGGAAAAAACAGCCGTAAAATTGAAGACGAACATGGCCGCGGCCAGCGCTTTGAACAGCGTGAAACGCTCGGAAAAGTAATACCCGGCCCGCCCCAGGCAGACCGAGAGGGCGACAAAAAGCGGCAACAGGTACCTGTAACCGGGCGTGCCCAGATACCAGAAGGCGTATCCGGCGCAGAACATTAACAGGGAATGTTTGATCTCTCTGTCCATTTTTCTGAACATAAACAGGCATGGCAGCAACAGCAGGAAAACCGGACCGATATAAGTCATAGAATCAACGCCCGCCATAGTCAGGGTCCAGGGAGAGCGCAGGAAATCGGTAAACTTAAAACCGAACAGATTCAGCGGCGTATTGATCATGCCGCCGCCACCATCGCCCACTATTCTAAGATTCTCTCCGCCAAGCACGGCATGAAAGAAGGGGTGGACAGGATTATGCGTGAAAAGATAGTCCTTTAAAAGCCACGGCAGGCTCAGCAGAAATATTGTTCCGAAAAAAATAGAAAGGTTCTTCACCGAACGGCCCGCGCCGAACTTACGCCATGAATGAACAGCCAGCGAAACGGCAAAGCCCGCCACACAGAAAACCGCGGTATATTTCGCGCCCATACAGATCCCGGTGAAAACGGAAAACAGGGCGAACTGGCCGTTATCCCCGGATTTCAGCCAATTGAGATAAGCGACATACGCCAGAGCGAAAAAGAACGTAACCCCCACATCGTTGCCGCAGGTCCATGAATTCATGGCGAAGATCGGAGTCGCGCATAAAGTCAGAACGGAGAAAATGGCGGTTTTCGCGTTATAATTTCTTTTGACCGACAGATAGATCAGCAGAACGGTCAACAGGCCGGTAAGAGCGTGTATCATTTTTGCCAGGATCTCATTACTCAGCGACAAGGCCAACATATAGATCATGGACAGGTTAAGGGGAAAATTAGAGTGGCTGAGAAACCTCATCGGCTCAATTTTATGCTTGAGCAGATAGTAATTGGGCGTGGCGAGATGGTAAACCAGGGAATCATAAAACGTTTCCGGCACGAACGCCATTACGCAATTGAGCGCGAGAAACAGCGCTCCCAGCAATGCCAGAGCTTTCCAGGCGGAATCAAGTTTCCAGATTTCTCCGATCTCGCTTCTCAAAGCGCCGGCTTTGAACGTCCATATCCTGGTCTTAAACGCGGCAACGGCGCCGCCGGCAAGGAACACGGACAGGATGAGATTTTTGTGAAGCGCGCCCAGGGCGCCGAGCAGCAGCATCAGATAGGCTATAACCCCGAAACCGAGCCCGATGGAAAAAATGAACCGTTCCGGGTCCGGAGCCGCGATCCTGCAAACGCTCAAAATCCCGCTTCCGATTCCGTAGGATAAGACTATTAGAAGGACCAGGAACAGAAGATTCAAGGCGTTGGCCGGAACTACGCCGGCAAAACCGGCGAACACCGCCGGGAAGTCAAAATCCGCCAATCCGGAAATAGGATGTAAAGGCAGATAATTCCTGCAAACCGCATAGAACCATACCAGCAGGCCGGCAAAAAGTAAAAGCGGCGGAAACCTGAAAACCCCGTCAGGAGAACCGTCCAGCCCGAGGCTGGCGGCATCCGCCGCTTCCTTTCTTTTGAGCCTGTTTTTTTTCGACATGCAGGTTGCAGACCGGCCCGTTTTTATTTATTTTTCCAGAACTTCTATATTGGCTCTAGGGATGACCAGCGTCTCTCCGCCGGGCAGATCCACTTCCAGCACGCGCACATGAGACTCGCTGCCGATCTTGGTCAATTCCGGCGGAAGCGATTTAACGACGCCGATAACGCCGAAATGCGGCTCGCGGATGATGCGCACCGGGTCGCCCGGTTCTATCCAGCCGCGGCCTTCTTCCTTCTTACAGGTGGTGACGTTTTTCGGGTAGCCGGGAACTATTATCTCCGGCCGCATGACGCCGGCGCGGATCTGCGTGGCTCCGGAAACGGAAGCTTTCTCTCCGTTCCTTGAGGCCAGCAGTTTAAACGTATATTCGGCCATAGGGATCATGCCGAAACCTTCGGTGACTATAAGCGTAACGCCTACCTTCTCGGTGCCGGTGACGGCGACTCCGATATCGTAACCCAGCAGCTGGCGGAGGTCCCGATCGTGGATGCCGCCCACCACAATTGCGTGCACGCCAAGCTCCACGGCCCGCTTTATCGTGGCCAGGCCGGCGTGCCTGCCACCTAGAACTATTTTGCCTTTATGGGTTTCGTTCAGGGCTTCGGCGGGCAGATCTTCGTCGGGGCTGGCCGCAACCACGGCTATCTCGCCGTTAGTCTCGCCGCCTATGCCGAAAATACCCTGGATGAAGGTGCCCTCGGACTCTACGGTCACTCCAAAATCGGGAGTCACGTCCACTACCTTACCCTTGACATACGCCATAATAGGGAGGATCCTGGGAGGTTCGCGCAGCAGGACCTGCCCTGTCAGCATGGAGACGGTTTCAACGGTGCCGTCCACGGGGGATTCCACCGAGGTCTTGAACCATTTCAGGAGAGGCTTGTTCTCCGCGATTATCTCGCCTTTTTTAACGGTATCGCCTTCTTTTTTCAGTATAAAGTTCTGGATCTCTTCCGGGGCTACCGCCAGGCGGTTGGCGATATTTACGGAAAAGACCTTGCCGGGCAGCTGGGTCTGGGCTACCACGTCCAGCGCCTCCACCTGCTGTCCCATTCCCACCAATACTTTGCCTGGGATAGGGAGCAGTCTCTTCTTTTTAAGCACCGTGCAGGGAATGACTTTAAGACCAGGTGTGTAAGCGTGCGCCATAATTCATATCCTCCAGATCAAATTCGACCATACTGTGGTTTGCCTGCCCGGATGCCGGCGCGCGGCGTAAATGAGAGTTTGTGTTTACGCTGGTAAGCCGGCATGCTTTTACGCCTTCATTATATCGGATACATCTCCATGGCTTTGTACCATTTGTTAAGGTCTGCTATGCGCTTGGCCGCGGTCTTGGACAAGTCTAACGGCCTGCCGCGGCCATCCAACACCACTCCGACCACGCCGCCTTCTATATTCGCTTCCAGCTTGTTGCCTGGGCCTGCGCCCATGTCAAAGCCCTTGGCCGGCTTCACTATCGCGCGACCCTTGGGCGATTCGAACGGTATATGCAGGATCTCTCCGAAGCGCAATTCGCCGGAATGGCGTTTACCGTTCTCTTCCACAAGTTCCCAGTCCATGATAACCTGGCCGTCCTTGGCCATTCCTTTCGGCGCCAGGCAGGTACCCAGGCGCACCAGGCAATCGTTATAGAACACATCCAGGGCGGCTTTCTCGCTTACCTGCGCCAGCACGCCCAAATGCGGCATCATGAAGATGGAATCGACGGCTATCATGGTTACGCCTTCCGGCTGATACGCGTCTATCATCATCAGCATGGACTGCGTCCTGCGCGGGGAATGCGCCAGAATACCGCCCGAACCGATGATATAGTTAAGGTCCATAAGATTTATGAGGCTCTGGCCGCTGGAGGTCTGTTCAAAAGCGTCGGAAATCGAACGCTCCTGCTGCACGCCCTTAAGACCCACGGCTAGCGCCTTGTGCTGATCAAAGGCCAGTCGCAGGGCTTCGCGCGCCACCGCGTGCTCCACCTGCAGGTCCTCAACGGTCTGCGGAATGGTAGTGGGGCGGATCATTTTATTCTTCAGGCGGTTCCTGAGATCCTGTTCGTCCAGGCCGAAGGGCAGCCACCTGAGAATGTTGGGGAGGCCGGCCTCGGCCATGACGTTTGAAATGGAGTAGCTCATACCCAGGTTCGCGCTCACGGTGCGGTTGAATACTCCGGAAAAAACGGAGAACACGTCGGTGGTGGCTCCGCCGATGTCCACGGCCAGCACGTTGAAATTATTGGCTTTGGCGAATTTTTCGGTCATGACGCCCACGGCCGCAGGGGTGGGCATGATGGGCGCGCCTACCATCTTCATAAGTTTCGGATATCCGGGCGCCTGCTGCATAACATGTTCCAGGAAAATATCGTGGATCTTATGGCGGGCGGGCATGAGATTTTCTTTTTCAAGCGTGGGGCGCAGATTTTCGGTAATGATCAGGGCCGTCCGCTCGTCCAGGATATCCTTTATCTCCTGATGGGCCTTGTTGTTGCCGGCGTAGATGACAGGAAGCTTATAGGAGGCTCCGAGACGGGGCTTCGGATCGGCCGCTTTCAGGAATTGCGCCAGCTCCACCACGTGTGTCACGGTACCACCGTCGGTGCCGCCGGAAAGCAGCATCATATCCGGCCGCAGCTGACGGATGCGTTCTATCTTTTCATGATCCGCGCGGCCGTCATTGGAAGCCAGCACATCCATGACGATCGCTCCCGCTCCGAGGGCGCAGCGCTGAGCCGATTCGCCGGTCATCGCTTTCACGGCGCCGGCCACCATCATTTGCAGTCCGCCTCCGGCCGACGAGGTGGAGACGTATATATCCGCCCCGGTATTGCCGTTATTCGGGGTTATGATGTGCTCTCCGTTCAGGATCTTGCGACCGGAAAGTTCCTCCACTTCGGTGATGGCGTTCAGCACGCCTTTGGTGACGTCTTCAAAAGGAGCTTCCACGGTGGTGGGGGCTTCGCCGCGGTAGGTTTGGCGGTAAGTGTCGCCTTTCTTTTCTATTAAAATAGCTTTGGTGGTGGTACTACCGCAGTCCGTCGCGATTATTATTTCAAGGTCTTTGTTAGACATGATGGCTCCTGTTTTTTTAGCAGTGAAATTATTTTACCACTTTCGTATCGGACTTCGAATCGCCTGAGTTAAGCTCATCTATAAAAAAGTCCACCGCATTGGGGTTTTCAAGCAGTTTCACGAACTTATCCATCTCTTCTTTACTGAAAACCGCGCTTATCATTGGCGTCACGAAAACCAGAGCCTGAGAACCCAGATTATGGAGGGGGCGCGTGCTTTCAAGCGCCAACGCAGCAACATTCCCCATTGAACGCTTGTTTATCTTCAAGGCCAGCGCGTTAAGGAGTTTTTTCTCCTCTTCGGTTATCGCGCTGTGGCCCGGCAGTTTGAAAGCGTTTTTCCAGATTCCCATTTTATTTACCGAGCCCCGAACCCGGCCTTAATTCTACATAAATATTATTTCTTTGTCTTTCCCAAATGACGGCCGTCCAAGAGCGGGGATACCGCCGCGCCGGTATCCGCCTGCGGCTCAATTCCCCCGGAAGGAACCTTTATGGCGGCATCCGAACAAGTATCGGACGGAAAACTTATTTTCAGGCGCACGCCCGGTTTAAGCCCGTGTTTGCGGGCCGAGCCTCCGGCCAGTTCCAGCACACAGAGCGCCGGAGCCGAAACCACGGCGACTTCCGAATCTCCCTGTCCGGGAGTTGAAGGAGTTACGCGGTGAAACACCTTCCCGATTTTAAGATCTTTGTCCAGGAAAACGATATCCAGTTCCACAAAAGTATTCTTCATCCAGAAACTTTTTTCGCCGGCTTCCTTAAAAACGAACAGCATCCCCCGATCCTGTTTCAGCTCTTTACGGAACATCAGGCCTTTTGCCTGCTCTTCCCGCGTCAACGCCAGTTGCGCCCTGACCGGGAACCCGTCGGGCAGCGCCAGAAACGCTTCCTGCGCGCATTTAGGTATCTCAAAGGCGCCCGCAGCGGCAGATTCCGCGGAAAGCAGCAGCAATGAGAACAAAATACTATTTTTTTTCATTTTCCACAGGTAAAGCGGGTTCGGAGGGGGGTTCCATTTTGACCGCCGCGGAGGAAGTTCCAGCCACGAACGCGGCCGTGGAAATATCCATAAAAGCCGCTCTTATCTCTATTTTTTTCTGCAACTCTTCCGCCTCCTTGAAGATCTTCATGAGATCCGACTTGTTCTTTTCGGCTATGGCCTGGAGAGTTACTCCCTTGTCGCGTTCTTTGGCCAGCGTCTTGAACACGGTTTTAGAATCGAGAGCTATGGCGAATAAGATCAGTAATTCCTGGCGGTATATGCCCTGCCGCATGAAAGAAGCCGCGGCCTTGGCCGGAGCGGTGGATTCGAACACGGCGTAAAGCGCGGCCGTTGAATTTTCAAGAACAAAAGCCTTGGCGAAGGCATCTTCGTCCTGCTGGTTTAATTTAATTTCTTCGGACCTGTTAAAAACGTCCGGCCCCGTTTCGGCGCCCATATACAACTGCTGGGCGCCGGCCGGACCCGCGTTCAGCATTAGAATAAAAATCAGTTTAAACACGGCCTTATATGGAGGTGGTGACCAGGGTCTCGGTGGTCAAAACCCCCGGTATGGACCGGATCCCCTGCACAACGAGGTTCGACAGGGTCGGCAGATCATCGGTTTCCATATCAAGAACCAGGTCCCAACGACCGAATACGGCCGACATATGCGTAACGCTATCAAGGGCCTTTAATTTGAGCAAGGCCTGTTTTTCCTTGCCAGGCATGAGTTTCACCAGTACCAGTCCGGTTACCATATCAGTATCTCCTTCTTCTTCCGGGTCGCGAACCCCGCGCTTAACATATGCGCGGAGCGGATTATCCCGCCGGGCCTTTAGCGGACCCCTTCCATGTTTGCTTCCTTCGACAACCCATTTGCATGTGGCACAGGTTGGCCAGGAAATCAGAAGTATTATACTATAGAAAAAGCCGCTTTCAGAGCGGTAAAAAGATTTTGCGAGAGCATACGATACGCGGAAATTATTATAATTATACGGACATGAGAGCGCTGATCCAAAGAGTCAAGAGAGCCGCCTTAACGATAGACGGTAAAAACCGGGGGGAAATAGGCCCGGGATATGTGGTGCTATTGGGCGTGGGAGAAGGCGACGTTGAAAAAGACGCCGAATTCCTTGCGGACAAGACGGCTAATCTGCGCATTTTTTCCAATTCCGAAGGTAAATTCGACAATTCGCTTCTGGACGTGGGGGGCGAAGCGCTGGTGGTTTCGCAATTTACGCTTTATGGCGACACCCGCAAAGGCAGGCGGCCGGATTTCACCGCCGCTGCCAAACCCGCTGAGGCAAATAAACTTTACGAATACTTCGTAAAATGCCTCAAAAACAAAGGTTTAGAAGTAAAGACCGGCGTTTTCGCCGCCGCCATGGTAGTGGAAATAATCAACGACGGCCCGGTAACTATCTGGCTTGACAGCAAAAATGCCGACAGTTGAACCGCCAAAGCGCAACACACCATCCTATCGAAAAGGGGGGTTCAGCGGACTGCCGATTCCACCGCTCCGGATTATTCCCGGCCGGACTCGTGGACCTGTATATAGCGCCGGAAGAGAACCAGCCCCACCGGGGAAATAAGCGCCATACCGCCCACTATCAGCCAGATCATCTGCGAATTGCGGGGCCCCTCCGCCGGGCAGTAACGCACCAGCAGAAAGCCTGAAATAGCGCCAACAAAAAACTTGGCCACGAAGTACGGCAGCATCGAAAGGGCCAGGTAAGAACCCTCCTGCCCCTTGGGAGCTATGGCGGCGGGATACTCGTACAGGCGCGGCGAATAAAAAGCCTCGCCTATGGAATATATCACCACGCACAGCACGATGGCCACGTACAGCGGGTGCACCGGACCCGCGAGTCCGAGCCAGCTGTGGCCGATAAGGTTTCCCAGCCAGCCGTCCGCCAGCCCCTGGAACAGCGCCGGCGGCACCGCCATAAAGAACACCGACAAAGCGGTTATCGTAGTTCCGATGACAACGGCTTTATAGGCCGTAAACTTCTGGGTCAGCGCGCCCACTACCGGCGCCAGGACTATCACTATCGCCGCGTTAAGCATTCCGAAGATGTGGCCTATCGGGGCGCCTTCGCCCAGTTCGCGTATGGCGAACTTGGGGAAGGTATAGTACATGTGGTACAGAATAAGTTTCACGAACACCACAAAGCCGAAAAAGGCGAGGAAACGATAGAAAGTGGGCTGTGTCCATAGGTTCGAGAAGATGCGCCCCCAATCCTTCAACGCGTCGCGGCAGGAAAGGGAAAAAGAATTCAGGAACGACGCCTCGGGATACTTAGGCGCCTCCGGGCTTATCTTTACTCCCTCATCCGTGGCCTCGGCCCCCGCGCGCAGTCCGAAATAGGTTATCAGCAGATTGGGGATGGTGAACATCAGGCCCAGCAAAATTATCGTCTGATAGGTGCTTATCTGTATGCCGGTAAAGGGTACGGCGTAATGGCCGTATTCTCCTAGGCCGGCGCGCACCCTGTCGAAGGTCCAGGCGGCCACCAGGAACCCCACGTTCATCATGGAATAATAGATGGAGAAAGCGATGGAGCGCTGGCGCGTGGTAGAGAAGCGTCTTACCGCGGCCACCATCACCGGCGTCTGCAGGGCTTCGCCGAGGGCCAGCGGGAGCAGGCCTAAAGGCAACGCTATCCACGGGGCGGAGAAGAATGACATTATAAAGCGGGCTATCACACAGAGGCCGAAGCCGGCTAGCAGGGATTTGCGTATGCCTATAGCGTCCACCAGCGAGCCCACCATCACGGTGAATATGGTAAGCACGGAAGACCAGCTGGCGATCACCAGGCCTGCGCTCTGGTCGCTTAATTTAAGGTCCGAGGACAGCCACAGTCCCAGCGTGGAAGTGCCGACAAGCCCGTAGGCGGTAATGGTAAGTATTTTGGTGCCGAAGATAAGCCACAGTTCGCGCATCGCGCCCTTCAGCACCATGAACTTGCCGATGAAAGACTCTTCCTTTGTTTCAGTCATATATCTCCATTGCACATGATATGCGGCCGATTGATTCTAAGACATTCCCGCTCGTCCTGTCAAACTCAGCGCCGGCTGCGCGGGGCCGGGATAGACATTGCACATATAAAATCCGTTTAGCAAATTTATGCGGAGCATCCGGATAAGACATCTGAAAGAATTGGGGACAGCTTCCGGGGCGGTGTCCTATATGGTGCACAAGGGAAGAGGCTTAGCCGGTAAATAATTGAGAAACAAAGTTACGTTCCCTCATCCACACAGCCCGTTGAAAAGGCGTAAACTTCTTCATTAATTCCTGAACGTTCTTTTTTATAAAGTAATGCCGGGCTGGTTGATTTTAAGCTATGGCACCGCAGGATAGTAAAGCGGGGTCCTGCCGGGGCCAGTCTTTTTTGCGTTCCGTCGGAGACCTGCCGGGTCAAAAAAGCCTGGCCCCGTCACCCCGCGTAAAACTTACGCACTTGATGCTCCTTCAGCAATAGCCCCGGCACTTCCTAAAACTAAACTAATATATTTCCCCAAAAAGCGTCTGCCACCTTTTCTTCCCTTAGCCCTCAAGCAATACAGATAGCGCGGCTTTATAAAGCACTTCAAGCCCTTCTCCGGTTTTTTTTGAATGGAATTCAGGCCGCCATTCCAATTCCGCCAGAGAATCGCTTACGGTAAGCATTGCAGCAAGTTGAACATGCCTGTATTCAGCTACGGCAAACAGAGCTGACGCTTCCATTTCAACTGTTGCTACACCTTCTTTTTGATATTGCTTGATTTCGGCAATAGTTTCTCTGTATGGCGCGTCTATGGTCCAGGTGACTCCGGCAAAATACTTCTGGTCTAATACTTCCAGGGCGTCCATTATTTCCCCGGTGAGTTTTTTTGAGGGATATGCGTATTTTGAAGGCTTGATGTAATGATAAGACGTGCCTTCGTCCCTTATCGCTTTTTCACAAACCATCAGATCCCCGACCTTTATCTTTTTCTGCAACGTGCCGGCTGTTCCGATGGATATAAACCGTTTTATGCCAAAAGCTATAAACTCTTCAAGGATTGTAACCGCCGCCGGAGCGCCTATGCCGAAATTCCCCGCAACAATCACTTTTCCGTCAGTTTCATCAAGGGAGTATAGCCCGCGGCAGAAACCACTGAGCTTGGTGGTCCGATGATTTTCGAGGATATGTTCAAGTAAACCGCTCTGATAACAGATGATCAACCCACGCGGTACTATAAATTTTGGGTAGCGCTTTCTTTTCTTAAGGTAAAAAAGATATTCTTTCGGGGTAAACAGCGGAGTTCGCTCATGTTTATCTTTTAAATTTGGAAACCCCATGCTCTCTCTCCCATTTCTTAAGTTTAAGGTCAAACTCAGAAGGTGCTCCTTTACCCTGTTCAGATATTATGCCCCAAATCAGGCGTACGGGGCAAATTTTATAAGAGTGGCGGCTACATTTGGGCGGGCAACTCATTCGACTTCATCATCAAAAGGGTGGAATAATGTTACATTAGTTTAAAAAAATGCCGGGTAATTAGCCGAACGAGCATCAAGTACGTAAGTTTTAGCGGGAGGGGTGTGTGGGGTTTTGCCCGCTCGCCCCAGTAGCGGAGAGAAGGCTCCAATCCGGCAGGATTGGAGGAGGACCACGGGAGGGTCCTCCACGGGTCTGGGGCGGAGGGCAAACCCCAGACAGGACCCCGACTGGGCATCTCGCGACTCTGACCCCAAGGCGAACCAGCCGACGTTACCACCGGGTCCGGTCCGAGTTCGGTCGAGTCCGGATTGTTTTGGATTCGCGATTTCGCTATACTTGTGTGTCAGCTCTTAATATCAAGGAACTACGATAATGAATACAACGAACATTCCGACCGCGGAGACACTTGACCACGTAGCGCCCGATTCACTGAAGGGCATCCCCAGGCAGCAAACCAATCCGGGCAGGTGGGCCGGCGCAGGATGGGACGCTTTTACCGGAGCCCTGCGCTCCCAGGACATAGAAGTCCGAGAAACAAAACATACCTGCGGGGTTTACGCCACGGATTCCGGCGGCCTTGCTTACGGCATGCCTCACGGAGTGGTTCTAGCCAGATCGGCCGAACAGATAGCGGCGATCCTTAAACAAGCGCAGTTGCACCGCGTACCGGTTACGGTAAAAGGCGGAGGGCTTACCACGGAAGGAGAAAGCGTGGCGTTCGGCGGCCTTCTGCTTGATATGCGCGGAATGAACCGCGTTATTTCGGTGGACAGCGCCGCCATGACGGTTCGTACTCAGGCCGGTATCTACTGGCACACCCTCGCCGAGATCTTGCGCCGCGATGGTTTGGATTACCTGTCCGCGCCGCTTAATCTTACGGCTTCGGTGGGAGGCACGCTGTCGGTGGGAGGCATAGACATCAATTCCCCAAGGCTGGGCTGCAGCGCCGACCAGGCGGTTTCCCTTCAGGTGGTCACGCCAACCGGGGAAATAAAGGAGTGTTCGGAATCCGTGAACCCCGGCCTTTTCGAGCGGATACTCCTCGGCTACGGCCAGTTCGGCGTGATAACTGAAGCCGTTATGCGCATACGCAAATTCACGCCCATCACAATGCGTTACTTTTACTACGGTTCTCTCCGGGAGGCGCTGGAAGACCTGCAGATGCTGGTGCGTGAGGACGCCGCTGACTATTGCGGTATTCTCACAATACTGGACAAGGCGGTGAACCTTCTGGTGGCGTTCGATTCCGACGAGCGCGAGCGCGCTTTTTTCGACAAGTGGCGCAAGCGTATCCGCGGCCACGGGGAATTCGCTTTCGCCCTGCGCATGGCCTGGCATTACGCGATCAGGCCCTGGCGCATAGGTGAAGCTCTCTATCTCCTGGGCCGAAAACAGGCCCTGGAACCGGCGTTCAATCCCAGCCATTATATGGAAAACGGCAAGATAGTTGACCGGGCGGTGGTGTTCGGCAACCAGGTCTGGAAATTCTGGGGCGGCAAGCAGATGGTGATCCCGGATCTGGCCGTCAGCGCCGGGAAATACGTGGAGGCCATCGAGCGGGGAAACGCCGTGTGTAAAAAATATTTTCCGCGCTACACACTGTACTGCGTGGGCATAAAACTCTCACGGCCGCGCGACCGGTACGAACTTTCCTGCGTTCCCCCGGACGCGGTGGATTTCGCCTACGGCTGCGAATTCGAACCGATGCTGGGCGACACGGTTTATAGCCGCGAGTACCTGCAGGCTTTCAAAAACGAGATCTACGACATAGGCGTGGACATGAAGACCAGCTACTACCGTTTCGGCGGAATGATGAAGGGATACATACGCCGCGCTTTCGGAGACGAAGTCGTTGATAAGCATCTTGCCATGAAACGCGAGGCCGATCCGGCCATGATACTCAATCCGGACGTGATATTCTAATTATGACCAACACCGATACAACCATATTCGACGACAGCATCCGGTCCGGCTACGAAAAATGCACGGGCTGCGGAGTTTGCATGCTTACCTGCCCGGTCTGGCGCCAGACCCGCGACGTCATGCTTACGATCTGCGGGCGCACCCGTGTTATTCAGGGCGGCGGGTCTCCGGAAGATGTGCGCGAATCCCTTATGGCCTGCGTATTATGCGGGGCCTGCGGCTCGGTTTGCCCCGCCGAAGTGGACACCGTCGGCCTCACAACGGAGCTCCGTATGTGCCTGGCCGGACCGAAAATTCCCGCGCCTCGCAAGCCGTCTTCAGGTTCCGGGAAAGCCTCAGGGAAAATATTTTTTCCAGGTCACGCCATGCGCGAAAATGAAAAGATCTTAAAGCGCGCTCTGGGCCTGCTTGAGCAGAACGGTTTTGCGTCTTTCGAAGATTCCGAAATTTCCGCCATGGCCGCGGAAATGGAGGCCGGCATAAGGCCGGACCCGCAGCGGCTCAAAGCCTTTATCCGTTCCATGTCGGACGTGACTGAGATCGTAGCCGCGGACGGTTTTCTGCACCGGCATCTGCGGCAGTGGCTGCCCGGAGTGCGCGTGACAGGCCTGGGAGAAGCCCTGCTCCGGAGACCGGACGTAAAAAAAGCTTTCAAAAACACCGACCTTTATATTATCGAGGCGCGCGGTTATCACGCCGACCACGTCCGCCTGGTTAAAGTTTACGACCGGATGCGGCTTGAGACCGGGTGCAGACTGAACACAAGCCTGCAGCGCGCGGCAATACCCACCGGCGCTACAAACCTTAACAAGGGCTCCGGCGCGGCGCGGGTGGACGCGGAGGAGCAGGCGCGCTGGATCATGGATAAGCGCCGGCCGGCCCGGGTGGTGGTGGAGGCTATGGAAGATCTGGAGCTCTTTAAAAAGATGTCCGGACCTGAAGTTATACACGTTTCGGAATTAATTTGATGCGCCGGCAGAACAGGGAGAATCAGTGACAGGAACCGGTCCCAAACCACGCAAAGTGGACGCGCTTATAGTAGGCTCCGGGCCGGCGGCGGCGGCGGCGGCCAAGCGCCTGAACGATGCCGGATATGAAACCGTGGTTCTGGAGCGCAGGGAACTGCCGCGCCACAAACCCTGCAGCGGCATCCTTTCCCCGCGCGGCCACAGGTTCCTGCTGGAAAATTTCGGACCCCTTCCAAAAGAGATACTGCACACGCCCGCCTCCTGCGCGGGCGTAAAATTCCACTTCCCCAGTATGCGTTCGGTTTCCATGGATTTCGACGGCGGCCCCACCCCGCATCTGCACCGCAAATACGCGGATCAATGGGCCATGCGGCAAAGCGGGGCCGAAGTTCACGACCGGACCGAATTCGCCGGGCTTGAGGACAAAGGCACGCATGTAGAAGTGACGGCAAAAAAAGACGGGGGCACAGTCCTGTACCGCGCGCGCCGCGTTATCGGCGCGGACGGACCGAGCTTAGCCGTGGTCCGAGCGGTCTATCCGGATTACGCGCGGCAGATCCCCTGGTTCGTAGTGGGACAGAAATTCCATCCGGTAATAGACTGTCCTTTGGACGATAAGTATTTCCATTTCTGGTTCCATCCGGAACTCGGCCACTACACCTGGAGCCACGCCAGGGACGGAAAACAGATTGTGGGGGTGGGGTTTATAAAGGGAAGCAATTTTGACTCGCGGCACCGTAAGGTCGTAGAGTATCTGGAGCGAAAACACGGCGTAAAACTCGGCCCTCCGGAAGATCGGGAGATAGTTACGGCTAATTTCGGGCCCTCGCTAGTCAACCGCTATATTTTCGGCAAGGGCAATGTGCTGATAACGGGGCAGGCGGCCGGTTTCTACAACATGATAGCCGAAGGCATGAGTTGCGCCCTGCATTCGGGCGCCATCGCCGGCGAGGCCGCAGTTGAATCTTTCCGGACCCCGATGGATGTCCAGCGAGCGTACCGCGGCATGATCGCGTCGGAGGTGCGGCGGTGTTCCGACCAGTGGAGTCCCCTGGAAATAGCCCTGGGCCGGCCGCATGAGGCGGACTTCCGAGGCGCGATGAAAAAAGTAAAATTCGGGGAAAAACTCGGTATCCTGGGAGAGATCCTTTCGTTCATCAGGCTCTATGCCCCGTTGAAATGGGGCCGCCAGATAGCCTGGCAATCGATCCGCCGGAAACTTCTCGGCAGTTATCCCTCCAGCCGCTGGCTTTAAAAGATCGTCCAGGGCTCGCTATTAACATCCTCGTGCGTACAGCCTATCCATAGATCTCCCCAATGCCTGGGGGGCAGGTCGTCGGCCTGATTCCAGTATACCCACATCCCGGTATCCACAGTGCCCATCATACCGATGCCCAATGTGTCGATATTTTGCACCGTATTGCTTTTGGAATGATGCCCGGGGACATATGCCTCTGGTATAGCGGAAGTATATTTTCCATCCTCAAGAAGGCAGGTCAGATCATCGGTAGGGAAAACGCCTTCGTTATCCGCGTAATAGATGTGAAGGGTCGAGCGCAAGGTTGAAAGCTTGCCTTTGGTGGCCCCTTCCTGCGACTTTAGTATCAGGCTTGCGAACTTAGGAACGGCGATGGCGGCCAGTATGCCGATAATGGCTACCACTATCATCAGCTCGATCAGGGTAAAGCCCGCCCCGGCCGCGGGAGCCTTTCGCGGAGCGGAGACTTCAGACGACTTGCATCGCATATTTATTCTCTCACACTTAGTGTTTTCATTAGCCGGTTGTTTCCTGTTAAAAACCATTAAAGGATTATACCATCACTCCGTCGCGCGGTCAATTTCAGGTAACGCCTGGCCGATTGGCGTTGGGGAACTTCAAAAAAGTGGACTTAAAAACTTGAGGTTCCAGTTTGGAATCTCAAGTTGGCAAGGAAGCTCCGGGGCATGCGACGTACGGAACGTGATGCGCGTAAGTTTTATGGAGGGGTGCCGAGGGGTTGCCCTGGAGCCGCATAGCGGATGGGGGGCCCCGCTTCGAGGGGGGAACCACGGGAGGGGTTCCTACGCGGCGTCAGGGGCACCCCCTCGGCAGGACCCCGACTGGCACCTCACGACTCACCAGGCCAACTCCGACCAAGCCGGTATTACATTGTTCGATTGTGGAATATTTATTGTAAATGCAGTTTAAAATTTAAATAATATAAGCGGCTAGGCGGATAAAGCGGGGATAGAATCTTTATGGATTTTGAGATAAATGAAAAGCGGATGGTTCAGACCTTTGTGGAGTTGGCCAAAATAAGCTCGCTCTCGGGCAAAGAAGCCGGCGTCGCCCGATACCTCGAACGCACGCTCAGGGCCATGGGCGCCGAAACATTCATAGATAACGCCGGCGAACACATAAACGGCAATACCGGCAACCTCATAGCCCGGTTCAAAGGCACCGTTGAAAGCGCCCCGTTCCTTTTGTCCGCCCACATGGACACCGTCGGCCCGGCTGAAAATATTAAACCCATAGTCCAAGCCGACCGCATTATATCCGACGGCACCACAATACTCGGCGCCGACTGCAAGGCCGGCATCGCAATCATAATCGAGACCATAAAAGTTCTCCGGGATCTCAACATCCCGCGCCCGCCCATAGACGCCGTCTTCACCATAAGCGAAGAACTCGCCCTCATGGGCGCCAAGTACCTGGACTATTCAAAGATAAAAGCGCGCTACGGCCTCATCTTCGACAACGAACGCCCCCTTGAATGCGTCATTACCCAGGCGCCGGCGGCCAATAAAATGGATATTCGCGTCTATGGCATAGCCGCGCATTCCGGCGTGGCGCCCGAGCGCGGAATCTCCGCCATAGAAGTGGTTTCCCGGGCCGTCTCCTCCATGAAACTCGGACGCATAGACGCGGAAACCACAGCGAACATCGGTTTTATAAGCGGCGGAAACGCCATCAACATCATCCCGCCCCTGGTGGAAATGAAAGGCGAGGTCAGAAGCCGCAACCTCCCTAAACTTTTAAAACAGACCGCGCATATGGAGAACTGTTTTAAAAAAGCCGTGCACAAATCCTTCATAAAAGTAAAAGGCAGGACCCTTAAACCGAGCTATGAATTCCTGGTGGAGCGAAAATTTCCCGGGCTGGCCATCAGCAGGGGCAACCCGGTCCTGCCGCTCATCTCGGCCGGAATGAAGGACATGGGGCTGAAGATGAAAACCTTCTCTTCCGGCGGAGGCACCGACGCCAACATCATGTGCGGCCACGGCATAGAAGCTCCTATACTAGGAACCGGCATGAGGGAAGTGCACACTACTAACGAATATCTGGATCTGAAAGATTTTTTCAACTGCGCCAGACTGGCGGTAAGGATAGTCGGCTCGGCAAAGTTCTGACAGTCGGCAGACTGCTAACTAAGGAGTTTATAAAATGACTGAAAAAAAGAGCGAATACCAGTTTAAACCGTATATAGACCCCGGCCAGACCATACCCGAATTCACCGTGCAGGCGGTAATACTGGGTTTTATTCTTTCCCTGGTCTTCAACGCGGCCAACGCCTACCTGGGCCTGAAGATCGGCATGACGGTTTCGGCCTCCATACCTTCGGCCATTATTTCAATGGCCACTTTAAGAATCTTCCTTCCCAAATTCTTCAACAGGCAGGGCACCATTCTGGAGAACAACATCGTCCACGCTTTCGCCTCCACAGGCGAATCCCTGGCCGCGGCCATCATCTTCACCGTGCCGGCGCTCATTTTCATGGGCGGCCAGATCTCCAACTCCACCGTGTTCATGCTTGGCCTGACCGGCGGCATTTTGGGCCTGCTGATGATGATACCTTTAAGGCATTTCCTGATGGTCACAGAGCACAGGAACCTGCCCTTCCCGGAGGGCAGCGCCTGTGCCAAGGTCCTGATCGCCGGCGACAAAGGCGGCGCTTCCGCCAAGCCCGTGTTCATGGGCATCCTGACCGGCGGCGTGTTCAAGTTCGTAATGTCCGGTTTCCAGCTGTTCAAGGATACCGTGATGTTCACTTTTCCGAAGCTGCATAAAGCCGGCTTTGGTTACGAGATTTCGCCGCTGTTCCTGGGCGTGGGCTATCTGGTGGGCCTGCGCATCTCAGCGGTGATGTTCGCCGGCGGCGCGTTCGGCTACTGGGTGATAATCCCGCTGATCGACGCTTTCGGCGGCACGAATATCATCGCCCCGGGCCTGATACCGATAGCCGACATGACCACCTCCGACCTGAGGATAAATTATGTCAGGTACATAGGCGCGGGTGGAGTAGCCTTCGGCGGACTCATAAGCGTAATCCGCTCGCTGCCGGACATCATTTCATCCATAAAACATACCGTCGCCGCCGTGCGGACCAAGGCCGGCCCAACAGAGGGCGCGCAAACCGCGGTCGAACGGGACTACGAGCACAATTCGATAATCTACGCCGGGGGGGCGTTGGGCGCCATTATCGGCATCTTCGCGTTCGAGATACCCTGGTATCTCGGCCCCGAGACCTGGGACCCGGTCTTAAGATTGTTCTCAGGAGTGGTGACCAGGATATTCATCTCCGGCTCGGCCGGCGCCCTGATACTCGGCTCCGCTTTCTGGCTCATAGCCAAACACGCGGCCAAGGTTTGCCATAAATTTTTGCGGATAGAGCAGGATATGCCGTTCTTCCTGGTCATAGCCGGGGTCGCCGCCATGTTCTTTATACTCTGGCTCCTGCCCGTCTTCGACCTCACCTTCTGGGAGGCGCTCATCGTGGTGGTATTCTGCCTGTTCTTTGTGGCGGTAAGCGCTAGGATGGTGGGTCTTATCGGCACCACCAACCAGCCGGTCTCGGGCATGACGATAACGGCGCTGCTATCGGTCACTTTGCTTTTTGTATTTTTAGGCAAAAGCCCGGAGTCGGCGAAGATCGCGGCCATCATGGCCGGCGCCGTCATCTGCATAGCCATCTCGCTTTCAGGCGACCTGTCGCAGGACCTGAAGACCGCGGCCCTGCTGGGAGCCACGCCCTGGAAGGTGCAGATAGCCCAGATCTCCGGCACGCTGATCTCGGCGGTCAGATCCGGTTTTATCCTGCTGCTTTTATACGCGGCTTTCGGTTTCGGAGCGCCCACTACGGCGCACCCCAACCCCCTGGAAGCCCCGCAGGCCCAGCTGATGGCGAACCTTGTGGAAGGCGCCACGGGAGGCAATTTGCCCTGGCTGCTGCTTATTCTGGGCGGCGCGATAGGCCTTGTCTGCGAATTCTGCGGGATCTCCGCGCTGGCGTTCGCTATAGGCCTTTACCTGCCCATCACCAACTGGCCGATGATCCTGCTGGGCGGGTTCATCTCCTGGCTGGTCACCGCCTCGAAGGGCGGGGCGCCGGAAGAAGAGCATGACCCTGGCTCGCTTTTCTCTTCGGGACTTATAGCCGGAGACGCGCTGATGGGCATTGCCATAGCCGGCATCACGGTCCTGACGTACAACGGGGAACCTATCAGCAAGTTCCTGGCGCTCAGGAACCCCTCGGTCGGGAACTTCGGGTTCGAAGCGGGACTCTCAACCCTTCTTTACCTTGGTCTCGCCTTCTGGCTTTACATGCTGGCGCGCAAGAAACATAAAAAAACGGCCTAAAATGGAAAAGATCTATAAAATATTGTGCGTGGATGATGAAGATTTCAACCTGGATCTGCTTGAGACCATCCTTTCCCCGCTAGGCTACGAATTACTTACCGCACAGAGCGGGAAAGCCGCCCTGGAAACCCTGACAGCCAGGCATGTGGACCTGGTGCTTCTGGATATCAATATGCCGGAAATGGACGGGTACGAAGTCTGCGGGAAGATAAAATCCGATCCTCAAACCCGGCACATTCCCGTGATCATGATAACTTCGCTGGATTCCAGGGACAACAAGCTTAGAAGCATAGAGGCCGGCGCGGATGAATTCCTGGGCAAGCCCCTGGACCAGTCCGAGCTGCTCCTGCGGGTCAAGAATATCCTGGCCGCCAGGGATTACGAAGACACCTTCACCTACCTGATACACGCGCTGGCCAGGACCTCGGAAGCCAACGATATGGACACCGGCAACCATATCCTGCGCGTGGGGGAATATTCCGCCATTATCGCCAGGGAGCTGGGCATGCCGGAAAAATTCATCGAGACCATCCGCCTGCAGGCGACACTCCACGACATGGGCAAGGTTCACATACCCAGCCACATCCTTAAAAAAGACGGCAGACTGAATGAAAGCGAGATGGAGGAAGTAAAAAAACACTCCGCCTTCGGCGCGATGATAATAGGCGACCACCCGCGGCTGGCTTTCGGCAAGCGCATAGCGCTCAGCCATCACGAAAAATGGGACGGCACGGGCTATCCCACGGGCCTGAAAGGTGAAGAGATACCGCTGGAGGCGCGGATAGTGGCGATAGCCGATTGCTACGACGCCCTGCGCAATTCCCGCATCTACAAACCCCGCTACGACCACTGGGCGGCCTGCAAAGTAATAACCGAAGGGGACGGCAGGCTTCAGCCCGAGCACTTCGACCCTCAAATACTCGCGATATTCAAAAGAATAGAACCGATGTTCGCCGCATTGTACGATAAACTTAAAGATGCGCCGACCGTGAACGGTAACCCACTACACTGACCGCTCTTTTATTATCTACAATAATCCCCCATATGACCCAGCCCAAAGACCTGTACTCCTGGCTATCAAGAACAGCGGACCTGGACCCGGAGCATACGGCGTTCTCCACCAATGAAAAAACCATGTCTTACCACGAGCTCCGGCACTCCGTGGACAGGGCCGCGGACATGTTCTGGCAGTCAGGCGTAAGGAAGCGGGAGGCGGTGGCCATTGTTCTAAGGAACTCCCTTGAATTCATCATCTCCTATTTCGCGTTGGCCAAGATAGGCGCCGTGGCCGTGCCCATAAACTATATGGTTTCAAAAGAGGATGAGATCCGCTACATCCTTGAAAACGCCAAATGCAAAGGCGTCGTCACCGCCAGGGAATTTCTGGCGGGATATAAGGGCGCGAAGAAACGGCTTAGTTCCCTCAAATTCCTGATCTCCGCGGACTTCACCGGCGAAGACGATATTATCGATTTCTGGCATTATCTCAACCACGCTCATTATCACCCGCAAACCCGGAAATCCTCGGCCGAAGAACACGACGTGGTCTCGATACTTTACACCTCCGGCACCACGGGCCACCCCAAAGGCGTCCTGCTGACCCATCACAACCTCATAGAGAACGCCAAAGCCTCGATTCAGGCAATGGAACCCGTGAAGAAAGACGTCTTCCTGGCGCTGCTACCCATGTTCCACACTTTCTCCTGGACGGGTAATGTTATTATTCCGATCATTCTGGGCTCAAAGACATTCATCGTGCGCAGCATAACTCCTCCTAAACCCTGGCTTGATGCCATGGGCCGGGAGGGGGTGACAATAATGATCGCGGTGCCGCAGATCTACGGCGTGCTGGCCAAAGAAGCCAGGGGCCTGAAAAAGTTCTTTCTCAAATTCTGGTCCATGCGCAAAGTCCGCCTGTGCCTGTCCGGCGCGGCGCCCCTGCCGCATAACATTAAGCGTCATTTTGAAAAGGTCTTCGGCCTGCACATCCTCGAAGGCTACGGCCTGACGGAAACCAGCCCGATAGTCACCGTGACCCACCCCAAAGCCAAAAAACACGGTTCCGTAGGCAAGGCTATTCCGGGAGTAAAGATCCGCATAATGGACGAAGGCGGCCGGCACCTGAAACACGACGAAGAGGGGGAGATCTGCGTGTGTGGCCCGAATATCACCAGCGGCTACCACGAAAATCCCCAGGCCACAAAAGAACTTTTCACAGAAGACGGCTGGCTGAAAACAGGCGACATCGGCGTGCTGGATTCGGACGGATTCCTATTCATCCGCGACCGAAAAAAAGACATGGTCATAGTAAAGGGCCTCAAAGTGTTCCCGGCCCAGATAGAACAGATCATCACCGGCCATCCCAAGGTCCAGGAAGCCGCGGTCATCGGCATTCCCGACGGCTCCGGCAACGAGACCATGAAATGTTTCTGCGTGGCCAAAAAAGGGACCCTTATAGATAAGACCGAGATCATGAGCTTCATCAGGTCCAACATGGATACTTACAAACGCCCGCGCGAAGTGGAAATAGTGGATTCCCTGCCCAAAAACACCATGCAGAAAGTCCTCAAAAGAGAACTGCTAAGAAAGGAACTTGAGAAACGCATCAAGACAAAACTATGACAACCTCCCACGCCGCTCTTGAAATAATAAAACTTTTTCAACAAGCCTTCCTGGTTGGCGGAGCGGTGAGGGATGTCCTCCTCAAAAAACAGGTCAAGGACCTGGACCTGGCCGTTGAAAACGGGCCGGATTTCGGCGCCAAGGTTAAAAAACTGGCTTACAGGCTGAAAGCCTCGGTCTTTCCGCTTGACGAAGAACGGCAGGTTTACCGTCTGACCCAGCGGGGGACCGGACTACAACTGGATATTTCGCCCTTCCAGGGCAAAGACCTTCATGAAGATCTGATGAGGCGCGATTTCACCATCAACGCCATGGCTCTGCCTTTAACCTCCGCTTTCAAGCCGGTCAGGAACAAACAAACCGGACTTTTCACCCTGCCCGCGGTAAAAAAGGCGGACCTTATAGATCCCACCGGAGGCTGGAAAGATCTTAAGACCGGAACTATCCGCCTGGTAAACCCGAAGGCGCTCACCGAAGATCCACTGCGCCTGCTGCGGGCGTTCAGATTTTCGGCGGGGCTCGGTTTCAAAATAGAACCGGCCACGCTTAAACTCATAAAGCGCCACTCCGCGCTGATAACCAGATCCGCCCCGGAGCGCATCCATGATGAACTTCTGCTTATACTGAACTCACCGGCCGCCGCCGACAGAACAAAAGAGCTATACGCGGCCGGACTACTGACGGCCATAGTGCCGGAACTGGAAGCGCAGCGCACCTGCGCCGAAGTTTACTACGGCAAGGACGGCGTGCTCAAACACACTTTCGCGGTCATGGAAAGGCTGGACCATCTGTTCGAAAATATCGGCGCCTACATCCCAAACTGGACCAAGATAAGCGAATTCTTCGAGGAAAAAAATATTTTAAAACTGGCCGCCCTTTTGCATGACGTGGCCAAGCCGCCGTGCGCGCGGATGATAAACGGACGCCTGCGTTTTTTCGGCCACGAAGAGCACGGAGCGCTTATGAGCCGGCGGATCATGGAAAGGCTGCGTTTTTCCAGAGACCATACAAAGCTTCTCTCAGCGACTATCGGCACACATCTGCGGCCCGGCAACCTAGCCTCCAACGACCTGATCTCGGACAAGGCCGTATTCCGTTTTTTCAGAACCATCGGCGAATACACCGTACCGTTGCTTATCCTGTCCTGGGCCGACCACTCAAGCTATATAAGCCTGTCGCAATTGCGCTCGATAAAAGGCCGGATGAAAGAAAAACCTTTTTCCATCCCCAAAGGGGGACTGCCGCAGAATGGCGTAAAAAAAACGCTGCGCTTTCTCCAGGTGCTTAATCTACTCTTTAAAGTCTATATCTCAAAGAACATCAAACTGAAGACCACCCGTCTGATCGACGGCCACGACGTGATAAAGACACTCAAAATGAGCTCCGGCCCCGATGTGGGGGAGATTTTGGAAAAAGTAAGCCTTCGCCAATTCGAAGGCAAAATAAAGACCCGCCGCCAGGCACTGTGTTACTTGAAGCGTCTGACAGTCCGTTGAGAAACCCTGCTTCGGAAATATCGGCTCCCAGGTCCTTAGGCCCATGACCCCATGGGCCTTTTTTCTTTTCATATACGCACTAAAGACCCATGATATGCATTCGTTTTTTTCCCATACTATACTCACAGGAAACAAAAGCGACAGAGGAGGCCCGTTATGAAAGTTAGATCGGCAATATCCGCAGCCCTTACCATGATTTTAGCTGTCGGCGCCGTTTTCGCCAACGCCGATCAAGCCGCCCCTGCCGCCGCCGCCCCGCAAAGCGCCCTCACGACCGAATCAACAAGCGTAAAGGAGATGAAAAGTATTCTTTTTAAACTGGTACGGCAGGACGAATATCTTGACGAAGCCATTGACACTCTTGATTCAGCAAACGGAAAACTTTCGATCCATGATATTTCGGCTCTGGGCTTAAGCCTTAAAATGATAAAAGGCAACCTGGATGTTATCTCAGCCCTGAACAAGAAGCAGTTCACCGAAGTTCAGCCGGATCCCGCCCTGAACACTTACAGCAAAACTATTTTCAGCTACAGCCGGCAGGTTTCGCAGAAAGTTCTTAAAGTAACCGGCCTTGTGGCGGAAATCGCGCTCAAAAATAAGAAATCGGCAATGCGCGACGCCGTTTCCTCAAAAAAAGGCAAAAAGACCAGGAACGGAAAGAAACTCATCCAAATACTCGAGGGGCAGAAAGCTATGGATCAGCTCTCGGCCGACATCAAGACCCTTAAAACCTCCTCCAGCAAACTTACCGCAACCAGCAAGTGGCTCTACATAGTTTCAAAATAAGTCCGCACTTTTTCAGCGAAGCCCCGGGAAAGTTCTCCCGGGGCTTTTGTTATGTTTTTTATCATTGTCCGCGCACATATAGGCCTGTGACTACAACTGCGTAAGTATTGTAGAATTATATCCATGAGCTCAAAAACCGAACGATACATTCACAAACTGCTGAGGGAACTTGGGGAAGATCCCGAAAGGGAAGGGTTAAAAAAAACACCCGGCAGGGTCGCCAGAGCCCTGGCTGAGATCACCGCCGGCTACCACACGGATATAGATAAACTTTTTAACGATGCTTTTTTCAGGGTGGATTATAAGGAGATGGTCATAGTGCGGGACATCTCTTTTTATTCGCTCTGCGAACATCATATGCTGCCTTTTTTCGGAAAAGCGCACATCGCCTATATACCAAACGGGAAAATAGTCGGGCTCTCAAAAATTCCGCGACTGGTGGAAGCATTCGCCAGGAGGCTGCAAGTTCAGGAAAAACTTACCGTGCAGATAGCCGATACCCTTTTCAAAAAACTCAAGCCTAAAGGCGTTGGCGTTGTTCTTGAAGCCCAGCATTTATGCATGACCATGCGCGGAGTAAAGAACGCTTCTTCTTTCGCCGCTACCAGTTCCATGCTGGGGGTGTTTCAAAACGATAACCGTGTCCGGGAAGAATTCCTGGGTTTGATAAAGAAGCAAGTAAGCGGCCAGTAACCGACTATTGGCCATCTGAGGCACACAGGCCGGTTTTGGCCATAGGCCCGGAGTGGCACTTAGTGCTTTGTTACGGCGCACACAAGTATTGAAAAGCGGGGGCCATTTAAGTAAAATCTGATATACATTGTATTGGCGTGGTCTCTGAACAACCCAAGCGCCGTGTTGCGCAGTGCGGGCGGGGTGAGATAAACGCGGGCGTGGTTCAATGGTAGAACGGAAGCTTCCCAAGCTTTAGACGTGGGTTCGATTCCCATCGCCCGCTTGTAATTTCGAGAAGTAGCGCTGTTGAATCCCGGCGGGCGATGGGAATCGTTCCTGACATCCTGCGTCGCCCGCTTGTAATTTCGAGAAGTAGCGCTGTTGAATCCCAGCGGGCGATGGGAATCATTCTTGATGTTCTTGCGTCGCCCGCTTAGATTTTTTCCTCTAATCTGTTAAATCGGGCGAGGGGAATCGAAGCCGACCCGAGCGCGCTCACGGTGTGAGAAAAGTGAGCGAAGCGAACGTCAGCGAGGGCGGCCGGCTGCGAAAGAGCGGCCGAGAGGGAGAGTAGGAACAGAATTCCCATCGCTAATTAAAACTGTAAGCAGGAGGCGGCAAATGGCCGGTCAAGCGCCTAGTCTATGACAAAATCCAAAAGTTTCTGGGCCGCAGTCGCAGTATTGTCTTTAGTCGCGGCCGGTGTTTCCGGCTATTCCATCTATAACCGTCTTGTCGTCTACTTCGCCAACGACACTCTGGAGATCAGGTCCCGACCTGTACCTCCTCTCCAGGATTCTGAAGAAACGGACGAAGAACCCGCCACCGAGGTCAAACCCGAACCCCAACCCGCAGTCAAAGAAAGTAAACAAGAGCCACAGAAGCAAAAAGCCGTAAAAACAGCTTTTGAATACAAAAGCGTGGCCGCGAAAAGCGTATCTCTGTCCGGCAGTTTCACAAAGTGGAAAGAGACTAAAATGGCTAAAAGGGAGGGCGTCTGGAGGGCCGGCGTCTATATCCTCCCCGGCAATTATCTCTACCACTTTATAGTGGATGGGAAAAAGACGCTGGATCCCGGCAAAGCCAAAACCCCGTCAGGTGAATCCATCGTTGCGGTGGAAGAAGAGGGGAAACCTGTGAATGGTAAATAGCGGAGTTAAAGATTTTGCAACAATCCTGTAACAGGCCGATGCTAGACTATCACGGGCTAAATATGAATTTCAGAAAAGCGCTCCCCTTATTCCTGCTGGCACTGACGCTGCTGACTCCGGACGCGTCGGCGCTTGGTATCGGCCGCCACGCCCATACCACAACGCTGTTACCCGACGGCAAGCTCCTTGTGCTGGGCGGCGTAACCGGTTCAAACAACACTTCCCTACAGACCGGGGAAATTTATAATAACACTACCCAGGCTTTCACGGCAATCCCCAACGTGATACCAACCGCCAAATCATCCCATACCGCCACCTTGATGGGGGACGGCAAAGTGCTGGTGGCCGGAGGCTTTATTAACGGCACTCCCACCGGCAACTCTTATATTTACAATCCGACAGACGGCTCCTGGGCCACAGTAACGGACGGCTTGGGTACCGCGCGCGGCGGTCATACCGCCACGCTGATAACTAAAGGATCATACTCTGGAAATGTGCTTGTATGCGGCGGCAAGACTGCCGGAGAAGTGGTTACCGACACCTGCGAACTATTCTACAATAGGCCATCAGGGCCCTATTCCGACCACAAATTTCATACGGCGGCGCCAATGAGCAGCGAGCGCGTAGGCCATACCGCCAGCTCTATAGCCGGAGGCAGGGTTTTTGTCGCAGGCGGACAGAGCAACTCCGGAATTTATCTCCCGACTTACGAAATCTACGACCCGGAACACGACCAGTGGCAAACTACAAACCCGCTCCTGCAGGGACGCGCCGGACACACCGCGACGGTGCTTAACAACGGGAACATCCTCATCGCCGGCGGCTATAATGCGGCGAACAAGATCGTGGAACCGGAAGAAGCATGGTATGTAAAGTATCCGATAGCCGCGGCGCAGCAAAGAGCCGGGAGCCAGGGATACCTGGCCGGCGCCGAAATGTTCGACTCTAACGGCGGACGGGTTACCATTTCACTGCTAATGCCTTACAGAAATTCCCAGCATGCGGCGGTTCTAAGTCCGGACGGCGTCCATCACCTATACGGCGGCTACGGCAATATAGTGCCTACCTTCTTTAACGCCACTCCCGCGCTTGAAATGGGGTCTCAAATAGATGCCACGGTCTTGACGCTAACCACGGCCACTATAACGCCGGCCACCAGCATCATCCGTTTTCTTCTGGAGCAGGAACTTGCCAGGAAGATTAACGGCCGCCTTGTGGATTCCGATATCTTTTTCTCAAAACCTAAAGATCCGGCCGTTCCGTCGCTGACTGTGGATAACGCGAAGATATACCTTGACCGCAGCACCGCTCCCCTTGACGGCTATCCGATAGGAGCAACTGCGGGTCTTGATCCGGGGATGTTTTTCGGAGTGGTGCAACTTGACCCGCCTACGGGCACGATTGTTTTCGAGCCGGAAACGATGAACCCCGGCAACGTGATGGCTACCGGCGGGCAGATAGTATTTTCAAATCCCACCCCGCTGCCGGCCGAAGATGAGGAGGATATCGACAATACAAGCACCCTCACATTGCCTGTAACGATATCCGTTTCGCCCGCTTTCGAGGGAGGGGTGTTGCGGGGCCAGGCAACCATAACAAAAGGCACTATTACCCAGCTGCCGTTTTGGCAGATAACGTCTATAAAAAGTTCACCCGTGAGTTTTGTAACCCCCGCGGCGGTACTGAACGAGACCACCGGCAAAGCGGAAGCGACTGTCTCGATCAGCTTCACCCTGACGAACGGTCTGATAACAAATACCACCGATGTAGCGCTAGCCAGCGGAAGACCCGTTGTCGGCGCGGAAGTCAGCAGCCTGGAAGTATTCGTTCAGTATATCTCCGAGAAAGTAAATGTGGAGGACACTGATTACAAGTTTGACACCTCCACTGTGATAGTACGGGAAATGATCTTCTCCGACGATCTCAAATTCAAGCCAAAAACGTCCGCATGGGAATTTGGAAGCCCCATCACCGAGCCCCTCTTCAATAATACCGCATCAGTCACACGCTCGGAAGACATATTTCTTATCGGAGGCCGCAGTTGCCTTGTCCCAGCCGACCCTCCTGGAAACTGCATCAGAACCAACAAGGTCTTTACCGCGAACGTTGCGGAATCAACGCACGTTTACAAAAATGGAGCGCCTTTATGGCCTGACTCGCCCCGTCTCAACGACAAACGCGCCTTTCACACCAGCACCGAGCTGCCGGGGGGAGTCATACTTACCTGCGGCGGATCGGATGGAATAAGCACATTAAGTTCTTGCGAATTACGGGATCCCGTCACTAAAATTTGGACATATACCGGTTCCATGAACTCGCCTCGTGCGCGCCATACTGCTACACTGCTGCCAAACGGACGCGTATTGGCGACCGGCGGCGCCATCAGCGCTTCCACACAGGTCATAGAAACCTCGGAGATCTACTACCCGGACACCGGAAAATGGGTACCCACGGAATCCATGGGCGATCCAAGGGCAAATCATACGGCCACGCTGCTGCCTGACGGCAATGTGTTAGTCGCCGGCGGCAATACCATCAATGGTTATTCAAACACCGCGGAAATCTACTATACCACGCAGGCCGTATGGGTCGCCTCGCTGGGAAGCAGCCCTTTCTTAATGACTACCGCCCGAGCCCAGCACACCGCCACCCTCTTAAAAACCGGGGACGTGCTTATCGCCGGCGGCTATAACGGCAACGGCGCCATTAAAAAAACCGAACTCTACCGATTCGCCAGTCAGACCTGGTCCGACGCCGCCGTGGCCGACCTGGCCGGGATCCGTTACGGGCACGCCGCGAACCTGCTGATGGACGGCCGCGTGCTTGTGACCGGGGGCTCCGATAATACCGGTCCCCTGCACACCGCGGAAATATACAATGGAGTGACCTGGACCACAGACAACATGATTACCCCTCCGGTATTCGTCCCGCGCTCCAACCACCGCGCCACACTGCTGCCTAACGGCAAAGTTCTGCTTACAGGCGGAGAGGTGGCGGGGTCGCCGATAAGCGGCGCTCTTAACTACTCCCCGGATTTTAAGACCTGGATGGTGCAATCAAATACCGCCAACCGCTCCAACCACACCGCCGTCATAACTTCAAGCAACACGGTGTTGGTCGTAGGCGGCTGGAACGGTTCGCAGTACCTGGATTCCACTCAGGAAATTTACTTCGCCTATAGCCCGGACGAAGAAGGGTTCGCTCCCAGAAATATCCGTAACCCGCAGATTACCGACGGCACCGCTTATTTCGACAGAAACGAGCGTATCACGCTTTTGTCCGGCACCACCAATTTCCATGGCGTTTCCGAGGCCTCCGGAGGCGGCTCCGGATCCGCGAACTCGTCTTTCCACAATCCGCGGGTATATATACAGGCGGTGGACAATCCCAGCGGGTTCCTTACCGACCTCACAACCAGGCTATACACCCTGTATAGCGGTCCCAATACCGACTGGGAAAAAAGTCTGTCCTCCATCACGGTAATAGCTCCTTCGGTGGCGGGAGAGCTGCCCTACGGCTGGTATAACATGCGCGTGTCCGCCAACGGCCAGTTTTCATACGGCCGTAACGTGCAGGTTACAATGCCCAGACCCGTCGGTTACGCCACCAAGCCGGCGCCCGATATGTCGGCCGCATTTTGGCGGGGCACCAGTTCCATAACCTGGAGCTGGGCTTCAAACGGGAGTCCCACATCATTGTCCTCGGCGGACGGCTATGCTCTGTACGCCGCAAGCAACAGTGTTTTCATAACAACGGTTACTTTTACCTCGAACGCCGAATTCACGCAGCGCAACCTGGAGGCTAACACAATGGCTTCGGTATTAGTGAACGGCTATAACCTTGGCGGCGGCGGACCGCTTACGGCCTCAGACACTTTTTACACTCTGGCGGCGCAACCCACCGGCCTGGTGGTTAACGAAGCGGGGTTTAATTCCGCCACACTTTCATGGAACAACAACGGCAACTCCGCGCAAACCGCCTACCAGGTCTCCCTGTCTCCGGACATTGATTTCACCGATCCAGCCAGAATTTTCACGGCTATCCCGTTCAGCGAGAACCACACAAGCACTCAAGCCGTGGTGACCCAATTGCTGCCCAATATAAGGTATTACTTCAGGGTTCAGGCGCAGAACGGCAATTTTTACCCCGCCTACTACTATGGCTACGGGGGGATACCCACCGCTTTTAGCAACAGCGTGTCAACGCTTACCGTGGCGAGCATCCCGAACCTCTCAGGAGTGGCCGTAAGCACGATGGCGATAACCTGGTCCTGGCCCAGTACGGCGGGAGCGGATTTTTACGAGATTTACGACATCAGCACAGACACCCCAGCCGTGCTTGGGGCGCCAACCGGTCCCGCTTACACGCAATCCCTGCTTTCACCCAACCGGCCCTATAAGGTAAAGGTGAGAGCGGCCGTCAATAATGCGCCATACGGAGTGCTAAGAGGGCCCTGGGCTGATTCTCCTACTATCTTCACACTGGCCGACACGCCCTCCCCCGGAGTTCCGAGCCCCATAGTTCCGGGAACAAACACCATCACCGCATACTGGCAGGTCAACGGAAATTCCACCGGCACGATCTACAGCGTAGAATTGTCGCTACTTAGTTCATTCGATGAGGCCTACTCCAGCTCCATGACCGTGGTCGGCGGCACTACGGTGACTTTTCCGGACCTGCCCCCGAACGTACGCTTTTATGCGCGGGTAAGCGCCGTCAACGGCGACGGCAAGAAAACAGCCAGCGCCGACCTGGGAACTAAATACACCCTGGCCAAACCGCCGGCGGACGTAACGGCGGAGATGTCATTATCCGGAGTGACGCTTTTCTGGAGCGCCAACGGAAATTCGGCCGACACCGTATACCAGGTACGCAGCACCACGCAGACGAGTTTCAGCCTGGGCTTTTCCACCCCAATGCCTTTCATAAATTTATATCACAACACCTGGTTATCAATGATCGTGCTGACCGATACCGATTATCTCTTTGACGTAGAGGCTATAAACGGAGACAGCGCCACTTCCGGCACAACTTCGGTATCGCCTTTACCGGTACGCACCGTTGCCGGCCCGAACGGCGCGCCTCCCGGATCCCTTGGCGGCACCAGCAGCCCCAACAGGGAAGTGACGATATCAGGAACACTGCCCAACAACAGGAACGTGTCGCTGACAATACCGGCCGGGGCATTCGCCGATCAGACCGCTATAGCCATATCCTCTTCCGCCACCGACTCATGCGTTAGGGGCGCCATACCGCTGGTTGAAGTGGCGGTTTACACCCAGAACAACGCGCAGCCGCAAGTGCCTATCAATCTTGCCATAAATTACAGCGAGACTGAAGCAAACGCTAATATCACGCAGAGCGCTTCAAGACTAGTGATGGCCAGATACAACCCCGTTTCGGGCGAATGCCTGCCGCTTGATACCATAGTGAATCCAGGTTCCCGGACAATTACAGCCAAACTGAACCATTTCAGCATCTTCCAACTCGTTGTCAGAAGCGCGCCGACCGATTTGAGCGCGGTACGCGTTTATCCCAACCCTTTCTACACGAACAGAGGCCAGGGCTTCGTAACCATAAACAACATACCATCCGAAACCAAGGTCGTTATCTATACCCTTTCGGGCAGCAAAGTGTGGGAAGGAACCGCCGGAACCACAGGCATGCTGACCTGGGATGCCACCAATAGTTCCGGCGTCCTTGTGGCCAGCGGGATCTATCTGGCGGCCCTGGACTCTTCCGGCGGCAAGAAAGTGATTAAAATAGCGGTGGAGAGATGACGATAGAAAGGAATTAGTCCGGAAGGCCGGCTTAAGACATTTAGCTCAATAAAGCGGGAAAGCAATCGGTATATAATAATATGAATGCTTTCGATCAGCTCCGGGGAAACGTGAAGGCAACGGCTTCAGCAGCCGCTCTCGCGCTTGCATTACTATCCCTGGCCCCCGAAAATTCCGCCGCGGCCGAAAAGAATAGGTATTTCTCCGCAAAAGCGGCCGGTACTACCAGCGCGGATTTTCTAAACCTGCCCATAGGCGCAAGAGGCTCCGGCATGGGAGGCGCTTACAGCGCCATAAGCGAAGACGCTTCAGCCGTCTACTGGAATCCCGCCGGATTGGTGCAAATCCCAAAGCTCTCCGCCATCTTCATGCGCTCCCAGTATGTAGCCGGTATTTCTTATCAATACGTAGCCTACGCTCATCGCCTTTCATATAACTCAGTCCTCGCCGGCTCCGTATTCATGACCGATATCGGGGCCATAGACCACACGGATATGGACGGCAATAATCTTGGCACTTTTTCGCCGCGTGACCAAGTTCTCACGCTTTCATACAGTCTGGCGATCCTGGAATTTTCGAACAAGGATATAGACGTATCAATGGGCGTATCGTTGAAGCACATAAAGTCGCGGATAGTGGAATCGGCCAAGGCGTATGCGGGAGACGTGGGGATCATGACCTATAATTTCACTAATATTCCCTACCGGCTGGCGGTGACGATGACAAATCTTGGTTCCGGCATGCGTTACGACGTGGATTCCAGCCCCCTGCCGCTGACCTTCAAACTGGCCGGCGCTGTAAATCCTTTCAGGAACATGCTCTTCTCGGTTGACATGGTGCTCCCGAAGGGAAACAGGCCCAACTTCCTTTTCGGCACGGAACTTTCCACCGAACCGAACGAACTGACCCGCCTGAGCGCCAGAGCGGGCCTGAACGCGCAGCGCATCAGGGACGGACTCAGCGCTTTCTCGGTTGGCGTGGGAGCGACAATGCACTTCTTCACGCTGGACTATGCTTTCGTGCCGATGGGGGAACTGGGAACCACGCACAAAATCTCCATTACTTTCGATTTCCCCTTCAGAAGCCCCATCTTCAACCGCAGGGACCGCTCCATCTTCACCGGTACGAAGAGCATTTCCTTCAACAAATGACCCCCGCGGTTGTTTGACAACCAGGGTCAAATTTTATAGATTCTCCTGCGCCCTTTTGGCACTGGGATAGTCCGTTTCGCATAGCTTGACTAAAGCCATAAGCGATAGGAGCAGATACAGGAATTGCGCCGGTGGATTCTCAGATAGTAATATTTCATTTGTTGAATAATAAAAGCCCCGTGATTAAATATAAAAATATCACCGGGATACCTCCGGGGAGTATTTGATATAAAAAACGTAAAAGCAGTAAATCTGTGTGATCAGGAGTTTCTCATTATGAAAAAAATAAAAAAAACCGCAAAAAGAACCATAAAAACCACCCGCACCGCGGCAAAGCCCGGAACCACAGCCCGCGCGGCCGCCGCATCAAAACCGCGGTCCAGCGCAGTTGTCGGGGCCTCCATCCGTCATACGGGCAAGAAAAAATCACCGCGGGGGAATCTTCCTGCAACTCAAGCGCCAGGAAGGACCGCCGCCCCGAACAAGGTCCAGATTTTCACTAAAAAAGAGCTGGAAGAAATTAAATTTAAACTGGATGCCATGCGCGAATCCCTTTCCAAGAATGTGGAAGACAAAAAAACCCTGGACATGCTGGAACCGGAAGTGGGCGACACCATAGATCAAGCGACCCAGAGCCTGGATAAGGAGATACTGTTCGAACTTTCCGACAACGAGCGCAAGATGCTGGACAACATAGACGCGTCCTTGCGAAAAATGGATAACGGCATTTACGGCATCTGTGAACACTGCAAGAATCCCATAGAAAAGAGACGTCTCAAGGCGCTTCCTTCCGCCCGTTACTGCCTGCCCTGCCAAAGCGGCTCTGAAAAAACCCGCAACTAACTGAATAGGCCCCGGCTGATTGACAGCCGGGGCCTGATTATTAAATTCCGAGCAATGAACGGAACCATTACTTTCGGGGAGGGATGGAACTTACCGTTACTTCCGTCTTATGCCAGTTTTTGGCCTTGGCGGATATGATATAGGCGCGGCCATCCGTGGCAAGGGACAGGGTGTTGGGTTCAATAGTCTTCATGATCTCGTTACGCACCGCGTTCGGATTACCGGTCAGCGCCGCCAGACGCCGCATATCTTCCGTATAGCGCCCGTACGTCATCCTGTATATTTCCTCAAGCTTTGCGACTTTCGAGACTGTTGCCCGGGCCATGGCGACCTGCCGATTTTCCTCCGGACTCAGTTTGAGAAAATTGCTGTTTATCCAGGAACCAGTTAACATGGCTATAAGAGCCCAGGAAAAAGCAAGGATCAGGCCGTCCGCCCATTCACTGCGTTCTTTTACACTAACAACCCTGCTGCCGCCCAAATAGTCATGCAACGCCCTTTTATCGGGCGTGATCAGGGCGATCAGATACCCCAGATTCAGCGGCGCGGCGCTTACAAAATAGGAAACGGAACGTATAAAGGAACCGGTGACTGAAAGGTCCGAACCGTCGGCGGCCTTTACCCTGATGCCCAATAGATATTTTCCGAGGGTCACCCGCCCGCCGGAAGAAAGCGCGGTCTCATATATGACATAGACAGCGATCCACAGCAGCTTCCATTTGGTTTCGGCGGAAAAGGTATATTGCACGGACCCGTTTTTCACCAGTAACGAAAATGTGACATACGCCGCGGCAACGAACGGCGCGGCGTCTATAACATAAGCGAGGAAACGCTCGTTAAAGCCGGCTGGAACAGGTCCCTGCGGTTCGTCGTCCGGTTGCAAAGGGCTGCCGATGGCTTCCGGGTTAAACTGGAAATCATCATTTTCCATATTCCGAATACCTCCCGCTAAAAATCAGAAACACGTTCAGTTTGATTATATCTAACTTATGGAGCGTACGGCAAAAAGTTGAATAGGGAAAGAAAAATTGATTTAATATTTTTATGCGCAGAATGGCGGTCGTATTATCCTGCAGGCCTTTTAACCCGGCGGGGTTTTTCGTCGGGAAAGGCTATTCTCCGTTCAAGCGGAAAAACGCCATAAAAAACCCGGGGGATTGTGCCGGTTGGAACGCCTATTTAAAGGTCCAACTGTGGGAACACGTGGTGCGGCCGCCGCGCAAAGACCGGCTCCTGGACGGCGTCCGCTGTAAAGATACGGCAAACCCGGAAAAAGCCGAAAACCGCCCGAACGGGAAACATCTGATATCAAAAATTAAAACCGTAAAAAGGAAACCCCTATGAAATGGCTTCTGCTGCTCCTCGCCTTTATCGCCAGCGCATATTATCTAGTCTCCCAGCACAAAGAAGAAGCACGCCAAAAAATACTGGCCGAACAAGTAAAGAAAGACATGGTAAAAGCCACATCTGACGAAGAGGTTCTGCCATTAAAACTGGAAAAGCCCCAGGTCATACAATTTTCCATGCAAACCTTCAAGACTTTAAGAATGCTGGCCAGCGATTCGAACGAGGAAGTCCGACTCGCGGCCGTTGAACTCCTATGGCAGCTTCAGGACGACATGGCCCCATCCATAATTAAACGCATGCTCCAGGAGGAGACTGAAGAGAACGTCAAAAAAACGCTCATTACGATGGTCGCCAAAGACAAGAGCAGGCTCAGCCTTGCGCTTCTGGCGGAAGCCATGAACGATTACGACAAGGGCACTAGGCTGATGGCCGTGGAACAGATAGGCGGTTTCGCCAATAAAGAAGCGATACCGGTGCTTAACAAGGCGATGCAGGATTACGATGAAGAAGTCAGGCTCAAAGCGGTGGAAGCCGTCAAACATATCAAACGCGATATGGAAGCCAACAAAGAACAGAAGCTCAGGGACCTGGAAAAAAAACCGCTTTTCAAAGTAGAATAAAAGCGGGGGAGTATTGGGGTGTTGTAATAAGCCGTTTGTCTCCACCCGCGCCGCAGCGTTTAATCAGGAGGTTCTATTTTATGGACTTGGAAATCTCGCAACTGAATAAAAAAATACAGGCGGAGAGCGTTTTTGTTCACGACCTGAAAAAAGAGATAGCGAAGATAATCGTAGGCCAGGAAGATCTGGTCAACGGCCTCATAGTTGGACTGCTGGCCAACGGCCATATTCTGGTGGAAGGCGTGCCCGGCCTTGCCAAGACCCTGACGGTCAAGACCATGGCCCAGGCGATCTCGGCCGCCTTCCAGCGCATACAGTTCACCCCAGATCTTCTGCCGGCCGATATCGTCGGCACCATGATCTTCAATCCCAAGGACGGGACTTTCGCCGTTAAAAAAGGCCCGGTCTTCACCAATATTCTGCTCGCCGACGAGATAAACCGCGCTCCCGCCAAGGTACAAAGCGCCCTCCTGGAAGCCATGCAGGAGCGCCAGGTTACGATCTCCGACACAACCCACCGCCTTCCGGAACTTTTCATGGTGCTCGCCACCCAGAACCCCATAGAACAGGAAGGCACTTATCCTCTGCCCGAAGCCCAGGTGGACCGTTTCATGCTGAAGATCAACATCACCTATCCTTCAAAACAGGAGGAGAGCCGCATCCTGGACACCATGGCGCGCCAGCATATCCCCACCCTGGCTCCCGTTATACCGGCCGAGCAGATACTCAAGGCGCGCGATATTGCGGACGCTATCTATGTGGACGATAAAATAAAAAATTATGTGCTTGACCTGGTCCAGGCCACCAGGGTGCCGGAGAAATATTCTCTGGAAAAAATAAAGCCGTGGATCCTCTACGGAGCCAGCCCCAGGGCGACGATCTTCCTAGTGCAGGCCGCCAAAGCTTACGCTTTCATCCAGGGACGCGGCTATGTCACACCCGAAGACATCAAAGCGGTCGGCTTCGACGTAATGCGCCACCGCGTCCTGCTGACTTACGAGGCCGAAGCGGAAAACGTAAATTCCGAAACCATATTGAACACTATTTTTGAAGCCATAGAAGTGCCGTAAGAGAGAACGAAAGCGGTTAGTTGTTAAGGGACCCCCGACAACCCGGCAACCGGCCGCTGACAACTCCCCATAGCCCACTCATTTTTATGAATACAGCGGAAATCCTTAAAAAAGTCCGCCAGATAGAGATCAAGACCGGCCGCCTGGTCAGCGAGACCTTTGCCGGAGAATATCAGAGCGTCTTCAAAGGACGCGGCATGGAATTCGCCGAGGTAAGGGAGTATGTGGCGGGCGACGACGTCCGTTCTATCGACTGGAACGTGACAGCGCGTTTCTCAAAACCTTTTATCCGGCGCTATGTGGAAGAACGCGAATTGACGCTTATGATAGTTTGCGACATGTCGGCTTCGCAGTTTTTCGGCAGCGGAACAAAGGCCAAGAACGAGGCGGCCGCGGAACTTTCGGCGATGTTCGCTTTTTCGGCGCTAAAAAACAATGATAAAACCGGCCTCCTGGTTTTCACCGACGGACCGGAACTTTATATACCTCCCAGGAAGGGCAAAAATCACATCCTCCGCATTATCCGTGAGATCCTGGCCTATTCTCCCCGCGGCCGCGCGACCTCGGTTACCCGGGCGCTGGACACGGCCAACCGCCTGATGAAACGCAGAGGAATAATAATCCTCATCTCGGATTTTAACGACGCGGGCTATGAAAAGGCCCTGCGCCGCACGGCCGTGCGGCACGATCTCATCCCGGTAGTGGTGGAAGACCGGCTGGAGCGTACGCTGCCTAAAGTCCGCGCCCTTATAAACGCCGAACTGCTGGAAGAAGAGGACGGAGGCGCGGCGCCGCTAGTGGCCGATCTTTCATCTCCTGATTTCCTGGCGAAGTACGCGGCGGCCAGGGGGGAAGGTTTTAAAACCATGGAAAGGGCGTTTCAAAGCGCCGGCACCGATTGGCTGAGCGTTGACCCTGCGGGAGACATTTACAATCCGGTGGTGAAATTCTTCAAACGGCGCCAGAGAAAGCTAAAGGGTCCGTAACGCAATCGCATGAACATCCGGCTGAACCGATTCGGAAATGGAATAAAAAAAACGGGGCACGGCGTAAATGCCCGTGCGGTTCCTTTACGAACCCCGGAAGTGACGGGGTTTATAAAGACCATGCATTTTTTGCGGCCCCTGACGTTAGCCGCGGCGCTCCTGCTTCCGGCCGGCCGGGCCGCGGCGCAGACCACCGTTTCTTTCAAACTTACTCCCCCGGCGGCGCAGCCCAGGCTTGCTGAAACCTTTTCGCTCCGCCTTGAACTCATCTGTCCGGCTGAGTATACCGTCCGGCCGGACACCTCCACTTTTTCAAACAGCGTCTTTGAACTCCTGGAAATAAAAAAAATCTCCTCAAAAACCGTCGGCGCCCTGAAAACGGAAACCTTTGAACTGGCCGTCTCCGCTTTCGCCATAGGCGTCAGCACTTTTCCAGAAACCGCCTGGCTTCTGGCGGCTGGAGCGGAGTTGAAGGAAGCGAAAAGTCCCGCTTTCACGCTTGAAATACTGCCGTTTTTTGACGCGAAAAAAGAGCCGGAAGGCATCAGAGATATTCTTCCGCCTTTTAAATTCATTCCCTGGCTGGGCCTGCTGGCAGCCTTCACGGCCGCGGTCCTGGCCGCCTGGTTTATTTATCGCCGCTATAAAACACGGGCTGGCGACTCCGCGGGCGCGGAAACCACGGACGCCCCGGATCTGCGCTCGCCCTACGAAAAAGCCTCCGATGCTCTGGCCCGGCTGAGCGGATCAGGTTTATGGGAAGAAGGCAAAATCAAGGAATTCTACAGCCGCCTTTCAGACATCTTCCGTAACTACCTGGACGGACAATTCGGAATAAAAGCGGAACTCATGACCACCAACGATATAACCAGGGAACTTCGCAACACAGGGGCCGACATTAAAACTGTCATAAGGACCAGAGAACTTCTGGAAAATTCCGATCTGGTCAAATTCGCGAAGTTTAAGCCGGGAGAAAAAGAACGCGACTCCGCCGTCTCATCCCTGAAGGACTTGCTTATATTCTTCACACGACAGGAAGAGAACAGGCGCGCCTTGGCCGCCGCGCCTAAACCGGGAGAGGGGGCCGGAAAAACATGATATTCCGCCATCCGTATCTGCTGGCGCTCATCCTTTTAATTTTGCTCCTGGCTCTCTCCGCCAGAAGAATGGGAGGCAGGCGCCTGGCGGCCATCAAATTATCCGTGGCGCTGCCCGCTCAGGAAACACTCAAAACCATGCTGTTCCGGTATTTTCCCTTCTGGGCCAGGGTGATAACCCTGATATTGCTGGTATTCGCTCTTGCCCGGCCGCAGAAGGTGGAAAAAGGAAATGTTCCGCCGACCGAAGGCATAGACATAATGCTCTGCCTGGATACCTCTTACAGCATGTCCGCGCTGGATTTCAATCCCTATAACAGGCTGGATGCCGCCAAAAACGCCGCGGCCGATTTTATACAAAGGCGCGCAAACGACCGCATCGGAATGGTGATCTTCGGCGGAGTGGCTGTGCTTTCCTGCCCGCTCACGCTGGATTACACGTCCCTGCTGGAACTGCTTGCTTCCACCGAGATCAATATGACCAAGGCGGACGGCACGGCTATAGGCGACGCGTTGATCACTTCGGTCAACCATCTTAAGAACAGCAAGGCTAAAAGCAAGATCATCATCCTCCTCACGGACGGCCGCTCCAATGTGGGGATCATAACCGACCCGGTAATGGCCGCCAAGACCGCCAAGGCTTATGACATTAAGATCTACACTGTCGGCACAGCCGGCAAAGGCCCTGCGCGGCTGCCCACCGGCGGGCTGATAAACGACGACCTGGACGAGGCGACCCTCCTGGAGGTCGTGGACATGACCGGGGGAGAATTCTACCGCGCAGGGAACTTCTTTGAACTGCAAAAAATATACGAAAAGATAGACGCTCTTGAGAAGACCAAATTCGAGGTGAAGACTTTCGTCAACTATACCGACATGTATCTTCTTTTTCTGGTTCCGGCCCTGGCGCTGGCCGCGCTGATCTTCATCCTTGAAAAAACTTATTTAAGGACGATACCGTAGACTTATGGAACTCTTCAGGTATCCTGTAGAACTTTTCTGGCTCGCCGCGGGCTTTGCCGCGCTGTGTATCTTCTATTTCAAGGCGCGAGCCGCTTCGGAGCGCGTCGCGCTGGAGTTAATGGACCTACGCCAGCTCATACGCCTCTCCGGGGCGAACGCCATAGCCCGTAAAAAAACCCGCGATTGGCTCTATTTGGCGGCCCTCGCTTTTCTGCTGGCGGCCGCCGGGGGGCCGCAGTGGGGCGTGGAGATGGCCCCCGTCACCGACCTGAACGGCAGCCTGGTGGTGGCTGTGGACGCTTCGGCTTCCATGAGAGCGAAAGATCTCAAACCTTCCAGGATGGAGAACGCCAAACTCATGCTGGCCGCGCTAGCCGACAAGTTCCAGGACTACCGGGTGGGGATAATAGCGTTCAGCGGAGACGCCTATGTCCAATGCCCGCTGACCACCGATTCGGACGCCATCAAATATTTCCTCTCTTACCTGGCGCCGGGAATACTACCCGCTCCCGGCACCGATATCGCCGCCGCAATAACGGAAGCCGAGCGCATGCTGGGTAAATATTCCGGACAGAAAGTCCTGGTCCTCATCACCGACGGCGAGGATCTGGAGGAAAAAGTGGATGAAGCGCTGAATTCGGCCGCGGCGGTAAATTTAAAGATCTTCACCGTTGGAATGGGGAAAGCGGAAGGGGAAGTAATCCCAGTCTCGGACCAGGGCGGAAATTTTATCGAATATAAAAAAGACTCGGCCGGCAAGACGGTCGTGACAAAACTGAACGAAGGAATACTCCTGAAGATCGCGCAGAAAACAGGGGCGGAGTATATCCGTTACGGAGGGAATCCTGAAACCACGGCCGAAGAGATACGCGCAACCGTAGCCAGAATCGCTCTATCTAAGACCAAAGGCTTCGGAAAGGCCAGCTACAAAAACCGCTATCAGGCGCCGCTGTTTATCGCCTTTCTCCTGTTTTTGATAGAATTGATGTTTATGGAAAAAGGATTTTCCGCGCCTAAACTTCTTACAAGGCTCTTTTTCCGCTTCCGGAAAGCGCCGGTCTCATTCCTGCTGGCCGCGCTGGCGCTTTCAGCCGTTGTTCCGGGCAAGGCCCTGGCGGCTTCACCGGAAAACCTGGCACGCCAAGGCAACACCGCCTACGACAAGAAAGATTTCCCAAAAGCCTACGAATACTATTCAAAGGCCCTGGAGAAAAAGCCGAAGAATTCGCGGGTCCTCTTCAACCGGGGCGCGGCCTTTTACCGCATGGAAGATTATGCGAAAGCGGCGGAAGATTTTGAAGAAGCGGGAAAAACCGCCAAGATCAAGTCTATGGCCGGCTATAACGCTGGGAACGCTTACTTCAAGCTCTCCGATTTTCCGAAGGCCATAGAAAAATACCGGGAAGCCATACTCGCAGACCCGGGGAACAAGGATGCCCGATACAACCTGCAGAGGGCTCTGGAGGAACAAAAAAAGAACCGTAATAAATGCGACAATCCGGACCAGAAAAAACAGGACAAACAGCAGGATAAACAGAAACAGGGGAAAAAAGACCGGAAAGATCAGGAAGATTCGCAAAAAAAGGAAGAACAGAAAAAAAAAGAGGCGGCCCGCCGGCAGGCGGATAAGCTGCTGGAATTAATGAAGGAAAAAGAAAAGTCTTCCACAAACCGAGAAATGATGAATACCCGCTTCAATAATAAGAAGCCGAAAAGCACCGATTCGGGAAAAGACTGGTAGTTAACGGGGGGGATAAGGGAAAAAATAAAAACCGCGCCATGAATATATCAATACCAAATAACTTTTTCCGCATTATCCGACGGCCGGCCGTCTTTATCGCTCTGTGCCTGTGCGCCTTTGTTCCTCAGTCCCTTCATGCCTCTTTCTCCATCTCAGCCGAAACCGACAAGCAAAGCGTGGAAATAAACGACAGCCTCTATTTGACCATCACCGTCAGCGGCGACTCCTCTTCAGTCCCGGAACCCGCCCTGCCGCAGATGAATAATTTCAACATCTACTCCTCGGGCCGGATCCAGAACATCTCCATCATAAACGGCAAGATAGCCACCTCGGTCGCTTTCACCTATATACTCACTCCGAGATTCATCGGCAAACAGAAGATCCCTCCCATCTCGGTCTCCAACGGCGGAGAAAAGCACGTCACGCCGGAGATAGAGGTGAGCGTTGTGAAAGCCGCCGCGCCCGCGCAGGCCTCCCAGCCGCAAAATGCGCCGCGGGCCCAGGCCGCCAGGCAGCCTTCCGCCAGGGCCCAGGCGGCCAGACAACCGGAAGAGACGCTCTTCATGACCGCCGAAACCGACAAGAAAACCGCTTATCCCAACGAACAGGTTAACCTGACCATCCGTTTCTACACAGCGGTCCCGCTGACCTCAAATCCGCAGTACGTACCTCCTACGTTCAAAAACCTCATTTCCGAAGACCTGCCCCCCGTAAAAAATGGGGAAACCGTCATTAAGGGCGTGCGCTACACCTATAGCGAGATAAAAACCGCCCTATTCGGCATAGAAGAAGGCCAGGCCTCGATAAACCCGGCCTCGGTGTTCGCGCAGATCCACCAGGGCGGGGCCGTAGATCCTTTCGACCCCAACTTCTTTCAGCAGTTCTTTGCCATGAATTCCGGCCAGGGAGAGACCCGCCAGGTCACCAGCAATTCCGCGGCCCTGAAAATCCTGCCCCTGCCGGAAGGCGCGCCGGCGGCGTTCAACGGCGCGGTCGGAAACTTCACGTTCTCCACCGAACCGGACCGCAGGGAGATCAAGACCGGCGAAGCCCTGAATTTGTCCCTTACGATAACCGGCAAAGGCAACCTGAAAACCCTTATCGCGCCGAAACTCCCGGACATGCCGGACTTTAAAGTTTACGACACGGTGAGTTCGCTGAATATTTCCAAGGATAACGACGTCATCGGCGGGAAAAAAATATTCACAACCGTCCTTATCCCCAAAACCGAAGGCCGGCGGACCATCCCCAGGATAACTTTCGCTTTCCTGGACCCCGCCACCAAAACTTATAAAGAGCTGTCCGCCGGTCCGTTCGAACTCACCGTGGAAAAAGGCGACGGAGAGGGGCAGAACGTCTCTTTCGCCCACGGCGGACAGGCCGCTCCCATAACACCCATCTCCTCGGACATCCGCTACGTTAGCGATAGGACAGCGGCGCCCCTGACCGGCACGGCAGCCGGGCGCATCTCCGCCATGCCGCTCTGGCTGAACTTGTTTCCTGTGGGAGCCCTGCTTTTAAGCCTCTGGCTCGCGCGCATTAACGACTTCCGGCTAAAGAATCCGCTGCTCTTCCGCTTCAGGAAAGCCCACGGGGAAGCGCGGGCGGACCTTGCCGGCGCCGCGGATAGACTAAAGAACGGCCGGCCTAAAGAAACGGCGTCTATCCTATACGACTCTCTCCTGGCATACCTTTACGACAAATCCGGCCACAAAGTGAGCGGCCTCACAATGAGGCGCACATTAGCCCTGCTAAAAGAAAAGTTTCCGGACGCCGGAGAGGACGCGCTGAACGGAATAAAAGACCTGTGGGGGAAGCTGGAAGCCCTGCACTTTTCCCCGGGCGGAGCGACCCAGGAAGAGGCCAGGGACATGCTTGAGACATACACCGCCCTGCTGTCCCTGCTGGAAAAAGAGTTTAAAAAAAGGGGATAGGGAGTAAAGTTAAAAACGGCATCAGCGGCATTGCATTTATGAAAATTAAATTATTGGGCGTTCTTTTCCTTACGCTTTCCGCGGCCGCCGCCGGAGCTTACGACCGGAGCGTACTGGCGGAATACAACGATCTCTATAAAAACGGCAACTATCAGGCCGCCCTGGACGGCTATATGGAGATCGCCGCGAAGGAATCCTATAATCCTTACGCTTTCTATAACGCCGGCAACGCCTATTTCCGCATGAACAAGCCGGGACTGGCTATCCTCTACTACGGTAAAGCCTTCCGGCTCGATCCGCGCGATCCGGATATCCGGACTAACCTGGAATTCGCCATGAAACACACTGGGCAGACTTTCGTGCCGGAAGGCATGCCTAAAGCGCTGCACTATTTGTACTACTTCTTTTCCGACCGGGAACTAAAGGCCGTGGCCACGGTTTTCTGGTGGCTTGCCTGCCTGTTACTCTCAATTTACGCCCTGAAAGAGACTTTGCGGGAGAAATTGCGCGGCGTCATCCTGGGCGCGGGGCTGATCCTGGCCGGGGCCTTTCTTTGGTCGTCCGCCCGTTCCTCTTCGCTTTTCAGCGACGCGGCGGTAATAACGGAAAGTTCCACCCAGCTCCTGAGCGGGCCCGGAGAGACTTTTAAGACTTACGCCACCCTGCCGGAAGCCAGGCTTGTTAAGGTCCTGGACGATACGGACGACGTCTATTATGAGATTGGCATCCCGCGTGAAGGCATAAAAGGCTGGGTCAAAAAGACTTCCGCTGAAAAAATCTAAAACATTGAGTTTCCTACACCGGCGGCTGTGTTACCCGTAGGTTAAAATCCCGCAACCTCCTACTACCGCCAATAAAACCCGGTCTCCAAGCGCGCAGAAAATCCGTCGGTGCCAGCGGCCCGCGGCTTCAATACCCAAAACAACCAGCCAGGCGTTACCTTTGTCCGGTAATAATCGGCGGCAAAATGATAAAATTTATCAGCTTGATTTCGCGGAGGATAATATGAAAATTGCTATTGCCAGCGACCATGCCGGGTTCCTTTTGAAAAAGATCATAGTCAATCACCTGAAAACGCTGGGACAGAAAGTGGAGGACCTGGGCCCCGATTCGGCCGATGTCTCCGTGGATTATCCTGATTTCGCCGCGAAAGCGGCCCTGGCCGTTACGCAGGGCAAAGCCAACAGGGGGATAGTGGTCTGCGGCAGCGGCGTGGGAGCCTGCGTGGCCGCCAACAAATTCAACGGCGTCAGAGCTTCGGTCTGCCACGACACCTATTCCGCCCACCAAGGCGTGGAACACGACGACATGAATATTTTGTGCCTGGGCGCCAGGGTCATAGGGCCGGCGTTGGCGCTGGAAATAACGGAAGCTTTCACCGGCGCGATTTTCTCGAACGAAGCCCGCCACGTACGGCGCCTGGACAAGATCCGTTCCTTCGAAAAACAATAGCGTCTATAAGCCGCGCCTTCGGACACACGGAACCGGGGCTTTACTACGGCCGCGGGATTAGAAAAAACCGCATAAAGCAATTGCACCTTGATTATTCTTATAGGTCTGGTATACTAAAGATGGGGGGTTTATGAAAAAAATTTTCGGCCTTGTAAAAATATCTCCCTTGGGGATGTTGACATCGGAATACATAACTATAGGGGTGGTAGTCGCCCTTTTCTCCGCCTTTCTCGGATTTTACTCCGCGGCCTATATAATCGCCGACAAATGCTACCCGGAACTCGGACTTGAAACCATACAACTTGTGCACCGGGAGCTTTTTCACAATATGGCTGTTGCCGCCGCCGTTTACTCCCTCATAATTTTCGCCCTCTACTGGTTTTTCGCGCGGGGCCAGGTAAAAAAGATAGTGGCGCTCGCACAGCAACGCATGGGGGAGAATTGAGCCATGCATTCTTCAAGCCGTTTACGAAAAGGCTTCGGCCTGGTGGAAGCCATGATGGCTATCTTTGTGCTTTCCCTGCTGAGCCTTTCCCTGGCTTACATGTACCAGTACATGTTCCGTGTTTTTGTAAAGACCCAGCAGAACACCTATACCACCCGCCTTGCAGAAATGGCTTTCACCAAATTTAAGACCGTGGAGTATTATTATCTCTTCGACTGCGATTCGGCCCTGCCGAGTTTCGGGCTTACCGGCACTTTCGGGCCGGTGACCCAGCAAAGAACCTCCTATTCCTACCTGGGCATTCTCAACGCGATAGACTCAACCGTGAAAAAATACAAAATAGACCGGTGGACCGTTTCAGTGATATATAAAATACGCGATGTCTCCGACGTAAACAGCAACGGCCTTACCGGCGACTTGCGCGATTTTACCGACGCAAACGGGGACAAAATAGACGACTATGACCCTTCCATAAAATACTACAAGGCAAATCCCGCCTCCGATTCGGACTATTACGACACCTACACTTCCACTTCTCTTAATAAGACCGTAAGCGAAGCGCCCGACACCAATCTTAAGGAGGTCACGCTTAAGTTTTACCGCAAGGGCAGCGTCGTCCACACGCAGACCGAGCTGATCTCGCTTGAAATGCTCACCGGCATAGAAAGCAAGTCAAGCGGAGCGGAACTAAAACTCCTCCTGTCACAACCGGAGAACAACTCTTACCTTTACAACCTGATGACCACCGCGCGGGCCAACGCCTTCGCGCTGGGCATAAGCAAGTCCTATCCGGCGGATCTTACGGCATACCGCGCGGACGCGGGTTCCCCTATTACGCTGGCCGGCGAGACTTCGCCCCTCTCCACGGTAAAGGTTTACCGCAATTCGATCGGCACGGTTCTGGACACATTCACCGCCGACTCGCTGGGCAATTTTAGTTTCTGGGCCTCCGGCCTTACCACGGCCCTCACGGAGGGAGAGAGCACCATCTACGTTCAGGCCACGAAAGACACCTTCTTCTCGCCCTACACTCCGCGCAAGGTGATATTGGACCTGAAGCCGCCGGAGATAACCGGCCAAACCCCCACGGGGACCGTCAACGACCTGGTCCCCTATGTCGGCGCGGTGCTTACCGACACCATACTTTCCACCGGGATCGCCAGCGGCATTTGCGAGGATGTGACCACAATGAAAGTGAACGGCTCAACGGTACCTTTCGCTTTTACTTCCGCTACCGGCAGGATCAAATGGGAAGACCCGGCCACGGGGCTGCCTGTAAAGCTTACGAACGGCAACTCCTACACCGTGCTGGCGGAGGGAGGCGACCGGGCCGGCCACAAGGCCGCCACCACCTGGAACTTCACCGTGGACGTGGACGACACGGACAACTCGGCGCCTTCCATAGCCAACAAAGTTCCCAGCGGTTTCACGGCCGAGCCGATGCCGGAGATCAGCTGCAAGGTTTTCGACAACCAGTCCGGGATAGACCTCGACAGCATCACCATGAAGCTGGACGGGGTGGTAGTGGTCTCTTCGGCCAATATTTCCGGCCACTGGGACGCGGAAGGCCAGCGCGTTTTCTATCAGCAGGAGGCCGCTTTCACAAGCCCCTCCAGCCATACGGTGGAGGTCACGGCCAGCCATTGGGCGAACGATCCGCCCGATAAAAAGACATCGGTAGACACCTGGGACTTCAACGTAAACTACTAAAAGCCCCGACATCATGAGACCAATTAAACACCCAAGACCCGGCACCACGCTAGTAGAGCTGATGGTCTATATAGCGATACTCAGCATAGCCGTGGTGATGTTCTCCAAATTCATGACGGGCTTCATGAAAACCGCAAAGTCTTCGGAAAGCAAAATGCTGGGGTCGGCGGACCTGCGCGGCGCCCTGATAAAAATAGAGGGCGACCTCTATGAGGCCAACGAATTCCTCGGCGTCTCAAGAACTTCCATAACCTTCATCTGCGATATACTGAAGAACCCGGCCTGGGACCGGAACGTGGATTTTGACGGCGACGCCATCCCCAATATAAAAGACACCGACGCGGATAATGACGCCCAGTTAAAATTTTCCCTTGCCCGGGACGACCAGTGGACGGCGGGCTACAACCTTGAGGATGACGATGACGACAATGACGGCAACAGGGACGTGGTTATACAGCTCTATTGTTCTTCCGGCACGCTCTGGCGCGTGAGCTCGGTCAACGGCGGCGCCGGGCAGGCCGTAAAACTGGCCGCGGACATCAGCTCCTTTACTTTCACTTTTTACGGCTCAAAACGGGAAGATCTGGGAAGAGATATAGACCTGGGCAACGACGGCACCGCCAACACTAACGACGCGGGAGAGGGGGACGGCATAATAAGCGAACGGGAGATAGATTGGGTACTGCCCCCCGTGGCGCCCGCCTTAGTAGGGGGGCACGGAGACAGGTCCGGCGCCATCGACACCCCGGACGAGCGCAAATACATAACTTCGGCGGAGATCTACATGGAAGCCGATGCTAACCATGATAATCAGCCGGACGCGAAGCTGGGCACGGAACTGATGCCCCCGCTGCTGCCGCTTAAAAGGAGGCGCTAGCCATGAAGCAACGGCGCGGCATAGCGTTGGTGGTGGTGAACCTGCTGGCGGTATTCCTTTTGCCGTTCGTCCTTTACCTCATGCTCACCTCCAACAACTTTTTAAAGAACTCTTTCAGGGAAAAACAGCAGAAACTGTCCGGCAGTCTCGCCTCCGGCGTCCTGGTGGACTTCATGCGACAGTTCTCTCAAAGCTATTACGAAGGCCATTACGACACCGAGTCCCTATCACGCAACCCTGTTTTTCGCTCAGTCGGCTTCTCGTCGGTGGATACGGAAGCGGACGCGCAGGGCCACCGTCTTTACATACACGCCTCCGGCCAGTCCGGCAGCAGTGCCGCCGCGCCCCTGGCCGACAAGAACCTGTACGGGACCGTGCAGTTCATTTCCGACCTGACCGACTACGGCACCCTCATCGACGGCACCTTCACTTTGGGCAAAGATAACGCCCTCTATATGGGCAAGTGGTGGATAACCGGCAACCTTACCATTTCAGGGGACAACGTGACCTTCATGGGCGGGCCACTTATCGTAGGCGGCAATCTGACCGTGACCGGCTCGAATGTGCGGATAAACGGCGACATTTACTACGAAGGCACGCTCACCGGCACCCCTGTCGTTTCCGGCACCAAATACAATTTTTACCCGTCAGACATGACCTATCCCTCCATCAGAAGGACCTATCACCAGGCGAACTACAATTATAAGATAACCGCTGACCCCAGCGTCATACGCTTCAACGCCTACCCGTCCTCAAGCACTTTCAGCCTGATAGGCACCACCATAACCGTGCCGGTGACCGAAGCCGGAATGATAATTTACGGCGAGAACGTAAACCTCACCTTATACGGCACCGTCCGGGGGCGGGTAACGGTGGTCACAAGCAACACCAGCGGCACCAAGGGAAAGATAACCATAGGGCTTTTCAACCAAAACGCGAACCTGCTGTATTACGATCCGCTCACCGGCGGGACTACGACCTCGGCCGTGTCCGGCAATTCCTTCGCCGCCTTGCCTTCAAACGGCCTTACTTTCCAGGGAAAGACCACAACCCCCGCGGCGGACCTGACGGTCTGCGGGGTATATTTCGACGGCAGCGCCAACAATATTTCCACGAACGGGAATTCCTCTAAAAAACTCTATCTCTACGGGACCAGGAACAAGCCGGTCGACCAGAACTTCTCCAGCGGAGTTTACACCTATGACCCCTGGTTGAACACCTTCCCCCCGCCGGGCCTGCCGGAAAGGCCGGTGCTGGTAACCTGGCATTTACGGTAAAGGAAAAAGGATGAAAGAGGAAATTCCTTTAGAAAAATTCCTTGAACTGGGAAACAGGCATGTCGAGCGCGGGGAATTGGATCACGGGATCCATTATTATAACAAGGCGCTGAAAAAAAACCTGGAGGCGCCGGAAATAAACTTTAAACTGGCCGAAGCTTACCGCCTTAAAGCCGAAAAAGGCGGCAAAGTGTATTACACGCTTGCCGTGGAACAGCTGCGCAGAGCGTTAAAGACCGACCCGCTCAACGAGGCGGCGCAGGACAAACTTCTCGTACTGGCGTTAAAAACAGACGCGCTGGACGCGCTGACCAGGGAATACGGGGAAAAGGCAAAAGCCGGCGGCCCTAACGCGGATTTTTACGCCAAATATCTTAAGCGCGCCTGCGCCATGGCCGTAATGGGCAGCGAACCGGAAAGACAGCTGTTCGAATACAAGCCGGCGCCGTTCATGAAATATTTTTTCGATTTCATGATACTTCCCGGCGCCACGCTGACCATCGTGTTAAGCAACTTGAAACCCCAGTTCAAACCTTTCTTTGCCCTCGGGCTCACCATGTTCCTTTTCTACTGCGCGTACAGGGGCGTACTGTACATGATGATGCGCCGGAAATGAAAGTGAGGAAGCCGCGTCATGCGGGATTAACAGTCTGCCGAAAAACCTGCTCGGAGGTGTTTTACATGGATATTTCAAACGAGGTTAAAACCGCGGGCGCCAGCCTCTGGCTGGACAGCCTGAACAGGGACATGCTTTTAAACGGAGAGCTGGCCGGGATGATCAAGAACCTTGGCGTAACCGGAGTTACCTCCAACCCCTCCATCTTTGAGACCGCCATACTTAAGTCCTCCTATTACGCCGGGCCCATAGAAACTCTGGCGGCCGGCGGCGCCACGGCGGAAGCTATATTCGAAACGCTGGAGGTGGAAGATATACAGCGGGCCGCGGATCTGTTAAAGGGCATCTATGAGAAAACGCGCGGAACGGACGGGTTCGTCAGCATTGAAGTTAAACCCTCACTGGCGCGCGACCCGGTTAAAACCATAAAGGAAGGGGGACGGCTTTTCGAGAAGATAGGCCGCAGAAACGTTATGATAAAAATTCCGGCCACGGTTGAAGGCGTACGGGCCGGCGGCGACCTTTTAAAAAAAGGCGTCAATGTTAATTTTACGCTCATCTTTTCTCCCGACAGATATGAGGAAACGGTGAAAGCCTATATCGACGCCCTGACCTGGCGGGTGGAAAACGGGCTTCCGCTGGACGCTCTGGCGTCCGTGGCCAGTTTTTTCGTCAGCCGCATCGACACCGCCGCGGACGACGAGATAGAAACGCTCATGGCCGCGGAAGACTCTTTCGACAGCGAGGAACTTTATGATTTCGCCGGTTCCGCGAGGGGCCGGACGGCCATAGCCAATTCGCTGGTGGCCTATAATAAATATTCCTTAATATTCTCCAGCGGGGAGTTCCGGGCGCTGCAGGAAAAAGGCGCTATGAAACAGCGCATACTCTGGGCCTCCACCGGCGTAAAGAACCCGGCCTACAAGGATACGTTATACTCCGACGCCCTGCTCCTGCCGGACTCCATCAACACCCTGCCGGAACCCGCCCTCAAGGCTTTTCTAGCCCACGGCGACCCGGATAAAGCTCCGCTGCCGGACAGGATGGCGGCCGCGGGATCATTTTTCGCTAAGCTTGAGAGCGCCGGGGTGGATTTTCGTGCCATCCTTGAGTTCCTGGAAAAAGACGGATTAGATAAATTTTCCCGCGCCCATGACTCCCTCATCAGCCATATAGAAGAAAAGATCCGCGCGCGCTCGAACACCGTTCCCGCCGGGTCTCCGGCCTTTGAACCGCCATATGCCGATTACGGCCCGGCGCTGGAGCGGCTCAAGAGGTCGGATTTCGTAAAGCGCCTCTGGAAAAAGGACGCCGGCATATGGAAAACCGGCCCGGAACATGTGAAGATCATAAACAACTCCCTCGGCTGGCTGGACGCTCCGTTCAGGATGCTCAGCCGGGTGAAGGAGATCGGCCGATTCCGCGACGAGATCATGGAAGAAGGGTTCTCAAGCGTTGTCGTGCTGGGCATGGGCGGTTCCAGCCTCGCCCCCGAAGTCATGAGGACAGTGTTTCAGAACCCTAAGAATCCCAAAATCCACGTACTAGATACCACCGACCCGGGCTGGATCCTGGCCGTTAAAGAAAAGCTGGATATTAAAAAGACTCTTTTCATCTTCGCGAGCAAATCCGGCGGCACGATAGAACCGGCCGGCCAGTTCAAATATTTCTGGAGCCTGCTGAAAAAAGCCGGAGTAAAAAAACCGGGAAAACACTTCGCCGCCATCACCGATCCCGGCACAAGCCTGGCGGCGCTCGCTAAGGAAAAGAATTTCCGCAAGGTCTTTATCAACTTCGCGGATATCGGAGGCCGGTTCTCGGCCCTCTCTTATTTCGGCCTGGTGCCGGCGGCGCTGTGCGGCGCGGACATAAAAAGGCTGCTGGAAGGGGCGATAGACACCGCCAACATGTGCAAAGACCCGGAGATCATTAAAAATCCGGGCGCTTTGCTCGGCGCCCTGCTAGGCGATATGGCCATTAAGGGGCGTAACAAGCTGACACTTATCATGCCGAGAAAGCTGGAAGCCTTCGGCCTTTGGGTGGAACAATTGGTGGCCGAGAGCACCGGCAAGGAAGGCAAGGGCGTGGTGCCGGTCTGCATGGAAGAGCTCTCGGGGCCGGAAACCTACCGGGAAGACCGTTTTTTTGTGAACACGCAGCTTGGCGCGCTTCCGGAACCGGATACAGCCGCCAAACTCGGCAGGCTTAAAATGGCGGGGGCTCCGGTTTATACGATCTTTATTAAGGATGTCTATGACCTCGGAGGGGAATTTTTCCGGTGGGAAACGGCCGCTGCCGCGGCATGCGCGCTTCTGGAAATAAACCCATTCGACCAGCCCGATGTCAAAGAAGCCAAGGATCTGACTGTCAGGGTTCTTGAGACTCTGATCTCCAGAGAAAAGCGGCCGGCGACCAAACCGCAGTTTTTAACGGACAAACTCGCCGTGTTCGCCTCAAAGGCGGTCTGCGCGGCCCCAACAGGCGCCTCCGACCTCGGGAATATTTTCCAGAGCCTTTTCTCAGGACTCAAAGAGAGGGAATATATAGCGCTGCTGGCCTACCTGCCGAATGCCCCTAAGGTGGAAGCGGAACTGAAGATTCTGCGGGAAACCCTCAGGATCGGTACCGGCGCGGCGACAACACTTTCCTACGGCCCCCGATACCTCCATTCCTCCGGCCAGCTGCACAAAGGCGGCCCAGACACCGCCTTCTTTGTCATATTGACAAATGAGGCGCAAAATGATATTAATATAACAGGGGAAAAATACACTTTCTGGCAGCTGGAAATGGCGCAAGCCATCGGTGATTTTGAAGCTCTGGACTCCAAAAACAGGCGCGTTTTACGGGTCCACCTAAAATGTCCTCTCGATAAATCCCTCAGGTATCTTAACGAAAGGATTTCCAGAATAAGCCGGACCAGTGAAGCGCCAGACGCAGTTCACCAACAAGGGGAGGAAATAGCCATGCTTAAGTTAACCGCTAAGAAGAATAACACAAAGACCGCCGCCAAAACCAAACTCACCAACACGAATGAATACGTGATGCTGGACCATCCCAAGAACCTTGAGAACATCACCTCAAGGCAATACACTATCCGCATATCCGCAAGCAACGCCAATGGCCTGGATATTTCCATAGACGACGCTCCCTGGCAGGGTTGCAGGCATTCCGTGGGTTATTGGTGGTTCGACTGGACCAATTTTACTCCCGGCACCCACCAGCTGGTGGCCAGGATGCGCACAAACACCGGAGAATATCTCATCTCCAAGAGACGCCGCTGCAAAGTCAGCTAAAACACGGCAATCTGCCGCCACAACCGTCTAGTGCTCTGACCCCTTTATAGGAGCCTCCGTGAAATAATGCAGGAGGCTCCTAAAGACGGTTTTTCTTTTAACCGCTAAATGGTAAAGACAAAAATAATAGCCACGCTCGGCCCGGCAAGCTCCTCCTCCGCGGTGCTGCGCAAAATGTTCTACGCGGGGCTGGATGTGGCCCGCTTTAACTTCTCGCACGGAACCCGGACCGAGACCCTATCCCGCATCAACCTGGTGAGATCCCTAAATACAAAATACCGCCGCGGTATAAAGCTGCTGGCCGACCTGAAAGGCAACCGCATACGCGTAGGCGCCCTAAAAAACCCGCTGGAACTTAAAAAAAAACAAACCGTCTTTCTTGTCAGAGGTCCCGGAGAAAAGAGAACAGCCCGCTTTTCCATCCCCTTTGATTATAAGGGCGAGATGTCCCGCATTAAAAAAGGCTTCCTGATCTATATAGACGACGGGAACATCCGTCTTGAGGTTATTTCGGTATCTAAAGATTCACTAAAGTGCTCCGTCATCTCTCCCGCCCTTCTGAAAGAACATAAAGGGATCAACATACCGCAGGCCTCCCTGGATTTCCCGGTGCTGAACCCCGATGACAGGATCGACCTGGATTTCGCCATTACCCAGAACTTTGATTATATCGCCCAGTCTTTTGTAAGGACCCGGGCGGACGTTCTGGCGGTCATAAAAGCCGTCAGGGCGGCCGGCAGCCGGGCCCGGGTTATCTCAAAAATAGAAGCCCGTGAAGCGCTTGAGAACATAGACGAAATAATAGACGTTTCGGACGGGATCATGATAGCCAGGGGCGACATGGGCATAACGTTCCCGATCTGGCAGATCCCCATGCTTCAGAAACGCATAATACAAAAGTGCAACCGTCTTAAAAAACCCGTCATAACGGCCACCCAGATGCTGGAGTCCATGACCGAACACAGGCTTCCCACCCGCGCGGAAGTATCCGACGTGGCTAACGCGATTTTAGACGGCAGCGACTATGTGATGCTTTCCGGAGAGACGGCCGCCGGAAAATATCCGGCTGAAACCGTGCGCATGATGAATGAGATCATAAAATATACCGAAGCGCATTAGCAGTCTGCTGAAAAGCCCTCTTTCGGGGTCTTTTGGCCGATTTTTGCGGGACCCCTTCCGGGGAACTTACCCACAGGTGGACACCGCATTGCGGTTTCCCCTACTGCGCCTTTGCGCTGCTCAACTCACAGTCCCTAGTCGAGAATGCTCGTTTCGCATCGCTTCGGCTCGGCTTTAAAATCCGCTCAAAATACCTCCGAGTAGGGTTTTTCAGCAGACTGTTAGCAGTCCGAAAAGCGTCGCCATGCACCGGACATAAACAAAAATTCAAGGCGGATAAAAAATATTAGAGTTCCGTAGAACCTTTAAGCCTTGTTCCATACCACCGCTTATGCCGCAAAACACTCCGACACTTAAACAACTGGGCTGGACATCCGATCTGGAACAAGCCTTTAAAGCCTTCTCGTTGGAAGGCCTTATCCCCGCGCGCGTCATCGCGGAGCACCGGTCGGCTTATGACGTGATCTGCGCCAACGGCGCGTACCTGGCGGAAGTCTCCGGGACCTTCAGGCGCGCTGCAAAGAAGTCGAAGGCGGAATTTCCGGCGGTTGGAGATTGGGCGGCTTTAAGCTTCGATCCGCGCGGGCTGCGTCAGAAGATACACGGCCTCCTGCCCAGAAAGGCCGTGCTTTCCCGCCTGGATCCCGGCGGTAAAGAGGAGCAGGTCATCGCCGCCAACATCGATACGGTTTTCGTAGTCCTCGGCCTGGACGGGGATTATAACCTCAAGCGGCTGGAACGCTACCTCGCGGCCGCCAGGGCGGGCGGCGCCGCCGCGGTCGTCATTCTCAACAAAACCGACCTGGATCCAGGCGCCGGTTCAAAAACGGAGGAGATACGCGGCCTCGGTTTTGAAGCGCCGGTACTGCCGCTGGATTCCATGAAGCTAACCGGATATGAGGCATTAAACGCCTATATCACGGCCGGACGGACCATCGTACTGGTGGGGTCTTCCGGCGCCGGCAAATCCACCATAATAAACAACCTGATGGGCTCTAACCTGCAGCGCATCGCTTCCGTCAGGGAAGACGATTCCAGAGGGCGCCACACCACCACTGGCAGAAAACTGTTCTTGCTGCCGGCCAGCGGGGCGCTCCTGATAGACACCCCCGGTATGCGCGGCCTTGAACTCTGGGCCGAAACCGGGGCCGTGGACGAGACTTTTGAAGACATCCATGCCCTGGCCGCGGAGTGCCGGTTCGGCAACTGCTCCCATTCTAACGAGCCGGGCTGCGCAGTGCGCGCCGCGCTGGAGGCGGGGACGCTGGACAGCGCCCACTACGACAATTACCTCAAACTGCGCGCCGAAACCACTTTCCTGAAATCCAAAACGGACATCGCCGAACGCCTTAAAAGAAAGGACCACGCGAAAAAGATAAGCAAAGCGATAAAGGAGATATTCCGCAAACGCCCCGAAATTTGAACACTCCTTCCGATTAATATAAAATTAAGTTACCGACATGAACCACAAGGACCCCAGGAAAAAATTCTTCCTCTGCTATTTCGAGAGCACCCGCAAGTGCAATCTCAAGTGCCGCTACTGCATGACCAGGGAGCCGCGCCACGCGCCCCAGGGCCATACCACCGAACTTTCGACCGGTGAGATAAAGCATCTGATCATAGACGAGGTGAAGAAATACTGCGATAACGGCGCCGTCGCCTATTCCGGCGGAGAACATCTCCTCAGGAAAGACGCTCTGGAAATACTGGAATACACCGGTTCCGCCGGCCTGTGGTCCTTCATAAACACCAACGGTTCCATGCTGACCAGCCGCCTGCTGAAACAAATAAAGAAAGCCACCGGCGGCAAAGTGATCATAGTGTTCTCACTGAACTCCATTTTTCCGAACACACAGAAATGGAGCCGGGACGACAGCCTCTGGACCATAGTAAAGGCGGTTTCGCGCTGCCTTAAGACGGGCGTGGACTTCTTCTTCATCACCACGGTCAGCAAGAGCAATATAAAAAGCCTCGGCGCCACCGTCAAATTCCTGAAACTGGCCGGCATCCCCATGCTCCGCTCTCCTTTCGTGATGCGCGGCATGGGCAACTGCCACCAGGAACTGGCGCTGACCCCGGGAGATATGAAGAACACCATACACCCCATACTCAGGAGCCACTCTTTAAGCACCGTCAGTTATACTCCTTTTTTTGCCGGGCCGGAATTTATGAAAGCCACGTGGAAAGAAATGGGCATGGAGCTGGACCAGCTGGGCTGCCAGGCCTCCCGGGGCTTCGTGGGGATCTCTGCCGAAGGCGCCGTAGCTCCGTGCGTGCATCTGCTGGACAACGGCCTGGAATGCGGCAATGTCCGGGACACGCCGCTGACCACCCTCCTGCGCGACAATCCGATCATTAAAGCCGTGCGCGTGCGAGACGACCTGAAAGGCAAATGCGGCCGCTGCCGCTATAAGCAGACCTGCGGCGGCTGCCGGGCGCTGGCCTATTACCGGACAGGCGATTACCTGGCCGAAGATCCGACCTGTTTCTTTGAGCCCATTGACGAAACCACCCGCTCCGAACACGAAGAACTGCAGAACAGGAACGTGACCCGCTTCGTGAAGTTCATCAAGACCAAAGAACCCTGGAAATCGTTCTTTTAAACGACTGACGGCCTTCACCACCTCCATTACCCATGAAAATACTTTTGGTCAAGCCAAAATGGTTCGTTAAAGGCGGCCTCTACCGCCCGCTTGAGAATATTAAGTTCACGCCGCTGAGCCTGGGCATCATCGCAGCGCTCAGCCCCGCCCATGAGATCACGGTCGCGGACGGGGACTGGGACGAAGTTCCGTACGAAAAAAATTTCGACCTGGTCGGCATAACTGTTTCGACTTTCACTTCGGAGCGGGCTTACGGCATCGCGGACAGGTTCAGGGCCAAAGGCGCTAAAGTGGTGATGGGCGGTCCGCATCCGAGCCTCCTGCCGGAAGAATGTCTGGCGCACGCCGACGCCGTGGTGGTTGGGGAAGCCGAATATGTCTGGGGGGACATACTGGCGGACGCGCCTAACGGGAGTCTTAAAAAGATATACCGCGGCGACCGGCCTACGGAAATGAAGGATGTCCCGGCCCCCAGGAGGGAACTGCTCAACGATAATTCGTGGATGGCCTGCGTGCAGGCGACCCGCGGCTGTCCCAACAAATGCCTCTACTGCTATCTGCCGGAAGTCCCGTGGCACGCTTACCGTAAAAGGGAGATCGACAGCGTCTATGCCGAGATAAAAAATATAAAGCAGAAAGTAGTCTTTTTCGTGGACGATAACCTTTTCGCGGACCCGGCTTACGCCATGGCTCTGTTCGACAGGCTGGCCCCGCTCAAAAAACTTTTCTCGCTCCAGACCCCCACGACCATAGCCAAAGACCCGGCGATGGTGGAGAAAATGGCCAAAGCGGGCTGCTTCCATGTACAGATGGGGTTCCAGACCTCCAATCCCGACTCGCTGAAATGGGCCGGCATAGCCCATAACCATATCGAGGACTATAAGAAAACCGTCGCGCTCCTGCACCGCCACAAGATACTCGTGACGGGCTTCCTTATGCTCGGCTTCGACACCGACGGCAAGGACATTTTCGACAGGACGGTGCGAATGGCGAGGGAGATAGAGCTGGACGACGCCAACCTTTACATTCTTACTCCTTATCCAGGCACTAAGATCCATGAACAGTTCAAAAGAGAGGGCAGGCTGCTGGAAAACAAGCCGCGCCTTAATTTCGGCTGGGCGAACGCCGTCTTCAAACCGAAGAACATGACCCCCGAAGAACTAGAAGCCGGAGTCCAGGGCGCCATCCGGGAACTCTCAGTCTATTTTCGCAACAAACTGCCCATGCGGGTCGCGGAGCGCTTTACCTGGCTCTTCAAGCACCCGCGCATGATGCTGGCCATGGCCTCCGGCGGTTTCAAAAGGAACATAGCCGGCGGCGCAAGTTGATCTCCAGCAATTGCGGCACGCTTTTACTGAAAAATGAATAATATGCATCATCCTTCACGGATGGAAGACCCGGAGCGCCGCTTCGACCGCATGACGCGTCTGGTAGGCCCGAAGGCGATGGAGAAACTGCGGAACTCCCACGTCATGGTAATAGGCTGCGGCGGCGTGGGTTCATGGGCGGCGGAAACGGTCGCCCGCGCGGCGGTAGGGCATGTCACAGTGGTGGATTTCGACACGGTCTGCATCAGGAACTTTAACCGCCAGCTCCAGGCGCTGAGCGGAACTATCGGACAACCCAAAGCCACGCTTCTCGCGGCGCGTCTGCGGCTGGTAAACCCTGAGGCGCGCATAGACGGCGTGGCAAATTATTTCAACCAGGACACCTGCGAGTCGCTCATGGCGGAGCGCCCGGATTTTGTAATAGACGCCATCGACCATATCACCTCCAAGTGTTTTCTTATAAATTACTGCCGCGAAAAAAATATTCCGCTGGTGGTTTCCACTGGCTCCGGCGGGAGGCTGGACCCGACGCAGGTACGGCTGATGGATCTGGGGAAAACAGAGGGGGACCCGCTGGCGCGGGCGGTGCGCGGCATTCTTCGGGATAAATACGGTTTTCCTAAAAAAGGCGACTTCGGGGTTCAGGCCGTTTGCACCCTGGAACAGTTCAGAAAGCCGCATGAGTCCGTAGGATTGACCGACTGCAAGGCCGGCTGCCTTTGCCCGCAGGGTGAGAATGAATTCCAAAGTTGCACCAAGAAGAGCGTGGTGCTGGGAACCGCGGGCTTCGTCACCGGCGCCTTCGGTATGGCCTGCGCTTCCGCGGCAGTGCGTTTTTTGACAAAAGATGTTTTAGTGGATTAACCGTGCATATGCCGCGGCGTCACTGGCATACTGGAGCAGTATCGGATGCGGGAAGATATCCAAACGAGATGATCTGGTAATTTGTGCCGTGTGTATTCGCCCCCTCCAATATCCGGCCATGCCAAATTGCGTTTCGCGCCGATAAGAATGCCACTCATCCCCGGGTTTAAAAGCCCGGGGATGAGTGGCATGTTTCTTAAAGTTAAATTTCGCTATTTCGTTACGCTGTCTATCCAGGCCAGCACGGAAGCTACTTTTGAGTAAACGCCGTACTTCTTGGGCCGCGCACAACCCTCGCCCCAGCTTACAACGCCCACGAGCGTCCTCCTAACTCCGGACCCCATGAACAGCGGGCCGCCGCTGTCACCCTGGCAGGAATCCTTGCCTCCCGCATCAAAACCCCCACAGAGCATCCGGTCCGTGATAGTGCCCGGGTAAGCCGCCCGGCAAGCCTCGGGGGCGACAAGCGGGATAGTGACTTTCCGCAGCATGTTGGAAACACTCCCGTTCTCCGCCGTGTAACCCCAGCCCGCGGTGGTCAAGTTGACTTTGCCGCTGATCTCTTTGCGGTTCAGCGCGATGGGGGGGAATTTAGAGCCGCTATTCAGCCGCACCAAAGCGAAATCATAATCCTGCGGCAGCTTGTTATAGTCAGGGTGTTGCACAACCTGGGCAGGGACGAATTTTTCCACGCCCGCCGCCTGATTAAGTTCGTGCAGGCCGATAACCACATTCTTTATGCCGCCGGGAATACAGTGCGCGGCGGTAAGCACCCAGTTCTTTTTTATCAGGGAACCGCCGCAGAAATGCCCCCATGAGTTTTGCAGCGAAACGATGAACAGAAATTCTCCTTTCACGGCCGCTACGCCGCCTACAATTTTGCCGTCGGCAGAAAACCGCGGCATCTCCAGAGCGCCGATCTCCACGGCCTTCACGTCGCTTTTATTAAGTTTGTTCAGTTCAACATTATCAGCCGCCGTGGCCATAACAGGCGCTAAAGCTAACGCCGCAGTCATGATTACTTTCCTCATTTATTGTTTCCTCCGTTCTCATTGCCGCAAGTTAAAAGCCGTTACTTCACAAGTTTTTTAGCTCAAACCCGCATAAAGGCCTGCGCTACAAGTAGAGTTTACTAATCTCTTTGACTTTAGTCATGGGCCAAAAGCCCCATATCAAGCCTGGGCCTTTCCGCCCACGGCTGTCCCAAGAAAGTTTTCTGATACGTGTCTGCCTTTCTGCAAAAGGGAACGGCAGGCCTGCAAGTTCGCGGGACCTGCCGGGGATCGGGT
>Ga0156409_153_pt1 | contig 147880 bp, 157 predicted proteins | sample RifOxyA2_FD_108052 | JGI IMG/M metagenome (GOLD analysis project Ga0156409, IMG submission 108052) | Elusimicrobia bacterium RIFOXYA2_FULL_53_38 | reverse complement strand
CTGACGCTCCTTCAATCTGTTCTCTTCCGTCAACGCCGCTTTCGCGTCTTCGAACGCCTGCTTCTCCACAGCCAGCCGCTGCTTAAAATCGCTTTCCAGCAGCGCGCGCACTTCCACCGCATTCTTGTTAAGTTCGGACGCCTTCAACTGGTACTGGTTCTCCAGCACGCTCTCCCTTTCCGCAAGACCTTTCTCCAGCAGTTGGAATCGCGCCGCGAAATCGGAACTGAGCGTTTCCTTCTCTTCCGCCCAGCGCTTCTCCTTACCCGCGAATTCACGCGCGTATTTAGCGGCCTGCTCATCCTTCAAAGACAATTCTTTATCGAAATCCGCGGCCTGCGCCTTCAGCGCCGCTTCCTTCTCCGCCAGCCGCTCCATCAACTCCGCGTGATGCGCCGCCCGGTCTCCGGAGAGATCATTCTCCAGTTCTTTAGCCCGCCCGGCCATTTTATTCAATTCCTCTCTGACAGCGGCAAGTTCTCCGTTAACCCGTGTTTTTTCAAATTCCAGCGCGGCTGCGCGGACCGCGAATTTCTCTTCCAACTGCGTCTCAAGTTCGGACTTTCTGGCCTCATAAGCCGCCTTGATCTTTTCGACACGTTCCGCGGCCAGCGCCTGCGCGTCTCTGGAGATCGCGGCCAGTTCATTGCCCAACTTTTCCCTTTCCACCACCCAAATTTTCTCCTTTTCTTCGAAGGAGGAAACAAGAGCTGAAATGCGGCCCTCATAGTCAGCTTTAGTTTTTGCGTCCCTGCCCGACAGTTCGGCTTCAAGGGCGGCGTATTTGGCGGCAAATTCATTTTGAAGATGTTTTGTTTCCTCTAAGAGGCGCGCATCTTTGACACCGGCTTCCCCCACCAGCCTGGCTATTGTTATTTTATATTCTTCCTTTTCAGTCTCGAAGTCTGACAGCTTGTCCCGGAAAGACTCTTCATTGGCGTGGATCTTCTCCATCAGTTCCCTATGATGTTCTTCCCTGGAGTCCATGAGGGTTATTTCCAGTTCTTTGATAGAGGCGTTAGCGCGGACCAGCTCTGATCCTTTGTTCCGATTGTCTTCTGCAAGCCTGGCTTTTTCCTCTTCCATGGCCCGGTGCTCTATTGCGATACGCCCGGACGCATCCTTCTCGATTTGTTCCTTGGCGGCGGCCAAGGCGCTTTCCAATTCATTCTTACGGTCGAAATAATCCCTCTCAAGCGCGGCGGAGCGCTCCTTGACAGAAGCGGACATATCCGCACAGCGCCGGGTAAATTCCGCGTAGACCTGCTCCTTCTGGGCTATCCAGTCTTTCTCTTTATTCTCTAGCTGCAGCCGAAGTTTTTCTACTGCCGTCTCATATACGGCTTTCTCTTTTTCCAGGTCTTCCACTTTGGCTCTGAAAGCTTCTTCCTTCCTGCCTATAATATCTATAAGTTCCAAATGGTGGTGTTCCTGCTGCGCGGAAAGCTGAATTTCAAGCCGGGCCATCTCCTCCTGGGACTTCTTGAATTGTTCGTCGCGCGCATGCTGCTCGGCCATGAGACGCTCGCGCTCCGCGTTCCAGGTCCTTTCCAACGACTTGATCTGGGCGCAGTGGTCGTTCTCCACGGAGTGGATGCGCTCCTGAAAACCGCTCTCCAGGAGGCTCTTCAACTTAAGATAATTGCCCTCGATTTCGTTTTTTTTGCCTAAAAAATCGGTTTCCAGTTCCTTACGGCGGCCTTCCAGGCCGGCCTCACCGGTCTTCACGGACGTTTCAAGAGCTTTGATCCGTTCCGTAAGCTCTTTTTCCTTGCGCTGGTAGGAACTGTCCAGAGAACCAAGCCTGGCCTGGTAATCGGCCTCCAACTCCTGCCGCAGCGAATCGTAGCGGACCTGCGCTTCCGACATTCTTTTGGCGTACTGCCCTTCCACATCCAGCAGGCGCTGATTCCACCTTTCTATTACCGAATTCTGATTTTTGTCCAGTTCTTCGAACTTGTCCTGGTATTCGTTCTCAAGTTCCAGGCGCAGATGGTCGAGCCGGGCTTCCTTCTTGAGCAGCTGCTGGATATCCAGTTTGCCATCGCCGAGCAAAGCCATGGTGGCTTCCAGCTTGGTGTAAAATCCTTCTTTTTCTTCCAGGCTCTTTCCGCGGCTTTTAAAAGTATCCTCAAGGGACTGGACTTTGAGTTCCAGACCTTTTTTGGCATCGTCGGTTAAAGTGAGATTCTTTTTCAGCTCGGTTTTTTCTTTTTCTATAGAATTCAGACGTTCCAGCGCCCAGCGGAGCGTCATCCTGGCCGTATCTATATTGGTAACATCGTTCACCAGCTGTTCAAGCTCATTATATTCATTCGCCATAGTTTTTTCCTTTATAGTCAAAGTTTAATACACAACCGCCCTATAGTCAATAAATGGAATATTAAATGATTATTAACAGATTGTTACATCTTACCCGCCTGACAGATCTAAACTGAGGGAGGTTAACCCGAATCCTGCAATTCAAGCCGGTTTACATTGTCAAACCGGCGGCACAAAAAAATGCAGTACCTGCGTAGGTGCCGTAAAAGGGCCTATGGCCATCAGACGGCCAGGATTCCCCGCAGCAGCGGGTCGTGAATTTTCAGCGCTATGCGCGGAAATTAACGAGGGCGTATCCGTCGCGAAGCGGCCCCTGAGCGCTGCGAAAGGGAAAAATGCAGCTGCATTTTTCAGGTTAACCTTCAAATTCCAAGCGCTAACCCGGCAGTCTGCTGAAAAAACCTACTCGGAGGTGTTTTGAGCAGATTTTAAAACCGAGCCGAAGCGATGCGATAACGAGCATTTTTTACTGACTGTTGTCCCCTGGATGAATCATAGGCATTATTTCACATTTCCACACAAATTGTTTATAACGTTATAGCACATATTTCCCATTGTCAATGTTGCCTGCCGGGATGTTATTTTTGTTGTTATTTTCGTTATTATTTTCGGACTGGAAGCGGCTACGGATATTTTATAGAATTCAGATCATGAAAAAGACGCTCTTTCTGTTTTTTTTCTTCGGTTTTCTCCTGCTGGCGGCTCATCTTATCTATCCTTTCGCCCTGCGCGCGGTCTTCCTCGTCAAAGGCACGGCGAAAATAACATCCGACTTCGCGGAACGGGCGGCCAGGCCCAACACTATGCTTTTCCTGGTGGCTAAGAACGAGGACGGAGTGCCAGTGGCGGTTAAAAAGATCCTCAATCCCATTTTCCCCGTGGACTTCCAAATGACTCCTTCCGACCTGATACTCCCGGACATCCTGACAAAAAAGATCTATATGGAAGCTTTCCTCAACAGTCATGGGGAATTAGGCGTCTTTAAGAACGACGACCTCAAGGGTTCCATAAAAAAAACCATTTTTATCTTCAGCAAGCACAACAACATCATAATAGACACTCCCGGCGCTAAATAAAAAAATATCCCGCGGTTAACCGCGGGATATTTTCATTTAAAAACCAAGCCGGATTTACCAGCCGCTAAACCTGCTTACCCCCATGTAAATAAGCGTAGCGCCGACAAGAATTAAAAAGAAACCCCAGTTCTTGCGATGCAAGGCGACATAGGAATCGTTCAAAAGGGTTTCTTTCAACACCTTGTTTATACGCTCAATAATGTCCGGCCTGTATATGTATCCAAAGCCAAGCAGCAATATGATCAGACCGAAAAATAATTTAAAATACGGGTTTATCATATAAACCTCCGAGAAATAATCCGGGGGGTTGGCCGACCGGGTTTTGGAATGGAATTAGCTAATTAAACAGATTCATGGCTTCATCCAAGCCTTTTTCAAGAACCGCCGACAGCGCCTGCAACCCTCGTTCAAGGGCCGGGGGCAGTTTAACTTCCTCTTCCTTGGAAATGCGCCCCAGCACAAAATCCTTAGCGTCTATCCCGGACGGCCTTGGACCGATACCGATCTTTATCCTGGCAATTTCCTGGGTCCCCATGGCGGCGGCGATTGAAAGCATGCCTTTGTGCCCCCCCGCCGTACCGCCGCGCCTTATTCGTACCGCGCCGAACGGCAGGGATAAATCGTCATAGACAGCGATAACGCCGGAAGCAGACACCTTGTAGAAATCCGCCAGACTCCTTACAGCCAGGCCGGAGTTGTTCATGTAAGTTTCGGGTTTTAACAGGAAAACCCTGCTCCCGCCCAGCCTGACTTCAAAACACGACCCAAGATCTTTCCAAGAACGCCATCGCCCGGCCGGATACGCGCCTGCCGCCAGGTCCGCCAGCATGAAACCGATATTATGCCTGGTACGCTCGTATTCTCTTCCTGGATTACCCAAAGCCGCCACAATATAAGTTGTCTGCTCCACCTTTTACTCCGATATCTAAAAACTCGTCCGCCGATCCCGTAAACTCCCGCTGAAATACCGGGGAATTTTTTGGGATAAAACAAAGAGCGGGAGCTGCAGGGGAAACCATTTTACGGTATCCGCCTGTGGTTCAAACTTACGGAAAAGGCACAGCCGGATCCGAGTATGACCACGCTCCCGCTCTGTTTGAAGGCTACTTCTTGTGTTCCGCCTTCTTTTCTGCCGGCTTATCCCCAGGCTTGGCTCCGGCCGCTGGCTTTGCCGCGCCTTCAGCGCCTTCTTCTTCCTTCTTACCCTTGCCTGCCACTACTTCCGGCTCGGCGGCGGCGGCCCCGGCAACAGCTCCGGCGGCGGCCACGGGCGTTTCAACTACTTCTTCCTTCGGCGCCACGATGCTGACCACGATATGGTTCGGGTCGTCCAGGATCTCCACCTTGTCATGCTGAATATCCCTGACACGGATGGCCTGGTCCAGTTTTAAGTCGGTAACCTTGACCTCGATCTCCTTCGGGATATCCGTCGGCAGACAAAGGACCGTGAAATCGCGCATAGCGTGTTCAAGCAGGCCGCCTTCGGTTTTAACGCCGAAAGCTTCTCCCACTATCTTGATATGAACCTTTACCTTGATCTTTTCGGTCAGCGAGATCCTGTGGAAGTCTATGTGTATCACTCTATCGGTGACTACATGGCGCTGAACTTCCTTGATGATGACATTGTCCTCTTTATCGGCATACTTAAGTTTGAGGACGGCGTTGCCGCCCTTCTTAAGGACGCCCAGCATTTCCTTCTCGGAAACCGTGATCTGTACCGGCGATTTTTTTAAACCGTAGATAACGGCGGGCGTTACGCCTTCGGCCCGGAATTTGCTCAGTACGCCCCTGACTCCGGCTTTTTCCCTGAGCTGAGCTGCCACATGTAACTGTTCCATACTTCCTCCTAATAACACGGATTGACGCAGACCGGCCGGCAGATCAACACCGACATATTCGATATTGAATTAAGCCTTCTCATCTGCGAACCTGTGTGTTCACTTGAAAAGTTCGCTTATAGATTGGCCCACATGATTGCGTTTTATGGCTTCCGCAAGAAGCGCGGCCACGGATACCACCTTAATTTTAGCACTTTTTGAGGCATTTACGGGTATAGTATCTGCGACAATGAGTTCTTCTATGGGCGATGCGTCTATTTTTTTAATGGCATCCCGTGAGAGAACCCCGTGAGTGCAGGATGCCACTATTTTGGCCGCTCCGTTTTCTTTCAGGGCGTAAGCCACCGCCGTAAGGGTGCCGGCCGTATCCACCAGGTCGTCGAAAATAAAGCAGGTCATACCCTTAACGGAGCCGATAATATTGTACACCGTGGCCTCATTGGGACGGGGCCGCCTTTTGTCTATAATCACCAGGCCGGCGTTCAGCCGCTTGGCGAAAGACCGGGAGCGTTCTACGCTGCCCACATCCGGAGAGACAACCACCAGATTCGAGGTGTCCCAGTTTTTAATATAGTCCAGAACCACGGGCCGCGCGTAAAGATGATCGAGCGGGATATCAAAAAAACCCTGTATCTGTCCCGCGTGCAGGTCCAAAGTAATGACCCGGTTGGCGCCGGCAGATGTTATCAGATTGGCGACCAGCTTGGCCGTTATGGCGACCCTGGGGGCTGATTTCCTGTCGGCTCTGGCATAACCGTAATAAGGGATCACAGCCGTGATGCGCCCGGCTGAAGCGCGCCGGAGAGCGTCCATCATCACCAGCAGTTCCATAACGTTTTCATTTACCGGCGGGCAGGTGGGCTGAATAACATAGCAATCGTCGCCGCGGACATTTTCAAGGATATGAACGTCTATTTCTCCGTCCGCGAAGCGCCCCACCCTGGCTTCGGAGAGCGGTACGCCTAGTATGGCGCATATCTTCTGGGACAGGTCGGGGTTCGCGCTGCCGCTGATTATCTTTAAAGCGCCGGTCTTCCATGAATCACTCATCATCAGTTTACCTCTTAAGCTGTTTGACTATCTGCCTCGCCCTGGCCAGAGCAAGGGTTTTTGGCGGCACGTCCTCGGTTATGGTGGAGCCCGCGCCCACCAGCGCGCCGGCGCCGACACGCACCGGCGCCACCAGATTGGTATTGGAACCGATAAACGCCCCCGCCCCTATTATGGTCTTGCTTTTACGCACTCCGTCGTAGTTGCAGGTAATTGTGCCCGCGCCGATGTTGACTTTTTCGCCCATCTCCGTATCGCCCACGTAACTTAAGTGCGGCACCTTAGAGCCGCGCCCGATCCTCGATTTTTTTATCTCCGAAAAATTACCGACCTTGGCGCCGGGACCTATATCCGAAGCGGGCCTCAGATGCGCGAAAGGCCCGACAATGGAACCGGTCCGCACCCGGCTCTCGCTCAGAAAGCAGGAGAACTTAACTTCGGAGCCGTCTTCTATCCGGCAGGAATCAATAACGCCGTACGGGCCCAGGCGGCAGTTTTTACCTATCACGGTGTCGCCCTTTATATGCATGCCGGGCTGAACAATGGTGTCGCGGCCGATCCTGACGCCTTCTTCAATATACGTGGTATCCGGATCCACGATCGTAACTCCGTTATCCATTAAATCCTGAAGAACTCTTTTATTTATCATTTTGTAGGCTCCGGCCAGGTCCCGCCTGGAATTGATGCCGGTTATCTCGGTCTCATCCGCGGCTTTGAAAGCCCGGACATTCCCTCCCGCTTCAAGGATATTCTCAACCGAGTCGGTCAGATAATATTCCCCTTTGGGACCTTTCTTCTTAAGAGCTTTGACGGCTTTCGCCAATGAGGAAGTTTTGAAAAAATAGACTCCGGAATTTACTTCTTGAAGTGCCAGTTCCGAAGGGGAAGCGTCCGAAGCCTCAACTATGGCCTCAACGGCCCCGGTGCTGGCCCTTTTAATTCTACCATAACTGCCCGGAGCGGCCAAATCCGCCGTCATTACCAGGCAATCCGGACGCGTTGCGAGGTAATCCGACAGCATTTTCTTAAGCGTCGCCGTCTTAAAAAGCGGGGCATCTCCGCAGAGTATCAAAGTATGCCTGGAGTTTTTTATTTCCGGCAGGGCTTCCTGCACGGCGCGGCCGCTGCCCTTAAGCAGCTTCTGTGTGACAAAAACAACTCCGGCCCTGACCGGGCTCTTCTCAAGGTATTTGCCGAGAATTTCTCTAACCATGTCGGCCTTATGGCCTACCACGATCACTATTTTAGAGGGGTTAAGAACGGAAACTTTTTTTACAACGCGGGCCGCCAGCGGCAGATCGCCAAGAACATGCAGGACTTTGGGCAGATCGGATTTCATCCGTGTGCCGAGACCGGCGGCGAGAACCAGAACGCACAGGTCGTTTTTCTCTGACATAGAGGGAAAAAACTCCTCTGAAAGCGCGGGGATCCGGAATACTAGCCTATGGCTGTGCCGTAACAAGCGCTATGCGCCTCAGACGGCCTTACATTAAATTTTACAAAATAGGAGGGCAACTAAGAAAGGAATATCAGAAAGACCGCAATTTCCAGCTCTTGATAAACGCTTTTTTTTCATCGCGTGTCATTTTTTTTATTTCGGCTTCCAATTTTGAAGCGCTGGAGCGGTTTTCGCTTTTTTTATGCCAGACAAGCTTTACCGGGCCGAATGACGCGGTATATTTACACCCCTTTCCGGAATTGTGCGCGGCTATGCGGGCCTTAAGCTTGTTGGTTATGCCGGTATAAAAAGACCCGTTGGCGCAGCGCACTACATAAACACACCAGGATTTTGATCCGTTCTTGGGCGGAATAATGTCAGGCAGGAAAGAAATCACAAGAAAGTATTGAAAATTATTACCGGCTGATACAGGGGATTTGGCTCCTGGGCTAGGATTCGAACCTAGACAAACGCCTTCAAAGGGCGTCGTGCTACCATTACACAACCCAGGAATAAAACTTCCTTCCCCGCCTTTTAACGCGGGATAAATGCCAAACTGCCGGGGATTTACGGCTTAATCCTCTTCGGAATAAGCGGACGTCGCGGCCGGTGCGCCGCCCTTCGCCAATTCCTCATTATAAGCCTTGAGAATGACTTGCTCAAGCGTGTGGCGGAAGTCGTTATTGATCGGATGGGCTATATCCTTATAAGACCCGTCCTTGATCTTCCTGGAAGGCATGCACACGATAAGACCCTTGTTTCCGTTGACCACCTTCATGTTGTGAACCACAAAAGCGCCGTCAAAAGTGACCGTGGCGAACGCTTTCAACCTATCCTCACTCCTAAGATGCATCCTAACTTCGGTTATTTCCATACTCCCCCCCCCACCTATTATTTATAACTAGAATTTTAGCAAAAAATCCACTAAAAAAACCTTATAATGCGGTTTTTTTAAGATTTTTGAGATTTTGACCGCGGCGGCCCGGCTTTCCGTAAGGGCGAAGACCGAAGCTCCGGAACCCGACATCAAGACGGCTGGGGCTCCGGCCTCTATGAGATATTCCCTGGCGCTCAGCACCTCCGGGTGGTTTGGCAGAACCGGCTCTTCCAGACGGTTGAATAACAAGGCCGCCCAATCATTAAGGGGTTTTCCCGCCTTAAGGGCTTTCAGAAGGGTCCTGAATTTTTTCAGATTGGATGCCGTCTCTCCTGGCGCCGCCGGTTTTAAAGCCCTGTAAACCGGACCGGTATGGACCGGCACGCCGGGATAAACCAGCACTATGAAAGGCAGCCTGCCTTTGGACTTAACGGGAGCCAGCAACTCACCCCGCCCCGTCCCGGCTGAAAACGCGTTTTCAGTCAAAAAAAACGGCACATCGGAACCGAGCTCCAGCGCTATGGCATTGAGCTTGCCGCGGTTGCGTTTACGGTCCACGCCATGCAGCCGGCATAAGCCTTTAAGCGCCGCGGCGGCGTCCGAAGAACCGCCGCCCAGCCCGGCGCCCACCGGCACTTTTTTCACAAGCCTGATCTCCACGGCGGGCTTTATATTGAAAGTTTTAAAAAAAGCCATGGCGGCTTTATAAACTATATTGTCTTCTGTTTTTGAAGGAAGCAGCCCGGCTTTACCCTCTACTTTCAGGCTTAAGCCAGGCTTTACCACGCGCCTGAGCGTCAACTCGTCGGCGAGGGAGATCCTGGCGAACAACGTCGCAAGGTCGTGATAACCGTCCGGCCTCTTCCCGGTCACTTCAAGGAAGAGATTTATCTTTGCCGGGGCCCTGAGTTTGATAGAACGCATAGTCTTAAGGCGCAACAGCGTTGAATTCCTTGAGATTTATCTGGCTCTTATCCAGCACCACCTTGAGCGAAAAGAACGGTATCTTGAATTCCATTACGCCCGGGATCAGATAAAGGTTCTTGAGAAAATAATCGCCGAACCGCACCTCAAGTTTTTTCTCTTTCAGGGGACTTAAGGCCCCCACATTGCCCGCCTCGTCCAAACCGACCTTGCGGACTCCGCTCAGCAGCTGGTCCGAATCCCAGCCGTTCTCCAAACGGGCGCCGGCAAGAAAGGCGCCGGACAGGTAATCCTTGAACTCCGTTCCCATCAGGGCCGCCCAGTAGCTGAAAGTCTCCTCGTCTATGTCTTTAAGGGACGCCGCGTCCATTTCCACCTGATTCCCCTCTATTTTAATTTTCCACATGGGCGCCATCAACGGCCCAACCAGCGTGAAAGCGAAACTATCGGGCGCGGAAAAGCGCAGCACCCCGTCCAGCTTCACCTTTTTCCCCCTGAAGGAGGCGTACACTTTTGCGAACGCGGAAAAATCTTTCCCATTCAGGTTGAAGGACTGCAGGAACGCGCTCGTGAGCCCGGAAGCTTCGGCGTCCGGGATCTGTTTGCGGGCGTTCTTTATCTTGGCCTGCACGGCTTTTCTTTTATCCGGGTTTTCCAACAGCGCCGAGATAGAATAAGCGCGCCAGGCTCCTTTCCAGTCGAGCGAAGCGGCGTAAATATCCCCGGCATGGCCCCAGAGAGTGGAGTCGTCGGAAATAAGTTTAAGCGCGCTTTTTATCTCTTCCAGCGCGGCGGGATACTTCCCCCGCTTAAAATGCACCCAGGCCAGGGAATCCAGATAGGCGCCGTTCGATGGCGATGTTTTCACGGCTCTGCTTATCAAATCCTCCGCCTCGGCGAGCTTAAGCCCCCGGTCGGCCAGGGCATAACCCAGGTAATTCAGGATGTTCGCGTTATTAGGATCCTTAACCAGCAGGTAGCGGAAATTTTCCTCCGCCGCCGCCATATCTCCTTCCCGCTCGCTTATTACGGCGTATTGGAGCCGCGCTTCCACATAATCAGGTTTCTTATCGAGTATGCTTTTGAAGAGTTCCACGGACTTGGAGTTCTTGTGCGTATCATCATACCCCAGGGCCAGGAAATAGGAGATCTCCGTATCCTCAGGCCATTTTTTGTGTCCGTCTTCCAGCAGGGATATAGCTTTGTCATAGCGTCCGCTCTGGGTGTAATAGTAGCTCAGCCGCAGGACCGTACCCGGGTTCTCCTTAAGATCTTTTGAGGTTTCAAGATAGCCCGAGGCGGCCGTAAAATCCCGGCGCTGTTCGCTTATTACGGACAGCCAGAAACAGGCGACCGGATTGGTTTTGTCCAGACCGTAGGATTTGGCGAAATATTTTTCCGCCTCCTCCAGGTTTAAGCTAGCGGGCGCGGCATAAAGCTCTCCGATGTGGTTTAAAAGCTCGGTGTTGTTTCTTTCCAGCGAAAGCAGATCTAGGTATTCGCCAAGAGCCGCCGCCGTGTCGTTTTTTACCTCGTAATAATTGGCCAGCATGTAGCGCGGCTGCGTGTACATGGAATCCGCTTCTTTGGCTTTAAGCAAATGGACCTTCATCGTCTCCAGGTCGTTCTTGACGTTATAAAGCAGCGCCAGCTGGTAATTCACGTCGGGCGCTTCGTCAGGCTTGAGTACCAGGTACCGTTTAAGATATTCAATAGCCTTGTCCGGATTCTTGGCGCTCCACAGGCTGGCCAGTTGATAGACCGCCTCCGTGTTCTCCTTGTCCAGGGCGGAGGCTTTTTCAAAAGCGGCATTGGCGGCTTCGACATCCCCCTTCGCCCACTGCACGTTACCGTAAAGCACCCAGTTCTCGGCGGAAGCGGAATCCGCTTTTACCACATAATTCGCCCATTCTTCGGCCTCGCCTACCTTGCCGATATGCAAGGCCAGGTTCATGGCCTGTTTATACACGAAAACCGACTGAGGGTCCAGCATCAGGGTGGTCTTGTATTCCTGCAAGGCCGAATCGTAGCTGCCTTTGCGTTCAAGCAGCATGCCGTTCATAAAATGCAGATATGAGGCCTTATCCGAAGCCCGCGCACCGGTAAAACCAAACGTCAAAAGCAATACAAGGACCGAGATCATTTTTTTTATCATAGTTGTCTCAAAAAAATCGTTCCGTTCCCGTCACCCCGCCTCCTCCCCAACAACTAACAACCATCAACCGACAACGTCTCCCTAACCGTCACTCAGCACCATCTTCCTCATCAGGATGGCGGCTTCCAGGTTATTATAGAATTTTGCCCTTCTGCCGACCACTTCAAACCCAAATTTACGGTAAAGGGCTATGGCCGGCGCATTGTGCTCATTGACCTCAAGATCCACTTCCGGGCAAACGTTCTTTTTAGCGTATTCGCACAATTTCCCTATAAGAGCCGAGGCCGCGCCCCTTCTCAGAGCTTTAACCGAGATCACTATCGAATTAAGCTGGATCTGCGGTTTCAACACCCAAAAATTGATAAACCCCAGCAAAACACCTTCGGATTCGGCGGCGAGCGTCACTGAGAATTTTTTCTCGAACTCCGCCGCCAGGCCATGTTCCCCCCAGGCGGGATAACCGGAATGTTCCGTTTCGATGGCCGCCAAAGCCGGCAGGTCTTCCTTTCTCGCGCGCCGTATCATCATAAAGCAAGTTTCAAAATTCAGATCATAAAGCCCAAATCCGGCGGCGCAATCACTCTTTCCGGCGTTCCAGGAGTTCCGCCTATGACTTGCGCCCCGCCGCGTGCGGCTTATTTCCCAGTTCATATTTCGCCGGTTTTAAATATAGCGGGGAAAGGTTCCGGTTCTTATGCGCGAGTCCGGTTTTTATAATAAAATCCGGCAGTATTTTTGAAAGCCGGGCCGGAGCTTTTTCATATCCGCCGGGGAGCAGAGAATAGATGTCCGGCTTTTCCTCCGCATCCGCTATGACATAAGTTTCTTTTCCGAAACTTTTAATATAATCCGCCAGTTCCACATCTTTAAGCCAACGCGGAGCCTCGATGGCGCGGCATCCGTAACCTGCCGCCTCCGCCCCTTGCCCCGCTGGCCGCAACCTGTGTTTTGCGGCTTCGAACACCTGGCAGAAATACTCGTCCTTGAAAGCGTGCACCAGGGCCGCCACACGCGGCTTTTCCCTGCCGGAGGCCCAAACCCGGAACTCTTTTGAAGCCGAGGCCTGCGCGGCCAGGATCTCGAAGAGCGTGGACGAGTAAACCGTTATCCCGGCAAGGGCCTTGAGAACGCTGGCCAGCGTCAATCCCACCCTCAGGCCGGTAAAACGCCCCGGACCGGTTATAACGCACAACGTTGAAATATCCTTTAGGCCTGCCTTGGGACCAAGCACCCGGTCGAACATTTGGAACAGGACCTTCTCCTGATTCAGCGCCTTTTTTGAAATGCTGTGGAATTTATCCCCGGCAAGAACGGAAATCTTAACCTTTGAGCCGGAAGTACAGATACCGGCCATTACGGCGCAGTTGCGGCCCTGTTTCGAGATCCGCAATTTCGTTTTCAGGATTTTTTTTGTGGACTGTGTCGCCATTTTTTCTCCAGCGCTTCCAGCATTCTCACCGCGGAAACGCCGCGGGCCGCCGCCGCGATATCACGGGAGTCGCCGCCCGCGAGATTAAAATCCAACTCCATAAAATCCCCGCGACCGTAAAGGTATTCGGCGGACAGCGCCCATTCTATGGCCGTGACGCCGTCCTTCAGGCCCAAATATTCTTCAAGCCCGATATTGTCCATCTCTTCCGGCGAAACCCTGAACAGGTCGAAATGATAGATATTCAGCCCGCCCCTATACGTTCTCATAAGGTTAAAGCTGGCGCTCACCGGCGAAGTCTTTGAGCCCAGCGCCAGGGCAAGCCCTTTGACGAAAACCGTCTTACCCGCGCCGATCATCCCTTTAAGGGAAAGCACCTCGCCGCCTTTCAGCAAAGCGGCCAGCAAAGCGGCGAGCTTTAAGGTATCGGCCGGGCTCCGGCTTTTAAAAATGACGGAAGCTTTGGACTTTACCTTCATAACCTTCCACCACCACGCCTTTTCCTTTTTCTATGCGTCCCACGGCCAACGCGTCCGGCAGCAATTTTTTCACAAGGGCCGCTTTTTCCGGCCGCGCGGTGAACACCAGGCCGTAATCCTCTCCACCCGAAAAAACATATTCCCGCCACGGTCTGCCTTTAGCCGCGGCATAAGCCGCCAAAGCGGGAGAAACCGCTTCCGGGCCGGCTTGAAGTATGACGCGGCAGCGGGAAAGTTCGGATAAGATCCGGGCGCTCCGGCCCAGCCCATCGGAATTATCCAGCATGGCCGAGGCTAACCCGCGGTCGCCTATCAACGCGCCTTCTTTTAGAAAAGGCTTAGGCTCCCAGAACCTGCGCACCAGCTGTTTGAAGCGCTTTTTGTCCGCCGTAAGTCCGTTTTTAAGTATTTCAAGGCCGGCTTTGGATTCGCCCAGCGGGCCCAGGTTGAAAAGAATATCCCCCGGCCCGGCTCCGTAACGGGTGACAAGACTTTTCCTGTCGGCCTCTCCCCAGACCGTCATATAAAAATGCATCTCCCGCGCGCCGGTAAGGTTTCCGCCGGCTATGCTGAGGCCGAATTTCAGCGCCTCTTTTTTAAGCGCTCTTATAAACCGCAGAACAAAATCCGCCGGAATATTTTCAGGCAGGCCTGAGCCGACCAGGCAGGATACCGGCCTGACCCGGCCCATGGACGCCAGGTCGCTCAGATTTACGCGCATAAGCTTGCCGGCCAAATTTTCAGGATCGGCAAAATGCCGCAGAAAATGCGTGTTTTCCACCAGTTCATCGGTGGTGATGACCAATTCCCTGCCGGGGGTCGTCTTCAGTACCGCGCAATCGTCTCCGGGTCCCAGTATAAGGCGTTTATCTCCGGGGAACCGGAAATGTTTTTCGATATAGGTCAAAATGCCGGCTTCGCCTTTTTGTGAAAGTTTCACTTCATTGCCCCATTTTTTTAATTTACTATTTATCTTTCGAGTTTTACTTTTTTCCTCACATATCTCTTATTTTTCTGAACGCCGCGGGCAAAAAATCAACCAGTTCGCCGGCCAGCACGCACCGTGAAGTCAGGCTTTTAGCTGCCAGATCGCCGCATAAGCCGTGCAGATAGACGCCCAGCGCCGCGCTTTCAAGCGCGGTGGCAGGAGTAAAGCCTTTCAACCTTCCTGCCTGAGCCCAGAGCCCGGTTATCAAGCCGGCCAAAACATCGCCTGACCCGCCTTTGGCCAGCGCCGGACCGCCGCTGGTATTGCGCAGAAGCCGCCGCCCGTCCGTTATCAGAGTGCCCAACCCCTTCAGGATGCAGATTCCACCCAGTCGGGCATGTAGTTTTTCAAGCAAAGCCTTTCTGCCGGCCTCATTTGCTACGGCGTGGGAACCGGAAAGCGGCCTGGCCGTCCCTCTAGGAAAAAACCGCACCGCCTCTCCCGCGTGAGGAGTAAAAATTTTAGACGGGCCGTCCTTCAGTGAATCAAAGTTGCCGTCCAGCGACAAGGCATTAAGCGCATCGGCGTCCACCACGGCGGGAATATGTATTTTTTTAAGGAGAGTCCGGACAAATTCGGGGGTTTCGCCTTTAAGCGACAAACCGGGACCGATAAGGCAAACGTCGTATTTCTTCTCTTCCTCGAAAGCCAATACTGTGCGGACGGCTTTAAGAGCCGCCGCGCCGTCCTTTGAAGGCAGGGGAACCGTCATGGCTTCCGGCACGGCGCGGGCGATGATCGGTTGTTCGCTGTCCGGGACCGCCACGCTTACCAGACCGGCCCCGGCTTTAAGGGCCGCACGCGCCGCCAGCACGGCGGCCCCGGTCATGCCCCTGGAACCGGCGATTATAAGCACCTTGCCGTAATCTCCCTTATGGCTGTCTTTCACGCGCAAGGGAAGCAGCGGCCTTAAATATTTAGCGGTGATGTTTATGGCTTTCATCTTTTGGAAAACGCTATGGCGGACGCGCAGGCGTAGTCCGCGGTATGGGAGAGGGACAACATGACCGTCAGGCCTTTAAGCCCCGGCCCTTTCAGCTCGACCCCGGGCCGGCCTGTTTCCGCTTTTGAGACCGAGATGGCCTTGAAAGGCAGGTCTTTCCTGTCAAGCGCCTTGATAACGGCTTCTTTGGCGGCGAACCGCACAGCGATGCGCTCGCAGACATTTTTTCCTTTGAGACAGTAAACGATCTCCTCAGGAGTGAAAAATCTTTTAAGAAAGGCCGGATTTTTTCTGTACAGCCGCCGTATACGGGCGACCTCGGTTATGTCTATGCCTATGCCGCGGACGGCCGGGGCGTTTTTTTTATTCATCATCGTACCGTAACGCTTTTGGCCAGATTCCTTGGTTTGTCTATGTCGCATTTTTTGGCGAGCGCGATAAAGTAGGCAAAAAGCTGCAGCGGGATAACGGTAAGCAGCGGCGAAAGGATCTCAAGGGTCCTGGGAACCACGATATACCTGGGTGCTTTAATAAATTCCCTGGAATCCTCGTCAACGATCGCGATAACTTCCGCGCCGCGCGCCTTGGCTTCCTCTATATTGTTGGCGACCAGAGAGAGCATCTTGGAAGTGGTGGCGATCGCCAGCACCGGCATGCCCTTGTAGATAATGGCTATCGGGCCGTGCTTCATCTCGCCGGCGGCGTAGCCCTCGGCGTGAACGTAGGAGATCTCCTTTATCTTCAGGGCGCCTTCAAGCGCGATGGGGAAATTTATGTGCCGCGCTATGAAAAGGAAATGTTCGCTTTTCGCGAAATGATCGGCCACGTCCGAGATCACGCCCTCGTTCGCCAGCGTGGCCTCTATAAGGCGGGGGATCTTAAGAAGCTCGTTGACGTATTTGCGCGCATCGGCGTCGAAAATGTTCCCGCGGATGACCGCGAAATGAATGGCAAGCACATACATGGCCGCCATCTGGCCGATGAAAGCTTTGGTGGAGGCCACGCCTATCTCCGGGCCGCAATGGGTATAAAGCACAAAATCGGCTTCCCGGGTCAGGGTGGAACCCAGAGTGTTTGTGATCGCCAGCACTTTCGCGCCCGAGGCTTTGGCTTCCCGCACGGCGTAAAGCGTGTCCGCCGTCTCTCCCGATTGCGAAACGGCGATGATGAAAATATCCTTGTTGATGATCTTGGCGCGGTCGGAAAATTCCGAAGCGAAATCAACCGAGGCCGGCAGGCCGAAGTTCTCAAACACATAACGGCCGACCATGCCCGCGTGGTAGGCTGTGCCGCAGGCTATGATCTGCACGCCTTTTATGTTCCGGATAAGCTCTGACGGTAGATTTATTTCCTGCTGAAGAATGTCGCCCTTGAGCGGCAGCAGGCGCCCTCTTAAAGTGTTCTCCACGGATTCGGGCTGCTCATGGATCTCCTTGAGCATGAAATGTTTATAGCCGCCTTTTTCCGCCATGGTGGAGTCCCACTGGATGGTGACGGAGGCGTGCTCCACTTTGTTGCCCTTGAAATTGAAATACTTCACCGAATCCTTTTTTACCACGGCCATCTCTCCGTCGTTCAGAAACACGGCTTTCTTGGTATGTTTCAGGAAAGCGGACACGTCCGAAGCGATGAAATTCTCCCCGTCTCCAAGCCCTATGACAAGCGGGCTGTGCTGACGCGCGGCAAGAAGCATGTTGGGGCACTTGGCCCACAATATGGTCATGGCGAAAGAGCCCCTTAGTTCTTCTATGGCGCGCCGCACCGCTTCAAAGAAGACGGGCTCCAGAAGATCGCCGTCGCCGGACTTCCCGGTCTTATTAAGGCTTTTTATCTTCTCTTCTATAAGATGGACAACGATCTCGGTGTCGGTCTCCGACTTGAACTTATGTCCCGTCTTAAGAAGCTTTTCTTTTATTTCCAGATAATTTTCTATGATGCCGTTATGAACGATAACCACCTGGTTATCGCAATCGGTGTGAGGGTGCGCGTTATCTTCGGAAGGAACGCCATGGGTGGCCCAACGGGTATGGCCGATGCCTATCACCCCTTTTCTGAGCGGGTCTTTGGCTATAATAGCGTCAAGCGCGTCCACGCGGCCGCTGACGCGCTTGAGATAAAGTCCGTGTTTTGGGGTTATGCCGGCCACGCCGCAGGAATCATAGCCGCGGTACTCAAGCCGCTTGAGCCCGTCCACCAGGATGTCCGTAGCCGCCTTTTCGCCTATATAGCCGGTGATACCGCACATACTTGCCGCCTGGCAGCCGGACAGCCGGACGGCTGCACAGCCTGCTTATCTAAGATATACTTAACTCTATGCCTGGGCCGCCCAGCCGTCAACGAATCCGTTTATTGTATAAGCCTTTTCATCTCCGACACCGCCGTTTTAAGGCCCACGAACATCGCCCTGGAAATGATGGAGTAGCCTATATTAAGAGAATCCATTCCCTCTATCCTGGCCACGGGAACCACGTTGTAATAGTCCAGACCGTGCCCGGCGTGCAGATTCATTTTAAGTTCTTTCACCAGGAAAGACGCCAGCTGAAGCTGTTCAAGCTCCTTAGCCTGAAGTTTCTTTCCCCAGGACACGGAATATTTGCTGGTGCAAAGCTCGATACAGTCCGCGCCGATATTATGCGCGGCCCGGATGGGCTGGGGTTCGGGATCAACGAAAAGACTTACCTCGATCCCGGATTTTGAAAGGCTGCGGGTGATCTTTTCAAGCCCGGCAAGATTTCCGGCCATCTTCAAGCCGCCCTGGGTAGTCACTTCATTGGGAGATTCGGGCACTATGCAGACCGAATCCGGCCTGATCTTTAGCGCGATCTTCTCCATTTCGGGGGTGGCAGCCATCTCAAGATGTATCAGGCCTTTCACTTCCCGGCGGGCCCTTTCCAGGTCGGCGTCCTTTATATGGCGGCGGTCGCCGCGCAGATGCATTACCACCATATCTCCACCCGAACTGAGCACCACGCGGGTGGCTTCCACGGTGTCTGGGTTCTTCTCGTTCCTTGCGTTCCTTAAAGTGGCGATGTGGTCTATATTCACGCCCAATTTTACATTTCTCATAATTGATAACCCTCCAGAAATAACTCCAAAATACTGAAAACTAACGTTTAGCCGTCTGCAATGCGCCGGAATGTTTCCTGTAATGCTCCATCAGGTCGTCCGAGATATCCTTGATCACGGCTCTAGACTCGCCCTCCACCAGTATGCGCAACAGCGGCTCGGTGCCGGAATAGCGTATAAAGATACGTCCATTACCCTTAAGTTTGCCTTCAAATTTCAGGATCTTGTCCCTGAAGCCGTGGACTTGTTCCAGCGGCGGTTTATTGGCCACTTTCAGTGACCCGACCACCTGCGGATAACGTTTCCAGAGATTCTTAAAATAGCTGAAAGGTTTGCCCATATCCCGCACCGCGGCAAGGATCTGAAGAGCCGTAAGTATCCCGTCCCCGGTGGGGGCGAATTCCCTGAAAATTATATGCCCGCTGGACTCGCCGCCGATCTTAAGGTCCTCTTTGCGCATCGCGTCCGTTACGTTCTTATCGCCCACCGGCACCTGAACCGCCTTGATACCGAGGTCGTTAAGATATTTTATAAGACCGTAATTGGACATAAAAGTCAGAACGGCCTTATCGTTGATCAGCCGCCCTTTCCCGCGCATGTACGGAGCCGCTATTGAAACAAGATCGTCTCCGTCTAGAAGCCGGCCCTTTTCGTCGGAAAACATGCAGCGGTCCGCGTCGCCGTCAAGACTGATACCGCAAAAGGCTTTAGAGCGCACGGTGCTATTCTGCATGGCTTCGGTATAAAGGGCCCCGCAGCCGATATTGATATTTTTGCCGTCGGGCTTGGCGCCGATAACGGTTATATCCGCTCCCAGCTCTTTGAAGATCTGAGGCGCCGTTTTATAGGCCGCGCCGTTGGCGCAGTCTAAAACAAGTTTAACTCCTTTAAGTGAAAAACCGCGGGGCAGGGTCCCTTTCAGGAAATCGATATAATCCCTGGAATAATCTTTTTTCTGGATGGCGTGTTTTATGCGCCTGAAGGTCAGCGGCTTGCCGCTTAAGAGCAAAGCCTCTATCTTGTTTTCTATAGCGTCATTAAGCTTAAGCCCGTCGCAGGAAAAGAACTTTATGCCGTTGAATTCCGGCGGGTTGTGGCTGGCGGAGATAACTATACCGAAATCCGCGTCTTCGCGCCTGACCAGATAGGCCACGGCGGGAGTTGAGATAACGCCAAGGTCCAGTACTTTGAACTTATTAGCCCAGATGCCTTCAACGAGCGCTTTTTTTATGCGCTTGCCGGACCCCCGGGAATCCATACCTATAAGGACCACCGGCTTCCTTCCGGGACGTTTATTATAATGCGCCAGCACCAGGGTCGCGGCATAGCCTATCTTGCTTATAAAATCTTCCGTAAAGGGATAATTCCAGGGAACGCCTCTGATACCGTCTGTGCCGAATAATTTACCCATAAAGCGCTCAATATTTTCGTAGTGCCGTATTAGAGCTATGGCCACCAACCAGCCTGTATGCCTCAGACGGCGATAGCTCCGTTTTGCTTAACTTAATATTAATTTTATATTATATTGGCGCAGTCGTCTAGGACTACTACCTTAAGAGGTCCGGCGTCATCCGCCCCGCGCATGTGTTAAGCGCGGGGTGCGACAAGTGGGGAGATTTGACTCCTTTTTATTAAAGTGATTTCCGCTTCGGGAGGTTCAGCGCAACGTAGGGGAAACCGCAACAGCGGTGTCCGCCTGTGGGGAAATCCCCGGAAGGGGTCCCGCCAAGCGAAGCACCGGGAGTAAGCGACGATGAAATGGAGGGTAGGGGAAACCGCAATGCGGTGTCCCCTGTGGCAAAATCCCCAGGAAGGGGTGCCGAGAGCCCTCCTTGTGGAGCACCGGGCGCCACCTTATAAAGCCCGGCGGTAATCCGCCCCGCGCGTGTGTTTAGCGCGGGGTGCGACAAAGGGAGAGGTGGCCGAGTGGTTTAAGGCGCCGGTCTTGAAAACCGGTGTACGCTTATGCGTACCGTGGGTTCGAATCCCACCCTCTCCGAAGATTTTCAGCGTAATGCCCCACCCCCGAGAAAGCAGATAGGGGATACAGTTCCTCGCGCTAATCGGTATTTAGCGAGCACGACCATTTTTAATTTCCGGGAGCTGTCTGAATATTGTCGATTTGTGAGGAGAATATTTTCTTAAACAAGCTGTTTCCCAGCATATCCTGCAAAGATCCAATATGTCTTATGTGGCCGTTCTCTAAAAGCACGATCTCCCCACAGGATTTTATGCTGCTTAATCGATGGGAAATATTAATGAGGATCTTGCCGGTGCCCAGATAATGCCCCATATCCTTTATGGCCATTTCCTCCCATTTTGAATCCATCGCCGAAGTGGCTTCATCCAGAACTATAACCTCAGGATTTCTGATCAACATCCGCATCATGCTTATCGATTGCTTTTCCCCGCTTGAGATGTTGACCCCGCTTTCGAGAATATTGGTTTTGGAAAAATCATACTTTTCAGCCAGGACTTTAACGAACGGCAATTGCATAAGCTTCTCATAGTTCCGCAGCTCATTGTCGGTGCATCCAATCTTAATGTTTTCCTCGATGGAACAAGGGAAAATCTGAGGGGTATGGGAAACTAAATATATCCGGTTCCGCAGACTTTCCAGATTATAGTTCTCTATTCCAACATCATTTATGTAGATGTTAGAGTTGTACAAACCTACCAGTAATTTCGCAACAGTGGATTTTCCACAGCCGGAGCCTCCAACTACCGCATATGATCTGCCTTTGGAAAAAGAGAGGCGAAAATCATTCAGTACTCTTTTTGATTCATAATTGAACTCGTTAATGTCGAATCTGATGTTTTCAACCGGAGCTAATTCCAAGGTGCCGCTATTCTCGGTTTTCTGAGCGAACTCGTCCCTTAAAAAGTTGAAATTCACTTTTAAGTCGCGCAGGTTGATGTTTATTTTGTTGAGCTCGCTGAGCGCCCCAGAATATATGGACATTATCATGTTCAAAAATATCACGTCGGAAAAAGTAAGGGCCTTCTGTGAGAGGAGATAAATGGAATAGAACAAAATGAGGTTTTTGATCCCATCGATGACAAATATGAGCAGCAGCGAGATGTTCTGCGCGTAAAAATTCACCTCGTTCTGGGCTTCTTCGCTGGCGGTGAAAAATCTTCTCATCAATGCGGTGATGGCGGGATAGTCGACCAATTGTTTTATCAATTCAAAATTCGCGATCGTGTTCGTTACCTTTTCATAATTTGCGGCAGTTGCATGCTGCATATTCTGGCTTTTCTTTAAGAGGCTCTTGTTTATGAGTTTAAAACCGAAATAATTTAGCGGCAGAAGGATAAAGGAGATCCATAAAATACCGATGTTTATTTTGTAAATAAAATAAAACGAGATCAGGATGGTCAATATGGAAATGAAAGCATAGGATAATGTATTTGAAAGCAGCGAAAAGAGATCATATACAAAAACCGTGATCCGATTTACGTAATATGCCGTGCCGTTCTTGTAATAATCTGCGTATCTTATCCGCATCAGCTTTTGATACAGGTTCTCCAGCTCATTTACCTTGAAGACAAAGGAAAATTTAAGATTGAAGTAACTCAATATAAAATTGACCGCGTATAACAGGAAGAACGTTACCGCGAACAGGATAAAATATGTTTGGATTCCGTCGGGATTTATGGAACCGGAAGATATTTGGTCCAGAATCTTTTTTATAATAACGGGCGCTATAAACGTGAAGATAGCCTTTAACAGGACGAAACCAAATATAAGGCATATATATCCCGTGTATTTCCGAGCGAATCCGGTTATTTTCATAAGTTCTCCTCGATCGTGAATCTGCGGCTCCAGCAATTGCTACTTAAAGCAGCTTGCCGGCCGCTCAGTTGATGGTCTCCCATGTGGATTGCACATTCTCCAATCTGCACTTGGCCTGCTCTTTTAAATGAGGGCAAAGGAAATCCGGCTGATGATCAAAATTCCCGTGCAGCCTATAGCCTATTGCAGGACAGCCGCCTCCGCAAAAATGCTTATATTGGCAATCCGTGCATCCCTTCTTTTCAGCCAAAAGCTTAGGCATAAGCGCGGTCGAACTTCTTTTTACTTTTTCCTGCCAGTCTCCGTCAAAGATGTTCGCCATTTTAAACTCTTCATGCATCAGGCTTTGACACGGAAAAATGTCCCCCGACGGGCTTAACGCAATGATCTTCTTTCCCGCAGAACAACGATAATACACATTGCTTTCGCCGATCTCGGTATCGTTGAGGGTCTTTATCTTTTCCAACTCGGGAACTTGTGCAATGTCCTCTATCCGATTGGGGATAAGCATGGTTTTTATCGTGTTTTTCACGCCATACTCATTTTTCAATTTATCATGGAACTCCTTAACTTCATCTATATTGCTAGCGGTGATAACGCTTCTTACCACCAGTTTATCGGGGAATTCTTTCGTGATCTTTCTGATGACCTGAAGTATGTTTTGAAATCCGATGGCGCTTCGATTTAATTCATTGCTATGCTCATTTTCACTGTCCAGGCTTAAAACGATGGAGTTCACATAGGGGAGGACTTCCTTATATCTTTCCCCCAACAGACTCCCATTCGTAAGCAGCGAGACCCTGAATTTTAATTCCGCCAACTTTTTTATTATTACTCCCGCATCTTTCCTGACCAGCGCTTCCCCTCCCGTGACATTGATGTGTTTGATAGTGGTTTTGCTTAATTTGTCCGCGACTTTTGCCCAATCATCCGTTTTTAGTTCATCTCTGAAGTTTTTATGCCAATCCCTGTTATAACAATACGAGCAATTAAAATTACACCTCATCGTTAAATGCATATAGGCGGTCGACAGATCCGCCAGCTGTATATCCTCTACTATCTTGTCGTTAACCGTTCCGCTGAGTTCGTTTTTATCCGTATCCTTCTTAAACAGAAACTTTAATTTTTCCAAATACCTTATCTGCGATAGGATATCCTCGTCCGAAGCCGCTGTTTTAAACTCTTTTGAGATAGTTTCTTTTATCTTGCTTAAATTGACATCGCCGTCATTGTTAAGGACATCATTTATTATTATAAAAACAGCTTTACTTATCCTAACCCTTTTGTGTATCAGTGGGCTATAGATTATAAAATTATTATCGGGCTCTTTAAGGGTTATAATATTTTTATCAAAAAACAATTTCATATTAAAGTCTCCTGGATTTATGACAGGGCGGCGGGAATGCCGCCCTGTCTTTTTCTTCTTTTTTATTTTTCCCCGCCGGCTCCACCACCCAAACCAGAGCAGAGGCATTGACATGCACGCGTTGTGGTTTCGTTAAGAACTTCAACTTCTATTTTAAACAGTTCCCTCATTAGAATTCTCCTTACTATTATTTATTTTCCCCGGCGCCACCACCAACTCCAGGCACGCATACACAGCCGCAGCCGCGCGTTTGTGCTTCAACTTTCTCGACTTCGATTTTAAACAATTCCATTTTTCCTCCTATCCGTTTTTAGTCTACACTCTTGTATAGAGCAATTATTATGCCGAAATCCGGAAAATGGCCGAAATGGGCGCATATTCCTTGTTTTATCGTCGGAGAATACTCTTTAGCCTGGAATTAGCGCGGCTTGTTTTATCTTGTAAAAGACTCGTAATGCGTACTATTTTAGATCCCTATGGTACTTTTATAAGACGATATGGCCTGGGTTTGCTACAATATTGGATATCAGACGGCGGCAAGTTGGGGGCTTTAATGGGTAAACTAAATATTCTTGTGGTTGAAGACGACGCGCTGGCACGCGAGGTTATGTCGGAAAACCTGGCGGGCCATGCGGTGGAGTTTGCCGGGGATAAAGCTACGGCCGAACGCAAACTTAAGGCCGGGCATTATGATATCTGCTTTATGGACCTGCTGCTCGGTGAGAATGACGATTATTCCGGGCTGAAGCTTATCCCTTTGGCGGTTTCAAGGAATATTTACTCCGTGGTAATGTCTAGTTGTGATACGGAAGAAACCATTGGCCGGGCTTACGCGCTTGGCTGTAAAGAGTTTTATGTGAAGGGCAACGAGGACCATAACATAGCGGCCATCATAGCCCGGTATCTGCGCGGCGACGGCGGCAAAGAAGCGCAAGAAGTTTTCTCCGAAGTTTTTATAACCAACGACCCCGAAACCCGCTCGTTGGTGTCCGAGGCTCTTAAATACGCGGCTATGGAGCTGCCGCTGATGCTCCTTGGCCCTTCCGGCACCGGCAAGACCACCCTCGCGCAGCTATTGCACGGGCATTCCGGCCGGGACGGCGACTTTGTGTCGATAAATTGTGCGGCTTATACTGAGGACCTTTTGGAATCAGAGTTGTTTGGATATAAAAGAGGGTCATTCACCGGCGCGCATGAAAACCGCAAAGGCAAACTGGCGCAGGCGGACAAGGGCACGCTGTTCCTCGATGAAATAGGTGCCATGAGCCAGAATATGCAGGTGAAGCTGCTTAAGGCCATTGAGGAAAAGGCGTTCTACCCACTTGGGGCGGACAAGCCGGAGTATTCCGACTTCCGCGTAATAAGCGCCACTCTTGAGGACGTGCAGAAACTGCTGGCCGAGGGAAAGTTGCGCTTTGATTTCTTCCAGCGCGTGCACGGCATGACGATAGCACTAAAACCCCTGGCACAGAGGAAATGCGATATCTTCCCACTAATGCAGGCTTTTACAAAGGGAAAGAAGCGGCTTGCGTTCGAGCCGGAGGCAAGGGAACATCTGCTGGCGCACAACTGGCCCGGCAACACCCGTGAACTAAAGCGCTTTGTGGAATTAATAGCGGCCGGCACACAGGGATCGGTGACGCTGGACACTGTGCAACGGCACATTACGCCATGCGTCGCGCCGGAGCAGACAGGCGCAGCGGCTGTTACACAGGAGCAGTACGATTATGCGGTTAAACACGGCCTTGCCGCCGCCGCGGACCGTTTTACCGCGGGGATCATTAACCGCAATCTAAGCGAGAACCACGGCAAAAAAGCCGCCACGCTTACCCAGCTTAAGATCTCTAAATGTCTTCTGTATTCCGTGCTGGCGAAGTTGAAAACAACGGAGAGGAAATAATCATGGCCGATAATGAAAAAATATATCACAACCTTAAATCAAAAACCATAGGCCTTAAAAGCGCGGTGGAACTCCTGGAAAAATGCCCTCCGGAAAAAAAGGATAAAGTGATCAGGCTTATGCGCGAAGCGGCGCAGGATATTATTATGCTTCTGACGGAGTTGGAAGCAAAACCGAAATCATAATCAGCCCCACGGCGGTTCTTTGCTGATCACTTTCAGCCAGGGCAAATGGGAGAATTTCTCCGGAGGATGTCCGGTCGCAAGGCAAAGATTCGTGAAACCTTTTTTTCTTAGGTCTGCGGCAATATCCTCGCCTTTTATATTTTCACCAAGGTCGGAATCTATGTATATCGGCGTGTCTTTGGGAAAATCCCCCAGTTGCGAGAGGAACTCAGCCGGGTCGGTATATGCCTGCAATTTAATGCCGTGCTCCTGTGCGGCCATTTCCCAGGTCATATGCGTAAGCGCGTCATCGTCCACCAGAACAACGCATTTAGAAGACGAAGCAGAAACAGGCGGATTAATAAGAGATTTACTATCACCTATCGTCATAGGCACAAAACCGGATAATCCTTTTGGGATCATTCGTATCTTAAGACGCCTGCATTCTGCAATTATCCGATCCTCTTCGCAGCGGCTTGTGACCAATATCGTTTGACCGCAGAGCCCAAGCTCTTCGGACAGGCTTAATCCGGTTTCTTTATACCCTGAAAGTTCATAATCAAAAAGGCAGACGGCATTTTCGACTTTTATCTGATTGGCTTTCACCCAAGTCCGCAATTTATCCGGCTCACTGAAATGGAGTACTTCAATATCATGTTCTTTAACACGGACGGACTCAAACCGGCCCTGCCATATCTGATGGACACTCGGGTCATCGTCCAGAACAACAACCGGCCTGCCAGGATAAAGTATCAATTCCGGCACAAATTCATCAGGAGCTTCGGCTTTAGGTAGTTTTATTGTGACTTTGCTGCCCTTGCCCGGCTCCGAAGTAATTGTCAGACTGCCACCCCAACTTTCCGCCGTAGTTCTGGCATGGAACAACCCAAGACCCGATCCTCCGGCTTTACCGTGAGTTTCGCCTTTTTGACCAAGACGCGCCAGTATTTCGGGTAGTATGCCTTTGCCATTATCGGATACTGTCAAAATGATGCTTTCGTTTTCATGACCTAAACTTATAATTACCGCACCTTTATCGCCCAAAGCCTCAACGGCGTTATTGACCAGATTAGAAATCATGCGCCGGAACTCAACAGGCTGGATTTTAGCGAACAGGCCGTAAGATTCCCTCGTTAATTCAAAATCAATATTGATCCCTGGTTTTGACTCAAATTGCAGTCGCTTTTCCGTGATAATAGGATCAACAATGCTTGAGATCAGATAGGTTTGCAATATCACACCCGCTTCGGATTTTTCTCCGGCAGAATCAGCGGCTGGTACGGTTTTTGTCTGTTGCCGGTTCTTTTCAAGAAGATCATTCGCCACATCGCGTATGCGATTAACCGCATGCCGCACTATAATACGTTTCTTTTCAGGAAGTTCCGCCGTATCTTTAAGCGCCGCGTCCAGCGCAAACAAGGGTGACCGTATGTCATGCGCCACCTGCGCGGCCAAGGCAGTCAAGGACGCTTGCTTGTCGATATGAGCTTTCAGATTTTCTGTTTCAAGAAGAACAATCTTTTTATGCCAGGAGGTCATGTATATAAAAAACAAGCCTACAAGTGCAGCGGCGCTGAATATTGCGAACAATATCAACCTGTTACGCAAGATTTTAAGGCCATGCGGAAGATCTGAATCTATATATAAAGCAAGACAATCTGCGCCTGAAATGTTCCCCGGCAACACCACAAGCAGGCCTACGCCCCTCCAAAAATGTGGTTTTACAAGCCGGCCGGACGAGCAGGTAAACCCCGTAAAAGGATCTACGGCCGGCGAACCGAGAAACTGTGTCTTATAAATGGTCTCCCAGGAATCCGGTCGAACAAACTGCCGGATCTCGGCAAACTGAAGAATTCCTTCTTTTTGACTTTTGCCTAACGCGGCCTCAAGCTTTAATATATTCCCTTCGGCCAGTTCATTTGAAAGAGTTGTGGTAATCTGTTTTTCAAGAGAAGAGACCCCGTATTCTTTTGCGGCGGACCACAGCCAGAAAAAAGCCGCTGAAAAGATAATGGCCAGAACGGCGCCAGCCAGGAACCATATCTGAAGCAGCCGCCATTTTGAGAGCATTGTTATTTCACCATTTCCGGCCGCCAGCTAATAGCACGGAACTCTACAACATCGGAGGCCGAATTGAAATGCGACAGGTCCACGCCTTGATTATGAAGGTAGACTGGCCCTGAATGCATAAAAGTCAGTACTGCCGCGTCATCAAATATTGTTTTGTTTATTTTTTCCGCCAAAAGCCTCCTGTCTGAGGGCCCGCGCGTGCCCTCGGCCTCTTTTATGATTTCAGGGATCTTGCCTGAGGGGTCAGGAATACACGCGCCGATTTTACTCATAAACATCATACGCAGGGAAACGAATGGGTCTGAAATAGATATGCCTGACGCACGATATATAATGTCGTAGGCTCCTTTTGCCTTCCGGTTATACCATTCTTTTCCGGACAATCGGATAATGTGTGAAGTCATGCCATGCAACCGCAAAGACTCGGTAAGGGCCTCCTCTACTAGTATCTTGATATCCTGGTCTTTGCTTGTTATCTTCTCGGGTAGTGGAGTTGAAATAATAACGACTTTTCCCTTGGCTCCCTTTACCGGCCGGACGCTGCGCGGTGCGTGGAATTTCACATATCCCATTCCCCCTTTTGGGATAAACGAATGGTCAATCGACACCTGCGACGACAGTTGTGAACCGTTTTGTAGGATATAAAAGAATACGTCACGGACCGACCGGCGAAGAGCCGGATCGCTGAATGGAGGGTGTTTGTGATTCAGTTCCATGAAATACATATCAGTCGCTATTCCTTCGGTGACGGCGACTCCGGCGGACGTAAGCGTCTTTAGCTTATCCTTCCCCAGGCTGCTGCTCATTTGTACGGTCATGTCACAGCTATTTCCGGTTATCGCCCCGATAAAATCCCGATTGGCGGGTGAGCCATATATTTCCACCACCCCAGGGGCGTACTCAACTGAATGAAAGACGTGCCTCGATTCCAGCACCACTTTTTCTTTGGAAATACTTTTTACCCTATATGCGCCGGACGCCGAATAACAGAAATCGTCTTTCCATTGGGCGTTTTTGTCAAAACATTTTGGATCTGCAATACTATATATCGCCTGGTCCAATATCTCGCACAAGTCTGCCGCCCGTTTATTCAGTTTGAAGATAAGCGTATCGCCGGTCGCGTAGATGCTTTTAAGTGGCGCAGCATAGTTGTTCCAGTCACGCACCTCCGGCATAAGCGAGTTTAAGGGGAGAGCATCTTTACGTGTAAGCCACAAGATCCTTCTGAAATTCTTTAGCACGATATCCGCAGTTATCGGCGTCCCATCGTCAAAAGTTAGTCCTTTCCGTATTTTAAATCTCCATGTTTTCCCTGTCGGATCCACCTTCCACGATTCCGCGATCATTCCCTCCGTCCTGCTGTTCATAAAACTAGTAATCAGCGGAGCATAAATATTCCGGATCACCGGCAAAACATCAATGCGGTCCGATTTATATGTGTCGAAGGTCGAGGGAAGATACCAGTATAGGAACCTGAACGGGGTCGAATTCATAGCGTTATCTCCTGCTGACAATGATAGCGGGCAAATAAACAGAAAACAGATAAAGCGGGCAATGTAATACATTTAAACCAGAAATCGCTCGACCCCATCCGTCATGAAAGGAACCGTGCCGTCCAAAAGGACGCGGTAGACATTGACTTCGGGGTTCCAAGGCCCTATTATCGCGGCGGAAAAGGCCAACTTGGGGATCTTCGGGACAGAATTTTTTCCAATCTGGATTTTGGTTTTAACCATTTCTCCCGCAGACTTTGAACTAGCAAAATAATAAAGGCGCGCCTCAATGAGGCTGTCAAGCCGCGCGGGGTTAAGTTTCTTTATCTTCCCAAAGACTAGATAGTGGTTGTAAAGTTCTATAATGGCATGTTCCGCCACAGTATTCACATCCATCCCGCACGCAGACCCAGGCAGCACTCCGCCACATTCTGTTTCCAACAAGGCAAGACAAAAAAACACTTTTTTATCGGAAAGATCGGGGAACTCTATATCCGCCATTTCTGTGATATAGACGCGCAAGCGTTCTGCGTACCCGCCGAATAGCGCGGGGGCCTTGGTGCGCTCCCAGGGGAAATTTACAAGGAGGACATCACCGTTGTACCATATTCTGTCCAGCAGCCATCTTTCCAACGCTTCACAATAAGCGTTCGCTTTCACAGGCCCGCTTCCGAAACTATCAGGCAACGCCGCAAAACCATTTGTGGTTGAATCAATATCTAATCCGGCGCTTTGTCCGGAAGAGTAATAAAAAAAAGACCATCTCTCTATAGCCTCCACAACGGCTTTTACCTGGCTTTCCTCTTTATCTGGACTCCAAGCACCGCCACTACCTTGGTTAAAAATCTTAAACTCCCCAGTTACACCGGTGATATTTTTATGTAGAAACGCGGAAGAATGCCACCAACTCCTTTTGAACAAGCTGGGATAAGGAGCCGATGTGATTCTTGTTATAGGCCCGGTTTCCGGATCTATGAACCTAAGAAGAGTTTTAGCCGTAGTTATCACAATTTAAAAGTAAAAGGGTATACCCATTAGGATATACCCTTAGACGTAACTTTATCCTAAAAGTCCGCAGGTTATTTATGAATTTTCATTGGCGGCGGGCCATCGCGATTTGGATCATTACTATCCCTCACCGCGCTCTTGGCGGTGACCACGCCCGCTTTATCGAATACTGTGGCATTCGACGCGGAAACCAGCCCGACAATAGCGTATACGAATATAAGAGCGATTTGTTTAATTTTGTTCATTATATCTCCCCTGCAATGTTTTTATTCTACCAGTTTCGAGATCTCATTACAATACAGTTTGCCGATAAAAATAGGGGGCGCTTTCGTACACGCTTTCCCTGGATACACCGGATTAAGGTCCGGTCGTAGATGCCCCGGGGCCGATCCCCCGGATTACAAGGATACTATAGATACAGCTTATCTGACAGAACCAGCTTAGGAAAGGGTCTTTCGGCCTAACCTGTTTTGGGCCCCGTTTATCCGCTTGTTTTCATAGGGCATCGGAGTGAGGCCGGGGAAGGACCGCACGGCCCCCTCCCTGGTCCTCACTCCAACAGTGCTTTACTTTAAATATTTATCGCCAAGAGTGGCGCCTATCCATGGCACGAAAGCGATGAGCAGCGTGTTGATCAGCTCTGGAAACACTTTTTTGCCATGATAGATCAATATCAGCGATATAAGAGCTCCAGATACTCCGCCTATTTTCATGCCAGTCTTTTCTTTAAGGTTCATAGTATGTCCTAGACTACCCCTGGATTTCCGAAGCCGGGAATAGCCTCGCTATCCCACTCAACGCAGTACGGCACAGGTACGCATTCCGAAACAATTTTGTTAACAAGGGTGCAAACAGCCCCGGCAGGGCCACAACTTCCGCCGGCAGCCGTAAAGCACCAAACAGTCCCGGCTAGACAGGCAGTCTGCCAGATTTCCTTATCACGACAAACGTCCTTTGAAGCCCATTTTACACAATTTCCAAGAGACTTGTCTTTTGCTGAGAGTTGATCAAAACTCCTGAAGGACACAAAAGTATTCAGCCTTTTCGGAAAAACATATTTCTCCGGAGTGTTGAACTGTGCTTTCTCTTCTGCCGTGCCATATACGAGCAATTTCTTTAAGTCATCCCGCAGTGTTTCGTCCACCTTCTTGTTTTCGCAACGGTTAATGGTCGCCAGTATTGCGGAATCGTCCGAGGGATCACCCGCATTTCCGGACTCCACCGAGAAGGCCTTCCAAGAGATGCCACTCACACTGGGCTCCTGCGCCTTGACCGCCTCCATAAACTTCTGGGAACTGTAAGAGCCTTTGTCGAAATCCATCTTCAACTCTTCCGCCCTGACTCCAGAGGCCGCATTAACTATTACCGCTATCGCCATCATTAACTTTTTCATCTTTTTTCTCCGTTCTTCGTTTTATATTACCGGAGAAGTTTCCCCCCACCGGTTTTGCTTACACCCCACACAGGTCAATTTTTATGCCAAATTGAGAGAAAGGGCAAAAATAGGGCGAGTTTTTTTGGTTTGTCGTCGGCGGACGGTTATTTTTTGGTTGGGCAAAATATTTTAGGAACGGCCTTAAAATCGGGCTGCGTGTTAGATTATAAGACTTTTTGGTCTTTTTTAAAGACGCTATTTCCGTATGGAGTGGGTGTTTTGTTGCGATTTTCACTGCTTAAAGGATCACGTTTTCTCTTTGGCCGTCCAGAATCCTTCAAAAACATAGCCAATCTTGAACCCGAGCGCCGGCCTCAATGTTCCGGCTTTACTGTTGCCCACGTTCTCCACCGGGATAAGTGTTGTTAAATAAATAGGAACCGGCACGCGGCAGATTCCTGCGCCACAACGTGCCGCCGCCCAAAACGCCATTTATAGTCCGCGGATAATATATAATAAAACCACAATGCCAGATAACATCGTTTATTCCACCGACCCGGACTGGCGGGCGCCGTGCCCGGCCTGCGGCAAAAACCCGTGCGCCTGCAATTCCCCCTCCGGCAAGCCCAGGCAGACGGAGCCTGTGCGCGTTTCGTTCCGGCGCGGCCATAAAGGCAGCGGCATGACCATGATAGAAAAGATACAAATGCATCCGGCGGGGAAGGAAGAATTGTTGAAAAAATTCAAGAAACGGCTGGGCGTGGGCGGCGCCGTCAAACTCGGCGCGCTAGAACTTCAGGGCGACCACAGGGATTTCGCCGAAGCGGAACTGAAAAGCCTGGGGTACAAAGTGAAACGGCTGGGATAACGGAAAGCGGACTTTCAATATGAACCACAAAGCTAAAATACTGATCGTGGACGACGACGCGCAAATATCGGAAATGATCTCTGAGGCTCTTATGAGCAAAGGCTACGAGATCTCCGACGCGTTCGACGGGAAACAGGCGGTCGCGAAAGTAAGCGCGGAAAAGTTCGATCTTGTGGTCATGGATATCCAGATGCCGGTAATGGACGGCATAACGGCCATGGGTGAAATAAAGAAAATTGATCCCGCCATAGAAGTTATAATCGCCACAGGGCATGGGACCATGGGCACCGCCGTCCAGAGCATGAGGAAAGGCGCGTTCGATTACATACACAAACCTTTCGAGATAACCGAACTTTTCACTGTCGTCGAAAAAGCTCTGGCAAAGCGCAAGTTCAACGATATAACAAAAGCTATTTTCTCTACCATCAAATCGGAGGAATTGCTGAGGATAGTGATAGATTCCGTAACCGGGGTGTTAAAAGCCGACGAATCCCTGCTTGTGCTGCTGGATAAGGCGGAACGGCCTTATATCGCCATCTCCGACGGGCTGGAAGACGATCAGCGTAAAAGTTCCAGGCTTGAGGTCTGCGGACGCGTGCTGAAACGGCTGGCGGCCGACGGGTTCGAGCCGGTAGTGCTGATAGAGGACCCCTCCGGAGATAAAAGATTCGCGGACATAAAACATCTTAGCGACGTCCAATTCGCCATGATGCTGCCCCTGATGGAAACCGGCGGGCTGATAGGGCTCATAAACATCAACCGCAGCCAGCCGGAAGAATATTTCAGCGAAAATGACCTACAGAAGGCCAAGATCTTCGGTTCGCTGGTGAACCTGGCGTTAAAGAACGCTAATTTATACAAGCAGCTTCAGGAAACACAATCCCAGCTGATCCAGGCGGAAAAGATGTCGGCGCTCGGCCAGCTGGCCGGGGGGCTGGCGCATGAAATAAACAACCCGCTCTCCGGGATTCTCGGCCTGACCCAGCTGGTACTGGAAACAACTCCGCCGGGCACACAGACCCATCAGGACCTCACGGACATAGAAAAGGCGGTCTTCCGCTGCAAAAAGATCATCACATCGCTGTTATCATTCGCCCGGCAAGAAAAAACCCAGATGGAACCGGTCAACATCAGCGAAACGATAGAGGAAACCCTGGTCCTCTGCGCCCGGCAGATGGAATTGAAACATATAAAGATCGTCAAGCGGTTCGGCGAGAGCCTTCCGCTGGTAAACGCCGATTTCCAGCAATTAATGCAGGTATTCCTGAATCTGCTTACCAACGCAAAGGACGCCATGCCGGACGGAGGAACGATCACAATAAGTACGCTTCCGCCATCCCCGGACCCGGATGGAAGGCGGATGATAACCGTCTCGTTCGCGGATACCGGGGCCGGGATCCCGAGGGAGATACTGGACAGGGTCTTCGACCCCTTCTTTACGACCAAACCCGCCGGGAAAGGAACCGGCCTTGGCTTATCGGTCTGCCTCGGCATATTGAACAGACATAACGGAACGATCTCCGCGGAGAGCGAAGCCGGCAAAGGGTCCGTTTTTACCCTGCGCCTGCCGGTGTAACCATGCCTAAAAAAATTCTGGTGGTGGATGATGAAGAAATAGTCCGGAACTATGTCAAACGGGCTTTGGCAAGCCGCGGTTATGAAATAGCAGAGGCCGTCAACGGAGCCTCCGCGATAACAGCCGCGGAGAAAGAAGAATTTGACGCGGTGATATGCGACCTAAAAATGCCGGACCTGCGGGGAGAAGAAGTAATAAAGAAACTTAAAGTCCTGCGCCCCGCCGCAAAGATCATAGTCATTACAGGCTCGGTTTCCAATATTGCAAACCCCATCGCCACGGGCGTGGAAGTTGAGGGGTTTCTCATAAAGCCTTTCGGCATAGGCGAACTGAGGGAGATGCTGGAAAAAGTTATTTAATGCAGCCCGCAGTCATCCGACAATCTCTTCTCTTCCTCCATAATTTTTCTCACTTCTTCTTCCTCGGAAAAAGATAAACGCGGAGCGTCGTCAGATTTGTACATTTCATCCAGCAGCCGGTAAAATATTTTCTTCATCTGGGGATCGGCTATTTCCCCGCCCGGGTTCCTGGTGAGGATCTCGCTGGAAAAATCCGGGTCCCGCATCTTAAGCGCCCAATACTTAGCCTTAGCCTCCATCGCCGAGGCTTGATGCTTTATAAGCCTGGTCCGCCTGGCGCTACAGTCGCCGGTTTCGACGTTCCTGGGGGCGTCCCTGAAATCGTTAAGCGCCGGGAGCTTCGCCTCGTCCGCGAACATACCCACCAGCACCGTCATATCCAGCACATCGAACTCAAATCCCGGCCTTTCCATGACCATGTCCCACTGCCTTTCAGTCTGGGCCTCAATTACATGCAGCACCGCGCCTGTCCCGGGGTCTATCATTTTGGCTATTATCTTCAGGTGGTCGGCGGTGCCGAAAACCACGCCTATTATGATCACGTCCGCGGAGGAGAGAGCGCCCTCTTTTTTATCCTCCACCCCTTCGGTCAGGCCGGCCAGCCCAAGCTTCTGTTCCTGAAGCACTTGGTCAAGCTGGCTTCTTTCCAGCAATTTCACTTTTCCCGATTCCGCCAGGCAGGTCAGCAGCCGCTCCGAGACGTACTCGCTCTCCTCGCGGGACGTCCTGGCCTTGCGGGAAAAGGCCAGAACGGCGATACTCTTCACTTTATTTATACTGGAGTACTTGGCGATGTCCGCCGCCATTTTCTTGTAAACATTATCGTTGGCCTGAACAGGCCGGAGACCGCAGAAAAACGGAAATAACAAGGTTAAAAAGATCCTGGTCAAAACCAAATTGTTTCTGGTCATATATCCTCCCGCCGCTTGAATAGTTTAACAGGCGAAGATATGGGAAAGACCAGTAAATTATCAAATTTTAATCAAATGTTTAGGGACGGCGGGACAGCTAGGCGGCTAGGCGGCTCAACTGCTAGACAGCGGGGCGGCTATAGGAATTGGGGGAGGATTTCGGTTTTTCTCTCTGGCAGTCCAGCTATCTAGCCGTCTAGCAGTCCAGTTGAGCGGCTTTGAAAAATTGGGGATTAAACTTCGGTTTTTCTCTCTGACAGTCCAGCTGTCTAGCCGCCTGGCTGTCCAGCAGTAACTGTTTCTCTGGCAGTCTAGCTGCCCAGCCGCCTAGCTGTCCCGCCGTCTTTCCTACTCGAACTTATAGCCGTGCCCCGTAACGCTTATGATACGGGCGCCTATTTCAGGGCCTATCTTTTTACGGAGCGAAGAGATGTGGACGCCCACGGTATGCGGGTCGTTGTAACTGGCGGGATCATAACCCCAAACGGTTTCAAGGAGATAGGGCACGTTCAACAACCGCCCCTTTTCCATTATCAGCGCGGTCAGCAGGTCGAATTCTTTTCTGGCCAGCTTTATGACTTCTCCCTTTATGGTTACGGTGCGCCCGGCCGGATCTATCACCATGCCGAGCCTGGAAACATTTTCGGTCTTTTCCCGGAAGGCCTCATAACGCTTCATCACCGCGTTCAGCTTGGCAAGCAGTACCGCGAACGAGAAAGGCTTCAGGATATAGTCATCAGCGCCTTTGTTATAGCCGGCCAGGATATCTTCCTCTTTTATTTTCCGGCCGGAGATTATAATGACCGGAACCTTTGACAGTCCGGGAGTTTCCTTTATCACCCTGCACAGGGCAAAACCGTCCAGCCCCTTCATCTCCGCGTCGGTGATTACCAGGTCGGGCCTGGATTCCCTGGCAAGTATGACCGCTTCGGCACCGTTGTCCGTATGCACTATCTGAAAGCCGCGGCCCTGGAGGTATCTCCTGGTCGAATCAAGCACGGTTTTATCATCATCCACCAACAGAATTTTTTTGGACATATCAGCTGAAAAAACGCGGCGGCCGCTTATTTACTGCAATATCTCTCCATCACGCGCTTAAGCAGGCTTTCATAATTACTATTCTCTTTCATAAACGCGGGATAAGTCAGATCAGCGGCTTCCCCCTTCACCAGATTCAGTATAAGCCGGCTCTCCAGATACGGGATGAGCGGAGCGTTCTTATCCCTTTCTCCGCAGATCGCGGCCGGGTCCATTTCTACGGTCTCCCGCGCGATATGCTCAGCGTAGCCGTCTTTAAGCCAGGGCTTGAGAGCTATATAATTCATGGCTCCAAAATTATTTTTCAGTTGCGCCAGCACCAGCTCATGGATCATAACGCTTTCAAGGATACGGGGATTGAGCCCCGCCTCACGGCCATAGGCCTGGTTTTTATCAAAATCCGACGAGGCAATAAATATTTTATTGGTGGCGGGATGCACGCAAGCGCCGGTTTTCCGGCAGAACGGCGCCAGAAACGTATATTCCGCATAGCCGCCGGCCAGGTAGATCTCGAACTTCTGTCCAGGGTCGAAAAAGTCATCGGCGACTACGGCGTCATACACCCTTGTAAGGACCGCGTCCGTAGGCCCCGTTACCGGGGCGCGTGTATAAACGGTGATGTTTTTATATCTGTAGGTATTGCTGAAAAGAACTTTTGGGAAAAAGGTCAGACAGCAATATAAGACCGCCGCTGCCAGTATGCAATAAGATATGAACTTTCCTAATGACATTTTCCCCCCTTTATTCTTTTAAATGGTTCCCACTATGAAATACCATATGAGAAGGGCGATGATAAGGGAGATCAATTTGATCTTCCAATTTCTGGTTATAAGTTCGGGGGTATTCATACCGCTTTTTCCCGGGGCGCCTGGGGTTCGGCCTGCGGCTGGGGCCTGGGCCCCTTGCGCAAGAGCGTTTTTTCGGTTTTGGCGCGGTAAAGCTGATAGAGCATAGCCTCAAGATCTTTCGGATCCACGGCCTGCTGCAACTTGCCGTTCCTGGAAATGGAGATAAGCCCGGTCTCTTCCGACACCGTCAGTATTATAGCGTCGGCAATTTCGCTCAGGCCCAGCGCCGCGCGATGGCGCATGCCCAGGATCTTGGAAAGCTCATGCTGTTCCGTAAGCGGCAGAATACACCCGGCCGCCACAAGGCGGTTGTTGGCTATAACCACGGCTCCGTCGTGAAGCTGGGTATTGGGGTGGAAGATGGTAAGCAGAAGTTCCTTGGAAACTTCTCCGTTCACGCGCACGCCGGTCTCAACTATATCGCGCAGCCCCATATCCTGCTCCAGCACTATCAGCATGCCCGTTTTCTTTTCAGCGGCGAACCGCATGGCCTCCATCAGCTCCGCTATAAAACGGTACTCCTGCGAGATCAGCATGCGGCCAAGCGGGTTGGAACCGATATTGGCCAGCGCCACGCGTATCTCGGGCTGAAAAACCACGATCAGAAGGAAGATGCCGGCCACCCAGAACTGCTGAAGCAGCCAGACGGTGGCGCCCAGGCCCGAGTATTTGGCAAGGGAAGTAATGATGGCAAGAATGAATACGCCCCAGACCACATTCATGGCCCGGGTATCCTTGATAAGAAGGATAAGCCGGTACACGATGTAATAGACGACAAAAATATCTATAACACTCTTAAGATAGCTCATGGCCCTCACTGCGCGGGATATCAAAAGTCAAAACGCAAATGTAAATTCTCAGCAACTTTTTACGCCTTCCGGCTCTAAACCTTTCATCAATGTATCCATTTCCGCCGCGTCTATAACCTCTTTTTCCACAAGAGCCGCGGCAATGGCGTCCAAAGCTTTTTTATTGACCGTCAGGATCTCTTTTGTCTTCACCAGGCACTCAAGCACTATGCGCTTCACCTCGTCGTCCACGTTCTTGGCGGTCTCGTTGGAATAGCCCGGCTGGCGCATAAGGTCCCGGCCCAGGAACACCTCGGATTCGTCTTTCTTCAGCGAAATCGTCCCTATTTTTTCGCTCATACCGAACTCGGTTACCATCTTCTGCGCGTAGCTGGTAACTTTGGAGAGGTCGTCCGTGGCCCCGGTGGTAACGTCATGGAAAGTCAGCTCCTCGGCCGCGCGGCCGCCCAGCAGAACGGAAAGCTTATTTAAGATCTCGGACTTTGAAGTAAGGTACTTATCCTCAAGCGGCAGTTGCAGCGTGTAGCCCAAAGCCGGCCCCCGGGGAATGATGGACACCTTATGGACCGGATCGCAGCCCGGCAGCAGCCGTGCGACCAGCGCGTGGCCGGCCTCGTGATAGGCCACTATCTTTTTCTCCTTTTCGGAGATAATACGGGATTTTCTCTGCGGACCGGCTATCATTTTTTCTATGGCTTCCTCTATATCTTTTTGTTCCACCACTTTCCTCTCTTTCTTGGCGGCCATGATGGCGGCTTCATTTACAATATTGGCAAGGTCGGCGCCCACAAAACCCGGAGTATGCCTGGCTATAATGCTCAGATCGGTATCCGGCCCCATCTTCACCTTGCGGGCGTGCACCTGCAGGATCTCGGTGCGGCCCTTGATATCGGGTACGGGCACATTAATGCGGCGGTCGAACCTGCCGGGCCTCAGAAGCGCCGGATCCAGCACGTCCGGGCGATTGGTAGCGCCGATAAGAATTATGCCTTCGTTCGACTCAAACCCGTCCAGCTCCACCAGCATCTGGTTCAGGGTCTGCTCGCGTTCGTCGTGGCCGCCGCCTATGCCGGCGAAGCGGGCGCGGGCCACGGCGTCCAGCTCGTCCACGAATACTATGGCGGGGGCGCTTTTCTTGGCGCGCTCAAAAAGATCGCGCACGCGCGAAGCTCCCACGCCCACGAACATTTCCACGAATTCCGAACCGGAAGAAGTAAAGAACGGCACGCCCGCCTCGCCCGCTATGGCGCGCGCCAGCAAAGTTTTCCCGGTTCCGGGAGGGCCGTACAAAAGCACGCCCTTGGGCAATTCGCCGCCCAGCATCCGGTATTTCTTGGGATTTTTAAGGTAATCCACTATATCCATCAGCTCGTCTTTGGTCTCATCGCAGCCCGCGACATCCTTAAAAGTCACTTTCTGCTTCTTCAGGTCCTGCTGCTTGGCGCGGGACTTGCCGAACGACATCGCCTGCTTGCCACCCATCTGCGCCTGACGGAAGAACAGGAACCACCACAGGAACACGAACACGGCTATCCACCCCAGATTTATAATAAGGCTGGTGATCCAGCTTTTGTCGGCTTCGCCGGAATAACTTTTAACCCCGCCGGCGTTCATATCTTCCACAAGCTTGTCGTCGTTCAGCGGAATAGTCCGGAAAGCCGCGGTTTTATCCCCCTCTTTATATTCGCCTTTTATGAGGTCGGGGCGCATGGTGACTTTCAGCACCTCTCCGGCTTTGACCTTGGCCTTGAATTCGGAATAAGGTAGCTCTTTTTCCTTTTCGATATTCTTAACGTTCTGGTACACGGCTATAAAAAGCGTGAAGGCCAGCAGCCAGAACAGCATTTGTTTTAAATTCTTTTTTAAGGGCATTTTCTCTTTCCTTTGAAGCTAGTCTGTGGCTTAATTACACGGCGGAACCTGGTTCACAACCCCTTAACGGCCGATTTCTTAAGCACTCCTATGTACGGCAGGTTCCTGTAAAGTTCGTTATAATCCAGGCCATAGCCCACCACAAACTTTTCAGGGATCACGAACCCCTTATATTTTATCGGAACCTTGGTCTTGCGGCAGCTGGGCTTATCCAGCAGAGTGCAGATCTCAAGCGATCTGGGCTGCCTGGTGCTCAGGTTCTTAAGCATATAGCCCATGGTAAGCCCCGAGTCCACAATATCCTCCACGATCAACACATCCTTCTTCTCTATATTCTGCTTTAAGTCCAGGATGGTACGCACCACCCCCGTGGATTGCGAGCCGGAATACGACGAAAGCATCATAAAATCAACATTGGTATCCACCTCAAGGCGCTTGAGCAGATCGGAAAGAAAAGGCACGCAGCCTTTCAAAACCCCGACCAGCGTGATACAACGGCCCTTATAGTCCCGCGAGATCTGCGCCGCAAGTTTTTGAACGCGCTCCTGAAGAACCTCTTCCGTAATGAGGATTTCCTGCAAATCTTCGTGCATAGGGCTATATTCTAGGTTTTTTGGAACGTATTTTCCATCGGAAATATAAAAACGGCGGGACAGCTGGGCGGAGAGGCGGCTAGACAGCGGGGCAGCTATGGGAATTGGGGGAGGATTTAGGTTTTTCTCTCTGGCTGTCTAGCGGTCCAGCCGCCTAGCAGTCCAGCCGTCCAGTTGAGCGGCTTTGAGAAATTGGGAATTAAACTCCGGTTTCGTTCTCTGGCGGTCTAGTTGCCTAGCTGTCTAGCTGTCCCGCTGTCTAGCTGCCCAGCTGTTTCTCCGTCTAGCTGCCTAGCCGTCCCGCCCTCCGGCCTGCCCGTATAAGAGGCTACCAGCCTGCGTATACCATTCAGCAGCGGAACAGGGTCGGGCAGCCCGCATAACAGGCGCAGGGAACTCATTTGCTCTTTTAAGATCTCAATATCGCTCTCTTCGGGGATCGCCATAAAAATATCCGGGTGGCCGGTATCCTTACGGATATCGCCTTCGCGGAACAGTTCCTCATACATCTTCTCGCCCGGGCGCATGCCGGTAAATTTTATTTCAATATCCTTGCCGGGCTCAAGCCCGTTAAGCACAATAAGATTGCGCGCCAATTCCGCCACTTTTATGGGCGTACCCATATTCAGCACAAAGATCTCGCCGCCCTGTCCCATCGCGCAGGCCTGCAGAATAAGCTGTATGGCCTCCTCCACCGTCATAAAATAACGTATAACCTCGGGGTGGGTAACCGTAACCGGCCCCCCGGCCTGGATCTGCTCCTGAAAAATACGCACCGCGCTGCCGGAACTGCCCAGCACATTGCCGAACCGCACCGACATGCAGCGGGTACCGTTGACTTTGGCAAAAGCGCGCACCACCATTTCTCCCAGCCGCTTGCTTGCCCCCATAACGCTGGAGGGCCTTACGGCCTTATCCGTGGAAATATAAAGGAAGCGTTCCGCCTTGTATTTTGTCGCCGCCTCCGCCAGCGCATAAGTGGCCAGCGTATTATTGCGCACGGCTTCCTGCGGATTGGACTCCATCAACGGCACATGTTTATGCGCCGCCGCATGGAACACCACCTGCGGAGCGTGGGTTTCAAACAGGTTCTTCAGCAGGATCTCATCGCCCGCGTCCCCCATAACAGCCATGATCTGCGCGCCGTGCCCCGCCTCCTTTAATTCCTTTTCAATATAGAACATGGCGGTGTTGTGATTGTCCAGCATCAAGATCAGCTTAGGTTTGTAATTTAAAATTTGCCGGCAGAGTTCGGCGCCTATAGTGCCGCCAGCGCCGGTAACCAGCACGGTCTTACCGGAAAGAATGCTGTGCAGGGCGGCCATGTCCAAATTTATCTTCTTACGCGACAGCAGATCGGAAAGCTCCAGTTTTCTCACTGGGAAACCGGCGCTTTTATGGCTTAAATGCTCTTCCAGCGTGGGCACGGTCTTAAACTGCACGCGGCATTGCGCGCCGGGGCAATGGGCCATAAGTTCCTTAATAAGCGGCCCGCGCGAATGATTCACGGCAACAACCACTTCGGCCACGCCGTACTTTTCTATAACCCGGCCCAGCGCTCTTCGCCCGCCTAGTATAGACACTCCGTGGATACGGTGGTCCCAAAGGCCTGCGTCATCGTCCAGAAAACCCACAACCTCATATTTATGCGTTTTATTTCGCTTCAAATCCCGCAGCACGCCTTCTCCAAGATCGCCCGCGCCGAAAATAAGGACTTTGATATGGTTTTCTTTGGTCTTGCTCTCATAACGGATTTCCCTGGTGGCGCGTATGGCAAACCTTATCCCCCCCACAAAAACCAGAGTCAGCACAGGCTCTATCACCAGCGCCGAACGCGGAAAGCCGGAATGCCATAAGAACAGGATGATCGCCGCCAAGGCCACCTGGCTTGCGATAACCGCTTTAAAAATATTCACAAGATCATCGATGCTGGCGTAACGCCATATACCGCGGTACAGACCAAAGTAATGGAACGCCGCCAATCTGAGCGCGAGCACTATAGGCAGGGTCTTTACAAAATGGTCGAATTCATTTGCCGGCAGATGAAAATCAAACCTCAGCTGGAAAACCAGCCAATAAGAAAAGCATATCGCAACCGTATCGGCGACAAATATGAACCACCGCGAGTGTTTCTTGATCATAATCCCAAGTACCTGCTAATATTATATAAATTAAAAGCCGCCCAGAAAGTGTAACAGATGTTACATCCCCAGTTGGACAGCGGGGCGGCGGGGCGGCTAGACAGCTGGACTGCCAGAGAACGAGACCGAAGTTTAATCCCCAGTTTCTCAAAGTCCTCCAGTTGCCTAGCTGTCCCGCTGTCCAGCCTTCTTCGCAGTTCTAGCCGTCCCTGTCTAGCCGCCTAGCTGCCCAGCCGTCCCGCTGTCCCATCCCCTACTCTGTTGCAACTCTGCCCACCACATCCATAAAAAACTCTTTTGACCAGACGGCCACAGCATCAGGCGCCGCCAAAAAACGGGAAACGTCATCTTTTGCCTGCGCGATATTTACGGAAGCTATATGCCGGCTCAGCAGACTCCGGAAAGCTGCCTCCGTAAGCGGGCCGTCCTTGGCCCAGTCCCCGCTCTGGCGCATCCTTTGCTCAAGGTGCCGTAGATCAACAGGCGTTCTCCGACCTACAAACCACACAAAGTCGTACCAGTCTCGGCCTTTTACGCGGGTCTTCCAGCCACGGCAAAGAAGCGCGTGCATTTTGCCGGCAAACATGGATGATGGAGCAAAAACCTTAACATTGAAAGGAATAGGATTAAGCAGCACACGTGATTCGACTTTAAACAACGGCGGCGGATCGGCGTCAATTTCTATCTTAATTTTGGTTAGCGGCAACCCGCTTTCCCCTTCCATGCCTATAACAAGCAACTGCTCCAGAGTGTCAGCCTTAAGAAAAGCCGACTTTACCTGCCCGCCTCCCGCCTTTTTTTTAACCTCTATATCCGCTGTAAATCCAAACGCCGTAAGTTCGTCTTTTATAAAACCGCAATACGGCTCCAGCCGGAAACCCGGGTCCGGTTTCAAGAGGGAAAAGTCCATATCCTCGCTGAAACGGTCCAGGCCGTAAAGAACACGAAGCGCCGTTCCTCCGTAGAAGGCCGCATGCTCAAAAAATTTCCCCCTCCAAAGCCCCAAAAGAGCGGTCTCCTGCAGTATCTCACGCAAGGCTCTCAACTTGTCCTCGTTAGACGCGAAAGAATACCGCGCCAACATTGTTTCTATAGCGGGGTTCATTTATTCATCTTTCTCTTTTTAAGCGCAGCCGCGCAAAATTTTATTTTACGCGAACGAGCCAACCGGGCGCATTCCTCAAGCAACGCGGCGTCCATGGCAAAAAAACCTTCCTCGTCCAGGCGCAGGTCTTCAAACAAATACCGCTCCGCCTCTTTTTGGTTATTGAGTATATTACCGGCATCCTCGCGAATTTTATCCGCCAGCGCGCGCTCCGGGGAAGCGGCCAGAAACGCCCCCCCTTTAAATTCGATCCGGCGCATTCCCACAGGATAATACCGGGCGGGGGCCTGCTTATACATAAACACGCCCAAGGGCGTATTAAAGGTTTTAGGTCTTTTAAATGTGGCCGAGGTTAAAGCGTAAACAGCCTCGGGAATTAAGCCATAATGCGCAAGCATATAGTCGGAAGAAACCATGGAGGGTCCGTAGATTAAATTAGCAAGCAGTTCCATGGAGTAAGGCCGCCTGCGGTGGCGCTCCCCAAAAACATAGAGCCCCTTTTTTACCCGGATAATGTCCCCCGCCTTAATAAGGGCGCATATCTTCATTGCGGGGTTGCTGTACGCCGAAAGCAACGCCATAAGAGTTTGGTAGTCAAACTCTTCACCCGCTATCTGCCGCCGTATATCCACATTCATACCAATATATTAGCATAGTAAACACATAATATAAATGCTTACTATGCTATATAGTGTTAAAATGAGCCCCCACTATCTTCTCTGTTCTAAGAAGCTGGATGCAAATTCTGGCGGCAGGGTAAAATCAAACCTTAAAAGAAAGGCCAGAAAATAGGCCAAAGCGACAGCGGCGCCGTCCAATAGGGGAACCAATAGCCTAGGAGCCTGTCCGACATAAGGCTTTCATGCCGAAATTGTCGATTTTGAAGCCGAGCCGAAGCAACGCGAAACGAGCAGGCTCCAATGAACCTGTAAGTTGAGTGGTGCGAAGGCGCAGGCAAAAAGCGGCAATTGCAGGCGAAATTGCTTATGTCGGACAGGCTCCTAGCGTACTTTTCCACATGCTTCTTCATAGTAAATAGTATCCCAAGAATCCCCCTAAAAAGCAATGTAACCCCCGTTACACTCCCTTTCCCTGTCCCCAGAGGCCGAACCTCATCCCCCTGAGGTTTGGCCTCTTCCGTTTTCCCCTTCCCCTAGTGGCTAACCCCTTTCCCCATCACCGCCTGAATAACCGTCATCACCAGAATCTTAAGGTCAAAAGCAAAAGACCAATTCTTTAAATAAAACTCATCATATTCAACCTTAACCGAAATAGCCAGATCATCCCGGCCATTAACCTGCGCCCAACCGGTAAGCCCCGGAGTAATGCAGTGTATGCTTTTGGTTGTGCGAAAGGCTATAAGGTCAGCCTGGTTAAAAAGTGCAGGCCGGGGGCCCACAAAACTCATATCCCCATACAGTATGCTTAACAGTTGAGGAAGCTCATCCAGACTGGTTCTGCGCAGAAAGCTACCAATCGGCGTCAAGTACCTCTCCGGCTCGGTCATAAGGTGGGTAGCCATAGGTGGAGTATCAACGCGCATGGTGCGGAATTTTGGCATTTTGAAAATTTTATTCCCTCGGCCAATCCGGTCAGACCAGTATAACGCCGGGCCTTGCGAAGTTAATTTTACCAGTAGTGACAATAAAAGCATAGGAAAGCCAAAAATAGTAAGGGCGAACAGGGCCGAGATAACATCAAAAACGCGTTTCACACTGTACTTAACCTCCCGGGCGGAGACAATGTTTTCATACCATTCAACAGTTTCAGCTAATCCGCTTGCTAAGGAAAAAGGTGGCTTCCAGTCAAGTTCATAATTTATCCTTGAGGAGTCCACAAGAAGCGAAGCAGTAAGCTTTTCAAATGCTACGCCAAAACCCGCCAGGTTAGCAGCCGCGCGAATAAGAATCGGTGAAAAATAATAAAGCCGCAACGGCAACCCTAATTTCTCCCTTATAAAAGCAACCAATTCAGCGGGTGAAACATCCCGCCCATTAGAGACAATATACGTTTTACCGATAGCCGCCGGTGCTATCATGCACACAATAATGGCGTCAGCCAGGTTACCCACAAAAACCATACTGCGCTTATTTTCGAAGGCGGCAAATGGTAGCGGCAGGCCGGAAGCTGCCAACCGAAGCAAACGGAGGAAATTACCAGGATTTCCCGGGCCGTATACAAGCGGAGGGCGGATAACAGTAAAAAGTAAGCCTTTTTCACGACTTATAACTGAAAGCTCTTGTTCCGCCTCCAATTTAGACACGGCATAATGGTCCATCGGGGCCGGAGAATCAGCCTCAGAAAAAGGTTGGCCTGTATTTGCATTACCATTGACACCGATAGAACTTAGGAATACTAATCTATTCACGCCTTTACGGACGCATGCCAAAGCTAAGGTTTTTGTAGCGTCCCGATTAACTGCGCGAAATTCCGCCAATGGATCCAGTGATTTTTCTTTTATAACATGGGCGCGGCCGGCTAGGTGAACAACAATATCCCCCTTTTTCAGCACGTTGTCCCAATTGGTATTGTTGTCTATGGTGCCAAGAACCAACGGCTCCACCCCGGCAGGCAGTGAAAGGGCACCACACGTGTTCCGTACACAGGCAATTACCTCAAATCCCTTACTTTGGAGCGCCTTGCATAAATGCAAGCCTATAAATCCGGCAGCACCGGTAACAACTATGCGCATGTAAAATTGAGCCTCATAATTATGGGGAATATTCCGTTATGTTATGTTGAGTATACAGACAGCCATTTGCTTTACTTGCGACTATCTTTTATGCCCAAGCGCAGAAAAAAGTGTCCCTATTGAACTTAACATTTTATCCAATGTAAAATGCTCCAGGACTCTATTCCGGGCATTCTCTCCAAACCGCAGTCTCAAATCACTATCCATAAGTAACTTGTTTATAGCATTTGCAAGGGATTCAGAATCACGCGGAGGAACGGTAAAACCAGTAAGTCCGTTCACGCTCACCCAGGGAACACCTGTAGGTAAAGAAGTGTTAATAACCGGTTTTTTACATGCCATGGCTTCAATTTGCACAATTCCAAAACCTTCACTGTTCTCTACGGAAGGCAGCACAAATATATCACAGGCGTGATAATAAGCCCGCAAATCCTCTTCAGAAACTGAGGGAATAGTTTCCACCTTATCTCTTAAGCCTTCGTGGGTTATTGTATCCTGCAAGATTCCATTCAGTGGCCCGCTGCCAATCACAATCAATTTGGCATCAACATTCTTCATCGCTTCCAAAAGGTACTCACATCCCTTGTAATAAACCAACCTGCCCACAAACAAGATAATTCTGGGGCCATGTTTTATTCGAAGGTTTGCAATATGAGATTGCAAATCTGGGGTTAAGGTGAACCTAGTGATATCAACGCCATATGGAATTACTGAGCATTTATACTTAAATTTATTTAAAAAAATGGAACTTGTGATATGGCCGGGTGTGGCAACAACAATGTGATCAACTCTTTCCAAATATCTATTAACAATATACTTATAAACTTTTAATAATTTTTTTTGCCTTATTATATCACTGTGCCACCAGCAGACTATCTTCGTATTTTTATTAGCAAGCAGCGCCCCCATCTCCCCAAGTGGAAAAGGAGCATGAATAAGAGAAACGTCATATTTTGAGGATCTTTCTTTAAACACAAAAGGGTAGGCCAATGAAATCGGCATAGTCGTTAAAGATTTCAGATTAAACGCACGGAGCCTAGTTACAGCAACATCATTGATCACCTCCTTACTATTGAAAAATACTGTATTACAAGTCAGGACCTCCATTGCAAACTTCCCCGCCAAGCCCTCGGCAATTTGCTGAACAATGGTTTCAATCCCGCCTATATATGGATAATAAAGTTTGTTAGCCTGTAAAATTCTTGTTTTCCGAGTATTCATATAAGTTTCAATTCGGAAAGTATTTTCTCCATTGATAAAATTCTATTTTCCCAGGTATTATGAGAGGCAAGCTGTATGCGTTTATCTCGTTTAGGATTATCATTTTCGAACATTGCTATCCTAATATTACCAAGAAATTCTTCCTTAGTAGCGGAAAAATACATAACCTCACTATAATCACGAATAGCGGAAAGCGCACTAGCAACAACCGGTTTGCCGGAAGCCAGATATTCATGAATTTTTAAAGGGAAACAGTTCTTAGTGTAGTTATTAAATTTATAGGGGACAAGACAAACGCTAAATGACTTAAGAAAACCCGGGAGTAATTCCCGAGACTGCGCCCCGCACATACTCACATTGGTGTATGATTTCAGGTCGTTAATCAGCAAGTCGGTTTTATTATCTCCACCCCATATGGGACCCACAATAACTAGATTCGATTCCCGAAAAGTATCAGCTACAGCTATAAGCAACTCAATATCCACCTTATGGTCGCACAAATTCCCGATATAACCGATAACAGATTTACTATTGTTGGATAAGATTGCTGGAATTGTAGTTTCTGGAGATCTGGCCTTTGAAAACAATTCATAATCGGCCACATTCGGCAAATAATATGTTTCTTTTTTCTGCTTACCTTTTGATTCAAGCAAGCCCATTGATGTCACGAAGACCACATTACTTTGGCGAATAAATTCATCCTCAATCTTTTTAAAATAATCACCACTTACTCCTGGTATTGCCGAATACTCATCAACGCAATGGTATATTATGGCTGAAAAGCTAAATCTCCGAATAAGGCCCAGCGCTTGCGGTAGGTAGGCCCATAAAATTGGTTTAGAAAAGCCGACATACTTCATCGCGACTGATATTTGTAAAAACAAAAGGAAATCGTTTAGCAACCTGAAAAGACGCGCATTAAAAGGAATAATAAATGGAGTTAAAACCCACAAAGTGTCCTGTACTTTCCGCAATGGTGAAACTAACTGCTTAAGTTTGCGAATAATTCTACCGACATCAGCTCCGCTTGTAAGATTAGCAGAGCGAAGAGCAATTGATTCGACATAGATTATTCTATTACCGGAAGCCAATCTGGACATGATATGCTGTCTGTTTGTCCATAGAGGATTGTTCCAGTCTGCCCCCGCAAAGCACAAAACATCTTTATTTAATAATCGCTTCATTGTATAACAACTCAACTTCTCTAGCCCGCTGCTGTCTGTTGACATCAGAATGGCCCACTATTTACCGAATTGGGGCAGGAGTCATGCTGGCCGATTTTTCATAATCCAATCAAAAGTCTTTTTTATTCCAGAATGAATATCTGTAGGCTGGAAATCGACCAAGGCCTTAAGCTTGCTAATATCCAAAACAGACCTCGGGACGTCAAATTTACGTGCCTTTTCCCTCTCTACCTTAAAATCGCCCGCGACATTCTGTACAATAGCCACAATTTCATTAATGGAGTACCCTACTCCAGAACCGATATTCAATATCTCTCCCGAAGCCCCCTTGTCTATAAGCTGCTTAATAACTTTCACGCAGTCTTTAACGTATATATAGTCACGTACGATTTCACCGTCGCCCCATATTCTAAGCGTCTGATTATTTATCGCTTTTTTAAGGGTAACATTGATAAGCCCTTGCCTTAACGAAGAATGGTGTTCTCCGTAAGGATTGGATATTCGCAGAATCAGATACTGCACATCATAAAGATACGAGCTCAGGCAGATATATTTCTCGATTGCAAGTTTAACCGCCCCGTGAGAGCAAATTGGGTTAGTTTCGCTAGTCTCCGGGATATTGCGAGAGGAAAGATTAGTTAGAGGAAGGCCGTACACTGTGCCTCCGGAAGAAGCAAAAACTATTTTGCGAACCAGGTACTTACGCATAAGGCCCAATAATTTCACGGTTGGAACAAGATTAGACTCAATATCATAAACAATTTCTGCGCCCGTTGATCCGGCAGGTATTGTAGTGGAGATAAAGTGTACAACTAAGTCTATTGCATTTTCCTTAAAAACCCTTTCAAGATCAGATTCAAGATTAAAATCCCCGCCATAAAATATAAACTGTGCTGGGACATTTCCACTTGCAGCCTGAGCAGTCGGGGCGTCAAAAACTATTAATGAATAGTCCAGGGGATTATATAATTCCTCAACCAGATTTCTTCCAATGAACCCAAGGCCGCCGAGTATTAGGATATTTTTCATATTAACTTAAGAACCTAAATAAAGCCTGCCGAATCAGCGATATTTCAGGTATTTTCCATGAAAACATCTTCGAACGAACGTACTGTTCTATTTATATCAAAACTAACAAGCGCTGTTTTCCTAGCATTCAGACCTAATTGCTGATAGCTATCCCAATTTCCAAATACTCTCAAAATAGAATCTGCTATCGCGGAAGTAGATTGCGCACTAACAATAAGTCCATCAAACCCATCCCGCATCATTTCTGTTACAGCACCAACATCAGTGGCTATAATTACTTTCGCGGCAGCCATAGCTTCAATCAGCGACAACGGAGTTCCCTCAGAATAAGATGGCATAACATACACGTGAACATGATCCAGAAATTCAGGAATTTTTGAATTATGGATATAGCCATAAAACTTAACTTTTTCGCCAAGAGCAAGATCTTCAGATAACTTCTTCAAGCTGAGAGCAAAATTCCCAGTACCGGCGATATGCAATTCCACATCGGGATACTTGCGTAATATCTGCGGCATAGCCCCGATTACATTTTCGATGCCCTTATTAGTCGCTAGACGCGAAACAACGCCTACAACTTTAATTTTACTACTCAATCCGAAATTAGAAGCACCCTTATAGATGGTTAGGTCAACACCTATATTCAAAATGCGAATCTTCTTTTCAGGAATTCTGATTTTGGTCAAAGAATCAGCAGCTTTTTTTGAAAACACGATTAGTTTTGTAACCGCTAATTTCCCCACAAATCTGTAGAATGGCTTCAGCAATCTTGCTATTCCGAAAGACATGTTATACACAGGGGTATGTTCGACCCAAAAAACTGGTATTCCAAAGAAGAAAGCAGCGATTGAGCCTATAAGTTGTTCTTTCTTGTATTGAAAAAAGCAGAAATCTATGCTATCTTTCTTATTCAACTTCAAGAAAAGCGTTAAGAAATGAACCAGGTAAATCGGCCATAACGCGATATCCAGAATAGTTTTTATCCCGAGTTTAGGACCGATAGGAAGTTCTTTCAGATAGATATCCTGGTTCACACAAAGTTCATTCCAAATATAGCAGCTTTTTGGACAAGCAACGAAAACCCTAAATTTGGTCCGGTCCAAGCGTGAAACCATCTCAAGAAAAAAAAGCTCACCCCCCCCGCTCACATTTGATGTTATTACGAAAAGCGCGTTTTTCATTATTCTTTAATAATTACAACGAGATTCCTCTGGCACGGCAGGAAGAAACCACAGATATTGTCCAGAATCTCGTAACTTGCCTTATGTATGATAGTTTTAAGCGGGACATAGCCAAAGGGAGTCACAGAGTAGTTGTCAATCCCGGCCATGCGCATAAGCACTTCTATATCTGCCGGAGAATAAAACCGTACCGATTCAGAGGACGTTATCCAGTTTTTATTATGAAAATCAACAACAGCTTTCCCTCCTTTTTTCAGCAATCTATAAATCTCTGACAATAATTTCAAATCATGAGAGAATCCACGTATTATCGTATCTGTGCAAAACACATAATCAAATGCTGCATTTTTTAATGGAATATTGTGATAAGGGGAACGCAAAAAGAACATGTTATCACGCTTATGTCTGTATGCGTAGACCAAAGATGGAGAATGAAGATCACAATGGAACATAACCTTAACATACTCAGCGAGAAAACAAGAATAGTTCCCGGCGCATGCAGAAACATCCACAGCGATTGAATCCTTGGCCGGTTTAAGCATGTTTAATATTTTCCGCCTTTCGGCACGGACAAAACACTGATACCCCATTGAAGCTTTATCTAGTTCTCCCCACATGTGTGAAGGAACACCCCAGGAAAAACTGCTTTGAAACATATTCCGATATGCGCCTTCGATTTCGCGCATCCTTGCTGAATCCGCATCCCAATCGCTGAATTTTAATGGCAGGATTTCTAAAAATGATTTATCTATGTACTTAAAATTTTTACCACAACTCACACACGATAATGAACCATCTATGGCGCTACTTAAACCCTGTCCATCATCTGGACAAACCAATAAATCCTGTATTTCCTCTATTTTCATTATTTTACCTTTAGACTTTTAAAGATTGTACCTGCAACGGAACTCCAAGTCGCAACTTTTCCAGACAAAAGAGAGCACAATCTTTTCACATCAACAAAGTTGTTATCCCTCTCCCATGCCCAATGCAAAGTCAATGGGACAATCACGGGCTCAGCTAGATTAGATATTTCTTCAACAAATCTAGCGACTTCGAAGGCACGCCCATAAGCTGGACGATAACTTGGCATAAAAATAGTGTCATTAACAATAACCGGGGAAATTGTCAATCCCATTTCCGGAATACTCTCAGGACCTCCACAGATTACCTTAAAATACTTAGACAACTCAGCAAATGATTGTGAATCAATACTATTAAAAGGCGGGATGAAATAATTTGTTACTAACCCTGCCTTATCAAATTCAAACAGCGCCATTTGTATAAGTCTATTAAGTGCCAAAGGACCAATTCCGACTATCTCCGAATGGCGCAAGGCGGCTATTGTTTTGTGAGTACAGCCATGAACTGCGAATTCCGCCCCGGATTCTGCTACCTCATTTAAAATTGCGCTCTCATCCTCGTTTAGACTACGGAAGTTACAACAGTCGGGATCTAAAGGAAATTCACACAGTTTTGGAGTCACACCCAATAAATATGGGATAGACCACTCTTTAAGAATATTATGGAAAATCCTGTAATCCCTGGAGGGGATGTCCCATCTTGGAAAGTCGTCAACTCTCAGGATAAAAACTGGATTCGCGCAAACTTGCTGTCCAGATATACATAAGCGCTTACGGACAAAATCGCGAATACGCAAATTTCTTTGGACTACTTTGATATGATATTTATCCATTCCTAAAACTCGGAAGGCTTTCAGGATAAAATACGATGGCGAGGAGATGATTGGGTCAGTTTGCCGACTAATACTTATCGATTTCCCAGCTAATTCAGACAATGAGATATTACACGACAACAAATCTGAGGTTATCGCACGAAAAGTATTAATTTTATCATTATATGTAATAAGTGCCATGGTAGTTCCTGACACCACTAATCCATATCAAGTGTGATTAAGCAAACAGTATTCGCGAGTTCTTTGATTTAAGGCCCTGATTTAATCATTTGCAATCAGCACAAATTTGTGAAATTGAAGATGCAGGTGAAGATCGTTAAATATTTACATAAACCAATGGAACACAAATACAGTTATCTTACGCCAGATTTAACAGCCTCGATGATAAACCCTGCAGAAAAGAACTCCTTAATAAACCATAATTTCTTGAATGGCCGCAGAAATGCCAAGTAAGGGCTAGGAATAACACCATTTGTTGCCACGATTTTGAACCCACACAAGAGCAAGATCTTCTCAATATCTGAAATCGTGAAATAATGCAGATGTCCACCGTCATATCTAGATATATCGGATGAGGTACGAGGAAATCTTCCACAAAAGCCCAGGACAAGCAAATGTTTTAAATACCTTATATTCGGAGTTGAGATAATAATTTGCCCGCCATTAGCAAGGACGCGAGCACACTCACGGACGAATTTTTCCGGCTCTAAAACATGCTCTATAACATCCAGGCAAACTAACGAGTTGAACGTCTCGTTCTCAAGTGGCATTAGGTCTTTATCTAAATCGACGGCATAGGTCTTAATGCCTAATGCGTCTAACCCCAGCAAAGCCTGCTCAGACACGTCGATTCCAGCGACAGACTTAAAATACGGCATTGCCAATTTGGAGAACAAACCTTTCCCACAACCGACATCAAGAAGTTTCTCCCCTTTTTTCAAAAGAGCTAAAGCTTCTCCATAGCGAGTGCCATCTATATTCATATTATTTGAACCAGCCCCTACGCATGGCTTTGCCATATATTTCAAGCGTTTTTTCCGCAATCGCCTCCCACGTAAAAACATTTTGGAATAATTCTCTCCCGCCGGCAGCAATATTCTTCGTTAATGTGGGGGATTTTAACAAGCACACGACTGCGGCCGCCAACTCTTGGGGATTACCAGAATTAACCATTAGAATATTATACTTATCTTTTAATAGGTTACCCGAATGATCAACAGTAGTAATAACGGGTAGCCCCAAAGACAAGGCATTAATTAGACTGCTGCGCCCGATAACATTTGCCTTAAAAGGGAAGACCGCCAGATCCGCACATTTCATATATTCGTTGAATTTATCGGCACTGACATATCCAGTCCACACTATTTTATCTTGCAAACAGAGGTCATGCATCAAACTAAATATTTTCCGGCTGTAATCTGAATATTTTTCATCATAGCCTTCACCTTCACTCGCACGTATACGGTCACCGGAGCCCACCATCAATAATCTTACTGTAGAGTAACCGTTTTTATGAAGAATTTTAAGCGCGCGCAAGAGAGTTTCCACTCCTTTTGAAACATCTATTTGCCCCGAAAAAGCTAAATAAATCTTATCTTGCTCTAAATCGCATTGCCCCCTAAGCTGATATTTATCAACATTAGCAAGAGTCGATAGAAGATTGTTTCCCACCGGCACAAAAGATATTCTCTTTTTTTTAAAGAATAAATACTTCTTAAGGAATTGTATATACAGAAAATCATGAGACATAAGATAATCTGCTGATAAAATTAAAGCAAGTATTCCTAATTTTGTAGTGAAATATGAACCGGTTTTAAACATTGAAAACATGGTAACGACTACAGGTCTTCTAAAAAATAATTTGATAAAAAAAGGAAGTTTATAATTATTCCCGAAAAAAGAACTTGGGTATATTACATGTATAACATCCGGGTTAATAGATGTAATGGCTTTTCTCATTGCATAAAATCCGTCCAGCCCCGCCCAATCATCAATTACAGGAAAAACTGTAACGCCAGGCGTTCTTAAAAAGGATTCTCTAACTTTCCCTGAGGTTAAGACAGACACTGATACCCCTAATGCGGTTAAAGCGTTAACTAGATTGTAAACAAAGCCAGCACCGCCATCTTTCATCGGTGGATATGTGCCAAATATAAGACATATTTTCATTTCATACTCGCTGACTTGGGAGAATCCCCATAAGCATCCATAAAAGCGGATTAATAAAAATACTCCCGGAGAATAATGATTCACAAGAGTAAGCAATAAAAGCCACCGCAATTAAATACAAGACACTATTTCTTCCATAGCTTTTTAGTATATAAAAGGATTTTCTAAGGCCTGGCAAGAAAATAACCAAGAAGAGCAAAAGAGAGACCAAACCAGTTTCGCCAAGAAGTTCTATAATAAAATTATGTGGGTCACTTCTCACTCCCTCGCGATTACCGAATCCGCTACCTATTAGCGGATTGGCAAGGAATTGCCCCCAATAAAGTGACATCAAAGAACTTCTTGCTTGCTCGATATTACTCCAATCCGCATTTCCGATAGCTTCAAATCTAGCCAAATATTTAGAGATATTCTCACCGCCGCCAAAAATAGCTGTATTTTTTCCATAGTTTACGACCGCCATAAATAACATAAACGATAAACCCACAACCCCAATTGCTTTCAGGAAGAACATAATAAAAGCATTTGTATTCTTTAGCGCTGAAAGTAAAAAAATAAGCAGCAATACAGAATACAATGAAAGAAGTCCCCCCATAGATCCAGAATAAAATGCCAGAATTGGGGAGACAATAACCAAAAACAAAATTGAGCCAATCCGAACTAGCGGATTGAGATTAGAGCAATAAAGCGCGAAACAGGAAATTATCGAATAACAACCCAAGATGACACCATAATCATTTTCACCCAAATTCGCGTAACCAGTTATTCGATAACTCCCATTGAGAAGCAAATCACGATTCTCAATACCTGAAGCAACACCTAATACAATGAGAATCAGACAAACCACATAAGCCCATTTCACATTTAATTCATCAATGCGTGAAGCTATTACTAAACCGGTAAGATAAGGAATAATAGAAAAAGACATAAAATACACAAAGAATTTCTTAAATATTTGCTCATCATTGATTCCGTTTACTATTGAAGTAAACAGCACCCAAACAAAGAAAACAGCGCCAAATGCTATATATTTATAAAAGAAAGCAGGTAATCGCCGAGATCTTTTTGAAAACAAAGCTGACCTAACCCAAAACACTATAGTTGGCACCGCGAATACATATCCTATTGTTCCTGGAACGGACTCACCATACAAAAGATTGAATAAAGCGATAGCAATTAAATAGCCCCCAAGCACTGTATAAAAATACAAATTAGAAATAACATAACTGTTCATGATTTAGTTGTAGGGCTTATTCATTTTTCCAACACCGCATTTTCATGGAATATTTATCAAATATTTCACGGAGGACATTCCAATAGTCATTTGCGGTCCATTGCGACAGTAACTGCTTGCCTCGGTTTATTTTCTCTTGAACAATCTCCGGGGCAGACAGTATAGTCATAATATGGTTCGCCATAGATTCCGGCTCATCCAAATCCATCAGGAATACTGCATCGCGCACCTGATCCCGCAATCCAGGAAGGTCAGAATAGCAAACGGGACACCCCAGAGTGAATGCCTCTAAAGGAGGAATGTTAGTTGGGCCGAAATAGGTCGGCATAACAAGTGCGACGGCGTGCTTATAAAAAGAAGACATCTCTTCAGTGGGAACAAATCCGACATAATGCACATTGCTTTCTAGTCCAAGTTTCCTGGCGTAATTAAGCACAAATTGAAGATTTCCTTTATCAGATCCTGAAAAAACAGCATCAATTTCCACACCGAATTTATGACGTAGCAGCTTCAATCCGTCAAGGATATATATATGGTTTTTATGCGACCAGAATTGCGCTGGATAAAAGATATATTTATTCTTCAAGGAATATCTCTTCCTGATATCTATAAATTGGCCAGCCCTTATCCCGATTGCTGGAAGAAATTGGGCCACGAAGATTCTCTCTGGATCACATCCGTATCGTCGTATAATATTGGCCTTGCCAGATTCCGAATCTGCCAAGACTGCTACAGCTTTATGAAGGGTATTTATTAATAAGTTTTCTCGGCCCTCAAATTCCCCTTCGAAATTAACTTCAGGAAACTCAGGATGATCCCGGTGGCAAAGGTCCCAGACTGTGATAATATAATTGGTTTTAGCCAGGAATAACACAAGAGCTGAAGGGCGAAGGAAATAAATCAAATCTACCTGATTATTAATAAGAACCTTCTCGAAAGGAGACTCGCTGAAGCTTATAAACTGAAGCCATCGCCTAGCTGTTCCATATTTAAAGAACCTGTCATAAACCCTGTAGATAAGATTACTTATTGAACGGGGATTAAGAAAATGTGCTTCAGCCCCAGACCTGCCTAATATTTCAATATTTTGTTTCTGCGTGGTATAAAAGACGTATGTGTATGTATCATGGTGCTTATTTAAAAGGCACGCAGTCGAAAGTGCCTGCTGAAATCCGCCTCCACTATCAAGTATGTCTTCGAAGATAACTGCGACTTTCATAGTTGTTGTTCCTAAATTTATATAAAACAAACCCTAACACACAGGATAATGAAAAGAATTACTTCGTAAAAACCTTCTTCCAGAATATGGCATTATTGAAAACAGCAGACAAATCATTTTCTTCAAAGAAATATCGGTATAAATCAATCCTATTTGACTTGCCCCGTATCAACCTACTTGCTATGCGGAAAGATGTGGAAATCACTTTATCTATTTTTTGCATAGGCTCAAGCAAGTTTGGAACCCTCAGCGGCACATTTAGAAAGCATTTTCTGAAGTACACTTGACTCAAATAATGTGCAAAATAGGACTGTATATGCCAAAATCCCACTTTTTCCCCATTGAAATAATCAACTGAGTTAACTCTTGTGTACTTAAGAGGCAACATCCCTTCATGGTGGGAGAACAAATATAAGGGGTTCTCAATGAGCATAACCCCTGGTACAGCTGCTTTAACGATATCGGGAGCAGTTTGCGGCAATTGATCGGTATGAATAAGATGTGAAATTAAATCCTGGTCACTCGATATAACTTCGGCATATCTTGAGCCTGCCCATTTGATTTTAAAAGACTCCTCCCATCCTTTTCGTTGCTCCCAAGCCATTGCTGAATAGCCTTCGAGATCATTGACAAATTTACCCAATGCATTTTCGTATTTATCTAACCAAATCGTGTCATGGACAGAAACAAAAGCGGGGCAACCCTGAAGGACGAATGTGTATTTCCCCAAGGCTTCTCCCAGGTGTTCCGGGCTATCGTTAAAAAGAATGTCTCCATCGTAATGTATAAACGAGGATTTATTAAAGAAATCTCTTATAACTAGCCACCTCAGGAAACATTTCTTCCCGTAATCGCCGAATCTATTTAATTGATTATATTTTGCAGCGTATCTTTCATAAATTCCAGCAACATCGTGAACACCATATCCAATATTTTCCAAGGAGGCAATATAACCCTTCCCCAATTGGTTGTAACCGTTAAGAAATAGGATATTTATGTTATTTTTAAAGCCTAGTTTTACATTCCGTTTTCCGCTCCACAACAATGGGATACTTCTTTCGAATTCAGTGCCATTTGTATTATTCCAAAGTACAGTGACATTTTCCATTTTGAATAAGACACCTTTGTATCTATTTTACACCACACTTTAATCTAAATGACAAAACAGGGTTCATTGAAGCACTTGTTTCCCGTAATTGTAGCACCAGATGACAAAATCCTTTTTTATTACAGTAAGGCTTACCAGATAAGAGATCATAGCTATTAAGACAACAGCAATAAATATTGGCCAGGTATTTATGGCTGTTAATTTCATTATTCCGATAATACTCGCGCCCATAAAAGCAGTGCCCCATAAGGCGACAGCAACAGGTTCAAGCAAGGTTGACAATGACAATTGAAGCAAATTCCTGGCAATATAGTAATTTATACAATTGTCAATAATTGCAGTTAGAAGGCGCATTAGGCAAAACACTAGTAACCCATAATGAGCGCCGAATATATACGATGGTATTGAGATAATCGTAACAAGAAGCAAAAGCTTGACATTTAAATCAGGCCGTGCAAGTGCTGTATAAACTGTTGAATTCAAACCGACTAGCCATCCTAGCGCCAATCTTATAGCCATAATAGAAATAACTATTTCAGTGCCAACCCATTTTTTATCCAAAAAGATAATTACTATTGGTTTGGACAACAATGCAAGCCCAATTCCGATGGGAATGGCTATGACAACAATCAATTGAGTGAGCTTATTATAAGAATTCTTTAACTCATCGAGATTAGATTGGAGCCGTGAAAAGAATGAAAATGCAATAGAAATAATCGGAGTAAAAACAATGGTTGATATGATAGCAATTGCGGTTGAACCAACACGATAAATACCCAAGACCTCTACGCCTAAATAATGCCCAAGTACTACAGAATCCCCCCATGTAATAAGCCAGGCAAAAACACCTTCCAAAAGAACCCATCTAGAGAACATTACCATTCTTTTCAATACGATCAAATCAAATCTCCAACATGGGCGCCATGTACTTAACCTCCAATACAATATGGCTTGTGTTATAGCACCCACTAATGAGCCAAATACTAAAGCCCAAACACCCATTCCTTGCAGCGCCATTACAACTGAGACAATGCCTGGCAGGAAAGAGGAAGTAAGGCGGACTACAAATATTGCTTTGAAATTCATACTCCGTTGTAAGAAGGAAGCCTGCACCGAGGAAAAGCTAGTAAAAATTAGTTGTAGGCATAGGGTTCTAAGAACGGCTATACTTTGTGGACTGTCAAAAAATCTCGAGATGGCGGGAGCAGTGAATAAAATTGCCGTATAAAGAAAAACTCCCATTCCGACATTAATCCAAAATGCATTATTAGCATACACCTCCACATTTTCATTGGTTTGAATCAAAGCCTTTCCAAAACCAAATTCCTGGAATGTTTGCGCTAAGCCAATAGCTATAGTGGCTACGCTTACAACACCAAAATCAGATGGGGCAAGGAGGCGGGCCAGAATAAGGGTGACTATAGGGGCGATTAAACGTGTCGAAATTTCAGATAATGCACTCCATTTAGCAGCCTTAATTGAGCGGTGCTTTATATCAGTAATTTTCACTTCTTGAAGTTCACTCATTACATTGATTCTTCTTCGTAACAATTATCCTTTCAGACAGATACTGATTTATTTTGGGAAATTGATTATTATTCGGTAGTGCTTTCTTTATTTTCCTCAGTTCTGGCTCAAATCTATGCATTAAATAAGCAAGAAAAGCGAACAATAACTTTCTCGGCGAATACAATTGCCAAAATTTACGATTACCGGAAACAGAGTAAGGATTAGCGAATCCATATGTCATATCTAAACACAGACTCGCTCTCATATCAGTTTTCAGGCAGTTCATTATCTCTTGTGTGATAATGAAGTCACCAACAGGATGGTGAACCGGATCGTAGACAGCTGAGTAATCGCCCATGGGGATATTTGAGGTATTAATTATGATGTCATAATGCTGCAAGCTATTTGAATCCATAGCCTTAATGAATTTATCTTTTTGATAGACATTATTATCGAAATAATGTATGGATTTGCGTATTCCGGGCAGTTGCAGAGAATTACCGGCCTTTATTACAATGTCGATATTCCAGCCAGGAAGTTCTGCCTGAAGTACACGGAGAATTGATTCAAAAACGACATTATGTGTGCTTTGTATACATAGGAGATTACCGGTTTTCTTTCCGGAAAATAATTTATTTGCCAGGTCATTACGCTGAAAGGCCTCGCGCAAAGTTGACAAGTGAAATATAGTGATATCCTGATTTGTTTTTTTTAGAAACTCCCTGCATTGCAACACTTCTTCTTGAATGTATTGAGACTCATTATGAATGAGATTTCGGGCTTCCTGTGGATCAGCGTCAATATCATAAAATTCTTCCCGCTCAAGAACTACAGACCAGTCTTCATCAAGCCTATATGCTATATATGATGAAGGAGGGTCAGGGCGGAAAACGTATTTATACTTCCCTTTGCGTATAGCCGTAACTCGCCCTTGTTGCTCACCTATTTGATAGGGATAAATATTATCAGCTCTAAGCATTCTGGCAGGAATCGGATCGCCTTTGAGTAAAGGCACAAGGCTTACTCCATCGAATTTGGCTGGCCATTGAGCAGAAACCCCGAGTAAGTCTACTAATGTCGGAGCGATATCGACACCAGAAACAAGTTCACTACTTTCAAATCCTTTGGAACCTGGATATCTTAAATACAGTGGCACACGGACGTTGTACTCTGTAAGGTCGATATGGTGGCCAAGTAACGATCCGTTCCTTTCACCTAGCAGCCACTGTCTACCAAAATTCTTTGGGAAATAATGGTCGGCCGTTAGAATAAAGATAGTATTTTCTTCTGTAAAACCATTTGAAGAAAACTCTTTCATTAATTCATCCCACATGTCAAAGATAAAAATAGAATGCACAATAAAGAAACCCGGCTTATCACCTTTAAATGCATTCGCAAAATAATGTTTTACTGCGGCAAGAACCGCCTCATGGGAGTGGGTATCGCGCTTTATCGAAGGATAGTTTTTATACAATTCTGGGTTATAACAATTGATACACGGAAGCCAGTTTTCGCTATTCAACAGGTATGAAAAACCTGTTACTGAATAACCGAGCTGTTTAAGGAAACTACTTAGCACAGGATGGTTAAAGATGTCCCATTTAGGCCATTCCCGCCAATGCAGTTTATGGCTTTTCGCCGCATATATCCCACTCATTATACTTTCCACTGACATAATAGTCGACACGGCAGGGGACATTACATTAGAGAATTTAACAAACCCTTTTTCCACAAGCTTAAGATTATCTAATCTATCTTTTAAATTCTTAAATTCTTTTGTGCCCCAATCCATATTGCCAGTATAATAACCATGCCCATCGGTTACTAAGAGCACTATATTTAATTGTTTAGAAGTCATAGATAAAAACCTCACGAATGCTCCAAATCCACAATACTGGACCGATTAGATTTATTTCCACACAACAATATTTCTGCGCTATTTCTTCACCACACATAAATGCATATGATTATGACAGAATGGTATTTTAGAAAGAGTAGAATTCAACCATTTGCCTACGGCATTTGGATAAAATGTGTGATTCTTCAAGGACACGAATACGCTCCCGAATTCATGGTAAACACCGTCAATCTGTGATGTCGGGACACTATCGATTATCGAAAATCCAGCAGCAAGGAGTTGATCCTCGAATTGTTTTTTAGTTAATCGATACTCATAAAAATCGCCAAGGGCGGGCCAAGAGTGGAAATCTGTCTTTTTAAGGGTTTTCAATGAAGTTTTATATATTTTTTCAGAGGGTGAATTTGAAAGCTTAGAAATAATTGCACGTTTTAGCAACCCAGCTAAAGAGCGAATATGATAAATCCCAAGCGGGTATTTTATCCTACGAATGTAATTAAAACTTGGAACAATAACAAGCGCATAGCCACCTTTTTTTAAAACGCGCCACATTTCCGAAATCGGTCGCTCCATGCCTTCAACAATATGCTCTATTACACCTAAAGAAAGCAAGCCCGAAAACGATTCATCAGGAAAAGGGAGATCCCTGACATCGCCACGGAGAATATCAAGATGTGGATAGACCTGATTTACAAGGTCAACCATTTTATCTCCAACCTCTAAACCAGTTATTTTATATCCGAGGCTATTTAAATAATAAACAAATCTTCCTGAACCGCAGCCGGCTTCAAGCAACCGACCGTCTTTTGGCAAATATTTCAATATATACGGAGTAACAGGTTCAGTTGCGCAATTGTTTATTAATTTTTCAAAATCTTCCTGCTTCCATTCAAAGATTACTGACATAATGACCTCGCATATTACTCTACTTTTATTCCAGGGAACTCCCTGGCGGAAACTGCTAGTGAATCTGCACACTATACAAAGCTATAGATCATTTACGATTGCGCTTTCTCGTTCATGTATCGCCTAGTGTAATGCATCTATTCCCGATTCCAGGCTTTTCTCAAGAAAAAACTGAACTATTTTGTAGTCTATGGGGATCATATTATTGTTTGCCCTTTCTGGAACAAACATCTCTTTTAAGAGCGAGATTACAGCAATTGATGAAGGAATATACTCCCTAATCCGCATATAAATTTTGCATTCGCCCAATAAACGTTTCAAACAAACAACTAACTCTTCTGTTCCAGATTTACCCAATGAAGAAGCTAATTGAGCAAAACGACCATCATCATGTTGTAGATTAAACTCCAGAATAGCAGGCAAGGTAAAGCTACATGCCAACCCATGCGGCAGCCCATAATGTGCGGTAAGCGGGTAAGAAATTGAATGAGCAATCCCTGTGCGAGTCTGGCTTATTGCCAAACCAGCTAGCAGGCTGGCCGCCATTAATTCATTTCTTGCCTTCTCATCTCGGATATCCCACACTAATAAAGGAAGCGCTTTGAGAGAATACGATAACGATTGTGTAGCGATTGCGATTGTTGCCGGGCTAGCCTTTCGATTCCAAATTGATTCAAAGGCCTGTGAAACAGCATCCAAACCTGTTGTAATAGTGTGCAATTCTGGCAAAGAATAAGTCAGTTTTGGGTCAACTATCGCAACTTCCGGATATAATCCAGGATTGTCTATAGAAAATTTTTTGTGCAAAGAATTATCCCAGATAGTTGCAAATGGAGTAACCTCGCTTCCTGTACCAGCTGTAGTGGGGATGGCAATAACAGGTTTTATGCCGCCTGAATTAACCTTCGCGCCATTAGATAAAAAATCTCGTATAGTTGCGGGGGTTTCCCCCCAACTCCCCATTCCAGCTCCAAGAATCTTCGCGGCATCAATAACACTGCCTCCTCCAATTGCAACGATTACATCGAAGTTATATTGATGACTATCGGCGCATAATTGCGCCATATCTTCAACATCTGGATTAGGGCGCACGTTACTAACAACCCCAGCAATCTTATCGCCTAAAATTTCTTTGAGCGAATCCAAACCACCGCGATTAACAAACCCAGTTGTTGAGATTACCAATGCTTTACGATCTCCCACATAGCAGGAAATGCTCCTATAGGCTTCAACGCCGAATGTGACTTTAACTGGGTTGTGGTATGTCCATTCCATGAATTGATTAATTTTGCCGTAGTTCTACACTTATAATTTGGTGCTCTGCTTGCAGTAGTTCATGAATGCGACTTTATTATCCTTAGGCATCACTGTTGGTCGTCCCAAGTCAATACGTGCACCGGGTGCGACCCTGATTTCTAAGAACTTAGGGCCGTCTACATTACTATTAGATTTTAGCCATACTTCAACTTCCTCGGGTATGCTTGCACGAGAAACCACCGTGTATCCCAAAGATTGCGCAAATTGGATCAGATTAATCTGTAAAGCAATAGTTGGTTGCCCCCCTACAGAATCATGAGCGCCATTATTTAAAACTATATGTGTCATATTTTTGGGTGCCATCGAAGCGAGTATGGCGGCTGAGCCCATATGCATAAGAAGGGCACCATCGCCATCGAGACAGTAAACAGGGCGCGATTTACATGACAAGGCGATACCAAGAGCTATCTGTGACGCGTGGCCCATTGAGCCCACAGTAAGAAAATCGCGATTGTGTTCAGCTTTAGTTCGTGTTCTGTACTCAAAAACTTCGCGCGAAATCATTCCTGTTGTGGAAACAACGATGGCTTGCTCCTCGATATTCTTAAGGACCAACTCAATAGCCTCTTCCCGCTTTAAATCGCTGGCTGGCTGCGGAACATTTTTCAATTTATAGCTGTCGAATGTATCTTTTTTAACAATAAGAGCATAAGAGCGCAAATTCTTTTTTATGCTTATTTTGGCTTCTTGAATAACCATTCTTGCGCTTTCAATGTCTACAGGTAGGATACGGTAAGGGACGTCCAACGCATCCAGAATCGCAATCATATTTTTCCCCTGCTTAACATGCTGGGGTTCATCCTTAACACCAGGTTCCCCACGCCAGCCGATTAAAAACAGGACCGGGATAGAGTACACCTCTGGGTCTAATAATGAAGTGATGGGGTTTACTGCATTTCCCAGGCCGGAGTTCTGAAGATAAACGACTCCAATATCGCCAGTAGCCAGATATCGCCCGGCTTCTAGGGCAACAGCAGCCCCTTCATTGGCTGTAATGCAATGTGAGGTTTCCGGAACATGGTCTGTGACATACGCGCAAAAGTTTTTAAGCAGAGAATCGGGCACTCCCGCATAAGAACGGAACCCAGCATCGGTCAGGGCATTAAAGAAGTCGGAACATGCCAGCACTATTTCCCTCCCGGGATGAGTGTAAGTATATCGCTAATAGACATGCACATAGCATCAGCCTCAAGCGAACGGCTATTTTTAAGAATGGTTTCAGCTGTTAGCTTCATAGCCGGGTAGGCGCTGCGCAATAGATGGTTTGCATAAATCACGATATTGATGCCCATCTCCCCAAGTTCTTCCTCTGTAAATTGATTGTATGAAGTTGGCACCGCTACCAGAGGGGAGTGTAATTTTAATTTCCTGTATTCCTCACAAAAATTGCGGATATCGGTGCCGTCTTTTTTACAGCTATGAATCATGATTCCGTCTGATCCGGATTCGATATACGCCTTGGCGCGCGTTATAGCATCTTCCACACTCTTGCCCATAATAAGACTCTCAATCCGGGCAATGATCATAAAATCACTGGTAACACAGGCTTTTTTTCCTTCGCGAATCTTAAAAGAGAACCCTTCAATAGTATCTTGGGTTTGTTGAACGTCAGTGCCAAAAAGGGAATTTTTTTTCAACCCTAGCTTATCTTCTATGATTACAGCTGAAACGCCTAACCTTTCTAAGGTACGAACCAAATACGGGAAATGCTCGGGAACCCCTCCAGTATCGCCGTCATAAATTATCGGCTTAGTGGTTACCTCCATAATCTCATTAATCGTGCTAAATCGCGATGTCCGATCCACAATTTCAATATCCGGATGCCCCTTAGCGGTGGAATCTGTCAAACTACTAAGCCACATACCATCGAATTCACGTTTTTTTCCATCTTTTTCAACTGACACATTTTCCGCTATAAGCGCAGAAAGACCGTTATGCGCCTCAATGATTCTGACAATCTTTTTTGCCTGGAGAAGTCGAATAAGTTGACGCATCCGCACCTGCGGGGTGGTACCGACTTCTTTCAACTCATTGATTAGCCGCGTAGAAGAAATCCCATCGGTGTATTCAGGCTCAACGAGTTTTCCTCCCCACTCCGCGAGGGCTAGTATTACGCGTTCCCTGGTTTCTTTTTGCTGACCTTCCCTCCAATCGGATCCATGCACTACATAAGCCGGCTTGTATTTTTTTAAATTTTCGACATAGTCCAGTGTTTCCTGGGGCACAACTTGTACAACACCTTTAATGTTTTCGACTACGCCCCGGCGTTCTTCATAGGTTAAGTAAGGAAGCCGTTTATAACTTGCAATAGCCCTGTCAGTAAGAAGCCCTACTGTTACATCCCCAAGTTCCCGCGCAACGCGGAGGATATTCATGTGTCCATGGTGCAACAAATCCGCACTCATTCCGACATAAACACTCTTTTTGTTTTCATTCTCAGTCATTTTAGCTTATCCCATTTACTGATTCGTGCGGAGATTTAACGCCACAAAACATCCGACATTACTTTTCAGTATTGCCGACCTATGTTATAAATTACTTTTTTAGCCGCATTGAAAATAAAAAACTAGTTTTTGGCGACAATTACCATATTCCAGGTATTTTCGGTTAATGCTTTTCCATGGTCAAAACAGGGATAGAAATCAACTTTTTTATACCCAGCCGATTCCAGGAAATACTTAATTTCTTGTGGAAAAAAGAACCGCATAGGATGGGACTCTTTAACATCTTCAATTATCTTTCCCCTAACAACTTTTTGCGTTCTGAAATTAATGTGTACCAGGTGGCGCATGAAATCGAATTCCGGGGTGGTATGCCGGATGAGCTGGCTGCCATCCGGGGCGGGAATCTTCTTGATCTTTATTGTGGGTTTGTCCTGCAACACAGCAAAACCGTTCCAGCAGTCGAAGATAAACACGCCGCCGGGCTTAAGGCTTTGCCTGGCTAGTTTGCAGGCAGCAGAAAAGGCTTCATTAGTGGTCTGGTACCCCATAACAGCAAACATAGAGATTACAGCACCGAATTTACGTTTAAGGTTAAGGCGGGAGATATCGCCTAGGAGGTATTCTACGCTAAGGCCCAGTTCCGCGGCCTTTTCCCTAGCCAGGCTTAGCATATGTGCCGACCGGTCAACGCCGGTAACCTTATACCCTTTCCGGGTTAACAGCACGTCATGGGCGCCGGTTCCGCAGCCGAGGTCGAGTATACTACGGGGCACTGCTTTGTATTTCTTAAAAATCTTCTCTAAAAAAGCGCATTCAGCTTTATAGTCCTTGTCCCCGTAAAGGGAATCATAGAAGCCGGCATAGGTTTTATTAAATACGCTCATGAAACCGCCTTTATAAGAGCATTAGCTGAACTTTCTACCTGAGCGTCGGCAAGAGTTAGACCGGTGGGCAGATAGAAACCATATTTATAAAGTTTTTCTGAAACATGCAGAACCTGCTTTTTATACCAGGAGAATTTTTCAAAGGCCGGCTGCTGATGCATGGGATAAAAGAACGGGCGGGTCTGTATCCCCATCCCTTTCAACTTTTCCATCATCTGGGCGGCTGTAATGTTCAGACGATCGGAGAGAACCACGCCGTACATCCAGTACGTATTCACAATGCCTTCGAGTTCAACGGGAAGCGTGACTAAACCTTTTTCAGCAAGAGGCGCAAGCAACTTATTATACATTGCGCCTATATGCCGCTTCTTCTCAACATGCGCCACTACATGCTCGGTTTGGGCCAGGCCCATGGCAGCCTGCACATTGGTCATTCTGAAGTTAAAGCCAAGTTCTTGATGGATAAAACGCGTTTCCGGAATAAAGGCAAGGTTCTTTAATTTCTTAAGTTTTGCAGCGAGATCCGGGTTATCAGTAAGGCACATCCCCCCCTCACCGGTGGTTATTACCTTATTAGCATAAAAGCTGACGCAGCTTATATCGCCGAAACTGCCACATTTGCGGCCTTTATATTCGGATCCTATGGCTTCGGCAAAATCTTCAATAATTATGAGATTATGCTTTTTGGCTATGCGTTCTATTTCAAACATCTCGGCGGGGTGGCCGTAGATATGCACCGGCATTATAGCTTTGGTTTTAGAGGTTATTTTGGCTTCGATTTTGGAGACATCCAGATTCCAGGTCAGCGGCTCAGCATCTACAAAAACAGGTACCAAGTCATTATTTATGCAGGCGAGAGCGCAAGAAATAATGGTAAAAGATGGGATAATGACTTCACTACCAGGAAGCAGGTTTAGGGCTCTGACTGCCAGTATCAGAGCACTGGTTCCGTTATTTACGGCTACAGCATACTTCCTCCCAACATATTTTGCCACGGCCGCCTCGAAACGGTCTATATAAACGCCTTCAGAAGAGATCCAGCCGCTTTTAACGGCATCAGTCACATAAGCCAGCTCTTTCTCGGTTACTAATGGTTCGTTTACAGGTATCATATTATTTTTCTACTCCTTCAAAGCGCACCTTGTCGTCTTCACCGGTATAGGGGCCTTGCTTAACCTCTATCATTATAGACTCTTCCAGCATTTCAAAGCCGTGGCCGCCGCCGCAAAGCAGGACCAGGTCTCCGATTGAAACAGTTTCACTGCCGACGTGGGCATGAGACAAATCGTAGAAGTTAATCTTTACCTTCCCTTTTTTAATAAAAAGAACTTCCTGGGTGTGCAGGACCTCGCGCTTGCTGATAACATGGCGGTGCGGCCTTATGATGTTGCCCTTTTTATGCGGGAGGTAGCCAAGCTGCTGGGAGAAGGTCTGAGGCGTAAAAAAGGAGATGGAATCACCGCCGTAATCGCTGCGAAGGACCAAGCAGTATAATTCGCCGTCATGGTAGAGGTATTCAAGACCTTTTACTTTGGATTCTTTTATCATAGGTTTACTGCCTTATACTTTGGCAAGATGTGTTTTAGAAGAAACTAGGTACCACTTTATAGTTTTTAGCAGACCGGTCTCAAAATTTGTGGCGGATTTAAAGCCAAATTCCTTCGCTGCCCTTGTGGTATTTAACATACGGCGGGGCTGGCCGTCCGGCTGGGAGGCATCCCAGATAAGCTCACCTTTGAAGCCGGTGAGCCTTGCTATGAGCTCCACCAGGTCTTTTATGGATATTTCAAAGCCGGCGCCTATGTTTACCGGTTCCGGGGCATTGTACTTTTCAGTGGCCAGCACTATGGCTTCGGCGCAGTCCTCTACATACAGGAATTCACGGGTGGCTTTGCCGGTGCCCCAGACGGGGATATCTTTAGCGCCGGTTTTTACGGCTTCCACGCATTTTTTTATAAGGGCGGGGATCACGTGGGAGGAGCCGGGATTGAAATTATCACCGGGGCCGTAGAGGTTTACGGGCAGAAGGAAGATGGAGTTGAAGCCGTACTGCTGGCGGTAGGCCTGGGACTGCACCAGGAGCATTTTTTTGGCCAGGCCGTAGGGGGCGTTGGTTTCCTCGGGGTAGCCGTTCCAGAGGTCTTCTTCTTTGAACGGGACGGGGGCGAATTTGGGATAGGCGCAGATGGTGCCCAGGGCTACGAACTTTTCTACACCGTGTTGGCGGGCCTGCTCTATTAGCTGTACGCCCATCATGAGGTTGTCGTAGAAGAAGCTGCCGGGGTTTTCGCGGTTGGCGCCGATTCCCCCCACTTTGGCGGCTAAATGGATGACGATATCGGGCTTTGAAGCTTTGAAGGCGGCTTCTATGGCGGCGGCTTTGGTGAGGTCGTAGTCCTGCTCTTTGGGGATGAAGATGTGCTTGCAGCCACGGGCTTTGAGCTTTTCAACAACAAAGGAGCCTAGGAAGCCGGCACCGCCAGTGAGCATTATGCGTTTTGAGGCTAAATCCATATCTATATTATAGCAATTGGGAGGTTATTCATTTGGGAAGCACCTCCCAATGGCCGCCTTTGTCGGGACCTATTCGGCGTAGCCGGCCTACAGCCTTAAGCTTCCTCAAATTCCATTCGATACCACTGTCAGACAGCCCGCAAATATCCATTAATTCGCGGGTCTTAATGCCTGGGTTCGCTTTTATAGCGGCCAAGATTTTATCCGCAAATATCTCCTTAGTTTTCTCCTTAGTTTTTCCGTTCTGACCATCTTCCCCTAATCCTTCGCCCTGCTCCCACTTTGGGCGGTAAAAGACAACAACGAATCCGGTCTTGAGACGCTTAAAATCCACTTTTAATTTTTCGGACACGAACGAGCCGAGAAATCCCGCTCCCCCGGTCAACATTATCCGTTTTGACGATAAATCCATAAATATTGCTTAACAGCTAGACGGCTGGACAGCCAGAATGACCATATTAGGAACCAACCCAACCACCTTTCGATATCCTTATTATATAATTTGTGGCGGGATGGAGGGAAGGTGACTAAGAGTACAGACGGCGGGGCGGGATATTGGAGATAAACGGATCATTGCTTATCGGAGGAACGTCTATTTTTCATTTTTTGTTGTTCAAGGCGTTTGATATCCGCTTCCACCATCAAAGCCACTAGGTCTTTAAATTTTGTCTTCGGCTGCCAACCGAGCTTTTCCTTTGCTTTCGCGGCATTACCCATTAGCGCATCCACCTCGGTGGGGCGGTAAAAATCACCCGATACCTCAACAAGGGTTTTACCGGTAATACCGTCCACCCCTTTTTCAGTCAACCCCGTACCACTCCATTCCAATTTAAATCCGGCGGCAATGAAAGCCGCCTCGACAAACTCCCTCACGGTGTGGGACTCACCGGTGGCCAGGATATAATCATCAGCCTTGGGTTGCTGAAGCATAAGCCAGATGGCCTCAACGTACTCCTTAGCGTAACCCCAGTCGCGGCTTGCTTCCAAGTTACCGACCAACACTTTCTCCTGCAGCCCCTTTCTGATCTTGGCTACGGCGCTGGTAATCTTGCGCGTAATAAATTCTTCCCCGCGCAGAGGGCTTTCGTGGTTGAACATTATGCCGCATGAGGCGTGGAGATTGTAGGCTTCTCGGTAGTTTACGGTTATCCAGTGCGCGTAAAGCTTTGAAACGCTGTAAGGGCTTTTGGGATGGAAAGCGGTGGACTCGCTCTGCGTGACAGGCCCAGTACTGCCAAATATCTCGGCAGTGGAGGCCTGATAAAACCTGGCGGCAGGTCGAGCTTTGCGTATGGCCTCCAACAGGCGGGTGACGCCAACGGCGTTTATTTCCGCCGTAAGTATAGGTTGCTCGAAGGACATTGTTACGAAGCTCTGGGCGGCGAAGTTATATATTTCATCCGGCTGGATCTTTTCCAGCACATCCATTATATTGCTTAGCTCCAGCATGTCCAGGCAAACATCCTTCACACGCCCTTCAATGCCCAGTTCGCTGAGGCGCCAGCGTCCGGAATCTCCGCTGCGGTCGGCACCGTAAACTTCGTATCCCTTGGATATCAGCAATTGCGAAAGGTAAGCGCCATCTTGGCCGCGCACTCCTGTTATAAGAGCTTTTTTCATAAGCGGAACCATTTGGCAGCTAGACAGCGGGACAGCTATGCTTTTGCGGACGGGGACTTGCGGGTGGACGATTCCGATTTTTCAGAGTCTTCGGCGCCGTAATGGTAGTTATATTTGTAATAATGGGAACCGTAATAGGAGTAGGTCAGCCCGCCGAATTTGGACATGTTTACCACCACGCCAAGAACCTTGATGCCGGAGGAATTAAGCTGTTTAATAGCGGTTTTAATTAAGGGCACACGCGTTTTGCCGAACTTTGACACAAACACGACACTGTTTACGTATTTGCCCCAGAGCAAAGCGTCACTTATCGGAAATATTGGCGGACAATCTATAATAATGCGGTCATATTGGGCGCCGGCCCAGGACAAAAAGGCTGAAAGCCTGGGGGTGTTAAGCAATTCAGCCGGATTCGGCGGCCGGGGGCCGCAGGTTAAGAGTGAAAGGTTTTCCACATCCGTGGGCTGAACAAGCCGGCTCAGGTCTTCCACATTGCGACCGGCGGCAAGAAAATTACTGAGGCCGCCCGCATTAGAGACCCGAAATACCCTGTGCAGGGTGGAGCGGCGCAAATCTCCGTCCACAATAAGCACCTTTTCCCCCGCCTGCGCTATGGCGACCGCCAGATTTACGCCTATATAGCTTTTGCCTTCCCCCTGGATGGCGCTGGTGATCATAAAGGATTTGTTTTTTTGCGAAACCTCGGCGAAATCCACCATGGTACGCAAATTACGCACGGCTTCGCTGGTAAGCGAGTGTTCCGCCAGAAGCATATGGCCGTAAACCGTTTTTGACTTGCTCTGCTGGGTAAACGGCACTATGCCCAAAAACGGCAGTTTAAGCTTATGCTCCACATCTTCCTGGGTGCGCAGGGTCTGATCTACAATTTCTACCAGCATAGCCGCGAAAAGGCCCAGAACAAGGCCGCCGAAAAAAGCGAGCAACATATTGAACAACTTGCGCGGTTTGATGGGCGTTGGTACGGGCGCGGCAGGGTCTATGAGCCGGATATTGTTGCCCATAAGCTGACCGGACAGATCTATTTTAAGGCTCTGGATTATCTTGTCGGTTTCATTACGGATCTGGTCTTCGACGGCCTGAAGATTGGCATTAATAGACAACAACTGGGGATGGCGGGGCATATATCGGCTGGAGAGTTCCGCCGACTGAGCCCGCAGGTTTGAAGCGTCTTTCTTAAACTGCTGTATGAGAATATTGTTAACCACCGCCGGGAGCGATTCAAAAAGCTTCCTGGACTCGGCCATGGACTGGTTGTTCTGCAGGGCGTTTAAAACATCTTTGGAAATAAAAAGCTGGTTGCTTAAATTCTGATCAATATAAACCGAAGCCACGGCGTTGGCGATATCGGCTGAAACTCTTGGGTCATGAGAATTGGCGCGTATATAAACCAACCGGCTCCTTGGAACAGGCGCTATGATCACCGCAGAATTTAATGTGCCAGGACCACCGGCAAAATCCTCAACTATCGCCAAATTCAGTTTCTGATAAACGGCTTTCAGCAAAGTTTCGCTTTTCAGAAGCTTGTACTGGGTCTGGTAATAGTCCTCGTTGCTGCGCTCAACCGTGGGGCCGCCCTGGTAAACATTGGCGGAACCGCCGCGTTCTTTTTCAATAACTATCAGGCTTGAGGATTGATAAACCGGCCGTATATTGAAAGTGATAAGGGCCGCGATAATTACTACCGCCGCCCAAACGGAAACCACTACCCAGATCCTTCTTAAAAAAATTTCAAGGTAGCCGGCGAAATCAATTTCAAAGTCGCTTTCGGAGTTGGTTTCATTCATAAATATTCACCGCAATTTTAGAAAAAGCTTTGCGGAACAAACACGGTGTCGTTGGGTTCCAGAAAGATATCGGCGGATTTGTCGCCCTCTTTGGTTATGCGCGAAATTTTAACTTCTATGCTCTGGTTCTGGCCGTTGGCGTTGCGCAGCACTTTGGTCCTGTCGGGGGCGGCTATATCGGTGAAACCGCCGGCCAGGGTGATAGCTTCAAGCACGGTCAGTTTGCGCTCGGTAGGCAATTGAATAGCGCCTGGCTTTTTAACCTCTCCCAGCACATAGATCTGCTTGTTGCCGTATTCCTTGATAAGAATGGTGACCTGGGGAGCTTTTATGTAGTCCGAAAGCTTTACGGCAAGGAAGCTTTCCGCCTCGGGAACCGAGAGTTCCGACAATTTAAGATTGCCGGCCAAAGGAAAAGTAACGGTGCCGTTGCCGCTTATGCGTAAAGTGCGGCCCATGTCGCTTTCTTTGAACACTATTATTTCAAGCAGATCTCCGGGCTGGATCTTGTAATTGGCCTGGCTTTTACTTTTCTGATCCAGCGCGCTCTGAAGAATACGCTCTTCTATAAGCTGCTGCTGTTCCTGTGAGGAGGCCGTGAAAGCGGGCACGGCGGCGCCTACGGACTGCGGAGTAAGGATCTCCGGCATTGAAGGAAGAACAGCGGTATTTTGACGCGGCGCTGCGCAGCCAAACAGGAACATGGTGACAATTAAAAGAATTGCTCTTCGCATAATATTATTATAGCAAAATCAGGGGGCAGCGAGACGGCTAGGCGGCTGGATAGCCGCCAGAAACTACAAAAACTACGGAGCGGCGGGGAGGCTAGGCCGCAAAAGACTGGGGGCTTAGACCAAAATGCTCTTTTAAGACTATATTAAATGTGGTATCAAGCATTTCAAGATTGCCCACAAAATATTGTCGAGCGGATTTATAGTATTTAATCAACCTGTCAGAATTGATGTTGTATTTACCTGTAATGAACTGGATATCCTCACGATCACGGTCATTATAGCGACTGAGTTTACTGAGGATCAGGTCTTCCTTGCTCACCGCCATAACTCGAATATGCCTCAATTTGCCGCGCAGAATCTCCACACTTCTATACTTCCAGTCAGGGGTTTCTATAAGCATTAGTTCTGTGTTAGCGCTATGCAAATAAAAGCCGTGCCTATTTTCCAATTCCGAACCCTGCCCCGCCCAGTTAAGAAGTTTTTTCTTAATTGCGCGGTCCTCAACATAGGCATCGATATCCAGTGTGCCACGCCGGGAACCATACGCGATAACGGCCGCCGCACCGCCAAAGATATAGAGCGGAACTTTTTCCGCAAGATTCTCTTTGCTCAAGCGCTCGTCAATATCCCGGAAGAAACTCCAAAATTCCGATTCTCTTGCAAGTTTCATCGCGTCAGCCAGCGCTGAAACGATTTTAAATCAGCGGCCCCCATGCCATGCCAAAAACTGAGCCACCCGGGAGTGCGGCTCCGCAGAAACGCCAACGCCTCGTCGGTTTTGGGGCGCGGCCCCACAACTTCTTCATGGTCAAGTTTCCCCTCGGCCAGCGTGTCATGCGCAACCTGAAGAGCGGACCACACCTTTTTATCCAACCCCGTTGTTAAAGACTTAAGTTGCAGCGAAGCGGCGACAACCATCCCAAGACGGTTTTGAAGATGAAAAACATATGCGCCGGAAAGCAGCTTGTTCCAATCAAGACAATGCGCGTTCTTAAGGATAAGGGCGGGAAGCGCTTCAAATATCCGGGGCTCATTGGAAAAGTGAAGCGCCGCCAGAAGAACCTCTTCAAACGGAAGGGTGGCGAAGGCAGGCTGTGTTTCTGCCCCAATAAACCTGGTCCCATAGCGCGCCAACTGAGAAAGCATCGCATCCTCACTTGCAAAGGCGACACTAAAGCCCGGAGTGAAACCCGGTTGTTCAGAGGGAGCCTGGGCACTGGGCGCGCCGGCCGCCCACCCGCATAAATCACCAAGCAACTCTGCAACTGAGCAGCGGCAAGCCCGCGCCACAGCGAGCAATTCGGTGAGCGTAACGCTGCGCCGGCCCTGCTCAACGCGCGAAACGGTGGTCTGTGGCCACCGGACCCTGCCGGCGAACTCGGTCTGAGATAATTTCATCTCTCCACGCTTAACCCGCAGCATCCGGCCAAAAGCTATATTTATGTTATTCATATATGAATATTATAAGTCATAAATGGGTAATTATCAAGGGAGGCGGGAAGACACGACAGCGGGACGGCTTGGCGGCTGGACAGCTAGGCAGCCAGAACTGCGAAAGATGGTGGGGAATTTAAGGGTTAGAGCGGTTAAAGGGGCGGCGGGACGGCGGGACGGCGGGACGGCGGGGCAGCGGGACGGCGGGACGACTAGGCGGCTGGGCGGCTAGTTGGTAAAGAAGGTTGTTTTTTAGCAGGGTTAGGTCGGAATTTACAGGAACGCGGCGTAGATATGGCTCAATGGTTTGCATGGACTTATTAAACAGCTCATAAGCTTCGGATCTGTTTTTAAGCGCCTGGTTATAATAGTCGGCGCCAAGCCGGAACGCATAACGCGGGGAGGGCTCCCAATCAAGAGCGGAGGCGCGGTAAATAACTTTTTTCTCATAGGAAACCCCCTTTGAACGGAAATTATACCACCAGCCTATAACCGAAGGGATAGTAAAAAACATCATAACGCATGCGGCCGCCGCGGCAGGTAAAGCGATGTATCTTTTAAGCGGCGTATCCTCTTCTTCAGTTTCGGAGTCATAACGGAACTTGCCGCTTTCGGCAGCCGGCTTGGAGGCCAGGCCCCCTATCAAAACATAAAAAAATAATGCGTTTGCCGGCATTTGAGAGCCGAACTCTACCAAGTTATGCAGGGAAGCCGCCAAAACAGCCCCTAGTCCCCCCCCGTAAAGTGACTTGACTGTAAAAGAAGGGCATTTTGTCCAGATGCGAAAAAACTTACGCAGCGCGACTACAAGCCCCGCCAGATAGATGAATCCGCCAACCAGGCCGATCTGTAAAAAAAGTTCAAGCCAGTCGCTGTGGACATGCCGCACCAGCCCCCAACTCTGCCGCTGGTAATACGGAAAGCCGTGTTCCACCGCGCCAAGCCCGGAACCGAAAAGCGGAAAATCTTTAAACATCTCCAACCCGCTTTTATACATTGAAAAACGCACAGTAACAGAATTGACAAGAACTCCGTTATAAAACCCAAGAAGCATACGGTTATTGTAAAGCAGCACCCCATAGCCGGCAATGAAAAGGACTATAAAAACCCGGGCCGCGTACCTGTAAACTTTGAGTTTCATGAACGAGGTGGAGATAAAGGCCATGACAGCGGCTGCTACCACAAGCGAATGCAGCCCCCCTCTGGACCCGGTTTTGATAACTCCATACACCACAGCGCACAGCATTACGGCTTTAAGAAACTGAATGGCGGCAAGGTCAAAGAAACGCTTGCGACTCTGGTGGACAAACAGGTTCCTGAAACCGGAAAAAAATATCCCAGCCCCGGCCATTGCGGACATGATGAGAAACAACGCCGCGTGATCCCTGTTCACATAGGGGCCGAAGGGTTCGCCTTTTACCAGGCGCAGACCGTAAACCATTGTATTTTCGCCTGTTTTCTGCAACATGCCGAACAGCGAAATAAAAACCCCCATGCCAAAAACAGCCCACATAAGCCTTTTCAACTGTCCCGGAGTTTTTATTATCTGAGGAACGTAAAACAAGGCCGCGGCGTATAAGAACCATAACAGCACGGCGTTAAGCGTGGCGGGCCGCCAGGTTGTAAATATAAGCATGGATGGAGCGTTTATGGAATTCTCGCTGATGGCCTGGCACAGGCCCAGGAAAGCCACGGCAAGGATGGAAAGCAGAAGATTCTTATTTGTTGAAGCATCATAGAGTGGCCGGGGGCGCTTGAGGAGGAAGACGACCGCGGAAAAAGCGGAAATTTGAAGTATAGCAAGAGCCCAGGGTTCCACACTTGCGAAAGCCAGCGGCGCGAAGACCAGAGATAATAAAAGAAAAATTTCCATAAGAATAAGACGGCGGGACGGCTGGTCGGCTCGACAGCTAGGCGGCTAGACAGCGCAAAAGCTAGACAGCTTGGCAGCTAGACTATTTATTATGCCTTACTACCTCTATAAATTTCCACAGTTTGGCCCCTACCTCACTGGATAGTTTCTCCAGACTTTCATATTTATCTACAGTTATATAATCTAAATTTTTTGAGAAATATAGCAGGTACTTTGTTTCTGACAGGGAAGCGAAGGAAATGTCCAGGAAATGGGATAGTTCTTTGTCACCTTTTCGCGCATAGCCCTCAACGATATTGGTTGGGATAGACAGGGCCGCCCTTCTAAGTTGCGAGGTTAAGCCGTAGAGTTCCTCTTTTGGGAACTGTTTTGTGGCACGGTAAATTTCCAACGCTAATTTATCGGCTTCTTTCCAAACCTCAAAATTTTTATATCTATCAATTGATTCCATAAAAAAAGAAACAGCTGGATAACTACTGAGGCCTAGCTTGGGAAAAGGATCAGACGAGAAGAGTAACCTGGGGCCCCAACAAGTTTTTCTATTTTCTGGCTGTCCAGCCGTCTAGCCGTCCCGCCGTTAATGTAGCTTCTGGCTGCCTAGCCTTGTTTTAGCAATTCTGGCTGTCTAGCTGTCCAGCCGCCTGGCTGCCCAGCTGTATAGCCATTCCGCCGGGACTTCCTCAATTCTATCGCTTTAGGGCGGTGGCGGGCAACTACCTTATATAAAAATGATAAACTTTGAGGATGAAAGTACTTTTTGTTTGCACCGGTAATATGTGCCGAAGCCCGGCCGCGGAGAAAATGCTGCTGCATGCCGGCGGCGCGGGGTTCGAGGCAAGATCGCGCGGAACCGCGGCGCAGGCTTACTGTAAAATGCCGCGGCAGATAAGCGCTTTTCTTAACCGCATGGGGATAACCGACACCGCACACACACCCACGCTTATAACTGAAACCGACATCAACTGGGCCGACCTTATACTTGTTATGGAAACCTGCCATTTTGAGCATCTGGCCGACAAGTTTCCCCAAAGTCTGCGCAAGATGCACCTTTTCCTGGACTATTGCAACGGCCTCAGCGGCGCGGACCTGCGGGACCCTATGGGAAAGAACGATAAGGCATTTGAAGAAGTGTTAACGGAAATACGCGTGGCGGTGGAACAGTTGGTTAAGAAAACAGACAGTGGAAAAACCTTCTAAAAATTCGGGGGCCTGTCCAGGGTTTAGCCCCTTCATCCCCAGACCCGTATAGGACCCTCCCGGGGATATAAAAAAAATGCCGTCCGAGATTATCGGACGGCATTTTTTTATAATAATAAGTTTTAGAACAGACCTTTGACTTCCAAAGTCACCACGTTGTCCACGTAGTTATTAGACCTTTCATTGGACCGGCGGGTCTTATAGTTGTAACCAACCCCGGCCTTAAGCCATTTCTGCACATTGTAGTCCAGGGTGGCCCGGCCGTTATAGTTGCTGTCACGGCGCTTGGCATTGGAACCGGGCGTTTCTTCCGGGTACCGGACCGACTCATAGCTAATGCCGACGCCGGCTTTGAATTTATTCAATTCCCTGGACGCGCTAAGGTCGTTTAGCGTGGAGGTATAAAAGCGGCTGTCGGCAAAGGTGGATTCCACGTTGGCGCGCTTTCCATACAGTACAACCTCGGTTTTTTCCATGGGGCGCCAGTTAAGCTGGGCGCCGTAGCCGCCGGTGGTCCTGCTGTTGGAAGCGTCGGCAAGGTCTTTCCTGTACAACCGGAACTGGGCGCCGGCCGTCAGATTACCGGTAAGTTTGGGGGCGATATTTCCGGTCAGACCCAGATCCACATTGCTGTAAAGAGCGTCGCCGGAACCGGCAAGGGTGCGCTCCTTATATTTGAGCGAACCGAAGTGATAAGCAGCGAATAGTTTTGTTTTAGGCTGAAGCTTAAAATTTAAATCGGCGCCGGCAAGGATCTCATCCCGGTCCAGGGCTTTATTTCTGGACGACAGATAGTCATTGACGGTATGCTGGACGTCTATGCCGAAACCAAGCCTGCCCCTCAAAGGCGAGTAGAAGTTAAGCCCGGCTATATTCTGCACGCGTTTGGAGCGCGCCGTAAGCTCGGAAGTTGCCTGATCCGTGGTGGCCATATACTTCTCGTCCAGAACCAATGTCCTGTCGCCCGCCAGCTTTTGCTCCACATTTATATTGGCATTGTGATGCACTGCGTCGTTTATGCGGTGCGCCCTTGAATAAAACAGGCCCTCGATCGAATAAGCACCCTTTATGGCAAGCCGCGAACCTTCCTTGCTCATAAAACCGATGCCCGCGGACGAACGGTTGATCAAAGAGGCTTTAGCGATGTCCCGAGTCAGATAAATATTGCTATCATATTTCTCCTGAATGGTGACGATAGGTTTTATATCTATCCCGCCCAGCTTAAAATTCTGCATCGCCGGCGCGGAAGCGGCCGGCAGAACCAAACACATTGCAATAATCAATTTTTTCATCGTATCTCCTTAAAGGTATTTATATCCGAGCCGTAGCAATCTTAAATCAAGGGGTAGAGGCGCTGACTTCGGTCGCTTCGGTGGCTTCCTGGGTCACGATAACGCCGGATTCAGGAACATACACAGTGGGATCCGGGGAATTGCCGCCCTGATTATCAACAGCCGCCTCTTCCGTTGGCTCTGTTTTAGGCGCTTCCTTGGGCGTTTCAGCCTGGACCACTACCGCGGGAGCCGAAGGCACCGATGCGGTTTCACCCGTATTTACGATCCTGGTACCGCCGCCTGTGGGATCGCTGACCACGGCGCGCCCTTTTTGAACTTCCACATCCATGGTCGTGCCAGTATTGGTCATTTTCACTTCACTGCCGGAAGGCATAACAACGGAGTAACCGGAAGCGCTTTTCACCTCCACGGAACCGCTGCCCTGGGAAGACACAGTCATGGCCCCGTTGGAGAAGGTGGGTTTGAATTCGGAACCGCTGACCCCGTTTATCTTCATGCCGCCGGCTTCCACTTCTATGGTGCCGTCCACAACATGGAAGGTAACGTTGGAATCCAGATCAACGGGAATAGCGTCGCCAGGCTTTATGGTCATAAAGACCGCGCCGTCTTTCATCAGCTGTACCGTGCCGGCTATTTTAGTGATCTTGACGGTCCGATCGGCTGCGGGAGCGGAGTTCGGCTTCGCGGGATTAGCCGGCGCTTCGGCAGCGGCGGCAAACCCGGCGCTTAAAAACAAGAAGATGAAAGCCATCAGTTTTATATATTTCATCAAACTCTCCTTAGCTGGAATAAGTTGAAACGGCAACCCACCTCCAATATATTAACAACTCCGGTCATGGCCTGTCAAGAAAAAACAGCTTTGATTTGATACAATCAATGATATGAAAATAAAATTTCCGCTTATACCACGCTTTGCCCTGCTTGCCTGCATTCTGGCGACCGGCTGCGGCGCGGCAGGCGCTATGGAAGGCGGTTTCCCATTGTGCATGTACGGAGCCGCCACGAAAAGAGACCTGACGGTCATAAAAGAGGCGGGTTTTAACTGTTTTCTTGCCTACACACAGGATCCGGCGGTTTTAGCGGAACTGGCCGAGGAATCAAAAAAATTAAAACTCAGAATGGCGGCTTATCCGGACCGCGTAATGAATTCACCTTACTCCGAAAAAGCGAAAGACTGGCCTATCCTGGCCTGGTATCTATACGATGAACCGGAAGTCCACAGCCTGCCCCCGGCGGAACTTGAAAAGCTGAACCTTAAAACAAAAACCTGGTCTCCGCGACAGCGGACGGTTTTTGTAATGGGCGACGGGGCCGCCGCCTTCTCCTACGCCGCGACAGCCGACGCGCTTATGGTGGACTGGTACCCGGTACCGCACCTGAAGACGGAATCAGTGGGCTACCATGTGGCACTGGTCAAATCGGCCGCGAAAATCCTGGATGGAAAGAACCAGAGGAAACCGGTTTGGGCCGTTCTCCAGGCCTTTGACTGGAAAATCTACCCTCAGCGGCGCGAGCCGAAGCGGATCGGCAGGTTTCCGACGTTCATCGAAATACGGTTCATGACATACCTGGCCATTGTAAGGGGAGCGGAAGGATTGTTTTATTTCACTTTTTCACAGGAAGGGAAAACCCTGGACGCCTGGCCCGAGCGCTGGTTCCTTTTCAAAAAGATCGCCTCCGAAATAAACGCGCTTAAGCCCATACTGGAAAAAGGAGAGGATGTAGAGCCGCCAGCGGGGCTTGACCCGCGCCTGGCCGTAAGAGTTATCCTAAAAGGCGGCAAACGCCGGATGTTTCTGCTGAATCCCTCCGCTTCGGAGATCCCGGTCAACGCGGAATTTTTAAAGGACTGGCGCCCCCTCTTTGAAGAAAAGCGATACCTTGACCAAATTCTGCCCGGAGGAAAAAACCTCCGCATGCCGCCATACCGGACGCTGGTGTTGGAACGAGGCCGCTAGACAGCTAGGCAGCTAGGCGGCCAGAAACACACAAACTTGCTGTCCAGCTGACTAGCTGTCTTGCTTTTGAGCTGTCTAGCCGTCTAGCTGCCCAGCTGTTTCGCTGTCCAGCCGTCGCTCCCCCTAATCCAGATCCATCGGATTTATGGGCCTTGAAGTGTCTCCGGAATCCTTGATGCGCTTCTTTTCCTTTTCAAAATTTTCCAGGAGCTCTTTTTTCTTCCGTTCCATCTCCCCCCGGGCCTTGGAAAAATAATCGTCCAGCCTGGATTTATTGTCCTTTATTTTTTCCAGGGCGTCTTTCATCTGGTCCGAGCCCTCCTTGACCATGGGTTTCTCCCAATGTCTGAGGACTTTGCCGGTTTTTTTCTCCACCTCTATGCGCGCCTTGCACATGGGGCAGTCTATCAGAAATGATTCCTCGTTCATAAAGCGACTCCTTGGCGAAACGGCTGGGCGGCTAGACAGCTACAAGAAAAAAGCTGGTGCCTTTTTGACTTACTTGACTTTCCACAGCTTATGAAGCTGCGGGAATATTCTGACATGTTCCAGCTTTGAAACCGCGAACCTGTAAAAACCGGCCAATTGTTCCGCCGAAGGCGGCCTTAACCGCCCCCGCGGCGTCACCGGCTGTATATAGAACGGCATCCGGCCGCATACCGAAGCGGCCAGCTTAACTCCTTTCCTGAATTCGGCCGGAGCGGTATCGGAAGTCACCACTATTTTCACAAAAGTCTTTTTTGGCGCCAGAGACAGGAATTTTCCATGTTCCTTCCAGAGAGCCCCGCCGGCAGACCCCGGCAGTTTTATATCCGCCGCCACCACGTCTATCGCCGACAGAACTTCTTTAAGTTCCCGATGGCAGACACCGTTGGTTTCAAGATGGGTCTGAAGTTTCAAGCTTCCGGCGTACAAAGCAAGTTCTTTTAAAGCCTTGTGTTGGAGCAGCGGTTCACCACCCGTGAATGAAACCGCGCGCGCACGTTCCTTGAACGCCAGTTGTTTTATGATTCTTTTGATCGCGGACAAAGCCGTCCGTTCCCCCCCGCTTCGGGCCGCCGGCTCATCGCAATAAGCGCAGCTTAGATTACACCCGGCAAAGCGCACAAAAATCTGCTTCTGCCCCGCGTAAAGACCTTCGCCCTGGATGGAGCAAAAGATCTCGTAGATATTTGCGGTATCTATAGCGGACATGAATTTATTTTAACGCCGGGTCGGGAATGCCGGCGTCTTTAAAACCTTTAGTTCTAAGTTTGCAGGAATCGCAACTCCCGCAGGGCCTGGAACCTCCGGCGTAACAGGACCAGGAATATTTTAGCGGCGCCTTCAGCTTGAGCGCGAGTTTTATTATCTCTTTCTTGCTCAGACGGATAAGCGGCGTAAGCAATTTTATTTTCCTGCCGGCCGCACCCTCCCGTGTGCCGGCCGCCACAGCCTTTTCCAACGCGCTGTAAAATTCGGGGCGGCAATCCGGATAACCGGAATAATCTATGACATTGGGGCCCATAACCACCGCCCCGGCCCCCACCGCGTCGGCAAGCGAAACGCCTATAGAGGCAAAAACAAGATTCCTGCCCGGCACATATGTGGAAGGAATGGTTTTGCCGGCGCCTATTTTTGAAAGCCCGAGATCGGGCAGCCGTTTTTCAGGATCCACAAGCGAACTGACTCCCAGCCAGGGAAAAACCAGTTTTATTTCATAAAGTTTCACACCCAGCATACGGGCTATGCGGCGGGCGCTGAGGGTCTCTCTTTTGTGGCGCTGACCGTAATCGAACGAAACGGCCTCGCAGACGCAGCCGCGGCTCATGGCCCAGCAAAGCGCGGTGGTCGAATCCAGTCCTCCGGAAAAAAGAACTACGGCTTTTTTTTGTTTCATACGTGAACCTGTCTAATCCTTGCATACCGCGTTCTCCACTATTCCATGCACGCCCGATAATCTTACTTTGGGCACCACATCCATGGTTCCGTTCTTCAGGATAAGCTCTACGTCCTTCTTGCCGGTTTCAAGCCTGCCGGCCATAAAGTCCAGCACCCTGCCGCTCTTCTGTATCTCTTCTACCGCCGCCAGGAAGGAATCCCGGCCTTCGATAGCGTCGGCAAGGGCCCGGGCGCAGATAAAATCCTCCACATGCCCGCGGTCATAGGACAGGCAGGCCGGAACTATGAGGGTATCCATGGGGTTTTTACGGCAGTACCGCGCCACGAAGGGCATGTTAGCGAAACATCCCACAAGTATCTCTTCCGCCCTGACCAAAGACATGACCGCCGGAGACCCCGAGTTGGTTACGATAAGCGCCGGCCGGGAGGCGTCGCAAGCGTGGAGCGCGAGGTAAGGGGAATTGTCATATTTCTCTACTTCAGGCGGGAAATTTATCTCCGAAAAAAGATCCGAACCGTTTTCAAGGGCTTTCACGGCCGCGGCATGGGCGGGGCCGGCATACACCCGCACGTCCCTGCGGCCGCTTTTTAAAAGCGCGCAAACGGTGTTCGAGAACCTGAACAGGTCTATGACTATACCCCTGCCCCGCCAGACGCGGGCTTCCAGCGGTTCGCAGGCGACACTCACCCGAAAGCTATTTTGAGGCGGTTGAGATGTCTGCGGCATATTTAAAAGCGAGGGCGCTGATATAGGTTTCCGATTCCCGGTAAACGCCCAGTCCGGGTTCGGCCATTATCGTCTCTTCGCCGATAATAACGCCGTCGGCGCCCATCCCGGCGGCCAGCTTCCTGGCCGATTTTTTCAGGCGGCTGCCGGCGGCTTCATCTCCGGTGTGGAATTTATCGCTGTGGATTATAGCTATGGCGCCCCAAGGCTTTAGAATCTGTTCCCTGGAAGAAAAGACCTGAACCTCAGAGGCAGATTTAGCGGGAAACCAGGGCCCAACCTGGATGACATCGGATCTGGAAGAGGCGCAGGCCGCCGCAAACAACAGGAATACTAAAAAAAAACCTTGCCTCATCTGGGAGGTTCTAACCCCAGTTCTTTGCATATTTTTCTGACGGTAAAATCCGCGATCTCGGTATGCCTGGTGACGGGGATCTCTTTATTGGTTGCGGGGTTGGTAAAAACGGAATATTTGCCGCCCTCCCTTGAAAGCACACAGCCGTTCTGCATAAGATAACGCACAAGTTCTTTTCTTTTCATAAAATACCTCTAAAACCATTCTATCAATTTAACCGTCCGCTGAAACATCGTGATGGGATCTTTTGGCCGTTTTTTACCCGCTCCTTTGCGCCGCTGACTATTAATCCGCGCTCCGTGGAATTTTTGAAACCAGCTTCCAGGTGACCTCGCTTTTGCCTAAGAAAATCTGCACCAAGGCCATCAGACCGTCCTCGTTTTCAAAGACCAGCAGGCTTCTTCCCCCGTCGTTAAAAGCGCCTTTAAGCTGGCCGTATGAAGACGGCATACCGCCGGGAACATTCACCTCCTCGGTTTCGGCATCCGCTTTGGCCTCGTTATCGTCGAAGCGGCCCGAACGGTCATCGTCGCTCCGGGAATCTATCATAACGGCGCCTTCTCCTTCTTCCTCTGCCGGCGCGGCCTTTTGAATATTTTTCCGGGCGGCCGGAGGAACGGCTTTCTGTTTCGGCGCCTGTTTCTGCGCGGCCGGCGCCGCGCTTGCCGTACCCGTAGATATCAATATCTTCTGGGCGCCGGCCGGCTCGGACGCCGCATTGGAAATAGCGGGCCGGAAAACGGCCAGAACCAGGATAAAAACAAGGCCATAAATATTTTTCATAATTCCTCCCCTGTTAAAAAAATTCCCCTGCCGTATAGAACAAGTTCTCCCGACAGACAGGCAAGCCGCGTTTCATATACCCGCGGCCTGGAACCTGTGACGATCCTCCGGCCGGACCGGCGGGCGGATCAAAATCGTTTTACTTCCACGCGGCCGGTTCGGATACCCAAAAGCCGCCGGGCCAGGATCCCGAATTTTTCCGGGGCATCGCTGGCTATAAAACTTGCCCGGCCGAGGCCCCCGGGATTCAGCAGGTTCCTGGAAACCAGATTGGCCCTGGCCTCTTCGGCCGTTACCTCCGCGGAATCCACTATTTTTACCGTACCCATGACCCGCCTGATAACTTTCTTAAGCAGCGGATAATGGGTACAGCCCAGAATAACCGTATCGAAGCCCTTTTTTTTAAATGGCGCCAGGTATTCGGCGGCGACCAGTTCCGTCACTTTTTTGGCGCACCACCCCTCCTCCACCAGCGGCACGAACAGCGGGCACTCTTTTTCATGAACGACAAGGCCCGGATTCAGTTTTTTAAGGGCGCGGCTGTAGGCGCCGCTAGACACGGTAGCGGTTGTGCCGGTCACCAGTACGCGGTTATTAACGGTAGCCGCGCAGGCCGCGCGGGCGCCGGGCTCTATAACGCCTATGACCGGGGCATTGGAGATTTTACGCACCTCCTCCAGCGCCAGAGAGGAGGCCGTATTACAGGCCACGATAAGAAGTTTTACCCCGCGGTCGGAAAGCAGGGCCGCGATCTCTTTAGAGAAGGAGACGACGGCCTCTTTTGACTTGGCGCCGTAAGGCACGCGCGCCGTGTCGCCGAAATATATAAGGTTTTCCGAAGGCATCAGACGCCGCACCGCCCTGAAGACCGTAAGCCCGCCCAGGCCGGAGTCAAAGATGCCTATAGGATCATTCTTTTTGAACATAAACTCTGATTTAACTAAGACTGGCCGCGACCTTAAAACAACATCACTGGAGGGTCAGGCATGGGATTGCTCTGGAGCCGCATAGCGGATGGGGGGCCCCAATCTTACAGATTGGGGGGAAACCACGGGAGGGTTTCCTACGCGGCGTAAGGGCAATCCCATGCCTGACCCGAACCCTTATTTCCACTTCTTCATTTGAGCGTATTTCATAACGCCTTTATAGATGGCATTCGCAATTTTTGCGCGGCCCTTTTTTTCGTTCATATCTTTCTGGTCCTTGGCGTTGGTCATAAACCCCAGCTCAACCAACACGCCGGGAGTGTATGTGCCGCGCAGGACGTAGAACGCGGCCTGTTTTACGCCGCGATTGACGAACGGCGTGCTCCTTTCCAGTTCTTTTGAGATGAGGCCGGCCAGCTGGCTGCCTTCGTTAAGATATTCGTTCCTGGCCAGCGAGTGCAGCAGCATAGCCGAAGCATCGGAAGCTTCCTGGCCTTCCTCAAGGCCCAGCACGGAGTTTTCGTAGTCCGCCACCTCCGCGGCCCATGGGTCGGATGCGTTCTCCGACATAAAATAGACCTCAAAGCCCTTTTCCCGCCGGTCGCGGGAAGCGTTGGCGTGGATGGAGATGAAAATGTCGGCCTTGTAATCGTTGGCGATCCTGGAACGCTGGTCCAGCGGGATAAAGACGTCGGAAGTGCGCGTCATCAGCACGTCGAAGATATCTTCATCCTTAAGCATATCGGAAAGTTCCCCGGCCACCAGCAGATTTATCTCTTTTTCCTTCAGGCCGAAGGCCCTATGGCCGCCCGGATCTTTGCCGCCGTGGCCGGCGTCTATAACGATACGCTTGCGGCCGCCTTTATCCAGGACGAACTTATCCGGGATATTTACGCCCGTGTCTGAAACGTACCGCGCCGCGCCGGAGGAAACTTCCGCCTCCGCGGGGTCCGTTCCGGAAACGCCGGGAGAGATTACCGTAACACCATCATCGGGAACGGACACGGGCAAGCCGTTGATGCTCTGGGCGATGGGTCTGACGCTCTTTTCCACGTCAAAAACCAGGCGGTCCGGACCGGACAGCCTGAAAGAGGCGACTTTACCGAAGTTGTCTCCCGGAGTGAAAATTATGCGGACCATCTTGTTTTCCTGGAATACATCCACGCTGGTGATCACGCCGTCGGCGATGTTCAGTTTTTCCTCGGACTCCACCACGCCGTTAGGCATGGTAATGGAAAAAACATTATTTTCTTTCTGGGAAGTCTGATAATCAAGCGGCTCCTCCAGGTAAACGACCAGCCTGGTTTTATCCTTGTAGGAAAAATAATTTATGGAACTGATGTTTATTTTCTGCCGGGCGGCCAGGACGCCGGCGGAGGGGTCATAATCCAGCTTAAAACCGAAAGCCCGGGCGAAATGCTTGGAGGTAAAAAAATCCATAGCCAGGAAAGCGCGCCCCCCCCTGACTATCAGCGGGTTGGAAAGGGAGACCTTGGTGTCGTTGAGCGTCACCTCGTCGGATTTCATAAAGAACATGATCTTATTGCCCCTGTTCTGTAGCATCAGCTTGCCGCTGACCGGGTACCAGTAGATCTTGCCGCCTATAAGCTTGGCCGACCTGGTGGCGTCCAGGTACAGTGCGTCATTCAGAATATAGGTGCCTATCTTGCCCACGTAGGCGCCGTTTTTCAGATAGGAGACTTCATCTACTTTGGCCTGGGCCGCCGCGGCAAAACCGGCCAGGAGCGCCAGGCCCAACGTTCGCCGTAAAAGCATTTTGATCATAAATATCCCTCTTCTATTTTACATTTTACAACCCGCAATTTGTATTTTTGCCGGTCCGGTTTATTCCAATATTATCCTATAGTCTTCCCAGGTTAGCAAGGGGTCCGAGAACACTCTGACGCTGCGGTGCACATTCTCCTCTATAAGAGACTGTTTCTTCTTCAGAATTTCCATAAGCATCGGATGCACTACCACCCGCAGGTTTCCGCCCGGACGGCCGAGCGTAAGATTCTGTATGTCCCGCTGGATCTTTATCCTGATGCTTTCGCTTGAAAGCACCCGGCCGGAACCGTGGCATTCGGGGCACTCCTCCGTAAGAAGGCTGAAAGTGCTTTCGCGCTTGCGCTCCCTGGTCATCTCGACCAGGCCCAGGCGCGTTATGGGAAGAATGCGTATTTTTGCGCGGTCCCGCCGCACGGCCAGCTCCATCATGTCCACCACTTTGTGGCGGTTGGACGCCTTTTTCATGTCGATAAAATCTATCACTATGATCCCGCCTATATTGCGCAGACGCAGCTGACGGGCCACTTCCTGGGCGGCCTCGATATTGGTCATGGTCACCGTTTCCTCCTGGGAACGGTTGCCGGTAAAACGTCCGGTGTTGACGTCTATGGCGCACAGCGACTCGGCTTCCTGGATGATGATGCTGCCGCCGTTGGGAAGCTCCACCTTTATTTTGCGCAGTTCCTCGATGCCTTTCTCGATATTGAAAGCCTTGAAAATGGGAGTCTTACCGTCGTAATATTTCACCCGTTCTTTAAGGTCCGGAGAGATCTTGGCGACGAATTCCTGCGTGGCCGCGTGGTCTTCCTTGTTGTCCAGCATATAAATGGCCACGTCGTCCGAGAGGATGTCGCGGGCCACCTGCAAGGCCATATCCATATCCTTGTGAAGCAGGAAGGGAGGGCGGACGGTCTCAAAACGCTTCTGAATGGAATCCCAAAGCCGCATCAGGAATTTAAGTTCGCGTTCCAGCTCTTCTTCGCTGGCCCCTTCCGCTTCGGTGCGCACGATACAGCCTTTCTTGCCAAGTTCGTTGGCGACCGTGATCTTCCTGAGGATCTCGGAAAGACGTTTTCTTTCCTCGGGAGTCTCTATATTTTTGGACACGCCCACGAACTCCTGGAAGGGCGTCAGCACCAGGTACCTGCCGGGGAGCGAGACATCCATGGTCACTTTCATGCCCTTGGTGCCTATGGCGTCCTTGGTCACCTGCACCATTACCTCCTGGTCCTTTTTCAGCAGCCTTTCTATCGGGTCCCGCTGTCCGCCCAGCACATCGGAAATATAGATATAGGCGTTCTTATCCAGGCCGATGTTCATGAACGCGCTGGAAATGCCAGGCAGAACATTTTCCACCACGGCCTTGTAAATATTCCCCACAATATTAGTGTTGCTTCTGCGTTCCCAGAAAAGTTCGGCCAGACGGCCGTCCTCCAAGATCGCTATCCTTGTTTCTTCAAAAGAGGTATTCGCGAATATCTCTTTTTTCACCAGCTTCTGATTGTTCATATTATTAAAACGCTCCTTATATAATGAAAGGTTAAATCACTTCCAGCCCGCCTTTTGAGTCAAGCCAGTACAATTCTTCCCTTACCACTCTTTTAATTTCCATTTCCCCGCCGGCCATTACGCCCAGGACCTCTACGGGTTTAACGTTCTTTCCCGGCTCCACCCTGAGCACCAGGCGCAAGCCGCCCGCGGCCGCGTCCAGCTCGGCGCTCATAACCACAGGCCGAACGTCCAGCGTAGCGCCGGGGCCGGCGGCGCCCGGTTTTGCATATAGCGCGCTTTTCCGCGCCAAAAAAATGTCCACAGCCTCCCGGGTAAAGTTCCCCTTAAAATCCGCTTCGATGAGATAGCGCGCCGCGCTGACGCTGGCCTCTATGGACGGAAAATAAACCGGCACCCTTTTAACCGACACCAGGGAAAACGCCCCGGATTTCACCGCCGACAGTTTCGCCCCCACGATCTCTTCTTTGCAGGTTTGAGCGAGATAGAGATCCGCATACTCACAGAGGCTTTCATAGCCCGCCGACAGCGCCGGTCCGAAAGACATCTTCGGGACCAGATTTTTTCCGTTCCTGGCGGGACAACAATCAAGACCGGACGCGGCCGCCATATCCCTAAGCGCCCTTATCTGCTCCAGATGCGACATGTTCCAGGCGCCTTTAAGGCGGGTGAACCTCAGCCTCATCCTGGATTTAGGTACGTTATCCATATTTCACCAGCAAGTCAAACCAAAAAACTTTCATCCCTGTTTGCTTTTTCCTCCGCTTCTTTCCTGCTGAGCTTTCCCTTGGCTTAAAACCGGTTTACACCAGCGCATACCGCCTGGCGTACACAGATTGCACCAGGCCGAGAGAGATCAGGGTGGCCACAAGATTGGACCCGCCGTAAGAAAGAAGCGGCAGCGGCACACCGGCCACGGGGCTCAAACCGAGGAGCATGCCGAAATTGATGCAAAAATAAACCATGAACATGCCGAAAATGCCGCAGTTTACCAGGTAGCCGAACCGGTCGCGCGCGAGCTTGGCGCAGATACGTATCCGGCCGAGGATCAGGACGTAAAAGCCCATTACCAGCATGGTGCCCCAGAACCCCATTTCTTCTCCCACTACCGCCAGAATAAAATCGGTATGACGCTCCGGAACAAAACCCAGCCGGGACTGCGTTCCGGAAAATATGCCCTTGCCCAGCACTCCTCCGGAACCTATGGCGATACGCGCCTGCAGCAGATTGTAGCCGGCCCCTTTCGGATCCGATTCCGGGGACAGGAATACTTCAAGCCGTTTTTGCTGGTAATACCGCATCTGATTCTTGACCATAACTCCGGAGAAGAAGCCCAGTATAAGCACAAGGGCCGCTCCCCCGAAAAAAACGCCGGAAATATTGGAATACAACTTAACCGAAAGAACCCACAGGAGGTAGGCCGCGGCCCCCACACCGAACACGAACGTCAGAGCGCTCCAGCCGAAATCCGAAAGGTGGAAAAAATAACCGACCAGCGGGCTGTCGAGGAGTTCCGGGTTCAGGGTAATAACGGTCCACAGAATGGGGAAAAGAGCCGAGATGAAACTGTACCCCAGGATAATGGACAAGTGAAAGATATTCGCGCCCGCGGCGAACAGCATTATCAGGACTACCGGCAGGGTCAGGAGTATGGCCGAAAAATCCGGCTGTTTTATGAGCAGGAAGAACACCGGCATGCTCAGCATCAAAGCCCCCAGCACCACCTGGAACTCCCTGATCTTCGTGATCTTTTTATCCAGGTAATTGGCGAGCACCAGAATAAGGCCTACGCGCGCGAATTCGGACGGCTGCACGGAAAAGAAAGGCAGGTGGTACCAGGATCTGGAACCCTTGTCTATAACTCCGAAAATAAGCACGCCCACCAGCATAAGGAGCACGGCTCCATAAACGAACTGCCATTGATCCTGAAAGATCTGATAGTTGAGGCTCCAGACAGCCGCAAAAGCCATGAATCCCAGGGGAACTGCGATAAAATGAGTCCTGATGATACGGAAATGAGACGGCAGGACGGCGACGGAAGAAGAGATCGCCAGCGTACCCATGGTAATGAGCGCCAGGACGGAAAAAAATAGGATCCAATCCATGCGGTTCTTTTTAAGGCCGGTCTGGGAAGCGGTGATCATCTTTCGTCCTCCTCCACCGCGGCGGGAGGCATTGTGGATCCGGCCACGGCTTCAAGCCCGGCGGCCGGTAAAGTCTTTACCATCACGCGGCGCTCCGGAAGGCGGCCGTTCATCGCGGCCAGCACCACATCCCTGACTATCGGACCCGCGGTGGACGCCCCGTGCAGACCGTGCTCAACCAGTACGGCCACCGCTATCTCGGCCGGCCCGTTGGGAAGCTGGGCGAACGCTACGAACCAGGCGTGGTCTCTCCCCTGCGGGTTCTGGGCCGTGCCGGTCTTGCCGAAAACCTCCACGCCTTCGATCTTAGTCGACTGGCCGGTGCCGGAAAGGATCACCTCTCTCAGACCTTCTTTAAGGATAGCGCGGGTGCTTTCCTTGAGCTGGATCTGAGAGATTTTTTCAGGTTTGCCTCTGAAAGAGATCTGCCCTTCGTTGTTTACGATGTGGTCCACATAATACGGGCGCCAGAAGATTCCGCCATTGGCAATGACCGCGGCTACCTGCGCCATCTGTATGGGGGTCACAAGCGTTTCGCCCTGGCCGATGGCCAGGTTCAGCGTGTCGCCTATGAACCAATAGCTTTTATTTGCGGCGCGCTTGCTGGGCCCGAAAATATTGCCGCTCTTTTCATCCGGCAGCGGGATGCCGGTGGGCACGCCCAGCCGGAAAAGGCGGGCGTATTTTTCTATGTTCAGAGCGCCCGTCCTGATGCCGAGGTTGTAATAATATACGTCGCAGGATTTAGCCAGCCCCTGGATAAGATCAACCTTGCCGTGGCCTTTCTTTTCCCAGCATTTGAAAACGCGGCTGCCGGCGTCGTAATAGCCGGGGCAGAAAAAAGTTTCGGCCGGAGACACCCGGCCGGACTCCAAAGCCGCTATTGAACTGAGTATCTTGAACGTGGAAGCGGGCGGGTAAACACCCTGCACGGCCACGTTGAATTCCGGCAGCGCTTTCATGCTGTCCGATGATTTTTGATCGGAGTAGGAAACGAAGCGGTTCGGATCGTAATCGGGCATGGAGGCTAAAGCCAATATCGCGCCGGACCTGGGGTCTATGGCCACCACCGCGCCTTTGCCCGTGTTGGATTTTTTGAGCCCCTCTTCCGCCGCCGACTGTATCTTGGAATCTATGGTCAGATAGATATCCGCGCCGGTCTCCCATTTGCGGCTTTCGAGGATCTTGCTGAGCCTGCCCCTGGAATCCACTTCCAGATAAATGCCCCCGTCCTTTCCTTTCAGATCCCTTTCATACATCTTCTCCAGCCCCGCTTTGCCTATGCGCGAATCCATGGCGTAATTCTTATCCTTCCCGTATACCGCCCATTCCTTTGCGTCCATCTTGCTGATATAGCCGGTCAGATGGCTCAGATAATTTCCGAAAGGGTAATAGCGGCGGGCCTCAACGATTATGTCTATGCCGGAATACATCGTTTTGAGCTCGGAGAGGGAGAACATGGCTTTCGAGGAGAGGTTTTCGGCCAGACGCATAGGCGCGCCTTTTTTGACCGCTCTGTAAAGGTTGGCCTGAAGATCGTCAAAGGGAATGTTGAGATAATGGGAAAGACTGCGGGCCATGCCGTCCATAGCCTCCGCGGATTTCATCTCTCCCGGAAAATAGATCAGGCTGAAAGAAGGCTTATTGGTGGCTACCGCGGCGGAATCCCTGGTATAGATGCGCCCCCGCGGCGCGGCCTGGGATAAAATCTGGGTCCTGTTCCTTTCCGCTATTTCCCTGTAATGCGCGTGCATCAGGATCTGGAGGTTGACCAGCCGCAGAGCGAATACCAGCGCCACCGCCGTAACCAGGCTCCATAAGAGGTTTATCCTGTCCTGGGAGATACCGCGCTCTATCATAACAGGTTGAACCTTCTTTTAAGCTGCACAAAAAAATAGAACATTATCGGAACCGCTATCGCGTTCAGGAAAGGCTCCACCAGGAACGCTTTAAGCTGCAGCGGATTTATCTTGGCCAGCGCCAGGGACAAACCCTGATAAAACAACATTGTGACAACGGTGAGCGCCAGGGCCGCGATGATCTGTGAAAAAGGGCCGATTAGGTCGAGATGGCGCTTCATCATATAAATACCATACGCCATGAGCGTGTAGGTAAGCGCGTAAGCGCCGAAAAGATTGGAGCCCAGCAGGTCCAGATATATCCCGAATAGAAAACAATATGAAATAGCCTTGGCGGGACGGGCGATGATGGCGGCCGACAGCGCCGCGGAAAAAACTATATTAGGGGACACGCCGAAAACGGAAAGATTGGCGGTCCACCACCAGTGGACAAGCCCGGTCAGAATGTAAATCAGGATATCTCCGATAATGCCCATATTATTTGGCCACGGCTCCCTGCAGGTCCGGCGGAAGGTCTTTTTTCACGATATAGACCTCCTTGAGCGCGTTGATAGTTATCGCGGGGGACACGTCCGCGGTGATAAAATTCATGAAAGATTCCTTTGGATGCACTTTCTGCACGCGGCCCACCGGCAGCCCCTGGGGGAACAGCAACCCTCCGGGGGAAGTGACTAGTTCCATGCCTTCGGCTATATCTGAGCCTTCCGGTATATAATTCACCTTCAGGAGCCAGGTACCCCGGCCTTCGGCCAGGCCCTCGAAATTAGCGCCGGGCAGAGAACAGATCACGGAAGAAACGCCGTTGGTGATAAGCAGCACTTTGGAAAAATCAGGATAAACTTCAAAAACCCGGCCGGCAAGTCCGACTTGTCCGTTCTCGAACCCGACCACGGTTGAATTGAGCGTGATGCCGGCCCGCGAGCCCTTGTTGATGAAAAACGCGCCGTACCAGTCCTGCGGATTCTTGTTCACAACGCGCGCCCAGACCCCTTTAAGCTGGATATTGCGCGAGAGGCCCATCTCCAAAGTCAGCCGCCGGTTCTCCTCCATCGCGGACTCGGCCGTTTTATTGGAGATCTCAAGTTCTTTTATCATGGCGGTCAGGGTCCGGTTCTCCTGGTCCACTTTAAGGATGTTTAGGAAATTTTGGGGGACATTGCGGATAAAATAATCGTATTTCTCTCCGTAGTGGAGGGATGGATATAGACTGTAGCTTGATATGATGCGGACGGTCTGGGCGACCCTGGTGGAAGGAAAAAGAAGAAGCAGGGCGGAAATAACGACAAAAAAGACAACAGCGTAGTTTGCCATGTCTTTTTCCCTGTTCATCCCGCCACCTGCCCGCGGCCATAAAGACCGCCGCCGGGTCCGCGCAGGGATATGATAGTATCCGCCTTGCGCGGATAAGCGAATGGTGGGATCATAGTCTTCCCTTTAAACGGGAGACTCGATTTTATCGGAATTAAAAGGCGCGGACCTGCCGGTCGTATAAAACTGTGGAGAAAGACTTGAGCGCCTTTAATTAATGATATGACTTTAAAAAATCGGGTCTCTGCTGTATCTTATCCAGTTCTTCAAGGTACTTGCCGCAGCCTAAGGCGACACAGCTGAGCGGATCGGCCGCCCTGTGAACCGGCAATTCGGTCTCCTGCCTGATAAGTTCGGGGAAGCCCCTTAACAAGGAGCCGCCGCCGGCAAGGACCATGCCTCTGTCCACAAGGTCGGATGAAAGTTCGGGAGGGGTTTCTTCTAAAACCTGTTTAATAATGTCCACTATGAGCTGGACGGGCTCCATCAGAGCCTGTCTGATCTCTTCGGATGTGACAAGAATCGTTTTAGGCAGGCCTTTAGCCTGATCCCTACCCTTGACCTCTATGGTCTTTTCTTCTTTCAACGGAAAAACCGATCCGATCTGTATCTTCACTTCTTCCGCGGTAGTTTCACCTATAACCAGATTATGCTTTCTCCTAAAATATTGCACGATACAATCGTCCATCTCGTCGCCCGCGACGTCCAGGGATTTGGCCACCACCATTCCCCCCAGCGAAATAACGGCCACTTCCGTGGTGCCTCCCCCGATGTCGCAGATCATGCTGGCATGGGGCTCGGAGACCGGCAGTTCGGAACCTATTGCCGCCGCCATGGGCTCTTCGATAAGATAGACTTCTCTGGCGCCGGCCTGCTCGGCCGATTCCTGCACGGCGCGTTTTTCCACTTCAGTGATGCCTGAAGGGATGCCGATAACTATCCTGGGATGCAGAAGACTGCGCCTGTTGTGCACTTTTCTGATGAAATACTTGATCATTTCCTGCGTGACTTCGAAGTCCGCAATGACGCCGTTGCGCAAAGGGCGCACGGCCACGATGTTGGCGGGCGTACGGCCCAGCATAAGCTTAGCCTCCGATCCGACGGCCAGCACTCTTCTCTTGTTCTTATCTATAGCGACCACGGAAGGCTCGCGTAAAACGATGCCTTTGCCTTTGACGTATACCAGGGTATTGGCCGTACCGAGGTCTATGCCTATGTCGTTGGAAAAAAGACTGAAAAAATAATCAAAAACCATTTAGTCCACCAATTTGATCATGGCGACCTCGGTGGCGTCGCCTTTCCTCGCTCCAAGTTTAAGGATCCTGGTACAACCGCCGGCCCTTTCTTTATATCTGGGGGCCAGCACATCAAAGACCTTGTGATAGATGGCCTTGATCCGTATGATCTTCCTGACTTCCAGCCACCGGCCCTTCTTAGCGTCGTTAATTACGCCTTCCACCACGCGGCGAAGCTCTTTGGCTTTGGGAACGGTGGTCTTTATTTTCTCGTGAAGGAGAAGGCTGGACGCCATATTGGAGAACATGGCGCGCCGGTGAGATCCTGTTTTTGAAAGCTTTCTGTGTCCTAGATTTTTTATCATAAACGCTCCTAGGCCGTCTGAAGGCTATAACCCTGAAACGGCACAGCCATAGGCTGGTAGATTTATTCCACTTTCATCCCGAGTTCGAGGCCCATTTCCTTGAGTTTTTCCTTGATCTCGTCGAGAGATTTCTTGCCGAAATTTTTCACAGACAGCAGATCGGCTTCGGTCTTGCCCACCAGTTCGCCTATGGTGCGGATACCGGCGACTTTAAGGCAGTTTGAAGCGCGGGAAGAAAGCTCTATCATCTCCACGCCCTGCTCAAGCGCGCCTTTGAGTTCCGCGCCCTTCTCTCCGGATTCGGCGGAGCCGCCCTCGGCTTTGGCCGGCTCTACAGCGGCTTCGGCTTCGGGAAGGAACGGAATTATGGAACGGCGTAAAAGCGACGCGGTCTTGTTCACGGCGTCGGAAGGACTGATGCTGCCGTCAGTCCAGATCTCCAGGACCAGCCTGTCGTAGTCCGTGCGCTGGCCCACACGGGCGTTTTCCACGTTGTAGTGGACTTTCTGTATCGGGGAAAAAAGCGCGTCCATCGGAATAAAATCAGCGGGGAGGTTCATCCGGACCCTGATCTCTTCGGAAGTCAGATAACCGGCGCCCCTGGCGACTTCAAGCTCCACTTCAAAAACCGCGCCGGATTCCACGTGCGCGATGACCAAGTCTTTGTTGATGATCTCGACATTGGCGTTCTCGCGGATATCGGAGGCCTTGACTTCCTTTTTGCCCTGCACGGACAGCAACAGGGTTTCGGGACCGTCGCCGACAAGACGCACACGGAGCTTTTTAAGGTTCAGCAGCACATTGATAACGTCTTCCTGTACTCCGTTCACGGTGGCGTATTCGTGCCGGGCGCCCTTGATCCTGACCGCCACTACGGCGGCTCCGTCCAGGCTTGAGAGGAGAATGCGGCGCAGAGAGTTGCCTATGGTGTGGCCGTAACCCCTTTCATAGGGCTCGGCGGTGAATTTCGAATAGTTCTCGGTCTTGGTTTTTTCCTCGACATTTATGGCTTCGGGGATAATAAGCTGTTTTGAAAAACTGGACATTTTATGCGCTGCCTCCTGGTTATTTAGAGTAAAATTCCACTATAAGCTGCTCATCTACGCTGATGGATACTTCACCGCGATCGGGCCAGCGTACCATTTTTCCGGTCATGGTAGCGGCATCGTAGGACAGGAAACTCGGCCGGGGCGCGGATTTATCCGCGTGGTCAAGTCCCAGCTTCACCGCCGAGGATTGGGCCGCCTGTGCGTCGATGTTCACCGTATCTCCGGGCTTTACCAGGAAGGATGGGATGTCCACCTGGCGGCCGTTCACGCGGATGTGCCCATGGTTAACAAGTTGTCTTGAAGCCTTCATAGAGATCGCGAAACCGAGACGCCGGACAACGTTATCAAGCCTGACCTCCAGGAAACGCAGCAGCGCCTCACCGGTCTTGCCCTTGTCCTTGGAAGCCTTGTCAAAAAAGCGCCTGAACTGCGCTTCCGTCACCTGCGCCATAAGCCGTGCGATCTGCTTTTCGCGCAGATGCTTGCCGTAGTCGGACATTTTTTTCATTCCGCCGTGGCCGCCTGGAGTGAATTTTTTGTCGCGGCTGGCTTTAAGTTTCTTATCCACGATGCAATTAGTGGAGCACTTGCTGCCTTTAAGGAACAGCTTTTGGCTTACTTTTCTGCATTTTTTGCAGCTGGGGCCTGTATATCTGGACATTCAAAACTCTCCTTGAACATTTTTAGAGGATTAGAGAAGCGGATAACCTAAAACCGGCGAATCTATCGTTCCGCGAGCAGCACCCGGTTTCTGGTCGTTATTCCGTCCTCCGTAATTATACTCTTCTGGGTTTAGGCGGTCTGCAGCCGTTGTGCGGGATAGGCGTGGTGTCCTTAATGGAGATCACGTGGATGCCGCTTGAGGCTATGGCTCTGATCGCCGTCTCTCTGCCGTTACCGGGACCGGTCACAAAAACCACGGCCTGCTTCACTCCGTATTCCAGCGCCCGGGACGCGGCTTTGGAAGATGTGATCTGTGCCGCGAAAGGAGTGCCTTTCTTTGTGCCCCTGAAGCCGTTGGCGCCGGAGGTGGACCAAGCTATAACATTCCCTTTCTCGTCGGTAATGGTAACTATGGTATTGTTAAAAGAGCAATTGATGTACACCTTGGCAAAAGCAACGGTGCCGTGATGCCTTCTCTTGGCCTGGGGCTTGTGCTCGGTTTTCTTATACCCGTCGGCCGCGGGTTGCTGCTGTTTTTTCTCTTCGGTCATGATAAATTTCAACCTCCTGATTATTTAGCGGCCACGGGCTTAGCCGGAGCTTTTGCGGCTGAACCGACGGTCTTCCTTCTGCCGCGGCGTGTCCGGGCGTTGGTCTTGGTCCTCTGGCCGCGGGCGGGAAGCATTCTTCTGTGGCGCATCCCCCTGTAACTGCCGATCTCCACATGTCTTTTCATGTGGGCGGTGATCTCCCTGCGGAGTTCTCCTTCCACCTTGTATTCCTTAGAAATTATGGAGTTAAGAAGACCGATCTGGTCCTCGGTCAGATCCTTGACCCTGATAGCGGGATCGATCTGGCTTTTCAAACCGTCCAGGATCTTGACAGCCAACGGACGCCCTATGCCGAAAACATAGGCGAGCGCCACATCTATCCGTTTCTCTCTGGGTAAATCCACACCTGCTATACGTGCCATATATTCTCCTTAAAAAAAACTAAATGGTGGTAGTTGTTAATCGTTAAACAACTTCTTCTATCCCTGTCTCTGCTTGTGGCGGGGATCGCCGCAGATCACCCTGACAACGCCCTTACGTTTTACAATCTTGCATTTAACGCAAATTTTTTTTACACTGGCTCTTACTTTCATGGAAGCGCTCCTTAGAATATTCCGCCGGCGGGACTTAACGGCGCCGCGTCCGCGATACTATTTTTCCCTGTAAACTATCCGCCCCTTAGACAAGTCGTAGGGAGAAAGCTCTATTTTAACTTTGTCCCCGGGAAGTATTTTGATATGGTTAATGCGCATCTTGCCGGAAATGATCCCAAGGATTATCTTTCCAGGCGCGATTTCAACTCTGAAAGTCGCGTTCGGAAGAGCTTCTTTTACGATCCCTTCCACTTCTATTTTCTCGCTGTTTTCTGACATATTTATATATTATACTAAAATTCGCCGCTATGAAACTGAAATCGTTTAAACGGCGCAGCGTAAAACGGGAACCATAAAGCGCGGGGAAAAGAGTTTCAGAATAACTATTCCCGTTTTAAATTTCAGGCTCACGCTACGCTTAAGATCTCACATCCGTCTTCGGTCACCGCCACAGTATGTTCGAAGTGGGCCGTGCAGCTCCCGTCCGCGGATACGGCCGTCCAACCGTCATTCTTAATAATGATCTCGGGGTTCCCCATGCACACCATGGGCTCTATGGCAAGAGTCATGCCGGGTTTCAACGTGGCTCCGGAACCCGGCTTCCCGTAATTAGGAATGGAAGGCTCCTCATGCAGATGGCGGCCTATGCCGTGGCCCGTGAACTCCCGAACTACGGACATCCCGCTTTTAGTCACGACACTTTCCACCGCGTGGGACACGTCGCCGATCTTCGCGCCGCTTTTAACTTCGGACAAGGCCGACGCAAGGGAACGCTCCGTCACTTCCATCAAACGCGCCCGCTCCGGCTTGACCGTCCCTACCGCTACGGTGATAGCGGCGTCTCCGTAAAAGCCGCGGTAAACCGCGCCAAGATCCAGACTTACCAGATCTCCGCTCTGTATGATCCGCTTATCGCTGGGAATGCCGTGGACCACGACCTCGTTTATAGAGACGCAAAGCGTAGCCGGATATCCCCGGTAACCGAGAAAAGCCGGAACAGCGCCACGCTTACGGATCTCGCGCTCGGCAAGGCTGTTCAGTTCCGCGGTCGAAACTCCGGCCCGCACCTCTTTTTTCAGCAGAGCCAGCACCTGCGCCACTATCCTGGAAGCCTGCCTCATCAGATCCAATTCAGCCGTAGTTTTTATCTCTATCATCTTATCGCGTCCGAAACAAATCTCCAACGATCCTGTCCGAGCTCACGAGCCTGGACAAGATTGCGCATCCGGGTACGAAGCATCACTTCGGGGAAATTAAGCCGATACAGGTTGCTACTTTACGTTGTTTTTTAAAACGGCCGCTATCTCCGCGGCGACTATTTCCGGATCCTGACCGCCCTTAACCGGATAAAAATTCCCCAATCCTTTATAATACGCCGCCAAAGGTTCGGTCTGATCCTTATAAACTCCGATGCGGCGCCTAATAACATCGGGGTTATCGTCTTCGCGCAACATCAGCTTTGCGCCGCAGGAATCGCACAATCCTTCCTTGGCGGGCGGAGAGGTGAGTAAATTATAAATTTTAAGGCATTTTGAGCATGTGCGCCTTGAACCGAGCCTCCCGACCACGGACTCTTCATCTACATCCAGGAAAACAACGGCGTCTATGCATTGCCCCCTGGAGGCGAAATAGTCATCCAGCCCCTGGGCCTGATCTACGGTCCGGGGGAAACCGTCGAACAACAATCCCCTGGTCTCCTTGGCGAGCCTGGTCTTTATAACCTCAAGCACAAGCTTATCCGGCACAAGCCTGCCGGCCGAAAGATATCCTGAAACTTCAACCCCGATCTGGGTCTTAGCGGCGATCGCTTCCCTGAAGATATCACCGGTAGAGATGTGGAAAAGAGAAAATTTACCGCTCAAGATCTTGGCTTGCGTTCCTTTTCCGGAACCCGGATAGCCCAAAAGAACAAGATTCATATGCGTTATTATTGTCCGACGTTGAACCAACGTCCTTTTATCTTTGAATTTTTGTAGAAACCTTCGTAGTTCCGCATTATCAGGTGGGCTTCCGTTTGCGCTATGGTATCCAGTGCCACTCCGACCACGATCAGCAGAGAGGTGCCTCCGAAATAGAAGGGGACGTTTAGCTTGGCGCGCATATAGTCCGGGAGGACCGCCAGCAGCGAGACAAAAAGCGCGCCGCCCAGCGTGATCCTGTTCATTACCCACTCTATATACTGCGAGGTGGGATCTCCGGGCCTGATACCGGGAATAAACCCGCCCCATTTTTTCATATTTTCAGCGAGGTCTTTGGGGTTTATACTGACGGAATTGTAGAAGTAACAAAAGAAAACTATAAGCGCCACATACATCAGCTGATAAGCTATGTTGCCGTGGTTCATGAACGACATAAGCTTCTGGGCCCACGGTGAATTAGGGTTGAACTGCGTTATGGTATAAGGCACGCTCAAAAGCGAAACGGCGAAAATAACGGCTATGACTCCGGACTGATCCACCTTAAGCGGAAGAAAAGTGCTGACCCCGCCGTACATCTTGCGCCCGACCTGGCGCTGGGCATATTGTATGGGGATCTTGCGCTGCGCGGTCTCTATCCAGATGACAAGACCTACCACCAACAACACGATGGCCACGATCAGAATGCCGGTCAGAAGGGTTATTTCCTCTATCTGTATAAGTTTGACCATGCTCATGACCGCGCTGGGCAGACGGTCAACGATACCCGCGAAGATGATCAGCGAGATGCCGTTGCCTATGCCGCGCTCGGTGATCTGTTCTCCCAGCCACATGACAAAGACCGTCCCGGTGGTGAGGGTGAGTACGGTGATGAAATAGAACGCGAAATCCGCGTTCGGGGCGATCGGAGCGCCTCCGGCGGGGGACATCTTGGTTAGCGCGATAGTCAGTCCCAGCGACTGAAAAGCGGCCAGGAACAGAGTGAACAGCCTGGTGAATTGAGTGATCTTCCTGCGGCCCGATTCCCCCTCTTTCTGGAGACGGTCGAGGACCGGGAAGATATGCGCGCCCTGCACCAGGCTCATGATGATCGAGGCGTTAATATACGGCATAACGCCCATCGAAAAGATGGAGAACTTGCCGAGAGCTCCGCCGGAGAAAATATCCAGGAACCCGAGCAGGCTGCCCTGGTTGGCCGCGAACAGCGCCCTAAGGGCCGCAGTATTGATCCCCGGTATCGGTATGGAAGCGCCCAGCCGGTACACGGCCAGCGCCACCAGAACAAATAACAACCTTCTCTTGAGGTCCTGGATCTTGAACAAGTCCGTTATTGCTTGCATTATTCGCCCCGTTAGAGACAGGCGCGCGCGAAAAACCTTAAACTAAAGTCAAACTGTCCGCGCTCCCGTCGAATTTAAAATTAACCTTGAAGACTTCAACGCCTCATGGCCCCGGACGAAACAAAACCGCGGGGCGGCTAGCCCTGCGGGCGTATTACTTGCGGGGTTTGGCTTCCGGCTTTACTTCGATAATAAGTTCGGCCTTGCCGCCGGCTTTTTCTATCTTTTCCCTGGCGGATTTTGAAAAGGCGTGGACCTTGACGGTCAGCTTTTTGTTTATGACCCCGTCACCGAGAACCTTTACGAGTTCGCCTTTCTTTATCAGCCGTTTGCCGACGAGGCTTTCCGGGGTGACTTCGTTCCCGTTCTCAAAATGCTTATCCAGTATGGAAACATTGGTCCATTCATAGACGCTGCGGAATCTTCTGTTGCTGAACCCGCTCTTGGGGATGCGCCGCAGCAGCGGCATCTGGCCGCCCTCAAAACCGTCGCGCTTGGATCCGCCCGCTGTGGAATTCTGGCCCTTCTGGCCTTTCGTGGAGGTCTGGCCGTGGCCGGACCCCTGCCCGGTGCCGAGCCTCTTTTTCCTGTGAACAGAACCCGGTTTAGGCCGTAAATTATGTAGATGTATCATGTTTTTGTCTCCCTAAAATGCAGGTTATGGACGGGAAGCGGCAGATACAGGGCGATTTACTGATGCCGCTTGTCTGTGATCCGCCGCCTATCACCCGCTATCCTCCGCCTGGTGCGGCTCAACCTCTCATCTTTAAAACTTCTTCCCTGCTTCTAAGCTGCCGCAACGCGTCCAGCGTGGCGTAAACGGTGTTAAAAGAATTCCTGGAACCGAGATTCTTGGTAAGAATATTCTTCACGCCGCCGGCTTCAAGGACCGCGCGCACGCCTCCGCCGGCTATCAGACCGGTGCCGCCCACTGCGGGTTTCATCCATACATGGCCGGCGCCGAAATATCCTTCCGTTTCGTGCGGAATAGTGGAGCCCTTCAATGGGAAGGTCATCATTCCCTTGCGGGCCGCGGCCGTTGCCTTCTGGATGGCGACCTGGACTTCGTTGGACTTGCCCAGGGCCACGCCCACGGAGCCGGCGTTGTCGCCCACAACCACTAGCGCGTTGAAGGAAAATCTTTTACCGCCCTTAACAACCTTGGTAACCCTGTTAATGGCTACGACCACGGTTTTTTCTTCCGTAACCGGAGCGACTTCCAAGTCCAGCATTTCCACCGCCGCTACGGCTTTGGGAGAGCCGTCGGCGTTGAGTTCTTTTTCGGTCCGTAATTGTTTCTGATTTCTAAGCATTATTAATTCTCCTGGTAGATTCGGGTGCGGAAGCGATAGACGGCAAGTGTCGGACGGCCAAAAAAATTATTTAACACTTTACGCTTCGCGCCACACCGGCTTGCTTCGGGTTAAAACTTAAGGCCGGCTTCCCTGGCCGCCTCGGCCAGCGCCTTGATCCTGCCGTGGAATATACGTCCGCCGCGGTCGAAGCAGACTTCCTTGACGCCCTTCTCTATAGCCCTCTTGGCCACGAGCGCACCCACCACTTTGGCGGTCTCCAGGCTTTTGCCGGACTTCACCTTGCCTTTCAGCTCCTTGTCCAGACTGGAGGCGGCGGCAAGGGTAAGGCCCTTCGCGTCGTCAACGATCTGCGCGTAGAGATACTTGATGCTCCGGTACACGCTCAAGCGGGGCCTGGTAAAAGCGTTGGCCTGGAGATGCTTCCTGGTGCGGTCTTTTCTGAACTGATATCTTTCCCGTTTGCTTATCATATATGTTCTTCCTCGAATACCAAAGTTTATTTCTTAGCCGCACCGCCGCCGGCTCCGGCGGTAGCGCCGGCCGCGGTCTTACCGGCCTTGCGGATAATATGTTCTCCCTGATACTTGATCCCGGTCCCCTTGTAAGGCTCCGGCGGTTTCACCCTTTTTATCTGGGCGGCCAGATTTCCCACCAGATCTTTATCTATACCGCTTATGGTCAGAACGGTAGCCTTGGGATCGAAAGTCATTTTAATTCCCTGGGGAATATCCACCAGGACGGGATGTGAAAAACCAAGCTGCATGCTGAGCTGTGCCCCCGTTACCGCGCCTTTAAAACCGACTCCGTTGATCTCAAGCACTTTATTAAACCCGTTGGTAACGCCGTTAACCATATTGTTAACCCGGGCCCTGATGGTGCCGTAAAGGGCCGCTTTACCGATCGCCCCTCCGGCCACGCTCAAATTTATTTTTCCGTCCTTGACCGCGGCCAGTATGCCGTCGGGAAGGGCGTAGGAAAGCTTGCCCAGCGGGCCTTCCACAAATACAGCGCTGTTTTCCACCCTGACTTTCACCTTTTCAGGCACCGTCACCGGTTTTCTTCCTATTCTGCTCATAGTTTTTCCTCTTGAATTAGCGTCCGCCGCTTACTTGCGTTTCGCCGCCGCTTTTATTACCACACCTGGCAGAGCACTTCTCCGCCGACTTTCTGCTTCTTGGCTTCGGAGTCCGTCATAAGGCCCTTGGAAGTGGAAAGGATACTCACGCCGAAAGCGGCACGGACCCTGGGAATATCGTCGTGCGGCCTGTAGATCCTTAAACCGGGCTTGGAAACCCTTCTGATGCCGGTAATGACCGAGCGCTTATTCTGGGTATATTTCAGGGTGATCCTGATCACGCCGCGCCTGTCTATGCTTTTGTCGGCTTTAGGATCTATTACCTTATAGTTAGAGACGAAGCCTTCGTCCTTAAGCAGCCTGGCTACCGACGCCTTGATATTTGAAAAAGGCACATCCACTCTTTCCTTGTTTTTCGCCGCCGCGTTCCGTATCGTGGTCAGCATATCGGATATGGGATCCATGTTATTCTCCTTTAAGATGAAAAGTGACGGGTGTAAGGCGGCCGGGAAGTATAAGGGAACCCTCTATTCTACGCCTTACACTCCACGCTTTACACCAACCCGCTACCAGCTGGACTTCTTCAAGCCCGGGATAAGCCCCTCGTGGGCCATTTTCCTGAGGCAGATCCGGCAGAGTCCGAAATCCCTGTAATAGCCCCTGGGTCTTCCGCATATCTGACATCTGTTCCTGAAGCGCGTGGAAAACTTCTGGGGTTTGCGCATCTTCGCCATCCAAGCGTATGTTGCCATATCTGCTCCTTAATTCTTAGCCTTTTTAAAAGGCATGCCAAAGTGCTCGAACAGGGCTTTCGCCGTGTCGTTGTCGCCGGCGGTAGTTACGAACGAGATGTTCATGCCCCGGGCCTTGGGCGATTTTTCCTGGTTCACTTCCGGGAAGATATGATGTTCCTGAAGGCCCATGTTCAGATTGCCCCGGCCATCGAAAAACTTCGGGTCCACACCCTGGAAGTCACGGATCCTGGGCACGGAAAGGGAGATGAACCGGTCGAGGAATTCATACATGATCGCGCCGCGCAGCGTTACACGGACCGCTATCGGCATTCCCTGCCTCAACTTGAAGTTGGAAATGGATTTCTTGGCCCGCCTGATCTGGGGCATCTGCCCGGCGATCTGGGCCAGATCTTCCTTGGCGAGGTCGAGGGCCTGGATATTTTCCTTGGCTTCGCTCACGCCGATATTGATGACGATCTTTGTGATCTTAGGCACCGCCATGGGCGACTTAAGAGAAAAATCTTTCATCATGGCCGGGACCACTTTGTGCAGATAAAGCTCCCTCATCCGGGGCTTGTAATCCTTAGGCAAAGCAGCCGCCTTCGCTTCTTTCTGGTTTTCCTTGGTCATTTAAAAACACCTCTTATAGTATAACTTCCCCACACTTGCGGCAGGCGCGCATTTTGTCGCCCGAGGCCGCGATGGAGACCTTGGTCTTCACCGGCTTGGAGCACTTGGGGCAGATAAGCTGCACGTTCGAAATATGTATTGGGATCTCGATCTTGTGAATGCCGCCCGGCTTCTCTTTTGTGGTGCGTTTATGCTTTGACGCTATATTTACGCCCATCACGACCACCTTATCGGTTTCAGGGTGGATCTCCTTGATCTCGCCTTTCTTGCCCTTATCCTTGCCCACCATCACCATAACCATGTCTTTCTTTTTTAGTCTAAGCATATAGATTTTCCTTCCTGGCCGACCGGAACACATTGTCCCCGATGCGGCTCCTGCGCAAGTATCGTTAAATCACTTCCGGAGCCAGGGATATTATCTTAAGAAAATTCTTGGCTCTGAGCTCTCTGGCCACGGGCCCGAACACGCGGGTTCCCCTAGGCTCTCCGTTGGCGTCTATAAGGCAGACGGCATTATCGTCGAACCGGATGTAAGATCCGTCCCGGCGCCGTGATTCCTTCGTGCATCTGACCACCACGCCTTTCACGACTTCTCCCTTCTTTATGGCGCCGTTGGGCATGGCATCTTTCACCGAACAGACCACGATATCTCCCAGGAAAGCGTACCGCCGGGTACTCCCTCCCAGAACCATAAAGCACATCAGCTTTTTGGCTCCGGAATTATCCGCCACATTCAGCATTGTTCGTAACTGTATCATAAAGCATTCTCCAGTGTTCTTGCCGCGGCCTGATTAAACTTTGGCCTTTTCTATAATGCGCGAGATCCGCCACCTTTTCAGGCTGGACAGCGGCCTCGTGCTGGTTATTTCGACCGTATCGCCGGCCTTGGAAGAGTTCGCCTCGTCGTGGGCGTAAAACTTCTCGTTGCTCCGCTGAATTTTTGAATAAGCGGAGTGGCGGGTGGTGCGCTCCACGCTTATTACGCGGGTTTTGGCCATCTTGTCGGAGACCACTATTCCGCGGAAAACTTTTCTTGCGTTCCTTTCAATTTTATTTTCGGTCATTATTTTTTCACCTCTGAGGTTTTAGCGGCCGCCGCGCGCTCAAGCGTCCCGATGCATGTTTTTATCATCGCCATCTTGCGCCTTATCAGCCTGATCTCGATAGGGTTTTCAAGCGGCGAGGAAGCCCTCTTGAACTTTATCTGGAAAAGATGCTTTTCCAGGTCCCGCAACTGGGCCCTGAGTTCCGCGTCAGACATATTCTTCAAATTTTCTTTTTCCTTTCTTTTCATAATTTATCCTTGAAAACGAGCGGTTATCTTCAATCGTTTCTAGCCACGAATCTGGTCCTTATAGGCAGTTTGTGGCTGGCCCTGGTGAAAGCCGTTTTCGCGGTCGCAAGATCCAGTCCCTCAACTTCGAACATTATCCTGCCCGGCTTCACAACGGCCACCCAATGATCGGGCGCGCCTTTACCTTTACCCATTCGGGTTTCGGCGGGGTGTTTGGTAACGGCTTTATCGGGGAAGATCCTTATCCAGACCTTTCCTTTTTTCCTTACGAAGCGCATTATGGACACGCGGCAGGCCTCTATCTGGCGGGCCGTTATCCAGCGGGGCTCAAGGGCTTTAAGACCATACTCTCCGAAAACCAGGACCGCGCCACCCTTGGTATTGCCCTTGATCCGGGGAGCGGAGTGGGTCTTCCTGTATTTGACCCTTTTTGGCATCAACATAAATTTATTCTCCTTGAAATGCGGTTGCCGAGCGTCGGCGGGCGGCGGCCGGCTGCTCCGTTATGAGCGCCGCCCTCCGTTCCCCGACTATCACTTCTTCTCTTCTATCTTCCCGCTCTCGATGTTCACGGGAACTTCGAGCGGGGTCTCCGACTGCAATTTCTTAAGCTGGTCCATGAGTTCCCTGGGAGTCTTGGCGAAGAAAAGTTTTTTAAATATCCAGACTTTTACGCCTATCTTTCCCATCACGGTCATAGCTTCGGTGAGGCCGTAATCAATATCGGCCGACAGGGTCTGCAGAGGAACGCGGCCTTTGCGGAACTGCTCGCGGCGGGCGATCTCCGAACCGCCGAGGCGGCCGGAAACCATGATCTTTATTCCCAAGGCTCCGGAACCCATGGTGCGCTCCATGGCGCGCTTGATGGCTTTCTTGTGCCCTATCCGCTTCTCAAGCTGCTGGGCTATAGACTGCCCGACGAGCCTGGGGTCCATTTCCGCTATCTTGATCTCGGAAACATTGATGAAAACTTTCCTGCTGGTAAGGGCTTCAATATCCTTCTTGAGGTTTTCGATATCCATCCCGCGGCGGCCTATGACTATACCGGGACGGGCGGTATGAATAGTCAGCTTGAGATATGAGCCGGCCCTTTCTATGCCCACCCAGCTGACCGAAGCCTGGCTGAAACGTTGGCTTACCATGCGCCGTATTTCAAAATCTTCGCCGATGAGCTCCGGCATCTTGTGGACGGAAAACCACTTCGACTGCCAATCCTGGACATATCCGAGCCTGAAACCTCTGGGATGAATTTTTTGACCCATATAAATTTAGCGGTTAGCGGCTAGCGGTCGGAGGCCGGCGTGAGGAAAGATCTCTCCTGTCCGCCATTTCCCGTCCGCTATTCACTAGTCTCTACTTTCCTCCTTTTGTATCGGAAACGGCCACCATAATGTGGCACATTTTCCTTTTGAACGGCATTGCCCTGCCCTGGGGGCCGGGCTGAACTCTTTTCAACATCTTCATCGGCCCCTGGTCGGCGAACGCTTCGGTGACCCACACGGTCTTAAGATCCAGTTTTCTCCCAAGTTTGACCGACAGATTGGCGCCGGCGGACCTGACCGCGTCATGCACCAGCTCGGTGGCTTTCATGGGGATGTTGGCCAGGATCTGCTCCGCCTGGAACAGGGATTTACCCCTGATCTGATCCAGCAGCTGGCCGACTTTCCTGCGGCCGTAACGCTGATATCTCAAATGGCATTTAGCTTCCATAGATTTCCTCTCTGTTTAGCGATAGCTATAACTTATGTCCGCGCACCGGCTGTTAGGTGAGCGCCGTGGCGTCCTTGGTATGGGACTGGCCGTGGCCCTTGAAGAGCCTGGTGAAAGAAAATTCGCCCATCTTATGGCCGACCATCCGTTCCGTGACATAGACGGGCAGGAACTTCCTGCCGTTATGCACCATAAAAGTATGTCCGACGAATTCCGGCGTGATAGTGCATGTTCTGGACCAGATCTTGATCGGCTTCTTCTCGCCGGATTGGACCATCTTTTGCACTTTTTCAGCCACTTTCCCATCTACGAAAGGACCTTTTTTTGAAGACCTGCTCATTTTAAAAACCTCTCTTTATTTTTATGCTCCGGTAGTCGCTTTACGCCTGTCCTGAACGATCATCCATGACCATATCTTCTTCTTGGTCCTGGTCTTAAAGCCCTTGGACGGCTGGTTCCACGGGGAACGCGGCACGTTGTTGCCTTTGGAGTGGCCCCTTCCGCCGCCGAGCGGGTGGTCGGTGGCGTTCATGGCGGCGCCGCGGACGGTCGGCCTCACGCCGATGTGGCGCTTGCGGCCGGCCTTACCGAGGCTTATAGTGTTATGCTCTATGTTCCCAACCTGGCCTATTGTGGCGAGGCAATTCTTAAGAACTTTCCGCAGTTCGCCGGAAGGCATTTTAAGAAGGGCATAGTCCCCCTCTTTGGCCATCAGCTGCGCCTGGGTGCCGGCGGCGCGCACGAACTGGGCGCCCTTGCCGGGGACCATCTCTATGGCGTGCACAAAACTGCCTTCAGGAATATTGACAAGCGGCAGCGCATTGCCAAGCCTGACCTCGGCTTTGGGGCCGCTCATTACGTTCGCGCCCACTCCAAGCCCAAGCGGGGCCGGGATGTAGCGTTTTTCGCCGTCGGCGTAGAACAAAAGGGCTATGCGGGCGTTGCGGTTCGGATCGTACTCGATGGCCGCGACCCTGGCCGGCACGCCGAATTTCTCGCGGCGGAAATCGATCTCGCGATAACTCCGCCTGTGTCCGCCGCCGTGATGGCGCACCATCACCATGCCGGTGTTGTTGCGTCCGCCGTGTTTCCTGAGGCCGCGGGAAAGCTTCTTTTCCGGAGACGTCTTGGTTATGTCGGAAAAATCGCTCACCTGCAGCGTCCTTCTGGACGGGGTATATGGTCTAAATGATTTAACTGGCATATTCTGGTCCTCTCTTTGAAATACCGCTGTGTATTATTTGGGCAGATCCGTGAGATCTATCTTCTGTCCGGCCTTCACCGTGACCACGGCTTTTTTCCAGTCGGAGCGCCTGCCTTCGTAGCGGCCGACCTTATGCATCTTGCCCATGAAATTCATGGTCCTGACCTTATCCACTTTTACTTTAAATAAAGTTTCCACGGCTTTCTTGATATCCACCTTATTGGCGGCGGAACATACCTTGAAAGTGTAGCGGTTCTGAGTGTCCTTCATGGTGACGCTCTTTTCGCTTAATACCGGGGCCACAAGCACTTCAGAAACAGGCCTATTCATTAGTAGTGTCCTCCTTTCTGCTGTCAGCCTTCAGGTTGTCCACCAGCGCGGCCATGCCCGACACGGTGAATATCAGGCGGCCGTGGCGCAGCACTTCGTACGCGTTGAGATTGGAGGCGAGACTCCAGCCCGCGTCGGGGATATTCCGGGAAGCTTTAAGGAAGTTCTTCTCGGGCTTATCCATGACGAACAGTATCCGTTTACCGTCTAAAGCCAGGGTTTTATAAAACTCAGACAGGCTCTTGGTTTTAACATCTTTAAGGTCTAGGTTTTCCACCATAAGAATGGCGCCATCGGCCTGCTTGGAGGAGAGTGCGTCTATCAGCGCCGCGTGCCGTTTGGTCTCGGACATATCCTGCCTGTAGGAATGGGGCCTGGGGCCGAATACCACGCCGCCTTTTCTCCACACAGGGGAGCGGTTGCTTCCCGCCCGGGCACGGCCGGTGCCTTTCTGTTTCCAGGGTTTCCGGCCTCCGCCGGAGATCTCTCCGCGGGTTTTAGTGGAAGCGGTGCCGCGATGCTTGTTAGCCAGGTAGTACTTCACCGCTTCATGCAGGAAGTACGGATCGGGCTTAATATTGAAAAGTGACTCGGGAAGCTCGTACATTCCCACTTCTTTGCCGCTCAAATTCAGGAGTTTGGTTTCCATAGTTATATCCTTCTTTATTTCCTTACTTCTTCGCGGGCACGGCTTTCTTGGGCGCCGTTTTCGCCGCCTCTTTCTTAGCCTTCGCCTTAGCGCTGAGTATCTGCGGTTTCGGAACAGATTTCACGGTTTTGACTATATATACAAAACTGCCCTTGGCTCCCGGCACGCTGCCGTTCAGAAGAATAAGGTTCTGTTCTGGGATCACCTTCAGCACTTTCAGTTTCATCATGCTCACGGTATCCACACCCATGTGTCCCGCCATGCGCTGCCCCGGCAGAACCCGGCCCAGGGACCGTCTTGAAGCGAGAGAGCCCGGAGCTCTTTCCCTGTCAGAGGCTCCGTGTGAAGCGGGGCCGCCGCCGAAATTATGCCGCTTCATGCCGCCCGCGAAGCCTTTCCCTTTGGACACGCCCTGCACATCTACGTACTCTCCGGCGGCAAAGCGCGCGGACACGGTGGCCGTCTGGCCGTCTTTCACGCCGTCAACAGCATCCACGCGGAATTCTTTCATGTGGCGGATGGGTTTTATGCCGAGCTTGGCGAAGATCCCTTTAGCGGCGTTATCGGTATGGCTTTCCTTTTTATGGCCGAAGCCCAGGCACACCGCGGTATAACCGTCTTTCTCTTTGGTCCGGGTGCGTATAACGCGGCAGGGACCCGCTTCCACAACGGAAACGCCGTAGAGCTCGCCATGTTCGTCGAACATCTGGGTCATTCCGATTTTTTTACCGATCATGATCTTAAAAGCCGCCGGCATTTCCTCGGGCTGGGCCTGAGGCGCGTTCTGGGGCTGTTCTGAGTTTTTGTTTTCTTCTGTCATAGACTGCTCCTTTGACCACCGCAGGGAAAACCGTGGTTCCCCCCTTTGGGAAAATCAACTCGAAAGAGAAAAAAAGACATTCCGGAGCCTCGCGGCTGCGGTACTCGCACGGGCGCCGGATCAAAGGCCTGTTGCGTCACCCCTTACGGGGGGATTGAGCGCGGGTGGACGCCGCAAAGCGGTTTCACCTGCCTCAACCCGGCCGATCCCGACACTTCGATTGTTTGTGTTTTTATTTTATTTAGTCCGCAGGCAGAGGGAATTCAGGCCGCTCTGTCTATAGGACCGACCGCCCGTATTCCGAAGAACGCGGCAGCCGATATAATAAAAACCAGCCTTTGTCCAAAGAAACTTAAATAAAGGCTTTCAGAACTACGGGATTATTGTAACAAAAAACCTTATTCTAGTCAAAACTTATTTTAAACCCGCGTGTTAAGCCGGAAATTGCGCCGATATTCTCCAGCCCGCTGCCACTGTTTATGTATATCCTTATATATTAGAATAAAGGGCGATTCTTATTTGATATTTATGTTTTTCACCAGAAAAAGGCAGGGATTGGCCTCTCCCCATAGAGTCTTAAATTCTTCCAGAGGCTTAAAGCCCAGGGCAAGATAAAATTTTCTTGTCTTATCATATTCGGAGGATTTACCCGACGGGCTGAGCGTTTTAACGGTCAGAAATTCAAATTTTCTCTTTGCAAGATAAGATTCGGCGTATAAAACCAGTTCTTTCCCGATCCCCTTCCGATGGAATTCCCTTTTGACCCCCATTACGTGGATCTCCCCGGTAAATTCGTTATGCAGGGTGAGCGACAGGAAGCCGGCAGCCTCATTTCCGTCCCTGGCAACGAACATAGGCCTGGACCGCGAATCTCCGATATAATTCCTGATAGACTCCTCTATCCCGAACCATTCAGGCAGGGACCGCAGGATGTTTTCACATATTTGCGCTTTATTTTCCGTTAATTCTTCTATTTTCATTTCCGGACATCCGCCCTTTTCACTCCGCGATACTCCGGCCAAAGAGACCGCCGCTCTCTTTTCTTAAAAATCCGAGCGGCGCTTCCTATTTGAGTTCTTTGGGGCGGATCTGCTTCAGCGAGTCGAACTTTATGCCATAGCGCGTGGCGTTTGCCTGCCTGCGCATCCAGGCTACCCGCGCCTCCGCTTCCAATACGCCCTTATCCATCAGCCTTAACCGCACCCGGAACTTGTCCGGCATCACTATCGGGACCCCCACTGAAAAAGAAGCCCCTAACGAAGAAAAATCAATAAGCCGCCCGATGCACGCCACCTTTCCTTCGACATTAAAAATTTCAATTACAGAATCATGTTTGTCGCGCGGCGCCTGCCGCTTATCTTTACCATTCATGTCCCCTCCTTAATCCCAAACAATTAGAATCCCTATCTTACGCAATTGCCAGCGGTTGACGCAGTCGGAATAAAAACCGTACTTAATCCTGATTTCCGATTAATCTTAAAACCCCATTCCCATACCGGTCCATCATGCGCCGGGAAAAGTCATCCTGGAATACGCCGTTTTCAATCGGCGCACTATCTGAATCAACTGATAAGTCCCCGCATATCGGGCGGAAGCGGGGCGGCAACGGCCATGGCGCGTCCGTCCGAGGGATGACGGAATATGAGCTCGGAAGCGTGCAGGGCCTGACGCTTAATGCGCATTTTCGCGGCATCTTGCGCGGTCACCCGGTCTTCGATGAAGCGCAGAAACACCCCTTCATCCAGGCCGTACATCTTATCCCCCACCACCGGATAGCCCAGGGATAACAGGGTAGCCCTTACCTGATGAAGTCTGCCGGTATGCGGGATCGCTTCTACCACGCTGATACCGCCATTACTTGCCAGGGGTGTGAACTTTGTGTCTGCCCATTCGGCTTCGCGCCCTGGTTCTGGAAACGAACTGCTTGCCGGTTCAAACCGCTGTTTTTTGCGTATGGAAGACCCCGCGCAGCGCGCAATATATCCTCGGGCATGAACCGGCCTCTCAAAAACGCCCTCCGCGATCACGGTATACTTTTTCGTAACGCTGCGGCAATTAAACTGCCGTCTGCATATGCCTGCGGCGCGCGGGTTCTTCGCCACCAGCGTTACCCCAGATGTTTCACGATCAAGCCGGTTTATTATAGAAGGCTCGGAAATGTTCAGAGAATCCTTAAGGATTCCCCATAAAGTATTTTTAAAATACTTGCCGGCGGGATGCACCGGGAGATCGCCGGATTTATCTATCAGGATGATATCCTGATCCTCATGCAGCACCGTAATCGCCGTATCCACACGCGGCTCATGCGCATCAACCGCACAATACCTAACCACATCGTTCTCATTGAGAACAGTATCAGGCGCGGCTTGTTTATCATTGACCAGCACGGATCCGGAGATAACGAGCCGTCCCCATTCTTCAAAGTCGTGATAAGGAAACTTTGCCGAGAGAAAAACAACGATCGTCCTTCCAGCCTGCTCGTGCCGGACAACATACCGCATTATTCTCTCGCCATTGATCATCAGGCCGCGCCTATCCTCACCCCTCACTCAAAATATCCGGCCATTATCCCCATTCCCCCGGATTAAGCGTCCACAATTTCCCCACTGGTCGCATTTAGCAAAGATAGACGTTGCCTTTTAGATATCATTTCTTTTCAAATCGCTGCATACAAATCATAGTCTGGGAGGCCGTTTCCCGGGCGAGTTGATTGTTATCCTGAAGCGCCGGCCTGAGATAAGGGATCGCCGGCTCCCCTATCTCACAGAGGGTTGTTGATGCGGAACCCCGGACCTCATCCCATTTATCTCCCAGCGCGAGGACAAGCGCAGCAATAGCCTTCTCTGAACCAGGGGCCCTGTCCTTAAGCAGGCCTACAGCCATCAGCCGATGCATTTCGTTTTCGCTTTCAAGCGAACGTATCATCCGCCCCGTAGTCCATAATGGATTGGGGAAATAAAAATACCCCGCAATGCCCGCAGCCAGGATGACTCCGGCCCCCACACCAACTATCCCGCGTAAAGTCATATCATACCGCCTTTCTGCGCCACTTCCCTCCGTAATTGAAGTCCTGGCTTTTTGTCCCCGATTTTAAACGACTCCCGCCGCCTTTTTTAATCTTCAATATTGAATTTTGCCCAAAAATCGCGAACATCGGTTCTTAAAGAGGCGTCACAAGAGGCTGCACACATCTGCACCAGGTAAAGATCATATTTTTTCACATTACTCTTTTTCGCCATCACTTTAAACCTCATGCCGTGCCTTAAGATGACCTCGTCTTCATTCCGGTCGATAAGAATTCCTTTTTCTCCAGGGCGATTGGCGTATATCGTGAAAACAGCCTTCCGGGAACTGGTGGCCGCATTGTCGTTTATGTCAATTGCGAAATAGCGCGCGACCTTATAAGAGACCGAAGTAGAGACATACCCTTTGTCCACGAATTCCTCATTTATTGCGTATGGGTTGCCTTCCCGGAACTTCAAATCCAGACCGCGAAACAGTATCAGATCGTAAGGAAGAACCGGAACCTGATTAAAAACACTGTCGATATTTTTTACGATGACCGCAGCAGCTTCCGGCCCTGTGCCATACCAATCGTAGGGTTGGGGATAAAAACGTAAATAATTGTTGATCTCCTGGTAAAAAGCATCCTCCTGGCTGGTATAGGTTTCAAGGTCCTGCACAGCCTCTTCACTGGCGCCGAAACAACCGGAATCGGGATAGCCAAGACTTCGATATAGAGTTTTAAAATCATAGATGCGCACTCCGGCGGCAGGAACAATCGCCGGCTGGGACGGGACTAAAGACCGGCCCTCGATGTCACGGACGGTTTCGGATAAGGAAAACCCGCTATTAACCCCGTCAAAGGAAACAACACCGGCTTCAACGGTATTTGCAAAAAGCAAAACCGAAATCGCTGCTAACCCGCTTTTAGATATTCTTTTTAATATTTCCATGTCGGTATTACAACCATAGTTTAGCTCCTGCACCGACCGGTCACAGGAGCCATTAGTCCCACAAAAAATTATCTTTTGGCCTACTCGAAAGAATTCGCGAAATACGGAAATAGTGCTTAAACGTCTAATATTTTCCCACTATTCCCCTTCGCTCCCCCCTTTCCCTTTATACAAAAAACCCACCCTAAAAAGGTACCAGGTACCTTTTTACACAATGTTTAAGTTATTAAGGGCGCCCACGGAAAAAACTAACCGTAGGCAGGCTGTGCAACCTGGGGAAGGCCGCCCATCATCGCCCTGAACGCAACCTTTGGAACAAGGTTTAATACGTCTTTAAAAAGCTCAATAAGGATATAAAGATGTGGACATATGAAAATATAACAACCCGCAACACGCTTGGATTACATGCGGATGGCCCACCGTAGTTTCGCGGAACAAGATCGCGAATTCTTGTTTTGTTCTTCCGGAGAGGGGCGCAGACAGGTTGGCGCGACGCTGGAATAAATCCCGGACTCTTCTCCTTTCGCAAAGGCTTTCTTAACCCTGCGGTCCTCGCCCGAATGGAACGATAAAATAGCCGCTCTCCCGCCCGTCTTCAGACACCAGGGGAGCGCCTCCAGAAAGCGGTCCAATACGCTCAGCTCTTCATTCACGCCTATGCGCAGCGCCATAAAAGTACGCTGCAGGGCTCTCTTTATCGCATTATCGGTTTCTTTTGAAGGAAGCTTTTGAAGCGCGGCGCGCACCGTATCCGCCAGCTGCACCGTGGTAGCGATCGGCGTCAGAGCGCCTTTTATCGCCCGCGCTATAGCTTCGGCGTGGGGCTCATCGGCGTTCTCGGCCAGCAATTTTGTCAGCGCCTTGAAGTTTATAGCCTTCAGCAGTTCCGACGCCGGAACGCCGCGCGAAGGATTTAAACGCAGATCAAGCGGCCCTTCAAACTTGTAAGAGAATCCGCGCTGTGGATTGTCCAGCTGCATTGAAGAAACTCCAAGATCGGCAAGTATGAAATCAAACCCGCCGCCGGCCTCCGGCCGCAGGCCCAGGATCCCGGCGAAATTCATTTTCCGGACAACAAGCGCTTTTTCCGAAAAACCAAGGCCGCGCAGCCGGGCTTCCGTGCGGGGGAGTTCTATGGGATCCACATCAAGGCCGAAAAGTCTGCCGCCGGGCGCAAGAAGCGGTATGATTTCCTGCGCGTGGCCGCCAAAACCAAGCGTGGCATCAAGGCCCGTTTCTCCGGGCTTTGGATCCAGGATAGAAAGGATCTCTTTGACACAGATCGGCAGGTGCATTCCGGCCGGGGTACGGCCGCGCGCGATCACATGCGCCACATCATGGGCGTATTTGGCGGGATCGTGTTCTTTATATTTCTCTTCAAACCGGCGGGGATTCCGGCCCTTGTAACGAATACGGCGTTTATGAGGTTTAGGCGGCTCCGGAGATTGTTGTGGTTCCTGTGTCATGTAAGTATTAAAGAGTACCGCCTTTTGCCTACCGTCAAGTTTAAGGGCCTCACCTTTTCAATTAGGCCAGGGATTTTGGCCTAAGCCTGACGGCATCCACCGGGCCATAAGGCTCAAAAGGTAGACGCCGCCTTTTTACCGGACTTATTTATGCTTCCAGAAACCGCAGGCTATGGGCTTATGAACCACGTCGTCAGGCATTTTATGGCCGTAACATTTTCCTTCCGCGTCAAGATTGGCGCACTCGTCGCACTTCACTCCGGTTTTGCCGGTCAGAAAACCGAGGATAATACATATATAACGCATAATTTTATCACTCCAGCAGCAACCATAGTATTTTTATGAAGTTTTATATCTTAAGATAACTCACAACTATCTTACGGCCCATCTTATCGACATTGGCAAGAACGCGTTCGGTGGAAGAAATACCGGCATACCGCTCCACCTTGCGGCTCTTAAGCCAGGAAAGAGCGGCGGAATACAGGACCGACGACAATCCCTTTCCCCTATGCCCGGGAATAACGACCATGCTTGCCAGCAATCCGGTCCTGCGAGGACGTTTCGATATCGAGACCGTGCAGCTGCCTGTAATTTTTCCGGCATAGTATACGCCAAAACTTTTACTCTCCGGCTTACCGTTGAAAAACTTCAGGAATACCTTCCTGATCCTTGCGGGGCTTAAAGAGTACATGCTGCATGTCTTATCGCTTTTCAACGCTAGGATCTGAACGTGCAGATACTCCGCCAGGTCCTTCTCCATATCAATCGCTTTTAAACTATATCCGTCGGGCAACTTCGGCTTTCTGCCGGACAAATATTTAAGAGAGTCGGACACCTTCCCGCACAGTAAATGATACGCTAATTTTGCCCCGTGCTTCTCATATAACCCCCGCTTTCCCTTTTCCGAACCAACCAGCCCGACCTGAACTCTCAACTTACCGGCTTTATGAAATTCCCGCGACTTCTCCGCCAGCTTCTCTATCACCCCATCCTCTATCATGGCTTGATCAATGATAAAAGGCCGCACATTAATCAATTTCCCGTCAAAATCATCCGGCACAACCCTGGAAACCCAGAGCCAGAGCAACTTTCCATCCTCCACCCCATAGGAAACAAAACAATCCTTAACCTTCCCATCTATCAATTCTCTGATCTGCGCGGTATTCTTGCCCAGTGCCCGCCTTGAAATCCCATACCCCTGCATCAACAAACAAGTCTCCCCGGCAATTTTATTCACCGCCCCAATAATAACCTCATACGGCCCGGATATACCTGTTTTCGTCATCTTAATCCCACCCCGCCAAAAGGCTCCGCTGCCTTTTGCCCCCCTGTTGGGGTACTTCAACTACTTGCGCATCCTAAACCTGTAGCCAGGCAAAATAACGGAGGCCATTTCAAAATTGTTCGGTTCCATAACAAAAAATACAGGAGCTTTACCCGGGCCCGGCAAAGTCACTTCGCAGTGCGGGGTGTTCTTGAGCATAGTGAACACGCAAGTTTTCGGATCATCATACCGGACCAGTAAGGCCAGTACGTCGCGCCCGGACAAGCTGCCGAGTTTCGCTTTCCTTGCTAAATTCTTAGGGCTATCAAGACCGATAACAAGATACAGCGGCTTGAATTTATACCCATCAGGATTTATTACAACAAAGTCCTCGTTATCGGGATGCGTGGTCAGATTTATCTGCGTCTCGTTTTTACCCACGCAGATCAGTTTATGCGTTCCAAAGCGGGAAGCCGTGGAGTAAACCTTATCCACCACACAGCCCCCCTCTTTCACCCGCAAACTCCGTGCCGTAGCCCTGAAAAAGCGCACCAGCCCCAACCTTTCAAGCCTGCGAATAACTCCCGGGGTAATATTAACTGGTTTCAAGTCAATAATTTCCATATTGCCTGCCCCCTTTTCTAATCCCTCCGCTCAAGACAGCGATAAAAATGGCTCCTGTTGCCTTTCTCCCATCAACCTTAGAGCTGTTCCCTATTTCTCTCTTCCCACGCTACTGCGAAGCGGCCGACAGAGTCATTTTCAGTTTTGCTTCCACTATTTTATTATAACCTTCGATTTTTTTCTCAACTTCTTTTGAGAACCTCTTATAAAACTCGTCTTTTTCATCGCTCGCGGCGGCATATTCCTTCAAAAACATTTTCCGCTCTTTGCCAAGGCTTTTAACAGCCGCTTTAGCCTCTTTTTTATCGGTTCCAAGCTTGGCTTTTTCTATGGAATCATCTTTTTCGTTGATCTGTTTTTGTATATCCGAAAGCCTTTGATCCAGAGCCGCGGCCTTAACGTCCATTTCATCCATCCAGGGTTTAAGATCGGCAACAATCTCATTATACCCCGCCAACAGCGGCTGGAAACAGTTAGGGCAAACCGAGCGCCTTACAGGTTCAGGCGTTACAGGCGCGATGACAGCCGCCGGCGCGACCGTTGCGATCTCGACTTGCTGGACTTGCGGGACCTGCGGAACTTCTGTGACAACAGCGGGAGCGGGAGCAGGCTCCGGCTCCTGATTTACAACAGCCTTGAGTTCAACTTGAGCAACCGGCCGTTGCGCCGGGACCTTCTTTACACGCCTCTTCCTGACCATTTTTTTCTTCATAGGCACAATCGCTTTCACAGCCTCTACGGCCGGCGCCGCAGGGCTCATCTGCTCCTGAGCGGGCTGTTCCTCCTGCGAAAAGCCAGGAGCGACCAGCGCCCCCATTATTAAAAGCGCGGATCCAATCAATATCATCTTTTTCATAACCGTCATCTCCTTATTCCCCGCAATTGCATACGAAACCAGGTAGGGGAACTGCTCCGAGATCAGTCTTGTCGGCCCGTTCATAATATATCATCGCGTAATCAACTGAAAAGGCACCCGGCTCCTTTCCCAAAAGGCCAATTCAGCGGAAGACCCTGACGTGTAAGCTTTGCCTCTCATTGCCATCCGATCCTTTTCCCGGCAAAAATAAAAATGCCACCCGCAATTATAGATCCAAAACCAAAAACAATCGCTTCTTTCGACCATATCTCGCCCTCAGGGCCGCCCAAAAAACAAAATAGAGACCAAAAGAAACAGAAACACCCGGTCAAAATGAAAATAATTCTAACAAGCCCCACCATGATCTTCAAAACTTTATTCATATAAAAAGCACCCAGCTTTTCCAACAGCATCCCCAAGCTCTAAGAGGTATTCTACCAAAACAAAACCACCGGCCACTTCAGCAACTCCGCTTTAACTTAAAAAGGCTCCTGTTATCTTTTTGCCTATCGACTTTCACCGGACTGGCAGGATCCCATTATCTTCATAGATAGTGCACAAAAATGAAGCCTTCAGATTTTCCACATCGCCTTTAAAATTCTTCTCGAAGAAAATAAAATTCGCATGAATCCATACGCTGGTTCTCATAAAAAACTTTTCTATTTGCGATTGCGGTTCGCCGAAAATGCGGGCCATCCCTGGATCATAATTGGGATTATATGAATAACTAGAACCAATCTTTTTACCGCTTTTTTTAACTTCATTAGAGATTCTCACCACTTCCCTATCAAGGATGTCCTGATATTTTTTACCGCCCAACAAGAACATGACTTTGTTTTGAAAGGCATGAACTTTAACCTCCTCACGACAAAATTCATTTTTGTCTTGTTCTATGTACGGATTTTTTACAAACAAATAGGCGTGATATCCTTCATGCAGCAAAACAATTGCTTTGCCGACAGAACTGTAAGGAATATTATCCCTCACCACGATTAATTTCAGTTTGGGGATAAAGTGAGCGACTGCCGGCATTTCCGAGATGGAATTCCAATTCTCAAGGTTTTTGTCCGCATTTAACAATGGCACGATCGCTATCCAGTTTTTTGTTTTTGTAGCTTCGAGAAAAGTAATCCCTCCAGCGATAGGGGAAGCGGCGACCATGCCATGCTCCAAAAACTGAAATATTTCGTCGGCTTCTTTGCAGTTTATCTTCCGAACGACGTCTGCGGTCAGTTTCAGCCATTCGAGTTTTTTTTCAATTCTGGATTTGCCGGAATATTCTTTACTTGGCTTCATAACAGCGTTTTTTTCGTCAGAACGATCATTGCATCCTGAACAGAAAAACACGAAAAGCCACATCCCCAGCGCTGCCACCCAAAAGAACTCCCATTTTTTGCACATCAATAAGCCTCCTTCTTATTATAGCCCTCAAAAAGGTGCTTTTTATTTTCAATCCTGTGGATCGACCGGTCATTTAGACATCCTCGTCTAAACCTCTACTTGGCGCCTTTTTGCCTGGAACCTGGCAGCCGCAACGCCATACGCTGCGACGGAGGCAAGTTTCGATACATATCAAGACATGTACGGCAGTTAACAAAGCGATATGCATTGAGGTACTCATTAAGCGCCGGCACAAAGTCGCTGTTCTTGTATTCTTCTATCTTAGCCAAAAGTTCAAAGTAGTAGTAGAAATATTTCAAATCCCTGAAGGTAAAGAGACGCACCTCGACAAGAGACGCCAGTTTGCCGAAGAAATCAAAGTACCGGTCAAGAACCTTCCGCATCGCTACATGGAGCGGCGCCCACCCCAGATCATCTTTCACAACCTTCATTGCTTCCAAAAGATCCGCGTTCTTGAAGGTGTATTTCTGTTCGTTCACCGTGAAAGTTCCCCCATCATAGTCAAACAAATGACGCGCGGCCCGAAGCTCCTCATCGGTCTCAAACTCGGTGATGAGCGGCAGAAGAAGCCCGATTTTGTCCTGCCGTTGCGTTCGGCGATACTGCCAGAGACCGACTATATACGCGGCAACAAAACCGATTGCAGTCAGAATCCACTCAAGCGACATTTCGCGAACGATGGTCATTGAATTATCTCCTTTTCATGGCCGCATGCAATATCAAAAGGCTCCCGCCGCCTTTTCCCATTCCAAAAAGTACCTGGTACCTTTTGGCCTTCTGCTGCCTTTTCTCACTAATTCTCTATTTTAATCCCAAGATAGTGTAACAAAGCCATAGCCTCCGGCATCGAGAACTTGGCGCCTTTAACCTGGTTGTCCGATATCCGCATAGCGTAATTTTTTGCCTGCGTAAAGTCCGCATCCGTAAGGTTCGTACCCCCGAACAGGCTGTCCGTAAAATCGGTATGGGAAAGGTTGGCCCGGGAAAGGTCGGCGCTACGGAAGTCCGCGCCTTTCGCCAGGCATTTCGTGACACACGTGTCGCGCAGGGACAGCCCAAGGAAATTGGAGTCGCTGATAACGCAGTTGACAAACTGCAGCGAACCGGGAAGCTTCACGCGTGGCCAATATGCCGTCGTCCAATTTACTCCGACAAGTTTAGAATCCTTAAATTCCACGCTCGAGAAGGAGGAGCCCTTTACTTTTATCAGGCTCAGGTTGCAACTTATAAATTTACAGTCCGAGAACTTGCAGGAGATGAAAGCGGCCTCCGTAAGATCGCAGTTTTTAAAGACACAGCCATAGAACTGCTTTGATGCGATAGCGGCCCCTTTTAGTGTCAATCCCTCGAAAGCGGAATCTTCGTATTCCTGTTCCGTCCCATCCGGTGAGATAATATTTTTATTCATATTCACTTAGCCATTAGTTAAACCTACTACCCCCTGAATTCGCCCTCCGAAGTCCCGAAATCAGCTCCCCGACTTTTTATCCCATAAGCTGGGGTGATCCTCAAAAAATTCCTGTTGCCTTTTTCCACTGCGCCATTTCTCCTATTCTACAAAACAAAACAGCCAGCCTTCCCAGGCGGCTTTCCTTCAAAGTCCACCCGGCAAAATTCAGCAACATTCAGGCCCTGCCCCCGGCACCCTGGTATTTTGTATTATTTGAATATTGAAAAAGCCTGCAATTTTAGGGCACAATATTTTAAGAGGGAACTATATGCCTAAAATACTTGTGGTAGACGACATTCCGGAGATAGTGGAATTTTCAAAGGAATTTTTCGAGGATGCGGGGTTTGAAGTGCGGACGGCTGGCACCGCGCCCACGGCCATAGCCGTCCAGAAGGAATTCAAAGCTGACGTAATCCTGCAGGACCTGAACATACCGGACGGCGGCGGCATACTGGTCTATAACACCCTGCGTACCGCCCAGGACATGGTCCCCATAATCTTCTCCACCGGAAAGCCCGAAACCCTAGGAGACATCTCCGCCATGCTCAACGTATCCGTCCTCCGCAAACCCACCGACCCCGAAGTCCTGATGGCCGAAGTCCAAAAGCATCTGCCCAAATCCCAAGCAGAGCGCCCCATGAACCCGCCCCCCCCGGCCCCATCCATGAACAGATGATCAACACCACCCCCTAGGAGCCTGCGCGGTGGGAGTCAGTTATATTTCCTAGTTCTTAGAGCAAGTCACAGCGGTATCGGGGCAGGCGGCATCCTTGGCGCGGCACTTGGCCGGAAATATTTTACCAGATAAATCTCAAAAGTAAAGCCCTGCCCCCTTTTGTTAGCGCCGGTCCAAAAGTGTACAGTTTCCGCCGGCATTAAGTGTACAGTTTGACCGTTTTCCGTCGTTTTGGGCGCACGCCGTCGTTCCTCCAGCAGGTAAAACAAAAAAATCGGGTGCTGTCCGCCGCCTCCCGCCCGGAAGTTTCACATTCCCAGTTGGCGCTGCTTTCTTTTCTTCACTCTATAGCTGCTCCCTTCGATCTTGATCAACTCCCTGTGTTCGATAAGCCGCTCGGCTATCGCTGTAGCCACGGCATTGTCCTGGAAGACCTCCGTCCAGTCTTTGAACGCCTTGTTGGTCGTTATTATCATCGAGCCTGTCTCGGCCCGTTTTGATATTACCTGGAAGAACAGGTCCCTCCCGTCTTTGTCCATGGGCATATAGCCCAGCTCATCGATCACCAGCAGGCCCGGCGACGTGTAGCGCTTAAGCGCACGCTCCAGCCCGTAATCGCACTTGGAGGCGATCAGCCGGTTGATCATATCCGCCGCCGTAGTGAACACAGTGCGTATCGTGTTTTGACAGGCCGCGAATCCGAGGGCCATAGCCAGATGGCTCTTACCTATGCCCCCGGGACCGAGAAATATCAGATGTTCCTTTCTGCGCACGAATTCCATCGTGAACGCGTTCATCACCATGCTCTTCGGGATGGCTGTCGGATGCGCCCAATCAAAAGCGTCGAGCGTCTTCAGGCATGGGAACCGCGCCTGCTTAACCAGCCGGGCCACCAGATTCTCGTGGCGGTGTGACAACTCGTGGTCCAACACCAGCCCCAGAAATTCCGCATTGCCCACCCCGGCCTTAGCCGCGCGTTCAATAAGCTCTTCAAGGTGCAGCTCGGTGTGATGCAGACATAGTCGCCGCAGCATGTCACCCAGATTTGCCGCCGGTGCAGTCTTACTCATAAGTGTTGCCCTCGAATAGCTCATCGTAAAGCGCCATGTCGGTTTCCTCCACCGCAAGTTTGGTCCACTGCGGTTTTTTGGTCAGCACCACCTGCTGCACAGCCGGCATATTCCGCGCCGCACGCTGCTGCAGGATTATGTTTTGGATAAAATGCGCGCCGTAGGCCTGGTGTTTCAGCGCTCTATTTATGGCAGCGTTCACCTCGCACTTGCCGTACTGCGCCGACAGGGCCATTATCTTGCCCAGCTGGCCCTGCAGATTAAGCTCCGAAGCGCCCAGCCCGCGCAGGTACTCTTTGGAATCCGCTCCCAGCCCCAGAAACGCCTCCACCAACTGCGACATCTGCGCTTTCTTGCGCTGTGCCAGCAGTTCCGCATAATGCCTGGGGTCTTCAACTACACGGTATTTCTCATAGCAACGCACATGCGACGCCAGCAGTCTGGCCCCGCTGTATATCGCCACCCGTCGCGGCCAGGCCTTAATGGTAAGCGTGCGGCCGGCGAAGCCGGACGGCACCGTATACCGGTTGCTGTCAAAATGCACCAGGGCCTGGCTCGTCGCCCTGGCCGACGCCGCTATGGCGCAGTCGTAATCATTGCCGGGCAGCGCCATGAGCCGCGCGCGGTCCGCCTCTAAGCGGTCTACCGGCCGCTCGCGGGTGCTCCCATGCACCCGCACGTTGCATTCCTCCGCCAGCCACCGCTCCGCCTCGGCCTGCACCTGGGCATGCGAACTGATAACCCTGCCGGCAAGAAAGGCGGTGCGCACATATTTTATGCCCGATTCCACCTTGCCTTTTTCGTTGGCTTTCCGGACGCCGCACGGCACAGGCTTAAACAGATAGTAACCCGCAAAATCCATAAACCGCGGGTGGAACCGGATTTCAGATCCCACGCGTGACAAAACTACCGTCTTCAAGTTGTCGTAGTTGATAGATTGCGGCACGCCGCCGAAGTACCGAAACGCGTTCACGTGCGCGGCCATAAAATCCTCGGTGCGCTGCGACAAGGTGAACTCAAGGTACATCATGCGGGAATACGACAGCACCATCACGAAACAGGATAGCTGCCGCCGGGCGTTGCCGATGGTTACGCTGCCTATATTGGCCCAGTCTACCTGCGCGAATTCGCCAGGTTGGGTTTCCAGGCGCAGGAACGCGGCCGGCGCTGCGACTGGCCGCAGCTCACGGATATACTCTTTGAGGATGGTGTAGCCGCCGCGGTACCCCTGCTTGCGGATCTCAAGCAGGATCTTTGACGCGGTCAGGTGCGGATATTCTTTAAGCCGGTCGGCTATATACCGACTAAACTGCCCCAGCTTGCACGCCGGCAAGCGGCCGCGCGCCTCGTTGGCTGGTGGACCGGCTTCGCTTGCCAGCGCACGCCGCACCGTGTCCCGGTGTATGCGCAGTTGCCGCGCTATGGCGCTTATCGACTGCTTGTCGACCGTGCGCATCCGTCTTATAGTGCCCCACAATTCGCTGTCCATAACTACAGTCTACCCGCTTTGTTTCCGCAACGCCCATCATTCTTGTATATCGGCGCGGCTTATCCGCTCATCATGCCCAATATCCCGTCGACCTTAAGGCGCAATGTTTCTTGTATATCGGCGCCTTTAAGCTCGCGAATTCGCAGGATTCTCCGTCGGAGCAATGTTTCTTGTATATCGGCCCGGAAGCTCCTCAATTTCTGCCGCCGCCGGCAACGCCCCGCGTTGTCCCGCAAGATGTATTCAGGGTGTTTTGCACGGTACCGGGCGAGGTAGCCGGGATGCGCGGCCAGCCAGGCTTGCACCTTCAGGTAGCGGCCGCGGTAGCAACCGGGATTGCGCGACATCCAGGATTTATGAGCCGTAAGCTTGTGCTTCCGGATGCAGGCGGCTTTCCCACAGGTCTTCTGGATGGCGGCGGTGCGGACATACGGCGTGTACAGCTTGCCGCAGTAGGGGCAGAGTTTTTGGGCGGGAACGGGGCGTTTCATGAAGTTCTCCTTCATGAAACTATAACAGAGCGTAGTTGTATTGTTATGGCCGAGACCAAGGAGGGAGTTGCCGCGGAGACTGCCTGTACATTTATATCCGTCGTAAACTGTACACTTCTAAATCGCCGTTAACACCTTTGCCATACAAAGGTACCTGTTACCTTTCCTATTCGTACTTATGCTCCATCACACACACCGTCCTGCAACAAAAGACTATTGTTGCCTTTTCCCCAAAACCCCCCTCTGATAATTGATCTGGGTATCAACCAGTTGTTTAAAAATAACCATCAGAATCTCGTTTTGCGCGTTAAGGTTTTCATAACCGGCTTCTTCAGCCTCTTCGCATAAATAATAGATGGCCTCTATGGTAGAAACACAGTGTGCCCTCGGCTGTCTTTTTATTACAAATTGGGAGCTATAGCTGCGGGAAAAAGAGAGCCGGGGCAAAGCGCTGACGTTCCGGCTTTTGCTTAAAAGTCTCTTGGCACAGGCCCATGTCCCGTCTATAACAAAGATCAGAACAGTTTTCCCTTGCGGGAGGGGCTCATTCCCCAGGGTTTTAAAATTCACGGCCTTAGACCCTGGGTACAGGACAAAAGGGCTATAGGAAGGATCCTGGATCAGGGAATTAACCCGATCATTATGAGTAAAATCAGTGCCTATTAAAAGTTCCGCGTTCGTTAAGCATAATTTTGCAAGCCGGGCCGTCCCTGTTTTTTGTCTTCGGGCTTCTTTGGCATGCATGAGGATCACGAAGCGCATCCTCGTAGCGAAGGGTTTTATCCCGTCACATAAACAGGTTTTTTTCGCCCTATAGCAGGCATAGCACTCCTCGCGGTTATCGACCCGGACCTCCTTTGAAAAACAAGTTTTTTTAACCATGAAGCTTTAACCCGCAGAAAACATATAACCGCTAAAAGGTACCTAGGAGCCTGTCCGACATAAGGCTTTCATGCCGAAATTTCCGGTTTTGAAGCCGAGCCGAAGCAACGCGAAACGAGCAGGCTCCAATGAACCTGTAAGTTGAGCGGTGCGAAGGCGCAGTAGGGGAAACCGCTATGCGGTGTCCACCTGTGGGTAAGTTCCCAGGAAGGGGTCCCGCACAAAGCGGCAATTGCAGGCGAAATTGCTTATGTCGGACAGGCCCCTAGCACCTTTTGCCCGTGTCCCGCATAAGCGGCGCTTTACTTTGTTGGCCTGGCGCATTCGCACTTTTCTTCCATACCGCCCATAAACAGAAGGGTTATGCCCCCGCCTGCCTTGCTGGAATACTTATTAATTTCCGGGTTGTTTTTACAAATGGAATTGCAATTCTCCGCGCCTTGCGCGAACCTTTGCTGTGGCGTCATGGTCGCGCAGCCCGTACAGGCAAGAAACACCACTATCAATAAGAGTGATTTCATATTTTCTCCTCTTTCCCTGTTTTAGTATTGACCGTCATTGCAACGTTACCCTTTTTATGCCCCTTATCGACAACAGCCCCTAATATATCCCCGGTTTTCAAGCTAGTCAACTACTCACCAGCATCCCTTAGCCCTCCCCCAAACTCCACCCTCTTTCCTTAAAACATAAGCAACCCATTCCCTTAAAAAGCGCCTGCCACCTTTTGCCGCTAAGGCGAATTATATAATAACTAAGAGACTAAGAACCGTCCCCCGGTCCTATAAGATTCGCTAAAAGGTAACAGGTACCTTTTGCCCAAAACAAAGCCGCCCGGCTTCCCGGGCGGCTTCCCTTCAAATATACAATTAGTTATTTAGTCATCAGCATCACCTAGTCCCCTTAACCCGCTTTTACAAACCGCTAAAGAAAAGAGACGGGACAGGGTCCCGTCTCTTTACCGTAAAACCGGCCATCAAGGCCGAATAAGATTCTTTATCTCTTCAGGCAGTCTCATGATGCCGGTACCGAAGCTTTCCTGCTTGTCCCGCATTAGCCGGCCCTTGTTAAAAACATTGTTCCCGCCGACGCGGGTGACCAGCGAAAAGGTCAGCGACCTATTCTCGAACCTGGCGCCCTTGGGCAGAGTAATAAGACATTTATTTTCGTCCAAGATGGAGATGGCGCCGTTCGAATTGCGGAACATTCCCAGGACAGGGCTTCTTAACGTCGAGCCGAAGGCGACCGTCCCGAGGTGCGGCTTGTACTCTATAGTGTCTGAGGGGAGAGAAAAATCCGCTATGAAGCTGAAATCCCGGTTTAATTCGTAGGAAAACTCAGTTCCAATGGCGGTTATGAGTATGCCCACTATCTTATTGGTGGCTGAATCGAAAGCGGGGCCACCAGAGTTGCCGCCGAAAGCGTCTATGTTCGTATGGAAACCGTTCGTCTCCACCGCGTAAACCTGGGCCTGGTCCGGGTCGTTGATCTTTACCGCCAGCCCCAGCGGATACCCTATGGTAAAGACCTTCTGGCCGATCTTAGGCGTTTGCTCTGTTTCAAGCGTAAGAGGCTGCCTGTCGGAGGGGTCCCTGTCCATTGAGACGAGAGCGAAATCCCTGTAGGAGTTCATGTCCCCGGTCGAGCCTTCCAGGGCGCGGGTCTCCACTTTTTTTATGGAATAAACGGAGTCGGCCGGGAAATCCTGCGCGGGGACTCCTTCTTTATCGTATTTCCAGCCGAAGACCATGAAAAAGTTTTCGAAATAACCGGAATCCTCAGGGTCGTCGGAGACGCAGTGCCCCGCGGTCATGACCAGCCCCTTGCCCAGGTAGGCGCCGGAACAGTTAGAGAGCTTGCTTTGCGAGGAGAAATCCTCGCTTTCATCGAGGTATTCCGCTTGGGAGATCTTAATGGAGTTTTTTATCTTATAGATCTTTTCCACGGGATCGAAATAGAGGCTGCTTTTTTTGACGAAGGCCACGGTGGAGTCGGCCAATCTTTTCAATTGGTCCGGAACCTGGTAGTACTCGTGCATTGAGTTCTCGCCGTAGATGCTTTTGGAGGCGGAAAAGGAGGGGACGGGAGCGGCTTGCGCCTGAGCGTCTACAGAACCTTTAAGCTGCATGTAGGCAGTGTTCTCAGCGAAAGCGAAACCGGTCGCCATCAGTACGGGGCCGAGCGCAACAAGGGGAATAAGTTTTTGAATTTTCATATTAATACTTTACCTGATGTAATGCCTTGCCGAAAGGGCCTTTCTTCCTGTTACATATGGGCCAAAGGGCCCAGTCCAGGCCCGCGTTAACCACTAAAAGGTTCGCGGAAACCCTTTCAAAACCGCCGGTATTTTTTGATATTATATCCGGAAAGGGAAGGGGTCAGGAGGAAGACTTAATAATGAAATATTTAATTATGATTCTTGTTGCCGGTGGAATTTATTATTATGTAAATCATTTCACGGGACCTTCCGCCAATATTTTGGCAGTGAATGATGGCAATTTTCAATCGGTCGTTCTTGAGAATAAGAAGCCTGTTTTGCTGTTTTTTTATTGGAACAAGAACACATCCGATTATGACCATGCCAGGCGCGCCATGAGCAAGCTGAGCGAATTGACCGGGGATAAGATGGTTTTTGCCCAATATTGCATGCAGGATGGCGGGATGGATGAGAAGTATGACGTGAAAAACGACGGGATCGGAATACGTTTTGAGAACGGCGCGGAGACAAGGAGAGAAGGCTTTTCGGATCTAAAAGAGACGCCTTCATTAAGCGGCGGACAGCTTTTTCTTATGGCAAGAGATCTTACGGGAGATAAAATAGCCTCCAGCTCTTCAAGCAACACGCCCCCCATGATAACCGCCGCCGATCTGGATGAGAAAGTTTTTAAATCCAAAAAACCGGTTCTCATAAACATTACGCAGTCGGCATCCGAATGCAGTATTGTAAACGCTTCAGCGAATGAGTTCGCTTCCGTCGCCGGGAAATATGGGGAGTATGCTGATTTTTATTTTATGGATGTGATGGAGAAGACGAACAACGCTTTTCTGCAAAAAAGCGCCATCCGCAATATTCCATCCGTTGTGTCTTTCTATAAAGGCAAAGAGACCTTTAAAAGCCAGAAGACTTATGAAGATGGTCTTAATGAAGCCCAATTTATAGGGATGTTTTTGCCTTATTTAGAGACAATAAAATAAAGTTGCAGAGTCCCCTAGCTCTGGCACCCCTTCCCCTAAAAGCGGGTTTTTACCCTCTCCCAGGACTTGGTGATCAGGAAGCTTTCATCCATATTTCTCACCATGCACGAGAACTTCATCATCGGCACGGCGAAACTGAGCGCGCCCTTGGGCATGAACGGCCTGGCGGTCACATCGAACATGCCCAGCACCGCCCGGGGTCTGGCGGAGGCCTGCCCCAGGTACGGGTACCGCACTATGGTGCCGCAGCCCGCGGGAAAAGGGCAAAACACCCCGTTCGGCTCCGCCTCGTCGAAGTTGGCCAGCGTGAAAAGCCCGGAAAGGACCTCCGGCGAAGCGAAGAAAACCACCACGGCCGGCTGGTCGTCCTGTTCCAGTTTGTCGAAGCGCTTGAACACCAGGTATTTTGCCGGCGCCGTGAAGCTGACGGCGGTCTTCAACCACTCCAGCACCAGCTCGGGGGATTTCTTGTAGCGCTCCCCCTCCAGCTTGCCCGGTATGCCGCATGAGAGGAAATGTTCGAAGCCGGGCCGCAACTCCCCGGTGAAGCCGGCGAAGCGCCTGCCGCCCGCGCAGCCCATGGATGCCGAGTCGAAGCTAAGCGTCTCGCCGCGGGAGAAAGCCCGCGTGATCACGCCGATAATGCACTGGTGTCCGGCTGGGGGCGACACATACCCGGCGCCGGGCGCGGCGTCGGTATAATAGAACGCCTCAGGCAACTCCGCTCCCGCGAAGTACTTCCCCCACCCGGCAAGAAATTTTTTCTTCAGCTCCATGTCCATAGAAACCTCCGCAAGCGCAGTATCCCCCCAATTCCACAAAACAAAACCGCCCGGCTTCCCGGGCGGCGTCCCCTCAAATAACAACTAATCATTTAGTCATCAGCGTCCCCTACTTACCCCTAAAAGGCAGCGCCTTTCCCAGGCTTGAAGAGATCAAAAACATTCCCCATTGCCGCGACCGTTTCTCTGATTATTTGAATATGCACCGCCACGGCTTTGGAACTCTTCAAGACAGTAGACAACATGGATACCCCAACCTCGGTAAAAACCAACACCGGACCCTTATTTCCTTTGAGCGCCGGAATGGCCGATTGTTCCCGCCGATTCAGGTGGAACATGCACTCCCGAGTAAACTTGCGCGGGTTGCGCCTGACCACCCTCATAAGCACGGCAGGAGTAACCTCGTAAAACGAGGCCGCATCCGCGGCAGGCACCACCTTTTTCCCGCGAACATTAAAAACATTACCCTTTATCTTTATAACCGGCCCATCAATATCCATACCCCCTCCTTGACTTCCCCCTCAGTTCACTATTTAACGGGCCTGAACGATATGTTTAAATGACTGTGCAGGGCTTTTGCAATTTTATCCAATGTTAATATTGTGATGTTGGGATGCCTCAAGGTTTCTATATCCGACACCACCTGCTGCTTTGTGTGTATCCTGCGCGCCAACTCCGTCTGACTCACACCCATCTTCTGCCGCTTTTCAGCGATCAGCAACGCAAGCCGGGCGCGGATATCCTCGGCCTCAAAAGCCTTTTTAAACTTCTTATTCCTTAATTCGCCCTTCAGCCAGTCATTTAAAAGCAGTTTTTTCTTTTTCATAATTCGTTCACCCTCTGCCACTCAACCCTGTATTTCTTAGCCTTTTCTATCTCCAAAAAGGGCGTTTGCCAGGTTTTCTTCAAAAATCCATGTGTAACAACGATCTCGCCTCCCTCGATAAAATACAACAACCGTATATCAAGATGCCCGAATGAAACCCGCAATTCCCGGATCCCGTCCCGTAACATATCCGCATACGGCCTCTTCAGATCCGGGCCCTCTTCCTGGAGAAGCTGCATCCATTTGGCGACCTTGGCCCTGACCTTTACCGGCAGCTCCGCAAGGAAATCCGCCGCGGGAGAATCCCCCTCCATGGTCTGATAAAATTCTATCAGATAAGCCATTCCCCCTCCTTATAGTATACAGTACATATACTGTATGCGCAAGACCTATTTTATTTCCCTCTCGACCTTTAAATAGCATAGCAGAGCACCCCGACAGCGTATTGTCGCTCATTAGAGCCGCTTCAAAAAGTCTCCTGGTACCTTTTGCCAGCGCCATTAAATCTCATCGCAACCAAACAACCTAGCCCGCTGGACAGCAGATAAAGCGGCAGGAATTTGTAGGGAAGCGCTGTTCTGGCGCCTTGGGTGCCAACGAGCAGTACAAAACAAAATGAAACCACCCCACCATGGCAGCACAGGGCGCAACTCTATTCACATAATTGACGGCAGTTGCTATCCATTGCGCAACCAGCCATTGCGGACGGGCAGACATCAGGCGTGCTGGGCGTACCGGGAGGATTCCCATCCGTGCATACCTCAACCAGCTTTTTTGTTTCCACCCGAAGATTGGATTTCCCCCGCGTTCACCACTAAAAGGTTCCTGGTACCTTTTCCCCTTATTTGGAATGGTGAGGGAAAGATTCTTTCACAAAATCTTGGAACTCTTTTTTGAACTTTTCCCTGTTTTCCTCAGCGTCGAACCAAGCCCGGTGTAAATTGTTTTCCACCTTTAACACCGGCAACCAGGTCTTAAACAATTCAGTGTCATTCCGGCGATCAGAAATTGTTTCACAAATATTCCATGCGATAAATGCATATGCCTTGTACCGGTATAATTCATCGCTGCAAAAAGATTGTTGATAATTACATGTAAGCTGAGGATTAAGGAACCTGGGATTCTCCATACCCAACTTCAACAGTTCAAGATATAAGCGGTCAATATCCTGATAAAGCGCTATTCCTCTTGATTTTGAATAAGTATATATTGAAAAACTGATTGCTATGGCGGAAAAGACAAATGAAAATAATTCTGAAATATCTATCTTCTTAATAACGCTTAGCACTGTATCGTAGACACATTGCATAAACCCTCCTTAAACCAAGGCTATTTGATACTTAATGCTCCCAATAAATGATTTCAGTAATGGATTAGTGTTACCGCGATGATACAATTCCCGATAAATTTGCATAACTACTTTGCGAATTACATTCCCGTCTACAACCCCACGCTCGCCCAACGGGGAGATCATTAGTATCATTTCAGTGGGAGTACTACCCTGTAAAGGAGGCAGCACATATCGCACGTTCTTCAGCTCTTTCAGGCCATTACGTTTATAGAAAGAAACCCGCCTTTTTCTTTCGACCATATTACTCCCACACCTGGGATTTTCAACCTCCAATATCAACCGTTTCTTTTTGGCGCGTAACACCTTGGAAAACTCTTGAATAAACATGGATCCTATACCTTTACTTCGGCATGTCTTTATAGTTGCCATATAATCCAAGAGTATAAAGCTGGTACCCTTTAGCGGCCAAAGCATAGCTATAAATACGACTTTTTTTTCCATTATACCGACGTAAAGCTCTGCAAAACCTTTCTCAATTCTTTCGCGTATAACGCTTGGCTTATGCCGCTCATTTTTAGGAAAGGCATTGGAATATATCCTCATCGCCTCTACAAAATTGGCTTGAGACAGGTCGTTTATTTTAATGAATTCTATAGCGGTCATCAGTAACAATTCCTCGGCATGCCTGAATTATGTTCGGCCATAATCGGTATACTCAAACTAACCTAAAAACCTCAGTTGAAGTTTTCCGCCCATATAAGTATAGCCGCTAGGGGATGTTGTTGCAGTAGTAGGGAGAATCTAAACCAGTCTTAAGCCCTCCCTAAGGTGCACTGCATCAATCTCTGTCCCTGCCGCCCTCGCCGCTCCAAACCATACCTGCTTTATACGCTTCCCACGGAGTCTTGTCGCTCAAAGACTGATGATGCCGCTCCGTGTTGTAAAACCTGAAATACCACTCCACGCCACTCTTGCATTCCGTGCCTCAAAAAGGTACCAGGCACCTTTTCCTTTGGTACCTTTTCCTTTTGTCTATCATACCAAAAGTGCGAGCGCGATTCAGTAACCCACCCCCTTAAAAAGTCTCCTGGTACCTTTTTAAGTCTCGCAGTCGAACCCGACAGCCTCCTGTCGAGCTACTTTTTGCCTATAAGATTGGATTTACCCCGCGTTAACCACTAAAAGGTTCCTGGTACTTTTTGCCTCGATTCAAGCTTAAGGAACTGTGACTTGAACGGTGGACACTTCAACCGATGTACTTGTTGAGTCCACGGGTATTACATCGCTTGTTCCAGTGGGTGTCGCTTCTTGGGATGTTTGTGGGGCCTTAGGAGCCGCTTTCTGCACACCGTCGGAGTTCCCTGTTGGCTCAGTATCCTGAGCAGCCACGGTATTGTCTTTCACTGAAGTGTCATCCACTGACTTTTGTGTTTCCAATGCCACCGGTTTAACCGGATTTATGGTGCGCACGCAACAAACATTATAATCATTAGTCGTACTATTGAAGCTCACGTCACCAACGCCAAAATCCACGCGCCATGCGCTATCAGCTGACTCATCTTTCGTAGTGCCACTCCAATAAATCTCGCGCATAAACAACCCGCGGCCATTGTCATGAAAAAAGTCTTCCAACTCCTGTTTACTCGGAAGCCGCCAACCAAAATAGCCGAGATAGGTTAAACCCTCGCAAAACGCAACAGCCTCGGGCCAGATTAATCTCTCTCCACTGTTACAACCAATAGAACTCCCGTCTTTTACCCACATAAGCCCGGACCTATTGTCGGTTATAATTTGGGCTGCACGGCTTACTTCTAATATACGCGCATAATCCTTAAGTGCTGACGTCAGAACGGCCTCATCAGCGCCCATGTTAATGCCTTTGCCTGTAAGACCCTGTTTGATATTAATGTCTTTGGCATCTTTAAGTCCAGACAATTGTTTCCCTTTTCCGACACATGGGGAGTCAGAAAGGAGATGAAGGTCGCCATTATCAGGATCAATAAATTTCGGGTCCCCCATAACAATACTCGTCCCAATATCTGCCCCCCCATTCACGTAGTTGAAAAGGGAAAAATCTATCTTAAGACTCCCGTCCACCGTTATATCATTGCCCTTTTTAGCTGCTGTATTTTTGTAAAAGATAGAATTAAATATTTTCTTTCCGCCCACAACCGCACCGCCTGCTCCTGCTGCCTGGTTACCATAAAATGTGCAGTTGATAAAAGCGGCAGAACCATAGGCGGCACCACCAAAACGAGCCGAATTGTTTGTAAATATACAATTATAAAAATTGCCATTACTGCTAACTGCACCGCCATTCGCAGATGTGGTCCAATTATTTGTAAATATACAATTGTAAAAATTGCCATTGCCATTAACTGCGCCGCCGCCACCAACGTCACTATTATATTTAATCGAATTGTTTGCAAATGTACAATTGTAGAAAGCACCATCACCACGGACTGCTCCGCCACCATGATCAGACGAATTATTTGTAAATATACAATTATAGAAAGCCCCATCACCACGAACTGCTCCACCATAATAAGCAGAATTATTTGTAAATATGCAGTTGGTGAAGGTGGCATTGCCTACAATAGCACCACCTGCACCATTTTTAAACGCCAGATTTTCAATAATGACCTTTTTAGAAATAGTAAATATTGGCCCCTGGCCATCTCCTGAGCCTCCATCAAGGGTTGTGTCCTCGGGATTATTGCTATTTTTGCTAAATGCTTCATCCCATCCGCCTGAAATTTTTATTCCATGCTCCCATACCTTATTCGCCGCAATAGTGAAACCTGATCCATTAATAATCCCCTTCTCGATCTTTATTTCATCCATATCCTGTGCCATGTTTAAGGCCATCTGGAATCCATCAAAGCCTTTTAACTGCCCATGTTCACCTACTGTAATAATCCGTCCAGTCTTTACTTGGGATTGTTTTGTGCTTTTTGGAGAAGTTGCCTTCTGATTTTGTGCACAGGCATTCCCGAGAAACGCATCTACTCCAAAACATAAAACTATAAGACTTAATAAAAACGCAAATATTTTACGCATTATTTTTCACCTTATTCTATTTGTTTAGTATCTGTTCTGAGTTCCCCCAACCTGCTTTAATCATAGCATTCCCGCTTAGGCATGCAAACCCCAAAAAGGTTCCTGGTGCTTTTTGCCTACGTCCAGCCGGGGCGGTTTACTTAAGTTTACTTATGGCGTTGCGCATTTCTGCTATAAATTCTTTTCCGGTCGGCCCCCAACCTGGAATTCGATAGATAATTTTATTATTCTTGAGGAAATAAAAATCAGTGAATACCTTAAGATCGAATTGCTTCCAATCTTTCCGTATATCGTTCTTATCCAGGTACACAAAGTATTCCAGTTTGGGGTTTTTCTTGTTCCATTCGGCGGCTTTCGCAATACTTAATACCGAGGAGTACACCGGGCAGATAATAAGCGCGTGTTTTTCAAAATAATCCCTTAGATCAGGCGTGGATGAAATCGCGCTAATGGCCTGTTGCGCAAACTCGCACTCAGGATTCATCAGGGCGACTATTTTTTTATTATCGTCCATTTGAACGGAAATCAGGTTCAGGGATTTTCCATCCAGTGAAATCTTATAGAGCCTGTGCGGCTTATGGAGCACCGAAGCATCCTCATTTATGTCGGGGACATAATCCGTCAGAATAGCTGGATATTGTTGCGCTAATTGCCTGGCCTTTGGGAAATCGCTAGACCTGAGATATATCGAGAAAAGATCATCCAGGCAGCGACCTTCTAAGCATTCTCCAGTCTCAATCCCACGTCGTTTTAGATTTTTAAAAATGTCTTCCATTTGCAGAACATACTTTTGTCCCAGGGTATAAGAAGCCATCATATAGGAGGCAAGCCATAATTCTTTTAGAACCTTATCGTCGTATTTTGCGAATTCCAGCTTCTGGCCGCCGAACAATTCGTTATATTTTGCTTCGAATCTATCAGAGTGTTCCTTAGAAGATATTTCTGATTTTATAAGTTTCTGCTTTTGCGCATCCTCATAATTCATGAGGATCGTGCTTTTTCCAGCAATTGCTTGTTGGGATTGTTCGGACTGCTGGCAACCGGAGAAGAACAAAACACCAGCGATGATAATAATAGAACGCATAAGATCGGCCTTTTAAAACATCGGGGCGTTCGCAACAAACTGCAAACGTCCCGATGTTTTGAAACCTGCTTAGGTTTTAATTGTCTGTCAGAATTCCCAGGATTGCTTTTGTTTTATCAGTAACCACTAAAAGGTACCTGGTACCTTTTGCCCCTGCTTTATACGCTTCCCACGGAGTCTTGTCGATCAAAGACTGATGACGCCTCTCCGTGTTGTAAAACCTGAAATACCACTCCAAGCCACTCTTGCATTCCGTGCCTCAAAAAGGTACCAGGTACCTTTTCCTCTACCCCTTTTCATTATAATCCCTCCTTAAAAAGCTGCCTTTCCCTGTAAATTATTGCCTGACCATCATGCTCACCACAGTGACAGTAAAATTTGCCATCCCATGAATTAAGATATTAGCGGGCAAACTCTTCCCTTTCTCATAAACATATCCCAGATAAATACCCCCAATCGCTCCCAGAGCTATGTTTGAATGCACTATCGTGAATAATGCCGCCGATATTACCAGTGCCCATACAAAATTTATTCTTTTCCGCAAAGCAACAAATAAGAATCTGCGGAAGAATATCTCTTCGATTATTGGGGCGAGCACACACATGGTTCCGAGCGAAAGGATAAACCGTGGAACTGAAGCTTGAAACATTCTTTTTAAATACAGGATCTTGTCATTAGCTTCCGCTGCTTCATCTATAGCTTTTACCACGCCAGGATCGATCCTTCCGGTTTTTTCGAGCAAGACAAGAATTATGCCCCCGACAGCCACCACCCCTGCTAAAACACCGGCATAGATCCCAAAATATTTAGCAACTACCCGCAAATGCTCCCGCCATTGTTTTAACCAATTATGGACAACCACAGGGATATTTATGCCGATCACAGCTATAAAACTTACCAAACACAAAGCCTGCAGCAATTTTGCTCCCAGAATATATACATCCTCCCACTCTTTTGGCGGAAAGGATGGCTTAAGTATTGCAACCACAATAATGGAGGAGAAAAACCAGACAACCCCGCCCATCCCGATAAGACCCCAAAGACCAACTGTTCTTTTACTTTCAAACTCAACGGGATAATTCATATTTAATTGCATTAACAAACCCGCACAGCCAAAAGCATATACCGCCGTCGCCGATTAATCGTGGGCTCCGTGTGAGCCTTTAATTAAGTTTACTATATATTTCTGCCGCCCCATTGGCATTGGGGCGGCAGATCAATCCGATATTTACTTCCGAACTGGCGGGTTGAGCGGAAGGGGATGGAGGGGCTGACCACCACTCCCACCACCGCCGCCATTGTTGGGGCTGGGAGTGGTGCCGTCGTTCTCCCATGAACAGATCTCTTTTATTACTTCATATGCGACCCAGGCATGACCTACCCATTTCATTATGGTGTCGATTTTCGATATACATACATACACTAGGTTTTTATTATGTAATTTATTTTGCAGAACTTCTGTTTTCTCTTTCGCCAGAAAATCCATCAACTTCTTATCGTTACTTTCAAGAATAATGTAATGGACATCCCCCGCCAGTGTGGTCAAAAAAACATTATCCTCATTATATAACACTACCGTCTTTTCCTTGTTTATTTGTTGAAGGAATTCTTTAGATAGGCCAGGCATATTTACAATTTCCTTCTTTAACTCCTGCAAACCGGGAGCGACCAATTTATAAACCGTAGTGTTTACAGTATTTAATGCGGTTGCTGGTACAGGTACTATGCTGGCGGCATCATCCGCCCTGGATGCCTCAGAAGTCTTAATGGCTTCCATAAAGTCCACTGCTCTAAACGCCCCCCTGTCGAAATCCACATCGAATCCACCCGCTTTTACGAGCGAAGCCGCCGCTATTATCACTGCGAACACCGCAACCGATATTTTGCTCTTTCTCATATTTTTTACTCTCCCTTTTTTACGTTGATGTCTGCGCCCATTAAAAAAGGGAAAGCAAATTTTATTTTGCTTTCCCTGGATACACCGGATTAAGGTCCGGTCGTGGATACTCCGGGGCCAATCCCCCGAATTACAAGGCTATCTACTGCGCTACGGTTATAGCATACCCCGCAAGACGTGACAGAGCAAGGGTATTAAGGGAGCTTCCTGTGGGGCCAAAGGGCCTAGTCCGGAAATTATTATCGTCGGAAAAACGGAGGGCCCTGTTGTGCCGCCTGGCGCGAACCTGCTGCCTTTTCTGTATTCTGCGAGATATTTTTGGATAATTATCGGGTTACTTTTTGCCTATAAGATTGGATTTATCCCGCATTACCCATTAAAAGGTTCCTGGTACCTTTTACCCCTAGGGAACGCGAAAAAGACTGACCCCGACAGCAAAAAGTCTCCTGGTACCTTTTTTACCTTTTTATTTGTACAAAAAGGTGCCAGGCACCTTTTGCCTCTGGAGCATACCGTAAACGTCGAGTCCATCGTCCTCGGTCACATGTCGCAGTTCTAAGTTCATAAAGCGATTTTACCGCCCTAAACCCCAAAAAGGTGCCAGGCACCTTTTGCCCTATAAAGGCCGTTAATGATTCAATCTTTTCAGATTTACTGTCGCTCACGAATTGCCTCCCAACAAATCACGCTTTATTGATAATTCCCAGGGTGTTTTGACACCCTCACCACTTCCTACCGACTCAACACTTTTAGAAAAGGGGCGGGAATTTTTGCAGGATCGATTTTTTTAGCAACCACCGCCTGATTAAACACTATTTTTGAGAACTTTGTTAACTGTTGGCATCCTTGTGAATCCACCGAATTAAGAAACGATATCCACCCATGGATGTGTTGCGCAGTCTTTAGTTGCACATCGGGCGACATACTAGTAAAGGTGGAAATATAATTAAATATTTTAGCCCTAAGCACTCTTTTTTTTTTGCGTCCGACACCATAGGAGTCCTTATTAAACACTAAACCCGTTATTTTCCGACACCCTGTCGGCCCCTGCATCCTAGTCTTTTGTTTATTTATAACAAATTTTTCAGATTCAATTATTCGTTTCACTGTATTCCTAATCCCCCATAATCGCGAATCAGATAATGCGGAGAAGCAGATATCGTCAGCATACCGAGTATAAGAAATATTTTTAGCGCCAACATATGCATTAAGCCTATTATCCAATCTAAGACAAATTATATTGGAAAGTGCTGGAGATGTTACCGCCCCCTGTGGAAGTTTTCCATCACAAGTGCATAGTGAAGCAAGGATATGTGCGACGTGCGGGATATATCCAATTGTATTAAAGATTGTATAAACCTTTGAATAGCTAATAGATGGGAAGAAATTCTCTAAATCCAAGCAATAAACATATTGATTGCCTAAATGCTGGTCAACATTTTGAGCGATGCTTGTTTTAGGTCGAAAAGCAGTGGCTGCCTTTGAAACCTGGATCTTCTCCAATATGCTTCGCAAAATCCACACCTGAATTGCTTTCATCTCTAGTGATGGGCATAATATTTCTCTATTCCCACCTGATTTTTTAGGAATACTAAAGCGCGCATAGTGTTTACTATTAAATTTGGAGAGCCGATAAAGTATTTTTTTTGAAAAATGCGTACAAACAGAAAGATCCTCCAGATTATTCAATATTGGCAAAGAAAACAACTGAAGAAGATAACTTTTCTTACTCTTATCAGTCATAGTAGTAGAGAGCCGTGCCAATTTACTCACAAACATACTGCTAGAATTCATCCAATCGCTGCTACTGCGAGATTGGCTGAATTCTAGCGGAACTTCTAGGATGTTCTGCACCTAGGGCGGCGAAGGCACCACCCCCTCTCTTTCTAAATTGGCACGGCTCTCTTAAAAGTTATTCTACAATACTTCTTCCCACGGAAAGCATCATTTAAATACTCGGCCCTAAGTTTATCAAACTCAGCTTGCACATCAGCTTTAATTTTTGAGCGATTCATAAACCTTTTCAGACGCCGCAGCCCTTCTTTACTTAATCGATACTCGCCATTAGCCAAAACAATATCCTTATGAAAAACAAGTATGTTTAACGCGGCGGACAGGACCATGGCAACATCATCTTTATTATCACACCCAGTATCACATGAATGCAAAATATATCTCATATCATCCACTTTTAATTTCTCAAAAGCATACAAGCACGCAAATATAAAGTTTTGAGCATAAATTGGATTAGACAAAGTGGATTTAGTTATATTTTTACCAGCTATGTGCCGAACATAATGTCGGACATGTTGTTCTAAAATTGCATCAATTTTACCCGAATCTGGAAGAAAACTTAAATAAATATTTTTATTAGCTTCCTCAATTAGCTTTTTATTATCCACCCAGTAGACCACACTTTCCGTCTTTTCTTGTAAAAATTTTATTGGGCCCAAGTTTATAAAACTTTTATGTGTTTTATACTTGGCGTCAAGAAGGATCAATAATTTATCCTTTAAAGCTACAGCATTAGCAAAAGCTCCCAATTCAGTAAAACTCCCCGGACTTTCCGGAAGAATCACCACCACATGAACGCTATCCGCTAAAATGTTTTCAAGATCTAAGAGGTTATGCTCTTTCCCTCCCCTCAATAATTCTTCGAAGATATCTTCAGGGTAATAGACGTCTATACCGAGCCCATAAGTTTTAGTCTCGAGCATTTTTTTTATTTTTTCTCTCCCCCCTCCTTTTGCATCCGGCTTTTTCCCACACAGAAATACCGAAATACTCATCTCTGAAAGCATGGGCAAAATACTCTTAATAATGCGGTCAGCTATCTTTTTATGGATCTCATTAAGTAGTGTCATATAATCCGATAATTATACATCAGCCACCAAAACACAGCACAGCGCTACTTTCCCAAAACCAAAACCCCCATTCAATTTACTACCCGACGCCTCCACCTAAGATTTATGTTTTTCAGCAAAATCCTTAATAGCCGATACTAATTTTCCCAGAGACTTGGATTTCTTAGTTTCTTTAGCAGCCTCCTCCAACATGCATGCTATTGCAAGTGGATTTTTTTTAAGATCTCCGACATTGTCATACCGTGCGCAGGCAAGAGTGCTATATTTAGCAAAATCGCTTCCAATCTCCTTCTCTACAGTATCTCCGATTTCGGTTCCCCACATTACCATGTTTTCTTTCCACACAGTTTGGGACGGCCATTCGTGCTCAGCGCCATGCCCAGCAAGATTCAGGAGTGTTCTATTATCCTTCTTATGTTTGGTGACATGTTCGGCTTTTGATACATTGGCGTCCGCATCAAACACAATAAAAACTGGGATTTTTAGCAGATTAGCCATTGCTAATGGCTTAATCATTTTAGATTTCCCGCCAACTGGCACCACATGGCATCCACTCGCGCGGAATTGTTCTAGGTTGTCACTTAGCAGCATTTGAGCAGTTATATAGGCCAAATCCTCTACTCCCTCTACCAAAATCAATATATTGCAAAAGAACATCTCATTTATTATCGGATTTAATATCGGATACAACTTCGCCATAGTTCCAGATTCTTTAACCAAACTTTCACCAGCGTCTACGAGTGTTTTTGACAGCTCAGCATATGTAAATTTTGACACAAAAGAGCTACTTGGCACACCTTTTTCACGCACAAGTCGCACCTTCTCAAAATCGCTCCCAGGAACATATAGTGGACTGTGGGAACATATCAATATTTGCGAATTCTTTTCTGACAATTCCCGTAATATTTCAGCAAGATACCTCGACTGCGGTGGATGCTGATAAATCTCGGGCTCCTCAATAGCCATAACCAACGTAGCAGATGATTGATCATTTGAATCATTCAACTCCTGCAACAATGCAAACATATAAGAGCGTTGAAGGCCATGTCCAAATCGTGATAAATCACCTTCAAAGCCTCTTTCACCGAACTGTGGATAAGCCAAAGGTTCTTCAATTTTAACAGCCTTTTCTTCATTACTATCCCAACACACTTTTGCTTTAATATCTGGTCGTGACCAATATTTCAGCCTGTTTTCTAAAGAATTGGAGATACCCAATAATGCTGCCTTCTCATCATCGAGTATGGTTTTATATTGCTTCTGAACCTCGATTTTTAAAGCATTAATTTTTTCAGAAAAGTTTATCTTAGACCGCACAGTTCGTGCCAATAACTGTCCAAAAGCAGTATTTTTAGATTCCTCACTCTCTTCAGTAATATCCTTTGATGCTGGGACAAACACCCATTGAATAAAGGGAGACAGCTTGCCTGTACTATTTATACCGTAAAATTGATCCGCACTTTGAAGTAAAACGCACTTCCCCTTATTCACGCTTTCATAGCTCCTCAATGCATCTGCCATATCTGGCTTGTTTTTCGCATTTGGGAGATCTGAAAAATCTTTTTTTAATTCTAAATATAATTTCTGCAACTCGGCAGCTTTTTCCCCATTTTTTTCCGCACTAAAATATCTCCCGAACTCCGCAATACCGAGTCGATGCCCGGAATGCACAACTTCTGCACGCCCTTTATCCGAGTCATACGTTGCAACGGCCGAAACAATCAATTGTTCATCTCTAACATAGTCGGAAAGGTCGGTTTTTGCGGTATCAGACAAATCAGTAAAGGTAAGCGTAATTTTTATTGGTTCCTTTATATTCTTATGATGAAAATCTTCTTCTACTAATTGATTTAAATTTGTTTGGCTGTCTTTTTCGTTCTTAAAAAACACATTTAGTGCATTTAAGATAGTAGATTTCCCCGAACCATTAGACCCAATTAAACAAACGTACTTATCAAATTCAATAATTTCATCCTTAAAACATCTAAAGTTTTCAATTCGTATAGATTTAATTCTCATTATGCCTCCACAAAACCGTGACAAAAGAGTCTTTCCCTAAAAAACCAAACCACTTCTGAGGAAATGCTTTTAAATCGAGAATATGGACTTTTGTAATTTAATGACTGACTAGTGGTTCAGCTCTGCACCCAACCTAAACATTCTAGCAAATGGGCGCCAATATAAGCCTGGCGGCGACCTTTGGGTGGGGTATTAGGCTGTATCGTCAAATGGGCGGGATTAATATCAATATTTTAAAGTTATATGGAGGTTGCCGGCGGGTATAATTGGAGGGGTGGCAGGCATGGGTTGGATCGGGCCGAGGAGGAACCGGCGCGAAGTCGCCGGGCCGGCCGCAGGCCCGATGGGCCCCATGCCTGGCAGGCCCCCGAACTGGCAACCGCCGGCTTTTCCTCACTATCAGGGGCTGTGATGTCAGGCTACTTTTCGGGTTTGAAGCCTATGGTTTTTTTGGGGCCTGGGTCGGCTGCCTCCGGCGGCTCCATCATCATCTTGATCGCGTCAAAAACGCTCTTAAACTGAGAGTCGTATTTCTTTTCTAATTCCTCAATCTTAAGCTTAAGTTCAGAATGAGCCTCCATAAATCTTCGCATCCTGGTCAAGGTCCGCATTATTTGTATATTCACAGCTATTGCACGAGGGCTTTTTAATGCGGTTGAAAGCATTGAAACACCATTTTCAGTAAAAGCATATGGTCGCCGGCGAACCCCCATTTTTAACGAAGAATTGGATATCACAATTTGTGATATCCAATTTTTTGTTTCTACATGGTTAAGCTGAAACATGAAATCTATAGGAAACCGCTCACGGTTTCTAGCCACCGCTTGGTTAAGCGCTCCTGTTGTAACACCATAAAGCATAGCTAAATCACGGTCAAGCATTACTTTGTGCCCGCGTACCGTAAATATTTTTGACTCGATAAGTCCCTGCGGAATCAATTCTTTAGACATACCCCCCTCCTTTACGCGAAAACTATATAGATATCCTAACATCCCACCCCGACAACGTACTGTCGGGGTCAGATTTGGCAATTAATGTCCGGTTAGCGGAGACATCTGGGTGGGTGATTACGCTGTACCGTCAAATGGGCGGGATTATTATTAACATTTTAAAGAGGTTGCCGGCGGGTATAATGGGAGGGGTGACAGGGTGAGCCTTTTTTGACCCCGCAGGCTGCCGAGGGAACGCAAAAAAGACTCACCCTGGCAGGACCCCGAACTTGCAACCGCCGGCTTTTCATTATTACGGTGCAAAGGGAGCCAGGAACATTTTTCTGCTGAAAAATAAGCCTGGCACCTTTGCCAATAAAAACCCGGGATGTTATTTCTAACATCCCGGGCTGGCAAAGCTAAACTAGGGCGAAAATAAAGCCGGTCTAGAGCTTTATCTCCACATCTACGCCGCTCGGCAGATCCAGCTTCATCAGCTCATCCACCGTCTTCTGCGTAGGACTTATCAAGTCGATCAGCCGCTTGTGCACACGCATCTCAAACTGCTCACGCGACTTCTTGTCCACATGAACAGACCGGTTAACCGTGTACTTCCTGATCCTCGTCGGCAACAGCACAGGCCCCGCAATAAGCGCGCCCGTCCGCTTCGCCGTATCGATGATCTTCGCCGTGGACTGATCAATAAGCCGGTAGTCGTAAGCAAGCAGACGGATCCTTATCTTCTGCTGCGCCGCCGGTTTTGAATCTTCAGTGTTCGTATTTTCGGACATATTATTCTATTATCTCCGTGACCACGCCCGCGCCCACCGTGTGCCCGCCCTCGCGGATCGCGTAGCGCAGACCCTTCGTCATAGCAACCGGCGAGATCAGCTCCACCGTTATCTCCGTGTGGTCGCCCGGCATGATCATCTCGGCTCCGTCCTTTAAAAAGATGGAACCCGTCACGTCCGTCGTCCTGAAGAAGAACTGCGGCTTGTAGCCCTTGAAGAACGGCGTATGACGCCCGCCTTCGTCCTTCGTCAGCACGTACACCTCGGCTTTGAATTTCTTGTGCGGCGTGATCGACTTCGGCGTCGCTATGACCTGCCCACGCTCGATCTGCTCTTTGTCGATACCGCGCAGCAGCATACCGATATTGTCGCCGGCCATCGCCTCGTCCAGAAGCTTCCTGAACATCTCAAGGCCCGTCGCCACCGAAGTCTGGGTGTCTTTGATGCCCACGATCTCTACCGCGTCGCCCACATGGATCTTACCCTGTTCCACGCGCCCGGTGGCCACGGTGCCGCGCCCCGTGATCGAAAACACGTCCTCGACCGCCATCAGGAACGGCTTCTCCGTCTCGCGCTTCGGCTCGGGGATGCTCTTATCCAGAGCTTCAAGCAATTTAATGATGGAGGGCACGCCGAGCGGACCCGTGTCCCCTTCGTGCGCCTTCATCGCGGATCCTCTGATGATTGGTATGGTGTCCCCGGGGAATTCGTACTTGCGCAGCAGGTCACGGACTTCCTCTTCCACCAGGTCCAGTAATTCTTTGTCATCCACCAGGTCGGCCTTGTTCAGGTATACGACCAGGCTCGG
>Ga0156409_138_pt1 | contig 218394 bp, 193 predicted proteins | sample RifOxyA2_FD_108052 | JGI IMG/M metagenome (GOLD analysis project Ga0156409, IMG submission 108052) | Elusimicrobia bacterium RIFOXYA2_FULL_53_38 | reverse complement strand
AGAAGTCAAAAGGCAACACGGACTCGCTCTTTAAGGAGCAGGTGTTCGAGTTCAATACGGCCGCCCAGTATGAGATCAACTTCAACAGTGATATCAAAGCGGGCAAGTTCTATGTCCGTTGGGATCTCCAGAGGAATGGCGGCGTGGTGTCTAATCAGAATATGATAGCCGGACGCCAGACCGAGTTCATGGAAATACAGTAAAGTAATTGGGGAGTAAACTTGAGAAAGCCCGCCTGAAAAGGCGGGCTTTCTGTTTTCTGTACGGAGAACCTTCGCTATCGGTCAAATCCAAGGTCTCCAACGGAGGTATTACTGGCGCGTGGTATGGTGATTGGAATTATGACGAAAAAACTTCGGTTATTGGCTGATTTGCGCGGCGCCGCTCAGACCGGCGTAAATCAGCGCTCCGCCTTTAAGAGTTTCTATAACGATATCGATGCTGGCAAGGCTTACAGCCAGGCAGCCCCAGGAACGTCCGGGCTGCACATCATTATCCGACACATACTTTGCCTTGTGAATGACCACGGCGCGTTCAAAGGCATTGGAATTAGTGGCGGATAAACCGTGTAAGCGCATGGAACGTCCGTGTTTGCCGGTGTAAATGTCTCCGGTGAGATAAAATCCGAGCGAGGACGCGTTTGAATTAGGCTTGTTGCTGAAGATCGTGGCGTATCCGTCCTTATCCGGATCCGAGCCTGAACCGTGCGCTACATGAAAAGATCTCACCGTTCCTTCCGTAATATCGGCAATATAGAAACGCGCAATACTGGAATGTCGGGAAAAATTTACCACTCCTAAATACCTTAAATTCCCCAGTTTATCTTTATTGGCCGTATAATAAGCCACTGCCGCGGCTTTGAGGTCGGAGGGTATGATATTCTGGGGGTCTATATCCGCCGCGTTGTACATTTTCAGGGCGCCGGCATTTCTGCCGGCGGGTATTGGAATAATTTCCTTACTATCAGGCAGCTCCTCGCGTATGTCGTCGTCAGGAAGTATCTTCATATCCGGAGGCGCCTGCCGCCACATATGCACTTTTGTATCTCCGTCCGGTTCCACGCTGATGGCTGTGGAGCCTGTTTTCGCAGCGGTCAAAGCGCCCGGCGCCGCCGCATATCCGGAAACGGAGGGATTCCGCAGCAACTCTTCAAAAGCGCCATTGTCCGCCGACACGTTTACGGCAAAAAATGCGGACAACACGGTTGAGATAATTAAAAGACGTCCAATCATAAAATTCCTCACATATAATATTGCGTGATATGCGGCGTTTGTCAAGGGCCTTATTGCCTGTGCCCTGTTTGTCAATAACGGAGGCGGACCGCGCCCGGCGCAGCTGATTTTTTGTCGAATGAATATTTATCGACGGTTCCCCCCGGCCGGCTATGCCGGCTTTTCGCCGTCATTCATCGGGAGGCGGAATATTACCAGTATGCCGGGAATAGTGAGGAGGCAAACCGCCAGGAAAAAGTGTCTGTAGCCTATAGCCTCCTGCAGTTTGCCGCTTATCATGCCGGGGACCATCATACCCAGCGCCATAATGCCGGTGGAGATGGCGAAATGGGCTGTCTTGTATTTCCCTTTGCAGACCATCATCAGATAAACGGTGAAAGCCGTGAGGCCGATGCCGTAGCCGAACTGTTCCGCAGCCACCAGTACATAGGCTATCCATTTTGCCGGCTGAACGTAGGCCATGTATAGATAAAATACATCCGGCACGTGCAGGGCGAAAACCATGGGCCATAGGCACTTTCTGAACCCGTATTTGGATATAAGCCAGCCGCCAAGCAGTCCGCCGATTATCAGGGCTATCATGCCGAAAGTGCCGTACATAATGCCGACCTCTGAAGTGGTAATTCCCAGGCCGCCTTTCTCAAACGCATCCAACAGGAACGGCGAAGTAAGCTTTAAAAGCATGGCTTCGGCAAAGCGGTAGAAGAGGATAAAGGCGATTATGTAACCGATACCGTCCATCGTGAAGTAAGTGATGAAGGCCTCGTTAAAAGAACTACCTTCAGCCGTCATCTGCTTTTTCAGGGAAGGGAATATGTAAGTGCGGCAGAGGAAGACCAGGGCGGCCACCAGGACGGCCGCCGCGCCCAGTTTCTGTGCCGGGCCTGAGAGGCGGTTGAAGAGCCACACAAGTCCGCCCGCGGCCGTCAGGTATGCGGCCATGGTTCCGAACGATTTCAGCAGGCTGAACAGGTCGGCCTTGGCTTTGGGTACGTCCTCGGCTGGATAAGGCAGGATAAAACGGTGATAGATAAAAAGCGCCAGGAACAGGATGGCCGACAGTAGGAGCATTATGCTCCAGCTGCCGGGGATGTCCCCCAGCGTTTCCTGCAATTGTCCGGCCCGGTATACCAAAAAGCCGGTGCCGAATATCATAGCGAACCTGTAGAACATCGAGCGGATGCCTACGAAGAAAGCCTGGTCTTCCTTGGTGAGCGCCAGCATATAGAACCCGTCGGTGGCTATATCGTGAGTGGCTGAGACGAAGGCTCCTACTGCGAAAGCCAGCAGGGAGACCGCGAAGAAATGCTGTCCGCCCAGCGAAAGCGCGGCCGCCGCCAGGCAGCAGGCCATGATAAGCTGGGTATAGACGAGCCATTTGCGGCGCGTGCCGTACATATCCACCATGGGCCCCCAGAGCATCTTTATGACCCAGGGGAGATAGAGCCAGCTGGTCCAGAAAGCGATCTGGGCGTTAGAGACGCCCATGTTTTTATAAAGGATTACGGAAACGGAGTTTATAATGATGTATGGCAGGCCTTCGGCGAAATAAGTGGAAGGCACGAAATACCAGGGGTTGCGATTTTCGGCTTTAGAAAGCATTGAACCTCCGCGTCATCAATAATATCCTTAGATAAGGTAATTGCCGGGGCTGCAAGTTCGGGGCGCCGTCGGGGCAGCGGAACGCAAAACCAGCGTCGGTCACACCGTGGCCGCGCTTCCGATCCTCGGCCTCCGGACGGTTTTGCAAACCCGCCGCCCCGCCAGCGCCACTCCAACTATACCCGCCGGCAACTATTCTAAGGATAGTTTAACTTTTGCCTGCGCGGGTTTCAATACTTTGCTAAAATTAATACATGGCACTGCTTTCACTGCTTTTCCCCCCCGAATCCGTAGCCTATTCGGTTTTCATCATAACTTTGGTAGGCGCCGCCGGCCTGGCCTTCGGGAATATTAAATTTTTCGGTATAAATCTGGGTATCGCCGGAGTCCTCTTCGCGGGCATAGTTTTCGGCCATTTCGGAGTGGACGTGAATCGGGAGACCCTGGAGTTCCTGCGGGAGTTCGGGTTGATTCTTTTCGTTTACGCCATCGGCACCCAGGTGGGCCCCGGGTTTTTTTCCTCTTTTCGTAAGGAGGGTATCAGGCTCAATCTGCTCGCGGCCGCCGTTGTACTGGGCGGCGCGGCGTTGTCTCTGCTGCTGGCGCGCCTTGCCGGCCTGGACATCCCCACCGCGGTAGGGATGTATTCCGGCGCCGTGACCAACACCCCGGCCCTGGCGGCGGCCCAGCAGACGCTCAACGGCATGAGTCCGGACTTTGCCAACAGCGCTTCCGTGGGTTACGCCCTGGCTTATCCCGGCGCTATTCTCGGCATTATATTGACCATGGTTTTTATAAAGACGGTCTTTAGATCCCAGGTAACCGAGGATATTAAACATGTGCCTGAGACGCGCAGCGAAGCCGACTTCGCCAATATGAGCATTAAGGTGGAGAATAAAAATCTGGACGGCTTCAGGATAAAGGATATTCCCGCGATCAACGAACTGGGCGTGGTGGTCTCCCGTATCTATCACGACGGGAAAATGGCCGTGGCCCATGACGATACCGGCATAAAAGTGGGCGATGTGGTGCTGGCCGTGGGTCGTCATGAGAACGTGAAAAAATTTATGATAGTGGTCGGCTCACAGAGCGACATGGACCTTAAAAAAATCCCCAGCCGCATCGTGCATTCCCGCGTTATCGTGACCCGTAAAGAGGTTATCGGTAAGACCTTGGACGAGATAAAACTGGAGTCGCAGTATGACGTTATAGCCACCAGGGCCACGCGCGCGGACGTGGAATTCATTGTTCCCGACAGCTATATTCTGCAGTTCGCCGACAACCTGGTGATAGTGGGCGAAGAGGCCAGCGTGGCCAAGGCTTCCGCGATGCTGGGCAATTCACCCAAGGATCTAAATCATCCCCAACTAATTCCCGCCTTTATCGGCATTGGTCTGGGAGTGGTGCTGGGTTCCATTCCTATCGCTATACCCGGCCTTTCCACCCCCATAAAACTCGGCCTGGCCGGAGGCCCGCTGATCATGGCTATTCTGCTGAGCTATGTGCAGACCATAGGGCCGCTTAACTGGTACATGCCTCCCGCCGGTAACCTTATGCTCAGAGAACTGGGGATAGTCCTGTTCCTGGCCTGTGTGGGCCTCAAGGCGGGAGGAAAGTTTATGGAGACGCTGGTCAGCGGCAACGGCGGCGTCATGGTGCTGCTGTCATTCGTTATAACCGTGGCGCCGATAATCATAGTCGGGGTCTTTGCCAAGTTGAAATATAGACTGAATTATATGTCGCTGTGCGGCGTGTTGGCCGGTTCCATGACCGACCCGCCCGCGCTGGCTTTTGCTAACGGTATGGCGGGTTCCAACCTCCCGGCCATGTCCTATGCCACCGTCTATCCCCTGGTCATGATCATGCGCGTAATCTCCGCGCAGGTGATAGTGTCGCTTTTTATGGGATAATGACGGTAATAATCGCAAACCTTTTCATCATAATGGCATCTGGCTGGCTGTTTCGCCGCTTCGGCATTGTGCGGGAAGGCGCCGCAGAGGCTTTTAACCAGTACCTATACTACCTGGCCCCTTCCTGCCCTCACCATAGTGAAAATAGCTGACACGCCGCTTTCCGGGCTCGGTTGGCGGTTCCTGACTGCAAACACGTTGCCGTTAACCCGAATCCTGCAGTTCAAATTGGTTTCCATTGGAAGATCCTGTGAACAAAAAAAGCAATACCTGCGTAGGTGCCGTATAAGGGCCTATGGCCATCAGACGGCCAGGATTCCCCGCAGCAGCGGGTCGAAAACCAAGCGCAATGCGCGCCGGGTTTTCTAGGGTGTATGCCGCGCGAAGCGCACCTGAGCTCCGCGAAGGGAAAAATTCAACTGAATTTTTCAGGTTGACCGTCGGTTGTGCCGCCTAATTCTTCCTCAAGTTTTCTTCTTTCGTATATCTGCTTATAAAGTCCGTTCAGGGCTATCAGTTCGGCGTGAGTGCCTTTTTCCGCCAAGCGGCCTTCGTCAAGCGTCAAGATAAAATCCGCGTGCTCTATCGTTTTTATGCGGTGCGTGACTATCAGGCAGATGGCGTCCGGCAGTTCTTTTCGGAAGTCATGCCAGAAATCGGCTTCGGTCTGGGCGTCCATGGCGCTGGTCGCGTCGTCAAAAAGCAGCAGGTCCGGGGATGTCAGCAGCGCCCTGGCTATGGCTACGCGCTGCTTCTGGCCGCCTGAAAGCGAGAAACCGCGCGTGCCCACGAACGTCTCCAGGCCTTTCGGCAGCCTGGCGATATCGTGCTTGAGCTGAGAAACGCGCACGGCGTTGTCCACGGCGTCACGCGCCAGGTTGTCCCTCCCGAGCGTAATATTATTGAGTACGGTGTCCGTCAGTATAAAGGGGTCCTGCGTAACGAGGCCGAGACGCGCGCGCAGAGCCTCGGGAGAGAAGCCGCGCATATCCGCGCCGTTCACGCGTAGTTCGCCGGATGAGAATTCCGAGAGGCGTGTGAGCAGGGCCAGCAGGCTGCTCTTGCCCGAACCGATCTTTCCAACTATCGCCACCAGCTGTCCCTTTTTCGCCTCGAAGGTGATCTTTTTCAGCAGCGGCACATCGTCCTTGTCGGTCTTCACGGAGACATCCGCAGCCGAAATGCTCTCTATTCTGGCCGGCGGCGCGCTGGGTGCGTGCGGTTTCTTGATGCCGCTTCTGGCGTGCAACAGCTCGTCCACGCGCTTTATAGAGGCGCCCGCCCGGGTGCCGGCCACGAAGAATTGGCTGATGTCCATCAGCGGCATCATAATCATGCCGGAATAAAAATAGAAGGCCATCAGGTCGCCCAAGGTGGCTTTGCCTTTTATGACCATCAGGCCGCCGGCGAGATAGAGCATCGCGACCGACACGAAATTGGCGTAATGGAAGAAATACGAGAAGATAATGTCCATTTTAGTGGAGGCTATCTCGGCCGCCTGCTGTCCCTCGGCCTTGCCAGCGAAAAAAGCGCTCTGGGCGTTTTCCTTGGCGTTGGCCTTTATCAGCTTTATGCCGGTGAAGCAGGTCTCCAGAAAATCGTAGATAAGTGTTATCGTCTTCTGCAGCGCGTCGTAGCGCTCGTGCAGCTTCTTGCCGGTCTTTATGGAAGCCGTAAGGATGAAGGGCGCCGGCAGCAGCACCCAGAAGGTCAGCCATGGGCTGAGCAGCAGCATCATTGTTATGGCCGCGATAAGCGTGAAGAAGGATTGGATGAAGCGGAATACGCCCGAGCAAGAGAACCATGAGATCTTCCGCGAGATATCGTCTATCATGCGCGTGACCAGGTCGCCGGTGGTGTAGCGGTGGTAGAAATGCTGGTCCATCTTTATGATATGTTCGAACACCTCTTTGCGGAACTCCCATTCGAGGCGCATGTTCATATAGGCGCGGTTGCGCTGCGCCAGAACGCTGACAAGCGCGCTTAAAACGCCCACGCCAAGTATCAGGTATATATTCTGGTGCAAGTATTCGCGTGTTATCCCGCTTTTGAGGCCGTCTACTATCCGCTTGATAAGATAAGGATAGACCGCGTTAAGCGCTGCGCTCAGGAGGCCCAGCAGGATGATGGCGAGCATGCGGTATTTATGCCGCCGCCAGTAAGGAAAAAGCCATTTAAGGGTGAACATCATAGGGCTATCCGTTCTCCCCGAACTGCAGCTTGTAAAATTTAGAATATACCCCGCCCCGCTCCAGCAGTTGGCCGTGCGTGCCGCTTTCCTTGATCTCCCCCTCGGAGATCAGCAGAATGTTGTCGGCGTTGCGTATGGTGGAAAGCCTGTGGGCGATGACTATCATCGTCTTGTGCTTGATCAGGCGCTGCATGGCCGTATTTATCAGGCGTTCGGTATACGGGTCTATATGCGAGGTCGCTTCGTCCAGTACCAGCACTTCCTGGTTGAGCACCATGGCCCGTACCAGGGAGATGACCTGTTTTTCGCCCGCGGAAAGGTTTACGCCCTTTTCCACGATATGCTTTGAAAGGCTGTGATGCTTGAAAAAAGTCTCCAGGCCTATCGTCTTTATGGCGTCGTGCACCATGGAGTCAGGGAGGGCGTCGTCCATCAGTTTCAGGTTCTGCATGATGGTGCCTGGGAAAAGGTAGATATCCTGGTGCACAAGGCCTATGGCCGTGCGCAGAGAATTCAGGCTGATGTCCGGCAGGTCCACGCCGTCTATAAGTATGCGGCCTTTCTGCGGAGTGTAGAACTTGAACAGCAAATTGGTGACGGTGGTTTTTCCCCCGCCTGTCTCTCCCACGATAGCCAGGCTTTTACCTTTAGGCAGATTGAAGGAAATATCTTTCAGCACCCACTGCGCGTCGTCGGAGTAGCGCATCCAGACATTGCGGAACTCTATGCCTTCCTTGATGGAATGGAGATATCTCGGTTTGGGGATGTCCACTATGGCGGGGCGGCGTTCGAGTATCCGGTGTATGCGCTGCCCGGCGGCGAAGGAGCGCTGGATAATGCTGATGTGCTCCGAGAGCCTGAAGACCGGCTCGAAAAGCGTGTCGATATAAAGGATGAACATCACCAGCGTGCCGATGGAAATAGCGCCGTCGATGGCCCAGCCCCCGCCCACGCCGAGTATGATGGCTATCGAGATCGGGCTGAGTAATATGATGCTCAGATAGAAAATTATCGACATGAATTCGCCGCTCAGCTCGGCGTTGAACTTTTTCTTGTTGATCACTTCGAGTTTGTCTGCGGCCATCTTTTCACGGTTGTAGGCCTGCAGCAGGGCGATGGCGTTTATGTGTTCGGTCAGGAAACCGGTGATCTCGCTGGTCAGCTTCCTGACCAGTACGAATAAGGTGGAGCTTTTCCGCAGGAAAATAAAACTGATTACCAACACGAACGGGAAGACCGAGGAGAGCAGCAGCGTCAGGCGCGGGCTGAAATAGAACATCACTCCGAAGGTCACTACGAACATGATCATGTCGCGAAAGATAGTGACGGTCGTTTCCGTGAAGAGCTCGTAAAGGCTGCTGGTATCCGACTGAACGCGCGCGGTAAGGCGTCCCACCGGGAATTCCGCGTAAAAAGGCAGGTCCAGCGCCAGCATGTGGGCGAGCATGCGTTTCTTCAGATCGGTCATTATCTTCTGGCCGGTCCGCACCAGCCGCATGCGCAGCAGGTAGCTGAAGCCCAGGAAAAGCATGGAGTTCAAAAAGAGCGCGCCCACGGCAATAAGGAGCATCATGGATTTGCCGGACGGGATCGCTGTGTCTATTATGTATTTGGCTATTATCGGCGTGAACAGGTTGGCGGCCGTAGAGAGCATGATCCAGACGAAAGCGGTGATAAAGCCCCGCCTCTCCGGCACGGTCAGGCCGTAGAGAGTGCGGAAGGTGGCCTTGTAATTTATTTTTTCTTTAGGGTCCTGTCCGTCATCATGGGAGTCGCCGTGCATCCCTATATTCTATAAAATAGCCGGGCAGGCTTGCCCCGCAGGCCCGGCGGAACACTGGGTGGCTTATCGGGCCTCGCGGTTTAGTGTGGATAGTAGAAATGCTTCGGGGAAATGGCAGTTGCTGGGCTGATTGGCTTTCGGTTAAGCACCGCAGGTTAGCCCCTACGGGTAAATTTACGTGTCCATCTGTGGATATTTTGTAAAAAGAAAAGGGGCTTAAGGCGAACGCCTTAAACCCCTTTGATTCCTCTATTCGTGGCAACCAATAACTAACAATTAGTTCAGCTTTATTTCAGCGCCGCGTTTTAGGGCTTTGATGTTCAGCTCTATGACTTCCGGTTTGAGCTTCTTGTATACTTTGGGTAAGGCCCTGGAGATGGCGTCCAGCGAGATCGCGCCGGTATTGGACGCGAAGGCGCCCAACGCCACCATGTTCATGATCTTTGCGTTGCCGAGCTCTCCGGCTATCTGGTTGCAGGGCACATACAGTACCTTTATGTCCTTGCGGGTTGGTTTGGAGTTGACCAGCGAACTGTTGACTATCAATAATCCGCCGGGCTTGACCAGCGGTTCGAACTTCGCCAGCGAAGGCTCATTCAGCACTATGACCGTGTCCGGTTCCGAAACTATAGGCGTGGTTACTTCGTCAGAGGCTATTACCACCGAGCAATTGGCGGTGCCGCCGCGCATCTCCGCGCCGTATGACGGGAAGAAGCTGACTTCTTTATCTTCCAGCATGCCGGAGTAGGCCAGCAGTATGCCGGCCGAGATGACTCCCTGTCCGCCGAAACCCGAGATCCTTATTCCCTGGTACATAAATTCCTCCTATTTTTCGCCTTTATAAACGCCGAGCGGGAAGACTTTCATCATGTCGTCATTGACATATTTGGTGGCTTCCGACGGGTTATCCAGTCTCGTCCCCCAGTTGGTCGGGCACATTGAGAGTATCTCCACCATGGAGAAGCCCTTGCCGTCTATCTGGGTCTGGAAGGCTTTTTTGAGGGCGGCTTTGGTCTTGAGAACGCCCGGCGCCGTGTGCACCGAGGTGCGCTCAAGATAGGTGGAACCGTCTATGGTTGCCAGCAGCTCGCACATTCGTATAGGATAACCGGCCTGCTTGGCCGTGCGGCCCTCCACGCATGTGGTGGCTTTCTGGCCGATAAGCGTGGTGGGGGCCATCTGGCCGCCGGTCATGCCGTAGATGGCGTTATTGACGAAAATGACAGTGATGTTCTCGGAGCGGATAGCCGCGTGCACGATCTCGGCCATGCCGATGGAGGCCAGGTCGCCGTCGCCCTGGTAGGAGAACACTATGGCGCCGGGCTTGCAGCGCTTGATGCCGGTGGCCTCGGCCGGGCCGCGGCCGTGCGGGCCCTGGATCATATCGCAGTTGAAGTAAGTGTCGGCGAAGACGGCGCAGCCCACGGGGGCTATGCCGATGGTGCGCTCGCGGATATTAAGCTCGTCCATCACTTCGGCCGTCAGGCGGTGGATTATACCGTGGCCGCAGCCGGGGCAGTAATGCATGGGCACATCTACTAAAGATTCCGGTCTCTTATTTAGCAACTGCATATTCTTTGGCTCCTTTTTTAACAATGCGCTCAAGGGTCGTATAGACCTCTTCAGCCGTCATTACCGAAGCGCCGGGCTTGGCGTGCAGGTTGACCTGCGCCGCGCCGTTTATGGAAAGCTGTACATCTTCCACCATTTGGCCGAGACTCATTTCGACCACCAGGAATTTCTTTATGCGGTTGGAAAGTTCGGCCAGGCGGTTCTTCGGGAACGGCCACAGGGTGATAGGCCTGAAGAGGCCGACCTTTATGCCGCGTTCCCGGGCCAGCTTCATGGCAGCCACCGAAACCCTGGCCGAGGTGCCGTAAGCTACCATGGCTATTTCGGCGTCCTCCAGCATTTTTTCCTCGTACATAATCTCGTTCTTTTCTATTTCTTTGTAGCGTTTTACCCGTTCAAGGACCATTTTTTCCAGGTAGCCTTCGCGCAGGTCGTAAGATTTAACGATGCGCTTGGCGCGGCCGTTGTTGATGCCCAGCGCCCAGTCGGGTTCCACGAGGTTCTTGGGATCTACTTCCGGGGCTGTGAATTCTACGGGTTCCATCATCTGTCCTATGATCCCGTCCGCTAGCACCATGGCAGGGAGACGGTATTTGCAGGCCACCTCGAAACACTTGTGCGGGAAGTTGGCCATCTCATTTACGCCGTTGGGAGCCATTACGAAAGTCCGGTAGTCCCCATGGCCGCCGCCGCGGGTGGCCTGCCAGTAGTCGCCCTGCGCGCCGGCGATATTGCCGAGGCCCGGGCCTCCGCGCATCACGTTGGCGATCAGCAGCGGCAGGTCGGCGCCGGCGCAGTAGGACAGGCCTTCCTGCTTCAGGCTGACTCCGGGGCTTGAGGAGGAGGTCATGCAGCGCACACCTGTGGCGGCGGCGCCGTAGATCATGTTTATGGCCGAGACTTCCGATTCGGCTTGTACGAAGGCGCCGCCGACAGCGGGCATGCGCCAGGACATATATTCGGGCACTTCGTTCTGCGGGGTAATAGGATAACCCGCGAAAAATCTGCATCCGGCTTTGATCGCGCCTTCCGCAAGCGCCTCATTGCCTTTCATTAATTTCTTTTCCGCCATCTTAGGGCTCCTTTTGGCCGCCTGATGCTCATAGCGCTTGCTACGGCAAAGGCATAGCCTGGTTCTATTTGTAAACGTTAATGGCCAGGTCGGGACAGATGCGGGCGCAGCTCTGGCACGCGATGCAGCAGCCTTCCTTGGCGTCTTTGGCCGGGTAGTAGCCGGTCTTAGAGAATTTATCCGATCTTTCTATGCACTTTTTGGGGCATACCTGGATGCAAAGGTAACAGCCTTTGCATTTTTCTACCACGACTTCCATCTTGGGCATTGTATAACCTCCGCTGTCGGTCAAAAATCAAAGTCAAATACCAACCACCGCGTGACGATATTATTGAACTTTGAATTTTAACTTTAATGTTTCAGAATGCTACGCGGCAAGGCGAGAGCCCGGCGGGGTTGCGTCTTCCAAACTTTGGCCGCATGAGGTATGCCGTGCCTTGTTACGGCGCCTACGCAAGTATTGTCCGTACGTCTATTTTGTCGGGCTGTCGCCTGGCCGCCAGACGGCCACAGGCTAGAGAACTTCCTAAAAAAAGTATATCAAAAAAAAACATTCTGTAACAGCCGCCCGGCAGATTTAGATCATTTTTAAAAGCTTTTTTGCGGCGTCTATAAGGGCGGCGGGATTGACTGGTTTTTTTAGAACTACCACGTTCAGGTTTTTGGCGAGGCCGGCCACGCTTTCCGGAGCGCCGGTGGAGAATATTATGGGTGTTGGGGTCAATAGAAGATTCCGAAGGCGGTCGAATACTTTCTGTCCCCCGCCCGCCGGCATCTCTACGTCCAGTATTATAAGGTCGGGTTTTACTTCCTGGAACTTTGCCATTGCGCCGCTGGCGTCTTCGGCTGTTTGGATCTCAAAGCCGGCTTTAGTGAAAATTTCAGTGTAGAGTTCCAGTATGCAGGCATCGTCGTCAACCGCCAGTATTTTGGGCATAAATATTTCGGAGAATAACTTTGTTATTGCCGTATAGTCCAAATGCCAGGCAGGGGGGCAGTCTTAACCTGAAAAATTCAGTTGAATTTTTCCCTTCGCGGAGCTCAGGCCCTTATACGGCACCTACGCAGGTATTGCTTTTTTTGTTCACAGGATCTTCCAATGGAAACCAATTTGAACTGCAGGATTCGGGTTAAGATTCAGTACGGACTCCCGGAGGGCGTATAATAATGGTCCCCCGTCAGTCGGAAGATACCTTCAAAATTCTATTATAGAACTTTTCCAGTTGTATGTTCATGCTTTCGGCGCTGAACCGGGTGTGGCCGGTGAAATCTTTTTCCATCACCCATAGGCGGGCGGCCTCGCCCATGCGTTCCCGAAGGCGGGCATCCCTGATCATTGACTCAAGAGCCGCGGCCAGCGCGCCGGGGTCGCCGGGAGGGACCAGGAGGCCGGTGACCCCCTCCTTTACCATGTCCGGGAGCCCGCATACTTTTGACGCCACTACCGGCAGTTTCATGTATTGAGCCTCAAGGACGGTGCGGCCCATGGCTTCGTTCAGGGAAGGCTGCACATAGATGTCGGTTGCGGCCAGGTATTTGAAGACATCGCGCTGGAAGCCGGTGAAAATTATTTTTCCCCACAGGCCAAGCCCGGCGGCTAAATTGATCAGTTTGGCGCCGAGAGAGCCATCCCCCACCACCAGGTAACGCAATTTTTTGTCCAAGTTCCGGGCTTGCAATTGCGCGGCGGCACGTATGAAGTATTCCACGCCTTTGACCGGTTCTAGCCTTGCCACCACGGCGATGACTATTTCATCTTTTGGGATATCCAGGCCGCGCTTGGCGTGTTCATAGGGTCTGTCGCTGAACCGTACTCCGCTGTGGATAACCAGCCACTTGGCGGCGGTTCCCAGCCCCTGTTGCAGGGATTCGCGCCGCTCTCCCTCGGTCAGAGCGATAAAGTGGTCCGTTACGCGGGCGGTAAACTTCTCCAGCAGTTTGAAGATAAATGTTTTCAGCGGCCCGAAGTAGCCGTAAAAGACGTGGCCGTGCGGCGTGTGCACTATAATAATCCGTTCCGGCCCGGACTTGAAGTTATAAAGCCAGGCCGCCCAGCGTCCCAGTATCCCCGCCTTGGCCGTGTGTGTATGTACGATGGCCGGCTTGAGCGTGGCAATTATTTTTCCGAGTTCCAGAAAAGAGAGTAGATCTTTTAACGGGGATATTTCCCGGACAAGGTTTTTTATCTCCAAATATTTGGCATTTCCCGGCAGGGCGAGCGTCAATTGTTCCTCTCCCTTATGAGGTCCGGCGAGCAGGACGACTTTATAAGCCCCGGCCTGGTAAACCGCGGAATCTATCACGTTCCGGGCCGAGCCGCCGGGCTCAAGCCGCGTGATGATGTGTATGATAAGGTTGTTGGGGTAGTTCAATTTTTTATTCGTCCTTGGTTGGTTCAGGGAGATTTACTTCGGCCGGTCCGAGGCCGCTTTTTTAGTTTAATGAACGCGGCGTTCTTCCGTTTTTTTCTTCCCTGATGCGGCCCAGTTCCGTTTCGGCGGCGGCCAGTTTTTACCGCGCGGCCTTAAGTCCCGGCGTGTAGTCGTCCGAAATGTGGAAAGTTTCCCCTGTTCGTCCCAGGTTCAGCGTCTTTAGGAGTTCTTCGGAACGCCAGGCTATCTCAGGGGGCTTGCGTATATCCAGAGGGGCAATATAGCGAATACCGCCTTCGCTTTGCGAGTCCTTATCCCCCTGAGTACAGGGGCGAGATGACTATGCGGTCGCCCTCCGAGAGTTCGTCGGCGGCGCTGACAGCGCCGCCGTTGCGGGTGATGATCGTGGGTCTTTTTTTATCAAGTTTGATGCGTGCGAAGAGATCCTTCGCGGCAGCGGAGTCGGGAAGCGTGATCTCTTTTTCGCTGAAGCCCGCCGCGTAGATCAGCGGGCCTATCAGCTTTACCGTCACTTTCATGTCGGTTCCCTTTTGTCTTCTACGATAATTCAGCGTATTTCTCCGCGGCGGCCGCCTCGCTGGAAAGGCCGAGTTTCCCCAGAGTTTCCTTGGTGGGAATGCCGCGTTTGTCGTAGCCGCGCTGGTCGTAGTAATGCTGTAGCAGTTGGTCGTACTTGTCCACATCCAGGTATTTGCCGGCTATGGGGCCTTCCTTATCGGCATTGGCCGCGTCGAACCAGACGGCTGGCGGATAATCGCCCTTGCGCGTGGCGTTGGGGAATTCGCGGATGTAGTGCAGCTTTATCATGCTGTAGGCGCGGTCGGCCACTTTCCACATGTCGTCCAGCGTCCAGTTCAGGCCGGTAGCCAGGTTAAAATACTTCGGGTAATTGTCCAGTTTCCAGCCCAGTTCTATCCAGGGGAAGCGGCAGGCCACCATGAACTCGAACATGCCGCCGCGGATGCGCTGGAGTTCTATTACCTTTGCGGCTTTGTCCGCGCCGTAGGAATCGCGGGTGCTGTTCTTGAGTTCGAAGGTTATGATCCACGCTTCCTTGTGGTGCGCTCCCATGGGCCCCACTCCGAAAGACAGCGCCTGGCCGGGGATGTGCTTGCAGTTGTAGGCGGCTATATCAAGACCTTTTACCTGCAGGGCGTAAGCTTCGGAGCTATTACCGAATTCCTTCGCCATTCGCAGGGAGCCTTCGGCGAGGAGGTTTCCCACCTTCCCTTCGCGCCGAGCGGCCATGCCCAGCAGTTCCTTGCCCCGCTCGGCGTCGCCGAACTTGAAATCTCCTTTCGCGGCGCCGCGGGCGATAGCGTCGGCGTAAAAGCTTAACGTACAGCCGGCCGACATCGTGTCCATGCCGTATTCGTCGCAAAGGTAGTTCAGGGAACCCACCTGGTCGAGCTCGAAGATATTGAGGTTGGGACCCAGCAGCGCTACATTTTCGTAGTCGAGTTCGGATTCATGGCCTTCTTTGTCGTGGATGGTGATGCCGCACTTCATAGTGCAGCTGGGACAGCCGTAGGTGGCTACACGGGCGTTGTTGAGGCGTTCGCCGTCCACTTTCCAGGCGTCGGGATGGCTGGTCTTGCGGCAATTTTCCACGGGAAGGGCCGCGACTTCGTTGCACCAGGCAAGTACGCCGTTGGTGCTTTGTATGGACCAGCCGGATTTTTTATCCATTTCGTGTACAGTTTTCAGATCTCCGTAGCCCGCGGCTTTCATGGCCGCGGGATCGGCCTGCGGAATGATTTTGGTGCCTTTTACAACAATGGCTTTGAGGAGTTTGGAGCCCATGACCGCCCCTATGCCCGGGCGTCCTCCGGCGCGCCCTTCCATGCTGCGGATCACGGCGTAGCGCACCATGTTCTCTCCGGCCTGGCCGATGTTCAGGACGCCCACGTTCTTGCCGTACTTGGCGTAGATCCAGTCGTTGGAGAAATACGTGCCTTTTCCCCACATCTCTTCGGCGCTGAGAAACTCAACCTTGTCGTCCTCAATATAGAGCATTGTGGGCTTTTCGGCTTTGCCTTCCACTATCATGGCGTCATAGCCGGCTTTGCGCAGCTGGTCCGAGACCTTTGTGCCCAGGTTCCCGTCTCCGTAGAAGCCGGTCAGGGGCGACTTGGCCGCTACTATGCACTTGCCGGTATTGGGGGCCGGGATGCCGGAGATAGGGCCGAGAGCGACCACCAGTTTGTTTTCCGGGCCCAGCGGATCTATTCCGGGTTTGAGTTCATCGTACAGTATTTTCACGGCGAAGCCGCGGCCGCCTACCCACTTCTGCGCGAATTCTTCGGTAAATGATTCTTTTTTATAAGTTTTAGAGGTCAGATTGACCCTGAGAATATTGCCTATCCATCCTTTCATTTGAGCGCCTCCTAATGGTTTTTTTGATCAGTTCGGATTAATCCCGGCGGCGGCCGCCAGGTTCGTCCTTGTTTCGTTGAAATGTATCCCGTTCTCCATCTCTTCAAGTTCTTTCAGCACCGGTGTGTAGATAAGCGGGCTTACCGGGATCTGTACGCCGGTACCCTTGATCTTGCCTTCCAGGATCAGCCTTACGGCTATCGCGACAGGCAGACTTACCGTGCGCGCCATTGAGGTGTCTCCGTGCGGAATCCCGAAATCGATAAGGGTCGAGGTAAGCTTTTCCCGCTTGCCGCCGGGGAACTCGGCTATGAATTCATGATGCATGACAAGCATGTCCCGTTCGCCCTCCGCATAAGACATCTTGGACACCATGCGGGCGGTCATAACGTCGAGCGGCGAGCCTTTTTCCAGAGGCAGCTTCTCGTCGCTGAACAGCCCCAGCCATTCCAGCCACTGTATGGGGTGTGAGTCCGCGGGAACGTCAAGTTTCGCAGCAAGGTCCTTCTTTACGGTTTCCGGACGGGAATTTGGGATTCCCGACGCGGTGAAATGTTTGAAAGTCATGCCTTTCAGGTCGTTTTCACGTTCATCAAGCAGGCCCGAATTGACTATCTTTTTCATCGCCGCGCACCAGTTCTTGTTGCGCAGCGTGCCGCGAAACACGGTCGCGGCTTCCTGAAGCCCGTAGATATCGATGTAGCCCATTGAATCCCTGTTCGGATAGGCTTCGAATTCGCCTAAGCCGGGCACGTTAAGTATGTGCATGCTGGCGAAAAGTTCGGGCCCCGGTATGTCTATCTGCTTGCCGTTCTCCAGATAACGGGCGGAATTTTTTCCGGCCGTCAGCACCCCTCTCGGGCTCCAGGAAAACTTATAGCCCCAGGGGTTAGTGTTGGCTTCGGGTGCGGGAAGCCCCCCGCAATAGGATCTGAAGCTTACGATCTTCCCGCCGTCGCCTTTCACCCGGTCTATGACTTTCATGGCGGACATGTGATCTATGCCTGGATCCACTCCGATCTCGTTCAAGATCAGTATGCCGGCTTCTTTGGCTTTGGAGTCCAAAGCGCGCATGGCGGGGCTTACATAGGAAGCGGTTACCATCAGCTTCTTCTGTTTTACGCATTCTTCCGCAACCAGAGGGTGATACACGGCCGGCAGGAGACTTATCACCAGGTCCGCGTCCCTGACCAGGTCCTGCAGGCCCTGTTTATCGTCGGTGTTCCAGGCCCCCGCGCGGCCGTTAGAATGGCCCTCCAGCAGCGCCGCCGCCTTGCTTTCTACCTGGTCCACCACCGTTACGAAAAAACCTTTTTCAAGCAGATAACGCAGGCCGGGCCGCGCAACCAGACCCGCTCCCAGCAATAGAACTTTTTTCATGTTCTGCTCACTCCTTTAGAAATTTTTCCAGGTAACGGTAGCCGGGCGTAAGTTTTCCCTGATAGACTATCATGGCCTTTTTTATCGGGTCGGAAAGGCGGCAGTCTGAAAAACTTACAGACATATCCGCTTTGGCTATCTCCGGTACAAAGGGTAAAAGCGCCGAACTGAACTCTCTGGAGGACTCCCTGGGCAGTTCCGCGGGCAGATTGTCCACCGCCAGGATCACCGGTCCCGTTCCTTCGCAGCCGTCCTTTACTACGCCCGTCAGCGGCTCATAAACAAAAACCGGGTTCCCTATATCCATCGACTTGACATTGCACTCTATGGCTCCATCCACGTCGCAACTGATGTCTCCTATCGCTCTCAGGCGCGGCTGCGGCGTTTTAGTGTAAAGTTCCTTTAAATACTTATTTGTGACCAGCCGCGGGTATTTGGCTTCCCAATAAATACCGTTCACCAGTACCGTAAGGTAAGGAATATACTTATCAAAGCGCGAGCGGTATTTTTCGGGATGCTGATAATAGTCCTGAAGCTCAAAGGGCTGTCCGGGAGAAACCGGTTCCACCATATCCTCTTCTCTGAAAACGACTTTAAATATCCTGTTTTTAGCCGCGGCCCTTTTAGGATCCTGAAAAAGGGCGGGTAATTCTTCAGGTTTGATCTCTTCAACAGGGAACTGACGCAGGATCATTTGCGCGCCCTGCGAAACATGTCCGTAACCGGTGAAACCTATTACCAGCGGCGCCAGGGCTCCGTTCAGAGCGCCCGCGGCTATCTTTTTCCCCGCTTCAGCCAGAGCCAGCTCGGCGGCCTCAAGGCTCGGATAATCCAGCGCTCGTTTTATCGTGTCGAACGGATTGGATGTCTTTTCGTAGTCCAGCCGCCGCCCAAGGGCCCAAAAAGTGTCTATCATGCCCGCCAGGCCGGCGTATTTGCCGAAAAACACCAGCCGCCTGCCTTTTTCGTCCACCATCTTTTCGTAATCGATGAGCTGGCAGCCCAGTTCCATCAGCTTTCTGAGCAAGGGCATATTATGTGATTGGCCTTTGATGGTATGGGAAAAAAATATGTAGGTTTTCCCCTTTTGCAGGAGCCGGATCGGGATCTCCTTGACCGCGAAGATCGTATCACAGGCCGAGAGGTCTTCGGTTATTTTAGCGCCCGCGCGGACGTATTCTTCCGCCGTAATGGCCCGCAGGTCCGATTTTTGGACCAGGATCTCTATGCCGTGGTCCTTTATCAGGCCGGCAGCGTGCTCCGGTATTATGGGGACGCGGCGTTCCCAGGGATTTTTGTCTTCTCGTCGCAGTCCGATCGGTGAATTTAAGGACATATGAGGTTTAAGAGCGCGACGCCATCAGCAGTCTGCGCGTGTAAGGGATCAGCCCCCCCGCGTCGATGATGGCCTGGCGCGCTTTAGGGAGCGGCTCTATCGGAAAGTTCTTCCCGGAAGTGCGGTTGAATATCTTTCCGTCCGCGATCTCGATCTCGTCGTTTTCCGCGGCTTCTATTCCCGGACAGATCAATATGTTAAGGCCAAGATTGATCGCGCTCTGCAGGAAAATCCGCGAAATATCCCTGGCTACGATAGCCAGGTTATAACCTTTCAGGCAGGAGACCGCTTGTTCCCTGGATGAGCCGCAGCCGAAGTTCTTGCCGGCCACGATCGCGCTGCCGGCGGGTATCTTGCCCGCCTTGAGTTTCCCATTGAATTCCGCGTTGTCGGCAAAAGCGAATTGCGGCGTTTCGGTCGGCAGTACGGTCGCCATGAACCGGCCCGGGTAAATAATATCGGTGGATATGTCGTCGTCCAGTTTTAAAACCACTTTTATGTTCGCCATATTAGCGCGCTCCTTTTGCGCCGACCATCGCTGCGCGGGGGTCGGTGATAGTTCCGGTAATCGCGCTCGCCGCAGCGACAGCGGGGGAGCACAGGTAAACTTCGGCTTTCGGATTTCCCATCCGCCCCTTGAAATTACGGTTCGTGGTGGCCAGGGCGACTTCGTTGTCGCCCAGCGCTCCCTGGTGGATGCCGAGGCACGGTCCGCAGCCGGGGTTGCAGACCACCGCGCCGGCCTGGGAAAGGTCCTGTATGAAGCCGAGGTCCATGGCTTTCCGATATATGCGCCAGGATGCCGGAAAAACAAGCATACGCGTTCCATCCGCCACGCGGCGGCCTTTCAGGATCTTAGCCGCTATCTCAAGGTCGTCCAGGCGGCCGTTGGTGCACGAGCCGATCACGATCTGGTTGAGTTTTTTCCCGACCACTTCGTCTATCGGTTTTACGTTGTCAACTGTGTGAGGACAGGCTATCTGGGGCGAAAGTTTGGAAGCGTCGATCTCCACCACCCGCTCATAAACGGCGTCCGGATCCGGCCCAAAAATCTCCAGCGGCTCTTTGACGCCCGCCTCCTCACGGAGGTAACGCCGCGTTTCTTCATCGGGCGGCACTATGCCAGCGGTGGCGCCGGCTTCCACGCTCATATTGCAGATCACCAGGCGTCCGGAGGTGGACATGGCGCGGATGGTGTCGCCGTGAAATTCCAGTACCTTATAGTTGGCCCCTTGGGCGCTGATCTTTCCGATCAGGTGCAAAATAAGGTCTTTTGGATAGACATACTCCGGAAATTTGCCGTTCACCACAACTTTGATGGTGCCGGGGACTTCGACGTTGAGAATGCGGCCCAGCGTCCAGACCGAGGCCATTTCAGTGGCGCCGATGCCGAAGGCGAAAGCGCCTAGCGCGCCGTGCGTTGTTGTATGGCTGTCGGTGCCCACAAGAACGTATCCCGGCCTCACATAGCCGTTCTCAGGCAGGATCTGGTGGCAGATACCGCCCACATCGCCGCGGACATCGTGAAACTTTTTAATCCCCTGATTCGCCGCGAACTCGCGTATCTTTTTCTGATTCCCGGCCGTTTTCGCTGTTTCAGCCGGAACGCGGTGGTCGAAGATCAATGCTATGCGGTCGGGGTTCCAGACCTTCGCTTCGCGCCCGGTTCCCTGGAAGATCTCGGCGAATTGGTTGATCACCAGCGCGCCGTTCTCGTGCGACATCGCCAGATGGACTTCCGGTTCCAGCACATTTCCGACCGCGGTTTGCGGGCGTCCGCTGGCTTTAGCCAACAGTTTCTGAACATAAGTCATTGCCATGATTGTACCTCGTTTTAGGCCGCCTGATGCGCATAGCGCCTGCTACGGCACAGGGATAGCCTAGATAACTTTCTTGGCCTTAAGGGAGGCCAGTTCCTCTTTTGTGACTCCGAGATCCGTCAGAACTTCCTCAGTGTGTGCCGAAAGGCGCGGAGGCGGCGCGTTGAGTTCTCCGGGTGTATCGGAGAACTGAGCCGCGAGTCCGAACAACTTCAGCGTGCCGATTCCTTCCGAGTCTATATCCTTAAGGATAGCGCGGTGCCGCACTTGCGGCTGGTTCAGGGCGTCTTCCAGGCTTAAAATAGCGCCGCTGGGTACATCTCCGGCGTTCAGTATTTCCACCCATTCCGCCGTAGGACGCTGCATGAGTTTCTCTTCCACCAAAGGGGTCAGGAGTTTGCGGTTCTTCTTACGGGTGTCCCGTTTTTCAAAGAGAGGGTCTTTTTTCAGCGCCGGGATGCCCAGCATGTCGCAGAGAGATTCCCATTGTTCTTGTTTGTTGGCGGCGATATTTATGTAGCCGTCTTTCGTCTTGAAACTCCCAGATGGCGCGGCTGTGAAATTATCGTTCCCCATCGGCACGGGCTGCTGGCCGGCGATCAGCAGATTAGCCGCCACCCAGCCCAGCAAAGGCATGATGGAGTCCAGCATGGCCACATCTATAAGCTGCCCTTTGCCGCTGCGTTCGCGGTGATACAGGGCCGCCATAACGGCGAAAGCCGCGTTGAGTCCCCCCACCGTGTCGCACACTGGAAAGCCAGCGCGCAGAGGGTTTAAACGTTCGTCGCCATTAATAGCCATGACGCCGCTTAAACCCTGGATGATCTGGTCATAAGCGGGCTTTAATGCGTCCGGCCCAGTCTGGCCGAAGCCTGAAATAGAGCAGTAAACCAGGCGGGGATTTATCTCGGCCAGGGTTTTATAACCAAGCCCCAGCCGGGTCATAACGTCCGGGCGGAAGTTCTCCACCAGCACGTCCGCGGTTTTTACCAGCTTTTTGAAAATTTCTTTGCCCTCCTGCGTCTTGGTATTGAGGGTCACCGATTTTTTATTGGCGTTCTGGGCCAGGAAGCTTGTGCCCATCAACTGGTCATTGAAGTCCGGTTTGACGCCCAGTTTGCGAGCCAGGTCGCCGTCTTTGGGGTTCTCTATCTTTATGACTTCGGCCCCGAGAAGCGCCAGATGCAGCGTGGCGAACGGCCCTGACAGTACATTTGTCAGGTCCAGAACACGTACCCCGGAAAGTATCTGTTTGCTCATAGCTTTAAAACTCCTGTGGGTCTGAAAGTCAGGCCTGGGTTTTGACCGCGTTCCTGGCCTTGATGGGCCCGGTCTTATACACGAATCCCTGCATGTCGCGGCCGAAATGCCCGGCCACTCCGCGGGCGACGGTGATAAGCTTGTCGAGGTTCACGTCCTTGCGGAGGTCCTCCAGTTGGAAAACGTGGACGAAGTCCTCGGTGGCCACGTTGCCGGCCGCCACCTTGGTGAAGGGGCAGCCGCCGAGGCCGGCGAAGGACGTTTCGAACGAAGTCACCCCGGCCCGCATGGCCGCGAACATGTTCGCCATTCCCAGCCCGTAAGTGTTATGGAAATGACAGGCGCATTCAATCGCGGGGTCCAAGCGCAGGACGGTCCTGAAAAGGCGTTCCACTTGGGCGGGGTGCGCGTGCCCGGCCGTGTCGGCCAGGCTTATATTGCGCAGGCCCGCTTCAAGATAGGCGCGTACCATGTTCAGCACTCTCTCTTCGGAGATAGGGCCTTCGAAGCCGCAGCCGAAAGCTGATTGGACCGATACCTGGACTTTCTTGCCGGCGGATAGGGCCGTTTTCGCCGCGCCGATTATACGCCGCGTGGATTCTTCGGTGTCCATGCCGGTGTTCTTCATGCTGTGGGTTTCGCTGGCGGAGGCGCCCAGGCAGAACATCTCTACGCCGCAGGCCAAGCCCCGTTCGAGGCCTTTCTCGTTCAGCGCCAGTCCGGACAATATGGCCGGTGACTTCTTGTCCTTCGTGAGCCGGCGGAAGAGCTCGTCGGTGTCCGCCATCTGCGGAACCTTTATCGGATGCACGAAAGAGCCGACTTGGATGATATCCACGCCGGAATCCATCAGGTCGCGCAGCCAAGCCTCCTTTTTCTCAAGAGGCACTACCTGGCTCTCCATCTGCAGGCCGTCGCGCGGTCCGACCTCGTGCAGGATTAAACGCGCCGGCTTTTCGGGTGATATGCTCATTTTTTCGCTGCTACAGCGCACTTGTCGGCTATAGCCTTTGCCATCTCGATAGTAGTGGAAGAGCCGCCCATATCGTAGGTGCGGACTTTCCCCTCGGCGATGACCTCGGCCACCGCGTCCTCTACGAGCTTCGCTTTGGTGGCCTCGCCCAGCCAGTCCAGCATCATTTTGGCCGCCAGTATGGTGGCGATGGGGTTTACTTTGTACTGCCCCGCGTATTTGGGCGCCGAGCCGTGAGAAGGTTCGAATACCGCCAGTTTTTCTCCGATGTTGGCCGAGCAGCCGAAACCCAGCCCGCCCACCATCTGCGCGCTCAAGTCCGAGATGATGTCTCCGTAAAGGTTCGGCGCCACCAGTACGTCGTAGTTGAAGGGGTTCTTGAGCAGCCACATTGTCATGGCGTCTATGTTGGCGTCGTCCATCTTTATCTCCGGATAATCCTTTGCCACGGCTTTCGCGGCGTCGAAGAACAGCCCGTCGGTAGCGCGGACCACGTTGGCCTTGTGGACCACCGTGACTTTCTTGCGGTTGAATTGACGCGCGAATTCGAAGGCCGCCCTGACGATACGTTCGGAACCTTTCTTGGTGTTGATCTTGCAGGAAATGGCGTATTCGTCGCTCTTCAGTCCTTTAAACGCCTTGAATGCGGGCGCAAGCTCGGCAAGCACGTCGCGGAGTTTATCCGGCACGGTATTGAATTCCACACCCGCGTAGAGGTCCTCTGTGTTTTCGCGGAACACCACTATATCTATGCCCTCTTTGTAGTTGAGCGGGTTCTTAGGGTAGGCCTTGCAGGGCCGCAGGCAGTTGTAGAGATCGAATGTCTGGCGCATGCGCACTATGGGGGAACGGTATATCAGGCCCTTGCCCTGAAGCGCCGGGATCAGCTCTTTTTCGGCGGCTTTTACCGGCTTGGAAGTGATAGCGCCGAACATCGCGGCATTAACGGTCTTAAGCAGATCTATAGTTCGCTGGGGGAACGCATCCCCCTCCTTGCACCAGAATTCCCAGCCTATGTCGCCGTGAATGTATTCGGCGTCAAGCTCTACGCGGTCAAGCACTATCTTAGCCGCTTCCATTACCTCAACGCCAACGCCGTCTCCCGGCAGCCACGCTATCTTATATTTTTTTGCCATATCAGGTTGCCTCCATGGAATCTTGCGCCAAGCTTTTTTATCCGGGTCCGGACGGGCGCATGGCTATCTTATCACAAGTCCGTTTTCTTGTCAATAATATGATGAAACGTTATCCAATTAAACATAAATTCCTTCAAAAAACGGGAGTTCCTCCGCCTCGCTGGGTTCGGTACCGGTAGTTACTTGCTAACGCATATCGTTTCAAATTTTTGACAGGCGCCGGCCCCGGTTAGCTGCAGCATAAAAGTCATATCGGCTATTTGGTTTTTCGGCCCATTAATGTGATAATTTGTATATGTCCGGTTCCTTATGAGTAAAAAATCTAGAAAAGACAAAATTGTCGAACTGAAGACTACTTCAGCGTTGGACAAGCTGGCGAGCATAGCCGCTTCCGGCGGATTTAATACGCTGGTTTGTATTGCAACCCTGGCCGGGTTATATTTTGCTCTGGCCAGACCCATTACAGATCTTGACATTTGGTGGCATCTGAAAACCGGTCAGGTAATCGCGGAAACCGGGAAGGTTCCCAATGTCGATATTTTTTCATATCTGATATCCGGTAAGCCATGGGTGACCTTCGAATGGCTCTCACAGCTTGCCTTTTACAAATGCTACCAGTTTGGCGCGGAAAAAGGGATATATCTCCTGCGGCAGTTCATGACGCTGCTGATGTTCAGCCTCTTGCTGGCGCAAGGTTTTACCTCCGCGATGGCGGCCTCGGCTGTTATTTTTTTTGGTTTGACGTTCATGGGCGGATCCATACTTGAGCGTCCGCAGATGTTTACTTATTTATTCGCCCTGAGCTGCAGGTTGCTTGCGCCAAAGGCCGTTTACGGCGGGCGCGGCGCTAAACTATGGGCGGCGGCCTTAATAATCATACATATTCTATGGGCCAACATGCACGGCGGAGCAAGCGCGGTCGGTGTTCTGATAATTTTCTGCTATACCGCCGTAGCCGCTGCGCGCGGAGATAAGCCGGCAGCTATAAGAAGCTCATGGCTCTTAGCCGCTGTTTTTTGCGCGACGCTTGTGAATATCCACGGCCTGAAGATTTACACTCATCTGTTTATGACCTGGTTCGATCCCGCACAGCGCTGGATTTTGGAGTGGAAACCTTTGTCCATGTCTTCGCCCGGATTCCTGCCGTATTGCTCATACCTCCTTTTGCTGGCGGCCGCAAGTTTGCGTCTGGCCGGCGCCGAACGTGCCGCAGCTTTGCTGATCGGCCTGCTTTTTGGGGTTTTTTTCGGCTTCCGCAGCGTCCGTAACGTGGCCCTGGCGTTTTTCATCACATCGCCGGACGTCATTTCCGGGTTGCGGTGCTATTTTTCCGAAAAAAGGAAGGCCTATGTCCTGATGCTTGCGCCGTTTTTGATTTCAGTGTGCCTGAGCCTGCGGTTCCTGCCGGAAGGATTTCCACCGCTCGGACTTCTCCCGGAACCCGTCAGCCGGCAGTGGCTGACCGGGGTATGCGATTTTATTTCAGCGCGTGATATTCCGGGTCGTATGTACAACGACTATGTGGCCGGCGGTTATCTGATCTGGCGTTTAGGTCCGGCCCGGCAGATTTTTGTGGACGGACGAAGCCTTGAATATGGCGCGCCGCTTCTGGAGAAACTTGCGAATATTTCACGCAGGGAAGGGTTCGAAAATCTGGACCGGGAATTTTATTTCGACTATCTGGTTTTCCAGCAGAGAAAGGACGACCGGCTGTTATATTTGGATAACGATCGACAATGGCGTTGCGTTTATTTTGACGACGGGGGCCTTATCTACGCGCATCGCGCGCGAGCCGCGGCGAAAATAGCGGCGGATTTCGGTTATTCGTATCTGCGCCCCAACGAACAAAGCTTCGCCTATCTTCAAAAGTATGCAGGCGACGGGCGCAAGGCCGGGCAAGTCATGGCTGAGATAGACAGGGCCATTGTTCAGGCGCCGCCGGAACTTTCCGCCAACGCCTATCTGATGAAAAGCTCGTTTTTACGCATGACGAAAGGGGAAGCGGTGTGGGCCCGCTGGATACTCGGTGTCGGAGAGCGCTTCCAATATCCCGACTGGCTTCGCCAGCTTGCGGATGCCAAAGCAATAGTTCAAAAATAACAGGTCTAAAACCGCCCCAGTTTTTCCGCCACATGAAGCTTGGCATCGGTGTTCGTTATTACTTCCTCCACCGTGGTGTCTTCCGCTATCTCTTCCAGAACCAGGCCTTTTTTTGTGACTCTTATAAAAGCCATATCTGTGACAATGAGGTCTACTTCCCCCTTTGCCGTGAGCGGAAGCGAGCATTTTTTCAGTATCTTGGGCTCGCCGTTCTTGGTGAGGTGTTCCATGGAAACTATAACGTTTTTCGCCCCGACTACCAGGTCCATCGCGCCGCCCATGCCTGGAACCATTTTGCCCGGGATCATGTAGTTGGCCAGGTTGCCATCCTCGTCCACTTCCAGTCCGCCCAGCACCGTGTAGTCTACATGCCCGCCGCGGATGATAGAAAAGGAAGTGAAAGAGTCGAAAAAGCAACCGCCGGGAACTATGGTCACTGGCTGTCCGCCGGCGTTGACCAGGCACGGGATCTCGCTGCCTTTCGCGGCTTTGGGCCCAAGCCCGATAAAACCGTTTTCCGAATGCAGAAGTATTGTTTTATCTTTAGGCAGATAATCGGCAACCTGGGTCGGCAGGCCTATGCCGAGGTTCACGATAGCGCCGTCCGGGAATTCCTGCGCTATTCTTTTGACTATGCGTATTCTTTTAAGTTCTTTCTGGTCCACAATAGGTGTCCTCTACTTAAGCCGCAGGTTTGAGGCTGGAAGCACGGCTTTGACTATAGCCGAAATAAAGACGCCCGGTATGGTGACTTTTTCAGGGTCAAGTCCGCCGGGCTCTACTATCTTATCGGCTTCTACTATCACATAATCGGCGGCCATGGCCATGACCACCGCCGAATTTTTTGCGGACATGGGCAGGAAACAGTTTCCGTAAGTGTCGCAGACAGCGGCTTTTATCAGAGCAAAGTCGGCGCCCAGAGGGAGTTCCAGCAGGTAATCTTTGCCCTCTATGGAAAGTTTTTGTTTCCCCCTCTCAACGTCGGTGCCTATGCCGGTGGGCGTAAGCGCGCCCCCTAGCCCGGCGCCTTTGGCCCGGATACGCTCCGCAAGCGTGCCCTGCGGCACCAGTGTAACCTTCATCTCGCCGGAATTCATCTTCCGGCCCGATTCCGGGTTTGTGCCTATATGCGAGGCCACTAGTTTTTCCACCCTGTTCTGGCAGATAAGGCGTCCCACTCCCACTTCCGGGTAGCCGGTATCGCTTGTAATAAGCGTGAGATTTTTGGAACCTTTGTTTATAAGCGCGTCTATCAGCGTGAAAGGATTTCCGCAACTCATGAAGCCGCCTACCATTACGGATGCTCCGTCCTTTATATTTTCCACCGCTTTTTCGGGGGTTAGCACGGGTTTCATGGTTTCCTCTTTTAATGAGAAGTAATTTGCGGGTATTTCTTAAGGAATTTTCAATATTATAACAAAATATTATTAACTATAATGAAAAGGCGGGATTGTTGACCGCGATAATCCGAAAATAGCGGCCGGTGGGGTTTTAATTATAACGTTATGGCGGGAATATCCGTAACTGTTTTAAAGCTGTGCGGTAAGCTGCCGGATGTGCCGGCGTTAATCTAAATACTAGGAGTTATTCATGCACAAAGTAACTATAGACGGGGCGATGTCCCGCATAAAAGAAAATATGGCCAAAGTGAAGAAGAAAGTCCTTGTTATGAGTAATAAGGGCGGCGTGGGTAAGAGTTCTGTGGCCGTGGCTTTCGCCGCGCTGCTCAGCGCCAAAGGTTTCAAGGTCGGCCTACTGGACATAGATATTCACGGCCCCTCCATCGCCAAAATGACCGGTAAGGAAGGAGTGCTTCCGGGCACGGATGATAAGACGCTGGAACCGGTGCCGGTCAGAGAGAATCTGATGATGCTCTCCATGGGATCTCTGCTCAGGTGTGGCGACTCCCCGGTAATCTGGCGCGGCCCGATGAAACTTAATATCCTGAAGCAATTTCTGGCGGATGTGCGCTGGGGAGAGTTGGATTATCTGGTAATTGACGCCCCTCCCGGTACCGGCGACGAACCTCTCTCCATCTGCCAGCTGATCCCTGAAATGACCGGCGCCGTTGTTGTAACCACCGGCCAGGCCGTGGCCCTGCTCGATTCACGCAAGGCCGTCAATTTCCTCAGGCAGGTGGAGATCCCCGTGTTAGGCGTACTCGAAAATATGACCTCCTTTGAATGCCCCCATTGCGCCAAAGAAATAAACCTGTTCAAAACCGGCGGCGGCGCCCAGGCCGCGAAAGAACTGGGCGTGCCTTTCCTCGGCAGCATCCCGTTCGATCCCGCCATAGTGAACGCCGGCGACTCCGGGGAGATATATGTCCTGGAACATCCCAATGCATCCGCCGCCCAGGCCCTGAAACGGGCGGTTTCAGTCCTGTTGCCTGCGGCGGCCTAAGTTCTATTATTTACTCCGTAGGCGGACGTGCATACACAGAATGGAGAGAGAGAGTAGGCGGCTGCCTCGTGATTTTTGTATTATACTTAATATCCCCCGGGCTTACCCGGTTTTGACGGGATAATATCAGGCGGTGTTAAGGGAGAGCTATGAAAGTGCTGGTAGTTGATGATAGTGACTTAATAATGGAGATGACGAAGACCTTTTTGACGGCAATGGGCCACGAGGTAATAGGTGAGGCATATAACGGCAACGACGCCGTGAAGATTTTCACTGAAAAGCGCCCGGATCTGGTGTTGCTGGATCTGGTGATGCCCGGCAAAAACGGAATGCAGGTTTTGCAGGAAATAAAAGCCATAGATCCCGCGGTCAACGTAATTATGATAACAGCGGTACAGCAGGACCCCATAAGCCGCGAACTTCTAAGTAAAGGCGCTGCCGCCATATTGAATAAACCTTTTATATACGATGAACTGGAAGCGGTGTTGAAGCAGATGCATTGACTTAGGGAAACATATGAATCCCAACTCCAACGAAACGCTTGAAAATCTGGCTGTCTCCAGCCTGGCTCAATGCCTCCTCAGAATATCAAGGGTGTCCCCCGGCACTTGGCGGGTGTTGGGTGTGAAAGTCTCCGCCGGCACTGTCACGGACGCGGTAAAACAGCATGATTTTAAGAACTCCGCCGCGGCGGTTTATTTTAATCTGCCGGACGCTTCACCATTGGCGGCGATAATGCTGTTCGATCCGAAAGATATGGTATGTATCTCCAAATGCTTTACCGGACATTCTTTTCCCCGGGGCCCGGCAATTACTCCGGCGGATGAAGTAATGCTGACAGAACTGGGGAATATCGTGTTGAACGCGTTGATGAACGGCTTTCTTAATGCTTTGAAGAAGTGTGTGCTGCCGGCCGTACCGCAGATGGTTGAGGGTGATATGCGGCGTCTAACCGGAGAGCTTGGGAAAATCGTGAACCCGAACCAGGGTTTCCGCATAATAACCGCTGCCCTGGCCCTGCAATGCGACGATTCTGTCGCAATGAGCGAAGTGATGGCCCTGCTGCCTGAGAAAATTGCTCTAGAACTGGAATTGCTTCAGCCGCCAGCGTAAGCGGCCTGAAACGGTTTAAGGGTCAGAATTTTCCGGAGAGGATGGCTTTCCGCTTTTTATCCGGGAAATGTTCTATCGCGTAGCGTAATGCCGTGCGCGGCATGCGTGAGTAGTTAGTTCTCAGGAAATCCAGAAGGATTCTTTTTGAGCATCTCTTCCCTACTTCCCGCAGCATCCATCCTACGGCCTTGTGAATAAGATCCTGGTCATCATTCAAAAGTTCCAGGGCTATGGCAAGCGGAGTGCCGCTTTCACCATCTTTTATGAAATTGAAACACGCCAATATTGCGATCCTGCGTTCCCATAAAAGCCCGGATCTGGTTAGTTTAAAAAGCGGTTTTTTGGACTTATCCTTCAGCCAACCGCCGACAATTTCCGGCGCGGTAAGGTCCACAAGGTCCCAGTTGTTTATAAAACGCGTGTTTGAAATATATTCCCGGTAGATCTCCCCTTTTTTCTTTTCGTTGGCCCTGCGAAAATTATCCGTCAGCATAAGCAAAGCGCAAAACCGCTCCTCATGCCACGGAGATCTCAGCAGGGCGATAGCGGCTTTATCCGGCAAGCCGCGGAATTTACAGGCAAGCAGGCGTGTTTGCGGCGCCGTGAGACCCAGGAACCGGTCGCCTTGCGCGTATTCGCCTTTGCCGGTTTTGAAGAAACGTGAAAGTATAGCGGCTTTAGCGGGATTCGCGTTTCTTTTAAATTCAAGCCTTAGTTCGGCCAGGGACGGTTCCTTTTCCGCTCTTTTTTTGATTTTCATTTTTCGATCCGCAAAAGCGGTTTCCCCTACGCTTTTGGCCGTCTGTGAGCCAGAGGCCCTCTATACGGCACCTGCGCAGGCATTGGGCTGCAACTGCGTCACGAATCGCTTACATAGCCCAGCTATGCCGTGCTCTTCGTTCCTTGTTTCGCTTCAAACCCGGCCAGTCAAAAGTCAAGCTATGTGAGACGCACTACAAACTACAAATTGCGGTTCCGCATTCCTCAGCGCACGGTCCGCGTTTGAATCTTTCATCAGCCGTGGAATACGCCGGGGACATGATACGGCTCGCGGTTGCTTGGTATCGTGTCCCCGATTTGATCCGCCTGGTTTGTTACGGAGTTAAAACGGAACGTCGTCAATTCCCTCCGCGGCGGCTCCGGCTCCTTTGGCGGCCGTGCGTTCTGAGGATTTAGAGCCGCCGGCGGCCCCATCCTCACGCTTGTCCAGGAATTGGATCTCATCGGCGTAGACCATCATCTTTGACTGTTTCTTGCCGTCTTCTTTGCCGGTCCATTCCTCTAGAACAAGGTGCCCTTCGACATAGATCTGCTGGCCCTTGCGCAGATATTTTTCAGCCAGGTCGGCCAACTTTCGCCCCGATTCGCGGTTGAAAGCTTTCAACTCCACCCACACAGGAACGTCTTCCCACTGCCCGCTTTGTGGATTCTTGCGGGTATTGTTTACGGCGAAGCCGATATTCGCCACCCTGCCGCCGTTACTGAATTCCCTGACCTCGGGGTCCCGGGTCAGACGGCCGATTAACATGACTTTATTCAAGTTTCCCATAAGATATCTCCTCGTTTTTAGATAATGCTCTATTCCGCCCGGCTTCGGATCTTGCGTCCCCTCACTGGTTCACTGCCATTGCGCATTCTTCAATTCTACACTTTCGACCGCGCTTGCGCAAACTCCCTTCGGCCAATACTATAACAGAGGAGCCCGACAGCGTGCTGTCGGGTTGTGCATGGTCTTTTATAAGTTTTGGGAACGGTATTTGAATATTCAGGCGGCTAAAGTCCGGGCGTAATGAGCAGAGGGCTAGAGTTTGAACTTGGGAAGTTTGATCTTGCCTAGGCCTGGCGCCGGGGTTGCCTGTTGTTTTAGGCCGTTAAGGATATTGTCTCCGGAAGTGGAGATGTTTTTCTGTCCGGCGTCCAGTTTGTCTTTAAGTTCTTTCTGCTTGGAACCGGTAAGGGATTCCAGTTTTGATTTATAGGGTTTTAGGGCCGCGTCCACCTTTGCCTGCGCGTCGGCTTTGGCTTTTTCGAACTCGGCGCCGAAAGCGCCCTTGAATGCGTTGCTGAGTTTGTCGGCTAGGTCGGTGGTCAGGGAGATAACCGGGTCTTTAAGGGTGCCGCCTATTTTTATTCCCATACCGACAGATGTGAGGCCGGACATAGAACTGATAACGGAGGTTTTAAGCGGGGCAAACTTTATGCTGTCCGCCTGCGGGGCCACCTTGGCGCCCTCTATGCGGAAGATCGCGTCACCGCGGAGGTTTTCCCCAGCCAGGTTCAATGTGCCGTAGAACTGTCCGGTCCCGCCGGTAACAGCCGCGCCTATGGAATCGGGGTTGCCCAGCATAATTTCCTTTACCGCCATGCCGGAGTATTTCAGGCTCATGTCGCCTTTCATGGCCTCGCCGGTGTTATCCAGCAGGGCTTTAAAATCCAGCGCGCGTCCGGCTTTCCCCCCTTTTATCACGCCTATCAGAGGCTTGCCGTAGATTTGTGGCTGGGTGGTAATGCCCTCAACGGTTCCTGAAAAATCCAGCGGTACGTCAAGCCCCGCTTCGCCTGAAACGGACATCTTTCTTATCAGGAAAGAGGGAAAGGCGTGTTCTTTAGGAAAATACACGGTACGTCCGCGTCCGGAGTCTGTCTGGATGGCCTTTTTGGATTTGTCCGGCATGTATTTGCGGGCCACGGCCAGCCATTTTAAGGCTGTCTGAGTTTTGTCCGCTATGGCCGGGCCGACCAGCATTTTAGCCAGGGACTGCGTGTCCAGGGAGGGCATTTTCATCTTGCCCATCACGGCCTCTATGTCCTTCTTGCGGGCGTCTTCGGCGGCCTTCAATCCGTACTGGATCCCGGACGCCGTTTCCTCTATGAGCTTGCGGTCATTTTTAAAGTCTTCGGACAGTTTTTTTACGTCTTTTTCTATTTTCGCTAAATCTTTCGCTTTTTTTATGAAGTCTTTTTGTTGATCCGCTTCCTGGTATTTCGCCTTTATGGCGTCTATGCGGGCCTGGTATTCTGCGGAGCCGGCCTTTTTACTCAGTTCGGCGTACTGTGCCTCATATTTTTTCTGGAGCTCCTCATAGACTTTGACAGAGGAAAGCGAATCGGCGGAGATCTGGAGGTCCTTTGCGTCCTTGGCGGCGTCGCCCTTGAGATCTCCAAGGCGGTCAGAGGCCATGTCTTTGCCTTCTGCCTTCAGGTCCGTTATGAATTTAGGGGTCTCTTCTTCTTTTATGAGCGGTAGCCTGGAGGAAGTTTTGCGGGACGTGCCGAATTTAAGTCCGTTCAGCAACGCCTCGTCTATGATGAATTTCTTTTCCAGCAGGGGCGAGCCTTCAATGTTGAATCTCAATTCGGAAAATTCCAGGAGGTTGGTGAATTCCTCTTTCGCGCTGCCTACGGTTACGCCGCCCATTTGGAACGAGGGATGCAGGAAGGAAGTTCTCACTTCTGCGATCTCAACTCTGGCCCCGGCGGCTTTCTCCATGCCTTTTCTGAGCGACCATTTGAGGATGGGGTCGAAAGCAAAAAAGAAAAACGCCCAGACGAGGGTCAGGAAAATAAAGCGGGGCAGTAGATATGACCAGCGCATTTTGTTAATTTACCTTAAAGTACCAATCCAAAAGCCATGACGCTTTCAGGCCTTTAATGAATTTGGAATTAGTCACTTTTTCTTTGAGCGTAGCGTTATAGTAAACGCCGAATTTTTTGCCGCCGAGATAAACCGGAGTCATAAGCGCGAATCCGACCACAAGGCCCCCCGTAAGGACCGTGTTGTTGAAGCCGGTCCAGGGGACTATGGGCATATTGTAAAGCTTGGTCCACAGCGGGTAAAGCGCTTGGCTGGTGAGCAGGTAGTAGCCCACGGGATCCGTGAGCTTGTCCATCAGGGGGTTCACGAAGGTCATCAAAAGTACGGTGATCAGCGCCATCGGGATATTAACTCTGAGCGCCATCAGTATGACCAGGAGCAGTTGAGCGGTAAGGGTGGCCTTTGGCAGGAGGCCGATAAGGAATCCCAGAGCTATGCCCCATCCGATCTGGCCGGGTTCGGTGTCCGAGGTCAGGCCTTTTATGAACTGGCGTATAATGCTTAAAGGGTTCATTTTGTCTTAATAAAATATACCTAAAAAATGGCGGTGTTTCAAGTTTACCAATTCATCTAAAATGTTACCGAATGGTTTATGCTGGGCAGACCACATAAAAAAGCCCCGGTCTGAGACCGGAGCTTTGGGCGCGGGCCTTATAGAAAGGCGCTTAAAACATATAGTGAGTTCCATAGGTATCGGTCCAGAATCCATTCCCATAAGGGTTAAGTTCATAGTAAGTCGCCTGACTTCCCATACTTGCGCCGTTTTTGTAGATAAATCGGTACTCGTCGGTCCATACTATGTCTCCGGTGCGCGCGGCTATTGTGAAGTTGACCGCGCGGCCGCCCAGATTCATTCCGTTTTTGTATATAAACCTGTATTGATCGGTCCATGCCACATCGCCGGTAAAATCTGCGAGTGCGTATGAAACGACCCGGCTGCCCAAGGAAGCGGTGTTCTTGTAGATGTATCCGTTCTGGTCGGTCCATACTACGTCGCCGGTAACACTGGCGATCGCATAGGAAGTTGCCCGGCTGCCCAGGCTTGCCGTATTCTTGTATATGTATCCGTTCCGGTCGGTCCAGGCTACATCGTTGGTATAATTGGAGAGTATATAGGAAGCGACCCGGCCGCCTAACTGCATGGTATTCTTAAAGAGACAACCGCTTTTGTCCAACCAAGCCACGTCGCCGGCGCAGTTCGTAATAAATGACACGGCGCGGGAACCAATGCGCACCCCGTTTTTATAGATATCGCCGAAGTTGTCAAGATAGACTATCGGTTTGGGACAGTAATCCGGTTCGGGGGTGTTCGCCTGCCCCGCGTTTTTTTGTTCCAGGGTGCTTCTTACCATTACCGGCGCCGGGAGGTCTAAAGTGCTCTGATTTTTTATATCGGCAACTTTTACACCGTTAATATCCGTTGCATATAGATTGGCCGATAAAACAAAAGTTAAAAAAGTATATACGGTCGCTTTCATTTTCAACCTCCGTAGAATAACTGGTTTGTATATTTTATATTTATATACCTTATAATTACAGGGTCCTAAGGGTAACGCGCCCATAGGTCTTTTGCCGCACGGCTGTCTAAGAAAATTGGCGGGCGGCGGGCTGCAAGTTCGGGGTCCTGCCAGCCATGGGGCCCATCGGGAACGCCGCTTTCTCATTTTTATATAATAACTCTGTGAATATTCTTGAGATACTGCTTATAGCTATAGGTCTTGCTCTGGACGCTTTTGCCGTTTCTATAGCAGGCGGCGCCACTATGAAAAAGCTTGAGATGAAAAATGCTCTCAAGATGGGGCTGTTTTTCGGCGGGTTTCAGGCCATAATGCCGGTTATCGGATGGCTGGCCGGTATCGGGATGAAAAGTTTTATAACCGGAGTTGACCATTGGATAGCTTTCGGTCTGCTGACTTTGATCGGCGGTAAAATGATCTATGAGGCTATGAAGATAAAGCCGGAAGAAGAAAGCGGTCCCGGAAGCCGGCCTTTTGATACCGGCATGCTGTTCATACTAGCCGTGGCCACTTCAATAGACGCGCTGGCGGTGGGAATTACATTTTCGGTGTTGAGTGTTTCCATTATCCTGCCCGCGCTGGTTATCGGTGGCGTGACCTTTGTCATGTCTGTGACGGGGGTACGGCTTGGTGTTAAGGGCGGGCACTTCTTTGAGAATAAAATAGAGGTGGCCGGCGGCTTAATTCTTTTTGGTATAGGGCTTAAAATCCTTCTTGACCATTTGAGAGTCTTTTAATAAGGTTAGCATTTACCTCTTAAACACCGCTTTGCATTCATATCTTCGCTTACGCCTATAGACAGCGACAAAAATTGACAAACTCCGGGGTTTTGTCATATATTTTATATGAGGCCGTTTGATGCGAACGTCACAGCCTCAGAGCCGCAATTATTATTCGATGGGCAGTTTTAGCCACCTCACGGCCCGAACTTAAATTCATAAATTTATTTGTATAGGCAGTTGCACTACTATGCTTTTCTCCGTCGTTTCCGTCGTCGTTCTATTATTTAGCGCGCTTCTGGCGCTCATTTTTAACCGCAGCGCCCTGAAAACTTCGGCCGTTGGAGCTTCAGGAGCTGTGATCGCATCCCTTACGGGTCTTATCCCGGTTGTTAAAACACTTATCGTTCCCGCCAGAGAAACCCTCTCCTTGCCCTGTTCTTTACCTGTCGGGTCTTTTAGTTTCGTCCTGGACCCGCTGGCCGCATTCTTTCTGGTTCCAGTTTTTATTCTTACCGCCGCCGCCGCGCTCTACGGGGTGGATTATCTCAAACAATTTGACGGCAAAAAACCGTTGGGTCTGGCTTGGGCCATGTTCAATGTCCTGAGCGCTTCTATGGTGGTTGTGATCCTGTCAGCCGATGCTGTCCCTTTCCTGATAGGATGGGAGGCGATGGCTGCGGCCTCGTTCGCGTTGGTGATCTTTGAGCACGAGAAGTCCCAGGTTCGCAAAGCCGGCATTATATATCTGGTCGCCGGCGGCGCCGGCGCGCTGTTTCTGCTGGCCATGTTCGCCCTGTTTGGCATAGGATCGGATTCGCTGGCTTTTTCAAGCTTTACCCGGCCGGCTGGCGGCCTGGCCTCCGTCGCTTTCCTGTGCGCTATAATGGGTTTCGGGCTGAAAGCCGGTTTTGTCCCGCTGCACATCTGGCTGCCGGAGGCGCATCCCGCTGCGCCCAGCCACGTCTCCGCCGTTATGAGCGGAGTGATGATAAAGATGGGCATATACGGTCTTATGCGTGCGCTCCATTTTCTGACCCCCTGGCAGCCGTGGTGGGGCTGGCTGTTGATAACCATCGGTGTGGTCTCGGGTCTGCTTGGCGTTATCTTTGCCCTGGCCCAGCATGATCTCAAACGCCTCCTGGCTTACTCCAGCATCGAGAACATAGGCATAATTACCCTTGGTCTGGGGATCGGGGTGCTGGGCGTTGTCAAAGCTATCTACCCGTTGGCGGCCCTTGGTTTTGCCGGCGCTCTTCTTCACGTAGTCAATCACGCCCTTTTTAAGGGGCTGCTTTTTATGGGCGCCGGCGCGGTTCTCCATGCCGCCGGCACTGCCGAGCTTGAGGCTTTGGGCGGGCTTTCAAAAAAAATGCCCCGTACCGCCGTCTATTTCCTTGTAGGCGCGGCAGCAATAGCGGGTCTGCCGCCGCTTAACGGTTTTGTAAGCGAGTTTTTTATCTGCTTCGGAGCTTTTACGGCTCTGCGGGCCCCGATCCAGACGGCCACTGGGGCCGTTCTGACGATAGCGGTCATGGCGGCCATTGGCACGCTGGCTTCCGCGTGTTTCGCCAAGGCTTTCGGCGCCGTTTTTTTGGGCAAATCGCGCTCATTAAAATGCGCGGCTGTTCATGAGGCCGGGCCATGGATGGGTTTCGCCATGGGTGTATTAGCCGCCGCCTGCGTCTTCATCGGTTTCGCCTCGCCTTTGCTGGTAGCTCCGCTCTCCGCCGCTATCGCCTGTGGTTTCGGTCCCAGGCTGGGGCTTGAATTCAGCGCCGCCGCAGGCATCCCGCTTTTATATATCAGTGCCGGCGCTTTAACGCTGGCGGCGGTGCTGGCGCTTATAACCGTTTTTCGTAAATTTCTGCTCCGCGGGCGCAAGCCGGCCGCAGGGCCAACCTGGGATTGCGGCTACGCCGCCCCATCGGCCAGAATGCAATACGGCGCTTCATCCTTCGTACAACCGCTGACGGATTTTTTTCAGCCCATGCTGAGGACCCAACGCCATTATAGCGGGCTCAAAGGATTTTTCCCGGCCGGAGCGGATTTTCATACCGAGGCCAATTCCGTATTCTATAACCATCTCTATGCCCCGGCCGCGAATTTGATCAAGCGCCTGGCTTTCAGGTATTCCTGGCTTCAGCACGGCCGCCTTCAGCTTTATATCCTCTACATAGTCGTGGCCCTCATCGCGCTGCTGGTGTGTAAATTATGAAAGTTGTCGCACAATATCTGATGGTCCTGACGCTCTCTCCCCTGCTGCTGGGCGTCATAAACCGCGTCAAAGCTTTCTTCGGAGGCAGGAAAGGGATTCCCCTTTTTCAACTTTACCGCGACCTGTTCAAGTTGTTGCATAAGACTCCGGTCTACAGCCGCAGCACCACCTGGTTGTTCAGGGCCGGTCCTATCGTAGGGTTGGGGGCGGTGTTATGCGCGCTCGCCATCGTTCCTTTCTCCGGCAGACACTCCTTCCTTGCCTTCGACGGTGACCTCATCCTGATGGTGTATTTACTGGGGCTGGCCCGCTTCGCCACCGTGCTGGCCGCCCTGGATACGGGATCCAGTTTCGAGGATATGGGCGCCAGCCGCGAGGTTCAGTTCGCGGTGTTCGCGGAGCCGGCTTTCTTCCTGGCCCTGGCGGCTTTGGCCCGGGGCACGGGACAACTTTCGCTGTCGGCCATGTTCGCCGGCCTCACGCCCGCCGTCTGGCAGAGCGCGGCCTCCGTACTGGCGCTTGTTACTGCCGCCCTGTTTATAGTTTTTCTGGCAGAGAACTCGCGCGTGCCGGTGGATGATCCCAATACTCACCTTGAGCTGACAATGATACATGAAGTGATGGCGCTGGACCACAGCGGTCCGGACCTGGCTTTCATTCTTTACGGCGCGGCTTTAAAGCTGTGGGCATTGGGCGCGCTCATCTCCTGCGCGGTCCTCCCCAGGCATTCCGCTTCCTGGTTTGTGGATTCTGGACGGTTCATCCTTATGATGTTCGTCCTGGCCGCGGCTGTGGGAGTACTGGAATCCATAATAGCCAGACTGCGGTTCTTGAAGGTGCCTTACCTGCTGTTCACGGCTTTCTCGTTCTCGGTATTAGCATTGATGTTTCAGGCGGCGAGATAGAGGAGCATTTGAGGCGCTAAGGGTAGGCAAGAGATCTAACCATGCATACTACTACGGCTGAACTTATAATAGTGGCTATAATACTTCTGGACCTGTCCTTGGCGGTTTCCGGGTCTTTGGCGGCCTGTATACGGCTTGCGGCCGCGCAGGGAGTCATTGCGGCTATTCTGCCGCTCCTGGCGGGTTCAGGCGCCCCGGAAAGCCGGGCCATAATATTTTCCTCGACGGTCATTTTGCTCAAGGGCGTTATCTTCCCGTGGTTGCTGACCAGGGCCCGCGTGAAGGCCAACGCGCGCAAGGATGTTGAGCCATTCATCGGCTATCCCGCTTCCATAATCCTGTGTCTCGGCGCGTTTGCCGCGGCTTCATGGCTTGGCACCCGCCTGCCCCTGCCTGAGACTACCCGCGTGGCCTGGATAGTGCCGGCGTCGCTGGCCACCATCTTTACCGGTTTCCTGCTTATCACCACACGCGCCAAGGCTATCACACAGGTATTGGGCTACCTGGTCATAGAGAACGGTATCTATGTTTTCGGTTTGGCACTGTTCGTGGAACAGCCGCTGATGGTGGAGCTGGCCATACTCCTGGATATCTTTGTGGCGGTGTTCGTTATGGGCATCACGATCTTCCATATCAGCCGCGAATTCGACCACATCGACACCGACGAACTCTCGCAGTTGAGCGACTGGCATCCGCAGCGGGACGGTGAGGCGGAATGATAATTCTCCTGATGCTGGTTCCGTTGCTGGCCGGTTTATCGGCCTTCCTTATTTCGGACGACGGGCGCAGGCGCGGTTTACTTGTCTCCGCTTCCGCTCTGCACCTTGCCCTCACCATTTTAGTTTTTGTCGCGAGGCCGGAAATAATCCCGGGCGACTGGTTCGGTCTGGACGCTTTGGGCCTCCTGTTCCTGGGTATAACCTCGGTCTTGTTCTTCGGCGCGTCGGTTTACGCGGTCAAATACCTTTCGTTCGAGAAATACGATCCCGGCGAAGATTCAGATGAAGGCTTCATCTTTAACAACCAACCCGAAGCCGTGTTCATCGGCTGCCTTTTATTGTTCCTGTCGGCCATGACGGCGGTCACGGTCAGCCGCCACCTCGGAATGCTCTGGGCCGCCGTGGAAGCCACGACGCTGCTGAGCGCGCCGCTCATTTATTTTCACCGCCATAAACGTTCGCTGGAGGCTACCTGGAAATACCTGCTCATCTGTTCGGTTGGTATCGCCCTGGCATTGATGGGCAACCTGTTCCTTGGGGCGGCCGGTATCAAGGCAGGGGCGGGCCTGGATCTCGAATCTCTGCTGTCCAAGGCGGCGGCGCTGGATCCCGCCTGGGTTAAGGCCGCTTTTCTGTTCCTCTTTGTCGGCTACGGCACCAAGATGGGGCTGGCGCCTTTCCACACCTGGCTCCCCGACGCGCATAGCGAGTCTCCGGCCCTGGTTTCGGCTTTGCTTTCGGGCGCGCTTTTGAACTGCGCCTTCCTAGGCATCCTGCGCGCGGCTCAGGTTTGCGCGGGGGCGGGTCTGGCTGGGTTTACCGGGGACATATTTATACTCTTCGGTCTCCTGTCCCTTATGACTGCGGCATTGTTCATATTGGGCCAGAGGGATTATAAGCGCATGCTGGCTTATTCAAGCATAGAGCATATGGGCATACTTTCTCTGGGCGTCGGATTGGGAGGCGGGGCGGTGTATGGCGCGCTTTTGAACTCCGTCGCGCATTCGCTGACCAAAGCCGGGCTCTTCTTTGTCTCAGGCGTGATCCTGGCAGCTTATAAGACCAAGCATATTTCAGAAGTTAAAGGCCTGTTCCGCCGCCTTCCCAAAACCGGTGTCCTATGGCTGGCCGGATTTTTCCTGATCACCGGCACACCGCCGTCCGGCATCTTCCTGGGTAAATTGATGATCCTTAAGGCAACTTTAGCGGGCGGGCATTATGTTGCGGCAGCTGCGTATCTTTTTTTCCTTGCGGTAGTTTTCGCCGGTCTGGGCCGTATTTTCCTGGAGATGACTTTCGGAGAGGCGCCCCAGGCCGGGACCTCCGGTAAACTGCCGGGCGAATCCAGGCAAATGCTTATCCCCGCCGCATGTTTTTTCGTTTGCGTGATCATCCTGGGCCTGTATATGCCCGGCTGGCTTAGCGACACCATTGCCGGTGCGCAGCGTCTGATTGGGGGCGCTGTATGAACGGGCCGAAGTTATTGAATCACCTGGAATCGTACGGGTTTGAGACTTTGGCGGCGCTCGATCCGGGCGTGTTTTACAGGGTCGCATCCGAACGCATTAGGGCCGGCGGCCGGGCGGTGGCCTATTTCGGCCTGCCTGAAGAAGGCGGCACTTGTCTCGTCCTGATACTGGGATTTGACTCCGAGCGCCGTCTGGAAGCCATGTCGGTTTCCGTAACGGATTCTTTCCATTCGCTTACGTCCGAATTTCCCCAGCTGCACCTGTTCGAACGCGAGATCTCCGAACAGAACTGTCTTGAGGCCAAAGGCCATCCGTGGCTTAAGCCTGTCAGGTATCCGTTAAAGTCCGGTTCGCCGGTCGCGCCGGGCACGACAGATTTTTTTCAAGTCCACGGCAGTGAAACGCATGAAGTGGCCGTAGGTCCGGTGCACGCGGGTATAATAGAGCCGGGCCATTTCAGGTTCCAGTGCCACGGCGAACTGGTCTTCCACCTTGAGATAGCGCTCGGTTACCAGCACCGGGGCATAGAGCGCCGGTTGATCGGCGGCCCGGATAAATTGACCAGGCATTACATGGAAACCCTGGCCGGAGACACAACTATAGGACATGCGACGGCTTATTGCCGGGCCGTTGAAACCCTTTCAGACTCAAAAATCCCCCCCCGGGCGGAGATTTTGCGCGCCATCATGCTTGAACTTGAGCGGCTGGCCAACCACACGGGAGACCTGGGCGCTCTGGCCGGAGATGTGGCCTATCTGCCAACCGCCTCTTTTTGCGGCAGGTTGCGCGGCGATTTACTTAATATGACCGCCCTGATCTGCGGCAACCGTTTCGGCCGCAGCATGATTGTTCCGGGCGGGACGGCTTTCGACATCGACCCCGCCCTGGCAAAAGAATTAAAACTCAGGCTCGATGCTGCTTTCAAGGATGTGAAAAATGCCGCCGGCCTGCTGTGGAGCACTTCCTCGGTCATGGAACGCTTTGAGGGTACGGGGCTGGTTTCAAAAGAGACCGCAATAGCTTTGGGGCTGGTCGGGCCAGCCGCCAGAGCGTCCGGAGTGCGGCTGGATACCCGGCATAGTTTCCCGGTAGGCGCCTATAAGTTAAAAGCCGTTTTGCCCGCGGACGCACCGGAAAGCGGAGATGTTTACGCCAGGGCTTATATGCGCTGGCTTGAGATAAAGCGGTCCTATGAATTGATAAACGATTTTTTGTATTCTCTTCCCGGCGGCCCTATTTTTATTGAGCCGGGCGCAATGAGAGCGGAAAGATTTGTGGTATCCCTTAACGAAGGCTGGCGCGGCGAGATCTGCCACGTTGCGGTGACGGACGCGGAAGGCAGGTTTCGTTATTATAAGGTGAAGGACCCGTCGTTCAATAATTGGCAGGGACTGGCGATGGCGCTGCGCGGCGGCCAGATATCTGATTTTCCGCTCTGTAATAAGAGCTTTAACCTCTCGTACTGCGGACATGATTTGTAGCGAACGCGGCGGGAGGCGGCGCGGCGTTCTTAGGAAATTTATGTTCAAAGCATTGATCGGAAGACTTAAGCAGGGGTATCGGACCATGGATTTCCCCTCGGCGGAGATAAAACTGCCGCCCCGGTTCCTCGGGATGCCGGGAATCCGTCACGCAGCCTGTAAAGGCGGCTGCGCTAAATGCGTCGGCGTCTGTCCGACCGGAGCCATCACCCTGCTTGCCGAAAAGCCGGTTCTGGATCTTGGGCGCTGCATTTTCTGCGGCAAATGCGCGGAGCTTTGCCCAGGGGTCTTTAAATTCAGCGGAGAATACCGGTTGGCCGCGCGCGAGCGGAAGGAATTATTCCGAGGTGACGAAGTAGTGAAACGGACGCGGACGCTGGATTCGGAGATGAAAAGGATTTTTGGGCGCTCGCTGAAGCTAAGGCAGGTAAGCGCCGGAGGGTGCGGCGCGTGCGAGGCGGACTGTAACGTGCTTCAGACCCTTACTTATGATCTTGGGCGGTTCGGTGTCCAGTTTGTAGCCTCGCCCAGGCATGCCGACGGGCTTTTGATAACCGGCCCGGTCACTCAAAATATGAAACTGGCGCTCCGGAAGACTTATGACGCGACTCCGACTCCGAAGATAGTTATAGCGGCGGGCGCATGCGCCATTTCCGGCGGCATTTACTCCGGGCATCCAGAGACCGCCGGCATCCCGGAAGAAATCCCTATTGACCTCTACCTGCCCGGCTGCCCGCCTCACCCTCTTACTATCCTTGACGGAATACTTCGCCTTTTAGGCAGAATAGAATAATTACCGTGTTTTGGCGAAGAGCAGTTCGTCTATGGGCTTTCCATCTTTCAGGATATTCTTGCGCAGTTTTCCCTCAAACTTGTAGCCGGCCTTTTGCAGAACGCGGGATGACGCCTTGTTGAACGGAAACACATAGGCATAGACTCTGCGCAGGCCCAGTTTGGCGAAGGCGTGTCTGGTAAGCAGTTTTACGGCTTTAGTGGCGATTCCGCGCCCCCAGTAGTTTTCCCCCAGCCAATAGCCTATCTCTGCACTGTGTCCATTCACCTGGCTGAGTCCGATGCCTCCGGACGCTTCACCGTTTATCGCTATAGCTAAGTGGAACTGGGACTTGTCTTTTTCTTTATCCAGTTTGAGATTCAGCTCAATCCAACTCCGGGCCGCTTTCATATCGTACGGGTAAACAATGTGCAGAGTGTTACGCGCTATTTTTATGTTGTTTATGTTTTTGGCAACTGAAAGTTCATCGCCTTTTTTAAAAGGCCGCAGGATAAACTTTTTCGACCTGATTGTAATCATCAAAAATTCACCGTCCGGACCCGGCAGGCGCCAAGTCGGCGGATGCCAGAAGTTTTTTGTAGCGCGCCAACGGCTCTTCAAGGCCTTTGATCGCCGTGGCCCAGAAAGCCGGATCGCCGATGTCGGCTCCGAGGCTTCTTTTAGCCACGTTTTCCGCGGCGTCCGAGCCGGTCAGGCGCAAAAATGCCTCGTACTTGGGCAGGAAGGCCGCTCCTTCGGTTTTGAACAACTTGAACAGTGTTGCCGCCATAAGAAAGCCGAAGGTATAGGGGAAGTTATAGAAAGAAACTCCGGTCATATAGAAATGCAGTTTTGAGGCCCAGAACATGGGATCCTCTCCGCCGGATTCCAGCGCATCGCCGAAAATACGTTTCTGCGCCTGCGTCATCAACTCTTTCAGCCGTTGCACCGGCACTTCCCCTTTCTGACGCTCCTCGTGGAACGCCTTTTCGAATTCAAAACGCACTGTGATGTCCAATATCGTAACGGCGGCGCCGGTAAGGTATTCGTCCAGCATGATCAGTTTCTGCGCTTCGCTTACCACGGGATCGGTCTGTATGCCGTCGGCAAGGAGATGCTCTCCGAAAATAGATGCGGTTTCAGCCAGCGTCATCGGATATTCCTGCGCCCAGGGGCGCATATCCTTAAGCAAATGGCCGTGCCAGGCGTGGCCTATTTCGTGGGCGATGGTGTTGACGTCCCCCAGCGAGCCGTTAAAGGTCATATATACGCGGCCCTCTTTTGTCAGACCGGATCCCGTGCAAAAGGCTCCGGGGCGTTTGCCGCCGCGGGCCTCGCTTTCCAGCCAGTGATTGGCGAGGAAATCTTTATAAAACCGTCCCAAGGCCGGATAGACCCGCTCGAATGCCGCCGTGACTTTGCCGGAGCCTTCTCCCCAGGTGTAAAGTTTTGAATCTTTCACCGGAAGCGGCGCTTCGCGTTCGAAGAACGCTATTCCCTTACGGCCCATGGCTGCGGCTTTTACGCGCAGGATCTCGCGCACCGGTTCTATGTTCTTATGTACGGCGGCGTACATGGCGTCCAAAGTGCGGCGTTTTATGCCGGCCCCGAATAGCGCCTGGTCAAGGAAATGCGCCACCTTGCGGCGCTTGTAAAGCGTAAGGCGCGTGCCGGAGATGGCATTCAGCGCCGCGGCACAGGGATCCTCTATGGAGGCCCAGGCTTTGTTGCCGCCTTCAAAAGCGGCGCGGCCGACTTTACGGTCCGCGTCCGACATAAGGGCGCGCCAGCGCGAGATGGGCAGGCGCTCTTTGCGTCCGTCCGGCCAGATCATTTCGAATTCAAGTTTTGAGGAGATCTTGTTGTAGAGCCGGGTCCAGGACTGGAAGCCGTCCACTCCCAGGTCCGCTGCCAGTTTTTCTTCGGCCGGGGGCATGGTGTGCTTCGCCTGCTCGCGCACGCGCTTCAGCGAATGGGCCACGCCTTTCAATTTTTCGCGTTTGATGAAGGCGGAGAAAATCTTTTCGGGAACATCTTTGAACGCCCGCAGCATATCCACGGCGAACTTGGAATATTCCGCGTGTATAGAATAAAGTCCGGCGCTTTCCGCCGCATATTCGTCCTTGTCCGCGTGGGCCGACTCAAGGCAGGTGACATATGAGAATATGTGTCCAAGGCGCGTCTCTATGTTTTCCGCGTTTAAAAGCAATTTTTCCCACTCATTGGCGGTTTTGGCGGAAAGCGGCGGCAGTTTAGCGGCTTTTTTCTGCATTGAGGCCAGATCCGCGCTTAGCCTGGTTTTAAATTTCAGCATTTCCGGTCCGTTGAACGCGGGGAAATAGCTTGTAAGGTCCCACTGAACGCCCTGTTTATTTGCGGTTATATTCATAGCGCCTCCATGCCGGGATGATTAATGAATAGTCTGCTGAGTCAATTATACCAAAGCTCCGGCTGCCGGAAAATATTTTTTCAGGATCATATGATCAGACAGATTTTTCGGGTTGTTGCGAAGGCCACTGGTACGCAGGAAAATCGAAAGTAGATTTTCCTGCAAGGCCTTTTAGGCCCTTGACAAGGTTCTGGGAAGTTGTATAATTTGGATAAGGAATACTAATTATGAAACTTCTTGCCTCTCTTTTGTTAATCTTTGCCGGCGGAGCCTATGCGGCCGAACGTCCCATGCAACTGGAGTCGGTCGGCCTTGAAAACATCAGCGACATGTTTATGCCCCCCGTAAGTCCGGCCGTGTCTCTCCTTATTAAAGCGGAGCCCGTACAACCTGAAGAACGCTACTTTAACGCCTATATTCTTAAGGCCGTAGATTACCTGTACTCAAAGTACGGGCTGCGCGGTTATGATATAAATTCCATACTCACTCACGACATAAAATACCACACTTACGGAGTGATCCCCGCCAGGCACGCTCCTCTCACTATGTGCGTGGCCGCACAAATGGAGGTAATACTTACCGCATACGAAATATATTCACGGGCGACCGGAGATTATTCTGTTTATGCCTACCTCCCCAAGAGCAGTTTTGAGGGATTGAGTGTCACCGATATTAAGGGGCATATCTGGGTTAATCCTAAATTCAACGCCAATGGTACCGCGGACGCTCTGATAAATTTCGGCATGGGCGAACGCCGCACCTTCGAAAATCTCAAACCAGGGGATTTTGTAAATATCAACCGTACAACCAAGACCGGTCACGCCGTGACTTTTATCGCATATATTAATAGTACCGGCAAAGTTCTGCCCAAGTATGATCCGGCCAGTGTTGTCGGCTTCAAGTATTTCTCGTCCCAGGGCCTCTTAGCAGCGGGCAAAGGCGGCTTTGACTATAGGTATGCCGTTTTCAGCGTGTTCGGTTGCCCTGAAATGCCGTATAAGCGCGACTGCAACGTTATCTATTCTGCCGACCAGAAGATGCTTAATACCGGCACGATGACGAGCCCCAAATTTTGGACCCATGTTGCTCCGAAGATCGACGCCGATACGGCGGCGGATACCGTGCTTAATCCTGATTTTTTTGACGGTATCACCACGGACGATTGACGCCTTCTAAAACTCCGGCCGCAGATATAATACCCGAAAATTATTGTTGAGAGCGTCTTGCATGGCGCAGCGCTATGCGGAAGGATATTTATGGGCATTTCCTCCGGGTCCGGGACTGAGAAATACGGGAAGGCTGATAGGACAGCGTAACGCATAAATTTGTAGGATATGCGTATGGAATGGTATATCGGACTGGTGACGGCATACCCTATCAGTACGGCGATGGTTCAATTCGCCGTGCTGGGAACTCTCGGCGACATGGTCTCAAAATGGCTGATCGCGCGCAGGCTTTTTATGCCGTTCAGCCCGCGCATGACCGCTTTGAAGATGCTTGAATGGGCGGTTCTGGCCATCTGCATCAAATATGCTTTTGTTGGATTTAATGGTTTTATAGACGGTTTAGCGGGCCATGGGATGACGCCGGAGTTAGGAAGGCTGGGCAGGGCTTTGGCGATATCCGTTTCTATGAATCTGCAGTTCGGGCCGTTCCTGGTCATCGCGCACCGCTTATTGGACAACGCTATAGTCCGGAAAAGTAACTGGGTCAATCTGGACAAAGGGATGCTTTCCCTCCTCTGGTTCTGGATACCGGCCCACACCGTGACCTTCATTCTGCCGAAACCTTTTCAGATAGGCTTGGCGGCCATCTGGTCCACAACCCTTGGCCTGATCCTCGGCTTCTACAACCGCCGGGAATCATGAAAGACCTTACCACCGGCCCGGAAGGGCGCCTCATCTGGAACTTCACCGTGCCGATGCTCATCGGCAATGTTTTTCAGCAGTCCTATAACGTGATAGACAGCGTAATCGTCGGCCGGGCCATAGGCAAATCCGCCCTGGCGGCGGTGGGCGCCAGTTTTCCGATACTATTCCTGCTTGTCGCGCTTATCATCGGTGTGACGATGGGTTTTTCGATCCTCATCTCACAGTATTACGGCGCGAAGGACATGGCCAAAGTCCGCAGGGCCATAGATACCTCATACATTTTCCTTTTCTTCGCCTCGCTCGCCGCGACCGTGATCGGAATGAGCGCCTCCGAACCTATTCTGAGGTTTTTGAAGACGCCGCAAGAGATCATGCCGCAGGCCGTGACCTTCCTGCGCATCATGTTCGCCGGGATACTGTTCCTGTTCGGATATAATTCCATAACCGCCGTGCTGCGCGGCCTGGGCGACTCCAAGACACCCCTCTATTTTCTGATCGTTTCCACTATTCTGAACGTTATCCTGGTCATGCTGTTCGTGCTGGTTTTTAAATGGGGTATAGCCGGCTCCGCCTGGGCGACGGTGCTGGCGCAGTCGGTTTCGTTCATTATGGGGGTTGTTTATCTGAACAGGACTCACCCGGTGCTTAACTTCCGTCTGAAAGGCCTCCAATTCGATCGGAAGATATTCAGGAAAAGTCTGGCCATAGGCCTCCCCACAGGCATACAACAGGTGATGGTGGCCGCCGGTATGATGGCGCTTTCGCGTATAGTTAATGGTTTCGGCACCGACGCTATAGCCGCTTTTACAGCGGCCGGGCGCGTGGATACTTTCGCCGTGATGCCCGCCATGAACCTTTCGGCCGCCATTTCCACTTTCGTGGGACAGAATATCGGCGCCGGAAGAATGGACAGGGTTAAGCACGGTCTCAAAGCCGCGCTTATGATCTCAGGCGTCATTTCTTTGTCCACAACTCTGGCTATCATTCTTTTCGGCTGGCATCTGATCTCCATGTTCAGTTCCGACCCGGCGGTTATCGCTATAGGGACTCGCTATTTGTTTATCGTTGGCGGTTTCTATCTGGTTTTTTCAAGCATGTTCATCATCACCGGGGCGCTGCGCGGCGCCGGGGACGCCTTTATTCCCATGCTGATCACTATCCTCGCGCTATGGATGATCCGCATACCGGTTTCCGTCTGGCTATCGGCCAGACTGGGGACGGATGGAATTTGGTGGGGCGTTCCCATCGCCTGGACCGTCGGGTTGCTGCTTTCCGGGGCCTATTATAGGACCGGCCGTTGGAAACGCAAAGGAATAGTCAGAGTCCCATTATCAGCGTCCATAGATTCCGAAGGCGAAGAAGCTGAATGGAACGTTTCTAAATTCTAAATAAAACCGGTTGTGTGTAAATAGAAACCCCCCTCTTCCCCCTGTACAGGGTGAAGAGGGTTTCTCAGGATCATCAGGCGTTAACCGATCTTTTACTGAATCGAAGGTTTTTCAGGGACCACGAAGATGGCTATTATATAGGCTATGAGGCCCGGGATGAAAGCCGTGAAGGCCACAAGGAAGATATAGCCGATCCTTAGTAGTACCGGGTCCACGTCAAAGTATTCGCCCAATCCGCCTAGGATCCCGGCGAATACCTTGTTTTCCCTGCTTCGGTAAAGTTTTTTCATAATTAGACCCTCTCAGATATTTGTAAATCATTTTACAAGAAATTCCGTCGTGTCGCTATTATTCTTGTCCGATGGCGGCGGAGGAGGCGCTTCCGGGAGCCGGGCTTCTTCTTGGGCTTCCAGTTCGGCCCGCAAGGCCGCCGGCATGAAGTCTCGCTCGGTGTATTTTCGCTTTTTAGCGGGAGGAGGCGGAGCGGGCTGCGGGCGGGCTATTTGTTCAGGCTCAGGGGTTGTTTTCGCTTTGGCATTCCTGCGGAAAAATTTACTAAAACATGAGGAAATAAAGGATATGGCGGCAAAACTAAGAAATATTATGGCAAAAAACTGAACTGACTGGCCGAAAGCTACTTTTACCGGCGAAGAACCGGTCAGATCGGAAATCGTAAGGAGCTCGCCAAAGGCAAGCATTCCCAGCCCTATCAGGAGATTTATCCACCAGGGTAGTTTTATAATGGGAACAAGTGGAGACTCTCGCATAAATTCTGCATGTAGGTACGGGCGTGTATTCCCGGTGAAAGCGGCGCCTATTTGCTTATCTTTCCTCTCCCCGCGCCGCTTTTTCAATAACTATAATTATAACAAAAGCCGCTGGAATAATGCCGCAGGGTTTTAAACTGCTATAATATGCGGAATCGCCGCGCATATCCTTATGAAAAAGATCTTTTTGCTGCTATTTCTCCTTCCTCTTTCCCAGGGGCCGGTCGTCCGGGCTCAGGAAAGCGTGCAAAAACGCGTGGGCAACCTTGAGAACAGGGTAGATAAAGTAGAGGACCGGGTGACTACCCTTGAAAAGATCCAGAACCAGGCGCCGGCCGCGGCGGACCCGGAAAGTCTGAAAATCCAACCGCTGACGGTTAATCTTATAAGCAAAAAGCAGGTTATAGGGTCCGGGCAGATCGGTATTAAAATGGTATTGGAATTCAAGAATCTTACCGGATACGGTATAAAAGGCTTTTCCGGCGCTTTGGTTTTTAAACCCGAAGGCGGAGATATATATACCCGAAGAATATCCTACACCCATCCCATAGGGTCGGACGACACCGCAAAAATAGAATTGATAGTTACCAGCGGTCAGACCAGGCAATACCTCAAGTTTGTAAAAGCCAAAGTCGTCAAAGTTGTCCTTATCAACCAAAAACTCTTTTGACCGTATCCCGCGCCGCAGAATCGGCGCAAAAAAACCGCCCGATAAGGGCGGTTTTTACAGCGGGCGGTCTTCAGCTTTCAGCCAGGTTCCCATTCCCGGCTTGATCCTGAATCCGTCAACTACTGAGAGTCACGCAAGTAATGTCCTATCTAGCCGACAGATTTTGGAGCGAAACAAGGAATGAGGAGCGTGGCGTAGCTGTGCTACGCGAGCGACGAATGACGAAGTTGCAGCCCAAAAGCGGCCGGCCCTTTCCCGAAGGGAAAGGGAAGCTTGCCTTCGAGCGGTTGCTTCGTTGCTTCTCACTCACAGGCCACAGGCCTGCTCGTTCGTCGCGCCTCGCATCCATCTCGAACTCAAGCTTCTAGATAGGACATTACTTGCGTGATTCTCAGTAACGGATTCCCTTTTAATATTTTTTGTTCGGCAGCTTTCTGCGGCCCATGCGGAAGCTGGTTAGAAGGTTTTTCCCGCCTTTGCCTTTAAGCGCTTCCTGGTTCTTCTCAAAAAGTTCGGCGCCGGCGCTGAACTTTTCGGTAACGATGTCGGGATGCGTGGCGACTGAAATCTTTATACGGCTCAGGTTCTCTATGGCGCGCACATCGCCGCCCTGTCCCGGCGTGGCCAGGGAGATGGCGCGGCCCGAATGCCCCGCCCTGCCGGTGCGCCCGATGCGGTGCACATAGTTATCATATTCGTCGGGCAGGTCGTAGTTGATGACTAGTTCTATGCCGGCCACGTCTATGCCGCGCGCGGCGATATCGGTGGCTACTAGGATGCGGTATTTCCCGGTCTTAAAGCCCTCAAGCGCTTCTTTACGCTGGTTCAGAGAACGGTCGGAATGTATTTCGGCCACGCTGTGGTGCATGCGTTTCAGCATTTCAGCCACCCGCGCGGCATCGTAGCGGGTGCGCACGAACAACAATACGCTGCCCCAGTATTTGTCCAGGATCTTGCCGAGCATGGCCGGTTTTACGGACTTGCTGACGATGTAAAGTTCATGTTCCACGTTGGCCGCCGCGGTACCGGCCCGCGCCACTTCCACGCGAACGGGCATTTTCATATTCTTTCCGGCCAGTTTCATGATCTCATCGGGCATGGTGGCGGAGAAAAGCATGGTCTGGCGGTCCTTGGGCAGAGCCGCGATCACGCGGTTAATCTGTGGGGCGAAGCCCATGTCGAACATCCGGTCCGCTTCGTCCAGGACCAGGATGCCGACGTCGCTGACCTTTACCGTGCCCTGGCCCATGTGGTCCAGGAGCCGGCCCGGGGTGGCGATTAAAATGCGCGGATTATGGCGCAGTTCGCGTATCTGGCGGTCGATGTTCTCGCCGCCGATAAGCACTACGCTGCTCATCCCCATTCTCGGGGCGAACTGCTGCATCACTTCGTGTACCTGGATCGCCAGCTCCCTGGTGGGCAGGAGTACAAGGCCTTTGCCGCGCCTGGCGGCCAGTTGCTGTATCATGGGGATGGCGAAAGCGATGGTTTTGCCGGTGCCGGTCTGGGCTATGCCCACCACGTCCTTGCCTTCGGTCGCGGATGGTATGGCCTGCGCCTGTATGGGGGTTGGGATGGTGAAATGAAGCTGGTCCAGGACGTCGAGCAGTTTCGGCGCTATGCCGAGGCCGTAGAATCCGGATTCTTTGTCTTTCTCCGCGCTCTTTACCGGGGAGATGCTGAAGATGTTGCGTGTCAGTTCTTTCAGGAATTTCTTCATATTTACAATTATCTCATAATTTAGCGGACAGTTAAAGTTAGCGCGACGTTCCGCGCGGTTATCGTTTTTTTGTCCCGATGAACCGCGAGAACCAGCTGCCTTGCCCGGACGATTTCTTTACTTCTCCGCTCGGCGCTTCGCTGCTTGTCCTCCGTGGGCCTCTGGACGGGCCCCGGCGCTGGTCATAACGTCCGCTGGACGGACCCTCTCCCTCAAAATAGGCGGAACTGGTTACCCGGCCTCCGGAGTTTCCGCTGCCTGAGCGGAGCGGCCGCCTGGTTTCCGGCCTGCCTGATCCGCCCGATCCGGGTCTGCGGCCGGGGGCGGCGCTGCCGCTGCTTCTCCCGGCCTCCGGGAAAGATTTATGCGCGGGCCTCGGCGCGGAAGGCGGGCGCTGGTAACCGGCTCCGGGGCGGACGCGCCTGTTGCCGGGACCGCCCGGTCTTTGTCCTGACGCGGGGGCTGGAGGCGTGTGGCTGTGGAACCTGGCCGGCGGCATATCCGGGTGGACTATTACAGGCAGCGGCATCCGTATAAGTTTCTCGATGCTGCGCACTTCCTGCGCCTGGTCGGGGGCGGCGAAAGAAACGGCCCTTCCCCCCTGCCCGGCCCTGCCGGTGCGTCCGATGCGGTGGATGTAATTGTTTTCGTCGTCCGGCAGATCGTAGTTTATGACAAGCTCTATGCCGGTTACGTCTATGCCGCGCGCGGCGATGTCGGTGGCCACTAGGATGCGGTACTTTCCGGCTTTAAAGCCGTCCAGAGCTTCGCGGCGCTGGTTAAGGGAGCGGTTGGAATGTATCTCGGCCGCGTTATGGCCCATCTCGCGTATGCGCAGAGCTATTTTGCGGGCGTTGTGTTTGGTGCGCACGAACATGAGTACGCTTCCCCCGTAAGTCTGCAGAAGTTTGTTAAGGAGATCGGGCTTGGCGTCGCGGTTGACCACGTACAGCTGTTGTTCCACTTTTTCGGCGACCGTGCCCTGTCTGGCTACTTCCACGCGGGTAGGCAGGCGCATGTGCTGGCCCGCCAGTTTCATGATCTCGTCGGGCATGGTGGCTGAGAAGAGCATGGTCTGACGGTCCTTCGGCACGGAGCGCAGTATGCGTTCTATCTGCGGGGCGAACCCCATGTCGAACATGCGGTCCGCTTCGTCCAGCACTATCACTTTTACATCGTTAAGTTTTATGGTGCCTTGTTCCAGATGGTCCTGGAGGCGTCCCGGAGTAGCGATAATAATGCGGGGATTCCGGCGCAGTTCGCGTATTTGTCCGCTTATGCTTTCGCCGCCGATGATCACGCAGCCGCTGAGCCCCATCGCGGGAGCGAACTGCCTGAAGACTTCGCTGACTTGCAGTGCCAGTTCGCGTGTGGGCGTCAGGACCAGGCCTCTGCCGGGCGCCGCGGCCAGCCGCTGTATCATAGGGATGGCGAAAGCGATGGTTTTGCCGGTGCCGGTTTGGGCGATGCCGACGAGGTCTTTGCCTTCGGCCGCATGAGGGATGGCCTGGCGCTGTATGGGAGTGGGGATCTTGAATTTGAGGGCGTCTAATGAGGAGAGCAGTTTAGGGGCGATACCGAGGCCGTAAAAGCCGGTGGCAGCCTCAATTGTTTTAGTTGTCATAACCCCATTATCCCATATATCGACGGTAATAGCGAATAATGGAGGCCCTTACGGCTGCAAGTTCGGGGTTCTGTCGGGGCGGTGGAACGCAAAACCGGCGTCGCGCACACCGTGCGCGCGCCTCCGTTCCTCGGCCTCCGCGCTTCGTATGCTCGGCCTCCGGACGGTTTTGCTAACCCCCCGCCCCGCCAGCTCCCCTCCAATTATCCCCGCCGGCAATGCCCCATATCGTGCGCCGTCACACCATCGCCGCCCCTATCCCGTTTTAAAATATCCATCAAAAGAGGTCGGAGATCCAGCGCAATATTTTCTTTGCGGCAGAAGTACGGCTGGAATCGCTGTGCAGGTCCGTATGAAAAGTCTCCTGCTACCTTTTTAAGATCATCCACAGACATATTATCCATATGTAACAAGCATTTTATTCTGTTTTAAAAAGTCTCCTGGTACCTTTTCCTATGGTCATGGACGATAAATTCGAATGGGCCGAAATTGAGAAAGAGATCTCCAAGGCTCCGGTTGAAATCCAAACGCCGGTGGGTCTTTTCAAGGTTATGCGGAGATAGAATATATTTAGATTACTGTGGCTTGTGCTGGACCGGTAAAATAGAAATAGCTTCCAAACCCTTTAAAATCTTTGGGAGCGATTTTTTCCCCCAACCATCAATAAATAACAATACTTTCCCGTCTTTCATGAAATAAAAGCATGGGGAACTGCTAAAATCAAATTCCGGAAGTCTGCTCGCCTTATAGGCGATATATATACTGGGAAAATCAAACTGTTCCCGCCACCGCAGAATCCCCTTAACATCAAACTTGACCGTTAATAAAGTGCCATACTTCTTAAATACAGGCGCCAATTCAGGGTCCGCCAAAATTGTTTTTATCGCGCGCTCAGCTACGGGGCAACCCGCAGATATTGATACAACTATTTTAGGTCCGGTTTCAAAATGAAGTTCTTTAAGTTCAATTTTTTGCCCGTCGTCAAAAATATCATAAACGGGCCATCGGGCTGCTACGGATTCCGTACTAGTGACTATCGCTTGGGGAATAGCTGGGTAATTTGCGGCTGGGAATTGTTCCCGGATGCCTGCAGCCTTATCAAACATCCTTATGTTGATGTAGGCCCAATACATATCTTCAATGTTGTTTTCGGTATGGTCGTTTCGCCGTACTTTTTCATTGAAAGCGTTTTGCTGCCATCCTATATACTCCAGGTTTTCAGGGAAATAAAAAGTAAGTTTTTTAGAGACATCTTGTAACAGATTTAGTGTTTTAAGAGAATACTTCTTAAGCCGCTTTTCCGAGAAATCTTCTTCTTTCAATTTCCCTGGCACGAAGCCGGACTTTTTTATGCCAAAGTACTGCTGCGACACTTCTTTACGGACTTCATCGGCAATTTTAACGGTCCTGATTTCTGACCGGGAACATCCGACTAGTGTTGCGGTGCAAAGAATATGAAAGCAGAAAGATAGTTTAATTTTCATTTTCAATCTATCAACATAAAGGCCGCTTAAGGTCATCAAAAAAAGTGGATATTTGCCGCTCCGGGGGAAATCCCCCCGGAGCAACTTGTTGCTTTTCTAGTCGTAGTTACTGGGGATTGGGTAGGAAAAGTTTCCTGCTACCTTTTTAAGATCATCCACAGACATATTATCCATATGTAACAAGCATTATATTCTGTTTTAAAAAGTCTCCTGGTAGCTTTTCCTTTTACGCCGGCGGCTGCCAGTTCGGGGGCCTGCCGGGGTCAGTCTTTTTTGCGTTCCCTCGGCCGCCTTCGGGGTCAAAAAAGACTGACACCCGTCACCCCTCCCCTGATACCCGCCGTCCCCGTTCAAAGTTCCCAATTATATTTATCTCCACCCCGTTTAATTCTATAATTAGGACTTTTCATAAGAAATAAGTATAGGTTTAGCCACACTTAGCGCATGCATTTCATGACTTTTTCTTTTCTCACCGGTCAGAGATGCAATGCGTTCATAAATACCTGCCGATTTAATACGCATACTGTTATACCGTTCAACACGGAACCGCCATAATTTATTATGCTCATGCACCTCTTTTTGAAGACTCTCATATAGTTCGGTGGTGTCTTGAATGATATTCTCCATATTATTGCGGAAGGCGGGGCCTTGGACATATTCCATTACCTGCTTAACCAGGTGACTTCGTTCTGTTTTACTAAGATCAAGATTGAATATTTTGACCAGATTCTCTCTCAGAATGCCAATTAATGCCATTGCGCCAGCAGGATTAATGCAAATAACGCCACCCTTTTCAATTGAAAACCCAGTGTTGTTTTTGCTTTTCTTGGCGTTCGTTATTAAAATGCCATACTCCGCATCACGCATTTGACGCGCTTTATAAGTTTGAGTAACGTGTGACTTGCTAAAATGTGCCACTTTTTTCAATTCGTAAACAATCTTGCCCACGATTTTGGATTTATCTTTTATCATGTGAAGAATATCTCCACCTTTGCCTGTATGCTGAAACTCATCTTTTGGAAAAGATTCCCGTAGTTTGGCTAGGAATATCTTTTCATCTAAAAGCCCCAACATTTGTGCAGTCTGATTCTGCTGTGTTTGCTCTTCAAGAGACTGAATTTTTGCTTGCTGTGCCTCGTTCTTTAGGCGCAAGTTTGTTATTTGACCGCTTAGCTTATTCGCCATATCTTTTCGACGGTTTTCTGCCTGATCGCGTTCCCGCTTCATTCGATATCGCTCCCTTTCAAATTTTTCGGAAGTGCTTTTCTCCAGGTTTGCCCTAAATTGGCGCAGACTTCGATTCATTTCCATTTTTTCCGCGCGCTTTGCACGCCCTACCTCACGCTGCAACTTTCGCGTATAATCAGCATTAATTTTTGCTCTCTCTTGCTGAAATTCTTTCTCTTGAGTTCGCATGCTTTTGGCGAGAGCCTTTTTCTGTTCGAAAGTATACTTCTTCTTTTTTTCCTCAAAATCTTGCTTAAGATTTTGCTCGCGCTTATGTAATTCCGCCTCTTTTAATTTTAAGTCGGCAAGCCGTTTTTCTTTTTCCTTCCATACGCCAGTAATTTGTTCATAAAGTGATTTTGTAACATCCTGCTTGCAAAGCGGGCAAGTGTATTTACTCATAGATGCCTCCATGTTTTTAACATCGTCCAATCGTAGGACTAGAAAATCCCCTTAGGTCATTTTATCACATACCAAGACCACGTGTGCCAACATCTGTCCCAAAGTATGATGAAATTGCGTGACTCTCAAATACATAGGGTGCCGGTGTATAAACGGGGTGGGGATAGCTAAATAAAATCGAGTAAGGAGCGTGGCAGGCGGATCGGTGGAGCGGGTGGCAGGGGAACCGGATAAGCGGAAGCGTCCGGAGGCCGAGCATACGAAGCGCGGAGGCCGAGGAACGGAGGCGCGCGCACGGTGTGCGCGACGCCGGTTCCGCGTTCCGGTCCCCTGTCGCCCGCGAACTTGCAGGCCTGCCGTTACATTTTATTCCAGGTCGAAGGTTTGGCCGAAGTCGGGGCAGACCGTTTGGGGGATCCCCTCCGCTTTGAGGGTTTCGGCGAAGGCGGCGCGGTCTTTGGGGTCGCCGTGTACCAGGAAGATCTTCCGGGGCGGGCGGCTCAGGCCTTTGACGAAGGCGAGCAGGTCGCCCTTGTCGGCGTGGGACGAGAAAAAATGCATGGTCTCTATCCTCGCGGCCACGTCGTGCTCAAGGCCGAAGATCCTTACCTTGTTCGCCCCGTCCTGGAGACGGCGGCCCAGGGTGCCTTGCGCCTGGTAGCCGACTATAAGGATCGTCGTATTTTCTTTATCAATATTATTGCGCAGATGATGCAGCACCCGGCCGCCCTCGCACATGCCCGAAGCGGAAATGATGATCATGGGGCCGTCCGTCTCATTTAGCGCCTGGGATTCTTCCTTGGTGCGGACATAATTAATGTAATCAAAGCCGAAAGGGTCGCCGTCCATTTCGGCATAGGCCTTGAAACGGTCGTCAAAAGCGAAAGTGTCCTTGTACTTATTGAACAGTTCCGTGATGCTGAGCGTCATGGGGCTGTCCACATATACCGGGATGTCCTGCGCGGCGCCGGAGCGGAGCATCTTGTCCAGAATGAGGATGATTTCCTGGGCGCGCTCAAGTGCGAAACTCGGGATTATGACCTTTCCTTTCTCCGCTATAGCGCGTTTTATTACGGTTTCCAGTCGGGCTTCGGCGTCATCCACGGGTTCATGCAGCCTGTCGCCGTAGGTGGTTTCCATCACCAGGTAATCCACATCGCGCGGGATCTCGGGGCTGCGCATGAGGATGGATGCCCTGCGGCCCAGGTCTCCGCTATAAAGTACGCGGCGGCGTTCCGCGCCCACCGGCAAGTTCACAAGCACCATTGCGGATCCAAGCACATGGCCGGCGTTAAGGAACTTGGCGGAAATAGTCCCCCCCGCCAGGTGTGCTTCCGCGCCCGGATCGCAGGCCTTGAACTTGTTCAGCGCCAGTTTGGCGTCCTCTTCGGTGTAAAGCGGGTCTATGCGTATGCCTTCCGCTTGGTGGACCTTGTTGAAGAATTTTGCGTCGGCTTCCTGCAGGCGGGCCGAATCCATAAGCATAATGGAAGCCAGGTCTTTGGTCGCCGCGGTACAGTAAATGCCGGCCTTCAGGCCTTTCTTGGCGAGCAGGGGCAGGCCGCCGCAATGGTCGATGTGGGCGTGAGAGAGCAAGACGGCGTCCAGATCGGCGGGGCGCACCGGGAAAGACCTGTTCTTATCTATAGATTCCCGGCGGTGCCCCTGGAACATCCCGCAGTCCAGCAGGATCTTTTTGCCGTTCGCTTCAATGAGATGCCGCGAACCGGTAACTTCCCCCGCCGCGCCGAAAAAACCGATCTTAGCGCCGCTTGTCGTTTCCGCCATGTAGCCTCCGTTTTGATCCTGTGAAATCCGCAAGCGGGCCCTGGGTCTTGCGCAGCAATAGCTCGTCATGCCCTCTGACTATAAATTCTTTCAGCACCCCGGTCTTTCTGTAACCCAGTTTTCTGTAAAGGCGTTGCGCATCTTTATTGAAAGATGACACGCATATAAACACATTCGGGCTTTCCACGAAGATCCGCTTCTCGGCGAAGCGTACCAGCAGCGTGCCGATGCCGCGGCCACGGGCGTTCGGGGCCACACAGACGGTCTGGATATAGCCCCTGAATGTCCCGGCCATTTGCAGGATTATAAATCCAACGGCTTTGCCGTTTTCTTTCGCGGCATAAACCTCGCGCAGCGGCGCGCTTACGGTTGTGAGGCAGGCGCGATAATCCCTGCCCAAGGTAAGCCAGGGCTTGGTTCCCGACATGAATCGCGCGCAGATTTTAAAATCCGCAAGTTTCCTGGTGGGGCTGATCCTGATATCCTTAATTTCCATCCTTTTATTTTAAATCCTTCATCCTTCTATTTCCTGTCATTTTTCCCGGAGCCGCTCACCGCCGCCAGCGCGCCGGTTATCATGATCTCGGCTTCCTCAAAGATACGTTTCAGGTGGGACCCGTCTTTAAAACTTTCCGCGTAAATTTTATAGACGTCTTCCGTGCCGGAAGGCCGCGCGGCAAACCAGCCGCCGCGGGTAACGACCTTGAGGCCGCCTATCGGCTCATTATTGCCCGGCGCGCGGGAAAGTATCGCCTCTATCTTTTCCCCCGCCAGTTCTTTCGAAGGGACCTGCTCCGGCGCCAGGCGTTTGAGCAGGTCTTTCTGGGCCGGAGTGGCGCGCGCGTCATGCCGCTCGTAAAAAGATTCTCCGAATTCCGCCGTCAGGTCTTTATAGATCTCGCCGGGGTCTTTGCCCATGCGGGCCGTGATCTCGGCAGAAAGAAGGGAAAGTATTATGGCGTCCTTGTCGGTGCTCCAGGCTCCGCCGCCGAAGCGCAGGAAAGACGCGCCCGCGCTTTCCTCGCCGCCGAAGCCGAAGCTGCCGTCCAACAGGCCGTCGACAAACCACTTGAATCCGACCGGCACTTCACAGAGCCGGCGGCCCAGCTTGGCCGCGACGCGGTCTATCATGCCGCTTGAGACAACTGTTTTGCCTATCGCGGCGTCGGCCCGCCATTTCGGCCGGTTCCGGAACAGATAGAGGATGGCGGCGGAAAGATAATGGTTGGGCGGCAGAAGGCCCGCGCCTTTGGTGACGATGCCGTGGCGGTCGTAGTCTGTGTCGCAGCCGAAAGCGATGTCAAAGCGGTCCTTGAGTCCTATGAGGCGCTTCATGGCGTAGGGCGAAGACGGATCCATGCGTATTTTTCCGTCCCAGTCGGCCGTCATGAAACTGAAAGTAAGGTCCACTTCTTCGCTGACAATACTTAGGTTCAGGCCGTAACGTTCGGCTATGGGCGCCCAATATTTTACGCCGGCCCCGCCCAGCGGATCTACTCCCATTTTCAGGCCGGAGGCGCGGATCGCCTCCATATCTATAACGTCGGCAAGATCGCGCGTGTAGGTTCCCGTATAGTCATATCGGCGGGTGGTGGCGGCCTTTAGAGCTTTCACCAGCGGCATGCGCTTTACTTCGCATAGATTGTTTTCAAGGAGTTCATTTGCCAGCGCCTGGATGCGTCCGGTGGCCGCCTGGTCGGCCGGACCGCCGTTCGGCGGATTGTATTTGAAGCCTCCGTCGGAAGGCGGGTTGTGCGAGGGCGTGATGAGTATTCCGTCGGCAAGTCCCGTTACGCGGCCGCGGTTGTACGCAAGTATGGCGTGTGAAACGGCGGGTGTCGGAGTATATTCGTCCGTTTCCGCTATCCTGACCTCTACGCCGTTGGCCGCCAGCACTTCAAGCGCTGTTTCAAACGCCGGCATGGAGAGGGCGTGCGTGTCCATGCCCATAAAAAGAGGGCCGTCTATCTTAGCCGCCCGGCGGGTCAGGCAAATAGCTTGTGTTACAGCCAGGATGTGGCGTTCATTGAATGAACGTTCAAGCGAACAGCCCCGGTGCCCGGAGGTGCCGAAAGAAATTCTCTGCGACGGTATAGATGGATCCGGGATTTCCGTGTGGTAAGCCGCCAGGAGTTTTGGAATGTCGGTCAGCATTTCCCGCGGCAAAACCTTACCGGCAAGAGGACTTATTCGCATGGCCATCTCCTTGTGGGCGTCCTCGGAAAATATTACGGCGGCAAAAGCGCGCGCATTTAAACCGGCGCCCGATATCGTCCGTTATGGTCCGTCTCTTTTATTCTAATAGATTTGGCTTTTAAAATCTACGGGCGCCGGGATTTTGTTTTTACGGCTTCAATTCTGAATTCCCGCTCATTGCCGTCCCCTATCTCCAGGAGCGCTTGTTTGAGGTCGGCTTCGTGTCTGTGGCTTTCGAGCGGCGCCAGCAGGCTGTACGCGCATGGTACCACCAGCAGTGTAAGGAATGTGGAGAACAGCACGCCGCCTATAACAACCAGCGCCATGGGAATGCGGGTCTCGGCCCCTGGCCCTATGCCAAGAGCCGGTGGAATGGCGGCGGCTATAGTTGCGAACGACGTCATAAGTATGGGACGCAGTCGTATCGGACAGGCGTCGAGTAAAGCCTCCGTCACATTCATGCCCTCCTCGCGACGCCGGTGGTTAGTGAAATCCACCAGAAGTATGGAGTTCTTCTTCACTATACCCATCAACAGTATCATGCCTATCATGCTGTAAATGTTCAGGGTCTGTCCTCCGGCGTAAAGGGCGATAAAAGCTCCCGTCACGCTGAACGGCAGAGCCAGCAGCACAATCACCGGGTGCAGCAAACTATTGAACTGAGAAGCTAATACCATGTAGGCCACAAAAATACCGAAAACAAGCGCGGTTAAAAGACTGCTGGTGGATTCTTCGAAAGTTTTGGAACTGCCGGCCAGGACCACCCGGTAGCCTTCGGGGAGGAGTTCCTTTGCTATTTTCTGAACTTCAGCTATGGCTTGCGCCTGCGCCCATCCGGGCGCGGGATTGGCGAATACGCTTATTGCGCGTTCCCTATTGCGCCTGGAGATTGAGAGAAGCGTGGGTTTCTCAACAATATTTACAATTTCCGAGAGACGGATGAGTTCGCCGCGGTTGTTACGTACCCAGATCTTGGTTATATCCCCCGGGCTCTTACGGTCCTTATCCACCAGGCGCAGGCGTATATCGTAGCGTTTCCCCCCCTTTGTGAACTTTCCCACGCGCACTCCGCCTATCATGGCATTTATGGCTTCGCCTATCGTGGTCATAGTCACGCCTCGGGCTGCGGCCTTTTCGCGGTCGGGTAAAACCTGTATCTCCGGCATTCCGGTCTGATAATCGGTATCTACGTCCACCATCTTGCCTGAATCGTTCATTCGTTTCATTATAGCCCGGCTCAGTTCCCCAAGTTTATCCCAATCCGGGCCTCTCAGACTCAGTTCCACCGGATAGCCGCGTCTGGATCCGAAACCTGACTGCGAAGGATCCCGCATGGAAACGCGGTCAAGTCCGCTTACCGACTTAAGAGCCTTCCGGGTATACTGCATAAAATCCTGCTGGCTGGGCTTTTTCCCGCCCGGTTTTAAGGGGACGCGCTCAGTCTTCGGCTTCATGGTGATAAACATCATAGCGCTGTTCACATCTCCGCCGCCCACCATGCCGAAATATGCCTTTATATTGGGCTGACCCATGGCCCATTTTTCGGCTTTCGCCACGGTTTCGGCGGTAAATCCGAAAGAGGAGCCTATGGGCGTCTGCATGCTGACCATGAACTGGCTTTGGTCCTGGGACGGAGAGAATTCCCTTTGGATTTTAGAGGCGATAAAAAGCGAGGCGGTAAATATTACGGCGGAGACTCCCAGGGTTTTCCAGCGGTGGCGCAGCAGCCTTACCAGGAGTTTCCGGTATAAGGCAGCGGTCTTTTTAAACAGCGTATCCATCCAGATCCCGAATGAAGTGGTGCGGGTGGAATCCACAAACTGGGAACAGCGCATAGGCGAAAGCGTGAGGGCCTCCAATAAGGACAACAGAACCGCCGCCGACATCGTAACTCCGAACTGAAAGAAAAATCTGCCGATAATTCCTTTCATAAATATTACGGGCACAAAAATGGCAAGTATCGCTACCGAGGCGGCCATGGCCGGGAAAGTTATTTCTCTTGCTCCGATTATGGCGGCTTTAACCCGGCTCATCCCCATCTCGTTATAGCGGACTATGTTTTCCATAACCATGATCGCGTCGTCTACGACTATCCCAATGGCCAGAGACAACCCCAGCAGCGTGAAAGTGTTCAGCGTGAAGCCCATGAAGTAAAGTATAAGGAACGCGCCGATTATAGAGGTGGGAATGGAGAGGAGTACATTGAAAGTGGAGGACCAGGAGCCGAGAAAAATCCAGCAGACTACGCCGGTAAGCAGCGCCGAAAGTATAAGCGTGAAGTTCAGTTCGCGGGTGGATTCCTCGATAAAACGGGTGGAATCGTTGGCTATAGTAAGCCGCATATCTTTTGGCAGGGTCGCTTGCAGTTCTGCTACTTTCGCCCGCACGGCCCTGGCCACGCCCACGGCATTGGAGCCGCGCTGTTTTACGATGCCGAGTCCCACCGAGATCTTTCCCCCCACATGCGAGACCCTGCGGATGTCGCTTAAGCCATCTTCCACTTCCGCCACGTCTTTTAAACGGAAAGTCTTCCAGATGGCGGACCCGCCGCGGCCCGTTATTATCAGGCGTGAAAAATCTTCCGGTGTGGAAGCTTCGCCCATAACGCGGACATTAAGTTCTTTTTTCCCCGTGTCTATATAGCCGGCCGGAGTTTCCGCGTGCTGGTTGGCCACCGTGCTTATCACATCGTTTACGGTAAGCTGCTTATTGTTAAGTTCGTCCACATTCAGCCAGATGCGAAGCGCCGGGTCCACGAAGCCGCCCATATCTACGTCTCCCACTCCGGCGATGGTGGTGAATTTATCCTTCAAAAAGTCGTTGGTAAAGGCCATCAGGTCTTTAAGCGGCCGGTCCCCTGTGAGCGCCACGCGGATTATGGCCTGGTCTTCCGGGTTGGTCTTGGTCACTGTCGGAGGATCTATATCCCGCGGGAGGTCGCGTTGGATCTGGGATATTTTAGCCTGCACTTCCTGCATAGCCACGTCTATGTCGCGTCCGATCTCAAACTCAATGGTGATGTTTGAGCGGCTCCGTTTGGAGCTGGAGGAGACTTCCTTTATTCCCTGTATGCCCATTACGGCGCCTTCAAGGATGTCCGCCACCTGTGTTTCCATAACTTCCGGCGCGGCGCCCTCAAGTGTTACTCCGACGTTGACCACGGGATAATCCACGTCCGGCATCTGGCTTATGCCCATATTGGAGAAACCGATCCAGCCGAAAACGATAAGGCCGAGCATAAGCATCCAGGCGAAAACCGGATTTTTTATGGCAACATCTGAAAGTGTCATTGTTTTATCTCCAAGGTGTCTTGCCCGGCGGCCGTTTCAAGCCGGGTCTGCGCCCAGACCGCGTCTATGCGCGCGTTATCCAGGGCAAGCGCCGTTTCCTGGACCGTCTTGAGGCTGGTCAACACGTCCAGGTTTGTGACCAGTCCCAGTTTGTAATCCGCCATCTGCGCCTCCGCGTTGGCCTGGGCCAGTTCTAGGGCTTTTTCCAGGGAAACCGCTACGGAAAGCGCCGTTTGCAGGCCGTCATACGCGGTTTTGATATCAAGTTCAGCCTGTCTGACGACCAGCGACAGGGTCTGCCGGGCTGACCGGCTGAGGGCCTCGGCGGCCCTGATGCCGGCGTTTATGGCCCCGCCCGAATAAAGCGGCAGTCGGACTTCCAGCCCTATGTTCCAATCTATCTTCTCCTGAGTCCGGGGGCGCTTCAGATAATAATCTCCGCCCAGATCAAGGGAGGGCCAGCGCAGGCCCTTTTCAGCGTCAACGGAAAATTCATAGCTCGCAAGGTCCCGGTGACGCGCCTGCACGTCGGGACGCTGAGCGGCGGAGGCCAGGTAGGGCGCCAGGCCTTTATCTTCGGGAAGCGGGGGCTCGCAAGCCGGCCCGGTTTCTTCCGCGCCGGTCAGGAAACCCAGGGTCCGGAGATAGAGTTTTCTGAGGCCGATCGCGTTCTGGATCTGCGCTTCGTCCTGGGCAAGTTGGGATCTTGCGGCCAGAAGTTCGCTCGCGCGCGAACGGCCTATCTTTTCCCTGGTTTCCAGTTCTTTAAGGCGCTCTCGCGAAATATCTATTTGCGCGAGGCGGATGTCCAGCTCGTGGCCGATGGAGAGCAGGTCCAGGTAGGCGCTGGCGACGTCGCGGTATAAAAGCTGGCGGGCGCGTGCCAGGTCCAGAACGGCGGATTCTTTTTGTGAGCGGGCGGCTTTAACGCTCAAAACATCCTTCATCCCGGAAAAAAGTGATTGACGGATTTCGATCGCCGCCTGTCCGCGCGGCGACTGAACGGAGGGCGTGCCTTTGTCCTCCCAGGTGCGCGAGGCGGTCAGGTTCACTCCGGGCCGGAGATTTGCGGAGAGCTCCGCTATTTTCGCGGTCAGCCCCTCCACGGTTTCCCCTCTTCTGGCCAGATCTTCGCTGCGGCGCAGGGTCGAAGCGAAAGCGTCGTTCAGTTTCAGGCAGGAAGGCGGCGGTACCGGAACCTGTTGGGCGGCGGCTAAGGCGGGCATGACAATAAGCGCTATTCCCAAAGGAAAGATTCTCATTTTTTTCTCCTGAGACCGTAAAGGTATATATTTATAACGCGTTCCGCTTTATCCGCGGATGAGAGCGACCGGCCCGGACCTCGGGAATAGGCGAGCGAGCCCCTGCAAAGCCCGAACAGCGCCGAAGCCGCGTAAAGCGGGTCTTCAAGTGTTATTAAGCCGTCGGCCGCGCATTTTTCAAGAATGCTCCTGAGCGCGCCGAGTATGGCGGGAACTTTGGCCGCCTGAGCCAATTTTGAATTTCCGTCATGTGATTTTGCGGTCACAGAACCGGGCAAGCCGCATTGGTGTCTTTCGCCCAGAGCGTCCATTAACACGGTCTTCCTGGCAAGGTGTTCTATAAGCGCTTTTACCGCGCAGCGTAAAAGCTGTTCCCCCCCCGAACCATAATTCAGAATTGAGACAAGGTCGGCTACGAAGGCTTTGGTTAGGTCTGTGTGGACCGCCGCCAGCAGGCAGTCTTTGCTGGGATAATAAAGGAAGAGCGTGCCTTTCGCCACGCCGGCTTCCCGGGCAATGCTTTCCATCGTGACGTCCGCCGAGTCGGCGGCCAGCAGCACCTTGCGGGCGGCGTTCAGTATGGCTTTCTGTTTTGATATTTTAAGGGCCATAGTTGTTCTGTCGTGGGCCGGGAATAATGACTGACCGGTCAGTCATTCATTATAGCATACAGCGGATTCCACCGAAAAAACACCGATGGATAGAGTTTGTGAATCAGGACCCGGACAGCTAGGAGCCTGTTAGATATAAACAATTTCGTCTGCAATTGCCGCTTTTTGCGGGACCCCTTCCGGGATTTACCCACAGGTGGACACCGCATTGCGGTTTCCCCTACTACGCCATCGCGCTGCTCAACTTACAGGTTCATTAGAGCCTGCTCGTTTCGCATCGCTTCGGCTCGGCTTTAAAATCGGCAAGCCTATGGCAGTGCCGTATCAGGCGCTATGCGCTTCAGACGGCCAATTTCGTCATGAAAGCCTTATGTCGGACAGGTTCCTAGACGCGCGCATTGTAGTATTTCGGCTTTTGTGACCGAATATCTTTAAGACGTAGGTATAAATGGAATCCGCCGGATATGCGCCCTGGGTCTTTGGGCCTAGAAACGTATAGGTCTTATGATCCTTGCGAAGTAGTCCGTATGGGTTAAACTATTCTTGTCTTTAATTGAATCGGACTTAGTCGGAGGTATATTGAACCGCATCAGGATAGTGCTTGCAACCGCCTTGCTTCTAATCATATCCGCGGCGGGTGTACGCGCCCAAAGCGTCCCGCTTTTGGCCGCCCCCCCTTCAGCCGCTTTTGAATCGCTTAAAACTTTCTACCCCGTTTCGTCTTTTGAAAGTATTGAACCGACCCTCCCCGTCCCGGCTGCCGGGCGGAGTCTGGAAACCGGTCTTACGGGCGAGCAGCTTTTTCAGGAACTTCATAAAACCTTGGCCGTTACTAATGGTCCGGTTCCAACCTATAAACAGGCCAAAGTCTATATGTATTCCAAAGCCGACAATATCACCTGCAACGGCGGCCCCGGTATAATGACTTTTTACTCACAGATATGCGTCAATGGTTCCAGCAGCAACGGCAACGATTACCATGAGCAGGGTGACCAGAACGGCGACGGTATTGTGGATAAGATCGTGAACGCCGAACATCTCTGGCCCCAGAGCTATTTCAACAGCGCTCTGCCCATGGTGGCCGACCTTCACCAGCTTGCCTCCACTTTCGAGACCCCGAACAGCCGCCGTAGTAATCTGAAATTCACTAAAGTCTCCAAGCCGATCTACAGCACTTCCAGCGGTTCCAAGTTGGGCGTGGATGGTTTTGAGCCCGCGGACGCGGTTAAAGGGAATGTGGCCCGCGCCATGTTGTATTTTCTGACGCGCTATTATGACAGAAGTATCCGGAAGGGAATGAACTATAATGATTTCTGGACTCTGCGCGTACCGATGTTCCTGGAATGGAACCGTCAGGATCCGCCTGACGCCAACGAACGCCGCCGCAATGACCTGGTGGAGACATTCGAGGGTAAACGCAATCCGTTTATTGACGATCCCTCTCTAGCCGACCGCATAGGCGAAGCCGTTTTCTCGGCGCATTAACCCTAATCCTGCAGTTCAACTTGTTTTCCATCGGAAGATCCTGTGAACAAAAAAATACAGGGTGTATGCCGCGCGAAGCGCACCTGAGTTCCGCGAAGGGAAAAATTCAACCGAATTTTTCAGGTTAACTTGTAAAAGTTGAAGTTGGTTTTTTTGAAAAGGCCGAGGATTGGAAAAATATTTTTTCAGCCCTCGGCCTTAACTTTTAAGGTTTTCCAGCTTGAATGAAAAAACCTGAGGTGGAAAGGTCTTCATCGGTAAGACCGGAGAAGCAATCGGCGAGGGAGGCCCTGTCCATGCCGGAAGTGTTCTTGAACGGCAGATTCCGGAGGATTACGAAACCGGCCTTTTTTATCAACGCCGTGTGGGTGGAATAGGGCAGCCTGTTAAGAAGATAGGGGCGGCGGCCTTTTATCACCCGCCACATAAAATCGGAATATGCCCAGTGGCCGTTCCATTCTTTTGAGATTCCGTGTGAGCTTAAATCCACCTGATTGGACATTGTGCCGCCGGGCTTAAGCCACTTGTAGGCCGCGGCGTAGGTCCCTTTCGCGTCCTCCACATGCTCCATCGCCGCCTGGGAATAGATCAGATCCACCGTTGCTTCCGCTATTTCATGCGGATCGCTCCATGGAACCACATATCGTATCTCGAAGAGGCCGGTCGCAGCGGCAGCTGCCGCCGCTGAGCCTCTTGACCGAGGTTCCGCATCTATAGGAGGGCGCGGCTTATTTAGGTTCAGCAGAGCTGAGCGTATCGCATCCAGTCTTTCCGGGGCCAACAGTCGTTCCAACTCTTCCGGAGGTAGGATTTGGGAAGGGAAAGCGTAGGAATCAAGCGGCGGTTTCAGGCGCGGGAATTCAATTTCGGCCGGAATCGCCGTGGTTTCGCGGAAGAGGGTTATTATTTCCTCCAAGATCAGCAGATTCCTTTTGTTGTCGGCGTATTCCAGCACATCGAACGCGAAATATTTCTCCGCGCCGGAAACCAGCGCGGCGAGGCCTATCCCAAGACTGTCTCCAGGGCCTATTTCCGCCACTACTTCGGGGGGTTTTCCCCCGTTCACGTTCCGGGTATTTATGAGGTGCCGAAGCCAGACGGAATAGCAATAGCGGGCCGAGTTTGTTCCCCCGGTATTATGTCTGGCGAAGCGGTAAAGTCCCGGCAGATAAGTGGCAAGCCCCTTAATTATGGGGAGCAGCATTGTTCTCTCCTGAAATAAAAAGCCGGCCCCCGTAGCCGGGCTTTTGTCGGCCGGCGATCAACATTAACCTGAAAAATGCAGATGCATTTTTCCCCTTCGCAGCGCTCAGGGGCCGCTTCGCTACGGATACGCCCTCGTTAATTTCCGCGCATAGCGCTGAAAATTCACGACCCGCTGCTGCGGGGAATCCGGGCCGTCTGATGCGCATAGCGCTGGGCCGCGTGATGAGCATAGCTCTTGATGCGGCACGCCCATAGGTCAGTTACGGCATGACCATAGGTCTAATACGGCACCTACGCAGGTATTGCTTTTTTTGTTCACAGGACCTTCCAATGGAAACCAAGTTGAACTGCAGGATTCGTGTTAACGCAGAAGTTTATACGGATCCTCCGTGACGCTCAGCATGTATACTGCGGCTTTGACGTTCCCGGCCACGGCCCTGCTAATGAGCGCCGCGCCGGGGTAAAAACTATTCCCTTCCAGTTCAGTGGTGAACGCGAAAATGCCGGAGGTGGCGTAAGCCCAGTCCGTGGTGTCCCCGGTGGCGACATAAAGGTCGCTGGACTGCTGTGGAGTGTAGCCGGTAAAATCGGCCATCGTCCGGGCCATTTCCGCGAAGACCTTGCGGTCGTTCTCGTTCTCCAGCGGCGTGTCCTTGCCGGCCCATGGATATAGTAGCAGGCTTGAATAAGAGTGATAGCTCATCAGGGTCTTAAGGTTCTTCCTGGTCTCCACGAATTTCTTGACCGCCACGGTTTCGGGTTCTGAGAAAGCCGACGGTCCGCAGTAGGTCTCGGCGGAAGGAGAATGGGAGGCTCCTCCCCGGCACCAGAGAGAATCGTAATTGCGATTCAGGTCCACGCCCATGGATTTATCCGGGTTGACGCGGGTATTTTTTCTGTGCCAGCGGTACTTTCCGGCCGCAATGTCATATTCCGCGCCGTCCGCGTTAAGCATGGGGATTATGTAAATATCCAGGGTTTCCAGGTATTTGCTAATCTCCGCGTCATTTTTATGTTCAAGCAGATAGACCGCAAGGCCGAGGGCTACCTCATTGGTTAGATGCTCCCTTGCATGGTGGCTGCCTACAAAAAATGCGCCGGGTTTGGAGCTGGTTTTTTCGCCTTTTTCGGTACTGTTAAGGCGCAGGCACCAGATATCGCGTCCTTCCAATGTCTTCCCCGCTGAAAAGAGGGATGCTATATCAGGGTTGTTTGCGGCCAGTTCCCGCAACAGGCCTGTGGTTTCAGTATAATTATGATAAGCCGCATCGGTTGGCGGGAAATCTTTAAGGTGCTTTTTCGCATATTCGTAGATCGTGACCCGGCTTTCGATGCTGAAACCTTTTTCCAGGATCAGGTCCATAGCTTCTTTACGGGCGAACCCGGAAGTCCTGCTCGCGTTTATTTCCACGATATCCATACCGGTTTCAAGCAGCGCGGTTCGTTCATATTTATCGGCGGCCGACACCGTTATCCAATAACGGTCGTCGCTGCGGAGGGCCTCTACGGCGCTTATGTTAGTATCGGCTTCAGAAAGGTTGAGGTCCAGCGGATGGTTGGCGGGCAGTTGATTCAACAACTGGCTGAAAGATAATGCGCTTCCGGGAGCGGCCGGACGGATGGCGGCAAAAACAGTCGTGGAATATAAGGCTGTGAGTAAGAGAACTGTTGTAAAAGCGTGTTTTTTCATCGGTTTGTTTCTCCGTGTCAATGTTCAACTATACCAAAGTCCATGCGCAAGCTCAATATCGCGGAAAAAGGGCTACACTGTCCGGACTTAGCATATGTGTGCCGTCAGTCCGCTAGTTTCGGCCTGGGCGGCGCACAGGCAGGCGCAGAAGATAAAAATACATCCGGAAAGATAGATCCACAGCAGCAGCGCCATTATACCGCCGAAGGCCCCGTATATAGAGTTCAGGGCCGTGAAATGCTGCAGATAGAACACGAACAGGCTTTGGGCGGTATGCAGCAACACGGCGGCGCAAAGCGCGGAGGGCCAGACTTCTGAAAAACTCGTGCGTCGGCGCGGGGCCAGGCGGTAAAACAGGGTCAGGCTGAAAAAGACGACCAGCCACGGCAGGAAAATCACTAACAGATTATAAATCCAGGGGAAAAAACCGTCAGCGGAAAAAACCCCCCTCAACATCTTCCCCAGCAAAGGCACACCTATTCCCAGAAGTACCGCCACTACCATGATGCCGAGCAGGGCCAGGCTTTTAAGCGGCAGATGCCACCAGCGGTTACCCTCGGTACCCCAGGCCCGGTTGGCCGCGTGAACAAGCGTGGTAAAGAACTGAGTGGCGACCCATACCAGCATCAGTAAGGCTAAGGCTCCGGCTTGCCGGCGCGCTTTTACCACTCCGGAAATGGTGTCAAAAATGTAATACTGCATCTCGCCGCTGAGCGGCACGTATCTTTCCAAGTAGGCGATGACGGCTTTTCCGGCTATGGCTCTATCAATAAAAAGCGACGCGATGCTCACCAGAAGCACTACCAGAGGAAACAGCGAAAAGAACGCGGTGTAAGCGAAGGCCGCGGCGCGTTCAGCCCCGTCTATCCGCAGAAACTTTTTAGAGGCAAGGAGCAGTATCGCCCAGATCCTGAGGTTTATTTGTTTAAGCCTGACTGGCATATTTATCTGCGTAAATAAGGGTAAAGGCGGGTGAGATACTTCAAAATCGGCAATTCTGTCATGAAAGTCTTATGTCGGACAGGCTCCTAGTGTAGTGTCTCGCAAATCCCTTTACTTTTGACTGGCCGGGTTTGGAGCGAAACAAGGAGCGAAGAGCGTGGCATAGCAACGCTATGTAAGCGATTCGCGACGCAGTTGCAGCCCAAAAGCGGCCAGCCCCCTGGGGGAGGCTCATCTTTGACCGGCTACTTCGTTGCTCCTCGCTCACAGGCCTACGGGCATGCTCGCTCGTCGCGCCTCGTATCCGGCTCAAACCTGAGCCTTCAAAAGCCAAGAGATTTGCGAGACACTACACTAGGCCAGCCCTTTCCGCAGGAACTGGATTAGCTTTCCGATCGTGTATGTCTCCTGCCCCGGAGGCAAGAGCGCGAGCAGTTCGCGGGCGGTCTGGAAGTCTTCTCCAAGCGTTACTATGGGCGGTTCCACGTATCCTTCCGCGCGGATTTGCGGGAGGCCGGTGGCGGCAAGCAGGCCGTTGCACAGGCAGCCCCGGCCCACGGTATTCTGTATCCGGCCGCCCTTCGCCACAAAATCATCAACGGGTTCGGCCGGACATCGGTAGCCCAGGCCGCCGTCAGGCGTGACATAGTTGGCCTGCAAGAGGCCGATGTCACATACGCGCTTGCGGGTCTGATAAACCGTCTTATCGGAAAGCGTTCCGGGGATCTGGGCCACCTTGAACGGGAATCCTGTCGGAGATACCATCGTGTTCATCACCGTCAGCTCGTTTCTTGCGAGCAGTTGCAATGCCTTGGCTTTCAGTTCCGGCGCCAGGCAGGATTGCCCTGAAAGCGCCGCGGGGGTGCCGAACTGGATTCCGGCAGCTCCCATAGCCAGGGCTTGGCGCAGGCGTTCGGGTCTGGCGTAAGAGCCGGCCAGCCAGAACGGCAGACCGAGTTTGGCTATGGCGGCGACGTCTGCGCAATCCTCGTCCGTATATGTCAGTACCGGTTGTCCCGTTGCGTCAAATCGCATTTTAGCGGGCGGCGCGCTATGTCCACCCGCTTCCGGCCCTTCTATTATAAAACCGTAAGGCCGGGTCGCCGGGTCGGAGGCCAAAGCCTGGGCAAGGGTAAAAGATGAAACGATGGCCAGGAATTTCGGATGTTCCAATGCTCCTGCCTTGCCGACGCCTAAAGAGTCCGGGCGTATCATTATGCGGAACTCTCCGGAATCTGATTTGGCTCCGTAAACTTTCAGCGCCAGGGACGCCGGCTCATGCCGGCCCAAAGTGGCAATAAGTCCGGGAAGATCCGAAGGGTTTCCCGCTCCGACCACCACATAGCTGGCTCCGGCCAGCATGGCTCCGTAGAGCCCCCACAGGAGCGGCCGTTCCACTTTGCGCAGGAAATTTATGCCGACTTTACCATGATGGCCTTCTTTGGCCAGCCAGACTTCGGCGAAGTTAGCCGCGATCGTAAGTATTTGCAGTTCGCGCGCCGGTTCCCAAAAAGAGTCCGGGCCGGAGGGGCCGCTTATCCTGGCTAATCTTCCGGCGGGCGCCGCCTTGTAAGGTTTGTCGGCGGTTTTACCGCCTTCAACATAATATTTGTCAATTAGCCGGGAAAGTGGTTCGGAAAGCGAAGGCAGACGGCGTGATAATTCCGCGAATGCCCTGCGGATATTGCCGCCGGGATCGCCGTTTTGCAGAATGCGGGGATATACGAACTCAAGCGCCGTGCCGGATACCACGCCCAGCCCGCCCATCATGGAAACGATCCTGGCCAGACGCCAGCAGGAAATGTTCACACCCATGCCGCCGGAAATGAGGGCAGGATCGGGATGATTATTCGGTGTCGCAGCACCTGATTCAAGATTCGCCATTCAGTTTCCTGATCAAATATGTCGTTATTTTTAATGTCTTTCCATTACGACTATAGGTAAAAATACCATTTTTTGAGCGTTTAGTTAAGCGGAAAAGTAAACCGTCCTGTTTAAAAAGGGGATGTTTCAATCATAACCTTCCCCCGCCAGGATGTTTTTTATTCCATCCCCCGGTTGTAACGATTTAAATCTGTTTGTTTTGAAATGCCCGGATAGGCACAGGGAACGGGAATTGAATTCGTGGTGAAGCGGGATTACGGCGCCATGAGCGGCGACACGGATGCGGTTAAGACGCTAATCGCGGATGGGGCCGAAGCGGTTTTCATATTGCTTTATGTTTTCCCGCAGGGCCGCGCACAGGCGTTTGGTATGCAGAGGGGTTGATATTATACGCGCTCTTACACCGGCTTTTGGCTGATTTGCCATGTGAAAAAGGAAATCAATAATGAACTCGGTTTCGGTGTGAGTGACAGCGGCCATATTGGCGTAAATTCCCTGGGCCGTAATGTCGTCTATATCGATTTGTAGCGAAGGTGTTTTTTCGCCGCTCTGCCTGGTTTCCGTGACGATCCTGACTTCCTTGGTGTTCTTATCCCACTTGATGTATTCCCGGTTTTTCTTTGAGAATTTAAAAGGTTTCATTCAGTAATTTCGATCTGTCCGGCATAGGCTGATAATTCCTTTTCCGACCCGGCCGGTAGTCTAATTATACATTTTCCCAACGTTCACAAACAGCCGGGAACAAAGGAATCGGGTCTGTATTTCCGGCGGTTATTGATAAATAGAGGTTAATCCCGGACTCGAAATAGTCCGGAACATGCTATCAATGCCAGTAGAGTCAACAAGCAGCAGAGCGGCGCGAAAACCCAGCCATGCTTAGAATAAAAAGTTCCGGCGACCAAAAGATAAGCCGTTCCGGTAAGAACCCCCGAACTTTCCATGGGCATCGACGACCGTATCCTGCCGAGAGGGTCTATGATCTGGGAATACCCGGATGACGCCGATCTGACAAGCCATAGCCCGGTTTCAACCGCTCTTGCCGGGGACATGTTGGAATGCTGGAAATGCTGCCATTTCCCCCAACTGACGGGATCTAAATTGTTTACCGTGATTATCTGCGCCCCTAGGTTCGCCATTTTGCGGGAGCCGTTTTCAAAGTCAAGGTCATAGCATATCTGCATGCCCAGTATTCCTGCGGGCGTCGGTATAGGCTCGGGAGAAGGATTAGGTATAAGATTCCTGTTGCCGGGCTGGAGGCGTTTTTCCACGTAGGGGATAGGGTGAAGTTTGTCATAGCGGCCAAGGAGCTTTCCTTCTGGGGATATGATCCAGGCAAAATTTTTCATCCGGTTCTTTTTAAATTCGTCGTGGAATACGGCGGCGCCTATGATCGCGGTAGATCTGGAGCCTTTGAGTTTCTTCCGGAGCAGATTTAAATATATCTCGTCCTGGCCGGGTTGAATAGGAAAAGAATATTCGGGCCAGATAAGCAGGTCGGCGTTTTTAGTTTCTTCGCCTAAGCTGAGCGCCGAAAGCCGGTCCAGATTATAAGACTCGTCCTGGACCAGCGCCACTGAGATCTTTCTACCCTGTTCCGCTGGAAAGGCGTGTGTCCGACGTCCGCCCCACAGCGACAAGATGGATAAAAACAGGACGGCGGATATCGCCGGGGCTGCCCGCCGTTCTTTCAGCGAGAGAAAAAGCGCCGCGTTCACCGACACGATCAATGCGGACAGACCGTATATCCCTAAAAGGCCGCAGGTCTGGAAGAGCGAAGCGGCCGGTGTCTGGCTGTAACCCAGCGCCAGCCAGGAACACTCCAGCCACCAGATCTCGCATCGGAAATACTCTATGCCTGTCCACAGTAGTCCCGCCGCCGCAACGAACAGTATCCGTTTAAGCCGGACGGCATTGCCGAGCAGTTCGTTGTTCCATATTTTCCACAACAGCGTAATATGAAGAGCGAGCCACAGAGCGAAAACGCACCAGAATGCTAAAGCCACCGGGCCGAATATTTTCAACAGCCAATGGAGCGAGATACCATAGAAGAGGAGGCCCGTGAATCCCCCCAGATTGGCCGCGCTTTTGGCGTCGGGGCAGTCCAGGGCGGCCAGAAAGAGAGGGCAAAACGCTATCCAGGCCAATGGCCACATGCTGAAAGGAGGGAAAGAAAGGATAAGGAGCGCCGCCGAGATTCCCGCCAGGAGCCGTCGGATATGCCGGTTGATTTTATTCATGCGGCAGTCTATCCCCCCAGTTACGTGGTACACAGTGGTAATAAAATTGCGAGGCAAATTAGGTTGCTTTATTGTTAGCCGGGTTCACCCGTTCTGGTTGTCCTCGAAGTAGTCAAAGTCAAGCGCGAGAGCGGCGCCCAGAATCGTGGCCTTGGCTTCGTCATTGCTCGGAGCCGCCGGGCCATCCAGTAGTAAAACAAAACGGTCAGTGTCGGTGAAAACTTCTTTGAGAAGCCCGCCCCACTTTTTTGTGATAGTGCCCATCCTTGCGCCGGAGGCGTCCAGCAGGTCAAAGGTCCAGATGCGGAAGAATCCCGCCTCAACCCCGGCGATGAGTTGTCCGGCCGAGTCAAGAATGTCGAAGCGGCGGCTCAACAGCCTGAATCTTCGATTGATCGCCCCTATTGGCCTTCCGGAGGCGTCTTCCACGAAGGTTGAGGACCATATCCAGAACCAGGGCCGCCGTACACGTAAGGCGGGTTTCTGGTCCTTGTCGAAGATGGATATGGTAAAGGGGCGATGAGCGCGCAAAAACATGCGTTTGATAAATTGCCGGAAGCCGGAGCCTTCCTCCGCCACGAAGCCCAAAAGTTCCGCGTTTTCGGAGAGGATTTCATATTTATTGCAAATCTCCAGACCGACCAGGATCTCGGCCCACTCCTTCTTCTGCTGGATAATCCAGGTGTTCCGTTCAAACAGGGTGCTCATATAATCCTCCATTGAACCGTTTATTGTCCTTTAAGCCACATTATCGAAGTTCTCCCGCATTCTGTAAAGCCGCTTCTTTATAAAACTCGGCTAGTTCATACTTATGCTTTTTTTAATTCTGAACACCACGTGTGCCATTGAGTATATTATGCCGGGCAAGGACGCTCTGTAATTGTTTATCATCTCCGTAGTGCGCGGCATATCATTATCCAGCGACATCGCTATATCCAGCGGGGTAAACATGATGAACTTCATGCAAAAAATCAGATAGATGACATTTTCTATAAGAGCGCTGGTATCCGCATAGGGCAGTTTAAACCAGATAGCGGCGCCCAGTCCGGCCTCTGCCGAATAAAAAAGCGCGTTTCCCCAGGGATTGCCGCCGGTTACCACCCCGGCCCTGAATCCAGGCCAAAGAAAAGTCTCAAGCAGGAACCATACCGGCGCCAGATAGAAAAAGTAGTTTAACAGCTTTTGCTTGTCGTCCATGTATTCCTCATTTTTCCGGTCGCCTGCGTTTAATTTTATCAGTTTTACCGCGCTGTTTGTATTTTAAAACATCGCTTTTCTCACGGTCAGGGTTCCGGCTCCCCCCCCCGGACCTTGTGCTTAATCTTTGTATAAACGCCGACGCGCCGGCCTGAGAAGATAATAGTTCCATTTCCGCTCCTTAAATAGCGTTGATATCGGCGATCGGGATGAAACGGGGTGTCGTTGCATTTTGTTTGTTCCCGGCGCTTTGTCCGGTAAAATAAAAACTCCCCCGGGTTTAAGCCGGGGGAGTTTTGTTCAGCGACTCGTCGCCGTTTATTGGACCGCTATCATATTGGTCTTGAATTCCGCGGATGTGGTATTCGCCGTTGTTTCGCCGAGCCGCTGGAAGCTCCATAGGATGTAGAAGTCCGCTTTTTTTATGTCGCTCACCAAGGTGAGGTCATACTGTTTGGCGGCATCTACTATGAAGTCCTGCTTCTTAAACAGCGAGTCTTTCCCGCCTTTGTTGCGGTAGAGGGCCAGGCTTATTTTAATCTGCTCGCCTTTGTAGGCTTCTCCCCATTTGTCGCTGAGGAGCAGACTGAAGCTGTTGCCCCGTTGTGAAAAAGACAGCACCTTCAGAGCGTCCATATCTGTCCTGGCGGGGCTGCGCTGGCCTTTCGGCGAGAGACTGAACACTGCGTTGCTGCCGTCGTCGGCGAGGGAGGACTTATAGTCGTAAACTCCGCTTTTCCGCTCGACGCGGGCATCATTGCCGTTAAGGCAGGTTTCGAATTTTTCCAGTTCCCACGGGTAAACTTTACGGGTGGAGTCAAACGCCAGCCGTACGGTTCTGAAATGCTTCTCGCCTACGGACTTGACGCACTTGCCGCGGCAGCAACTGGTTATTTCGTCGAAGTTCTCCAAACGTACGGGATCCGGGGCTATGTCGGCGACGGATAGCGTTTCACAGTCGGTGTTGGTCCGCACCGTAAGCTGCGGAACACATGGCTTCCCGCCTGAGTCCAGACCGTTGCTATTGTAGCCGTATTGGTCGTATCCGTCGCGGTTATAGCCTTCGCGGTTGTAACCTGCGCGGTTGAAACCATCGTGTCCATAGCCATCTGCGTCGAAACCTTCCCTATCATATCCATTAGCGTCATAACCTTTGCGGTTATAGCCGTTTTTGTCGTAGCCTTTGCGGTTGTACCCGTCGCGGTCCCAGCCTGCGCGGTTAAAGCCGTCGTGTCCGTAGCCCTGACGGTCCCAGCCTTCACGGTCGAAGCCGTAGCGGTCATAGCCATCCGGGGTATAGCCGGTGCGATCACAGCCATACTTGTCAAAACCCTGGCGGTTGTAGCCGGAGTGGTCGTAGCCGGCGCTGTTATAGCCGTCGCGGTCGTAGCCGGAGTGGTCGAAACCGTTTCTATCGTAACCGTTGCGGTCATAACCGTTGTGGTCGTAGCCGTAAGCGTTATACCCCTGCCGATCATAGCCGTAGCGGTCATAACCCTGCGGGGTGTAGCCGGTGCGATCACAGCCGTACCTGTCATAACCCTGGTGATTATATCCGTCGCGGGCATAGCCTTCGTTGTCGTAGCCGTAGCGGTCAAAACCTTCCCTGTCGTAGCCGTAGCGATTATAGCCGTGATGGTCGAAGCCCTTACGGTCATAACCGTTTCGGTCGAAGCCGTAGCGGTCATAGCCTTGCCGGTCATATTGGTGCGGAGGCCTGCATTGGGTATGCGCCGGGTCATTCGACCAAATGTCGCAGCTGGGGTTATTGGTGGTCATGCAGCCGCGCGCGGCTGAATGGCGCGCTTCTCTTTCAGTCTCCCCGGTGCCGGTAAAACCGTCTTTTCTTGCGCCGTCGCGTTTCCATAACTCGCAACTCCACAAGAATATCGGGTCATTGGATACGGTCCCGTTATTAAAATGTTCCGGGTATTTTGTGATATTCTTTGGGTTGACTGCGGGAACTTTGACCTTGTCCATTTCCCCCAGGTCTTTTGTGGATTTAAGTTCTTTGAGGTCGCCGGCACAGACCGTGCCCGCGGCTATGCAAAGAAACAGCACAGCGTTTATTACTTTTTGCATTTCAGTTTCTCCTTGCCTTTTTTAGCCTGTTGATTCCGCTCTTCATGGATGCCTGAAAATATTAATTCATGCGTCATTTTTGTCACTGCCGCAAATAGTGTAGCAGGCGATAGTGACTGGTCAAGGGGGCAAAAGTCCTTTTGTTTTTCGGTAATAGGCCCAGGCCGGAATAGGCCGAAAGGGAAAGGACGTTTTTATCTGAGATTTGAAGTTTAAGGAAGCGTCGTTTTAGGAAAATAAATAAAAATCCCCTCCCATACGTGGTTGGACGATTCTGTAATTTGTTTAAAGATAGAGGAGATATAATTAAGACGCCCCTTAGGCTTCGCTATCCGGCGGGGACTCAATGCCCCCCGGGATAACTATCCGGGCGGCAAAAGTTGCGGCGTGTACTTATTTGGGTTTAAGAGTTACTGACACGGCGTAGGAGTCTGGAACGTCAGTTTCCACATAGATGTCCGCTTTGGATGAGTCGCGCTGGTTGGGCTTTATCCTGGTGATGCGGGCAGAGAGCGGACGTTTTTTCCACACATTCCAACCGTTGAGCATACCCTGCGGAGGGACGCGGTCCAACACCACTTCATAATCGCCTTTAGGCAACGTGAACCGCAGGCCTTTCATGGGGAGCACTGCGCCGCCATATCCCGCATAGGTTACGATGGCTATGCCTACGGTTTTGCCGCCTTCCTTACGGTAAGAGTAGTTAATCTGCAGGTGGTTAGGTTCTACAATAGTGCGTTCAATGTTGCCGGCTTCGTCCGCTTCCATTACGATATAGTGGTGAAAACCCCCGGTTTCAGGCGCTGCGGTTTTGGCCCCGCCTCCTCCGGAAGTGATGTATTTGACGCCTTTATATTGGCTCTCCGCGAAAACATGTATATGCCCCGCGAAAACAACTTTCACTTTGTAAGTGGAAAAGATCCCGGCAAGTTCCTCATACTGCGGGTCTCGCAGGCGCCCCTTGCTTACTATAGGAATGTGCATGAAAACGAAAATACCCTTGTTCCCGCGCACGCGGGAGATGTCGGTTTTAAGCCAGCTCATCTGCTTTTCCGATATGCCTCCCTTTTCCGAACCAGGCGTTTCCTGCGTATTTAGGACGATGAAATGATAGTTTTCATAATCAATGGAATAGTAAGACTTTTGGCGTGAATGGCGGAAAAATTCATTTTCGTTTTTTTGGGTTAGCGTATCATGGTTCCCGGGAGTGTAATAGACATGCGTATCCCAACGCGAGAAAAGTTTGAAAGCTTCATCCAAATCCTGCCTAAAAGAAATGTCATCCTCGCCGTAACCCCAACCCACATCGCCGAGATGGAATATCATATCGGGGTTTATAAGGTCTATTTCATCAACCATCGTTTTAAGCACGGGGGAAATTCCATAGTAAGGCACTGGACCAAGGCGTTGGGTATCGCCTATGACCACGAAGGAAAAGTCTTTCCCTTCCGCATACACCGGCGCTGCCCGCAATAGTAGTGATGCCGCCAATAGAAACCACCTTGAATTAGTTTTCATAAGTTTTCTCTGTGTTTCGCCGCATAATACCCATAAGGAATTCACCACTCCCTATTACACTTCATTAATCTCCTTACAGTAATAGCCCAGTGATTGTGAGCTAATCACCACTGTTGAGGAAAGTATATCACTCAGTCATAAAACCGGCATGGGCGGATATGCCTATATTGGGGTTGTTTTTTAGCCTATATCAATATGGGCCTTTTCGTAAAAGTTTTCCCGTTTGGAAAAGGAAAGGCCGTTGACATACGGTGTTTTTCCCTCTATACTGTTATTATGGTGGAAGGAGGCAAATGGTATGCATAAAAAATTACCGCTTATAACAACTTTGATTTTGGCTATTGGCGTATTTGCCTTCATGCTATCACAGAAGCAGAACAAGCCGTCCGATTTTCGGGATTCTGTCCGAGAGGAATTTAAGGATTTTGACGCCGCTATTATTGAAGCCATCCCCTCTGCCGGAAATAAGCAGGTAAAAGATGCCATAGCAATACCACAACCACCATGGAAAATAATAAACGGCGTAGATGCCATGCCTGGAGAATTCCCGTTCATAGCGATTATACGTTCCCAGACATGGGATAAATTGTTTTCATGCGGCGGTTCCTTAATTAAAAAAAATTGGGTGCTCACCGCCGCGCATTGCACACGAAATGCCATGGTCGGAAGCATTCATATCGGCGCATATGACCGAAAGCAGTTGTCGCATACTGAAGGGTTAGAGCTTTTTTATCCGACCAAGATTATTTCTCATCCCAATTATGACGAGAAAAATCATGATTACGATTTCTCTCTGATACGTCTGGATGGGGAATCCAAGTTTGATCCCATACCCTTAAATCGGGAAGAATTGAGGGCTAATATTAACCTTGTTCTTGCAGGCTGGGGCCGCACTGGAAAGGATGGGCATCCATCATCGCACATACTCCAAAAAACATCTGTGCCGTTGGTTTCTGCTGAAGACTGTAGAAAAACCTGGCCCAACATAACAGACAATATGCTCTGTGGCGGTTATGAGGATAGCCCTACGGGGGCCTATTTTGGCGACAGCGGCGGTCCGGTGCTTATAGGTGCCGGCGTAGATAGAAAACTTGTGGGCGTTGTGAGTTCCGGTAAGTTCGGAAAATATAATAAATACGGAAAAGTCAGTGCGGTAGCTTCCTGGATAGACAGTATGACGCAATAGGCGCCCACTAAGTTTGTAAAGTTGCAGCCGGAATTGAAAATCATCCAGTTGTAACTAAAACTCCCAAAAACATAGGGCCCTGGAATTATCCAGAGCCTTGAAAATCATGCCAAAACCACGCTAATCTAGTCTAGAAGTCGCTCCCCCTAGGGGATACCAGGCAGAACCATTTTAGCATGGACGAGCGAATTTTCCTGCCTGTTTAACTTTGAATTTCGAATTATTTTATTGTCCATCCCTGTCGAAATTTCATATCGTTTCCATAGCGAGCTACGATTTGCAGTTTGCCTTCCGGCAAAAGCGGGGCGGGAACATTAAGAAATAAACCATATTCGCTCCTGCACACATATCCTTGGTAAATAATCTTTTTGTCATCATCTTTTAGAAGCAGAAATGTTTTACCATCGTTGACAATTTTAAGTGTCCAAGTTGCAGCCATGCTCTCCGGCAATGATAAGTGGATTTCAGGGATAATGACTTCTTCAGTGCCCATAATCCAGGCAAATTTTATATGCGTTCCCTGTCTAGTGGCTTCCAGCATATTTTCAGAGTTATATGCCCACGGGTTGAGAGTGACGGGGGTGTTCGGTTTCCATTTTTTCCAATCGTTAAATATTTGCATTGAAATTAGCGCGTCTTCAAGATAATCATAAATCTGCCCCATATGGGGTCTTTGCTGTTTCAAGAATTCGGTTATCTCTGGCGGTGGTCCGCCAACGCGTAACAAAAGAGCGGTCATAAGCTGTCCTTCCGCACCGCTATTTGCGTCAGTCAATATTTTCCAAAGGTTCTCGCGTAGAGTATCGGACAGATAAAACGAATCTGAAATCTCATCCACATCTAATAAATGCGACACTGCCGTATCCCATAATTCTGGTTTTTCAAGCAGCTTAGGCACCCATTTGTTTGGGGCGACCATAATTCTTTTATTTCCAATAATAACTCCAGTTGTAGAGCCGGAAAGCGCATTGAATTCCTTTTCCAGCATATGCAGACGTTCTGTCCTTTCATGTTCAATTTTTGACAGCCGGCGCTTATCTTTTTGTATCTCAAAAGAATAGGGTGCAAACTGAAAATGCCATATTGCGGTAACAAGCAAAGCTGCACCTATAATTGCTCCAATCAATATATTCTTAAATTTCATCTTAGTTCTCCAGCTTTGATTCTGAACTTTGTCTTTTGTCTAGTTCAGAGTCTCACTCTTGGATATTATGTTATATCCTAACAAATCAAAGATGTATTGTATAAATTGGCCAGATTTTAGAGCCTACTCCGGCTGCCCAAGCATATCCGCAAGCGCAGCTTTCTGCGCGGCATAGTGTCCGCCCCCATAGACAACCAGAACGCGGTTAAATTTATTAAGCATATCGGTTATAACCTGTAGTATATTCATGTCGCGCAAAAGAGCGAGCTGAAATCCTATCTTTTGCGTAAACAACGCGTTCTCCCCGGAAATCGGCGCAGAATCATCGGAATTAATTTTATTGAACTCGAATTTTATATGATGTTTTGATTCATACCACCGGGTGAATTCATCGGCAGTGAATTCAATATCCTGATCAATCCATGAGCTTTTTTTTAAGCCAACCATCAATTCCTTAAACCAGTTATTGAAATCTGGGGTTTTGCCGGTATTCATTCTGCTCCAATAAGGTATTTGGAGGATTACATAGTAACCAGCCAGGTCTTTGGCGGTAAACCGTTTATACAAAGTATCTTTGACATGCTTTCCAGGTTCCCCGCCGATATACGGGATATTGTTTTTTAAAGCCAGCGCCGCCGCATAAGAGGGCTCTCCATTTCCCCAAATCGGACGGGATAAATCTATTTCCTTCAATGATTTACTGTGGTTCTCAGGTGAGAATCCGCTTTCGCTTGCCAAACCCTCAATGATCGATACTTCCGGGTTAAATTCTCTGAATTCTTTTGCTATTAGCTGGAAAGTTTTGCTATTTATAGAGTTTTCGTGAGTAGCGGCCAAATAGGAGAGTTTCTTTTCGCCATGGCGAAACTTGGCGACATATGGATAGCCGGATTCCCCGTCTTTTTCATCTTTCCATGCATCCGGAACCAAAAGGGATGTGTTGACTTTTAACATATAGCGTTTAATGCTGGCAAAACTAATAAAGGAAAAGCCAGTAGCTTTTTACGCCCCCCATTGACACATGGTTTTACAATAAAAAAGCCCCCCAAAAGGAGGCTTTTGAAAAATCTGTTCTCCCCAGGTAGGACTCGAACCTACAACCTATCGATTAACAGTCGATCGCTCCACCATTGAGCTACTGGGGAATATTAATGCCGCGAACTTAATTATACAAATTTTTTTTGCTACAATAAAATCATGCTGAAAAACGCTGTTGAATATTACCAGTGCATACTGGACAATCTGACCGGCGGTCTTATAAGCGTGGATATGACCGGGAAAGTAGTTTATGTCAATCCCATGGCCGGCAAGATCCTTCACTGGGACGGCATCTACGAATGTCTGGATTGCGATTACGATAAAGTTTTTAAGAATTTCCCCGCCCTGAAAACGGTTATAAGCGAAGCGATAGAGACCGGCAAGACCATACGGCGCGCCGAGATCTCCATTATGCACGCGAATGTTCCGCTTATTATCGGCTACAGCACAATGCATGTTAAGAACCACGAAGGCCGGGACTTGGGCGTGAGCGTGATATTCCAGGACATCTCATTCGTCGGCGGAAATAAAAAATAATATGAGCAAAAAAGACAGGAAACGGGGCCTATCCGCCCCTTTTAGCGTACAAGACCCGGATATAAAATCGCAAGTCCGGCCTGATAATGCGCCGTCGGCGGTAAACGCGCCGGACCAGCCGGTTCTCCCGCATGCGCCGGAAGTTCCGGAGCAGTTTGGGGTAACCCCTGCGGATGCTTCACGAAAGTATTTTATAATCTTTTGGAGCGTCATCGTTCTGGCGGCCGCGGCGGCCTGGATCCTGGCCATAGTCCTGCCCGGAGTGAGTGAATCCGTAATAGAGCGCTGGATGATGGCCGTGCTGGCCGCCTCTCTTGCCGTATTCCTTTTCTTCTATAAATAATGCCTAAGTTTATAGACTACTATTCCATCCTGGGCGTTCCAAAATCGGCCTCCGAGGCGGAGATAAAATCCGCGTACCGTAAGCTTGCGATGAAACACCATCCCGACCGCAACCCCGGCAACAGGGAGTCTGAAAATAAATTTAAAGAGATAAACGAGGCCAATGAAGTTCTTTCGGACCCTAAAAAGCGCCAGACTTACGACCAGTTGGGCGACGACTGGCGTCAGGGTCGGAACTTTACCACGCCCCCTGGCGGCGGGCCCAGGGGCGGCGGCTTTGAATCCCGTCCACGGGGCGGAGGCGGACAGGGATTCGAGCAGTTTGGGGACTTTAGCGATTTTTTTAGATCCATTTTCGGCGGTATGGGGGGTGCAAGTTACGGCCGAAGCGGCGGTGAAGATGATTTTGAGAGTTTTACCCGTGGCGTCGGACAATCTACACCTGGAGATATGGAATCAGAACTTCATCTCTCTCTTTCGGACGTTATCCGTGGCGGCCAGCAGAGGCTTACGTTCAGCTATAAATCCATATGTCCCGAATGCGGAGGAAAGGGGCGGCAGAAAGCGCGCGCCTGCGCGCCTTGCAAGGGTACGGGACATTCGTTAGAGACCAGGGAGATACGAGTCAACCTCCCTAAAGTCCTCCGGGATGGGACCCGGATACGTCTAACTGGTCAGGGACGGCGTTCGCCTTCCGGCAGGAACGGAGATCTTTACCTTAGTATTTATATAACGCCGCATACGGATTTTAAAATTGAAGGCGACGATCTGGAAACGCGGATTCACGTCATGCCCTGGGATGCCGCCCTCGGCGCTGAGATCTCAATTCCAGCCCCGGATGGACCGGTCAAGATAAAACTGCCGGCCGGTTCAGGGGCAGGGAGGCGGTTGCGTATCGCGGGAAAGGGATTGCCCAAAAAGGACGGTTCACGGGGTGATCTTTACGCTATTCTTACCATAGATATTCCCCCCTCACCCACTCCACGCCAGCTTGACCTCTTTCGCAAGCTGAAAGAAGTCAGTTAGCATAAAAAAGCCGGGGTTCAACAAAAAAATAACTATCACTCTCGCCCGCATTAGATGTGCGAGCCTGAATGGGTTTTGGTTAACGACAAACCCCCCGCGCCCTTTTGTAAAAGGACGCAGGGGGAAAAGGAGGTCTGTCTGTCGTTTGGGGCCGGTTATTGTACAGCCACGCTATATTGCTTCCGCAGGTTAGAACTTTAAGTTCTCCAATTTCCAGTTCAGTTCGCCAAGCTGACGGTCGCTTTTTTCTTCCATCCCTTTAGTGAAAGGTTTGCCGATCTCCTGCATCAGACCGTCGCCCTGCACGTAGTAGATCACTTTCTGATCAGTTGACTGAATGATCGTGGAAACTTTCCATTTAAGCTGGACCTGCATGGAGGCTATAGGATCCTCATGGGTGCCCACATTGGCGACAGTTGAATCCGGGACTTCCGCTACAAGGTCCACCTTGTAACCCCAGAGCGCGACAACATTTAGGGGTTCCACGGTGACACCGGTGAGGAACTTGCCTTTTCCCTGGAGATTGCCGTTATGCGTCCAGTGAACCTGATATGTAACTTTTACTACCTCGGTGCCGAAGCCGTTTTTCATTGAGAAGGCGTATTTTTTTGTGGACGGTTTTTTCCAGCCCTGCAACTGGGTCCAATGAGTGGTGCCGGATGGAACCGCGTTCGCGTAGTTAGTGGTGATGTTGACCACGGGTCTGTTCTTATCCAGAATGTTCCAGATCTTTTCCGCGAGATTGACTATCTGGTCTATGGTGTTCAGGGTCTCGTTTATGGACGGGCCTCCGGACGCTCCGGCCGCGGGATCAATGGGCGGATTGATCACGGGTCCCGACGGAGGTTTGGGCAGTTGATCTCCGGACGGGATAGGCGGATGGATCACAGGGCCGGGCCTGTATCCGATATTGTCGATGCCGCCGTCTCTTTCATCCACCGCTTCGATTTTGGCCGAAGACGGATCCAATGTCAGGTATTTCTCGTCGTATTGCTGGGCGTAGACTCCGCCGGTGCAGAGCGCGCTTAGGAACGCCGCTATGGTGAGTTGCTTCTTCATTGTTAACATCCTCCTTTATTTGTCGCTTCTTCTTATTATTTATTACCATTCCGCTAGTCAAAAAATCTCAGCCGGGTTCAACAGGAGCGGGCCGGCGGATTTAATATCCTTAATCTCCACCGGTTTCGTGGTAAAGGGGCCGGCTATCTCTTCATAGTAACCGTCGCCTTGTATGTAATAGACGCTGGTGCCGTTCGACGCTTTAAGCGCCGTGGAGATTTTCCAATCCAGTTTCACCTGCATGGCCGCCAACGGGTCTTTGGAAGTGCCGACATTTGTGATGGTAGAGTCCGGTACCGCCGCGGCAAGGGAAAAGCGGTAGCCCCAGGAGACATCTACGCCGGCGGGAATAATGGTGACTCCGGTCAGGTACTGGCCTTTGCCCCGGTATTTTCCGCCTGCCGTGTAAATTACTTTGTATTTCACGTCTACGGTCTTTGCGCCGTAAAGGTTCTCGGCGTAAAAACCGTACAGATAGGTTTTGGGCTTTCTCCACTCGGCAAGCTGATTCCAGGCGGTGATGCCCTGAGGCATAGCCGCGGCGTACGTGGTGTTTATACTGGCCACAGGGGCGTTCTGCTGTACGATGGTCCAAACTTTGGTGAAGATATTTATTATCTGGTCGAGGATGACAAACGCACCCCTTGGTCTTCCCGGACCTAGATAGGCAAAGTCTTTTTCTTCTTTAATTTCCACTCTTGTGATCTTTATTGAAGCCGGGTTTATCGTGTGGTAAGAGGGATTCGTGATGGCGTCTTTTACTTCGGATATTTTGAAGATTGGTTTATCGTTTTTTAGGAGATCCTGAGTGTAAGCCGCGGTTACAGAGGAAAACAGAAAGACTGTTAACAACGCGGTAATAACTTTGTTAGACATAAATGTTCTCTCCCGGTCGAGTCACTTTAACTACAACTAGATTATAGTCGAGCGCGGTTAAAACACTAAGTAGCGAAGGGCCCACCACATGAAACTATTCAGGCCCAGGCATTTTTAGGCCTTTTGACCCAGGTGTTGGAACGGATAAAAATAAAAGAGCGGACCTTACGGCGTCCGCCCTTTTATGGATCATCTCTTTTATATACCTGAATTAAGCCGCTACTTGTTCCTCCACTTTTGGGACGTCGCATGACATGGCAGCCAATTGTTTATAAACGCTCAGGCGCCATTTGTATTCCTCTTCAGCCTGCTTCATTAGTTTTTTGGCCATTTCAGGGTTGGACTTATGCAGGGTCTTGAAGCGGTTCTCGCCCATCATAAAGTCCGGCACGGAGATAGACGGCGCCGGGCTGTCTATGGTCAGAGGGTTCTTCCCCTGCTTTTTCAGGTCCGGATTGTAGCGGTAAAGGATCCAGCGGCCGGAGGCCACGGCCTTTTTCTGCTCATCCATTCCTTCCGTCATGTTAATCCCGTGCGCTATGCAGTGGCTGTAGGCGATAACGATGGACGGCCCGTCGAAGGCCTCCGCTTCCGCCAATGCTTTAACGGTCTGCTGGTAGTTGGCGCCCATGGCGACGCTTGCAACGTAGATATTGCCGTAGGTCATGGAGATCATTCCCAGGTCCTTCTTGGGGAGCGGCTTGCCACCGGCCGCGAAAAGCGCAACCGCGCCGAGGGGCGTGGACTTGGACATCTGCCCTCCGGTGTTGGAATAAACTTCGGTGTCCAGCACCAGCGCCCTGACTTTCCGGCCGGAAGCCAGCACATGGTCCAGGCCGCCGTAGCCGATATCGTAGGCCCAGCCGTCGCCGCCGAATATCCACACCGATTTTTTTATCAGGTAATCGGCCAGCGTTAACAGGCGGGCCGATTTTTCGTCCTTCAGAGGCGCAAGAGCTTTCTTAAGGTCCGCCACGCGTCCGCGCTGAGTCTCGATGCCAACCCAGTCGTCTTCATTGGCATTGAGTATGTCATCGGCCAGCTTGGCGCTGTTCTTGAGCGTGGAACCTTTAAGTTCGGTAAGCAGCTCGGTCGCCGCCGTTCTGAACTTATCGTAAGCCAGGCGCATGCCGAGGCCGAATTCCGCGTTATCCTCGAACAGGGAGTTGGACCAGGCCGGGCCGCGTCCGTCTTCGCGCGTGCAGTACGGGGTGGTTGGCAGATTGCCTCCGTAGATGGAGGAACAGCCGGTGGCGTTGGCGATGGTCATATGGTCGCCGAAGAGCTGCGTCATCAGTTTCACGTAAGGCGTTTCGCCGCAGCCCGCGCAGGCTCCGGAAAACTCGAACAGCGGTCTTACCAGCTGGCTGCCCTTCACGGTGTAGCGGTTCACCTTGGCCGAGCCGGTGTCTTTGAGCGACATGAAGAATTTGAAGTTCTCACGCTCCGTCATCCGCAGGGAAGCCTGCTCGTGCAGATTGATGGCTTTGCGTCCGGTATCCTTGGCGTCAACTTTCTCTTTGGCCGGACAGGCGTGAACGCAGGCGCCGCAGCCTGTGCAGTCCTCCACCGCTACCTGCACGGTGAACTTCATTCCTTTAAGGTCGCCCTTGCCTTCGGTAGCCTTGAAAGTTTTGGGGGCTTTGGCCAGCTCCGCGCCGTCATAGGCCTTGATGCGGATGGCCGCGTGCGGGCAGACCAGCGAGCAGAAGCCGCACTGGATGCAGAGTTTGTCTTCCCAGACGGGGGTTTCAAGAGCGATATTGCGCTTCTCATACTGGGAGGTTCCGGTCGGGAAAGTGCCGTCGAGCGGCATGGCTGAGACCGGCAGGTCGTCGCCGCGGAAGGCCATCATCTCACAGAGCGTGTTCCGGACGAATTCCGGGTAGCCTTCCACGATGCAGGCCCGCTTTATTTTAGAGGTCGCTTTGTCCGGATACTTCACTTCCTCCACGGCCGCCAGGGTCTTGTCCACGGCGTCGAAGTTCTTTTTGATCACTTCTTCGCCCTTGGCGGAATAGGTTTTTTTGATGGCTTTTTTGATGGCTGCTATGGCTTCATCCTTGGGCAGAACGCCGGAAATGCCGAAGAAGGCGGTCTGCATGATCACGTTGATGCGCGCGCCCATGCCGGTTTCCTTGGCGATCTCGGAGGCGTTAATGACATAGACCCGGAGTTTCTTGTCGATAATATTCTGCTGGACTTCTACGGGGATATTGTCCCATACGTCCTTGGCGGCGAAGGGGCTGTTGATGAGGAACACGGCTCCATTCTCCGCCCTGTTCAGCATCTCGTACTTTTCCAGGAACGAGAACTGGTGGCAGCCGATGAAATGCGCCTTGTAAACCAGATAAGGCGCCTTGATATAATCTTTCCCGAAGCGTACGTGGGAAACGGTCATGGAGCCGGCTTTCTTGGAATCATACACGAAGTAGCCCTGCGCGTAGTTGGGGGTTTCCTCGCTGATGATCTTTATGGTGTTCTTGTTGGCGCCCACGGTGCCGTCGGAGCCCAGTCCGAAGAACAGCGCCCTGAATACGTCTTTGGGCTCTATGGACCAGTCGGCGTCGTAGTCCAGGCTCAGGTTGGTGACATCGTCCTTGATCCCGACGGTATAACCGTTCTTCGGGGTCTTTGAGGACAGATCGTCGAACACGGCTTTAGCCATGGCCGGGGTGAATTCCTTTGAGCCGAGGCCGTAGCGGCCGCCGACCATGCGCGGCATCTCTTTGATCTTGCCGGCGGAGAAGGCGTTGGCCATAGCGGTCACTACATCCTGATACAGAGGCTCGCCGATGGAGCCGGGTTCCTTGGTGCGGTCCAGGACGGAGATCTTTTTGGCGGTTTTGGGGATGGCGTTGACCAGGTCGTCCTGGGAGAAGGGCCTGTAAAGGCGGACAATGACGACGCCCACTTTTTCTTTGGAGTTTTTGGTCAGGTAGTTGACGGTCTCCTCCACTACGTCCGCGCCGGAAGCCATGATAACTATGACTTTTTCCGCGTCGGGGGCGCCGATATAGTCGAACAGCGAGTACTTCCGGCCGGTAAGCTTCGCGAATTTGGCCATTGTTTCTTTCACGATCCCGGGGATTTCCGTGTAGTACTTGTTGGCGGCTTCCTTGGCCTGGAAGAACACGTCCGGGTTCTGGGCGGTGCCGCGCAATTCGGGGCGCTCAGGGTTCAGGCCGCGGGCTTTGTGCGCGGCGATAAGCTTATCATCCAGCATCGCTTTCATGGTTTCGTGGTTCAGCGGGTCCACCATGTTAAGTTCGTGGGAAGTCCTGAAACCGTCAAAGAAGTGCAGGAATGGCACGCGGGACTTCAGGGTGGCAGCCTGTGAGATGAGGGCGAAGTCTATGACTTCCTGTGGGTTGGCCGAGGCAAGCAGCGCCCACCCGGTCTGGCGGGTGGCCATGACGTCGGAGTGATCGCCGAAGATGGAAAGCGCGTGTGTGGCCAGGGCGCGCGCGGAAACGTGGAATACGGTGGCGGTAAGCTCGCCGGCTATTTTGTACATATTGGGGATCATGAGCGCGAGGCCCTGGGAACAGGTAAAGGTGGTTGTAAGGGCTCCCGCGGTAAGGGCGCCGTGGACCGCGCCCGAAGCGCCGCCCTCAGACTGCATTTCTATAACGGTGGGAACGGTGCCCCAAATATTTTTCTCGCCTTTGGCGGATTTAACGTCGGAGATCTCGCCCATTACCGAAGAGGGAGTGATCGGATAAATGGCTATAACTTCATTGGTGGCGTGGGCCACGTGAGCGGCGGCTGTGTTCCCGTCCATTGCTACCATGTTTTTAGGCATTGTGTTGTTTTCTCCTGTTATTTCGGCATGGGCCTTACTGCTGTCCAGTCCGTCCTTGTTTTGGTTCAGGCCACCTGGTGAGCATCGCTCTTAATATGGCGCAGCCATGGGCTAGACCAAGGGATGTTTGCGGAATATGCTAAAAGTATAGCATTTTTGAACCCCTGCCGGGTTAGTTCGTGGTTCGACAAAGGTTGACACTTGATAGGCTTAATTTGCAGAATTGAGTACTGGTAAACGGCGCGCGGCGCGACGTCCCTGATATCTTAAGGAGATATATTATAAGGAGGGTGTAAATGAAAAAAATAATACTTGGGGCAATTATATCCGTGATCTTTGGTTCAGCGGCATTCGCGGCCGACTACGGCGCCGCCGGCTGCGGTCTGGGAAGCCTGGTGTTCAAGGAAAACGACATGACGCAGGTGTTGGCGGCTACGACCAACGGGACGTTCGGCAACCAGACCTTTGGTTTGACGTTCGGCACTTCGAACTGCACCAACAAGGGCCTGGTGAAACTGGCTATGGTCCGCGAGAGCTTTATTGAGTCCAATTATAAGGACCTTTCCCGCGACGCAGCCGCAGGCAAGGGCGAATACGTGGATAACCTGGCCAAGCTTTACGGCTTCAGCCCTGAAACGTCCGTAAAATTCGCCATGTTGCTGCAGAGCAATTATGCCGCCGTCTTCGCGTCCAACAACGCGCAGAACGCCGTCAGTGAGATAAACAAACTGCTCGCCGCCGGCAATATCTGATAATGGCTGGTCAAATGGCGAAAAGACGGGGCTGCGGCTTTATTCCTCCGGCCCGTCTTTTGTTTTGTCTTCTCCTTCTGAATGTTTCCGCCTCCGCACAGAGTCTTCCGTCTGAGCAGGAGAGTTTGCGGGTGCGTTTGCGGGCAGAGGCCGGCGAAGTTCAGCTCTGGAAAAATCCATACTGGCTCCGTCTTCTTTACTACGAGAAATCTCTTTTCGGCGGCTATCGCAGTCCTTCCGTAGATCCGGCGTTTTTTCTGTCCCCAAAGGGCCGGAGCAATCCGGAGGCTGAGCTCGCGTCGGCTATAGACGGATTTTTTGTTTCCGGCACGGACGACGATTCTCCCGAATGCCGCTTCCCGGAACGCTATCGCTGGCTCAGGGAAAAGCTTAGGCCGCTGGAGAAAACCGCCCCCCCCCGGATATGTAAAAGTTTCGAAGACTGGAAAGCCGCGATAGATCCGGAATCGGTCAGCCTGCTTTTTGCCGCCGGCTATCTTAATAATCCATCCACGCTCTACGGTCACACCTTTTTACGGATACACAAACGCGGCGCTAACGGGGCCGATCTCCTGGATTATACCCTCAACTACGCGGCGACTACGGATGAAGAGGGCGGCGTACTCTTCGCTTTGCGCGGCCTTATAGGCGCTTATCCCGGCCGCTTTTCCACTGTTCCGTATTATTTGAAGATACAGGAGTATCATAATCTGGAGAACCGCGATCTTTGGGAGTTTCCATTGGGCCTTTCAAAAGACGCCATCGACAGGCTTATGCGCCATGCCTGGGAACTGGGTAAGGCCGCGTTCCCGTATTATTTCTTCACACGCAACTGTTCCTGGCAGCTGATGCCGCTCCTGGATATAGCGGAACCATCTCTGAATCTGGCTTCCCGTTTCCATCTATGGGTGATCCCCTCTGATACCGCGCGCGCCGCCGTTGACGCTACCGGCGCGGCCGTTCGCCCTGTATGGAGGCCATCGCTATGGAAGACGGTGGAATGGAAGCGTGCTCTTCTTTCACCCAGGGAACTGGAACTTGCCGCGCGGCTTGCGCGCGGCCGCCAGTCCGAGGCGTTCAAAGAACTGGGAGATATGCCGCCTATACGGCAGGCCGCCGCGCTTGAAGCCGCTGCGGATTACCTGAGCTGGCGTTTTTATGCGCGCCGCATAGTCAAGACCGAGCTGGAGGAACGCAGCGGACCGGTACTCGCGGCCAGAGCGGCTCTGGGGGCGCAGGACACTTTTTCCGGAACGCCATTAAAAACCCTCTCGATCCGCTCGGGGCATGAGAGTATGCGTGTCGGCCTCGGCGCCATAGACGCCGTTCATGGTCCGCTTACCGAATTTCAATGGCGTTTCGCGATGCAGGACCTCCTCGATTGTCCCGACGGTTATTTGCCGGACGCGGCCCTTGAAATGGGGGCGCTGAAGATACGCTACGACAAGCGGTATAATCGGACCTATTTCAAGGAAGCGAAACTGGCGCATGTTCTGAGCCTCAATCCCTGGGATGACTGGGTACGCCGGCAGTCCTGGGAGATAACGGCCGGGATAGAACAGGCCGAAGAGAAAGGGCGTCAGCGCGGAACTTCCGCTATCTGGTCCATGAACGCCGGCGCAGGCGCGGCTGTTGAAACCCATCTGTTCTCAAGGCAGCTCTGGTATGTCCTGGCTGTTGCCGACACAGGTTTCGGAGACGCCCTGGATAAGATGTGGAGAGCGGGCGCCGGGCCGAAGGCCGGCGTCCTGGCCGGCGCCGGGCCGTTGCGCGCATTATTTGAGGTCCGGTATCTAAGTTATGCGTTCGGAGACACCGCGCCGCTTTGGACCGGAACAGCTGCGGCGTCGCTTAAATTGAGCCGGGACAGCGCCCTGCGCCTGGAATACTCCTGGCGCGGGCATGTAAAAGAGACCGGATTGGTTTATCAACGCTTTTTCTTTCCGCCATGAAGCGCTCAGTCCAAATTCTGCTGATCGCGGCTTGCGTTCTGGGCGGGAACGGATGCACGCATCTTTTTTTTCAGCCGAGTTCCAGGATCTACATGGACCCGGCTAATGCGGGGATGCGTTATGAAGTGATAAAATTCAGGTCCGGGGATGGTACGGAATTGACGGGAATGTTCTTTGCGTCCAGCGGGACGGCGTTGGGAACCATCGTCCACCTGCACGGCAACGCCGGGAACATGACGTCGCATTTTTCGTATTCTGCCTGGTTGGCGAAGGAAGGATTTAATGTTTTTATTTTTGATTACCGCGGCTATGGAGCTTCGGGTGGGAAAGCAACGTTGGACGGGGTGGTGCTGGACGGCATTGCGGCCTTAGATCACGCGGTCAAACTTCCAGGGGCTAGAGCGGACAGGATTATTGTTTTAGGGCAGAGTCTGGGCGGAGCCATTGCTGTGGCGGCTGTGACGGAGTCCGGCTTTAAACCGGCGGCCATGGTGTTGGAAGGGGCTTTTTATTCTTACAGAGGCGTCGGGGCGGCGGTGATGCGTAAACATTGGTGGAGCCTGCCTTTTTCCTGGTTTCCATGGTTGGTTCTGACGGGCAGTCATTCTCCATCCAAGGACATTGCTGCAATAAGTTGCCCGAAACTTTTCATCCATTCCGAGAAAGATCCTGTAGTGCCGTTCAGGCAGGGCCACAAACTTTATGAGGCGGCTCCCGGGCCGAAGGAATTCTGGACGATTCCTTCCGGCGGGCACACCGATGCGTTTGACGGCCAGCGGGAGACCTACGGCCCCCGGCTTGTCGCGTTCCTGAGGAACGCTTTAGGCCTCCTACCGGAGCCGGCCGCATCAGGCGCCAACGTCCCCCCCGCCTCAAATGCCCACTAAATAAGTTATATTGAAACACCGATTGATTGGTTTCGAATTATAGAGTCGCAGGATAGCAAAGTCGGGGTGTCGGCGGGTTTTCTGCGCGCTCCGGGACCGGGTTTCATGGGGAAGAAGACCGGGGGCTTCCATCGGCTCCGGAACGCGCCGGCCCGGCATAGCGGTCCGGCTTGAACGGTCCTCGCCGTCCCTTAATAATAGGGATGCACTCCAGACCCCGGTCTTGAAACCCTAAAATGGAGCGCGCAGAAAACCCGCCGCCCCCCCTCCAATAAACTTACGCGTAAGACATTTCTTTGACCTGTCAATCGGCGTTTTCCTGAATTAATAAATATAATTTATCCCGCCCGGTTTACGATACATCCTAATTGCCCCCCCTTTTTTTTTACTACGGCTTGGCCCATTCCTGAACTAGGTTTATCAGGACCTGCATGGACTTTTCCATGCCGTCCAGGGAAACCCATTCGTAACGGCCGTGGTAATTGTAGCCGCCGGTGAAAACATTGGGGGTCGGGAGGCCCATGAACGACAACCGGGAACCGTCCGTGCCGCCCCGCACCGGCTTGATGTGGGGCGTAAGTCCGGCCTTTTTTACCGCCGCTATCAGGTTCGCCATAACTTTAGGATGTTTTGATATAACGGCGCCCATATTCCGGTATTGCTCGTTGAATTCAAGTTTTATATCTGCCAGCGGATATCTCAGCCTTTTCTCGGCCACGATCGCGGTTAAATGTTTTTCCATCGTTTTTAATTTTACCAGATCGTGCTCCCTGACTATTCCGTTCAATTCCGCCGTCTCTATTTCAGCCTTGAGGTCTGTGAACATTATAAAACCGTCCCTGTTTTCCGTGGTTTCCGGCAGGAAGTTCTCAGGCCAGGACGCGGCGATATCCGCCGCTATGCGCACGGCGTTCGCCAGCGCGTTCTTGGCGGAACCGGGGTGGACGCTTTTGCCCTTGACGGTGATCTTGATGCCATCGGCGTTGAAGGTTTCCTCTTCAATGGAGCCCGCCACATCGCCGTCAAAAGTATAGGCGGCATCGGCGCCGAACTCTTTCACGTTAAAATATTTAACTCCCTGCCCCACTTCCTCGTCCGGGGTGAAGCCTATTTTTATTTTACCGTGCTTTATCTCCGGGTGTTTCACAAGGTGTTCGGCCGCCGTCATGATGACGGCCAGGCCGGATTTATTATCCGCGCCCAGCAGCGTGTCGCCGGAGGCGGTTACTATGTCTTCCCCTTTGCACTGGAGCAGGGCGGGGCAGTTTTTAGGCGTCAATATAACGCCCAGTTTTTTGCTTATGACTATATTGCCGCCATTATAGTTTTTATGTACCTGCGGTTTTACGCCCGCGCCTCCGGCGGCGGGAGAAGTGTCCATATGCGCCAGGAAGCCTATTGCCGGAAGACTCCTCTTTTCTGTGGCCGGGATTTCGCCGGTCACATAGCCAAATTTATCCATGCGGACTTTTTTTACGCCTAAACTTTTAAGTTCCCAGGCCAGCATTCTGCCCAGCACCAGTTGGCCTTTTGACGAGGGATAAGTCCTTGAGGATTCATCGCTTTTGGTGTCCACTTTGGCGTATTTTTCCAGCCTCATGTAAAGTGTCTTTTTAAAATCCATTTCAGCCTCCATTATTTTGACCGCATGCATTTAAAGTTCTATAATCAATTATATCCTAACTCCGCTGGAATATTCAAAAGGAGCTCACAAATGGCCTTTAATTTTATCCCCAAAGAGGTTAAATTTTTCGATTATCTGACCCTGCAGGCTGAAAACGCCGTCAAAACCATCGACTACTTTAAAAGCGCCGTAAAAAGAGGCGTGGTGGACGAGGAAGTGGTAAAGAAGGTGCGGGATTTTGAGCATGAAGGCGATACCCTTGCCCATGAGATAGTGGACATGCTTAACCGGACTTTTATCACCCCTCTCGACCGGGAAGATATCTACACCCTTGCCAATACCCTCGATGATGTCGTGGACCTTATCAACGCGATCTCAAACCGGGTGCGGCTCTATAAACTAGACCCTTCGGATGAATATTTTAAGCAGTTTATAGACACTATCGACCAATCGGTTGTGGCGCTTTCAAACGCCGTAAAACATTTACATGATAATAAACGTCAGCGCCGCGTACTGGACCACTGTATTGAAGTAAACCGCCTGGAAAATACCGGGGATATTATACGCGAAAAAGCTATCAGCCATCTTTTTGAAACCGAAAAAGATCCTATCATGGTCATAAAGTGGAAAGAGATCTATGAAGTGGCGGAAGGGACCCTGGATACCTGCGAGCATGTGGCCAAGGTTATTGAATCCATTCTGGTGAAACATGGATAGTCTCTTCATAGCGGTAGTCTGTCTGGTGGGGTTGGCGTTGCTTTTTGATTTCTTGAACGGTTTTCACGATGCCGCCAATTCCATCGCCACTATTGTTTCTACCCGCGTTCTTTCCCCAAAACACGCCGTCATCTGGGCCGCATCCTTTAACTTTATAGCTTTTTTGGTTTTCAACCATGCGGTAGCCAAAACTGTGGGTAAAGGCATTGTCGATATTAATACCGTGGACAGCTATGTCATTTTCGGCGCGTTGGTCGGCGCCTGTTCCTGGAACCTTCTGACCTGGTATTTGGGGCTGCCATCCAGCTCCTCGCACGCCCTTATGGGCGGCCTGGTGGGCGCGGCTATGGTAAAAGGCGGTACGGAGGTGTTGATCGGCTCCGGTATCAGAAAGACCCTGATATTCATCGTAGTTTCGCCTGTCCTGGGTTTGGTGCTGGCCCTCGTTATGGGCGTTGTTGTCTATCGTCTTTTCCAGCATTCGGCTCCGGCAAAAGTGGATCATTGGTTCAGGAAAGGCCAATTGCTGTCAGCCGCGGCATATAGCCTTGGGCACGGCGGCAACGATGCGCAGAAAACTATGGGAATAATAGTGGGGCTGCTGGTCAGCGTAAACTATTTGCCTCAGACCGAAGATTTTAAAATCCCCCTCTGGGTGGTTCTGAGCTGTCAGAGCGCCATAGCTTTGGGAACCATGGGCGGCGGCTGGAGGATTGTAAAGACCCTGGGCCACAAGATCTCAAAATTGAGGCCTATTGACGGATTTTGCGCCGAATCCGCCGCCGCTGCCACGCTTTTTATGTCTTCGGCCATGGGCATACCGGTCAGCACCACTCATACCATAACCGGAGCCATTATGGGGATAGGCTCGATTAAACGGTTCAACGCCGTAAAATGGGGCGTGGCCGGACAAATAGTCTGGGCCTGGATACTCACTATCCCCGGTTCCGCTTTGGTTTCGGCCGTAGCCTACTGGTTGGCGGTGAAGGTGTTTTAAGTTATACGCAGAAGTTTAACCTGAAAAATTCAGTTGAATTTTTCCCTTCGCGGAGCTCAGGTGCGCTTCGCGCGGCATACGCCCTCGAAAACCTGGCGCGCATTGCGCTTGGTTTTCGACCCGCTACTGCGGGGAATCCTGCATTTTTTTGTGCCGCCGGTTTGCCAATGTAAACCGGCTTGAATTGCAGGATTCGGGTTAAGAGAGGCCGGAGGCTTTTGTTGGGATACCTGCGCAAATATTAAAGCGGCCGGATAAATAAAAACCCCGCGGGTAGTTAAAACCGCGGGGTTTTTATTTTTAAGACCGGCGGCGCTATTCGCCTTTTAAAGCGTATTTTATTTCCCGGTAATTCCATGAGGAGCCACAGGTATCGGACGTTTTTCCATAAAACGACTTTATCTCCGGATCGGAAACTATCTTGCCGCGTTCATCAATAAGCAAGCTTAGTTCTATGTAAGCGGCTTCCGCGGATGCGCAAACCTGGATCAAGGGCTCGCGTTTAAAAATGACCGCCGTGGCCTTATATAGTCCGTCGCTAGGCTGACTTATCTTAAGGTCGAACGAGCCGTTTAAAACATCTCCTTCCACGTTCAGCTTGGGATTCTCGCGGATGCCGGCTGTGACTTTCAGTGAGTCTATACAGAAAGAATATGCCATGCCCATGCGCTCTGCATTTGCATTTTTTCCACGAGCCCAGCAGAATTTGTACTTAAATGTGAAGTCTTCCTTGGCTTCGGGCATTGTGGGACAAGGAGACGCGAAGATTGTCGTTTCAGCCGCGGTTTTAAGATCAATGGCATGATTTTCAAAAGAGGCGGCGGCGCGCATGATGTTTTCCAGATCGTCAGCATACAACAACGGCGCGCAGACCAGAACTATAAACAGGCTGATAACCGATTTCATCGTATTAATGCCTCCCCGGCAAATGAACTTGCTAACGTTAAGTATATCATTTGGTATTTAACACTGCTTTGACGTAAGTCAAGTATAGTGTGGCGCGGTGTTTACGCTGTTATTCAGCGATTTTCGCCGCCGCTCTGCCGGCCAGGAGGCCGGAGGTCCAGGCAAAGTGAAGATTGAAGCCGCCGGAGTCGGCGTCTATGTCCAGAAGTTCCCCTGTGATAAACAGACCTTTCACTTTTGAGGACTCAAAAGTTTCGGGGGAGATTTCCGAAGTCTCAACGCCCCCGGCCGCAACCATGGCGTCCGCAAAATCGAGTGTTCCGATGATCTCTACTTCAAAGTTCTTCAGCAGGCGGACAAAATCCTTAAAAACACTGTCAGGAACGGCGCTCACCAATTTGTCTGAGCCGACTTTGGCCAAATCTGACAATAGTAACAAAACGCGTTCATCCGCCAGCCCGCATAGATAGTCTCTCCAGAAACGGCCGTCCATCCTTCCCCGTCTTTCCAGTAGAAAGCTTATAAGGGTTTTGTCTGTATATTCCGGGAAAAGGTCCAGGCGGCATTTTACCGGGCCGGTCTGAAGAGCAAATACGGCGGCCCGGCTTAAGTCCAGTATAGCCGGACCTGAAAGCCCGTATTTGGTGAAAAGGATTTCTCCGTTGCATCGTGCCAGGATTTTTCCGACTGCCAGGAGTTCTACGGCGGCCTGAGTCCTGATTCCTTCGACTTGCTTTATAAAACTTTCTTTTACCTTAAGCGGAACGATAACGGGGTGAGGCGGCTTTACCGAGTGGCCCAGTGACCGGGCCAGCGTGTAACCTGAGACGGAGCCTCCGATCTGCGGGTAGGCGGGGCCGCCGGCGGCTAGGATGACGTTGTCGCACTTAATAATAGTTTCCGGGCCGGAAACAGTTCGTTTTTCCCACTGCGGCGGTACTGTGCGGACCCGTAGCTCAAAACCGGACGGCGTCTTTTTGACATCCAGGGCCTCTGTAAGTATTTTAAGTTCTATGTCCTTAACGGTTAGATAATTCACAAGCACGTTCACAACATCGCACGCTTTCATGGAGCGCGGAAAAACGCGTCCATCGGATTCGTCTATGGTCAAAAGCCCCAGACTTTTAAAAAATTCCCGCACTCCGGCCGGAGGCAGGGTCTTAAAAGTTTTGTTCATGAACCCGGCGGAACCGCCATGATAGCGGCCTGGGGTTACTTGCGTATTGGTGAGATTGCATTTTCCAGCGCCGGTGGAAAGTATCTTGCGGCCCGGGATATGGTTCTTTTCAAGTACGGTCACCCGAGCCCCGGCGCCGGCAGCGGCACACGCGGCAGCCAGGCCAGAGGCCCCGGCGCCTATGATTACAACTGAACGTTTAAGCATTATTTTTAATTTGAAAACAAAGGCTGAAACGTGGAGAATGATCTGATATCCAATCCAGTCCCAAGCTCAGCCGTTATCCTTTTAAACGCGGTCCGCCGAACCGACAACGGTCTTATTTTTGTCCATGTACATTTTAATAAGCTCTTCCCGGGCGGGGCCAAGGTATTTGCGCGGATCGAATTCGCCGGGTTTTTCCGCGAAAACTTTCCGGATAACAGCGGTCATTACAAGCCGGCCGTCGGAATCTATGTTTATTTTACAGACTGCGGACTTCGCCGCTTTGCGCAACTGCTCCGCCGGAACTCCCACCGCCCCCTCCATTTTGCCGCCGTACTTGTTAATCATGTCGATATAACTCTGGAGCACCGAAGATGCTCCGTGCAGGACTATCGGGAATCCGGGGATACGCCGCTCGACTTCTTCCAGAATATCGAAGCGCAGTGGGGGGACGGTCTCGCCGGGCTTAACCTTGAATTTAAAAGCACCGTGGCTGGTGCCGATGGAGATGGCTAAGGAGTCCACATTTGTGCGTTTTACGAAATCCTCAACGACATTAGGGTCTGTATAGTGGGATTTTTCGGATGAAACTTCATCCTCTATTCCAGCCAGCCGCCCTAATTCGCCTTCCACTGTGACATCGAACTGATGCGCGTATTCCACGACTTGTTTGGTGATCCGGAGATTCTCCTCGTAGGGCAGCCCGGACCCGTCGTACATAACGGAGGAGAAACCGTTTTCTATGCAGGACTTGCACAGTTCAAAAGAATCGCCATGGTCCAGATGAAGCGCCACCGGGATAGGCTTATCCGTCATCTCTTTCATCATTTCAATGCCGCCGCGCCCCATCCATCTCAACAAAGTGGGATTGGCGTATTCTCTTGCGCCTTTGGAGATCTGGAGGATTACAGGAGAACGGCTCTTAACGCAGGCGGCAAGGATGGCCTGAAGCTGCTCCATGTTATTGAAATTGTAAGCCGGCACCGCATACCCTTCCTTATTGGCCCTGGAGAACATCTCTCTGGTGTTTACGAATCCCAGTTCTTTATAGGACACTGTGTTGATTGTTGTCGGCATATTAAGCGCCTCCGTATATTTTGGATACCATGTGATAGAACCATTATAATATTTTCCGTGCACTAAACCAATCCAAAGGAGCAACCGCATATCACCAGCCCAAACAGGATTGAAATGCTTCATAGTCTCTTTATTTGCTAAAATCATAAGATGGGTGGTTTTATGTGCGGGTATGTCCAATGATAGAAACCAAGATGTTTTTCAACGGGGTAAAACCGTCTAAATTTGCTTTATCTCCGCGCCGCGCCGATTATTACGATGTTTCCGATATCATCACTAGCGCGCAGTACAAGATCCAGGACGAAGAGATAAAGGCCTTTGAAGATATAGACCTGATATACAGGACTCTTGTCTCCGTCGTCTATAACTTTGTCCCCGCATCCGGCCATCCAGGCGGCAGTATTTCCTCCGGCAGAATAGCCCAGGGGCTGTTGTTCAGTTCCATGGATTACGATTTTTTCGATCCTCTGCGCGAAAATAACGATATTCTAACTTATGCGGCCGGCCACAAAGCCATGGGACTATACGCCTTATGGGCGCTTCGCAACGAACTTGTCCGCGCTTCCGGCGCCGCAGATATGCCGCGGGAAAAATTTCAGCTGCGGCTTGAGGACTTGCTGGGGTTCAGGCGCAATCCCACCGCCGCCACCCCGCTTTTTAGAAAATTAAATTCCAAGGCATTGGATGGCCACCCTACTCCCCGGACGCCTTTCGTGAAAATAGCTACCGGCGCCTCCGGAGTGGGAGTCGGCGCCAGCGTGGGGCTGGCGCTGGGCGCGATGGATATTTACGGCGACAAAGCGCCGAAAGTTCACGTTATAGAGGGTGAGGGAGGAATGACCCCGGGGCGCGTCTCGGAAGCAATGGCCGCGGCCTCGGCTTCCCGGCTTTCCAATACTTTCCTGCACGTGGATTGGAACCAGTCATCCATAGATTCCAATAATGTCTGCCCTGAGAACTCTAAATCCGGAGACTATGTGCAGTGGACGCCGGTCGAATTGGCCTATCTTAACGATTGGAACGTGATCCATGTTTCCAACGGCCATGATTTTTTTCAAATATTGAACGCTCAGAAATTCGCCGCCAGCCAAAGCGGCAATAAGCAGCCTACGGCAATAGTGTACCGCACGGTCAAAGGTTGGAAATACGGTATAGAAGGCCGGGCCGCCCACGGCGCCGGGCACAAGTTTTCCTCTGACGGTTATTATGGCTCGCTGTTGGAATTTGAGGCGCGGTTCGGAGTCAAAATGCCGCGTTATTGCGCAGGCATACCCGCGGATGACGCGGTGGAGAAATGTTTTTACGACACTCTGCTTGTAATCAGGCGGGTTATTGAGGCAAATCCGCCGCTGTCAGGGTTCGCGGCCGATAAGCTCAACGCCTCAAAGGAACGTCTTGACGCCTGCGGCAGGACCCCGAGGTCCGGAGCTCCGGATCCTGAAAAGGCATACACGGTGAAAGTCTCGGAGCCGCCGGCAGCGCTTAGATTTAGGCCCGGTAAAGAAATTACGCTGCGGGAGGCCCTCTGCCTGGGCCTCAATCATATAAATAATCTGACCGGAGGGTCGCTTATGGTATCGGCGGCCGACCTGTACAATTCCACCAGCGTCAATCTGGTGGGGAATGGCTTTGGCGAAGGGTTCTATAATTCCGTTACTAACCCTGGATCACGCACCATCTCAGCCGGCGGCATATGCGAGGACGCCATGGGGGCTATCGCTTACGGTTTGTCCAGTTTCGGGCGCCATATAGGCGTTACCTCTTCGTACGCCGCCTTTATCGCCCCGCTTGAACATATCGCCGCGCGCATGCATGCCATCGGCCAGCAAAACCGCAAAACCTTGGACGGTAAGCCCGGCAATGTTTTTATCATGATCAACGCCCATGCTGGTGCAAAGACCGGAGAAGACGGGGCGACGCACGCGGATTGCCAGTCGTTGCAGCTTCTGGAAGGGAATTTCCCAAAAGGTTCCCTTATCACTCTCACGCCCTGGGAACCCTGTGAGATCTGGCCGCTTCTGTCCGCGGCTTTAAACAAGCGGCCGGCGGTTATAGCGCCGTTCGTTACGCGTCCCGCTGAAAAAATATTTAATCGCGCCGCCTCCGGTCTTCCCCCCTCCGAGGACGCCGCCAAAGGCGTCTATTATATTTTACGGGCGGATGTGAAAAAACCGCGTCACGGCACCGTGGTGCTCCAGGGTAACGGAGTTGCCACAGTCTTTATCTACGAAGTCCTTCCGAAGATAAAAGAAGCCGGTCTGAATATGAATATCCTGTATGTAGCCTCCAAGGAGTTGTTCGAACTCCTTGACGAAAAGGAAAAAGAAGCGATCTTCCCGGAAAAACTGGCGATGGAAGCCATGGGGATAACCGACTTCACCCTCCCTACCATGCATTACTGGATCAGGTCCCGGGGGGGCATGGCCCGCACCCTTCACCCCTTCAAAAATTGTCAATATCTCGGCAGCGGAAAGGCGGACAAAGTGTTGGAAGAAGCGGGCTTGGACGCCCGTGCGCAGTTGCAAGCGGTAAAAGATTACACCAACTTCATAATCAGTTCTAGAAAATAACGGAGGTTATACCATGATGATCCAGGTTCAAGAAAAACCCTACCTCACCGGCCGGGCTTTTATGTTCAGTATCGGCAAAGGGGAGGATCTTCTTCAGGCGGTACAACATTTCTGCCATCACCACCAGGTCCGTTGCGGCCTTATAAGCGCTATTGGTGCGGTTGAACGCGCGACTTTCGGGGTTTATGACCAGAAAGCCAAAAAATATGTAAAGATCAACCTTGAAAAGGAGATGGAGATCTTGTCGCTTTGCGGCAATGTCAGCCTTTTCGATGATAAACCAATGGTGCATGCCCATATCATGTTCTCGGATATGGAAGGCAAGGCGTATGGCGGACATTTGATGGGCGGCACCAAGGTTTTCAGCCTGGAAGTTTTTATACAGGAGCTTACCGGGGATCCGAAAGTGCGTAAACTTGAGAAGGCCACGCAACTGCCTCTCTGGGCTAATCCGCTCTGTCTTAAATAGTATTCGCGGGGAATAAAATATCCGGAAGCCGGCTGGGTTAAATCAAGCAGAGGCCTTGCGCCTGCCGGATCGCTCTCCAAACGTTATCCATGGATAATATACAGCCGACAAGCGATAATCATTTCCGGGCGGGCTTCGTGGCTATCACGGGCCTGCCCAATGTCGGCAAATCCACGCTACTGAACTCCCTGCTCGGAGTCAGATTGTCCATTATCTCTCCAAAGCCCCAGACCACACGCAACAACATCACAGGCATTCTGAACACGCCCGGACACCAGACGATTTTTGTTGATACGCCAGGGATGCTTAACCCCCGCAATCTTTTTGAGAAGAAGATGTCCGGCGCTATAGAACGGGCGGCTTCGGAAGACAGCGACCTTGCGCTCCTGGTAGTGGAACCGCACATTCCCCCCCCGGACAAATCTTATTTTTTTGAAAAATTAAAAGCTATATCCGCCCCGCTTTACCTGGTGGTGAATAAGATGGATCTTTGCGAAAAAGATCCTGCGGAAGCCGGGAAGATAGCGGAATTCTTCTCCGGGATGCTGCCGGTTAAAAAAACTTTCTTTGTCGCGGCTTTGGGCGGGGCCGGGGTTAAGGATCTGAAAGCCGGGATACTTGCGGCCATGCCGCAACATCCGGCCTATTATTCAGGGAATCAGATAACGGACCGTTGGGAGCGCTTCTACGCGGCGGAATTGATCCGTGAGCAGATCTTTAACCTCTTTTCGGAAGAGATCCCTTATGCCTCAGCGGTAGAGATAGAGGTATTTAGGGAAACTGAAGGTATGCCGGACTATATCCTTGCGGCCGTACATGTTGCTAGACAAACCCAGAAACCGATCATCATTGGCAAAGGCGGCAGGCAGATACGGGTATTAAGGGAGAAAGCCCAGGCCGCGCTGGAGAAATTTCTGGGCCGGCCCGTAAAACTGGAGTTGCAGGTTAAAGTGACTCCAGACTGGCAGAATGATCCGAAATTCCTTAAGAGTCTGTAAAGACAGCCCATTAAATATCGGATTTATGAAAAAAAACAACGCCAATTTCATCTATGCGCTGTCGCTTTACGCGGCTGTTTCGGTCTTTTTTATGATAGTCCAGCTTTTTCTTTCCGGAGCGTTGGTTTATCTTCTTTACCAGTTAATGCATGGAGCGTTCGGTTCGGACGCGTCGCATCTGTTTCAGCCGTCGCTCTATGATTCAGCGGGGTTCGCTTTTTTGACGCTGACCAATACGGTCCTGCAATATTATTTGGCAAGCCTCCTGGCTCACGACCTTAAGGACCGTTCCGCTCTTTTCGGCATCCTAACATTATCCGCCGCGCTTTCCGCCGCATTTTTTGTCAGACTTTCGGCCAATTCCGTTTTCAATTCATACATATTCGCCAGCCTGCCTCTCATCTTTTCCTACCTGCTTGGCGGCGTGATGGGCCTGGTGCAGAAAGACGAAGATAACCCTTTCCACCGCTCAAAAATACGTCTTTTCAAGATAGATTGATTCCTCCCCGCACTTCGGCCGCCTCGGAAAAAGTGCGGGAGCCGATCCTTTTGTATTCATGCTAATATCAGCTCATAGATCTGCTTTGGCGTGTTCTGTGCAGGTAGCTGCGGGCAATAAAGGAGCCCAGCGCCAGTATTCCGAACGCGCAAACCATCGCCGGTCCTGTGGGCAGGTCGTACTTGGCCGACATTAGTATCCCCGCAAAGCTTGTAGCCACTCCCATGCCCCAGCTGAGAAAAAGCCGCCCGGACAGGGATTGCGCGAACTGAAGGGCTGAAACCGTCGGGATAATGAGGAACGTGAACACCAGCAGCACTCCGGCCAGCTCCACGGAACTGGTAACCACAAAACCAAATAGCGCGTAAAACAAGAAGTCCCAGAACCTCACCCGCATCCCGGATTTGGCCGCCTCCTCCGGTTTGAATGATATGGCGACAAATTTCTCCCTGCACAAGTAATGCGCGAGCCCAACGGCCAGATATAGCGCCGTCGTTTTCAAGACCTGCGGCCAAGTAGTGAAGAGGATATTTCCCACCAGCATGCCTTTCAAATGCTCGGCTTCACTGGGCAGGTGGTCAAGCACCATAACGGACAGGGCAGCGGAAACCACGTATACTATGCCTATGGTGGCTTCCTGCATGGCTCCGGAAGTTTTTTTGCCACGGGTGAGGGAAAAGACCGCCGCCCCGATAAATGTGGCAAGGAGCGATGCCAGGTAGGAGCCTGTCGTGTGCAGTTCAAAACCCAATAGTACTCCGGTTATGGCTCCGAGGGCCGCTATCTGCGCCAATGCCAAGTCCACGAAAATAACGCCTCTCGCCAATATATGTATTCCAAGATAGGCGTGTATCCCGACAAGTATCACTGATGCGGCGAAAGCCGGCAGCATAATTTCAAGCATATAAACCTCCATCCGGAGGCGGGTCTTAAAAGCCCGCCCCCGGATACAACATTATTTACAGCAGGCATCAGACGCCGATGTTCAATTGCCTGCAACGGCTTTTTCAAGGCCGGCTACAACATGGTCGAAGACATCGAAATATGTCTTAACCCCGTCTTCCCCGCCGACGCTCACCGGGGCCGTAACCACGGCAGCGCCGGTTTTCCCGGCCAGGAAGTCCGGGCCTTTGCGCGGGTAGTAACTCTCGGTCAATATTACCCGGATATTTTCGGCTTTCATCTTTTTTAACAGACTGTCCAGATGCGAAGCCGATGGCGGGATGCCGGGCTTGGGCTCAATATGTCCCGCCACCATGAGGCCGAAACGGGATGCGAAGTAAGGCCAGGAGCTGTGGTAAGTGATTATCTTCAGCCCTTTGAGCGGAGCCATTCTGCGCGTCCATTCGTCCAGCTTTGTATCTGTATCCTTGACGAATTCGGCGTAGTTGGCATCGAACTTGGCGGTCTGGTCCGGCATGGCGCGTTTGAGTCCCGCCAGGATATTCCTGGCCATTACTTTGGCGTTTGCCGGGTCCAGCCAGTAATGCGGGTTGCCGTATATGTGGATATCGCCCATAGAGGCGTCCACTTTGCCTTCCGGCTTTTCCAGCAAGGGCACCCCTGCTGAAGCATCCACATAGCCTAGCTGCCCGTAAAACAAACGCCCATTCTTGGCGGCGTTTATCAGACTGTCCAGCCACATATCCAAGTCCAGTCCGACTCTTACCACCATATCCGCTTTTTTGAGCTTGAATACCATGCTCGGGCGCGGTTCAACCATATGCAGGTCCTGGCTGCCTGAAGCCATGCTTTCCACCTTTACAAGGTCACCCCCGATCCTTTCACAGATATATTTCAGGTCGGTGGAGGCGGTGATCACCTTTAGTTCGGCTCCTGCGGGTCCGGCACAAAAAGCCAGTCCCATAGCAATCAATAATATTTTTTTCATTTTTTCTCCTGCGGCCGCTTTCGCTTATTCCAGCTCATGGCTGTGAGGCCCAAGACCGAAAGTGAGCTGAATCCAGCCTTCCTTGGCCTTATCGCCGCTCAGGTTTATGTATTTATACTGCGCCCTGAGCGTTGTGGTTTCGGTCAAATGCCGGGTGGCTATAAGGGAGTAGTCTCGCTCAAAAGTAATGTCCGGAAACGCATTTTCCGCGTAATCGAACCGCGCCCCTAAATCCCAGTACTTTGAAAGGCGGTAATTGGCAAACGCATATAGTCCGTCCCTTTTAAAGGTTCCGACCGGCACGGACCGGATCAGGTGCATATATTCCCCCTGCAAGGTCAGGCGTTTATAAGTTGTTGGCCAGAATTTCAGGGTAAAATCCGCGCCCGCTATTTTCACATCGTCTTTATGATGCTCATAGTGTGAACCTTTGCCTTTCAGAAAACTTGTCCCCAGTTCTAATTCCGTTCCGGCCGAAAGCGGGAAAGACGCGTTTAAGCGGCTGGTGTATATCTTGTCCGCGGGCGAGAATTCGGAGCTGTCCTCCGGCGCAAGAACCACGTCCACATTATTGTTGCCGGTGTCCGTAACTTCCGCCGTTCTTTCCCCATCCACATGATGTTCGTGCGGCGCTCCCTGCCATGCACCGGCTTGCAGTTGCGCGTAGAAAGGCAGCGGCAGCAGGTATTTCAATGTTCCGCCCTGCGGATTTAAAGAATGCCCGCCAAGAAAGTTGGTGAGGACGGCCGGCTGGTCCGTCATTGACCGGACGTGGCTGTGGGCTTTATTAAGTTTGCCGAAATCCACATGGATTTTTCCGACTTCCGCCGAAAGCCCCTCGAAGAGGCGCAGGAACGACACTTTGGCCTCGCATATTTCGCTTTCATACGTGCCGTCGTGCTTGTGGAGCGCTAGGAACACGTCGGCTTTCATTTCCGGGTAGATATAGCCCTGAAACGCGGTTTCGATCTCGTTGAACTCAAGGCGGTTGCGTGTATCGTCCGATTTTTCCGAGCTGACGTGTCCGTCTATAACGCCGATGAGGCTTATATCCGGCAGATTAGCCGGGGTGCCGCGCATCCCCTGTGGCGGTGTGCCGGATGATGGTGCGGCAGAGTCCTGCGCTATAGCGCAAGGAGTAATGGCGGCAAACAAAAACATAAGCATGAATCTTTTCATGTTTCCTCCTGGGAAATTTATCTAATATTATGCGTCAACCTGACGGACTGGACATTTACCAGGCCGTGTAACTGAATACTGCCTATGAATAATAGAGGAGTTATGCGGAGAACGGAGGGGCGCGGCTGGAACAAATAAAAACAGCAATTCGCTTTACGAACGGCGCCGTATCAGCGAAATTTATGCGGCTGGAATTATCGGGATGAGTCAAACGGAGAGTGCCGCCGTCGGAATTAAGCTCCGGTGAACAAAAAACAGCGCAAATCTGGCAATCATCGTCCGCTGCGTTATGGGGCGATTCGGTTATATGAAAAACCCAGGCCAAGCCCATGACAAATACCGCCGCGAGACAGAACAATGCCCTACGCAATGCCGGGAATTTCATCAATGGTATTTTACAAATTATCATTCTTTATATCTCTATTTCTTTTAACTGTTCCAGGGCTGCTGATCCCCGGCCATTTAATGGAACAGTGGGTGAATAAATGATTGACTCAAATTCTGGCCTGGCTATCAATATTGGGTCATAAAATAGCGGGATTCCTATGATTGGTTGCATGCCATTACCCGGTGCGGGAATGGTAACCGACTGGGTTCCACTGGTGGTAAGGAATATTTTCGCGCCTACAGCCAGCAGCCGGTCTATGGCTTCTTTATGCGGATGGCCGTAGGAGTTGTTCAGCCCGGCTGAAATAAAGGCATATTTCGGCTGGACACGCTCCAGAAAATGCGCGTCCGAAGAATACCGAGACCCGTGATGGGAAACTTTAAGCACGGAAGATTCCAGGCCGGATTTGAAAACCCGCGTTATGGCGTGTTCAATTGCGGCTTCGGCGTCGCCGGTAAACAGCAGGCCGTTGCCGTTGTAGTATAGACGTAATATCATGGAGCAGTTGTTGATTACGTGCTCGTTCTTGCTCTGGGCCGGCTCAGGACAGGAATTAAGAACCTTTACCGTCACATTACGGTCCCAGTTAAGCATAGAGCCGGATTCCGGGTAATGGGTCAAGCAACCAGGCTCGGTGGCGGCTAGTTCGCGCAGAGTATTGTCGCCGGTGGCTGAAAGGTTATCCAACCTGGAGTCGTAAAAGTTCTTCACATCAAATGCCGTAAAAACATTTTTGAGGCCGGTATAATGGTCGCTATGCGGATGTGTCAGCACCACATGGTCGATCTTTGTGACGCCTTTTGCTTTCAGGAATTCGTAAATTGATTTACTGGACGGCCCGCCGTCTATCAGAACATTTCCGCCGGACGGAAGTTCGATATAAGTGGCATCGCCCTGGCCGACATTTACGAAGTAGACATTTAATTGCGCACAAAGATTTAGAGAAAAAAACAGGATTACCGCAAGGAAAGTTGAAAATTTATGCATTCTATGTCTCCGTAATTGATAATCATTCTGTTGCCGACGAGCCCCGCCGAGTAGCCCAGCTGGTTCATAAGCATTATGCTTGCCATGCCCTTGGTGGAGTTCCCCTCGGGAGTACCCTGGAACATATCGTCCGACCCCAGCAAAATACAAGGGTTCTTTTCGGTTTTTAAAAGTGACGACAGGGCCGCGAAACCGCCGATGGTCCGGGTTGAATTTTCTTTATCCCATTTAGCGGGGCGGGCCGAATACCAATCGTGAACGTCGCGTGTATGATAAACAGAAATGACTTTTGCATTTAAAACTCCAGCGGAAACCAAAACACATAGCGACAGCATAGTTGCTTTTTTCATGCTTTTTTCCCTGGGCTCCGTGCCGAAATCATACTCTCCTGAAAATTATCTCTCTTTTATCTCGATTTTATCGCCTAGGAAACGCGGTTCTTTATAAGTAATCAAATCACTAACCGCCCCCAGCCTCGCAAAATATTCTCTGAACCTGGTTTTGAAACCTTCCCGCAAATCCACGTCTTTCGCATTATAACCTATCGCGTCAAATCCTTTGGCCCTTGCCAGGAACACGGCCCGCTGATTATGAAACCGTTGAGATATTACGGTAAAGCCAGTTTGTCCGAAAACTTCTCCGCATCTTATGACCGAGTCCAATGTCCTAAGACCCGCATAATCCAGATAAATCCGGCTTCCCGGAATTCCCCGTTTTACAAGCTGCCGCCGCATCTTCTCCGGCTCATTGTAATTGGGAGCGCGGTTGTCGCCGCTGACTATAATGTTCAGAATTTTTCCTTTGTTATACAACTCCGTCGCGGCATCTATCCTGTTTTCAAAAAACGGGTTGCTTTTCCCGCCTTTCATAAACGGCGAGGTGCCGAGCAAAAGGCCGGTCTTATTGATCCGAAGTTTAGAAATATCATCAAAAATAAAATTTTTTGTTTTAAGGTTCACCCAGATATTGACGGCGACCACCAATCCGGCAAAAGCCAGGAACGCATACAATATCGCCCGGGAAATTATCTTAATTATTCTCATAAGAACATCTGATTAAGCGTCGCCGCAAATATAACAGCGGCAAAGAAATTAAGCGTTATTACCGCCAGCGCATCCCTGAACCCTAATTCCTTTATGGTTACCATAAAGCTCCCCAGGCAGGGGAGGTAAAGACTCAGAAAAACGGATGCGACCACCAGCTGGCCGGGCATAAGATGGAACGGCGTCAGCATGGCGATGGAGATATCCTTTCGGAGGAACCCCAGCGCCATAACCGAAACCGTATCGGCCGGCAGGCCCAAAAAGAAGGTGACCGGGTAATGGAATAGGCGTGAAATAGAGGCCAGCAGGCCGGTCGTGTCCAACAGATTGACTATGAGAACACCAAACAATATCATGGGTACCGCTTCAAAAAAGAAGTCGCGCAGGCGTAGCCAGAGTTTAAGCCTGAGTGCGCGCGGGGAAGGGAGTTGATACGGTGGAATCTCCAGGAAAAGCTCCGGCGTTTCACCCTTAATAAGACGGCTGAGGAACAAACCGGCGCCCAGCCCGGCCAATGCTATCACCGCGAAAACCGCCAAGGTATATTTAAACGGATACGGAGAAAGGATACTCAGTATCATGGCGCTTTGCGGCATACAAGGCGCGGCGGCAAGGGTAAGGGTAATGGCTATAACACGCTCGCGCCTGGTTTCAAGGACCCGCGCGGCGAGTATCGCGGGCACTTTGCAGCCGAGCCCCAGCATAAGCGGTATGGTGCTGTAGCCGTGTAAACCGAGGCGGTGCATAAAATTGTCCAGCAAGACCGAGAGCCGGGGGAGGTAGCCTATATCCTCCAGGAAGCCGAGCACCAGGTAAAAAATAACGATATAAGGCATTACCGTGACAAAGGGGATGTAAAGGCCGGTAGTCAGCAAGCCGAAGCCTTCCATCGGTTTTGGAACGGAGCCCATAAGAAGAGTATGCAGAAATCCGTGCAACTGGCCCAGATCCGCCGCTTTTTCCAGCAAAGGCATGTATAGGCGGGTAAAGAGCGGGTCCAGGACATGGGTTATAAGGGTTTCTCCGACTGTCCGTATAATGAGGAAAACGGAGATGAGAGCCGCAAAGGCGAACGGTATGCCGGTAGAGGGTCTTGAGGTCAGGTCCTCAATTTTTTCCAGGAAGCCGGGATGTTTGTGGGCCACGCGCTGGCATTCCGCCGTCGCCTGGCCTATAAATTTCCACTTCTCGTCGGCTGTTGACGCCACGCGTTTTACAGCCGGAAGCCCTCCGCCGAGGAAAGCCCCGACGGAATCATTAAGGGCTTTAACCCCTTCCCCTGTGGTGGCCACAAAAGGGATAACCTTCACGCCTAGTAGCGTTTCCAGCCGCGCCGGGTCTATGGTTATACCATTGCGCTTTGCGATGTCGGATTTATTCAGAAGCATTATGGTCGGGATGCCGAGCTCCAATACTTCCAATGCGAAAAAAAGATTGCGTTCCAGGTTTGTGGCGTCGAGAACATGCACTAAAAGGTCCTTCTCTCCGTCCACGATCATGGCGCGGGCGGCTTCTTCGGCTTTATTGGAAGGAGAAAGGCTGTATGCGCCGGGAACATCGGTTACCAGGAAACGCTCACATGCCAGTACGCTGGAGCCGGTGGTATATGAAACGGTGGTGCCTGGATAATTTGAGGAGATAGCGTCAAGCCCTGTCAGGCGCGAAAAAACGACGCTTTTCCCCACGTTTGGATTGCCGGTCAGCAGTATGCCGGAGGCGGATAATCTGATCTTTATTTTGGATGCCATGCCTCGGCCGAGGGCCACCTTGGAACACATAATCTCCACTATAACCGGACCCTTATAGTTTTCCGGAGTGCGTTTTGTAATCTGCCGCCCGGAATGTATGCCCATGGCCTTCAATTTTTCGGCAAGATTCAGGCCGCCGGTTATTTCCGCTACAATACCTTTTTCGTTTTCCCGCATCGACAGCAGGTTTATTATATCTCCGCTCTTCATTCCTTCGCCTTTATTTCCAATCGTTTTTTAGCTTCTCTTTGCGCGGTTTTATCGCTTCTATAAAATTCTTAAATTCCGTTCCCTTCAGGCTTGCGGCAGGGGGCGGATTGACTTTCAGAAAATTGACATAGCGGCCGTTGGTTTTTATGCTGAAATCAAGATGCGGGCCCGTAGCGAGGCCGGTCATCCCCACATAGCCTATAACCTCACCCTGACTGACCCTGGTGCTGTTTCTTATCCCTTTGGCATATGACCGCAGATGACCGTAGCCGGTCACATAACCGCCGCCGTGCCGCAATTCAATGAAATTTCCATAGCCCCCCTTCCAGCCTTTGTAAACCACGGTTCCGTCGGCCACGGCAGATACAGGCGTTCCCGAAGGCGCGGCGTAGTCTATGCCGTTGTGCGGCCTGTATATCCGCAGTATCGGGTGGAAGCGTGCGCGTGAAAAATACGAGCTTATCCTGCGGTAACTCAGGGGGGCGCGTAAAAATGCTCTGCGCAGGGAGCCGCCTTTTTCATTATAGTAAGAACCGCCGTAATGAAAAGCATGTTTCTCGCCGGTTTCCTCGCCCCGGTAAACGGCCCCGAGTATCCTGGCGGGGCACGGAACACCGAGCGCGGTCCGGCGTTCCTCCCAGATAAGCGCGAACGTGTCGCCCTTGCGCGGTTCGGTAAGGAAATCTATATCCCAGGCGAAAATATCCGCGAACTCCATTATTACACCTGCGGGCACGCTTGAAACACGCATGGCCTCCCACAGCGAACTTTCCAGGATGCCCTGGGCTGTAAAAGTAACGGTAGAGACCGGCACGCCGCCCTTTGACGATTCAAAATTATCCCCTTTTCGGGTGGCGGAATATAAATCCTCCCCACGCGCCAGTACAAAATCCATGACTATTTTAGAATTGCTGCGGCGAAGATGGACGGTGTTCAGTTCGCAATCCATAGCAGCGCCCGGTGTGGAGAATGAAACGGCATAGATATCCCCCGGCTGCAGAACCCCGGCTCCAGCCTTTTTCAGAGCTTTCTCTATGGCCCGGATATCCGCATAATAAATCGTGTCCCCCAGTGTGGAATCAAAAGAATCGCCCGGTTTGAAGGTCCCGGTGGAGACCACGGGGGCGCAAATGGAAGGGGTAAGCAAAACAAAATCCTGGGAAAGCTTGGTATTATTCATGAGGATGCACAATATCCCCGCGCCAAGCAATACTCTGTATATCAGGAACGGACCCAGGTTGTGTTTTTTCAACCAGGCCAGGAATAATCCTATTACTGCAAGCCCGGAAACAAAGGAGGATACTACTCCCCAAACAAACGCCGCGTTGATGTCCGACGCAGTTAGCTTAAAAGCCTCAAGCAGTCCCGCGCCGAATATTACAGGGGTACCCAACAAAAAAGACAGCCGGGCTGCCGTAGGGCGGGAGTAGCCGAGGAAAAGCGCCGCCATTATCGTCATGCCGGAGCGCGAAGCGCCGGGCATTAAAGCGATAGTCTGGGCCAAACCTATCAACAGGGCGTCTTTCAATGTGAAAGAAGCTTCGTCCCGCGTCTGCTTTGCATTGCGGTCGGCCAGATAAATAAACAGGGAAAAAAAGACGAGGTTAAAAGCGATCCAGCGGGGATCGCGGAAGGCGGTTTCGGCCAGATTATGAAGCAACAGTCCGCCTATGCCGGCCGGAACCGAACCGGCGGCCAGCAGCCAGAGCATGCGGCCTTCCTTTTGGCCCGGACGCGTGAATCCATCGCGCAGGATATTTACCCAGTCTTTTGCGAAGTAAACCAATACCGCCAACAGGGTGCCGACATGCAGCATTACATCATAGGCAAGGCCCTGATACTGCCAGCCGAATAATTTAGGGGCCAGTGCCAGGTGCGCGGAGCTTGAGATAGGCAGGAATTCCCCCGCTCCCTGAAGCATGCCCAGCACTATGGCCTGAAATTCAGTCATGGTCGCTTTTCCGGTTTAGCTTTAAGGTGCCTGGAAAGGAATTTCTCCATAGCCTCATAAAAATCAAAGCGGTTTTCCTCGTTGTGAAAGCCGTGTCCCTCATTATCCTTTACCATATACTCCACGGCCACGCCACGCTTGCGCAGATTCTCCACTATCTGGTTTGACTCGTTGATGTTGACGCGCGGGTCCTTGGCCCCCTGGGCCACAAAAAGCGGAGCTTTTATTCTAGCCGCGTGAAAGGCCGGAGAAACCGCTTTCATCTTCTCCTCTTCCGTGGCCGGGTCGCCTACCATCTCGTGCATCTGGTCCAGCATCGGCTTCCAATAGGGAGGAATAGTCTTCATGAAAGTAAGCAGATTGGAAACGCCCACATAGTCAACGGCGCAGGCGTAGAGGCCGGGAGTGAAAGCCGCGCCGGCCAGAGTGGCGTAACCGCCGTAACTGCCGCCGTAAATAGCCACACGCTTGGGGTCAGCGATCCTTTCATTTATCAGATAATTTACGCCGTCGGTTATGTCATCCTGCATCTTAAGGCCCCACTGTTTGAACGAAGCCTCCCAGAATTTGCGGCCGTAACCTGTGGAGCCGCGGTAATTCATCTGCAACACCGCGTAACCGCGGTTGGCGAGAAACTGGACTTCCGGGTTGAATCCCCAGGAGTCGCGCACCCAAGGGCCGCCGTGCGGATTCACCACCAGCGGCAGATTCTTTGCCTCCACCCCTTTGGGTACGGTAAGATAGCCGTTTATAATCAGTCCATCCCTTGATTTGTAGGAAACCGGTTTCATTTCCGCCATCTCTTTTTCATCCAGCCAGGGTGAAACTTCGGCCAGCTTCTCCAGCTTCTTCGCGGGCCAGTCGTAAAGGTAATAGGTCCCGAGCGTCCGGTCGCTGTAAGTGCGCACTATATAAAGGTTCTCGGCCTTGTCGTTTTCCTGTATGCCCACTTCGTAACCGGGCAGTTGTTTCTCCAGGTCCTGCACCATCGCTTCAAACTCCGGGTCAAAGAACTTGCGGAAAGATTTCCAGGTGGCATAGCGGGCGCTTATGAGGACCTTGCGCTTTCTGGAATAGAATAGCGATGAAACATCAACTTCCGGGTGTTCATAAAGCACAGCGGTCTCTTTTTTAAGCGCCGGGTCGAATTCCACAACGGCGGCTTTGTCGCGGCCCAGATTGGAAAGGGCGTAAAGGCGCTTATTATCAAAAGTGAAAAACATCGGATCAAAGCTTTCCTTGAAAGAGGTGGCTATGACCGGTTTGAATTCCCCTTTTTCATCCTCGCGGTAGAGCAGGGTGTGCTCCGTGCCGTCGGTGGTCACCGCCGCGCGCAACCTACCATAGTGGTCCGTGAGCCAGCCGGTTATATTGCCGGGGTTCTCGGCCGCGAGCGACAACTCCCCGGTCTTTACGTTCAGTCGGAAAACGTCGAATATCTCTTTATTGCGGCGGTTCATACCTATTATCATTTCCAGGTCGTTATCCGGCAGATCGTCTATTATCCGCGCCCTCACACCGGGATATGGAGTGAGGTCTTTCAAGTCCGTGCCGGTCCTGTCCACGGAAACTATGTGGAAGTTCTCGTCACCCTTAAAATCCTTCATGTAAATTATGCGGTCGTTGCCCTTCCAGAAATAGCCTCCGGTTATGGGACGCTCGGTTTCGGAACTCACCAGCACGGCCTCTCCGCCGACGCGCTCGCGCACAAAGATGTTAAGGCGGTTCTTGTACGGGGCCATGAAGGAAATATATTTACCATCGGGGGAGATGGAATAACTTGTTTTTTCCGGATCGCGGAAGAAATCCCGCATGGGAATTTCCCTGGCTACCAAACAGGCGGGAACCGCAAGCAATACCAGCGCCGCCAGATTTACAGCTTTCATTTTTTCTCCTGTTCTTGAAGGATTGTTTTGACCGTTTTTTCAACGCCGCCGCTTATCAACGTAAGTTCGACAATATCTCCGGGCTTTCTCTTTTTAAGCTCCTGCGCGTATCCACGCAAGTTTAGGATTTCTATTCCGTCCAGCCGTACCAGAACATCCCCGGTCTTTATGCCCAGCCTGGCGAGCGGGCAGTCGGCGCTTATTTCCGCTATCCGCACTCCTTTGCCTTGCCAGGTGAAATCGGGGGTAAAACCCGCCCGCGCGGTTCGTGGCGCTGAAATGCCGGTTTCGCCGTGTTTTTCTTCGGAAACTGCGGAAGCTTTCTGACGCGGGATGAACGCGGCCGAGCCGGCCAGGCGATTTACCATCTCCCGCGCGAACTCGCCGACCCGAAGCATCCCGTTGATATCAATTTTATCGGCAATGTCGGACGGCTTATGGTAATCCGCACCCGGCATTGTAAAGAGCTGAACTCCGGGAATTCCCTTTTCTATAAAGCTCACCTGGTCGGATGAATCAAGGTCGCGCGCCGCTATTTCCGCCTCCAGCCCGACGTTGGAGGATACAGCGCGTATGATGCCGGACCAAGCGTCCGAAGATTCGGCATTAACGACTATAAGCTGAGTCTTATTCAAAGAGCCTATGGTATCCAGATTTATCACGGCATTTATAGCCGCAAGACCGGCCGGAGGAAGTTTTGCGACAAAGTCCCTAGAACCGAGGCGACCCTCTTCTTCTCCCGAAAACGCCGCAAAGAGAAGGCTTCTTTTGGGACGGTGTTTTGAAAAATAACCGACAAGCTCAAGCAGAACAGCCACACCGGACGCGTTATCGTTGGCTCCTGGATAGATTGCGCCGTTTTTTGAAGGCAGGTGGTCGTAATGCGCCGAGATGACCACATATTCTCCCGCAAACCGTGGGCTGGAACCATGAAGTTTTCCTATTATGTTTATGAACTGGTATGTGTTTCCACCGATTTCCCCTTCAAACTTATGCATCAGGTTTTTTGACTCAAATGGCCTGAGATCCAATCCTAAAAACTGGTTGGCAATATAAACAGCAGCCTGATTCAGTCCCGTTTCACCGGGGCCTCTGCCTTTTATGCCGGGGCCAGCCAGGGCGTTTATATGCTTTTTTATCCTGGCCCCATCAAATGCGGGCGGAGTATATGGCTGATTGTTTTTCAATGGGGATGTCTTTTTTCCTGCAGGCAAAAACCCCTTTATCATGCTGTTCTTGGGTTTCCCATCAGGCGGCATCAGACCCCGCAACGTATTACTGCTTGAAGGATTCGAATAACGCGGATCATACGCACCGGTGCTGCGAGAGACGGGAATGCTTGATGCCGATAGTTTTAGCAGCGGGACCGATATCAATAATACGATTAAAAAAACGGTCTTTTTCATTGTCTATTTTGCGAAAAATGCAAACACTTTGTGTTTGCCGAATGTTTTGCTGTGAAACCCCCGCCTGTCGAATTACAGACGTTAGATCGGCAAAACTGTAAAACGGATGATTATGCTGTGGGAGGAGCTCTGGCCGGCTTGGTATCCGACGAGAGAAGCGGCGCGGAAAAAACCGTAAAACGCGGTTCTTCCGGTGTTATGATCTGTGGTGGAGCTACGACAGGGCCGCTTGGCGCCGAGATACCCGCCAGATTCTGGCAGAACCGGCACTGAATAACGTCACTTGGGGACGCGGAAAAAGCGTGTTCAAAGATATGCGCCGTCATGACAAACAATGCTAATGTCATCAGGGCCAACGCTATCTTTGCCAGACGTTTTTCCATTATGGTTTCATTATATCAAATAGACCGTTTTATGGCGTTTTTGTTCCGGCGTCATAACCTGAAACGGGACCTTTGCCCGCGCCGTGAAGCCGGGCGTAAGCGCGGCAGAACGGGCAGGATGTTTCCAGCCTGCTCATTGCACGGCCGTAAAAAGACCCCGACCACCGCCGTTTTGCCACGCAAAACGGGCACACCGAAGAAACGAAGGCAAAAATTCTATCTTTCATACGATCAGCGCGGCTTCATGGCGATGGCCCCGGCTGAGCAGAGATCCACGCAGGCCCCGCAGCCGGTGCATTTTACCGCGTCCACAACGGCAATGTCTTTCATGCTTAACGCTCCGGCAGGGCAGGGATCAATGCAGGCTCCGCAAGACACGCATTTTCCCGCCTCAACCACGGCCAGCGGCGACGCTTTCTTTTCGCAGCCGCCATTTCCTCTTCCTGTTCCAGGCCCTTGTCCCCATGGCCCTGTTCCGTCCCCTCTTGGCATATCCATTCCTCCTAATTATTTTTTGAAAACAAAACCGTCCACAACAAATACCATCAGGGCAGTTCGCCGCAGTGCGCGGTATTAAATTTCCCAACCGCCCGTGCTTCAGACTTTGGCATCGGCCTTAAGCAGTCCCACCCGCTCGTTGAACTCCGTGATGAGCTTGTCATACTCTCCAACCTGCGCAAAAGTCCGGTCCCAGAACTCGGGTGCCCATAGCGCGTTAAGTTCCTCCACGGTTTTGCCCTGTTGCTTCACCCATGTGACGTGCTTTAGGTTGTGAAGTGCCTTGCGGTCGTAATAGCCCAGTTCGCGCAGATGGTCGGTGCACACGCCCTGTAATCTCCGATCCATATCCCTAGCGGCCTGGGCCTCAGTATAGACGCCATGCGCCGTGCGCATCTCCCTGAGGCGCGAGCCGTAGAGCTCGCAAGAGTCTGTAAACATGGTGAAAATCACGTCGTCTTTGCCCAATTCATAATACTTGGCCATTTTTATACTGGCGAGCACATTGCAGATGCTGGATATCCCCAGGAGCGGCAGGGATTCAATCAACGCACCCTTGAGGCCCTGGGCCTTAAGAACCCTCTTTCCAGCAGGCTCGTTGAAAAGGCGCAGAAGCCGGACAACATCCTCGTCATCGATGGCGAGTACCATGTCCGTGTTGCGCACATTGTGTATCCAGGGCACATGCTTGTCGCCGATGCCTTCAATGCGGTGTCCGCCGAACCCCCTCATAAGCAGGGTGGGGCATTGCAGTGCCTCGACCGCCCCCACCTTTACAAGAGGAAAATTCTTTTTCAGCCGGTCTCCCGCCGCGATGGTGCCGCCCGAGCCGGTGGCTGAGATGTAGCCCGCCAGGCGCCCCTTGCGGCCCTTTACCTTGGCGAAAACCTCCTCGATGGCCGGGCCGGTGACATGATAATGCCAAAGAGCGTTGCCGAACTCATCGAACTGGTTAAAGATAACGCAGTCCTTGCGGTTCTTGCGGATGTCCCAGCACTTGTCGTATATTTCCTTTACGTTGCTCTCGCAGCCCGGAGTGGGAATAACCTCGGCACCGATGGATTTGAGCCACTCGAAGCGCTCCCTGCTCATCTCCTCGGGCAGAATCGCTACGGCTGTGCAACCCAGCAGTGCGCAGTCAAAGGCCCCACCTCGGCAGTAGTTGCCTGTGGATGGCCAGACCGCCTTCTGTGTGGTGGGGTCGAACTCGCCGGTCACCAGGCGCGGCGTCAGGCAGCCGAAGGCGGCTCCCACCTTATGCGCGCCGGTCGGGAAGTACTTGCCGACGAGCCCTATGATGCGGGCGGGAACGCCGGTCAGCTCGCTTGGTATCTCCAGATAGTTCACATCCCCGAAGAGGCCGGTCTTGATGTTGTTTTTCCATGTGATGCGGAATAGGTTAACCGGGTCCATGTCCCAGAGGCCCACGGGCTTGAGCCTGTCCTTAACGCTCTTCGGAATCCGCGCGGGCTCGGCCATCTGGGAGAAAGTCGGGATGATGACACCGCGCTCACGGCAGCGGGCCAGTGTCTTCTCCAGGACTGCGTTGTTCTTTGACATAAATCCTCCTATCGGATATTTTGCTCTCTAACTTTTTTCAGTATTGCGGATATCGCCAACACCTGCGCGCCGATCTTCACACCCGCTCGGGCGGCTATTATCGGGCATTTGGCTTTGAACAGGAAATAAACAGGGCGCGGGGATTCGCTCAATGTCTCAAAATTGCCCTGCCCCTTGGCTATGACCAGATCCGCATTCTTAAACACGGCGTTAAAACCCGGCGAGGTTTCTTCCAGCACGGTGCCGGGCGCGTCCGAACCGTTATCAATTACTTTCACGATTTTATGCAGCCCGGCGGCGCGGGCGTCAGCCATAACGGCATCATTAAGAACCGGGAAACCCCGGACGGCAAGGGTGACCCGCTGCGGGCCCAGTTCTTCTATAAGCAACCGGTCAAAAACTATTTCTCCGGCATTGTCGGAGACATAAAGTATGGAAGTGCTTTTTTTTACCGCGCGGCTGAATGCGGAAAAATTTCCTATAAGCGGCTCTTTTACCGCCTGCCGCACGGCTTTCCTGACTCCGGACAACGTCGTGTCTCCGGCGGCGCCCATATCTATAATATTTCCGGCTATGGCAAGCCGCGCCGCGAGGCTCAGCCTGTTTTTTCCGGTTCTCAGGATATCGCGAAGCCCCGGCAGCATACGCATGGCCAGGCGATTCTGGTGGACCTTGGCCGAGAGGTAAGGGTCTTCCACTCCGGTGATTTCCCGCAGGCGGCGATGTATCCGCTGGCCCATCACAGGGGCGGGCTTCGACATGTCCATGTCTTTGCACCAGCCCAGCACATCCCGCAGTATCCGCTCATGCAGCGCCGGATCGGCGGAAAACATTCTGGCCGAGTCCAGCGCCTGACGAAACAGGCAGGGTATGCAGTCAAGTGAGGCTTTCATTTTCCTCTTCCAATCACTATTTGTTCACAGGCCTTAATCCCGAAGCCGGTTTTATCATGCACTTGAATCTTTTGGCCGTATGGTAAATTCCCGCGAAAACAAAGGCGAGCCCGCTTGCGGCATGCCAATAGGAGACGGCGCTGTTATTGATAAACCGGGAGGGATATATAGAAAGCAAGCTGGTTGCGGATATCGCTATAAAGCTCAAAAGGAGCAGCCAGTTCCAGAAAAACCGCAAAAATATTTTCGTTCCAGGAAATATCGCCGATATCGCTTCCGATATTACAACCAAAACCGTCATGGCCGTTAATATTGAAAAGAGCAGTTGGCGCGGGGATTGCCGCTTGCTTTGAATATTATTGCGCCGATTATCCGGTTTTTCTGCGTCCGTATTTTCCACCAGCGTCGTGGGATTCTCAGCCGGTAATTGTTGTTCCCCGCCAAGCGCCGGCTGCGGAGTATTTTGAGTCGTTTTCGTCGATCGCTGCGATTCATCGCATATCCCGTCGCCATTATTGTCCATATAGCGTCCGCATTCCCCCGGGGCATGGCAATCCGTTTTCCCATGCGAACAGGCGGCAAACACTGAAACCGGCGAAACGAACGGAATGCTCGCCAGTAAAACGGACAAAGTTATGAGAATTTTCATGTCAGCTTATCGCTTTGCCATCCATTCTTTTTTCACGCGGCCACCGGCCAGACGAGTCCTTAAGGGACGCACACGGTCCCGCCAGGATGTATAGTAATAAGGTTTGATATCCAGGAGCGGCGTTCCGTCAAGGATGTCTACGTCGTCCAGGAACAGGATATTCTTTTCACGGCGCAGCAGTTCAACAATGCTGAGTCCCACGGCATTCGGCCGGAGCGGAGCGCGGGTTGAAAATATCCCCCGTTCGGTATCCTGCCGCGACGGTTTGACTTTTAGTTTGGCGGGGCCGGACTTATTAAAGTGATAGATGAGGTAAATGTGCGAAAAACCTTCCAGATCGCATAACCCGTCTTCAAATTCCCGGAAGATTTCCGCTTGTCCTTTGCAGCCCCTGGCATAAGCCGGTTGTATGGGCGTGCGTTCCGCTTCAACATGTTCGCTGCGGATTATGCCGATAGGTTTATATGTTACAACGGAATCCTTCATGTTTTTCCCTTTATAAACATGGCCGTTTGTTGGCCATAGGCCCTGGCCGTCTGAGGAACCGTCGTCTGAGAGGCAAAGCCTCTGAAACGACACAAGCATAGCTTAGTAGCTCTTGATACGGTATGACCATATGTCTAATACGGCACTGCCATAGGCTTGCTATTTTTGCGCTTTTCTTATGACCACCATTTTTTTACCCGGCAGGCCCCTGAAATTAGCGCCTTCGCCCAGATGCCGGACAAGCAGGGGAATATCGTCCACTACCGTCCCAGCGACAACGTCTATCCCGTAGTCAAACAATATAGCGCTTAGCGGCGTTGAAGGCCCCAGCAGTACTTTATAAGCGTTCTTTCCGCATTGGGCTAATATCGGCTCAAAAGTGCGGTTCAGCAGCGTCAACGCGGTGATCGCCACCGCGTCGGCGCGCGGCAGCAGTTCCGCCATCCGCTCCGGGGGAAGGTCATCTTTGTCTTTCGGTGCGAGTTCAAAGACCCAGAGTTCTTTGGCCAGCGTCTTCAAGCGATCCGTGAACGGAAAATGGCCTATTACCGCTATATTTTTACCGCGTCCATGCTCGGCGATAAGTTCTTCAGCGTTGATCATTTCATGTTCAAGCGGCGGCAGGGCGGAATTTATGGCCGCCATGCCGAGCGAGACTTCCGGGCCTTTGCCTGAAAGCGCCAGGGCCGCCAATTCTCTTACCGGCGTTCCGGAGAACGAACCGGCCCTTTTTACCGGTCCGCCGCAGACCCCGTCTTTAACTGTTGTAGCCAAACCACAACGCGCCGCGCCATTCCCATCGGAAGAAACAACTGCGGTGGTAAAAAAACCGATATGGGCCGAGATGATCTTCCTGTCCTGTGTTTCGCCTATAAGTTGTTTAATAATATTCACCGTATCCCCTTTAGTTAAAGATCATAGCTTCCGGCTTAAGCAACATTAACACGCCGAGCAACAGTATAAGCGCCCCGCTGATGCCTTTCAATATTTTACCGTGGGCTTCGGTCATGTGGTACCGTCCCGTGGTAAAAACAAAAAACGCTATTATGAATGCCAGCGGGACGATATAGGCGACGTTGTATACGGCCATATAACCGTATTTCTGCCAGAAGCCCGCCTGCCTGAGCGAAAGCACCCTGCTGAAGACGGCGGGCAAACCGATGGTGCAGCCCAGCTCTATCAGGTTAACAAACACGGCCAGGGCCGCCGTTGCCGCTATCATGACGGCGGTTTCGCGCTCCGTTATTATCCGGCGTATCTTTTCTGCCAGTTTTATCTTGGCCTTGCCGGAGATCATAAGCGAGACTCCGCGCCTGAAAAAGAATATTTCCTTGAGGTTTACAAGGCCCATTACGGCGGCTATAACGCCAAGGGCCGTTGTTATCCAGCGTGCGTGACCGATTATCAGGAAGAGGTTAAACCATGCCGCCATGAAGGCAAAATAGACAAGGGCCGAGGCCACGGTGAAAATGCCTCCGATGAGCAGCATTTTGCGCGGCGAGCCGGTATAGGCCAGCAGGCCCATCAGAAACATCAGGACCCACATAGCGCAGGGATTAAGCCCGTCAAGCAGGCCCAGGGCCAAACTGAAGTTCAGCATTGACACGGAAGAAGGGTCTATTTTCCCCAGCATCGGCACGTTGACGCTTCCGTTTTCGCAGGGACAGCCGTTTTTCCCGGCCAGCGCGTGCAGCGCGGCGGTTATTTCGCCTGGAGTGCGGGTTTGGGTAAAACCGACCAGGAGTTTATCGCCTACAAAAAATGTGGGGAAGCCGGAAGGAGCGGCCTTATGCTTCGCCAGGTATTGCGCGAAAAGCGCGAGATTCTTTTTGTCGCGTTTAACCTCGTAGGTGTTCACGCGCAAGCCTGGATAGGCCGCGTTCAGCGTTGAAAGCCAGGTTATAGCTTTGCGGCAATGGGGACAATCATAGGTGTAAAAAAGCGCTATTTCCGCTTGTACCGGTGCGGGCGTAGAAACTATTGATCCCGTCAGGACGGATTTTGCCGGTTTGGCGCGCTGAATTGCCGGAGACGGAATGCCCGCGGAAACGGCGGATGAACTAGCCTGAAGTCTCCCGGCAGCGGCGGGCAGGCCCCGTCCCGGAATCAAACCGCTTTCCTGTCCCAAAAAAGGAAATTTTATTTCGCCGGGCCCGCAGGAGTCAGCCTGCGGGTTCGTCAGACATGGTTCCTTGACATCAGCCGCGTAAACGCCGGCGTAACAGAAAAATACAATAATGAGGATTTTTCGCATAATTTGCGGGCAATTATACAATCAATTTGCTCCAGCCGCGTTTAAGACGAATCAATACCGCGGCTTAGTTCTCTTCCGGAGTATCTTTTCCCCGTATTTGCATACCCGCCAGACTGCCATAAGATTTACGGGCAAAGCCGGGAGAATTTTTCAGCTATGGCTTTTACGGCGTCCCGGGTTTTTCCGCTTTCAATGTCATAAAGGGTTTTTCCTGAATCGGCTAACATTGCCGCGCCCGGGTCCAGGGGGATTTTACCGAGGAACTCAACGCCCAGTTCGGCGGCCAGCTTTTCTCCGCCGCCCCCGCTGAAGATTGGTGTTTCAACTCCGCAGCCCGGGCAGACAAAACCGCTCATGTTTTCTACTACACCGGTTATTTTAAGCTTCAGGCTGCTTGCAAAGGAAGCGCTTCTCCTCGCGTCGTCCAGCGCCACCTCCTGCGGCGTGGTCACCAGCACGGCCGTAAGCCCCGGTATAGCCTGTGCAGCGGTAAGGGATTCGTCGCCGGTGCCGGGCGGGGAGTCCAGGAAAAGATAATCCAATTTCCCCCATTTAACACCGCCCAGCAGTTCTTTTATGGCCGAGGTCTTGCGGGGCCCGCGCCATATAAGCGCGGTGGAAGTATCCATTCCCAGCAAGGCCATGCTGCAAACCGAAAGATTCGGGGCCGCGTTAAAAGGCAGTATGCTTTGCCCGTCCGATTCAAGGCGCATGCCGGTTATCCCAAGCATGCGGGCGATATTCGGGCCGTGCAGGTCGATATCCAACAGACCGGTTCTTTTGCCGGAGGCGGCCATAGCCGAGGCCAGGTTTACCGCCACGGTGCTTTTGCCCACCCCGCCCTTGCCGCTCATTACCAGCACTTTATTGCGAACCAGCTTCATGCTTGCGGCGATCTCTTCATCCTGTTGTTTAATGGTTTCTTCCATTGATGCCATTTGAGCCTCCTTAATGCGGCCAGCCCATGCCCAGAATACAAGCAAACTTCTTACAGCGTGACTACCCGTTATGCTTGGAACGCGCGGATTCCTAACGTCGTTTTACCGCGCAAAAACCGCGGCCGCCACCACCGTAGTCCAGACGTTTTCACGGCCAATGGCGGATTGCGTCATATTCATGGTGCGCACTATCTTACCGCTCATTTCCCAGACTTTCTCTTTTTTATCCCAGGAAGCGTCGGCATCGAATTCGATGCCGAGGGTGGTTGAAAGCATCATCGCGGCCAGATCTTCTGCGTATTCTCCGGATCTGCTGTCGGTTTCCCCCCAACTGTGATGCTCGGAAATATAACCATGATTCATCCTGTCTTTGGGAATAGCAAGGCCGATGGAAGCCGTAACCAGACGGTGATTTTCCTGGACGGCATTGCGGGCTATCACCGCATGAAGTATTTGACCGCTTTTAAGACGTGAAAGCCCATGCGATGGTTTTATCAATTTGCATCTAGGCGGAAAAATGCTTGAAACATGCACCAGATTGAAGCGGGCTATCTGCGCATCGCGCAGAGCCTCTTCAAAGCTGGCCAGTTTTTCCATATGACGTCCCACACCTTTTGTTAGAAACACTTCTTTGGGCACGAATTGCATTATCTTCCTCCATTTAAACTTAACTTTGCCAAAATAGTGCGGCAGGGATATACTCTCGTTCCTGGCTGGACGAGTATTTCCGCCCCGGCAGGCAGGTAAACCGCCACCTGCGAACCAAAATAAATAAGCCCGAGCCTGTAGCCTGGCCGCAGCGAATCCCCGGCTTTAAGCGGGCAGGAGATACGCCTGGCTATACTGCCCGCTATCTGCTCCACCACCAGACTTTCACTACCTGCCAGAGAAATTTCAATCAGGTTCCTGCGGTTAAGCGAGGCTTCTTTTCTGAAGGCCGGAAAAAATTTCTCGCCGAATACCACTATTCTCCTGACGGTCCCCGCTACCGGGGAATACTGTGAGTGCACATCCAAAACCGAAAGAAAAATCCTTATAACCGGCCGCCCATTTTCCAGGCCGGTTTTAAGCACCGTTCCGTACGATGGAGAAAGTATAAGGCCGGACTCCGGCGCAAGCGGGACAAAACGCGGCTCGCGGAAAAAGAAAAGCGTAAAGGCCGCAGCCGACAGGAATATCAGAACCACTATCGGCAACAGGGCTGGCAGCGCAAAACTAACGATCGCCAAAAGTGCCAGCGACCATCCCAGTTCCAAAAGCAACAAACGCCGTCCTTCTTCGGCAAGAGGTGAAAAAACTTTTTTCATGTCTTACCCCGTCTTCTAAGCGTCTCCCGCGCGCTTACCGGAGACACCTCAGGGGCTGTTTCGCCGTAAACATTAATCAACTTTATTCCGCCTTTTCCCAATCGCTTGAGTTCCGCGTCTGTTATTAGGCAGGCTAAGGCCATTTCATTGCGGCTGAGCGGCTTCTCCGGACAGGGGCGCAGCGGCGTATTAAGCTGCACCTCATCAGGCAAGGTTTTAACGTAGAGCGCGGCGAACTCTAACGCGTAAGCCTTATTGCGGCCGATCAGCATAGTCTGTATGGCAAGACGGTTGCGCCTGCCTTTTGAAAAAAGAATAAGCCCCTTGATTATTTCGTCGAAGCAGACGCCTGGGGCAGGCCGGTTGATCTCATTTAAAAGCTCGGCGTTCGGAGCGTCCAGCTTGGCTATTACAAAATCAAAGGCGGAAAGCTCCTCCCTGACTTTTTCCGAACACATCAGCGAAGCGTTGGTGATGATTGCCGTTTTTTCCGGCCTGTGCTTGCGGCATTCAATAAGCAGCCTGCTCAGATTAGCCGCCAGCGTAGGCTCGCCCCTGCCGGAAAATGTTATGTAATCAGCCGGGGCTTTCAATGCTTCAAGTTCGGAGCCCAGCGCGTCAGGCCGCACATAAACAGCGCGTTCCACAGGCACGGGCTCGCGGGCTCCAAGCTGGCAGTAAACACAGTTATAATCACAGATCTTCTCCGGGCGCGAAATCGGGTCCATACCCAGAGACGCGCCCAGCCGCCAGGACCCTACCGGTCCATAGCAGTATTTGAACGGTGTCACGCGGCAGCCATGACGGATTTATTCCGCCAGGCCCGTGCGAATATTCCCGCAGTCTTTTCCGAGAAACAGACGCATACCTGACCCTGCAGACCCGCTGTTTGTATGGCTTTCGCACAACCAAGCGATAGTGAAGGGACCTTGCTTATTAAAGCTCCCGCCGCACCCTCGGAACAAAAACTCATTACGCCGGTAAATTGACAGTTAAGTTTATTGCCGGTAATAGCAGACCATGCCTGGGCGATTTCGTTGCCTGATTCCAGCAGCATGAAAGAGAGGTACACGTCTGCCCCGTAACCGGACAAGTTAAAACTTACATACTCCGGGGTAAAGTTTAGGCGCGGCACGCCTGAGATGAATGATTTCGGGTCTATCAGCGTATTCAGACGGCCAGGCACGAAGTTGCCGAATGCCGGAGCTTTCGCCCCCGGAACGTTAAACGCGTACTTGGCGCCGCCGCACGGAATAGCTGAAACCTTAAGCAGAATCGGCTCTCCGATCGCGCGCGATGCCGCATCGCAAAACGTCATTGCCGGGGAAAGTTTTATTCCGCGCGGCTTTGTTCTGTGAAATTTAACCGCGATCCAATGCGACCCCATCATTTCCATAAGAACCGTCCTCATTTCGCCGCTATCTTCGTTTTTCATAAAGTTCCTCCTGTAAATTACCGCAACAAACTGTTTCCCACCGTTATAGGGAATAAGTCCGGAACGCCTGGGATTCACTTTTTCAGATATTCTTCAACGGCCTGGCGCACTGTCTTAACCCCGGAAATACCGGTAACGCCTTTTATCCCGGCGGCAGCAATCGCCGTTTTGGCATTGGGGCCGAGGTCCCCCGTGAGAATTATCTGCGCGCCGTGCGCCGCCACCTGCCGTACGGCTTCGGGACCTGCGCCGCCCTGCATGCTCTCCGCAGCGTTTAACACCGGCGTAAAGCTCATGGTGTCGCTTTCAACAATCACGAAATAAGGCGCTCGCCCGAACCGTTCGCTTACCTTGGCATCCATTGAGCCGCTCATGGCTGAAACGCAGATTTTCATTTTTTCTCCTTTAACTCTCAATGACCGAATACAAAAAAAGCTATGGTGCCTACCCCGGCCAGACCGAGAGCAAACTGCATTACCGGGCTGCCGGTTCCAGGGTGTCGGTTCGCGGCCGGTATCAGGTCCGCCAGGGCTATATAAATAAAACTCGCTGCGGAAACAGCCATGACGTAAGGCAACGCCGGCTTGAAGGAATCCAGCGCATAATAGGCCCCAAAAGCGCCCGGCAGCGTCGCCAATGAAGAAATGCTATTGGCCAATAGTGCTTTCTTACGGGACCAGCCGGCTGACAATAGAATGGCAAAATCCCCTGTTTCCTGCGGTATTTCATGCGCCACCACGGCCAGCGTAGAACTTAATGCCAGCGCCGGGGAAACCAGCAGGGCCGAACCTATAAGAATCCCGTCAATAAAATTATGCAACGAGTCTCCGATGATTATCACCGCCCCTGCCGAAGAATGGACCTCGCAGCTTTCTTTATGACAATGCCGCCAAAGCAGCGTTTTTTCAAACCCCAGGAAGATGAATATTCCGGCCAGCGTAGCGCCGAGAACGGCAGCGGACGGAGCGTCCATGCCGACGGCTTTGGGCAGGAGACCGAGGAAAGCCGCGCCAAGCAGTGTTCCGGTGGCGTAACTTACAAGACCCGGCAGAAGGCTTTTGCGCGTCTTTTCAGGAAAAAGCAAAAAAAGTCCGGCGGTCAAAACGCTCAGAATACTGCCGATAAGACTAAGGATTAACAGTTTCATTCCCATCAGGGTTTCATCAAATAATCAGCCAAAGCCCGGTAAAAAGCGGTGGAGGCGAGTATGGCGCAATGCTTATGGTCTTCCGGCACCTGCCCCAGCGTCCGGAGTATCAGCCCGGGCGAAATAAAGAACGCCTCGGACAGCGGCCTGCCGTCCACGTAAAAAGAGACAGCCGCCCCACAGGCCGTAGTAACGCCGCAACCGTCCGCGTGGAAACGCACTTCGGTTATTTTGTTGTTTTCAATATTTACAAAAAATTCCATGGTATCGCCGCAAGGGCCTTTAACCCGCGCGGAGGCCGTCGGGTCGTTAAGGCGGCCGGAGTATTTCTTAATCGCGTCTTCTAAAGCTATTTTTCTTTCTTTTGTTTCCATTTCAGTTCTCCAGCTTTGCTTTAAGGATTTCCCAGGCTTTTTCCACCGCCTCAGCGGCGGGGCCTGTGCCGTCTTCGCCCAATGTTTTGCGGTCCAGCAGGGTTTTGACCACCCATGTGTCAAACGGAACCCGTCCAAGGAGGCCGAATCCTAACCCCGAAGCGGTCTTTTCAAGAGTTTCGGTTTCTTCTTCATTCAAATCCCACTTGTTCACCAGCAGGAATCCCATGATCTTCTGCTGGCGCAGCAGTTCGGCTAGGCGCAGGAAATCGTGCCGTCCGGAAATAGTGGGTTCGGCAACGATCACCACGGCGTTTACTCCGCCCAGCGAAGCCAACACGGGGCATCCTATACCGGGGGAACCGTCAAGAATGAGAAACTCCGCGCCAACGGCTTCGGCCGCCTTTACGGCCTCTGTTTTCAGGAGCGCCACCAGCTTGCCCGAATTCGCTTCGCCCGGCTCAAGACGCGCCCCGGCAAAATTCCCGAAACGGCAGCCGGAAATCGCCCGGGTGCCGCTTAGAACTTCCTTGAAATTTATCGCGCCGGCCTGGCAGTTCCAAACACAAACGCCGCAGCCTTCGCAGGAAGTCTCATTTATCCTAAAAGGTGAGGGAACGACCGCGTCAAAGCGGCAAACTTCCAGACAGCGCCCGCAGGAGACGCATTTGGCCTGGTCTATGGATGCCTTTTTCCCACCGTAGAAATTACTACGCTCCGCAGGGGCCGGTGAAAGTATTATATGCAGATCGGCGGCGTCCACGTCGCAATCGGCGCATACACAAGGCGCGGCCAGGCGTACGAACGCCCCCGCCAGCGTGGTTTTACCGGTACCGCCTTTGCCGCTTAAAATAAGCACTTGTTTCACGCGGGCACCCCCGCTTTTATAACGACCGATATTTTTTTAAGCGTTTGACCGTATTCAGGCCGCACATCCAGAATTGTCCTCCCACGCGAATAGGCCGCGGCTATTTCCCTGTCAAAAGGTATTTTAAGCAGTATTTTAACGCCTTTCTGCGCGCACCAAGCCTCCATTTCCCAGTCACCCAGGTCGTAGCGGTTTATAACGAGAGCGTATGGAACTCTTATTTTTTCAAGTGTTCCCACAGCCAGCTTCAAATCGCTTAGGCCGAAAGGAGTAGGCTCGCTCACCAACAGGCAAAAATCGCTGCCGGATACCGCGCTTATCATGGGACAGGAGGTGCCGGGCGGACAGTCAATTATCACATCGCCGCCGGACGGAGCCAGTTTTTTTACCGCTTTTATGAGCCACACAGGACTGGCCTCTCCCACGTTCATAACTCCGTCGGCAAAAAACAAATCCCCGGAGAGGCCCCGGCGGATTTTACCCGCATGGCGGGGTTTTTCAGTTATGGCTCCTTCAGGGCAGGCCAGCGCGCAGCCGCCGCAGGAATGGCACATGTGTTCAAAAAGGAAAGGTTTGTCATTAAAAAGCTTTATGGCGTTATATTCGCAAACCTGCTGGCAGCGCCCGCGGCCTTGGCATTTAACCGGGTTTATGACAGGCACGGGTACGCAGAAATCAATTTCAGATTCTATGTCCGGGTTAAGGAACAGGGCGCAGTTAGGCTCTTCCACATCGCAATCGAGCAGAGCGGTACCGGGGCCCAGGGCCCGCGCCATAGCGCAGGCCAGGCTGGTTTTACCGGTACCGCCCTTGCCGCTTGCGATAGAAAGTATCATTTCTTGCTTGTTTTAATGTCCGCACTCCCCGTCGTGCCCATGATCTTTGCATGGCTCTATCCCGCCCAGGCTGCTGGTAAGCAGGGCCTTTACCGCTTCTTCCGCTTTGCCGGAATAGCCGAATATGGAAACGCCTGCGTCCGCGAATTTATTCTGCGCGTTCATGCCCATGCCGCCGGCTATAACGTGAGTTATCTTGTGCTTAAGTATTTCTCCTACGGCCTGGCATCCGCCGCCTCCGTGCTGCGCGTCATTGGGAACGACTTTAGAGTTTTGTATCTTGCCGTTCTCCGCTTCTACTATGAGGAAATGACTGCACTGTCCGAAATGAGCGCAGACTTCGCTTTTTAAGCCCTGGTCGTCGCTAAGCGTAATTCCGATTTTCATTTTAGTCTCCTTGATTTATGCCGCAGGCGGGAGCAGATTCCCCCCGCCGGCGACAATATTACTTCCCCTCGCCTTTTATTTCACCCATGCGTTTTTCCAGTTTGGAAAGGCGCGTTTTGAGTGCTTGTGTCTCGCTTGCAATAAGCTCCTTTTCAGACACAGGCGACGAAGAACGTCCTAAGACGCCTCCCAACCCGATCCCTCTGCTGTACCCTCCCCCTCTGCGCCAAGCGCCCCCTCTGCCACAAGTGCCTCTACCCCCGCCTATCGGCCCGGTTCCCATAGGTCCCGTTCCATCTCCGAATGGCATAATTGCCTCCTTAGAACCGAAATGATAATCATTCTCAATAAAGTGTAAAAAAATTACCGGGCGCAGTCCCGGCACAGTCCGTAAAACTGCATTACATGGCTGTTGATCTTAAACCCGTACTTTTTTGACAGGCCCTCTTCGGTCTTGTGCAACAGGTCCATCTCTTCCTTTATAAAGTCGGTATAATCGACTATGCGGCGGCAGGAGGTGCAAACCAGGTGATGATGGTGGCCTTTGGCATGCGGACCATCCGCGAATTCATAGCGCGCCTTATCGTCGCCGGTGTCGAATTTGCTCACCATGCCAAGCTTTGTGAAAAGCTCCAGAGTGCGGTAAACAGTCGCCAAGCCTATATTGGGGTATCGCCGGCTTGACGCCTTAAAAACATCCTCAGCGGTCAGATGCTCTCCCCTTGTGCTGAGCGCGTCCAGCACGGCGTGCCGGGCAGGCGTGATACGACGACCGAAGCCGCGTATCTTTCCGCAGCAGCAATTCCCGTGATGCCCCTTGTGAATTTTCATATATCTCCAGCCAATATCCCGTAGCGCTCAGCGAAGTTAAACATAATTGAGAATTATTCTCAATTATATGTTTCCCTAATCAGTTATGTCAAGGGCTAGGTGTGCCGCGCGACACCAAGCCTGCTTGTATTGACGCAACTGCGCACATATCCACTATATCTTCAACGGAGCAGCCGCGCGATAGATCGTTGACCGGTGGGTTTAACCCAAGCACCACCGGGCCAATAGCTTTGCCCCCGGCCAGGCGCTCAACCAGCTTATAAGCGATATTACCGCTGTTCAAATCGGGAAAAACCAATACGTTCGCCCTGCCCGCGACTGGACTGCCTGGAGCTTTTTTTTCACCGATCCAGGGGATCAGCGCGGTATCGGCTTGCAATTCCCCGTCTATAACCAAGTCGGGGAATTTTTGTCTGGCGATTTCCAACGCCCTCCTTACTTTAAGCACGGAAGGGTGTTCCGCGCTTCCCTTGCTGGAGAATGAGAGCAAGGCCACTCTCGGCTCCAACCCGAGAATATCCCTGGCTGCTTTAGCCGCCGCGCCCGCAATTTGGGCCAGCATGCCATCCGAAGGATCAGGGTTCATTCCGCAATCGGCAAAAACCATTACGCCGTTCTCGCCGAAAGACTTATCCGGCACTTCTATGATGAAGCAACTGACCACCGGCGCTATACCGGGATAAAGTTTGCGAAGTTCCAAAACCGGACGCAGCACATCTGCGGTGGCGTGCGCCGCGCCGGCCACCATGCTTTCGGCAAAAGAATCGAGCAACAACGCGGCGGCAAGATTAAGACGATTCTCCATCAATAGTAATGCGTCCGATATCCTAATGTTTTTCTTGGCAGCCCAAACCGAAGCTCCCCTGTTCTTTATTTCGGATGAGCATGGGTCAACTAGTTCAATCCCACCGGGAGATAAATTTTCACCTTCCCCCGCAGTCAGCATTATAATCGGGCGGCATACGCCTAATTCTGATGCTTTGACGGCGGCATCCCTTATACGGGAATCGGACCCTTCAGGCAAAAGCATGCGGGCAGGTGACAGGACGGCCTTTTGGCGCAGAATCGTTGAAATATCCATTAATATCGGGCACACTCCATAAGAGAATCCGCCGACAGTATTTCAGCATTTACCAGGAGCGTGTAGACATTCATTTATGCTGCCCTCTCCAGTTCCTGCGTATTATTTTTATCGGACCGCCGTCTATTTTAAGCGCCTTGCCGTTTACCACTGCATCGGCCAGCTTCCGCCTGGCGGAGGCCAGTATATTGCCGAACGTCTGTCTGGAAATTTTCATGTCCACCGCCGCGGCTGTCTGATCTTTGCGGTCAAGTTCCGCATACTTAATTGCCTGGAACTCGTCCAGCTGCAGTATTATCTCCTCAAGTTCGTAAAGAGGCGTCGCCCTGGGTTTAAAGTAATATGCCATAGGCTTGGAAACCACCTTCCTGCATTTGAATGGTCTTGCCATAGTTATTAGCTTAAGCCAATAACTACATATTAATATGTTTAGTTTTTGTAAGTCAAATAAGTCCTACGGTAGTGGGAATACACCGAGAGAAAATGCCAGCTTCTTGTCGAGGATTTTAAAAAGTATCCGGGTGGACGGCTGCACCAAGTTAGAACCTCTCTGATGGCGGTTTAAAACTGAGCAACAAGGTGTTTTCACTTACCAATAAGATTTTGTTAAAAAGTTAGTCAACAACGTCCCCTTCCCTCCGGGGTCCGACGCTTCGTCCCCGGCCGCCGCGGCGGCCGTCATGATGCATAACGCGCCGGCAACTAGGAGAAACCAGTCCTGGGCGGACATATTCCCGATACCCCCGAAAAAACAAATCGAGACGAGAACGGCCAAAGGGCTTTTCAGATTGTTCATCGCCGCCAGCGCGCCTGCGCTAACCCTGGTGGCGCCAGTGTTCCAGAGATAAAACCCCAGCCCGGAGGCGACCAGCCCCAGGTAAGTCAGCGCCGTCAGCCTGTCATGGCCGTATTGCAGCGTCTCCCCGAGACCGGGCCCCAATAATACCCATGGCAGCGAGACCAGCGCCCCGCCGATGTAAAGCCAACCGAATACCCGCGCGTCTTGTTCCAGGGGATTGCGCCGCCGCCAATCCCGGTATGCCAGTTGCCCCCATGCGAATGCCAGGTTGGACGCCTGCATGACGGCGAAGGCGGCCCAGAAAGCGCGCCGGTCTTCCGGCCAACGTTCTACCATAGCCGCACCCGTCAGCGCAAGCAGCGCGCAGGAGAAAAGTCCGGCGCGCCATTCTCCGCGCCGCGCCGAGTGCAACAGTGCCACATAGAGGGGGGTCAGCACGGTGAATAGTGCCACCTGGTAGGCGTGCAGCGCCAGGAAGCAATAATTCAGCGCAGTATACATCAGACCGTACTGGACCGCGCCTATCGCCATCAACCGGAAGACGGCGGGGCGACCCCCGATCGGCCAGCGCAATAACGGTCCCAACGCCAGCGTCGCCAGTGAGAGGCGGATCATGGTGACTATAACCGGGTCGGCGCCGGCCACCCATTGTTTATTGATGCCGAACGAGAAGGCCCAGATAAAAGAAACCAGTATAAGGCGTCCCATAGGTTAAATGAACGTGTAAGCGAGGGGAAATCTCAGGGCCTAAATGCCGAACACCTCCTCATATCGCTTCTCCAGCACGTTGGAGCACCCGAAAGAAGCCTCAAAAGCCCGATACTTCCTGCCCAGCGTGATATCAGCTGCAAAATAGCCGTTCTCCGTCCACGCGCTTCACCCGACAGGCCCAGGACGGCGTTTAACTCTGCGGGCAGCCGTCGGCGGAAGGAACTCATTATTTCCAGACTCCGGCTATGGGGGTGGAGCAATGGCTGCAGAGGCCTTGACCTTTTTTTGTTATCTTTATTGTGTTGTTCAGGACGCGGAAGCCGCGGCGCGTCACTAGTGTTTTGCCGCATGAGGGACAGTTGGTATCCTCAAAGCCCTGCCCCGGGATATTGCCCGTATAAATATATTTTAGGCCTTTTTTGACCCCTATCTCCCGGGCTTTGAGTAAAGTTGCCGGCGGAGTGGCGCCGCGGTCCGTCATATTATAAGTGGGATAAAACGCCGTGATATGCCAGGGGATATCCTTTGAAACACCGGAGATGAAACCTGCCAGCGACTCTAATTCCGCGGCGCCATCATTAAAGCCGGGAATAAGCAGCGTAACGATCTCCAGCCAGAAGCCTTTCGCGTGTATCATTTCAATGGCCTTCAGAACATTGCCAAGCGTTCCCCCGGCCACCTTTCTATAATTCTCCTCGCTGAAGGTTTTTAGATCCACTTTATACAAATCTACGTGGGGCCGTATATATTCCAGAACTTCCGGCGAGGCGTAACCGTTCGACACATAAGCTCCCCTGATGCCTAATTTCCGGGCTTCTTTAAAAACAGCCGTGCTCCATTCCGCGGTTATAAGCGGTTCGTTATATGTCGAGACTATGATTGGCGCCCCCACGCCGTGGGCGGCCGCCGCAAGTTTTTCAGGTGTCGTCGGTTCGAGTTCGCCGATATGGCAACCAGGGTCCCTTAGCACCTGCGAAGTCAGGTAATTCTGGCAGAAAGAGCATTGAAAATTACAGCCAAGCATGCCGAACGAGAGCGTCAGAGCGCCGGGTAGCGCGTGGAAGAAAGGTTTTTTCTCCACCGGGTCCATGCCGCAGCCGGAAATGTAGCCCCATGGAGCTTTCAGCCTGCCGTCTTCATTGAACCGAACCTTACATACGCCTGAGTGTCCTTGTGGAATAACACATTTATGCGCGCACGCCAGGCAACGCGTGTCCCCGTCCGCAAGCTTTTCGCAAAGTTCGGCCGGCGCTGAATATTCACGCAGCTTGTCCTCAAGGGTCATAGGAAATAGGGCGGGTTCTGGAACGCGACAAAAGACGGAAGCCTCTTATGTTAACCCGAATCCTGCAGAGGGTGTATGCCGCGCGAAGCGCACCTGAGCTCCGCGAAGGGAAAAACTCAACTGAATTTTTCAGGTTAAAGTCGGTTTGCATTAAGAATCTTAAATATTTATCCGTTCCGCCCCGCCACCGCGTTTTATTTTGGCGCTTTAACGTTTAACGCCTTATGCAAAACGGAGATTTTCAGCGTACCGTCTCCGGGGAAATGTTCACCGTCAAGATGGTATGGTTCTCCGGGCCGGAAATTTATTTTCATAACGCGCGCCACGGCCGTGGTGACTAGATCTTTATGCCGGAGAAGTTTTCCACTGAAAAGATCGGGTACGGCGAGCAGCGTTCTTAAAACACCGCATTTTTTAACAACCACCAGGTTCAACATCCCATCGTCAATATAGGCGTCAGGTGCGACTTTGGCGCCTCCCCCATACTGGCGGCCGTTCATTACCGCGGTGACCATAGGTGAGAAAGCGTAGCGATGTCCGTTTATATCTACTGAGACCGCGGTTGGAACATATCTTAGAAAAGTCACAGCCGAATGATACACGTAGGGGAAGATGCCGCGGCGGCCGCCCAGGCGGGTATTAAACATCCTGGCCACTTCCGCGTCCAACCCTACGCCCGCCGCGCAGAAAAAAGGCCGGCCATTGGCCAGTCCGACGTCTATTTTCCGCGGCTGCCACTCCAGAAGCCCCTTAAGAGCCTGTTTCGCCTCAAGCGGGATATACAGATTGCGGGCAAGACCGTTCCCGGAACCTAAGGGCAGTATTCCGAGCGCCGAGGGTCCGCCGATAAGCGGTTCAGCCACCTCGCGGATGGTGCCGTCTCCGCCCGCCGCCACGATATTCGCGAAGCCGGCGAGCATCGCCCGGCGTGAAAGATCGAGCCCATGTCCCTTATGACCGGTAAGTGCGATCTCATAATGGACCCCGCGGCCCTTGAAAAAAGCGTGTATAAGCGCGGGCAGGCCTGCTACGGAGCCTTTGCCCGCCGATGGATTGATTATAAAAAAGTAAGACATAGCCATTTTAGATGCAACGTTGCAGATGCGTGGTGACAGGTATAATATCTTAACCCTCGGCCGGAACCTATTCTTGTAATCGTTATCTAGTCTATCGCGCTGATGCCGGTGGCCCAGGAAGCCTTATGCTTGGTGGGTGTCAGATTCAGCAGCGTATTGCCGGAGGAGGTATCTCCCTTCCGGCATATAAATCTCGCTTTGTAAAAATAACCTATTTTTAGGTCAGGATTTCCCCCCAATACGGATTCATCCTCCAGATAAAGGTAATCCGCGCTCTTGCCGCTCTTACTGCGTACCAAATTGATAACCCAACCTTTAGAGGTTTTACGAGCCATGATCATCTGGAGGTCCATTTCCAGTTCCTGGCCCATAAAACGTCTGGGGTTCTTAAAAAACGCATCCTCTGATCCCCGGACCACGTCATCGTCCGACACTTGATCCGGCTCCGTATCGGAGATCTGTGGTTGATAGCCTGCCTTGTCCGTTTCCGGTTCTTTCTCCTCTATATCCTGCGTCTCGTCTTCGCTATAGGCGGTTCCAGTAGGAGCCTTCGGAGCCGGGGCTTTCACTGGCATTGCGAATTCCTCCAGGTCGCTTCGCCGATTCCCGGAACTGGCAGATTTAAATTCATCCGGGGTCCGCACCGGTTCCGCGTCGCTTGCGGCATACTTTGATTCGTTCCACCCGGAACTTCTGCTAGTTAAAGTCTGGTCCGTAACCTGCCCCCCCTCAGCGGCAGACGGCTCATCAGTCCCTTCGGAGGCTATGATAATGGGGGCTGGGTATTTCGCAGCATACGGGACCCCGGTTTTACCTCCGGACCGTTCTTTAATAACGTAACCGAATACGATGCCGATAAGCAGCATTAAAAGTGTGTTTATGAAACGCAGCCGAAAAAAATTCATAAGTTCGACCCTTCTTTTTTGCAAAGCTTTTCCGAATGAGCCAGTATATTGTATATTTTAGTTGTTAAGGAAAGTTGAATTTTTCGTGAAAAAAAATTGCGCATGAGCGCAACACTTGAAAGCTTGTGCCACACAAATCATTGATCAGTTAAGCGCGGGGTGCGACAGAGTTGAGAAGATTTGCTTCCTTAGTATTCAGGAGATTTCCACAGCAGGGGGTTCAGTGCGGCGACTGAGCCCCTGGCGAAGGAAGCAAACGTGGAAGGGGGATGGAATCCCCCTCCGGGAGCACCGGACCGATAACCTTAAGAGGTCCGGCGGTAATCCGCCCCGCGCATGTGTTAAGCGCGGAGTGCGACAGAGGGGGCGCATACTTATGAAAAAAATATGGATTGGTTTTATTCCGCTGGTCTTTTTAACGCCCTTATTCGGCGCCGGTCCGGCGGAAAATTACGCTGCCGCCTGCGTCTATCAACATAAGGGAGATGTTCAGCTCCTGGAGGCCGGCGGCCGATCATGGCTGACGCTTAAGAGCGCTGTTTCCCTAAAGGAAGGCGCCCGCCTTAAGACCGGGGCCGGCGCCTGGTGTCAGGTGTTGGCCGGCGACGGAACTTTTATAAACCTCTATGAAAACTCGGAAACCGTCATCGAAACGCTTCGGCTTAAGGAAGATACCAGGGATTATCGTTTCAACTTCATAAAAGGCCGGATACTGTGGATGGCGGCCAAAGTAAAGCATAAGTTCTCAAAGTTTGAGATCAGGATGCCGTCGGCCGTGTGCGCCGTGCGCGGCACGGATTTTTCCATTGATGTGACGTCAGCCACGTCCGAAATCGGGCTTTTTGAGGGAGAGCTGGCTGTCAGCAGCGACGGCAAGGAAACAGCGTTGTCCGCGGGCAGCGAAGCCGTGGTGGAATCAGGATCAGGAGCGCGAGTCAGCGATAGATTCTCAAGACTAATGGAAACGGAAAAGCGCCGCTATCTTAAGCTCAAAAAACACGCCGATGCTCTTCGGTTGAAGCTGGAAGGGAGAGAGAATTTTATAAATGAATTCGTCCGAATCCAGCAGAAAAAGCTTCAGGATTTTGAAACCCGCAGGCGGGAAAAATTAAATAAACACAAGTAAAAGACCGTCGAATCGTTAAATTTGTAATTCCGTCTAACGGCTGGCGCCTTGGACCAGTTCCGCTTCAAGATCGTAGGAGGAAGTACGGTTGATCTTGACCGGGAATTTTGAGTTCTTCATAAGGAGTTGTGAGAGGTCCGAAGCGTTTCCTTTTCTAAGTCCCACATCTATCGCGGCGGCGCCGCTCGTCATGGACCTAAGCCAGCAGTCGCGCACCAGCGGAATATTCCTGATTGATTTAATGAAATCGCTTAACTGGTTCATGTTTGCCACGTTTGAAAGAGCGACTCTGACCACGGATCTTGCGCGCAAGGCCTTCAGCACACGTTCCTTAAGTTCATCGCCAGCTTTTTTTGCGGAGTTGATTATGGCCGCTCGTGCGGCGGCGGATTCGTTCAGATCGATGCCGCCGACTGTTTCCTGCAGCGTGGCAAGCGTCTCTTCCGATCCCTGTTTAACCGCGCTGACCGAAAGCCCGGCCCGGTAAGAAGTAAACCCGCCCAGTCCTTCACGCGTATTGAAATCGGACTTAACGAAACCTTTGATCAGGATATCCGCCTTGTCCTTCTCACCCGTTATGAATCCGGCTTCGGAAAACTTGCTTTTAAGTTCCAGGGCGGCATATTCCGTAGCGGAAGGCTTGCCGTCCACGCTCTCCGAGATGTCGAAACCTATAACAGGATTGCCCAGCTTCTGTGGCTCGTTCTCAAGCTTTCCGAGCTTGGCTGCGAGATCTTCCTTGCGCACATGGGCTCTTATTTTAGTTTTATAAAACTCCCCATCCCGCGTTTCTTTAAGGACCTCGTATTTCTCAATATAACCCTCTGTCTGGGAGGTTATGGTGTCGTCTATGAGAATAGCCTTTGAGACCATGGCCTCTTGGGAAACATATATGCCGACAACCAGGCCCAGCGCGCTTTTCATCGCCTCACTTAGGGCGGTTTTCTTGGCGCCCTCCATATCCCCGTTTATTATGGGCGCGATGCCTTCGGCTTCCACCACTTCCGTCTCATATGCGGTGTTAAGCGCGGATTTGCGCGCGGCGGAGCAACCCGCCAGCAACAGGGCGAAACAAAGGGAGACGGATATACGGATGGATCTTGTCATTGTCCGGATCTACACCGCCGAGGCTATTCCAGTATTTTGAGGCCGGCGTCTTTAAGGGCTTTTTTGGGGAGCCTGAGTACTATCACGCAACCGTCGTCGGATGTCCATTCGGACCGGACCACCTGCGCGCCTTTTATGACGGCGTCTATCTTTGTGGCTAGTACGGAATCGGTTTCTATCGCTTTTTCAACGGTGACGCCGCCTTCCAGATTCACGCCTTTGATAAAAGACAGCATGTTGTATTGGCCGTTGACTATGGAGGCGTTCCTGGAGGTGGCCATGCGCTGGGTTTTGTTTTCCAGGGTCTGGTCTGCGGCGCCTATGCCTCTGGCGAAAACATAGTTTTTTGTGACGCCTTCTTCAACCCATTCCCTCTCTATTTCTCCGGTCTTGGAGACCGTGCCTTTGTCGGGCGATGAACCGCAACCCCACGCGAACAGCGAAAGTACCGCCAGCGCTAAAGTTTTTTTCATGTTAAGTCCCTCCATGGAACAGCGTACTTAAATAAACACAGGGCTCCCTCGCAAACCCGGATCCGTTGGCGCGGTGCGAATGTTTGTGCGCATAACCCTGAGCAATCAGATTAAAACTAGAGCCAAAGAGCGGGCAAGTATCGGGTTCCCCGTTCCCACTATTCTATAAATAAGGGATTTCATGTGTCAAACGAATAACCGATCCGTTTGAAAAGTATGATCGAACGGGTTTTTTTAGGGTTTTTCAGCAGACCGTTAGTGTTAGTCTATCCAAAAGAAACCGGAATCCTTTTTCTTGTCCGGTTCCCGCTGACCTTTGGGCTTTACCGGCTCTTTTTTGGCGGGAGCGGCCGGTTTATCAGCCTTTTCCGGCTTGGCGTGCGTGTCTTCTTGATCGCGATAGTGGGTGTTTTTCTTATAGCTTCCTACGCGCCAGCCGGTGAATTTGTAGGTGAAAGCGACTTGGGAGGTGTTAAAGACCTCGTTAGCCAGCGACAGCGCGAAATCCAGGGCGAAACCCTCGTGGTGTACTCCCAGCCCCATGGTTGGCCCCTTATTGTCCTCCATGGCTTTATAACCCAGGCGGAAGTTGAAGATCTTTTCAAAATGATATTCCAGACCGACCCTGAGGCTTTTAAGGCTTTCTTTCAGGTAGATGTCGTTTTCCATTACAAGCAGGACGGATTGGTCCATAAAGGTCGGTTTCTCGTAAGATAGGCCCAGCCGCAGAATAGCGGGCAGAGGACTGGTCTCGTTCAGATATTTTACGCCTTTACCATAGTTTGAAAGAGAAGCCCCAAAGGTAAGGCCAAGATTCGGTTCCCGCACTAGCCAGCCGGCGTCAAAGGCTAGCGCGGAAGCGGAATAGGTCTCAAGCAGCTCGGAACTTATATATTTAGCGGAGAGTCCAAGGTACTGATCGATAGCGGCATTATAACCCTCTATTTTTATATCTCCGGAATATATTTTTTCTCCGTAACTTAGAGAGAGAACTCTGGTGGTCTCAGCGTCCATATCCCGCGAAGATATGTTGCCATCGGGTTCTATCCGGCGGTAGGTGAATTTGCCGCTTTGCGAGAATATGGCGGAAACGGCCATGCCGGCTTTTTCCACTCCGGCCAGGCCTATAACAGGCAGCGGCATACCAAAGCCCAGAAATTGGAGCTTGGAGTCCTCGAAACCGGTTAAGTACATCGCCGAAGCTTCCGGAATATAAAGCTGTCCGGAGCCGGCAGGGTTATAATTCACGGTGTAAATGTCGTCCGCGACGGCCACAAAACTGCCGGCCATACCCATGGCCCTGGGGCTCATGTCGGTCTTGAGGATTTGCACGCTTGTGCTCCCGGGCCCTCCGGCTGAAGAACTACAGGGGATAAATAGAGGGAAAATGATATAAAGTAAACATCGGAAAATATATGCGGATGACAGGGCAGCCTGTCCGGCTGTCCCGGCCTCCAGCATTTTTCCCCAGTTCTTTTTCATATATCGTTTTCTAATTCTCCGCCCTTATCTGACCACCGCTATCTTGTCTACCTTGTCCAAGTCCGGACCTTTTGCTTTTATGTAATAAATGCCGCTAGCCACTTTTGATCCTTTTTCATTGGTTCCATCCCACTCCATGGTTCCCTTACCGGCCGGGACCGGGCCGTCATAAACCGTTTTTACCAGTGAGCCTGTTATCGTATATATTTTAATAGAGAGGTCGCCTTGGGACAGAACATCGTATTTGATTATAGCCTGGCTGTTGGAGGCGCCGAGGATATTGTTATAAGTTACGATATCGGAGGTGTTGGTGGTGAGGTTAAAGGCGTTAGAAACTCCCAGCGAAAATACGTCGCCCATGTGGTTGCGCCCGAAAACCTCAAGATACACAGTGCCTACGCCCGGATAGCGGGAGGCGAAGCCAGGATTAAGATTGACCGTGCCGTGTATCATAGGGCTGCCGGCGGCATCCGTGGTGAAAACGGGCGCGTATAAGCCTGTGGGAACCGAAAGATATCCACCCGCGAGATCTGTGCGGGCCAGCGCTATTGGCTGGAAATTGTGGTCGCGCAGCTGGGCGTATTGAAAAACAGATTCGGCGCCGGTGAATGCGCTTGAGGAAGGCGCGCTTACCATGGGGAATCGGGCATAAGGCATGCTGAAACTTATTGTGTCCCGGTCAAAAGACGCTGTGGCTATCTGTGCCGTAGCCGAGCCTTTGGGTTTATACGATAAGTTAAGAGAATAGGGCAAGGGAGAGTTGACCCGGGAATTTCCGCCGCTGGAGTTCAGCGCGCCGGTCACCATCAGATAATATCTGCCCGATCTGGATGCGTTGTAACTGAGCGAAATGCTTGAGGAGTTAGTGAAACAGTCGTCGTCAACCGGGCAACTGCCGTAATCGGTGTTGGATATCACCGGCTCGGCTATCGCCACGTCGTTGCGGTTGGCCGCGTCAATAAGGAACATAGCATAAGGATAGTAACCGGAAGCGCCGGCCGCAGGCAGGCTTAAAGTGGCTACGAAGTTCCCCTCGGAGATCGGCAGGGTATAGTAATCCAGGTCGCCTTGCGGGTAGATCGTGGCCGATAAGCCTGCGAGAGCGCTTATATCGGTGGCGCATTCCGGCCCGTTGTTGTTATAACAGAAAGTCTCCGGCACCGGCTCGTCGTAAACATCGGCGCCGGCCATATAGGATGGAATGCCGTGCAGGGCGAAGGCGTCACGGATCTTTGTGCGCATGGACAGGGGGCAGGAGCCGTCGTCAAGAACTTTACAGGCGTCAATGAAGGCGTCGTAGAAATTGGCGAAGTTGTCCGGGAAATAAAAAAGGGCGGCGTAGGAAAATACATCGGCCTTCGCGAGACCGACGGCGCCTCCGTAGGCGATATGTCCCGGCAGGAAATCCCCCAGATCATTGGCGCCCTTACGCAGGTCATAAAGCGCCTTTGACAGGATTACGCTGTCGTCATGCACCTCTCCCTGCCAATCTTCCGGCATCTTGCATACTCCGGCAGAATGAGCGCAGTAAGCCGTGCTTACCCCCAAGTTCCTTGGAGCGTTCAAAAAATTACCCATAATGGTCAGGTCTCGTTTTATTGCGCTGCCTCCCTCCGTGTCATACTCCCGCCAGAAGGAGGCGAGCGTGAAATAGTCGGCCATGGCTTCGGAAATGGCGCCGAATTCCCCGAAATTTATTATGGGGTAGATCTTATTGATGACGCTGTGAACATACTCGTGGCGCACAATCGTCCCGTCAAGTGCGATAGACCGGTACACGTTCGTCAGGTAGGGGCCGTCCCCTACCATGATATTATTGTTGTCCAGATCGTAAAACGCGTTCTGCATGCCGTTCATGGGCGGGATCATGCCGTCCGCCGCGCCGTTGGCGTGGACCATTACCGGTACATGGCCGGAGAGGTCGGCCGGGTGAGGGTGGGAAGGGTGTATGGGGTCTATGTTAAGGAACCCGCTGTAGGCGTTGTCATTGTCGAAGTAATTCTTCACTTTGTTCAGATGGTAAAACGCGTTGGCCTCTGAAAGAGCGTTCTCCGGGCCGAGCGAGCTGTCCATGTATGCTCCGGCGTTGCTGGTTGACCAGATGATGGAACCGGACGTGTTAGCGCTTGTAGCCGGAGCCATGCTGCTAAGCAGCACCATATAAACTGAATTATTTATTCTGAAACCGCTGGATACCCCGCTGGCGTCGGTTTGCAGGGTAAGCCCATAGGTCGGATTTTCCACGGAGGCGCCCAGAAAGGAGGCGGACCTGGTTCCAATGTAGCTGGCCACTCTGGTTCCGGAGGAGTTGATTACATGAAGTTCGTCGCCATCCGTGATGGTACCGTCATTGTCCATGGAGCCCACGCTCATGTTGACGAACTGCGGCATTACCTTGGCAAATGTGTGGCCGCCGGCGGTCCAATCGTCCGGCACCGTTACTGAATAAGTATAAGTCTGTGAGTTGGCATAAGGGTTCGGACTTGCCACAGTGGTGGTGGAGGTATGCCACACGCCCCCGGCATTGTCAAAATGCGCGCTCTTTCCTCGAAAATTCATCACAGAAAAATAGGGGCCTTTCATAGAGGCGAACACTTTGCCGTTATTATTGGAACAGTAAGTTCCATCAACGGTCCTGGTAGAGGCGCCATAACTTCCCACCCAGACATATTGGCCGTTAATCGGTTTGGCCGCGGGAGGAGTCCAGGAGCCGGGACCAAGCACATTGGGGTCGGTTGGAACGGGTGAAATGTCGTACACGGTGGCGGTCACGGTGCCTGTGGCCTTTGGGCCGATGGAAGGGCAGCTATAGTAATAACGCAGATCGTTATAGCGGAAAAGGATCTTGCCGTCCGCAGCGCCGACATAATAAACCCATATACCGCTTAACGTATCCGCTGCCCTGGCCCTGACTTTCCAGGCCAGTTTTAAACTCCCGTCCGAATTCTGGTCCGGGAAAAGGACCAAATGTCTTTCAGTAACCCGGGCCGAAAAATCAAGATCGGAAACCACCGTGTTTTCCGCGTAAGCGGCGGGATACGCCGGCATCAGCGGAACATTTATTTCAGGCTCAAATTTTGCCTGGTATCCCGTCACTTCTCCGGAAGAATTGACATGCACCCGGACATAGGCGAATTCTACTGGGATCGAGTTATAAACCTGTTCGTACTGGAGATGGGTGATGCCCATGAAAGTCTTTGAATAAGCCGGGCGCAATTGGGTGGGGTCAACCTTAAGCAACTCATGGTTGTCATTTAAAAAAGCGAGGGCGGCTTCAGCCGGTGTGCCGGAATAGCCGGGGGTTTTTGCCCCCACTATCGCTTCAGGGAGGGCGGTTTTGGGGCTATAACGCACGCGCCAGGAGTTGCTGCCGGTTTTTTTTAGAAAACCGCGAAACGCTTCAAGGGCCGCGGGGCCGGGGGCCTTTCCTGTTTTTCTGAGAGAATCCGCAAGCGGAGAAATTCTGGAAGCCGGTTTGCCTGGACCGGCCGCCGCCGCTGGCGCGCTGCCCGCCCAAAGAAAAAATACCAAGAAGGCCGGATAAAGTAATTTCCTCATAATATCATGCTGTTACTTTTTTCTTGAAAACCTTTTTAAAACCTGCAGCGCCGCGCCAAGCCTTACATTTACGCTGTTGTCTTCGAGAGCGAGCAATAGATAGGGCTTGGCGTCCGTATCAGGCACCTCTTGAAGAGCTTTCAGGGCTTCAAGTTTCACGTCCTGATTATTGGAGTCAAAGGCCCGCGTAAGCACTTCCGTATCCGGCTTTCCTCCTCCAGTGACGAGCCCCGTGAATGCCGCGATCTTCAGGCTGATGTCATTGGTAGCTTCGGAAATCTCTTTTATTTTTTCAAAAGCCCTTTTATCCGGTATCGCGCCGAGGACGCTCACGGCTTTAAATTTTATTGTTGGATTTTCGTCGTCAGCAAGTTTCAGGAGTTCCGGCAGCGCGGCTTTTTTGCCGGACATGCATTTTAAAGCGTCAAGCGCGGCTATCCTGACCCGCATGGATTTTTCGGCCGCCAATAGGCTTTTTAGCGGCTCTATGGCGCCGGAATTACAGATCTTACCCAGAATATTAGCGCCTTCAAAGCGCATCGCTTCGTCCTCACTGGCAAGCGCGTCCAGAAACTGCGCGAGTTCCTCCGAATACCCCAGTCGGGCCAGTTCCCTGGCGGCGACATCCCTTATGGAACCGTAATTGTCGTTCTTAAGATTGAAAAGCATGTCCGCCGCTTTTTCCTCTTTTATTCGTGCCAGTGCTTCTATTGCATGCTCCCGGATCTTGTTCTGCGAAATTATTTTCAGTTCCACCAGCGGAGAATTGCCCGCGGCGCCTTGGGCAGGCACATCGCCTATTATGGAGTAAACAACCTTAAGACCGGATGGGTCATCCAGACGCCAGAGCGCCTCCGCGGCGCTTATGCGTGTGTGTTTATCAGTGTCCGCCAGCATTTTTTTCAACACTCCGGCGGCCGATCTGTTGCCGGTCTGCCCGAGGATATCAGCCGCCATGCCGCGGATGTCCGCATCCGGGCTTTTTATGTACGAAAGAGCCGTCTCAAGCGCTTTGCGCCCCAGATCTTTATTGGGGATTTCCTGGCCGCATGCGAACCCGGCAACCAATAAGATCAGAAGCATAGATTTAGCCACTATCATGTATATATTCTCTTATATCCGTCTTTCAGGAACATTAAGGATTGATTACAAAAAAGTTACGCCATACGGAACGGAGGACCGGAAGCTCCGTTTTTCGGCAATTTGCCGGTCGGCGAATATAGCAAAACGGTTCCCCCGCGTCTGAGGCGGTTTCGGCGGAATAATTAAACTGACAATATGGTGTCCACGCGGGTATTGATCTCACGATCTTGTTAGAAGGCGGGATTCTGCCTGTAAGCGCTGGTTGTCCAGTCCTCTAAATTAATGCCCCCTGCGGGATTCGAACCTGCAACCTACTGCTCCGAAGGCAGTCGCTCTATCCAGTTGAGCTAAGGGGGCCCCTTTATCCGCACCCCGCGCGAACTAACCGCGCGCGGGGCGGTTTAACCGCCGGGCCTCCAGAGGAACCCGGCCCGGTGCTTTCCAAGGGGAAAACCGTGGTTTTCCCCTTTCATCGGCGCTGTCGGCCAACTCACTGCGTGAGGGCCAGGACGGCTGAACCCCTTTCCGGAAAGGAGTTGGTTTTATCCGCACCCCGCGCGAACTAATCGAGCGAGGCGGCTTAAACCGCCGGGCTATTGAACTGAATTCGGCCCGGAGTACGTACTGATACGATCGCTTGTGAAAGCACGCTTATTATTATAGAATTTATTTTATCACGCGCGTAATTAAAAAGGAGCATATCATGGGTGGACACTCTCATTGGGCGGGAATAAAACATAAAAAAGCCATCACCGATGCCAAGAAAGGCAAGGTCTTCACAAAAATTATAAAAGAGATAACAATGGCCGCCAAAATAGGCGGCGGCAAGCCGGATGAAAACCCCCGTCTGCGCAAGGCCATGGAAGACGCCAAGAACGCAAATATGCCTGTGGAAAACGTTAAACGCGCCGTTATGCGCGGCACCGGGCAGCTTCCCGGCGTGACTTACGAAGAAATAATGTACGAGGGTTTCGGTCCCGGCGGGATCGCAGTTCTGGTGGAAGTTACCACCGATAACCGGAATCGCGTATTCAGTGAAATCCGTAAGATCTTTGAAGTTTCCGGCGGCAATATCGGAAGTACCGGCTGCGTGGCCTGGATGTTCGAACCTAAAGGCTATATGTCCGTTAAAAAGTCCGACGCAAAGGAAGACGAGTTAATGACACTGGCTATCGATCTGGGCGCCGAGGATTTTAAGTCTCCCCCCGGCTCCGACGAATACGAGATCATAACCGCTCCGGCGGATTTTGAGGTCATCAAGAAAAAACTGGAAGAGCGCAAGATTGCCATCGTTCTCGCCGAGTTGACGATGTTGGCTAAAAATGAAGTGGCGGTGGGAGAAGATAAAGCCCAGCAGGTGGTAAATATGATGAACAACCTGGAAGACCACGACGATGTGCAGAAAGTGCATTCAAATTTTGACATTCCCGACGCCATCCTGGCCAAACTGGAATAAAGCACAGGAACACATGAACACGAAAGCGCACGCGGCAGCAAGATCTCTGAACACAAACCGTCGCTTTTTCCGGTTTGTAACTTGTGCCTTTGCGATTTTGTGAGCGCCCCCATGAAAATATTAGGCATAGACCCCGGACTTGACCGCACCGGCTGGGCGGTGCTTGAAAACTCCCCGCCGGTCCCCCCGCGGCTCCTGGCTTCCGGGCTTATCCATACGGAGAAAGGCCTGCCGCTGCAAAAACGTCTGGCCGAGATTTTTGACGCTTTAAGCTCCATCATAAGAGACCACGCGCCGGATGAAGCGGCTATAGAGGAGGTTTTTTTTTCCAAGAGAGCCGATACCCAGGCCAACACCACCCATGCCCGCGGCGTCATACTTTTGGCCTGTGAAAAGCTTTCCCGGAAGATAACGTCTTACAATCCCAAAACTATCAAGAAGACTATCAGCGGCAGCGGCAGCGCGGGAAAACCTCAGATGCAGAGAATTGTACAGATAACCCTTAGCCTTAAGGAAATCCCCCGTCCCGACGATATCGCGGATGCCATGGCCGCCGCTATCTGCCACATAAGGGTTGCGCCTTTTAAAGCCGCCATGTCCAGGGCGGCGGGCTCAAATCCGTTCGCTTTTAACTCCGTTAAAAACGCCATGCCGCCGGACGGGCCCCGAACCATAACCAAGCGGAAATCAGGTGATCTGATCTGGAGGATCAGGTGATCGCATCTCTGCGCGGTTCCATAGTTCTTAAGACGGACGAAAGCGCCGTTATCGAAACCTGCGGCGTCGGTTACGAGGTGTTCCTATGCGAATTTTCCCTCCGAAACCTAGGGCCGGAGGGCAGCGAGGTCTGTGTGCTGACGGCGGAATCCATCAGTATGTACGGCGGAGCCGCGCTTTACGGTTTCCTGACTAAAGAGGAGAAAAATCTATTTGACCTGTTCCGCGGCTCAGTGCCCAATACGGGCGCAAAAAAAGCCCTGGATTACCTTAATAAGGCGTTAAAATCCCTGCCGGATTTCAAACAGGCCGTCATAAAGAACGATCCCAAACTTTTAACATCCATATTCGGCTTTACCGCTAAGACCGCGGATAAACTGATAACGGCCCTCAAAGATAAAATGCCGGACTTTCAAACTGCCGGGACGGTCCGGTTGGGGATTTTTACAGCGCAAGGCTCTTATGCGCAGGTGCTTAACGCCTTATCAAATCTTGGCTTTAAAGCCGGTGACGCCAAGGCCGCGCTGGAAGCGGCAGCCGCGGAAGAACGCCCGGACACCGAGAGCGCCGAGCAATTGCTTAAGCGCACGCTTAAAAGACTGTCGCCAGGCTGAAATTAGTGATCCGCCCCGCGCATGTGTTTAGCGCGGGGTGCGACAGGTGGGTGCGCGAAACAGATTTATGCCCGAAAAAGAAAATTTTCTCAGCCCGAAAGCGTTCGGAGACGAGGTTAAATACATGGACCACGCCCTCCGGCCTTCCAGTCTGGATGAATTCGTGGGCCAGGAAAAACTTAAGGAAAATCTGCGCGTATTTATAGAGGCCGCCAAGGGCCGCAAAGAAGCGTTGGACCACTGTCTTTTCTATTCCCCCCCCGGCCTCGGCAAGACGACTCTCAGCCATATCCTGGCGCATGAGATGGGAGTTAATATCAAAGTCACTTCCGGGCCGGTGCTCGGCAAACCGGGAGATCTTGCGGCCATGCTGACCACCGAACTGCAGGAAGGCGATATACTTTTTATAGACGAAATACACCGTCTTAACGCCGCCGTGGAAGAAGCTCTTTATCCAGTGATGGAGGATTTTCTTTTTTTCATCAGCACCGGGACCGGACCCGGCGCAACCACTCTCCGGTTGTCCGTACCGCGGTTCACTCTTGTCGGCGCGACTACCAGGAGCGGTCTCCTGACCGGGCCTCTGCGCGACCGCTTCGGCATTGTTTTTAATTTAGGTTTCTATGGCCAGCCCGAAATAGAGCGGATCCTGGCGAGGTCCGCCCGCATCCTTAAAACCGAAGCCACTCCGGAAGGGCTCGCGCACATCGCGGCGCGATCGCGCGGTACGCCCAGAATCGCCAATCGTCTGCTTAAACGCGTGCGGGACTTCGCGCAGGTCAGAGCGGACGGCGTGATAAGCCCGGACGTTACCCTGGAAGCCATGACTTCCCTTGAAATAGACAAGGAGGGGCTGGACAGCCTCGACCGAAGACTGCTCCTTACGGTGGCCGAAAAATTCGGAGGCGGACCGGTGGGCGCGGAAACTCTGGCCGTGGCCATTTCGGAAGAGACAGACACGCTTACGGATGTTATAGAACCGTTCCTGATGCAGTCGGGTTTCATTCAGCGCACCGCCAGGGGCAGAATCCTGACCGGTAAAGCCTATCTGCACCTCGGTTTGAAAATGCCCGCACAGGATAAATTCTTATAAGTTCCGATCACCAATGCTTAGACTTTTTTTTTGCGCCCTGATATTCCTTTCCCCAATCAGTTTTGCGGCGGATTCCGGCGATGGGAATTCCAAGATCATCAGAGTCGCCATTTCCCGCAACACCGCGCAATTCAAACTTAAGACTTCCGGCAAGGTTTACGCCCTTGAGGTCAAGACCGGCCAGAAGTACATGCTGCTGGACAAATCCACCTACGAGGTTAAGTATATCAGTCCGGCCCAACTGGCGGTGGCGGGGACCACATTGCAATCGCCGGTCAAGCTTCTTGCCGCGGATGGCGGAGACAGGGTAAAGCTGAATGGCCGTTTCTATAAGGGTGATATGTACATAAGGACGGCCGCCGCCGAAAAACTGGAAGTTGTCGAGCACCTTTCCATAGAAGACTATCTCTACGGCGTGTTGCCGGTGGAAATGAGCCCCGATTGGCCGCTGGAGGCGCTGAAAGCCCAGGCTGTGGCCTCGCGCACTTACGCGCTTAAAAACGTAAATCCGAAAAAGGATTATGATATAACGGACGGGGTGGAAACGCAGGTTTATAACGGCGCGTCCGGTATGAACGCGCGGATCGTGGACGCCGTCAACTCCACCCGCGGAGAAGTGTTGAAATACAAAGGCAGGCTTATCACCGCTTTTTTTCACGCCTGTTGCGGCGGGCATACGGCCAGCGCCAGTTCCGCCTGGGGCGAAGATGTGGTCAAGCCTCTGTACGGAGTCAAGGACCCGTTCTGTTCCCCTTCCAGTCATTACAAATGGGACTTCTACGCTACCACCCGCGATCTGCTGTCTTTTATCCAGAAGAGGGGTTCTTCCGCTCTTAAAATAAAAAGCATCCGCGTTTATAAACGCGACCGCTCAGGACGCGCTGTCAGCCTGCGGTTCTTAACCGACTCAGGTTCTTTCACCGTCAACACTTCCGATCTGCGCAAGGTTTTCGGCACCTACGATATTAAGAGCACCCTTATTACGCGTGTCGCGCCCCTTAACGGCGGCTACGAGTTTACCGGCAGAGGCTGGGGGCACGGCGTAGGCATGTGCCAGGAAGGCGCCAAGTATATGGCTAATAACGGCAGGAACTATAAAAAAATACTACGGCAATATTACCCCGGCGCCGCAATAGAAGATATAGGGCGCGCAACTAAATAATATGAACATTCGGCTGATCCTGTTCTATAGCGAGCCCTCATGAGTGAAACCGCCCTTTCCGAATTCGAGGGTCTTGAAATCGACCCGCTTATCGCATCCCGGCCTGCGGAGCCAAGGGATTCCTCCAGGCTTATAACCATTGATCGTAGGACCGGGACCATGAGCCATAGAATTTTTAGGGACCTGCCGGACCTACTTTGTCCGGGGGATGTCCTAGTGCTCAACCGCAGTAAAGTGTGGAAGGCCAAACTGCCCGCGCGCAAGCCTACCGGCGGCAGATCGGAACTTCTTCTGATGAGGCCTGAAGCCCCGGCTTTGACGGTTTGGAGCGCGCTGGCCCGTAAGATACAGCCGGGACAGAAACTTGTATGCCAGGGCGGAGCCGAGGCCTTATGCGTTAAACGGAATCCGGACGGCAGTTTCCTCTTTGAACTTTCAGCTCCTTTGGACGGACCCTATCTGGAAAAGAACGCGGAAGTGCCATTGCCGCAGTATATTCTAAAGGCCAGGAAAAGGGCTGATATGACTGAAAATTCGGTTCCGGATGATTCACGCTATCAAACCGTTTTCGCTAACGCGCCGGGATCCATAGCCGCTCCGACCGCGGGTTTCCATTTTACCCCGGAACTTCTGGAAAAGATAAAAGCTAAAGGCGTAGATGTGCGCTATATCACCCTGCACATAGGCTGGGGAACCTTTAAGCCGGTCAGAAATGAAGATCCGTCCGCGCACCTTATGCTGGAAGAGGCCTGCTCCATGACCGACGGAACGTCTTCGGCTCTTAACGCCGCCGCGGAAAAAGGCGCGCGGATAATAGCCGTGGGAACTTCCTCGATGCGCACGCTGGAAACTTTTTCGGATGAAAGCGGGCGCCTTTCCTCCGGCGAGCGCAAAGCCGGACTTTTCATCTATCCCGGTCACCGGTTCAAGACCGCCGGAGCTTTTCTTACCAATTTACATGTGCCATCCTCGGCGCCGCTTTATATGACCGCCGCTTTCGCCGGCCGGGAACTGCTTTATAAGGCGTACAAGGCCGCGGTGGAAAAAAAATACAGATTCTATTCATACGGCGATTCGATGTTGATAGTTTGAGGGTCGGGCGGCGGCAGTTGGTAAATTCACGTTAGCTTGCTTTATCCGCCTGGCGGCCCGGCCTAGCCTATAAGGAATATATATGAAACATTTTGAGGTCGTTAAGACCGATTCAACTACCCGCGCGAGAATCTGCCGCCTTAAGACCGCTCATGGGGTGGTTCATACTCCGGTCTTTATGCCGGTGGCTACCCAGGGAACGGTTAAAGCCGTTTCCCAGGAGGACCTCAAAGGCATCGGGACCGAGTGCATCCTGGCCAACACTTATCATCTTTATCTGAGGCCGGGGCTGGACGTGCTGGAAAAATTCGCCGGGCTGCACAATTTTATGGGCCACCAGGGCCCGATACTTACCGACTCCGGCGGTTACCAGGTCTATAGTCTCAGCGATCTGAGAAAGATAACCGACAACGGCGTGCATTTTACCTCTCATATAGACGGAAGTCCGCATTTGTTCACGCCTGAGCGCGTTATTGATTACCAGGCCCGGATAGGCTCCGACATCCGGACCTGCCTTGATGTCTGCGTGGAAAATCCGGCCACCCGCGACGCGGCCGCCGAGGCCCTGAAGAGAACCAAAGCCTGGGCCGAACGTTCGCAAAGGCATTTTAAAGCGACGACAGCGCACATCGATGGCGCCGCAAAGCCGCTGCTGTTCGGCATTATACAGGGCGCGACTTTTCCCGATCTGCGCAAAGAAGCCGCCCTGCATATGGCGGAAACGGTAAACCCCGACGGCTTCGCAGTGGGCGGTCTTTCCGTAGGAGAAACCAAGAACCAGATGCACGCCTCTTTAGCCGTGGTTACCGAGACTCTGCCCAAGGATCGCCCCGTCTATTTTATGGGACTGGGCAGCCCCGAGGATATCTGGGAGGCGGTGGAATTCGGCGCCGATATGTTCGACTGTGTCCTGCCCACCAGAAACGCCCGCAACGGCCAAGCCCTGACTTCACAGGGCAGGTTCTATGTAAAGAACGCCCCTTACAAGAAGGATGAGTCTGCCCTGGACCCGGACTGCGATTGTTATACCTGCAAAAACTATTCACGGGCTTATCTTTCCCATCTTTTTAAAGCCAAAGAGCTCCTTATGAATCAGTTGCTTTCCATCCATAATCTGCGCTTTTTGATAAATCAGACCAGGATAATGCGGGAAGCGATAAAGAACGGGGATTTCCTGGCCAAAAAGAAAGCGTTCCACGATTCATATTTCCGCAACTCCCCCCGTCCCAACAGGGATTGAGGAAATCAAACCATTCATCTCACATCGGAACCGAAAAATTTGTTAGAATATTTTATAGTAATCATCGCTAAACTCGTTAACACTAGGAGATACAATGCCTCAAAACGCCGCTTTTATGCAATTTATCCCTTTGATCATTATTATGGTGATCTTCTATTTTCTGCTTATACGTCCGCAACAGAAACAGGCGAAGGAAAGAAAAGCCATGCTTGACGCCCTTAAATCCGGAGATAAAATACTTACCAACGGCGGAATACTCGGCCTCATCACCGGCATCAATGGCGATGAATTGGACGTAGAAATAGCCAAAAATGTGAAAGTCTCGGTCGTCAGGTCGGCGGTCGCCGGCCTTGTGAATCAAACCGGAAAATAGCGGCGAACAAGAGGAGCAAGCAATGAATAAATTACACTGGAAACTGGGCCTTATATTGGGCCTCCTGATACTTTCCGTATGGCTTTTATACCCCACAGTTGAATGGTATACCAAACCCGCCGATGAAAGAGCGAAACTGGAGGCCGTACGTGAACGTCCTAAGCGGATGCTGAACCTCGGTTTGGACCTGCGCGGAGGCACCCACATGCTCCTGGAACTGGATGTGGCCAAGCTCGACAAGAAAGAGACTTTAAACGATGCAATGGCGCGCGCTATAGAGATCATCCGAAACCGTATAGACCAGTATGGAGTGGGTGAAACCCCCATTTCCAGGCAGGGTGAACGCTGGATAGCGGTGGATTTGCCCGGCATATCAAACACCGAAGAGGCTGAGAATCTTATCGGAAAAACGGCCCTTTTGGAGTTCCGGCTTGTCAACACCAGCCCCGAGGCCGAAAAGGTTCTGGCCAAAGTTTCGGACCTGGGGGAATCCCCATTTGATAAAGGCGGTAAGCTGCTTCCCGATGTCGCGAAACTTATGCCGAAAGGCACCGCGCTCTTTAGAGCGACCTCCAACAGTGAAGATACCAGAACCAAATATTACGTGCTGGAATCCTCTGTAGGCATCACCGGCGCCTATCTGGAAAATGCCAGGGTGTCCACTGACGACCAGTTCGGTTATCCGAATATTTCTTTCGCCTTTAACAAGGACGGCGGCAAGATCTTTGAGCGCTATACCGGCGAAAATGTGGGCAAATATCTCGCGATCGTACTGGACGGCGTGGTGCATTCCGCCCCTGTCATCAAAACCCGCATAGGCGGCGGCAGCGGCGAGATCTCCGGCACCTTCACGATGGAAGAAGCCCGGAACCTGGCCATAGTTTTGCGCGCCGGCGCCCTCCCCGCGCCGGTCAACATAATAGAGAAAAGGGTCGTCGGCCCGGACTTGGGTGAAGACTCCATCAAAAAAGGGCTGACAGCCTCTATCATCGGTTTTCTGCTGGTCATCTTTTTTATGATGATCTATTACAAAGCCGGCGGTTTTGTGGCCGATATCGCCCTCGGCCTCAACTTCATACTTTTGATAGCGGCCATGAGCTATTTTTCCGCAACCTTGACCCTGCCCGGCATCGCCGGCATGATCCTCAGTTTGGCGATGGCCATAGACGCAAATGTGCTGATACTTGAAAGGATGCGTGAAGAGCTGGCCCTCTCAAAGCCTATCGCAATGCTCATCCCGACGGCCTACGATAAAGCCTGGAGCGCAATTCTGGACTCCAACGTGACCACCTGGATAGCGGCCATATTCCTATTCCAGTTCGGTTCCGGCCCCGTGAAAGGTTTCGCCGTGACGCTGACTATCGGTTTGCTGGTCGGTATGTTCACCTCGGTGTTCATCACCAGAGCCATCTACGAATTCTGGCTCACTTCCAACCCCAAGGAGCTTAGCGTATGATAAACCTCATCAAAAAAACGAATATCGACTTTATATCGAAACGCTACATTTTCTTCGCCGTTTCCAGCCTTGCCCTGGCGGCCGGTATCGTTTCGGTAGCTGTCAAAGGCACCAATATGGGGCTTGATTTCACCGGCGGAACGATGCTGCAGGTGAAGTTTGTCAACCCCATCACCATAGCGGAAGTCAGACAGGCCGTGAAAGCCGCGGATATAGAAACCACCATCCAGACCTTTACCGGCAGGAACGCCTTCGCCCTGAAGGTCAAAGGCAAGCAGGAGAATGTCAACGAGATAGCCGATAAGATACTCCAGGGGCTTAAAACAAATATCCCGGGCAACACTTTTATTGAAGAACGCCGGGATTATGTTGGCCCGGTGGTGGGCCGGGACCTTAGCAAGAAGGCGTTGTTCGCGATCATACTGTCGCTGTTCGGTATTATCATTTATGTGGCCTTCAGGTTCTCCAACCCTATCTGGGGCGCGGCCGGGGTGATCGCCCTTCTGCACGACGTGTTCGTCACTTTCGGCGCCATGTCCATAACCAACAGGGAAGTGGATCTGGTGGTGGTGGCGGCGCTGCTGACTATCGCCGGTTACTCCATTAACGATACTATCGTTATCTTTGACAGGATGCGCGAGAACCTGAACAAGTTCCCAAAGATGCGTCTGGGGGAACTCGTGAACGTGAGCATCAATGAGACGCTCAGTAGGACCCTTATAACGAACTTTACGGTCCTGGGAGTGGTGGCTATCCTTTTCTTCTTCGGAGGGGACGTTATCAATAACTTCGCTTTTGCCATGCTGGTGGGCAGCATTTCCGGAACTTATTCGACCATAGCGATAGCCACGCCTCTCGTTTACCAGTGGGAGCGCAGAAGCAAGTAAACGTCAGCCCATGCCGGGCGGCCTGTGATGAGTTGAGCGGGGCGCAATACGCTCTTGTCCCTGAAGATATGAGGAAGATAAAAAAATTCAAGATTCCGATATACAGTTACGATATCCTGCGCAAGGCAAAAAAGCGCAGGATAGATCTGTTCTCTCTCGGCCTGGCCGACCAGGAAAGCGCAAAGGAGTATATTTCATCCCTGGCCGCCGCTCTTGAGCCTTCCACGGTATTCGATTTCCTCGCTCCGGAAGACGAACTGGCGAAACCGGACGGCCCCATGCGCGGCGGCGCGGGAACGCTGGGCGTCATCACCCTCGGATCTGTTTTTGAGGAGAAACTTAAAGCCATAACGGACCCCGGGCTTTTCGGACTCGCCGAGACCGCCGCGCTCGTGTTCTCCGAAACCGGCCTTAAAGTGATAACCGAACTCATCAACCAGGAAGTCTCGTCCGAAGGACTGGATCTCGGAATTCCGCGCCACGTTTTCGCTTGTCCCGCGCCGGAAGCGGATGAGCAGCCCACCCATCAGACGGATACGGCCGCCCTGAACGCCTGTCTTACGCGCCTAAGCGCCGATAAGATAGGTGTTACCCTGAACGAAGGTTCCTTGGCCCCGAAATACTCTATTATCTTCAGTATCCCCTGGCTGGCTAAGAAAAAGAAAAAGCCGGCAGCCGGTCCCGCGGCCGCCGGCAAATAAGATGAATGAGCCCATCCACTCAAGCCCCCTGCATAGCCTCGTATCGACACTAGGGTATTTATATATCAGTTTTACCGGCGCCACTACGCGTATCCGTACTCAGAACCAGCCGCAAGTTCCCAATGTTATCTACGCCTCCTGGCATTCCCATCTGGCGTTCATGCTCTATGTTCTGCGCGGCAAAGATATTTCCGGACTGGTCAGCAGAAGCAAAGACGGAGAATACGCCGCCCGGCTGCTAAGGAAATTCGGGTTCAACACGGTTCGGGGCTCCACCAGCCGCGGAGCCGCTCAGTCCGTAATGGAGCTGATAGATCGCGGCCGCCTGGGCTTGCCTTTGGCCATAACGCCCGACGGCCCCAAAGGCCCCAGGAGAAAAGTGCAGCAGGGCGTGGTCTATCTGGCCCAGAAGACCGGGATGGGGATACTGCCGGTAGGCGTCCGGCTCTCTAATAAGATCACCTTTAATTCCTGGGACAATTTTGAATTCCCTCTGCCTTTCGGGAAAGCGGCGGTTATTTACGGTGCGCCGATAAAGGTCGCTGAGAATGACCGGCTGGAAACAAAAGCCGCGGAACTGGAAGAGGCTCTTAACGCTATTACGCCGTCAAGCATTTAGAGCGTCGGCATGGGAGAATCGCGGAAGTCCACACTCTCCCAACGCGGACGCTGCCGGACTAATCATGGACATGCTGTTATTAATTCTTTACAACCTTCTGGCGCCCTTCATAGCGCTGCTATATCTGTTTTTCTTCTTATGTTCCCCCCGGCGCGGTCTGCTTAACCGTCTTTTGTCCGAGCTTAAAGAGCGTTTAGCCATCAGTGTCCCTGCTTTCTCTGAAAGGCCGTTATGGTTTCATGCGGCGTCGGTCGGTGAAGTGAAAGCCATTCAAATGCTTATTCCATTAGTGCGGACACGCTGCCCGTCGAAGCCGATAATGATAACCACTTCCACCTCCTCCGGTAAAATGGAGGCTTTTAAATTGACTCCTTACGTTTTCCTTCTTCCCCTTGATTCTTATCCGCTTATGCGCCGTTTTATGACCGCGGTGCGGCCGGAACTGCTGATGATAGCGGAGACCGAACTCTGGCCGAATCTGCTTTACGCCGCCGGGAAGGCCGGCGTAAAAGTCATGATGATAAACGCGCGCATCTCCGACCGGACCCTGGGATTTTACAAATTGCTTGCCCCTGTATCCAGGTTAATGTTCAGTAATATCGGCATGATCGCCGCACAGAGTCCTGACGACTTGGAGAGATATCAGGTGTTACTGGGTGGTGCGGATAAACTGGTGCTGACAGGCAACATGAAACATGACTTGATAGTGCAGAAACCGCAGGACCGGGCTGAAATAGAGGCTTTTCTTGAGCTGGCGGATTGGAAGGGTAAAAAGATTTTCTGCGCCGGCAGTACTCATCCCGATGAGGAAAACATAATACTGGAAGCGTTCTTGAAAGTAAAGGCGGCGCTTCCGGATACCCGGCTGATACTAGCCCCACGCCATCCTGAAACCGCGGCCTCAAGCTCGGCCAGGCTAAGAGAGAAGAGCCTGGTTTCACCCCGTTGGTCCCAGCGCGCGCACGCGCGTACCGGGCCCGACTGTCTTCTGCTGGATGAGACAGGCCGCTTAGCGGATATTTACTATTTTTCCGATGTGGTGTTCGTCGGGGGTACGCTTGACGATACCGGCGGACATAATGTGCTTGAACCTTCGGTATTCTCCAAACCGGTGCTTTTCGGTCCGAACATAAAGCATACCCGCGACGGCGCCCTGGCGCTTATGAATAAAAATGGCGGCTTTATGGTGAGAACCGCAGATGAACTGGCCGATAGAATAATTCCCCTGCTTAAAGACCCGGTTCTTCTGGCAAAAGCTGGCGAAGCTTCAAAGGCGGCGCTGGAATCCCTTCAGGGCGCCACCCGGAAAACCCTGGCCGTATTGGAAACCAATCTTTAACCTGACTTCCACAATTACAAAGGGCATCCGAAAATCTTACCGGTTTAGTTCCCCACGATCCCTGCGGTGGAATTAGAAAAGATTTTTTTACGCATAACCTGAAAAATTCAGTTGAATTTTTCCCTCCGCGGAGCTCAGGTGCGCTTCGCGCGGCATACGATGGAAACCACGTTGAACTGCAGGATTAGGGATAACTTTTGTTAATGAACCTTATAGTTCCGCACGGCTCAGTAACTGTAATTATGGGCTTATCAGTCGCAATTATGACTGAGACCGATAGCGGTAATTAAACCGTTGGTAATCGTAAGCAGTTTGCATTGCGCCGGAGTTGTGGTTGTGGTGGCCACGTCAAAACTGCCGCTCGCTCCGGTAGTGTAATTGGAATCGATAGTCCCAAATGCGGGGGCGCCGCCGGTGCCTCTCAGAACAGTGTTCACCGCCCCCTGAGCCGTAACATTAATCCCTGCCGCATTGTTGCCATACAACACTCCATTTTGCGTAAAGGTTGTTCCGCCGGTACCGCCGTGATCGACTCCCAAAGTTCCGGACATATCCGTGATGGCGCGGTTAGTAACCTGCGTGATATCGGTAAGCGTAATGCTGTCGGGTATGTCCGCGTCGGCCAGCGCTGAAACCGTAAACGCGCCTCCCGATGAACTCTGGCGCACTATCTGGTTGGCTCCGCCGGTGGTTGAGAGATCCGCCCCGCTGCCTCCGTGGAGAGGCGCCAGTGTCCCGGACATATCCGTGATGGCGCGGTTGGCAACCTGCGTGATGTTGGTGATCGTAATACCGTCGGGTATGTCCGCGTCGGCCAGCGCCGAAACCGTAAACGCGCCTCCCAATGAGTTCTGGCGCACTATCTGGTTGGCTCCGCCGGTGGTTGAGAGATCCGCCCCGCTGCCTCCGTGGAGAGGCGCCAGTGTCCCGGACATGTCCGTTATGGCGCGGTTGGCAACCTGCGTTATATCAGTAATCGTTATAGTGTCGGGTATGTCCGCGTCGGCCAGCGCTGAAACCGTAAACGCGCCTCCCGATGAATTTTGGCGTACTATCTGATTGGCTCCGCCGCTGGCTGAGAGGTTGGCCCCGGTACCGCCATAAGTTACGCCCACGGCGGATCCGTTCCAAGTTGTATTGGTCATAATGCGTCCGGCCGACATCCATTGCATACCACCGGTCCTGAATATGCCGGAGGCGTTTATATCGCCGGTTACATCCAATGTGTATCCGGGCGCGGTATCGCTTCCCACTCGCGTTTTTGCGGCGGTAGTTGAAAGATAAACATCTCCGGAAACCTTGAGAGCGCCCAAAATATTCTGTGCGGATGAACGCTGGGTAATCCCCCCGTCCAGCACCACATTCCCGCCCACGAACAGATCTTCCGCTCCGGAAGCGCCGGAAATCAGGGATGGAGTCCCCAGTACCAGATCGCCCCGGACATTCAGCTTCCCCATGGGGTTCAAGGTGCCGATGCCGACATTGCCGCCGTTATTCACAACTAGGGCGTCAAGGGAATTGGCGCGAAGGATAACGCTGCCTGAACTGTTACCGTCGGAATCGGACTGTACCACAGCGTTGTCGATATTTGAAACGGCGCCCACCGAAACGCCACCCGGATTGGCGGTATTCATGGCGGTGCCGTCGGCGAAAATGATCCCGTAGCTTCTGCCCGGAGAGGAGGTGGTGGAAATTCTTATATTCCCCTCCACGGTAAGGCGGTTGCTGGAGTCCAGGATGGCTGTACCCATGCCGACGTTGCCCAGCGACGAACTAACGTATACCGCCGGAGTAGTGGTGTCAACTGAGCTATTGCCGGTGGAGATCAGTACCACGCTGTTGTAAATGCGGTAATAGGTGCTGTCCACTGTGGATTTAGTATTGCCGGCCACGAGGGCCAGGGCGGGATTGGCGGGCGCTCCCTGAGTTTCAAGCCGTGCGGCTTCAACGGCGCCGCGGTAAAAAAATATCTTGGAATCTGCGTTGGCGCCGGCCACGATATAGGCCGCGGCATCATCCGAGTCGAATTCGGGCTTATTGTCCCCGATCTGGAGGTATTTAGACGGAGCGAAATTAAAACTTATTGCGCCTACTCCGACGCGATTGGTAACGATAATATCGGTGGAGATGCTTACCATGCCTGTGAACGTGTTTCTGCCGCTGAAGGAGTTGTCATCCGTAAGGTACGCGGGCAGTCCCTTATCGGACCCGACGCCGCCGGTTACCGTAAGGCTCCCGTAAATAGTGGTTGAGGAAAGGAAGACCCTGTTGTTCCCGGAGTTGGCCGTAAAGTCACCGCCGACATTTACCGCCCCCGAAAAAGAGGCGGTAGCCGCGATTATTCCCTGGTCCGCCCGCACGCTGCCCTTAACGTGAAGTTTTTCCCTTGGGGTATCGGTGCCGATGCCTACATTGTAGCTGTTTGTCTGTTGAAGAAGAAGATCGTACCCGGTTTCGGACCGGACTTCATTGGGGAGGTTGGTCCAAGTTGAGTAATCTCCTATAGATACCTGCCCGCCCCTGACTCCGGTGTTCGACGCGATGTCCCCGGCCACATGAAGATTATCCAGCGGATTGGCGAGTCCCATCCCAACATTCCCGTTGGAATGGACGCGCATACGCTCGCTGCCTCCGCTCACCAGCGCAATTACATTTTCGGTCTGTCCTATCGAAAGATATTCGGAACTCGCTCCGGTTATCCCGCCATCCGGAACGTATAGACCGCTTAAGGTTACCGACCCGCCGGATCTGTTGTATATCCCCTGGTTGCCCACATAAAGCGAACCGTCGATGTCAACGGTTCCCATCGGCGCCGCCAGCGCTCCGGGGCCTATGCCTATTGCGCCGCCTCCGGAACCGTTCTTTATACGGATCCTTTCCACTCCCGTGGTTTTAATTATCATTTCTCCGGTGCTATTGGAGTCGGAATCGGCTTCAAGAACACTATCCACCGTGCTGGTCACCCCGCCGACCGCGGCGCCCACTCCGGCGGAAGACATACAAGTGCCGTTGGAAAAACAGATAGAATCCGAGGTCCCGGTCAACCTTATGGTTCCGTTCACGGAAAGCCTGTCGCTGGTGGCGTCGGTGCCGATGCCGACATTGCCTGTGGTGGTTAGAGTCGCGATCTTAACGCTGGCTCCGTCCTCCAACTTCTTAGCCACAAGGGCGTAAGCCACACTGCTCAACGGCTCTCTGGGTGACAGCACATCGCTTTCCACCTGTACTTCAAGATAGAGCGCCCCGGCATTGGAAAAAACGGTCCAGGGCGGAGTAATTGTGGCGCTGAAAATGCCCTGTGCGGCGTACACTATTATTTCCGGAGCCGTATATACCGCCGATCCGCCTGTGGGGGCGGTGTAAATTCTGAAGGTGAGGTGTATCGGGCCGGTGATGGGGGCATTGTCCCTTTCAAGGCGGCCCTGGTAGTTGAGAGAGCCCGGCACGGACCCGGACGTTATCTCCCCGGCAAAGGCGGTCACCCAGGCCAGGATAGGGATGATGAGCGTTAAAAAAATGATTTTTTTCATAAATTTACCTGTCAGTTACGTATAGCGCGGCGGCCGTTTATCTGACGATCACCAATTTTCCCGTTTTTGAGGTGCCGTTCCCATCGCTCAGATAAATGTAAAGTCCGCTGGCTACCTGGCGGCCGTTGAGATTTTTCAGGTCCCAGCCTATGCTGTCTATACTGCTGTCTTTCTCGATCTTGCGAACCAGCTCTCCGGAAATGGTGAAGACGCGCACAGTAGCTTTGAGCGTAAGGCGGGTAAAGGTTATACCGCCGCACCCTCTGCTGATATTGCACGGATTGGGATAAGCGTGAGAAGCGCTGACGTCGGCCTGGGCCGGCCTCCAGGAATTGACTATGCCCCAGTTTAGAGCATAGCGGCCGTTGCCGATGGTTCCGTAGCCCAGTTGGCCGGTGCTTCCCAGAAGGGAGTATGCTCCCCCTGTCTTGGGCGCGGAATTACCCACCGTGGCCTGTTCGGTTATAAGGATGCGGTAAGTGCCGGAACCCATAACCGCGTTTACCGCGCTGTAAGAGCCCAGAGCGGCAAAACATATGAACATGGAAATGACGGTCTTTCTCCATTTATTCATATTACAATGATAGATTAAATAAGGTTGCCTGCCAATAACATTTAGATTAACATTTTGTTACGGATCCCGGACCTTCCTGGAAAAAAAGATTTTTCGGGAAAGAGGTAAACATGCAAAGTTTGGAACAAGTAAAATAGATGTTGGACCCGCCTGCGTTCCGGGGCGGACAGTGGTCGTATAAATGATATAATTTCGTTACAAAGTATGGAAACCGCGCCCAATGTGCTTATCATTAGGATGTCGTCCCTGGGCGACATAATATTGACTGCTCCCGTCCTGAGGAACATCAAGCGCCGCTGGCCGGACGCGCGCATTACTATGCTGGTAAAGCCGCAGTTCGCCGCAGCCGCGGCCAAAAGCCCCTTCATCTCGCAGATTCTGGCTTTCAACGGTCTGGCGTCCACTCTAAAGACCATAAAGAACGGACGTTACGATATTTTACTGGACCTGCACGTTAACCTGCGCAGCCGCCTTATTTCGCTTCTTTCCGGAGTTGAACTGAAGGCCCGTTACCATAAGGATTCCCTGGCGCGCCGCCTCTTTGTAAACTTCCGCATTCCCAGCCCGTCCCTTGAAAAACACACGCTGGAAAGGTACCTGGAAGCTCTGGACGCCATCGGGGTTCCCGCCGTTTACCGTGAGCCGGTGATCGGAGACTGGCTGCTGGAGGCCGGACCGCCTCTCCTTAAAAAAAGCTCCGGACGCATTTGCCTCCTGCAGACCGCCTTTTTGGGCGATTCCGTTCTGACCCTGCCGTTATTGGAGAAAATACGAACGGTCCTTCCGGATTCAAAAGTCACAGTTTTGACTCGTCCGGAAACGGCGCAGTTGTTCGCCTCCTCAGGGCTGGCCGCGGAGATACTTACCGATAATAAAAAAACCGCGGGCTCTTTTTTTGGGGAATTTTTCCGTTTGCTTTCTGAACTCAGGAAGCGCCGCTTCGATATTATCGTTGTTCCCCACCGTTCGTTCAGGAGCGCGTTGCTGGCCAGGCTTGCCGGTATTCCGATGCGCATCGGTTTTGGTTCCAGTGCCGGCAGTTTTATGTTCACTCACAAAGTTCCGTTTTCCTGGCTGATTCACGATCTGGAAAGGAATTTAACGCTGATGCTTCCTCTAAACGGAGATGCCTCCAGTCTGCGTCCGGCTTCGGAAACCGCGTCGTCTTTTTCCCCCGCTTTGCGGGAATGGGGAGAGAGGCATAATTCAGAAACAGGTGAAAAGGCGCGATCCGGCGGCCAGGAGACAGGCGCCTTGGATGCCCTGGGGGCGGCTGGGAATATTTTTATCGGAGCCAACCCCGGTTCGGTCTGGCCGACCAAGCGTTGGCCCAGGGATTATTGGGCGCGCCTTATAACGGAACTGGCGAAAGCTTACGGAACAAAAGTTTTGCTGATCGGAGGACGTAACGAGGTGGAATGGAATGCGGGGATCGAAAAAGTCGCCGCGCCGGGCTCGGTACTGAATCTGACGGGCCGGACCGGCATGGAAGAACTTATGACCTTAATAAAAAATTTAAGGCTTTTCATCACCAACGATTCCGGCCCCATGCATATTGCCGTCGCTTTCGGAGTGCCGGTAGCCGCTATCTTTGGTCCCACTACGCGCGAGTTGGGATTCTTCCCCTATGGTAGAAATAATATGGTTCTGGAAGAGGACCTGGCCTGCCGCCCTTGCGCGCTGCACGGTTCAAAGCATTGTCCCCGCGGACATTTTATGTGCATGCGAATGGTCACTCCCGATAAGGTCCTGGCGGCGGCTAAGCACATTCTTAAGAGATCGGGTATAATGGAGATAATATGATAAAAGTGTTTACCGCAGTTTCAGTTTTTTTTGCCGCCGCAGCGGCCAGCGCGCGCTGGGTCTGGTGGCGCAGCACTATTCCGGGCCTGCCGGTTCTGGTTTACCATAAGATCGGTACCCCGCCCCCGGGCTCAAAGCTGAAAGATCTGTGGGTTTCCTCTGAAAAATTTCGCGCACAGGTCGCCTGGCTGCTCTCCCAGGGCTATACCACCGTGCTCTTTTCCGACCTTTTGAAGGCGCATAAAAATGAAAAAGAACTGCCTGAGAAGGCCGTGCTTATAACTTTTGACGACGGTTATGAAAATAACTATACCCAAGCCTATAAGATCCTGCGCGAACTTGGAGCCAAAGGCAATATCTTTATAGTTTTCAATACCATAGGCAAAGCTAATACCTGGCATAATCCTGATACGGAACCCTGGGTGAACATGGCTTCCATGGAGATGCTGAAAGAGATGCAGGAAAGCGGAGTCATAGAATTAGGTTCCCACACTATGAACCATCCGAACCTGGAAAAAATCCCCCTTGAAGACGCGGCCTGGGAATTGACCGAGTCAAAAAAACAATTGGAGGCCGCTCTTGGCAAAGAGATGTGCGCCTTCGCTTATCCGTACGGGGCTGGCGCCTATACGCCGGCCGTAAGGGAACTGGCTCTTAAAGCCGGTTATATGCTGGATTTCAGCTTTAAACAGGGCAAGACTCCCTGGCCCTGGAACCGTGCGGCCGGTCCCATAGACCGGCTTTTCATAAAGCGCGGAGACAATAATCTGGACCTCATGCTTCACCTGACGAGAGGCGTTTCAAGGCTGTTTTAACCCTGAAAATTCAGGTTTGCGGCGCGGAATTCATGTCGTCATGTCGCCGCGGGATTTTTCAGTTGAAAGATTTTGGTCGCTTGTTTATGGACTTTACACCTGAAAAGATACTCCTCATCCAATTCCGGCAGATAGGCGACGTGCTTTTAAGCGCGCCGGCCGCCGAAGTTTTGAAGGCCAATTTCCCCGGAGCAAAAATAGATTTTCTGACACAGGCGCCCTCAAATCAGGCTTTGGAGCGTAATCCTGCCATAGATGAAGTCCTGATCTATGAAAACGGGAAACCGCTGAAATGGCTTTTTGAAATTCGGCGCCGCCGCTATGATCTTGTTATAGACCTGATGTCCAACCCCCGTTCGGCTTTTGTGACGGCCATAAGCGGCGCGCGAATTAAAGCCGGGCCGGCCTACACTTATTCCGCCTGGGCCTATAACCTCAAGCTGAAACTCGGATCCGGTCAGCGGGAATATAACCCGTTTTTTAAAATAGATCTTCTCAGCCAACTTGGACTGACGAGGGTTTTTTATCCGTATCCGAAATGCTATCCCGCGGACGAGGACTTGGCCTGGGCGCAAGCCGCCGCGCGGGACTTAAGGAAAGCGGATGATCACCGCCCTTCGGGCGGCGGAACAAAAGACGAGGACAGGAAGCTGATAGCTTTTTCGCCGGCTTCCAGGCGGATCACGCGACAGTGGCCCGCGGAACATTACGCCCGCCTGGCGGCACTTGTAGTCCAAAAGACAAAGGCGGCTGTCCTGGTTCTCTGGGGTCCGGGCGAGAAGGCGCTGGCGGAAAGCATCGTGCGTATGGCCGCAGAACCCGGAGTAATGCTGTCTCCTGAAACCGCCACGCTCTCCAAACTCTCGGCGCTCCTTAAACAAACGGAGTTGCTGGTCGCCAATTGCAACGGCGCCAAGCATATAGCCCAGGCCTCCGGCATCCCCACTCTGGGTGTTTATGGTTCCAGCAGGCCCGAAAGCTGGACTCCTCCCGACGACCCTCAGCATCAGGTAGTCAGGAACTACGGTCTTGCCTGCATCGCCTGCCAAAAAAGTGATTGCGCGCAAGCGTTAAAATGTCTTAAGGAGCTTGCGCCGGAAACCGTATTTGCTAAACTTGAACATATGCTGGGGAGAGCGGCGCTTAAGTGAAATTCACCCTCACGGCATTGAGGAATTTCCCGCGCATGCGTATAGCGCGGGGTGCGGCAAAGTTAAGGCTATTTAACTCCTTAGTATTCGGGAGATATCCACAGCAGGGGGTTCAGCGCGGCGATAAAGATCATGGAAGCTAAAAAAATCAGGGACACTCTTAAAGAAAAGGCGTTGGGCCGGCTCCTGCTGCGCCTCCTGTCACTACTTTATATATCAGCCGTGGTTTTGCGTAGAATACTTTATGGGTTTGGCCTGCTTAAAAGTTATAAGCTTCCGGTTCCGGTGATCTGCTTTGGCAATCTTTCTTCCGGCGGTACCGGCAAAACCTCCACTGTGGTCATGGCGGCGATAGAATTAAAAAAGAAAGGTTATAGGCCAGCCATACTTATCCGCGGTTATAAACGCAACGCTTCCGGCAACAAACTGACCATACTTTCCGAGGGCGAGGCGTTTTCCGCTGAAGAAGCCGGGGACGAAGCTCTAATGCTGTTTAAAATGCTCAGGGATTATGAAGTACCGGTCTTAGTAGCATCCGACCGGTATCAGTCTGGACTCGCGGCCCTGGAAAAATTCAAAAGCGATATTCTGCTTATGGACGACGGTTATCAGTTTTTCCGGCTCCAGCGCGACATAAACGTAGCCCTCATAAACACGGCAATGCCTTTCCATAAGGATGATTTGCTGCCGCTGGGCGATCTGCGCGAAACCCCCTCCGGCCTGGACAGGGCGGACGCGATCATACTCTCGCACTGCGAGCACGCCTCTGAAGCCGCAATTAAGTCGATTCGAGAGAAAATAAAAAAGATAACCCCATCCGCGGATGTGTTGGAAAGCATGCACTCACCGGAGATTTTCCTGAACGCACTTAGCAAAGAAAAGGTCCCGCTTTCCGAATTTCAGGGCAAAAGCGTGGTGACGCTTTCCGGCATAGGCGATCCGAAATCTTTTGAAGACACCCTTGTGAGCCTAAAGGCCGTACCCGTACAGATTTGGCGCTATCCGGACCACCACCAGTTCACGCGGGAAGAACTGGCCGCGATCCAGTCAACGCGCGCGAATATGCCGCTCATTACGACTTTTAAAGATTTCGCCCGCTTCCCGCCCGATTGGGCTCAGATCCTTGAAGGCGGGGTTTTTATCCTCTCCGTGAAAATAGTTTTTTCGCGGGACGGCCACGAACAACTGATGAAGACCATCACATCTGTGAAACATTTATGATCGCCTATCTGCGAAAATCCTCCGGCAAAGAAATGAAACCGGCCGTATTTCTGGACCGGGACGGCACCATAAATCATAATCGGCCGGGCGCCTATCTTACCCATCCCCGGAACCTCAAATTATACGCGGATGCTTTCAAGGCCTTGCGGCTTATCGCCGGTTTGGGCTATCAACTCATAGTGGTGAGCAACCAATCCGGCGTGGGCAGAGGCTTTATGACTCTCGCAAGGTCTAAAGCCATAAACAATAAACTCGTGAGCGGCCTGCGCGCCAAAGGCATAGCGTTGGACGGAGTATATTTCTGTCCACACAAGCCGGAGGATAAATGCCGCTGCCGCAAGCCGGGCCGCGGCCTGGCGGATGAGGCTTTGCGTCATCATGCCATAGACCTGCGCCGGTCGCTGGTTATCGGCGATAAGGTCAGCGATATGGAACTAGCCGACGCTCTGGGGGTACGCGCGGTTTTCCTGAAAAGCGGAGAGGGCAAAGGCCAACTGAAAAAATATCCGGAAAAACTTAAAAATCGTGTGGTGAAAACCGGCATTCTTGCCGCTGCGCGATGGTTAAAAAATAATTTATGAAAAAAAGAATACTTGTTTCTCAAATAATCGCTCTCGCTGTTCTCGTCCTGTCCAAGCCGGCCAGCTGGAAACTTTTTATTCTGGGAGTAAGCGTTATGGCCCTGGGGCAGCTCATACGCGTTCTGGCTTCTTCCGCAATAGTTAAATCCAAGACCCTTACTGTTACCGGGCCTTACGCCGCCGTACGCAATCCCCTTTACCTGGGCACGGCTTTAATGGTTCTGGGCCTGCTTATTTCCCTTTCTAATCCACAGGCCCTTTTGCGCACGGCGCTGGTCTGGCTGGCCGCCGGCCTTTCTTTCATTTTCATTTACCGGGTCCAGATAAAGGCCGAAGAGGAATTCCTGCTCTCGGAATATGGCGTCCAATTCGAACAGTATAGGCAACGCGTCAACTCCATTCTCCCCCGCCCCGCCGCCATCCCCGAATTTTTAGATGGGAACGCGTATTCCTGGGAAATTTTCCGTAAGAACAAGGAATGGCGCGGTTTTCTGGGCATGGCCGCGGCCGCCGCTGTGGTAGGCGCGAGGATAAAATATGGATTTTAAAAAAGCCCTATTCTCCGCGATCCTGCTGGCGTTATCCGCGGTTCCACTCCGCGCGGAAGAAAAGATGGAATATCTGGCCCATCCCTATTCCACGCTGGAGGCGTCCATTGTTCCGGATACCGTGCCGGTTATAAAAGGCTGGTACAAGGAATACCTGGAATACGAGATATACTGGGGCTTTATGAATGTGGGGTCGGCCTACCTCCAGATCGACAAGATAGTAACGATAGACGGGCTTCCCGCCTATCATATCGTTTCCGGCGCGAAGTCTTCCGCGTTCATAAGAACTTTTTACACGGTATCCGACGTCAACGAATCATGGCTGGACGTGGCCGGTCTTTACTCGCGCGGCTACTATAAAAAGATACGGGAAGGCGGATATTTCACCAATGAATGGGTTATATTCGACAATGACGTAAAAACTTTCCGCGGAGAGAAAATGAATAAGAAAAGGGTAATCTCTCCGGTTAATGGGGCATTGCCGGGGCCGGTCAACGATGTTCTTTCGGCCCTGTATCTGGTCCGGACCATGGAGCTTAAGCCGGAGGGCAGTCAGGCCATAACCGTTAATACAAAGCGGAACTGGGACATGACCGTTAAATTCAGGAAGCGTGAGAAAGAATCCACCGCTTATGGTAAATTTAAGTGCATTCTGGTTGAGCCGCAGCTCGGCGACGACGGACTTTTCGTGGCCAAGCAAGGCAAGAAGATGCTGGTGTGGATAACCGACGATGAGCTGCACCTGCCGCTGATCCTGAAAGCCGAGATCTTCATCGGTTCCGTAACCGCCAAACTTGTAAAACGCCGCGTGGAATAACCCGATAAGTAACGCCGGCCTGGTAGGCTTTGGGTTATTGAACCATGAGAGATACACAGGCGGGGCGTCACCGGGTTTCCTGCGTGCTCCATTCGGAGGGTTTTAAGACCGGGGGCTGGAGCGCATTCCTTCATGGGAACGGCGAGGACCGTTCAAGCCGGACCGCTATGCGGGCCGGCGCGTTCCGCAGCCGGCGGAAGGCCCCGGTCTTCTTCCCCATAAAACCCGAACCCGGAGCGCGCAAAAAACCTGGTGACGTCCCGATCGGGCATCTTGCGGCTCTAATACCCAAAGCCTACCAGCCGGTGTTACCTCATTTTGCGGAATATGCGCCATTATACATAAGGCGCGAAATTAGTATAATTATTGGCATGGATTCCGCTTCTTTCAGCAAACTTCGCAGGATCATCGATAATTTTAGTTCACAACGCGTGGCGGTACTGGGCGATATCATGCTCGACCGCTATATCAGGGGATCCGTGCGCCGCATCTCCCCCGAAGCCCCCGTTCCAATAGTAAAAGTCCGTGAGGTCCATACCGTGGCCGGCGGCTCCGGAAATGTAGCCGCTAATTTGGCCGCCTTGGGCGCCAAGCCCGGCCTTATCTCCATCACTGGGCGGGATAACGCCGCGGGCGAACTTTCGGATATTCTTTCCGGCAAAGGCGTGGATACCGGCTCGTTGATCAGCGACGCAGCAGCCTTCACCATTGAAAAGACCCGTGTTATAGCCGAACACCAGCAGGTGGTCCGCTTTGACCGTGAACCGGAGCTAAAGCTCACTCCCTCGCTGCAAAAAGCGGTGCTTGGCGCGCTGACTGACCAACTCAAAGCCGGCGTCGGGGCCGTGATCCTATCCGACTACGGCAAAGGCCTCCTTACCCCCCACGTTATCGAAGCCGCGATAAAACTGGCCCTCAACCGCGGTGTGCCGGTTTTTGTGGACCCCAAGGTCGAACACTTCGCGCGCTATAAAAAAGCCACCTGTCTGACTCCCAACACCATGGAAGCCTACCAGGGCATGCGTCTGATCCAGAAAGACAGCCAGGAACAGGTGGAGGAACTGGGCAGAAAGATCATAGCAACCCTTAATTGCCGGTCGCTGCTTATTACTCAGGGCGAACATGGTATGACGCTTTTTAATAATGCCGGCGACCGTATGAAGATCCTTCACATTCCCACCAAAGCCCGCGAAGTCTATGACGTGACAGGCGCAGGAGACACCGTTATCTCCACCCTGGCGCTTGCGTCGGCCGCTGGCGCCTCGCCGGAAGAAGCCGCGCTTATAGCCAACTTCGCGGCGGGCATAGTAGTCGCTAAGCTCGGTACGGCCACTCTCACGAAAGAAGAACTTCTGGAAAGCGTAAAAAAAGACCTATGGACAAAGACTGTTTAATCGTAATCCCGGCCCGCTATAATTCCCAGCGTTTCCCCGGAAAAGTGCTGGCAAAAATACACGGAAAACCGGTGCTTCAGTGGTGTTATGAGGCCGCAGTAAAGTCCGGCCTTGGTCCGGTCCTTATAGCCACCGAAGACAAGCGGGTTCTGGAATTCGCCGCAGGCATCGGCGCAAAAGCGGTATTGACCAGCTCCGCGTGCCAGTCCGGCACGGACCGCGTTTATGAGGCGGCAAAAGGTTCTGAAAAGAAATTTATAGTCAATTTTCAGGGCGACGAACCGTTCATGCGTGCCGAAACTTTACTGGCGGCTTTCAAACTGATGCGGGCCGGTTGCGATATCGCAACCGCGGGCGCTCCGATCTCGGATAAAGCGGATATAATCAACCCCAACTGCGTAAAGATCGCCATGAATGAAGATGGCCGGGCGCTTTATTTTTCCCGTTCCCCCATCCCTTTCCACCATCCGCTCTCCGACCTTAAGAGTTTTCCGTGGTATAAGCATTGCGGTTTTTATATTTATAAACGTTCCTCCCTCTACCGTTTTGTTAAACTTCCGCCTAGCCCGCTGGAGCGCCTGGAGCGCCTGGAACAGCTGCGTGCGCTTGAAAGCGGCATGACTATCGGCGTCGCCGTTGTGAAAGTTCTCGGCCCGGCCATAGATACCCCGGCCGACCTGAAAGCGGCCGAGAGGTTTCTGGCCGGGAAAGGACATTCTAAATGACAAAATACATTTTTGTGACCGGCGGCGTGGTCAGTTCTCTTGGCAAAGGCATAACGGCCGCTTCCGTGGGGCGCCTGTTGAAGGCGCATGGACTTTCAGTCAACATCGTTAAATGCGACCCCTATATAAACGTGGACGCCGGCACTATGGCCCCCTTTCAGCACGGAGAGGTCTTTGTGACCGATGACGGAGCCGAAACCGATCTCGATCTGGGATATTACGAACGGTTCCTTGAAATAGACACCCGCAAGACCAATAATATGACCGCCGGCCAGATCTATCAGACCGTAATAGGTAAGGAGCGCAAAGGCCTCTACCTCGGCCAGACCGTGCAGGTCATTCCGCATATTACCGATGAAATAAAGAAGAGATTTTACAAGGCGGCGGAAGGCTTTGATATCACCATTATAGAGATCGGAGGGACCGTGGGCGATATAGAAAGCCTGCCGTTCCTGGAAGCCGCCCGGCAGATGCGTCCCGACAGGACGCGCACGGATGTCATATATATACACGTGACTTTGGTCCCATATCTTTCAGCGTCCGATGAGCTCAAAACCAAGCCTACCCAGCACTCCGTAAATAAACTGCGAGAGATAGGCATAGACCCGGACATTATCGTCTGCCGCACCGAGAAACCACTGGGCAGGGAGATCCGCAATAAAATAGCCCTTTTCACCAGCGTCCCGGAAGAAGCCGTCATAGAGGCGCCCAACAGCTTTTCGATCTATGCCGTTCCCAATGTGCTGAAAAAGCAGGGCATAGACGAACAGATCATGATGTTGCTGCGGCTCAGGAGCAAGAAATGGGATTTTGAAGAATGGACGGCTTTCCTGGAAAAGCTCAAGGCGGCCGAAACGGCGCGCACGGTGCGGATAGTTATAGCCGGCAAATACACGAAGCTCAAGGATTCTTATAAATCCCTGGCGGAAGCCATCCACCACGGCGCGATAGCCAACGGCGTCAGGGTTGAACTGGACCTGGTGGATGTTGAAGATAAAAATTGCAGGGAACGCCTGACAAAAGCCGCCGGCATCATCGTACCCGGCGGTTTCGGGGACCGGGGCATAGAAGGCAAGATAGGCGCGGCGCGCTACGCCCGCGAGAACGGCGTGCCTTTCCTGGGGATCTGTCTGGGCATGCAGTGCGCTGTGATAGAGTTCGCGCGAAACGTTCTGGGGTATAAGAAGGCGCACTCCACGGAATTCTTCCCGAAAACTCCTTATCCCGTGGTAGATATTATGGCTGAGCAGAAAAAGATCAGGGAAAAAGGCGGCACCATGCGTCTTGGCGCCTACCCATGCCGTCTAAAAGCCGGTTCCATGGCGGCCAAAATCTACGGGAACACGCTTATTTCCGAGCGCCATCGCCACCGTTACGAATTCAATACCCGCTACCTGAAAGCATACGAGAAGAAAGGGATGATAGTCAGCGGACTTTACAAAGAAAAGCGTCTCCCGGAAATAGTGGAACTGAAAAATCATCCATGGTTTGTCGGAGTCCAGTTCCATCCGGAATTAAAATCAAGGCCTTTGACCCCCCATCCGCTTTTCAGGGATTTCGTGGCCGCGGCTAGCAGGCAGGTAGCTAATAATACGGCGCGGATAATCGGAGCCGCGCAGACTAATACTTCCAAGGCCGGTATCGTATGAAACAAGTCCGTGTAAAAGCTGGAAACGCGATATTCTCCAACGACGCCCCTCTCGTCTATATCTCCGGCCCATGCGTCATTGAATCCCTTAAGAGCTACGCCGCGGAGGCGGCTGCGCTCAAGGCCATATTCCGCAAACTCGGAGCCTCCTTTGTTCTGAAAGCCTCTTTTGATAAGGCAAACCGTACCTCCCATTCCTCTTTCCGCGGTATTCCTATGGAGACCGCGCTGGCTTTTTTGAAAGATCTGAAGAATCGCCTTAACGTCCCCATCCTCATAGATGTGCACGAACCTTCCCAGGCGGCTCGCGTGGCTGAGGTGGCCGATATCCTCCAGATCCCTGCCTTCCTGTGCCGCCAGACCGATCTGCTTTTTGCCTGCGCCGACACCGGGAAAGCCGTCAATGTGAAAAAAGGACAGTTTCTGGCGCCTTGGGACATGCAAAATATCATCGCTAAAATAGAATCGCGCGGTAATAGGAATATCCTGCTTACCGAGCGCGGCACCTCTTTCGGCTACAACAATCTTGTGGTGGATATGCGCGGTCTTGAGATCATGAAAGGGTTCAACTATCCGGTTATCTTCGACTGCACCCATTCCGTGCAAAAACCGGGGGCCTTGGGCAAAGCCACCGGCGGGGACGCGAAGCTTGCCCTGCCGTTGGCCAAAGCGGCCGCGGCGCTTAAGCTGGCCGGAATCTTCTTTGAAGCCCATCCCGATCCGGAAAAGGCCCTTTCCGACGGACCGAATTCGTTCAAACTGGATCGCGTTCCCGGTATTGTGCGGACACTAAACCAGATAGATAAACTGGCGCTCAGAATAAAAAAGTCGCAAGATTCCGGCTTGTAAACGCTAATCCGCCCCGCGCATGTGTTAAGCGCGGGGTGCGACAGAGTTAAGAAGATTTGTCTCCTTAGTATTCAGGAGATTTCCGCTCCGGGAGGTTCAGCGCAGCGTAGGGGAAACCGCAACAGCGGTGTCCTCCTGTGGGAAAATCCCCAGGAAAGGGTCCCGCCAAGCGAAGCGCAGGGAGTAAGCGACGATGAAACGGAGGGCAGAGCCCTCCTTGTGGAGCACCGGGCGCCACTTTATAAAGCCCGGCGGTAATCCGCCCCGCGCATGTGTTAAGCGCGGGGTGCGACAGAGGATAACTCTATGAAATGTTTAAACTGCGGGCAGGAGAACAGGGCAACACTTAAATTATGCAGAAAATGCGGCAGGGATCTTACTTTGCCGCCTGTATGGTTCCCTGACTGGAAATGGCATTTAAAGACTCTTTCCTGGATCTATATCACGGTCACCGTCTTTTTCTTTGCTATGAGCTGGCTGCTTCATAGACTACCTCCGCCGTATAGTCAGCGGCAGCTGCCGGCCGAAATGACCCCCTGGCTTAACCCGCATAAGGTGCCCGCCCCATGACAGGTCTTTCCTTGCGCCGCCGTGCGGTAACCCGCGGCGTAATCAAACCCGATAAGACCACTGATGGTTTTATTTTAAAATCCGGCAGGTCCGTGGTGGCGGAAGAGTCCGCCGCGCTCCGGCTTGCCGCCAAAGGCATAGGCAAAGATTTTACCAGGGCCGTGCGCCTGCTTCTGGCCGCAAGCGGCAAGGTGGTTGTGTTAGGTGTGGGGAAATCAGGCATTATCGCCCGTAAGATAGCGTCAACGCTCTCCTCCACCGGCACTCCGAGCGTTTATATCCATCCTGTGGAATCGCTTCATGGAGATATGGGACTTATCGCCAAAGAAGATATTATTCTGGCGCTGTCCTATTCCGGCGAAACTGAGGAGACTGCCAAGCTCCTGCCATTATTGGCGAAAGAAGGCTTGAAAATAATTTCCCTCACTAATAATCCGGATTCCAAAATAGCGCGCTATTCCGATATTGTACTCCGGCTTAATATCCGGCATGAAGCCTGCCCGTACAACATTGTGCCCACCTCCTCTACCGCGGCCATGCTGGCTGTGGGAGACGCCGTTGCTATAACGCTGATGCGCGTCAAAGGTTTCAATAGCTCTAATTTCGCCCGCCTCCATCCCGGCGGCAACCTCGGCAAGCTTTTAAATCTGCGAGTGTCCGACTTAATGCATAAAGGCCGGGAGAACCCGGTGGTGCGGACCGGCTCTACGCTGAAAGCCGCGCTCGCTGTTATGACCGGAACCAGAGTCGGAGCGGTTTCCATCACGGATAGGCGCGGGCGTCTTGCCGGTTTTTTTACGGACGGGGACCTGCGTAGAGGCCTTGAGTGCGGGAAAGCCGGTCTGGCTTGCGCCATAGACGGGCTTATGACCAAAAAACCGTTTTGCGTATATCCGGACACTATGGCGATAGAAGCCGCCAGGATCATTTCGGCCAGGAAAATAGACAATCTTCCGGTCATTGACCGGAAAACTTTCCGGCCCATCGGCATCATAGATGAAAAAGATCTTTTGAAAGAAGGCTTGATCTGAAAAATCTTTTCCCGATCTTTACCTTCCTGGTTGCGCTGGCCGCTTCCGCCTGTTCCGGTCGTGGCGCGGCTGGAGGGATGAAGGAGGGCGCAAGTTTGATGGCTGGCGTAAAAGTTGCCGAGGTCAACGATAACACTGTGCGCTGGACGGTGGATTCCAAAACCGCCCGCTTTGAAGACGGTGAAACCAAGATATTTTTTGACAACCCGAAAATGAAATTTTTTGAGAAGGGCAACCCTTCTTCGGATCTGGACGCTGAAACAGGTTTTCTCAATATGGCCAAAAAGGAGGCGCAACTTGAGAAGAATGTGAAAGTGGTTTCAAAGACGGAAAGAATGGCGTTGTTTACCTCCCGGCTTTTTTTTAGTTCGGAAAAAAATAAAATCTGGACCGACGATCCTGTAATCATATTCAAGGGTAATACCATAACCCGGGGGCAAGGCTTCAAAGCTAACCCCGATCTATCCGAGATAGAGGTAACCCGGCAGGAAACTACTACGCGGGAAAAGAAATGAGACTGATTGCTTCAGCCCTTATGCTGGCTCTTGTGCTCCCCCTCCCTGCGGGCGCGGCTGACGATCTTCTTATGGATTCGGCGGTGAAAAGCGAGTCATGGAAAATGGACCGGATAAATGACCGCGAGATCTTTGACGGCGCCGTTTCTTTTCGCAACGCCGTTTATAATCTCAGCACCGATCACGCGGTCTATGAGCGCAAAACCCGGACGTGGACTCTCCGCGGCGCCGTCTATTGTCTGCGAAAATTCAGGGACGCTTCCAGCCTGGAGCTTTATTGCGACAATGGGAAATATTTTGAAAACCTTGAAAAAGCCGAGCTTTACCGCGGCAAGGAACCTATCCGGATGAAGTATCTCTCCGCCGATGGCAAGCCGCTTAAGGGGCGCTGTGACCGCATAAACGGCGATCATGCCAAAGCCGCCATGGACTTTCTGGGTAATTTTTATCTACAGACTGAAAAAATGGAGATATTTTCGGATAACGGGTTTTACAGCGACACCGACCGTTCTTTTCTTATCTACAACTCCATTCCCGATCCCTCGCTCGGTAAAGCCGCGCCGCGGTCCGTGCCGGTGGCGGTGGGCACCAGAGATGGCCGGGATTTCGCGATGACCAGCGAGAAAATGAGGTTTTTCAGGGATACCGGAGACGTAAAAATGTACAACAATGTCGCCGGCTGGGTAAAAGCCGCGGATGATGAATCGCCTGTTAAAATCAAGCTTCCAAAATAAAACCGGTTCCGTGTAATTTTATGAGACTAACCTCTGAACTGCTTGAAAAAAGTTTTAATCGCAGAAAAGTTGTGAATGGTATAAGCCTGACCATCAATTCCGGAGAAATCTGCGGCCTGCTGGGCCCCAACGGCGCCGGTAAGACCACCACTTTCCATATGCTGGTCGGTTTTATGGAGCCGGACTCCGGTAAGGTGTTTATGGACAGCAAGGATGTTTCAGGCATGCCCATGTACCTGCGGGCCAGAGGCGGCATAGGCTATCTGGCCCAGGAGCCAACCGTTTTCCGCGGCCTGACCGTGGAAGACAACCTGGTGGCTATTCTGGAACGCACTACCGAAGATAAAACTGTTCTCAGGAACCGCGTGGAATCTCTTTTGAACGAATTCGGCTTGATGAAACTTAAAAATCAGAAAGCCTGGTCTTTGTCCGGAGGCGAGAAGCGGCGGCTGGAGGTGGCCCGGGTCATGATAAATGAGCCGCGGATAATCCTGCTGGACGAACCGTTTGTGGGCATCGATCCGATAACGGTAAGTGAATTGAAAAAGATAATCAGGCACTTAAAGGATAAAGGCATCGGAGTATTGATAACCGACCATAATGTGCGCGAAACCCTTTCCATCACAGACAGATCCTACCTTATCTACAACGGCCAGATCCTGATCGAAGGCTCGGCGGATGTCCTATTAAACGATCCCAAGGCCAGGGAATACTACCTCGGCTGGGATTTTAAAATGTAAAAACCGCACTTCCCACAGCCGTAGATGTTATTGAGCCCTGCGGTTATTTCCGGTACACAGCGGCCCTGAAATGTGTAAATATCCAAGACGTTCGGCAAAGCAAGGCCGGGAATTTCAGGTAAATGTCTCCAGATAGGTGTGGAGTCCGTGCTTACGGGCTTTGGTTACGGCTGCGAAGTACATTTTGTCGGCTTCGGCCGTCCGCCCTTCTAAATAATGGACGTTGGCCATGGAAAGTTCGCTCAGTATTTCCCCTCTAAGTTCGGCGTGACCGTAGAAAAGGCGGCGCGCGTTTTTAAAACAGGCTAAAGCGTTCCTGAATTCCCCCCTCTTTTTGTAGATTTCCCCAAGTCCCCATTCCACAAATCCCAGATCGGGTTTGTCTCCGATCTCTGAGTAAAGCCGATGAGCCCGCCGATATCCTTTGAAGGCGGCGTCAAGTTCTCCCAGCTGCCTCAGAACATTGGCCAGGCCGCATTCGGCGTAAGCTCTGGCAAAAGTGTCCTCTGTCTTCAGGAATAGTTTTCTGGCCTGGACGTAAGCGGCGCGCGCTGGCGCCATAAAGCCGGCCACACGCAGTACGCCTCCCAATCCGAACAAAGCGTAGCCCCTAGCTGAATTATCATGGTCCCTGACCGCGTAAGCCGCGGATAACTTGAAAGACTCTATAGCCAGCCCATACCGGCCTTCCAGCCGGTAAAGTCCGCCTAAAGCCCACAAAATGAAAGCCGCCGCGCCGTAATCGTTTTCTTTCAGATAAGCGTGGAGGAGTCTTTCAAGCATCGCCCCGGCTTTTTTAAAATCACCTTTCAGACGGTACGCCATGGCCAGTTCTAATTCCGCTTCCCGCTTTAAGGACGGCGCCTTGGCCGCGGCTTTAATAGCGGCTCCGGCGAAAGCAAACGCCTGCTTCTCATGGCCGAGCGCCCGGTGGCAGGCGGCTGTCTTGATAAGCGCCTGGCAGAAAAACTCAGCGGCCGGGAGTCCCCGCAGCAAGGCTGTTCCGTATGCAGCTATCGCTTTATCAAAAATGCCTTTGAGACGCCAGGCTTCGCCGTATAAATAATACCACCGTCCTTCAAATCCTTTTGAGGCGGAGCGTCTGATGGCTTTTAAGGCCTTAAAAGCTTCTTCGGATTTCCCGTCTTCCACCAGATCGGATGCTTTTTCAAGTTCTTCTATTACCATTGGTTACCTCTGGATATAGCGACTTCGCCGAGTTCCGACGCCATTACCCCTTTACGTCCGCACATGTTTCCAAGCGGACATTTTTCGCACCGCGGCTTTGTCTTACGGCAGTAATTTTTACACAGCGCCACAATAAGCGCATGATACTCGTTGTAAACGCGATGATCGCGCGGCAAGGCGCTTTCAAATACGGATTGGACTCTCTCATAAGTCCCACCGCCCTGTAGAATAGCTGGACAAGTTTCAGTGACCGGCCCCAGTCGTCCTAATAACCTTTGCGTGTAGGCATCTACCACAAATTTCGGTTTCCCGGCCGCATATAGAACCATGGAATCGGCGGTTTCGGGGCCTATTCCGCTTATCTTTAAGAGTTCCGTCCTCAGCTCTTCCGTTGCCCCGGCAGAGAACCATTTACTAACGCCTTCCGGGTGCCTGGAAAGGAGATACCGGGAAAAAATTTTAAGCCGCGCTGCCTTCTGCCGGTAAAAGCCTGAAGAACGTATAAGTCCGCCTAAAGTCCGTAAATTCATGCGGCATATGGCTTCAGGAGAGAGACCTTCGGCCCCGTTCAGGCTGATCAGCGCGCTTAGGGCGTTGTTCCATGCTGTATTCTGGGTCAGTATGGTCCCGGCACAGATCTCGAAAGCGGCTTTAGACGTCCGAGGCCCGTAAAATAAAGGCCGATAGACCGGAGCTCCGCCCCCGTCTGGAAACACAGGCCACCAGCCCTGAGGGCCTAAATCTTTTAAAAGCCGGGTGTAAATAACTTTTAAAGGATTTTTTGGAGCTAATCTAGTCTTGTTCATTACTTACTTCATCGGCACATTTCTCCCCGGCCGCTTGGGGACCACTATCCGGCCGGCAATAGCCGCTTTATCTCGCGAAGAAGATCCTCCAGATTATAGGGCTTTTTCATGAAATTTTTGGCGCCGCATATTTTAACCTTCTCAATGCTTTCCGTGCTGTCCATAGTGGAAATGACCAGGATCGGAATATGGCGTGTACTATTGTCCCTTTTTATAGCATTGCAAACTTCGTAGCCGTTGAGTTTGGGCAACAGGAGGTCCAGCAGGATCAGGTCGGGTTTCTCGCGCCGTGCCAGGGCAATGCCGGCCACTCCGTCGCCTGCCGTAATTACCGTGTGTCCCTCGCTTTCCAAAACTTCTTTGAGGACCACGGAGGTGGTCTTGCTGTCTTCCACTATCAGTATTTTTTTGCCGGGCGGGTTTATCATAAATCAACTCTTATAGCGTTTTACCAGCTCTACATAATCTTCTTTTGACTTCACCAGGCCGGCTTTTTCATCTTCGTTCAGGGGGCGGACAACTTTCCCCGGTATGCCTAGCACCAGACTGCCCGGAGGGATCAGCGAGCCAGGGGTGATCACGGCGCCGGCGCCGATGAGCGAGAATTCTCCTATCTCCGAGTCTATTACTATGGCGCCCATACCTACGAGGCAATGATCTCCTATGCGGGAGCCATGTATCACGGCGCTGTGTCCCACGGTAACTCCCCGCCCGATTTTCACCGGCTTGTTACGGTTGGGGTGCAGTACGGCCAGGTCCTGAATATTAGATTCCGCGCCGATCTCTATAACGTCCACATCGCCGCGTATCACCGCGCCGGGCCAGACCGAGACCATGTCGCCCAGCGTAACACGGCCTATTACCGAGGCCGAACTGTGCACCCAGGCTCCCGGCGCTGTTTGCGGCATAAAGCCCATAAATTTTTCTTTCATATGATAAAGTTCAAGATAGCGGTGTTTCCCCTTTCGGGGTGGGGCTTTCACGCTTTTCCGACACTTTAAGAGCCCAGTAAACGAAGATGCTGCCAAACGACGGGACCAGGTAATAGAGGAACCGGAAAATAAGAGTGGCCGCCAGAGCATGGCCAAGCTCAACCCCCATCTGAGTATAAACCGCGGTCATGGCGGCTTCCATAGCTCCAAGGCCTCCTGGCAAAAGAGGAATGACCGTCATGAGCTGGCCGAAAGCGAAGCCGATTATAAGTTTGGTTGACCCCAGGTTCACGCCCACGGCGCGGAACGCGAAATTCAATACGAAGATATTGCTTATCCAGTCAAGGCAGACATACGCCAGGACCAGCGGTAGCTCATATTTACGGGCGTGGATGATGCGTATCCCCTTGCCAAGCTGGCCCTCGAACTCCCGGAAAGTCTCCTCCGGTATTTCTTTTTTGGAGAAGAAGAACAGTATGTGGTTGACCGCGTGATAGATCTTGCGGGCCCAGGCCGAACGAAGTTCGTGATGGAAAAACATCAGGACAAGACCGAAAGCGAAGCAAAGCACAAACAGCACGCCTGCGACGCCCTCAAAAAATTTCATACCGAACTGGTTGGTCTTAAGTATCTGCAAGAGCATTCCTTCTACTATGATAATGGACAGAACCAGGTAGATGAAAACGCTGATGACCACCGAGGAGGTGACGCTGATGCCGTAGGGGATCTTGCGCCTGCTCAGAAGATGGGCGCGCGTGGCGAAACCGCTGACCCCTCCGGAAGAGACGAAATAGTTGACCGTGGTGGAAACAAAGGCCACTCCGGCGGTTTCCCAGAAAGGCAGGCGGTGGCCAAGTATTTTCAGCACTTCCCAAAGCGAAAGGCCCATGAAAAGATAGCTCGTGAAGGAGAAAAACAGCGAGGCGACCAGAAAGAAAGGGTGGGAATCCCGCATGGTATCGGCAAGCGGGCCGAGGTTGGGATAGACCAGGGAGAAAAGTATGATTAACGAGGCCGCTATTGGGGCATAGATAAACAGTTTTTTCTTGAAGCCCGATATTTTCATATTTGATAGAATAACCTTATAAGGTCACAGGTTTCAGATGCCGGGAGCCGGGCAGATCACCTGTAACCTGTTGCCTCTAGTAATATTCTAAAACTTTAGCGCGGATAATAAAAGGGAAATGTCCATCTATAGCTCTGATTTTCTGGTGATAGGCACGGGCATATCCGGCCTGCTGACCGCGCATAAACTTTCCCGCCTGGGAACCGTTAATATTATTTCCAAGCGCGGCGCCCAGGTCTCCAACACCGACCTGGCGCAGGGCGGCATTGCCGCCGTTACGGACAAGAATGATGATTTTATCCTCCACATAAACGATACTTTAACTACCGGCTCGGGCCTGTCCGACCGCCGCATCGTGGAGCTTGCCGTGCATGAAGGCCCGGAAAGGATAAAGGAGCTGGTGGAATTGGGTGTGTGTTTTACCAGGAAAGGTTCCGCTTTCGAGCTCGGTTTAGAAGGCGGCCATTCAAAACGGCGGATACTGCACGCTAAGGACTATACCGGACATGAAATAGAATCCGCCCTTCTCCGGATCTGCCGCTCTAAAAAAAGTATCCGCTTTTTTGAGAACCATGCCGCAGTGGACCTGATCCTGGAAGCGCATTCCTCCGGCACCAGGCCGACAAAGAACTTCTGTCACGGGTCATATGTCCTTGAAGAAAAAACAGGTATCATCCACAATTTTCTTGCCGCCACAACCGTACTGGCCTCCGGCGGGGCCGGAAAGGTCTACCTATACACCTCAAACCCCGACACCGCCACAGGCGACGGAATGGCTATGGCCTACCGGGCCGGACTGAGGCTTGTCAATATGGAGTTCGTCCAGTTCCATCCGACCTGCCTTTATAATCCCAATGCCAAATCCTTTCTTATTTCGGAAGCGGTTCGCGGCGAAGGCGCGATATTAAGGCTGGCCGGCGGCAAGCCGTTCATGGCGGATTATGACCCGCGGAAAGAACTGGCTCCCCGCGATATTGTGGCGCGCGCCATAGACAGCGAGCTTAAAAAAACCGGCGAAGAGTGCGTTTATCTGGATATTACCGCCCGCCCGTCCGCGTTCATAAAGAAACGGTTCCCCAGTATCTATAAGAAATGCCTCACTTTCGGAATAGACATCACGAAAAAACCCATACCCGTGGTTCCCGCCGCCCATTTCTTTTGCGGCGGAGTGGAAACGGACGAATGGGGGCGGACCGCCCTGCCGGGGCTTTATGCGGTCGGTGAAGCGGCCCATACCGGTCTGCACGGCGCCAATCGCCTGGCCTCCAACTCGCTGTTGGAGGCATGCGTTTTCGCCCATCGCGCGGCTGAATCCATTGGCGGCGTACCGGTGGGCGGGGCCGGCAAAAAAACCGCCAAAGCCGAAGTCTGGAACTACGGTAATGCGCGCCCTTCCGATGAGGCCGTCATGATCACACATAACTGGGACGAACTCCGCACCCTCATGTGGAACTATGTCGGCATCGTGCGTAGCGATAAACGCCTTGAACGCGCCAAGGCCAGGGTCAAGATAATTTCCGAAGAGATAATAAAATATTATTGGGATTTTCTGCTTACGCGGGACCTCCTGGAATTAAGGAATATCGCGGTACTGTCCGACGCTATCATCCGCGCCGCCTCCATGCGCAAAGAATCCAGGGGGCTGCATTTTAATATCAACTGTCCCCGCATGGCTGAAGGAATGGCTAAAAACACGTTTGTGGATAGATACACATAGGCGTTACGGGCGTTAAGCGGTATATCAAAAGTGCAAAAATTCATCGGCCGCAATATTCCACAGGCCGTCACGTTTTACTCCGTATAAATTATGAATACAATAAAAATAAGCGGCGCCAAAGCGCATAATCTTAAAAATATCACAATTGAGCTACCCAAGAACAAACTGGTGGTCCTCACGGGACTTTCCGGGTCCGGCAAATCCAGCCTCGCCTTCGACACCATCTATGCGGAAGGCCAGCGCCGTTATGTGGAAAGTCTCTCCGCTTACGCCCGCCAGTTTCTGGAACAAATGGAAAAACCAGACGTGGAATCCATAGAAGGCCTCTCTCCGGCTATCGCTATCCAGCAGCACTCTCCTTCCAAAAATCCCCGCTCCACCGTGGGAACCGTCACCGAGATCTACGACTATCTGCGCCTGTTGTACGCCAAGATCGGTTCTCCGTTCTGTCCCCAATGCGGCCGTCCAATAAAGGCCTGGTCCGTTCAGGGGATAGTTTCGGAGATCTCCTCTAAATATTCCGGCAAAAAGATCGGGATTCTGGCTCCGCTTATCAGCGGGCGCATAGGCACTTACGAAGAGTTGTTCTCCAAGCTCAAAAAAAGCGGTTTCATCAAGGTCAGGGTGGACGGGAAACTCCGTGATCTGGACGCAGTTCCCAAGCTTGACCGCTACGTTAAACACACTATAGATCTCTTCGTGGACGAACTGACCGCGAGTGCCGCGGAAAAAGAACGCCTCACGGAAGCCGTAGAACTGGCGTTGACCCAGAGCCGGGGATTGGTGGCGGTGGAGTCCGGCTCCAAAGAATCGGCGCTGTATAGCGAGAAGAACGCCTGTCCCTCCTGCGGTATCAGTTTTCCCGAACTGGAACCACGGCTGTTTTCCTTCAACTCGCCGTTCGGCGCCTGTCCGGATTGCGGCGGGCTCGGAGTTAAAATAGAGATAGACGAGGACCTTGTCGTTCCCGACAGGAACAGGTCCATAAACGGCGGCGCCATTGAAGCGTGGGCCAACCCCGTCACAACCCGTACGCACCGGTGGAAGAACTCATGGTCCGGTTATTATATGGAGATGATATTAGCCGCGGCAAAAAAGAATTCAATACCGCTGGATAAGCCCTGGAAAGATCTTTCCAAAGAAGACCGGGGCATCATCCTGCGCGGCGACGCCGGCGGAGATTTTGAAGGCGTCATAACAAATCTCAAGCGCCGGTACACCGATTCCGAATCGGATTTTGTGAAAGAAGAGATCTACCGGAAGTTCATGCACGAAACCGTCTGCGGCGTTTGCAAGGGGCGGCGCCTGAAACCAGAGGGGCTGCATGTCCGTGTCGGAGGCAAAAATATCGTCCAGGTCTCAAGCCTGCACATTGCCGGCATAAAAGAGTTCATGTCCGGCCTCACCCTCGGGGAAAAAGACCGGGCTATCGCGCGCCTGATCCTTAAAGAAATAAATTCGCGCCTCAGCTTTCTTATCGACGTGGGTCTGGGCTATATCTCGCTTGAACGGCGTTCGGAAACCCTGTCAGGAGGCGAAGCCCAGCGCATTCAGCTCGCCACCCAGATAGGCAGCGGCCTGACCGGAGTTCTTTATGTGCTGGATGAGCCCACCATAGGCCTGCACCAGCGCGATAACGCAAAACTGATCAATACGCTCAAATCGCTGCGCGATCTGGGCAACACCCTGATAGTCGTGGAACACGATGAAGCGGTTATCCGCAACGCGGACCATATCGTCGACCTCGGCCCGGGGGCGGGTCTGAACGGCGGACATGTCACCGCCGAAGGGAACCTGGCCGCCATACTTAAGAACAAAGCGTCGATTACCGGAGCTTTTTTACGGGGCGAAAAGAAAGCGGCGCTTTCCCATCCGTTGCGCGAACCGGCGAAAGGCTGGCTGGAATTCAGAAAGGCGGAGCAGTTCAACCTCAAAGGAATAGACGTAAAAATACCCCTGGGGCTTTTTGTAACCTTGTGCGGCGTGTCGGGTTCGGGGAAATCCACTTTGCTTTACGAGATCATCTATAAAGCCCTGGCCAGGCAGCTTTACGGTTCGAAGGACAATCCGGGCCGCTTTAAAGAGATGAAGGGTTCGAATAATATTGATAAAGTTATTGTGGTTGACCAGTCTCCGATAGGCCGAACCCCGCGTTCCAACCCAGCCACCTATACCGGAGTATTCAACAACATCCGCGACATTTTCTCACAATTGCCCGAAGCCAGACGCCGGGGGTACCAGCCCGGACGCTTCTCCTTCAACGTCAAGGGAGGCCGCTGCGAGGCCTGTCAGGGCGACGGTACCATAAAGATCCAAATGCAGTTCCTCCCCGATATCTATGTCAAATGCGAGGAATGCCACGGCAAGCGGTTCAATTCCGACACGCTTGACGTCAGGTTCAAGGGCAAAAACATAGCGGAAGTTTTGGATATGGCCGCGGATGAAGCCTCTCTCCATTTCTCCGAGATACCGCAGATAGCCAAGGTCCTTTCAACCATGCGTGAAGTAGGGCTGGGGTATATCAAGCTTGGACAGAGCGCCACTACTCTTTCCGGCGGAGAGGCTCAGCGCCTTAAACTGGCCGAGCAGTTGGCCAAACGCTCCACCGGCAGGACGCTTTTCATTCTGGACGAACCGACCACGGGGCTGCACTTCGCGGACGTGGAAAAACTCCTTAAAGTATTGCACCGGTTGGCCGACCAGGGGAATACGGTGCTTGTTATAGAGCACAACCTTGACGTCATCGCTTCTTCCGACTGGATAATAGAGCTTGGGCCGGAAGGCGGAGATGCCGGTGGACGGTTGACCTATGCGGGCAAGACCCCGGGCATTTTAAATGCGAAAAATTCCCACACCGGCCGCTACCTCAAAGAATATCTGTACGAAAAGGGCCGCTCTCTCAGCGTTGTGTCATGAGACCCAAAAAGAAGATACTGCTGATCACGACCCGCCTCCCCTTCCCTGTCCTGAGCGGCGGAGAAAAATGGGCGTACAATCTTGCGAAGCTTCTCTCCGCCGACCACGAACTATATCTCTTTAGTTTCTTGACCAGAGGGCTTGAGAAGTATCAGGCCGCTTTGGCGCTCGGCCCCGATGGAAATTTTTTTAAAAAGATATATTATATGAATCGTCCGGACGACCGCGCGGAACGCGGCGCCGCCCTTCCTATCCTGCCCGGTATTTATCACAGCGAGGAGGCCTTTAAGGTTTTACGCGCTATAACTGATGAGATAAAACCCGATCTGGCCCATATCCTGTTTTTCGAGATGGCGCAATACGAAATGGCGTTGCCATCCTCCCTGCCGCTTGTGTATACCGAGATAGACTCAAGCTGTTTTTATCCCTGGAAATATTTCATGAGGGAAACCGCAGGGCTGAAAGGCTGTTTTAATATACGGGAACTGTACCGGGTCCGCAAATACGCCGGACAACATTACAGGCGCTTTGACGCGGTCACTTCTATATCCGATCCGGATTCCAGGAATATAGCCGGATTTCTGAAAACCCCTAAAATTTATTACACCCCCAATGCCGTACTGATGGATGAATTTTCCGATCCGGAGAAAAGGCCCAGGAAATACGGGCGTGTGCTTTTTACCGGACATTATCCCCATTTCCCTAATGAAGACGCCGGGATAAAACTGGCGACGCGCATATTCCCTCTTTTGAAGAAGATTATACCGGAGGCGGAACTTATTCTGGCCGGCTCGTTCCCCACGGAAAAGATCAGACGGCTGGCGGGACCTGGAGTCACAGTGACGGGTACGCTGAACGATATCCGGCCTTGGCTATGGTCCGCACAAGTCTTTGCCGCGCCCCTATACTATGGAATGGGAACCAAGGGCAAAGTCCTGGAGGCGTTCGCCGCGGGACTGCCGGTGGTGGCCTCCAGGAACGTTTTTGAAGGGATCAGGGGCGCCGTAAACGGGGAAACTATGCTCCTGGGAGGAGATTACGGGGCATTCGCCTCCAGTCTGGCCGCGCTTATAAAGGACCGCCGCCTGGGAGAAGCAATAAGCGGCCGAGCCCGCGTCTTCGCCGCGGACAACTTTGGTTTTGAAAAAGTGGCCGCCACAGTGCGGCAGGTATATCAGGAAGCGCTGGGATAGAAATATGCGAAAGATCTCTCTGCTCCAAATAGATAACCTGTATTCAGCTAAACTTATAAAACTAGCCGTGGCGGAATGGCGCTTGCGCCAGCAGAGCACGTTCTGGGGCTTTCTATGGACGCTTCTTAATCCCGCTCTGCTTTTTGTCGTGCTTTACGGTCTTTTCATTAAATGGCTGGGAAAATTCCAGCCAGATTACGCGGTTTTTTTGCTAATTGGCATCATACAGTGGAACTATTTCGCTTCCGCCACATCCTACGGCCTGGGCGCCATGATCCGGAAAAGCCACATATTAAAAAATTATCCCCTCAGACCTGAACTGCCTGTGTTTGCGGCGGTGCTCAGCGCAGCCGTATCACATCTGTTGGAACTTGCGGCCCTTTCTGTTTTTCTTATGTTTTATACTAAAACGATCTCTTTGGCCTGGCTCGCTCTTTTCCCGCTGGAGCTCTCCTTTCTGGCTCTGATATGCGGTCTGGCGCTGGGCCTTTCCCGGTTTATGGTGTTTTATGCGGACACTGAACGCATATGGGGAATATTATTGACCGCCGGATTTTTCCTGACCCCGGTCTTTTATCCTCTTAACATCGTGGCCGGTGGTAAGCACGCTATTCTGGTATTGAACCCCGTGGCGCGGATAATAAGCGCAGCCAGGCTTATTATGACCGGGAACGGTCCCGTTCCCGCCGCGGACTGGCTTTACATATTTTCCTTCTCCGCCGCAGTCCTGGCCGCCGGCCTTATTTTCGCGAGATCGGACGAAGGCAAAGTGGCGGACGCCATCTAATGAAAGACTTTAATGCTGTAAAAGCTTCCGCAATAACTAAGAAATTCTTTCTTGAAAAAGAAAGAACGGACTCTTTTTCTTCGCTTAAAAAATTTTTGACAGGGGATTATCCTAAAGCGGCTTTCGACGCCCTCAGGGATGTTTCATTTGAGATAAAAAATGGCGAAGCGATAGCCTTGACCGGCTCTAACGGAAGCGGTAAGACCACGCTTTTACGGATACTTGCCGGCATACTCCGTCCCACCTCCGGCGAATTACGAGTGGATGGCCGGATAACGCCCTTTCTCGGCCTTGGCGCGGCCCTGTACGATAAACTCACCGTTGAAGAAAATATCGGCATCTGCGCCGCTCTTTTTGAGATAAAAACCGAGTCCGCGCTCTTCACCGAGAAAATCCTGGAGGAAACAGGACTCAAAAGATACCGTCATGCCAGGGTTTCGGAACTTTCCGCCGGGATGAGATTAAGGCTGCCGTTCATGACCGGCCTCAGGTCCGGGGCGGATATTTTTATTATCGACGAAATACTGGCCGTGGGCGACACCGTTTTCCGGCAAAAGTGCGTTAGTGAGCTCCTCAGGTTAAAAAAAGAGGGTAAGACCATAATATTCTCCACGCATGAGAGCCATTTTGTAAGCTTGCTTGCCGATAAAGTCATAACCCTGGACCGCGGCAGGATCTCTTTTAACGGGCCCGCAGCCCTCGGTACGGCAGTCAGTGGACCTATGGCTAAACGTGACGCAGGTCTGGCATTTTCCAGCGTCATGGCAAAGTATGAAGCGCTTTTAAGAAAACTCAGAGAATCCGGCACTTTTATTTTAAAAAAGGCCGAAGCGGTATCTGATGAAGATCTGGAACTGGTCCACTCTAAAAAATGGCTTAAAAGGCTTAAGGATAATGATCTGACAGCTGATGAGGAAAAAGCTCTGGTGCTGCCCAACTCCGGAAAGATCCTTCCGCTTGCCTGGCAAATGGCCGGCGGGACGCTTGGCGCCTCCCGCAACGCTCTGGATACCGGTCTCGGTATCTTCACAGGTGGAGGCGGACATCACGCGCTTCCGGAAAGCGGAGAAGGATTTTCGCCGGTTAATGATATAGCTGTGGCACTTAAAAAACTTCTCAAAGAAGGCCGGATAAAAAGGGGAGCGGTCATAGACCTGGACGCGCATCAGGGCAACGGCACCGCTTTTATTTTTCTAGACACTCCCGGGATTTCCACTTATTCCATGCATATGGAATCCGGCTATCCATACTTGCGCGCCAGGAGTTCCGTGGATATAGGGCTTAAGGACGGCGCCGGCGACGCCGAATATCTTTTGAGGATGAAAAGCTCACTCGGGACTTTTCTTGATATGGCCCGTCCGGAACTTGCGGTATACGTGGCGGGCGCAGATCCCTACAAAGACGATGCCCTGGCCACCCTGGCGCTGACCAAGGACGGGCTTAAGGAAAGGGACGCATTTGTTTTTAGTGAATTGTGCGCGCGGAAAATCCCCGCCTGCGTAGTCTTCGGAGGAGGCTATTCCCCGGATCCGGAAGATACCGCTGAAATAAATTTTCACACCATTCTCGAAGCCGTCCCGCATTTCGGCTCATTCAATAATCTTATACACATAATATAGCAAAGCGGCGGACGGCCGCCGCTTCTCCCGGCCACGGCTTATGGCGTGTTTCAGATATTGCATGCGAGAAATATAATCTCAACAAATATCAGAACGTCGTAGTAACGCCTGCTTCGATCCTTCAGGGCGCCTAGAGCGAAACCGGCAATAAGCGCATCGTTGATTCCAGATATGATGTTCCCCGCGAATATATCTTTTCCGGCAAAAAATACGGATAAAGCGACTATAACAGAGACTACGGGCCCCCTTCCGAGCAGAACCGGCAAGGTTTTGAGGCCCGCCCGCCTATCGCCGGACATATCCCTGATGTCTAAGAGGACCGTCAGGCAGAATACGGCTAAAATCAAGTGCAGGGACCCATAGAAAATGCCGCCGGCATACCTCCAGGCGCCCGGATCCTTAAGTAAAAAAGGCGGCATTACCGATAGGAAAAAAAGACCAAAAGTGGTGATCAGGGATTTTAACGGCGCAATGTCTTTAAAACGCAAAGCAGGGGAGCTGTATGTAAGGAAGGCGCACGCGCCGTAAAGGCACACTCCCCAAAGTTGCGGATAGGCGCGTATGAGAAAGAAAATATTCGCGGCGAATAGCGTCAGGAAAAGGGCGCGCCATTGCGCCCGGTATTTCTCCCCGAAAATAAGGGGCTCATCGTTAAACATGTCTTCTTTGCGATCATCCACCTTGCTGAGCAGGTAACCCAGTTGAATCAGCGCCGCAAAACCCGCTCCCGCCGCCACGAGCGAAGGGGACAGTGTCCCGTTGATCTTTTTCGAAACCACCAGATAAACAAGAAAGTACAGCGACACGACATGCACTCTGGCGGCAAGCAGGAACAGGATGGCTTTTATAATCATAATCACAACGGAATGTTTTATATAATTCTAACTAGATATGAGGCTAAAGACAAGTTACAGCCAACTCAGGCCGGAAGTGCGGTTGGAACTGGCCGTTCTTAATTCCCGGCTCGGCGCGCTCAAACTCGGACGGCCGCACTCGCTTTTTTTGTCTCTCACTCGTCGTTGCCAGCTTAGCTGCCTTCATTGCAGATACCGGCAGGCTCCGTATATATCCGCGAGGAGTAAAGACATGTCCGCCTCTATGGTTTTCCGCAGTCTTAAAGAAGCGGCGGCGGCGGAAATACCCCGGATAGTAATGTTCGGCGGAGAGCCGGCTCTTTACCCCGGCCTTTCTGAAACCGTAAAACAGGCCTCCCGTCTAGGATTATTTGCGGAAATGGATACCAACGCGCTGCTCCTTGACGATCAAAAACTGGCGGAGCTTGCCGCGTCTGGACTCTCGGCTCTGAGAATCAGCCTTCACGCAGCCGCGCCTTCCGATCATAACAGGACGCAGAACACGGATTCTTTCCATAAAGTGGAAAATGCGGTAAAATTGGCGCTTAAAAGAGGATTTCTGGTTTATCTGTCTTCCTGTCTCTCGGCCATAAGCGCTGTCGAAGATGAAGTTGCGAAAATATCGGATTTGGGAAAGCGCTGGGGCGTTCATGAAATAAGATTTTTGGGTTATGTGCCCCCCCGCAAAGCCTCCCGTGATATCCATAAAAAAATATCTTCCTGCATCCGGAAATCAGGCCTGGATAAATACACCCATTCCTGTTTTACCGGTCCCGGCGGAGGAATCTGCCCGGCGCAGCGCGGTGAAATTATCTTTATCAGCCCGGAAGGGCTTATCCACTCCTGTCCTTATGCCGTAAAAGCGTTCGGTCGTATAGGTGAAACGCCGCTGACCTCATCATCCTACACGCGGGAACGGAGCGGTCAAGACCCCAGGCGGCTTCCATGTTCGGCTTCCTGAGATATGCTATGGAACCAAACCGCTAATTTTCCGAAACATATCGTAAGAATCATAATGCGGAGTCAACTCCGGCAGCCGTCTGAGTTGAAGCGGGCGGCGGCTTCTCCGCAGGGTATTCTTATGCTAAAATTACTCCATGACTGCAAAGACCGGCAAGTATAGATTTCTGGAGACAATAGCCTGGCGCAAGGTTGATAGCGAGGCTGTGATCCTGAACCTTGAGACTTCCGAATATTATTCCGCCAACGACGCGGGTTCAAGGATCTGGGAATTGTTGGGGGATGGGGCCGCCAGCCGAAAGATAGCGCACGCTCTCTCCGAGGAGTATGGGCTTCCGCTTGAGGAAGCCGAGCGCGATACAGAAGATTTTCTGGCGGAACTTTTAAAACTGGACTTAATAAGAGCGGATGCATAAACGATTAATGAAAACAGATAAAAAAAACGAAAACAAGAAGATCAGGAAATATCAAAAACCGCGCATTAAATCCCACGGTAAGATAAGCGAAGTCGCCTCCGCCTTTAAACCTTAAGAATTTCTTTCTTGGGGCTGGTGGCGTGGCAACGCGGTTTGCCGTGTGCTTTTTTGGCCGGCACAACCGGCCTGCGTCTGCGAATTCCCTTACATAATCCGCCTATGCCGCGCTCCTTGTTTCAAAACTCAGACGGACAGAAAATTATATTGTTTCCGGGAAACTCGTCTGATTCCGGCCGTTGCAGGCAGGTTTTCTGATGGGGTCCAAAGAAAAAAAAATAGCATTCCTCTTTCCCGGTTCCGGCAGTCAGTACCTCGGCATGGGCCTGGAACTATATGAACGTGTCCCCTTGGTGCGCAAGAACCTTGACGCCCTTACGAATGCGCTGGGTTACGACCTTACTGAGTACATGTTCCGTGGGCCCGAAAAAATCCTTTTCCCTCCCGCGAATTCCCCGCAACTCACTATCTTTATCGAAGTTACTTTGGCCCTGAGCCTGGCTGTAGCCAACTCGCTGCGGGAAGAAGGAGTCTCCCCGGATTTTGCAGCAGGAAGGAGTATGGGCGAATATAGCGCGTATTCATTCTGTGGAGTTTTTGACGCCCCGCTGTGTTTTTTATTGGCGCGGTCCTACATTCTCTACGGCCAGCCGGAGTGTTTGGCTGAACCTGGCATTCTTGTCACTATTTACGGGCTCGACTCCGGAGAAACGAAGGGGTTATGTTCGGAAATAGAAGCGGAAGGAGAGTTTTGCGAACTTGTAACTTTCTATGACAAAGCCCGGCTCGGCATCATTGGTCTCAGAAAATCCTCTCTGGATAAATTAATGGGGAAACTGTCCCGTTTTCGTCATAAAGCCGTGTTATCCAAAGAAATCGGCGCATTCCATACCAAGCTTTTCGATACGGCCATGAAAAAAATAACCCCACTTTTCTCCGCAGTGAACTTCAACTCGTCGATGTTTCCGATATGCTGCAACTACACGGCCGGGAATTTCACGGATCCCGCTTCTCTTAAAGAGAATCTCCTAAAGGCGCTTGCTAGTCCTGTAAAGTGGCAACAGAGCATCGAGGCCCTTCTGGCCGAGGGAGTTGAAATATTCGTTGAGATGGCGCCAGGCGCCATGTTGACGGAATTTATCTGCGAGCTCCCGCGTGGAACACAGGTACTGCGCACAGATACCGCCGCCAACTATACCCGCACCCTTGAGGTCCTGAAAAAGGCGGCGAAATGCCCATAAACCTCTCCAACAGCCGGATCTTCATAAACGCATATGGAGTAACGCTAAGGTTCGAAACCGCGGATACCGGCCTCCTGAACGAGATCAGTGAGGATTTTACTTATTTCTCCGTCCCGGACTCCGGAGATCCGGTTGTCACAATAAAAGCGGTCGTCGCGCCTCCGGACGCCGCGACGTGGAAGGGGGCCAGAAAGTTATTTAAGAGTTCCAAATGGACGGTTTTCGAAACTCATTGCGGAACCCGTGTTGTATTGTATCCGGAAGGGCTTATGTGTGAGTACGATTATTCCGCGGAGATTGGGAAACTCTCTAGCGAAAATACCGCTCTCCTGCGCGAAATATCCTATCTTTTGATTCTCTCAAGGCTGGGCGAAAAACTTGACTTGTGCGGCTTGCACCGTGTGCACGCACTGGCGGCTGCTTTTGACGGCGCCGGCATTCTGCTGACCGCCCCCTCCGGCGGCGGCAAGACCACTCTTCTTATGGCGCTGGCCGGGGATCCGGATTTTAAAATTCTGGCTGACGACACCCCGCTGGTAGACTCCCATGGAACTCTGTTTCCGTTTCCTCTGCGTGCCGGCTTGTCCGAAGATAGTCCGTTCATAAAGAATTTCCCCGGAAACGCCCTGATGATATTTAAAAGGCGGCATTATCCGCCCAAGTATCTGGTTCCGCCGGATTTTTTCATCTCTAAGCCGGCCCCCCAAATACCCTGTAAATTGATCTTCCTGCTCAAAAGAAGCGCGAAGCCGCCTCTTATTGAAAGCGCCTCAAGTTTATGGATGATCTTGCAACTCTTTAAATCGCTTGTCGCCGGAGACGGAATCCCCCAGATAGCGGAATATTTTATCCGTCCGGAACCGTCCGATCTGCTGAGAAAGGCGCGGATATTCGCCGGACGTTCCTTGGCGGCCCTGGCGCTGATAAAGAACTGCGCCGGCTTTCATTTCCGTTTGTCCCCCGACCCCGCCGCCAATGCGCGGGCCCTCAAGAAATTTCTTTTGGATGAATCTCACAGACACAGCGTGAAAGGTGTTCGCCGCGCCTGAGGAGGTCTTTCAGCAGACCAAGAATCCCCCAGCACCAGCCGGCCGCGTATGAGAAATGTGTCGCGAAAAAAAGCGTGAAGCAGATGGAGGCTGTTTTCGCGCCCCCATCCCGCAGAGCCGGGATCGCGGATAGGGCGCTTCCCGCGAAATATAAAAAAATTCCCGCCTTGAAAAAGCCGGGAGAAAATAACAGGGCGCATATCGATAGAAACGCCCCCAGCGCGGGCAAAATCGTGAAAAATGTGAAACCGTCTGGGTAAAGAAACGTGATCTGAGCCCTTCCCATTCCGGAGCGAAAGATCTGACCTGAGAAAGAAGCCAGGTCCCATCGTCTTCTGTGTATCAGGTTCAATCCCCCGGTCAGACGCATGGGAATGCCCGCGGCGGCGAGTTCGTTAAGAAGCAGATTCTCCTCCGCGCTGGTTAAATGCCCTTTGAAAGGGGAAAGTTCTTTTCCCAGAACTTCCCTTCTGAAAGCCAGATTGCACAGGATGAATTCATTGGGACCAGCCGGCCGCCTGCCATAGAAAGACCTGAATCGCACGCGAAAAGGTCCCGCGCCCCAAAATGAGGATAAGGCGAAACAGGCCGCTCTTTCAAAGACAGAGGCTTTTACGGGATCTATCGCCTGCCCCCCGCCCAAAACATCGGCCCCCCCTTTTCTTATTTCCGATGCCAGATTGCTGAAATAATCCGGCGGTACTTCAGTATCGTCGTCCAGAAAACAGATCCACCCGCCTGAGGAGGCCTTCAAAGCGGCATTCCTGGCTTCCCCCCTGCACATCCTCGGCAGTTCCAACACTTTAAGAAGCGTGTATTTCTTTTCAATGCCCCGCAAAAAAACCGCCGTTTCGTCATCGCGGCCGTTCACAGCCGTTATGATCTCCAGCGGCCGCGCGCGGGCGGCGGCGGCCCAGAGGCTTGAGAGGCAGGCGTTAAGCGCGCTTTGCCTTCGGAAAGTTATTATTATCACACTGACCGGGAAATTAAAATTGTTTTTCATTGGGCAAAGTTACATCTGAAACTTTTATGGAATTTTCGGATGGGAAAAATGAGTCAAAGACACTAAAAACATTCGGATACTATCCGCTATCGCGCTCATCTTAAAAATGCCTCCAGAGACTTTACTTGTCCCGATATAAAGGCGTAATCCCGGCGTAAATCGCGGCCCCTGAGCAGATCCGGCCTTTCCAGTTCCGCGGCGTAAGCTGGATAGTGGCGCAAAAAACATTCACGAATAAAAGCCGTGTCTGAAAAAGGCACAGCGGTCTCCTTTTCGATGAGCAGACGGAGCCCCATTACTCTTGAATAAAGGTAATGAGCGGTAAGTTCAGGAAAATAGGAGCGGCATGATACGGCAAAATGCCTAAAACTCAGGATTGCCGCATCCCTCAGCCGCTCTTCGGAAGGAAAAAAGGTTAAGGGAGAGAAATTATATTTATATATCACGCTTTCTTCCGGCAAAAGCCCGTCGGCTGAGAAATCCCTGGAAAAGTCACCGTGAAAATCCAGCCAGAAAAGGGGATTATTCAAATACGCGCTGACAGCAAGCGCTTCAAAAGTACCGCGCGATAGGATCATGGGAACCGGCGCCAGGAAGGCGTTTTTCGCGCGCAGTTGCATGATCGTGGCGCAGATGTTTAAGAAAGCGCCGGAATCTTGTGCATTTTCGTCCGGCACCACTACGTAAAACCTGTAAAGACTGTCCAAAACGCAGGAGATGCCGCCTCTTGACGCTTTGCGGCCTATCTCCCCGACCATATCATCGAACCGGGTTTTATTGAAAGAACCAAAGACGACGCCGGGGGCGGCTCTCAATATTTTCATCCGCTCCGGAGCCTGTGACTTCTTACAGTCCTGACTATCCGCAAAAAAACGGTGCATTGATGAAAACGCTTCGAACGCCCCCTTCACGCAGTCGGCTTTCTCGAATATCTCCAGTTTTCGTGAACGGGCGTAGGCTGCGCGTGAAAGCCGTATGGCCGGCGTGGAAAGCGGATCGAGATAACGTTTTATATCCACAATCGTTTTAAAACAGTTCCTTTTTCGCATCGTTTCGGGAGTAAATTCCGCGCCGAAAAGATTTTTCATCAATATTGTATAGGAATAAAAAACCTCAGAGATATCGGCGCAGGAAACGGCGGGCCGGACGTACGGCGGAGTGGATTGGCGCGCATTCCCCCTGAGTGATTTAGCCGAAGCCAAAAATTCTCCAGCCTTCACTCCGCCCAGATCTAAGAACGCCCTCAATTCCCCGGCGGTGGAAATAAGGGTTTCGCCAAGGAAAGGAAAAAAACTTTTCAGAACGGAACGGCGACTGAAGAATTCATCCATAAAAACCGATTCTTTTTCCGCGGGGAGCTCCGCGATGATAAGCTGCAGATCTATGTCGCTATAGCCGGGCAGCCAGGAAGCGGTGGTCATCCCCCGATGAACGCAGACAGCTTCCACCGGCGGCTGGATATAGAGCGTTCGCGAAACTATAAATAGCGCCGCTTTATAGATCAGCCGGTAAAAAAAGACCAGCGGGAAAAGGCCGGAGGTGGCTATGACAAAAGCGTGCGCGTATTTCCTCAGCAACGCCGGCGGCCCGCCTGAGCGCGGCGCCGCCCAGGCACGGTCGTTATATTCGCGCGGCGGGGCGGGCATCCAGGCACGACCGTTATATAGGACGGATAATGACTTGATTTCGGCTCCGGGAAAGGCCGATATTCCCGGGGAAGGAGAATTGTTTATTTGCGTGCGCTCTATATAGTTTTCTCCCGCTCTAAGCTCGATCCCCCCCATTTCCCCGCCCTCGGCCCTTAGGCCTGAAACGTGGAGGCTGCCGGCTCCGGAAATTAGAGCATACCGCGCGGAGGTTATAACTGAGCCCGTGATAACGGCGGACGAGGCTTTTTCTATAAACACTCCGCCACGGCCGGACACTTCGCATCCAAACATCTCAAACCGTTCGCAGGATACTCTTAAAGGATACCCTCCGGATGACGCTATCCTGGAACCTCTTATTTTCAAACTGGACGCATCCTCTGAAACGAACGTATTCCCAGCGGATGAAAAGGAGGAATCGTCCGCCAGCAGGCCAGAACCGCGGCCGATATAGGCGAGCGGGGAAGTTTGATTTTGAAAAGATCCTCCCAGGATCCTTAAACCGGCGCCGTCTTTCAGGACTATCGCTGAAGGCCGGCCGGACGAACGGACATCGGAAAGAAGGGCTTCGCCCTTGTCCAGTACTTCAATGGAAGGCCCCCTGTTATCTTCAAAAGCGCAGTCCGAGGCGCTAAGGGATGAGTTGTCTCCCAAGGATACGCCCGCTCCGTTTTCGTAGATCATACAGTTCTTGAGCGCGGCAGAAGCTTTCCCGAAAAGCCTTATCCCGGTTCCGTTACCGAGTATATCGGAGTTTTTTATTTCGGTCACAGAGCGCCCGCCGGCGTCCAGAGCTGCCGCCGTTGAAGATTCAACGCGGACATCCGAGGCGAGCAAGCGGGCGTGGTCGCGCAGTATAAATGCCGAAGTTCCCGCGCCTGAAACGGAGCAGGAAGAAATTTCAGCAGTGGAAAAATTATTTAAACGAAGAGCCGCAGAGGCGCCGGTAAACGAGGCGTTTTTCAGTTCCACCACAGAACATCCGCGGGTGTCCAAGGCCGCAGCCGCCGAAGACCGCACCTGTATATCCGAGGCGCGCAAGCAGGCGTGGTCGCGCAGTACGAATGCCGAAGTCCCCGCGCCTGAAACGGAACAGGAAGAAATTTCAGCGGTGGAAAAATTATTTAGACGAAGCGCCGGAGAGGCGCCGGTAAACGAGGCGTTTTTTAGTTTCAGGACAGTCCTGTCCCACGCGCTCAAGGCTGCCGCACCGGAGGCCGGAAAATGAAAATGCGAGAGACTTCCTGAGGCTCCGCCAAAATAATGGATGCCCCCGCTGTTTTCCGAGAAGGTAACAGGCGCTTCCCGCGAACCCATTATATCGAAAGAGCCGTAGACAAGTATTTTAGGATGAAGACTGTCCAGTTCTTCCAAGCCGTCCAGACCCGAACGCAGCACGGGGATGAACCATCCTTCCGCCCGTTCAAACCGGATACTGGCGCCGGGGAGGACCGTGACGCGGGTTTTCCTGTCTATAATAAGATAATCTCTGACGGTCACCTCTCCGGTCCATACCTCGTCGCGGTCTATTCTGCCGGAGCGGAAGCGTCGAACATCCGGATACGGCGGAGCGGCTGAAAACGATTGTGAGTCAAAAACAAAGAATAGCCGGGAACAGGCTTTAAGCAGATCCGGATAAAGCAAACTTTCCCACCAACAAACGGCGATATTATAAGTTGCCGCGCCCCGTAGGAACGGGAAAGGACGCACGAAAAACATGTGCAGGAAAACAAAAAAATATCTGGCCGTAATTATGGTAAACGATAAAAACTTGTTGGCGAGAACGGAATACAGGGAAAAAAACGGCCAAAACCTCTCGCATACAAGATCCCCCGGCCTGGCGCGCGTCCCCCCCTTGAATATCTCCGCCACTTTCCCCACCGGCTGAAAAGCGGAAGGTGGACCGTCGAAAGAACAAAGACTGTCGCCTTTGGTCAAAAGGCGCGGGCCGCCTTCTCCTGCGAATCGGGCCGCTACGCGGTGTATTACATAGCCTTCAGGTTTCGCGCCGTTCCATTTCAACAGCAAAGCGATATCCCCGGTCTTAAGGGTGTCTTTGCCGGTATGCGTCACCGAGACTTTGTCTCCGGGTTCCAGCAAAAAACGCATGGAATGGCCCGAAATGGGATATATTTTATCCAAACAGGTTCCGGGGGGCGTATTCATGCGGCAGGCTTCAATATTTCTCCAGCATTTTAATGGACCTAGGCTCCAGATATGGGTCTATCTCGTCCAAAAACTCCAGCGCTTTCCTGCACCATTTATCTATAAAAACCTGCCTATTTTTGACGGCCCAGTCGTGAAAATGATCATGCCCCGCGAAACTGGCATGGTGATGATGACGCACAAAAACGTCCTTTGCCGCCGCCAGCCGCCAGCCCGCCTGCCTTATCCGTAAGGAGTAGTCCAGGTCTTCGAAACAGCCGGTCCCAAAGCGCTCGTCCAGCAGTCCTATCCGTTCCACAACCTCCCGTTTGAGCGCGACGCAAAACCCCACCAGTCTATGCACGTCAAAATGCTTACCCTTGAATTTAAGCTGCATGGCGCCGGCAAACAGCTCAAGCGCCCTGGGATTTCGTTCGATCTTCGGGGCCAGTATTATACGCTGCACTCCGACCGTGCGGTTGGTCATAGGGCCCGCCGCGCCTATATCCCGCGAGGCTGTAAGGCAGCGGATAAGGCCTTCGAGCCAGCCTTCGTAAAAAACAAGATCACTATTTACCAGAACTATAAATTCTCCTTTCGCCGCTTTTATTCCCTGATTCACGGCCTTTGCGAAACCGTAATTGGCGGGATTGAATATCTTTACCGCTTTTGGAAGGGACTTAATATATTTCCGGGTGGGAAGGCCGGAAGCATTATCCACAAGAATCAGTTCATACGGCCAATCCGCCGTTTTGACCGCGCTCTCCACGCATTTTTTCAGGTGCGGGAGAGCGTTATAGACCGGTATTATTAAACTGGCAAGCCCTTTATGTCCTCTTTTTTCTGGCATGTTAAAAAAAATCCTCTATGTAAATATTATAAAATTAATCCAGGGTCAAAATGGGAAAAAAAACAAAGCCGCTTTTATTCGCAGTCGCCGCTATTTTTCTGTTTACCGCCTTCCTGTACTGGAATTCGCTTGCAAACAGGCCTGTCTGGGATGACAACGTCTTCATAAAACACAATACCTTTATACGGGACTGCTCCAACCTGCGCTACACGCTGAACCCGGTCTATCTCCTGAAAGTGCTTCCCGTGCCCATGAGCGCCAGACCAGTGGTGAACGCCAGCCTTATTCTGGACAACTGCGCGGGGCCGGCGGACATCTGGAACCTCCGTTTCACCAATGTTATCCTGCACGCATCCAATGCCGCGCTGGTTTTCGTCTTATGTGCCGGTATTTTCGGGATCACCCTGCCGTCCGCTTTTCTGGCGGCGCTGTTGTTCGCCGCCCACCCGCTGGCGGCGGAGCCGGTCAATATAATCACTTTTCGCAGCCATCTTCTTTGTCTGTTTTTCTATTTACTGGCCTTCTTGTCCGCTGAGCTGGGCGAAAAAACCGGCAAGAAATATTATTCGCTTCCCGTTGTCTGTTTTTTCCTGCTTTCCATGCTCTCTAACGAAATGGGCGCGACCTTTCCCCTTGTTCTGCTGGTCTACCGGCGGCTTGCGCGGGACGGGTCCATGTTTGAAAAAAGATTTTTGATAGAATTCAGCCTGCTTATCTGCGCCGCGGTTTTTTACCTATGGTTTCGTTTCCCCAGAGCCGGCTATATAATTCCCGGCGCCTGGAAAGCCGGAAAAGCCTTTATGGGGCTTTACCCGGATTCTCTGCTGCCGCGGAATATCCCTGCCGGAATAGGCGGAGCGCCGGCTCCGCCCTGGCGGGAGATATACTCCGACTGGAAGCTGAATCTCCTGACCATGATGGACATCTGGCGTCAATATATCAACACTATGATCGCGCCCTTTAATTTGAGTGGCGACTACACCCCCCGCGTGATAAAATCTTTTAGCCGGGCACTCCCTTCGGTTATTGAACTTTCGGCATTTCTGGCGGCGGCTCTTCTTCTGCTCAAAAAGAACAGGACGGCGGCCTTTGCGGTTTTTTTCATCTTTATCGCGCTTCTTCCCGCCGCCAACCTTATACCTATAGCCAATATTAAAGCCGACCGTTACTTATATATCCCTCTAGCCGGTTACGCTTTGCTGGCCGGCGCAGCGTTGGATATGGGCCGTAAAACGCTTGGAAGGGGGGTTGCGGCGGCGGGAGGGATCTGCTATCTTCTTCTGCTTTTGTTTTTATTATTTGAACGAGCTCCGGTATTTATGGACGACAAAGCTTTTTTCTCAGCGATATTAACCTCGTCCCGCTCTTCCCCGAGGGCCGAACTCAATATGGCGGCGGCTCTTTTCTCCAGCGGCGACATTCGGGGAATGGAGGCGCACATGCGAAAAGCGCTGGAACTTGCCCCCGGAGATCCCGACATGCAATTGCGGCTGGCTTTTTTTTATATAACGCTAAACCGCGGCCCGGAGGGGCTTAAGCTGGCGGAAGCCGCGCTCAGAAGTTCTCCCGGTAAAGCCGGCGCTATTTATGTACGCGGCCTCGCCTTCTGGAGAAACGGAGAGAAAGAGAATGCCGTCAAGGATTTCAATGCCGCGTTGAAAGCTGAGCCTTCCCTCTTTGAAGCCTGGACGGCCCTGGAGGTTCTGAAAGTGCGAAAAAATGGCGCGGCCACGCTCAATCTTCCCTCGGGAGCCGGGATCTGCGATATAATAGGCGTGCTGGATTTCTACGCCTGGGCTGGACTAGGGCCGGGGGCTGATCGAATGCTCAGGGGCCTAGAAAAAACAGGATTCAGCGCCGGCTGCCTCCGGGACCGAAATTGGCAAGGCCGAAAGAGGACAACTCAACGGGTTTAAAGTTGAAACTGGCCGAAGGAAAGTCGGCCGAAAATCCCTTGGTTTCATCGGCGCTGCGAGCGCTGAGCCAGTACCGCCAGGGAGCCTCCATTCCGGCTGGACCGTTAAGCCTGTATAATTTCCAGAGCGCCGAGTTCAGCGGTTCGCCTTTGCGCAGGATGGAACAAAAATTCTTAAACTGCAGACGTTTGTGCGGCTGAAAGAGATACGAAACCGCGCCGAAAGACTCCAGGTACCAGTACCCTATCTGTTCATCGGAATCCAGCTGATCCAGTTTCATCTTGAAAAAATCTTCCAGCGGTATGATCTTCTCTTTTGAAAAATATTTCAGAGCCAGGGACCATGGGCCTTCTTCCGTATAGGAGAGATCTTCCATCATAACAGCCAGGCCCTCGTTGAGCCACTGGGGCGGGTACTTCATGGCCTCGCCGTAAAAACTCTCAAAATACAGATGGGTGAGTTCGTGCGCGATAACCGCCCTAAGTGTCGCTATCTCCCCGGTGTCGTATACCACTATGGTTTTTTTATTGAAATAAGCCAGACCTTTGGACCACTTGGGCGGCGTGAATTCCCCATTCAGATACGTGTCCTGATTTTTGTAGATATAGATCCTGGTCTTTTCCTGTATCATCCAGGGCGCGAACATGGAGATGTTGAGGCGTAGCTTGCCGTACAGGCGCTCCAGCTCAAGCGATATCGAGCCTGGAGACCAGGCGGATTCATGGTAAATCTCAAAATGCGGGGAGGATTTTAGATGCCAGACAGCGACGGTTGAGGATTCCTGGGCCCAGGAGACGTCCGTTAGTAAAAAAAAAAGAAATACTTTCACAAATATCGTATAAGGCATGTGTATCGGTGTATCTGTTTTTTAATCGCTAATCTTCATCATAGGTAACCACGACGCGGTGTGTGCCTGCCGGAGGATATGGAGCAACGCTGTCTTTGATCTGAAACGAGATAGAGTTTTTAGGGCTGCTGTCTAAAGGAAGAAGGGTATCGGTGCGGTTGGACGGAACCGAACCGAATCCCCAGGCCACGAACCTGTCGGCGTAACCGACGGCTCTTGCGTTCGCCATAGCGCTCCGCTGGACACGTGAAACAATGATATATCTGGCGAAAACCCACTTAAGGAGCATAACCGCGATCATGGACAGCAGCACCGACATAATCAGCGTCTGAAGCAATATCGCGCCTTTTCTCCAGTATTTCCGCGGTTTCATAAAGAAGTCCGTTCCGCAAATCACCCGGCAATAAACAACAGCCCATTTAGCCTGAAAAATTCAGTTGAATTTTTCCCTTCGCGAAGCTCAGGTGCGCTTCGCGCGACATACCCCCTCGAGAACCTGGCACGCATTGCGCTTGGCTTTCGACCCGCTGCTGCGGGGAATCCTGGCCGTCTGATGGCCATAGGCCCTTATACGGCACCTACGCAGGTATTGCTTTTTTTGTCCACCTGATCTTCCAATGGAACCCAAGTTGAATTGCAGGATTCGGGTTAGAAGAGGGATGACCGATTCTTACAGCATAGCTACTGTTTTCCCTCCTCCCTGTAACGATATAGTTTACCAGACAAAACCTGTCATTTCAATGCCCTGCGGCTGAAATCCCGTTATGCATTCTTTAAACTGCTCCTTGCAGCAAAGTATAGGGTTTGCGGCGCATTGCCTGCGGGGCGTCACTGGCCGGTGCGGTTGATCCTGACAGTGGTATTAAGGGTTTTGTCTATGATCTTGGCCGTTTTGGTGAAATTGCGACCGCCTGGAACAGCCGCAATGGCGGCCGGGTCCCATAATATGCGTAGTCTGATCTTTATAAGGGTATTGCCTAGTTGCGGCGTCCTGTAAAAGAGCGCTCCGCCGGCCAGGGGTTGAACATAGGAAGCCAGCTGTACAACGGTTCCGTAGCCGGGGGAACAGCCGCAGCATGGAACCGAGGGCGGGTAAACCGGATTCCAGAACGGTCCGTTGGGGCAATTACCTCCTCCGGCGATAGGGCCGGTGTGGTAATACAGGCAGTTGCCAAGCGGGCATCGGGTTGTAACACCGGGAACATGGCAGAATTCATGCCAGGAAGCCGGCAATGAGGTGTTTATCGGGTAACATCCGCTCGTCTGGTCCACATTCACGGCAAAACGCAGCGTGTTCCCTGAATTACCCGGGGTTGGAGCATCGATCCTGTTGGCCTCGGCCAGCCTGGCGGTGATGGTTTTCATTGCCACCGAGGCATTTGACTTGACGGTGTTCTGCCGGTAACTCTGAAGCATGTGTTTGCTGGCGGTGGAATGAAGTGTGGCCAGAGACATGACCATAAATCCGAAAATTAGGGTCGCGATAACAAGCTCAACTAGGGTAAAACCTTTCCTGATTGTTAATTTCATAAGCCTGCCCTATTATGGTACCACGTCAAGCCTGGCCTTGTGGCTGCAACCTAAAATGACACGATCGCGTGATGAAAGTCTGTGCCCAAATACATTAAAAACCAGATCCCCCGGAAGCGGCATTTCTTAGTTGGCAAAAATCAAGCTGAAAACCACGGTCTTGCAGGCGTTGTTGGTGCCGGCGCCTAATATTCCGTTAATGCAATTGGCGCTTGGGGAATCAATCACAACATAAGTAAACGAACAGTTTCCGGTCCAAACGCAGTTTACCGATGGGTTGACCTGCAGGGCGGTACCGTTCATAAGCGATGAAATATCATGCCTGAATCCCGGGTCGGGCAATCCATAAAGCGCCCATCTGCCGCTAGTGTCCGCCGCCCACAGGCCCCCCGCGTTAATGGTATAAGCGGCTTCGGACGGTACCGCGCTGACAAAGGCCTGAAGCGTCTGCTGGGCGTCTTTGAGCAGCATCGCGGCTAATTCCTTTTTATCCGCCTTCTGCTCAGAGACGAAGCTTGAGAGGATCACGGAAAAAACGGCGACCGAGGTGATAGCCGATATCATGGTGGCGACAGCGACTTCTATTAAAGTCTGGCCCGATCTTTTTCCTAAGACTTGTAATGGAGCTACGCGAGTATATGGAAACTCGGGTTTAAATATGCGGTAAAGCGCGGCGATAGGTACATGCTGTCCGCATATTCTATAAAAAAAATGAAACAACCTGTTAAAGACGCGGTTCCCCCGGAAGCGAAAAGGACCGTCGTGGAGTCTTCGCGGCAAGTCTTCGGGAAGGAGCGCTATAACGCGTCCCTCATCCTTTGTTCCGCTCAAAAATCTCCTCAGCCAAATATTCATATGATTCCGATACAGTCCCCGGGACGTTCCTTCTCGTCGGTAAGTCGGCGTCTTTTTCTGGAATCGACACACTCCCCCTTTTTACGGTAATTCCGTCACAAGCTGTTTATATAGAGTCCAGACTAGCTAGAAATTCGGGCAAGTCGGCGCGCCGTTGAGCGGGGTGCATCCCGCCCCCCCGGCGATTAAATCTGAAAATGTGTAAGTCCAGGCGGCATAGGTGCCAGACCTGCGCTTTGCGGTGACAAGTGTTCCCGCCGTACCTCCGACAGTGAAGATATAATCGCTTTTGTCCCAGTCCTGGCGTGCCGCGTAATTACACGCCACAAGCTGACAGACGTTGGCGGCGCCGCTGACAGGAATGGCGCAAGCGGCGCTATTACAAGTATTGACAAGACTGGCCGCGGTAACACCCGCAGGATGATCCACCAGATACATCCTGTAAGAATTGACCAGCATATGCGCGATAGCCGTGGCGTTGCCCGCTTTTGAAACTTCCACGGTCTTCAGATATCTGGGAAGGCCGATGGAAGTCAGGATGCCCATGATGAGCACCACCACCAGCAACTCGATAAGAGTAAAACCTTTTCTGTTTTTCACAGCTCCCCCTTGAATAGGATTTATCCGCGGATCCGATATTATAGCGTTCGCTTGTATGAGATCACTTCGCGCCTATCTGCGACAACTGGAAGATGGGCATGAATATCGACAGAACGACAACACCGATAACGCCGCCGATGCCGACAACCAGGATCGGGTCTATCATAGAAGAAAAGCGCCTGATCCACTGCTCTATCTGTTCCTGATAATATTTTGAAAGCACCACGATAATATCAGGCAATTTGCCGGATTCCTCGCCCATCCACATCATCTCGGTCACCATGCCGGGAAAAATCCCCGTCCGTTTAAAAGACTCCGAGATGGACCGCCCGCTGGCGATATCGTTCTTGGCTTGTTTAAGCGCGTTTTGATAGATGAGGTTTTTACGGAAGGCGCCCTCAAGCACGGAAACCGCGTTCAGGATACTGACCCCCGAGCGGATAAGCGTGGACATGGTGGTAAGCATGCGCTCCGTCTGCATATTCTTTATCAGATTGCCGAAAAGAGGGAGCCTGAACTGGATATGGTTCCAGGTAAGGAGACCGACCGAAGTGGAGATATAGCCCCGGAACGACATGCCGGCGCCGATAGCCGCAAGGATCAGAATGGCGAAATACTTGCCGAAGACGTTGGAAATGGTGACTATGACCTGCGTAATGAAAGGGAGCTGGAGATTGAAATCTTTAAAAATACCGGCGAAAACCGGCACGATATAAACAATAAAGTAGGCCAGCACTCCTACGGAAGAAAGCGCCAGGACGGCCGGGTAAGCTAACGCAGTTATGATTTTGGATTTCAGATTTTCCTGTGACTCGCAGTATGCGGTTATCTGCCTGAGGACCATGGGCAGCTGTCCAGAAACTTCACCCGCCTGCACCAGGGATATCCATACTTCATCAAACACGGCGGGGTGCTTTTCAAGGGCCTTGTGGAAGGCTCCGCCCGCGGATACTTCTTTGGTAATCTGTCCCAGAACCGAGCTGAGTGCCCTGTTTTCGGAATGTTCGCCTAAAAGGGAAAGCGCGCGCACCAGTGGAATGCCTCCGGTCAGCAGGGTGGACATCTGCTCTCCGAAAAAAACCAGGTCCCGGCCCGAAACTTTTCCGGTATTAAACCTTTTCAAACTCATTATCCCTTTGGATTTAACAGCCTCGGATTGGATGGAAAGGATGAACAGCCCTTTGGCCTGGAGGGACTGTACCGCTTGATCTTCGTCATCGGAGTTAACATGGCCGGTGGTTACCGTGCCTTGGGCATCCTGGACTGTATATGTAAATTTCGGCATAATCCTCACTCAGAGTATATGTCAGAAAAGCCGTAAAAGCAAGTTGCTATCTTTCCGCGACCGTGACCGAGAGCATCTCGTCGGCGGAGGTAACGCCGGCTATAACTTTACGCCAGCCGCTGGCCCTCAGGCCCCAGGCTCCGTTCTTCGCGGCGGCTTCAGCCAGCTTATGGAGGTCGGAGTCCTTAAAGATGATCCGTTTCATTTCTTCCGTGTTGAAAAAAACTTCGTAGATGGCTTTCCGGCCTTTATAGCCCATATTAAAACACTTAGGGCAGCCTTTAGCCCTGTAAAACATCAGTTTGGCGGGGTCGGGAAGCGGATTCAGCATGCATTCGGCCATCATCTGGTCTATCTCCTGCTGAAGCGGCCGATACGGCTCTTTACAATCAGGGCAAAGCTGACGCACCAGGCGCTGGGCGGCCAGACACAAAAGGGTGCTGGCCAGCAGGTAATTTTCTATCCCCATATCTATCAATCTGGGAATCGCCTCAAGAGCGCTGTTCGTATGCAGCGTGCTCAATACCAGATGGCCGGTCATGGCGGCTTTGAGGCACGCCTCGGCCGTTTCATCGTCTCGGACTTCGCCGACCAATATAACATCCGGATCCTGGCGGAGGAACGATCTTAAACCGGCGGCGAAAGTAAGGCCGATATCGGGCTTTATCTGTACCTGGCTTATGCCCTCCATCTTGATTTCCACCGGATCCTCCAGGGTCATGATATTAATTTCCGGGGATTTAATACTGTTCAATACGGCGCCTAAAGTGGTGGTCTTGCCGGAACCGGTGGGCCCCGTCAGAAATATGAGGCCGTGCGGGGCTTTCGCCGCTTTCAGAAAGTCGGAACTTTGTCTGGGTTCGAACCCCAGTTTGTCTATGTTTAATTCCACCGCGCCCTTGTCCAACAACCGCTGGACCATCTTTTCTCCGAAAACGGTGGGGCAGACCGATACGCGGACTTCGATTATACGGTTCTGATATTTTATTGAGTAACTGCCGTCCTGCGGGAGGCGCCGTTCGGAAACGTCAAGTTTTGAAAGGATCTTCACGCGGGAAATAAGCGCGTTTACCAGGTCTCCGGGCGGGGAGCTGCGTTCGTAAAGCACTCCGTCTATGCGAAATCGCAGGGAAACTTTTTCGTCGAATTTTTCAAGGTGGATGTCGCTTACTCTTTCGGATATGGCCTGCTTCACGATGGCGTTGATCAGTTTGATGGATTGCGCGCCTTTAGATTCTCCGATTATGACTTTGTCCAGATCCAGCTTTCCGTCCGCGGTGATGACGTCGCTTTCGCTGGCCTCTCCCTTCCCCTTGTCCGCGGCGTCCATGACGGTGTCGATAAGGTCGGTGGCGCCCTGAAAAAAAGAGTCCACCACCTTCAGGATCTGCGCCTTGGTGGCGATAAAAGGCTGGACATCCATCCCCGTGACAAGTTTTATGTTATCTATCAGCAGGATATTGGCCGGGTCGACCATGGCGACGGCAAGAACATTGTTTTCAATAAAAAGCGGTACAACAGCATATTCGCGCGCAAACTTTTCCGGCATTACCTTTTCCAGTCCCTGGCCCTTTTCCGGGTTAAGGATCTGGTTCTCTCTGGAAGCGTACGGCACTCCCAGCTGCTTGGACAGGGCCATGGCGACCCTCTCCTCCGTGGAGAAATGCATCTTTACAATGGCCTCTCCGATGAGGCAAATGTTCTGCTGCTGGAATTTCAGGGCCTTTGCAAGCTGATCCTCCGTTATCCAGCCCGCCGTGACCATTATTTCACCGAGTTTTTGTCTTGCCATAATTTAAATACTAATCGTAGCGTCATCGCCGATTGAAGCATGCCGCGCCCATCCGTCAGTTAGTCTACCAAAATTGTAGGCGTCACAAAAATAACCAGATCCGTGTTTGTCCTCCTGGAACTCACACTGGTGAACAGCCAGCCGATAATGGGGATATAGCCCAATAGTGGCACTTTCTTCACGCTCTTGGTTTCGGTGGAGGAAAGCATGCCGCCTATAACCACGGTCTGCCCGTTTTTCACACGGACCATGGTGGAAGCGCCCCGGCTGACGGGATCATAAACCGTATTGCCGTTGACCGTGATAGCGGAAGCGATCATGTCGGCGTAATATGGTTGAACAACCAGCGTGATATAACCTTCCTTGTTGACCTGGGGCGTGACCTTGAGCGTTAGGCCTATCCTCCGCCTTTCCGATCCTGTGGAAGTTGAGCCGGTAGAGCCTCCGGCGGATGAAGTCTGGGAGGTCTCGCCCATGGCCGCATCCCTTGAAACTGAGATCAGCGCCGTCATATTATTCATGGCCACTATCTTGGGTTTGCCCAAATACCGGGCCTCCCCTTTTGAAATAAGCGCCCTGAAGATGGCCTGTAGCTGCGCAAGGCTGAATACGCCCTGGAATATGCCTTTTGCTCCCTTCACTCCGGTTGCGAAAATAGGATCAATGGTGCTGGCTCCGCCGCTGCTACTGTCCGAAGCGGAGGCTGCCTCGGTTTTAGCCGGATAGAAATACTTCCACTGGTCTCCGGAAAAGAACCCAGGGCGAAGACCATAATCCGTCAGCCTGGCCGGACCGGCAAAATAAGCCATTTCCCCGCGCGCGCCGCCCCACTCTATCCCCAATTCATTAAGGCGGTCGGTGTTGATCTCCACGATCTGGGCTTCTATAAGGACTTGCGGGGCTTTTTTATCAAGTTCCGCTATGATCTGCTCGATCTGCGGAAAAACTTCCGGCACGTCGGTGATGATAAGCGTGTTGGTCCTGGGATCGGTGGCCATTTTGCCGTTCGTTTTTGAAAGAACGCTCCTTATAATGCTGATAATGGCGACGCTTTTTTCATCGGCGCCTCCCTGCTGTCCCGCCCCCTGCTGTCCGCCCCCCTGTTGCTCGCCCTGTTGTTCGCCGCCGCTGAAAGACACGTTCTGGGAAGTAACGGCCGCCAAATCCTCGCCGATGGTGCCGATTTTGATGAGCGGGATATAGTTTAACACATAGATCTTGGTGATAAGATTCGGCATATTGGCCGAGCGCTTCTGCACCACATAGGTGTTGCTCTTGCCGATGCGCTGATACGTAAGACCTTTCACCCGCAGCAGAAGTTCCAGGGCCTCGCGCACCGTGGTCTTCCTTAGGAAAACAGTTATGGTTTTAGCCTCAAGCCCCTCCGTTATAATGAAATTGACCTTTGATTGGGCCGAGACGACGTCCAGGAAAGTGGATAACGGAGCTCCTTTAAGCCTTATAGGCCCTATCTTGCGGTCAAGGGGAGAAACGGCCTCCACTTCCTCATACATAGGCGCTTCCTTGGGGGCGGCGCCGCTTTGCATGGATTCTATGGGCACGCCGGGAGTGGACGCCGGAGACGCCTCCGAGACTTGATGATTGTCCGGCTGTTCCAGTATCGGGCCGCCCTCCTCCGAAGATGTGCCCTGGAGGTCTTGAGCGAAATCCTTTTCGGATTCCGGGATCTTGACATCCTGGGCGAAGACCATGGCGACGGGCGCCGCGAATTGTTCCACCAGCAGGCAAACGGTAAGCAAAATTCTAAGTTTTTTCATAAGACCTCCGCTACCTTGATAATATCTAAAACCCCAATGATCCCACGGTTACTGCAAGATCTTCCGGAACTTCTTCCCCTTGTACTCGCCTATCACGTAATTAGAGCCTATCTTCAGCAATTTTACTCCCTGTACGGTATTGCCGACAGCGTACATCTCCCCGTTGATAATCACGCTGTTGCCCACTATGCCCTGCAATTTTATCCGGCTTTCTCCTCCGGCTTCTTTAAGCTGCCGATGCAGGCTAAATTCACGTTGACGCTCTGTCTCACGGCGAAAATTCTCCGCTTCCTTCATGGTGCGGTACTCCTCGGTGGTAATAGTGGGATCACGGTCGGATTTTGGATTATAATACGAACTGGTTGACACGGCTTGGGTTAACCCCATAGCCTGGGCGGCCGGCGTCGCGCTCTCCTGGACCGCGGCGGTGGACTGAGTTAAACGCTGGGACTTGGCGGCGGCCGTGGAAACCCGGGCGGCGGACGCGGGATGAACGTTTTCCTGAACGTGTTTCTCTACCGGAGCGGTCTTCTGCTGCTGGGGAAAAGCGGGCGGCGAAGTCTGGGTGGGCGTATCCTGGGAACCGGCGAAAATGGTGGCCGTGGAAACGCTCTGTACAGGGGCCTGCGTCGCGGTTTCATTCTTCTTATTACTTGCCCACCAGTTGTAAAAAAGAAAAGAGGGGACCGCCAGTATGGCCGCGAGCAGGAGCCAGCCAATAAGGCTTGTGAAATTTTTCATATCACTTCCCCCCCTCCGACACGCCGAATCTGGGAAAAATAGTGGAAAGTTTCAGGGTTGCTTTTATAAAACCGACCCTGCCCTCTTCCTTCTTTATGGTGGCATCGGCCACCCTGAGTACTATGGGCGATTTTTCTATCTCGGCCATCCATCTGCCGAATTTGTCGTAGGTGGTTGTGACCGAAACTTCGCGCGTCACCAGTAAAAAACTGCCGATTTCGTTCTCGGTCTGGGCGGATAGGGAATCGAAAGCTATGCCGTAGATCTTAGCAGTGGAAGTCATCAGATAATTGAGCCATTCTTCCTTATCCTTGATGAGAGGGAGCCGATGCTGATACGCGGCCAGTTTGGTTTTGGCGTCCTCGTATTCGGTATAATTGCTGGCGATAAGCTGGCGGTTCTCAAGCTCTTCGGCACGTGTCCGGACCTTGTCGCCCAGCGGCACGTAAACCACGCTATAAAGGATAAGCAGTCCGGGCACGGAGAAAAGCAGGGGCTTCTTAAAAGGCTCTATGCCTTTTTCGGCATAGATCATGCGGATATTATCCAGCATGTCTTTTAAAAAAGCGCTTAGCTTAGCCGCCAGTTCCATGTTGACCGGCATTAATTCTTCCTCCCGTTGGTGCATTGTATTGTGAAAACGGTGGTTTTAAGCGTGGGGGTCTGGCCCGCTGGGTAACCGCCGCCCTGACCCAGGGTTTCCCCTTCCAGATTAAATTCCATCCCGCCGAGCGGCGGCGCAAAAATCTTAAATTCCGGAGAGTTTCTGAGAGCTTTTTTAAAATTTTCAACCAGCCGGCCTTTGCTCTCCCCTTTGAGGCTCGTCTCTCCGGAAATACGCATATCTTTTCCGGAAGTCTGGATCTCCGAAGCCGCGAAAGGGTTCTCGTAGTGGATAGACGTCAACCAGAGCTCGTGGGGGATATTTTCAACGATAGCCTGCAGTTTCGGAGCCAGAAAATCCGGGTCGGAAACCAGAGTGGAAAGAGTTCTGACATCGGTATGCAATTTTTCTATTTTAGCAGTTATTGTTTCGGCGCTTTTGCCTTCAAGTTCGGAAACGTTCCCCAGTTGCGCGTTTAGCGCGGAAAGCTTTGAATCCATGATCATGATCCGGACCTGGCTCAGAAGCGACAACAGTATGAGAAGTCCGCTGAACGCGAACGTAATGGCCCAGACACCGGCGCGTACCTGCTTCTCCAGCCCGGCCGCGGTGCTGATCCCGGAAATATCCAGCGCCAGTTTTTCCTGAACGCGGCCGCGCATGGAGGCGCCTATGGAAAACAAAGCGGCCGCGTCATTATCCTTTAAAGACGCCGCTTTCGCCGGTTCCCAGATCTCCACCGGCATCGGAGATTCCTGCTCGGCGATGGATTTCCAGGCTTCCGTGCCGTCGCCGCTCAGCATAAGGTGTTTATACACGGCCGCGCCGATGTATCTTTCTACGAACTGCACCGCGCCTTTCACGTCCAGACGCTTACGCTCGGACATGGAGCCTGAGGAGTCGTAATCTGCCTCCCGGTAGAGTACCGGGTAACCACCGCTTGAAAACAGCATCAAACTGCTTGCGCCCGAAAAATGGACATAGCCTTTGGCGGCGTGTTCCTTGGGATCGAGGGCGGCGAATAAACGCTCGACGGAACATGGGTTTATCTCAACCGCCGTCATTTCCAAATTCGAAGCTTTGAGGATGTTTATTATAAACTCCACGCTTTTCCGCTGCGTCAGTCCGAAAATGACGCCAAGTTTTTTGTCTCCCTCCAGGAGATAGGCGCCAAAGTCATATACCACCTCGTCAAAGGAAACGGGGATGTATTTTTTGGATTCAAAAGGGATAGCTTTATTCCAGAATCTTTTTTCCACCGCCGGCATGACGAAATAGCGGAGGATCGCGAACTGCGGGGACAAGGTTACGACCGCGGCGGAAGTGTTCCAGCCTATCTTCCTGACGGCGGTCTTAAAAACTTCCACCCAGGAGGCTTTTTCATTGAAGAAATCGTTATTTAGCGACATGGGGCGCTGGAGCCCTTCTTTAGCCTGGAACCCGGTGGGGATCTTGACCAAATGCTCCGCCTCCAGTCTGCCGTCTCCGTGCAGTCTGGTCTGGGCCAGGCATATCTCTTTGGGAGAGATATGGATGCCGATCGAATTTTTAGCCGCCGGATTGTTAGTCATCAGGGTCTTTTTGTCCGCCTCAACCTACTAATATAACTTATTAAAGCCGCCGCAATCAAACCGCCGACAGAGGTAAACGCCGGGGAACATCCGCCATATTAAAGAACGCGGTAAAGCCTGGAATAAAACGCGATATGCGTTTAAAGCGCCCGGCGCCGCGTGCTTTGCCGCAATCACATTTGCCTGTATCCGTCTGCGTCGCTCGTTCACTCTTTGCCCAGCATTTTTATCTCCACAATGCTTTTGGGCGTATCGGATATCTGTGTCGAAACATCCATGCGGTCTTTTTCTATCGCATACTTGCTGTTAAGGCGCGTAGCGACATAATTGACCCGGTTCTGGGCCATGGTTTCAGAGTTAGCTTCTCCGGAATAGGCATAGCCGATAAGTTTTATCTTGGCCATGGGATAATAATTCATAGTCTCCGCGACCTGGGTTAGTTTTTTTTCGCTGTTGGGAGTCACGATAGCCGTCTCCTCGCGGAAATATATCTTATAGCTCACCTGGCCGCTGAATTCGGTCTGGGGGTCCTGCGCCGCCTCCTCCATTTTCCCCTCGTCGCCCTTGGTGGCGGCATCTTCCGACGGCTCACTTGCTTCTTTTTTTGGCGGAGGCGCTGATTCCCCCCCTTTTTTACTCTTCCCTTTTGCCACTGCTTTTGCTGTTTTTAACCCGGCTTTCCCCTTCTTGAGCGGCGCTTTGGCTTTTTTTGACAGGGCCTGTTTCCCCTTTGCGGTTTTGGCCGTACCGGATGGTACAAGGTTCTTGGATTCTACTTTGGGTTTGGCTGCGTTTTTCTGGGCCGCAAGCGCTTTCTCCTCTCCGGGGCCGGGCTTTATGACCAGAAGGCGGCGCAGATTGGTTTCACGGCCTTCCACATCCGTCGCGGTGATGGAAAACATATACTTGCCGGAAGCATATGGCGCGCCAAAAAAGTTCTTGCGTCCGTTCCAGTAGCTCTGTTTGCATAACGGACCTATGTTATCGGTCTTCTGCAGCAAACCGATGGAGTTATCCGGCTGCACGGAAAAAATCTCGAATTTCCAGGAAACCTGCCCGATCGGAGACTTGAAGACTGAAAATTCCACCAGTGCGCCTTCGTTCTTTTGAATGGATATCGCCGTCGGATAGATGCCGAGCGAGACCTTGGGGCCCTTCGACTGAAGGTCGTCCGGCTCATTAAGCCTGGGTTCCTTGTCGTAGTCGAAAAGAACGATCAAACCGCTGATGTTGTTCAATTCCTTGGGAAACTTGATATCCGCTCCCGTCAGATTTACGTCTATGCGGGATTGCGAAATCCCCCGGGAGACGAGGTAGGAATTTAGCGCGATGGCCTGTCTAATGCTCTTTATTTTCACGTCGCCCATTACCGTGCCTTCGGGCAATATGCGGATAGTGGCTCTGCCGAGCGTAAACATAAGGCCCGCCAGATTCGACAGCACCGCCGTGGCGTTAGGCTTGAAAACCGTGTCGTTCGCGAAAAAATATTGCGGGTTTATGGTGAGCGCTCTCGGCAGAGGGTCGCTCATATAGAGTTTCACCGCGTCGGATTCTCCCAGATGCAGCAGGACGCCCCGGCGCATATCGGCTATTCTCGCGTTGATCTTATCCGCGATGCGGGTTTTCTGCGCTTCGGGTTCTTCCTGTGCGGCGGCCTCTTCTTCGGAAGGAGCGAGATCTTTGAAGCCCGGCTGCTGCCGGACCTGGACCTGCTTGTCCCCTTCCACTTCTTTCAAAACCCCGCCGTCCGCTCCCTGGTCCTTTTGGCTGGGAACCCCGGTATTCATACGCAGAGTGATCCTGGAAATATAACTATTGGCGAGAGATTTCTCGGAGGGAGTCCCCTTCACCAAGATATCCATGAAGCGGTCCATCGCCTCGTTATCCTGGCCCTCATGGTACAGCCTTATGGCCTGCTCGGTGGAACGGCTTAAACCCGATCCCCGGGGATCGGGCTGGGCGCCCTGCGCCGGGAAATGCGCGCAGACGGATAACAGCGCGGCACAAACAGCCGCGGCGATTCCGAATTTTAAATTTTTTTTCATCGTAATGGCTCCGGTAAGCATCGGCGTCAAGATATGCCGGCGTGCCAGTGTTGAAAACATAGCGGCGTGATGAGCGGCAGAGAATTTTTACTTACGCGGCACATCTTATCGCATTCCAGCACGCGGTGATATTTAACATAATAATATTTACCTAATTATTACAGGATTGTTGCGCAAATATTAACCCGAATCCTGCAGTTCAACTTGGTTTCCATTGGAAGATCCTGTGAACAAAAAAGCAATACCTGCGTGGGTGCCGTATTAGACCTATGGTCATGCCGTAACTGACCTATGGGCGTGCCGCATCAAGAGCTATGCTCATCAACGCGGCCCAGCGCTATGCGCATCAG